>OGXP01000050.1_pt1 | contig 144795 bp, 120 predicted proteins | sample 1576351 | NCBI WGS metagenome assembly OGXP01 (sample SAMEA3541517, study PRJEB24748) | human gut metagenome | biome: human gut; feature: human-associated habitat; material: faeces | place: China | collected 2012
CTCCCCGTCAAGTAGACAATTGAAAAAATATAAATTTTTCCTGCCAGTAGAAATTATCTGCTGGCAGTTTTATGCAGCTTGCAAGTAAATTTTGTGTTTTTCCATTGGTCCATTGTCGATACATTTAGCAACTCGCGACATGCTTTGCGTTATTCCAGCATTTATAAGTTTTGTATGAAATATCCTGTTTGTATATTGAAATCCCCTGTCACTGTGAAACAGTGGCTGCGCACCAGGATTTCTAAGTAAAGCACTGTCTACCGTATCAAACACCAAAGTATTGTTGTTCTTATCACGAATAGCATACGAAACAATCCGTCTATCATATAGATCCAGTATTGCACTTAGATAAAGTTTACGTTTTTCCATCCCCATATAATAATGGAATTCTGTCACATCAGTGAGCCATTTCTCGTTTGGTGCTTTGGCAGTGAACTCGCGATTAAGTATGTTTTCAGCTATATACTGAGGGTTTGCAGCCTGTCTTGTGCACCCGTTGTTAGAATACTTGATAGTTGATTTTATATTAAGTTTACGGCAAATGCGTAGCACACGTTTATCGTTTACATCAATACCATGATATCGTTCCAGATCATCTCTGATCCTTCGATAGCCTTTATCCGGTGACTCTGTATGAATCTTTTCTATCTCATCAGCAATAAGTCTATTCTTTTGTTCACTTTCAGGAATTTCTCTATGTAACCATTTATAGTAAGAGGCTTTGGAAACTCTGCCAAGTTTACAAAGTGCAGCGATTGGATAATTATGTTCTTTGTGTTCTTCTTTGATTGCCTGATATATATGTTCATGACGAATCAGGCTTAGCCCCGCCTCCTCTCTATTTCTTCGAGTTTTTTTAAGAAAGATGTAAAAACTGAAAACCGGTAAGGTTTTTTACGCATATCGCCATGCAATATGCAATTATCTTTTATTTCATTGCATCTTTAATTGCGCCAAGCAGTTCTTCATAGGTTTCATATGCCGGGATCTGCGGATAATCCGCTTTGATCTTGTCGGTTGAACGGAATAAAAATCCTGCCTTACTTGCCTGGATCATACCCAGATCGTTGTAAGAATCCCCACTTGCAATCGTTTCAAATCCGATGGATTGCAGTGCCTTTACGGTTGTTAGTTTGGAATTTTCCACACGCATCTTGAAGTTTGTGATCTCGCCGTTTTCTGCAATTTCCAGACTGTTGCAGAAAAGCGTCGGATGACCAAGCTTTTCCATGAGCGGCATTGCAAATTCGGTGAAGGTATCACTGAGAAGGATTACTTGGGTGAAGGAACGTAGCTCATCCAGGAAGTCTTTTGCGCCCGGAAGCGGATCAATCTTGGAAATTGTTTCCTGAATTTCTTTGATTCCGAGACCATGCGCTTTTAAAGTATCCAGTCTCCAACGCATCAGTTTGTTATAATCAGGTTCATCTCTTGTGGTTCTTTTCAGTTCTGGAATTCCACTTGCTTCTGCAAATGCAACCCAGATTTCCGGTACAAGTACTCCTTCGACATCCAGACAAGTAATATACATATGTTAACCCTCCTGTACTTTCTGTTTTTTGCTTTCTATCATACCATATATCTGTTTATTTTGCATGTTTTTTTGAAATTGAATAAAAACTGCTGGAGAGAAACCTGTATAAACTACATGATGGCATGGAAAACCATGTAAAGAAGTCATTAGGGAAAATTGCGGGTTCCATTTTGGAATGTGTGCAAACCGGAAAGATATTGACGATAAATTTTTTCAGGGACTATAATATAAGTATCTGTGGCAAAAGAGGGATGTTTCGGAATGGATCATTGAAAAAAGAAAATCTGCCGAAACATATTTTGCTTAAATTGCATAAAGGAGAAAAAGGATGAATAACTTTATTTTTGAAAATAAAACGAAAGTATATTTCGGGAAAGGATGTGTCGGCGAGTATCTGCCGAAAATCGCTGCGGTGCATGGGGATAAGGTTCTGCTTGCCTATGGCGGCGGCTCGATCAAGAAAAATGGAGTTTATGAGGAAGTCATAGCGGCACTTGAAAAAGCCGGGAAAACGATCATTGAATTTCCGGGGATCATGGAAAATCCGACTTATAAGAAGGTGCTGGAAGGCACAAAGCTGGTAAAGGAAAAACAGGTGGACTGGATCCTTGCAGTCGGCGGAGGCTCGGTTATGGACTGCAGCAAGGCAATTTCCATGGCAGCGGTCAGCGAGAAAGATGTGTGGGATGAGTACTGGGCGAAGAAGGGTGTTATGGATTTTGAACCGATGCCGCTTGGTGTGATCGTAACAGCGTCCGGAACAGGCAGCGAGTGCAACGGGGGAGCAGTCATTACCAATGAAGAGGTCATGATCAAGACAGACCGGGATTATCCGAAATGCAATCCGGAATTTGCATTAATGGATCCGACTTACACTTATACTGTTCCGACAAAACAGATGGTGGCAGGAAGCTTTGATATCCTGTCTCACGTTATGGAGACTTATTTCAGTGAGCCGGACGAGGATAACGTATCAGATGATATTTCGGAAGCTCTGATGCGCGGCGTGATAACAAGTCTTCGTGCGGCATTGGTAAATCCGGAGGATTATACAGCAAGAAGTAATCTGATGTGGCTGTCTACCATGGCGGAGAACCGGATCATCAAGCTCGGCAAAAAATGTGATTTTGAATGCCATCAGATGGAGCATCAGATCAGTGCTTATACCAACTGCAGTCATGGATGTGGACTTGCTGTGCTGCATCCGGTTTATTATCGGCATATCTGTCAGGCAGGCGCAAAGAAATTTACCCGGTTTGCGGAAAATGTATGGAAAATTCCAAGAAATGGACGTACCGATGAAGAGATGGCTGAAGCTGGCGTAGAGGCATTGGCTGATTTTATCAGAGAGATCGGACTTCCGACAACACTTCGGGAAGTAGGCGTGGAGAAAAAAGAGGATCTGAAAGAAATTGCGGATTCTTGTTATCTGGTGGATGGAAGTTATAAGAAGATGATACATGAGGAGATTCTGGAAATATTTCTGGAGTGCTTCTAAGGACAATAGCTAAAAGATGATATTGATTCACTGGGTTTTCTGAAGCTGTGCTATGTGTATGAGCAGACGCACTACCGCTATTATGACATTAAGCAGAATGCCTGTCTGGATATGATCCAGTATATGAAAGAGCTTGGAATGGAACTGAAAGAGATTAAAGAGATCCCTGTGCCGGAAATGGTACAAGGATCTCTTGTTTCAGGTGGTAAAATTTCTATACTGGATGGATATCTTGGTTAAGGTGATCTGAAGTGTTTTGAGGATTTGTTTCCTCCGAGTGTTCATTCACCGGAAGATATTCATACTTCGGAATGAAATCCCGTTTATCGTACAGTTTATAATACTGAATGAAAATACGGTCCATAACTTTTGGAATCTGACTTTCATCTGATTCAAATAAAATGATCAGATACTGCATGGCACTATACCGTGTACACACGTCAATCCTACGGATCTTGTGACGGATCGCTTCCTCCATGTATTCCAGTGCCTGTTCAATATTTTCAATATACATCATAGAATCCGGAGCGGTTTCCATTGTGACCATGACCAGGAAACAATGGTATTTATGTCGTTCTCCAAGTTGGTTGATGTACTCATAAATCTTAGAAAATTCACGGTAATTAAGATTAAGTGCTCCGGAATAGTTTCCGCTGTTGCGAAGTGCTTTTGCCACAAGGGAAAGATCTTTTGCTACGCTGGAAACCGGGAATACGGTATTGCCCATCTGTTGATAGAAAAAGAAGTTGTGTTTTCCGTTTTGCTTGACATAATAGAGTGCTTTATCTGCTTTGGAAGAACACTCGTCAAAGGAATCTCCCTTGGTACACATGCAAAGTCCGGCAGAAATGGATGCAACACGGATCTCAAAATCTTTTTTCTTCTCAGAATCAAAGCGGGAAAACAGAGTTTCCATAAGCTCGGATATTTCATTTTTACCGGCATCCGGTACAAAAAGAAGGAATTCATCGCCACCAAATCTGCAGCCAACCGAATTTCCGATATGCTCGGAGAGGAGAGCTCCAAATGCTTTCAGTGCACGGTCGCCGGCTTTATGACCGTAGATATCATTTATCTTTTTCAGATTATCCATATCCATAAAGATCAGACAGCCATTGTGTTCCTGCATCAGCTGTGCGATCATTTTCTGACCGGTATTTCGCATAGGGAGTCCGGTAAGAAGATCAAAATTTTCTACTTCCTCCTGGCTCTTCATCGTATTCATAACATTGGAAATGAAGTTGCTGATTTCAAATTCCATGCCAGGAAGAGCTGGCTCGTCATCAATTTCCAGATAAGTATCTGTGATCGTCAGACGATTCTCATCCATCAGTCTGAGAAAAATATCTGCGATTTCCGGATCGAACTGAGTTCCTCTGTTTTTGCGTATTTCTTCATAAATTGTTTCTTTTGGAAGAGAATTACGGTAAATACGGCGGGAATTCATTGCGTCATAGCTGTCAGCAACAGCAACGATTCGCGCATGGATCGGAATTTCTTCACCTTTTAGACCGTCCGGATAACCATGGCCATCATAACGCTCATGATGAGATCGGGCAACTTCGGTTACATGATTGATGATCGAAACATTTTTCAAAATCTCAGCACCAATAACCGTATGTTCCTTAATAACAGCGTACTCTTCGTTTGTCAGTCTGGATGGCTTGTTTAAAATAATATCAGGGATGCCGACTTTTCCGATATCATGCAGATGAGCTGCATGTCGGAGATTGACGATTTCAGAGCGATTCCAACCCATTTCCTGCGCAATCAGTGCAGAGTATTCCGCAACACGATGGGAGTGCCCTCTGGTGTATTCGTCCTTGGCCTCGATGGTCGTAGAGAGAGTCTGCATCATCTGTAAGGAAATTTTTTCCATCTGCCGTTTACGTTTCAAAAGCTCCTCTTTTTGACGATGCATTTCAATGGTATGCACATTCTTTATTGTACGGATAATGTTAATGAAAAGAAGGATCAACATACCGACACCAATAAAAAGACCGGAAATCAAAACTACAAAATATGTAGAAATGGATTCGATGGCGATGGCAAGCATTGCAATGATCAGACCAATCAGCACCAATTTGTTTTTTCGGTATTCTTTCTTTCGCATATCCAGACAGAAAGTCAGGAAAATCAGAAAGAAGGTGACTGCAAGAATCACGTGGGCGCCCGGCAGAGTTTCAATAAAATCAGCAATGCCAGTCAGATGAAGAACCAGACAGATCAAAAAGTTACCAAATGCCACAGCCAAGGTAAAAGTAAGGCTTTTTATAACGCCCCTGTTGAATGAGATCTGCATAAAAAAGTACCGGGATCGGAACGAGCATGATCATCACAAAGCATAAAGTCCCCAGTGCAGATGGATTCGGAACTATAAGCTGTCTGAGCTTGGATTCGCCGAGCATCCATGTGGCTCCCATGGTCATGCACCATCCAAGATATTCCATATCGAATTTTCTGTTATAGACAATTCCGAGTGCGATACTGAAAAGGATGGTAATGATACCAGCGAACAAGATAAAGAAAGCAATAATAGTCTCAAGCCCGTAAGATTCAAAAATATATTCCCAGATATCACTCTTGTCTCCGAAATAGATCTCATTGACTACACCGGAATAGTTAGAGGTATTGGTAGTCAGCTCAATACGGAGTTCTTTTCCTGCATCTGCTGCTGAAGTAGGACAGAAAACATAACAGCTGGCAGAATTTTTCCCAGTCAGTCGATGGTCTTTGGTTGAGTATTCAGTGCGAAGCACTCCGTCAATATAGAAACGGATATCCTGCAGAGAGGAACGTATAGCAAGTGAACTTTGCGTATAATTTTCAGGAAGTGTTGTGGTAATGACCATAGTCTCTTTTGCAGGAACATTGTAATGTCCGGGGACGGCAATCTGTTCTTTGCTTCCATCGGAGTGAATCCAGGTAAAAGTACCATGATATGTGATGTCGCTGGATTGGATTCTGGCATTGTGATTGTTAATTCCTGTGAATTGTATTACCAGAAACCAGATAAGTATCAGGAACATCAGAAGATAGTAAAATCCGATCTGGATTTTGCTTATTTTATAGTTTTCTTTTGTCAAAACAGAGACTCCTTATCTACAATTTTGGTCTATTTGAAGATATTATACGATGTGAGTGTCAAAAGTGAATTTTGCCACTTACTGATGTAACCGGATTGCTCCATTGCTACGCAATTCCCACAATCCTTAAACATCATTATACTATTTGCGGATAATATTTGCAATTAAAGAGAAGGCGGAATGGTGGAAAAAGACAGGTCATGGTAGTTGAGAAATACCAGAAGATAGATTATAATTTTCATAAAATATTTTGTGTATGAAAGGGAACGTAAAATGGTAAAATTAAGCACACTTTGTTATATTGAGCAGGATGGAAAATATCTGATGCTTCACCGGACTGTCAAAGAAAATGATATCAATAAAGACAAGTGGATCGGAGTAGGCGGTCATTTTGAAAAAGGGGAAAGTCCGGAGGAATGTCTTCTTCGTGAGGTATGGGAAGAGACGGGATACACGCTGACATCCTGGAGATATCGTGGGATTGTAACCTTTGTATATGGCGAAGATGTAGTAGAATATATGTCGCTTTATACGGCAGATGGTTTTACAGGAACGCCGATTGCGTGTGATGAAGGAGAACTGGAATGGGTAGAAAAGTCTAAGATCGGAGAACTGGAATTGTGGGAAGGGGATCGGATCTTTTTTGAACTCCTTGAAAATGAGCAGCTGTTTTTCTCATTAAAGCTTGTATATAACACAGATGATGTTCTGGAATATGCAGCGTTAGATGGAAAAGAGATGAAAGATTTCAGAAGAAGAGAGTGTTAAAGTAGAATGTCGAATAGTGTGAAAAAGTTACGAAAGTAATGTTTTGGCATGGAATGTTGAGTCTGCTCATTTGGATAGTGTATGATGATAAAGATTCTCATTAAATGAAGGGGGAAAAGAGAATGTACAGTGAGTTGACAAAGATGGAAGGGAAAAGGATTGTAATCCGCACATTCGGTTATTTTGATATTTTTGTGGATGGGGAAACGATTCCTTTTTCATGTAAGAAAGCCAAAGAACTGTTGGCACTTCTGGTTGACAGAAGAGGAGGATTTGTGACGACGGGGGATGCAATCAGTTATTTATGGGAGGATGAATGTACAGAAAAAAGAACAAAAGATAAATTCCGCAAAGTGGTAAAAGAACTTCGGAAAACGTTAAATGCATACGGAATCGAAAGAGTCCTGCACCGGGTAAATCAGGAGAGCCGTATCCGCACAGAGCATGTGGAGTGTGATCTGTATGACTACCTGGAGGATGAGGAAAAACATAAAAAGCTGTTCAAAGGAGTGTATATGACGAATTACAGCTGGGCGGAAAACACTTTGGGAACGTTGTTGAATCAAAAAGAATAATGGGAAATATAGCAAAAATCGGGAGACTGTTATCAGACAGCCTCCCGATTTTTTTGAAGAGATTTTATTGGACTACACATTCTTTGTACAGTTTTTTGATTGTAAATGTCTGCTGTAAAAGGAATAAAAAATGAATGGTTCAAAAGATTTTGTAAAAGAAACGAAAAAAGGATGAAAAAGAAACGTTTTTGGACGGAAAAGAAACGGAAATCGGTTGTATGGATGTGTAAAATGAGGAAAGGATCCGAAAATAAAAAGAAAGAGAGGAAAAAGAATGAGACAATTGAGACGGCTGTTATCTGTTTTGGTAATGGCAGTAACGATCGTGGGGATGTCGATGACGGCATTTGCACAGGAAAGTGTATCGGGGGCAGGAGGTAATGGCAGTATTACGATTGAGAATGCATCAAAAGGGATTCATTATACAATTTATAAGATATTTGATGCAAAAGTGAATGCGGAAGGGACTTCGGTAGCATATACAAAAAAAGATATTTCTGAAAATCCTTATTTTAAAAAGGATTCAGCAGGAAATATAACTGCGACTGAGGATGCATATGAAGCTGGATCTAAAGAGCAACTTTCTGAAGGGGCAATTGCCTGGATAAAAGAAAATGGAAAGGAAGTATGCAGTAAAACTTCCGATGGCTCTATATTAAAAATCACCGGTCTTCCATACGGCTATTATTATGTCACCAGCACTTTAAAAGATGGCGGTATGATCATGGTAACGAGTGTTGCAAAAGACGCGCAGATCGTGGACAAAAACAGTAAGGAGCCGCAGTGGACTCCGGGGAATGACGGGAATGCCGGAGGGAAAAGTATTGTACTTGACGATGGTAAACAGGTAAAGGAAAATAATGTCAGTATCGGTGAAACGGTTCATTTCCGTTTACAGATCAACACCTCGAATTATGTTGCAGACAAGCAGATCAAGGAATTCATTATTGAAGATACTCTTCCGATCGGATTTGATGCAGCAAAAATCACATCTGTGATGATTGAAGAAGAACCGCTGGAACAGTTTGAAAATACAACTTTCCCGGTTACGATCCCTTGGGCAGCGGATGAAGGAGAAAATGGCTGGAAAAATCTTTATGATACCGGGGCAAAAATTACCATTGATTATACGGCTGTGTTAAACGATAAAGCAGTGATCGACGGTGAAGGAAATAAGAACAGTGCCAGATTTTCATGGAATTATACGACAGAGGAACCGGGAAAAAGCTCGATAGAGGACTCTACAACAACAGATACCTATGCGGTTGTGATCCAGAAGGTCAATGAAAAAGGAGAGGCACTTACCGGAGTGGAATTTGAAGTGCCGTTCCCGGTTCAGGCAGAAGAAGAAAGCGGTGTGTATACTGTAAAAGGCGGACAGACCGGAACCGGAAAGGTGAAAGCCGGAAGTGATGGAGCTGTGGTGATCAAAGGTCTGAAGATGGGTGATTACAGAGTTACAGAAACAAAAGCACCAGAAGGATATAACAAGCTGACGGAGTCATTTCTGGTAAGTGCCGAAAAGATCAGGGCGACAAGGACGGACGCCAGCACATATCTTGATGAAAACGGAAATGTTACAGAAAGTGAGACTGAGACAAAGGTAACTTATACAAATGCAGATTTTGCAGCAAAGGTAAAAGTTGTTGTAAATAAATCAGGAAAACTTCTTCCGGGGACAGGTGGAACAGGTGAAATGATCTTTACGGTCAGTGGAGTACTGATTGCAATTGTTGCAGGAGTTGTCCTGTTGAATGCAAAAAGACGAAAACGAATTGTATGATAGTGAATGAGTCGAAACGAAGGGGAAGAATTTTCTTTTTTATATGGACAGGAATCCTTTTTGTGGGAATTGCGGTCATGCTCTATCCAAAAGTCGGAAAGCTCTGGAATGCCGGTCGGCAAAGCAGGGTAGTGGATGGATATGAAAGGTCAGTGGAGAAGCTGGATGCCAGGAAGGAAGAGGAAATAATCGCACAGACAAGAGCGTATAATGTGATGCTTCTGGAACAGAATAACCCAGTGCCGAATGACAAAAATGCTGATAGTTATGGAGCACTTTTGAATATGACATCTGACGGTGTGATGGGATATCTGGAAATTCCGGTAATCCGGTTGAAACTTCCGATTTACCATGGAACGGGTGATTTTGCAATCTGCAATGGCGCAGGACATGTGGAAGGAAGCAGTTTCCCGATAGGCGGAAAGGGAACACATGCGGTGCTTTCTTCCCACAGAGGACTGCCGGGGGCGAAACTTTTCTCGGATCTGGACAAGCTGAAGGTGGGAGACTATTTTACAATTACAGTGCTCCGGCAGACGATTTTCTATCAAATCGATCGGATCGATATTGTAGAACCGGAGGAAACGGGACTGCTTGCCCTGGATAAGGAGAAGGATTACTGCACATTACTGACATGTACGCCTTACGGTATCAATACCAAACGACTTCTGGTGCGGGGCGTACGCTGTGAGATGACGGAGAGAGCGGAGCCGATCCGGACAGGCGAGAAGACGTATCGGAGATGGTATGTTGCAATCGGTCTTAATGTACTCGTGGCAGGCATGATCTTGTGCTGGAAAAGGAAGAAAAAAAGAAGAGGATAAATATAAATGAGGGGGATAAAAATGCAGACAGTATTTGCTGAAAAAACAGAAGACCGGTCGCTGGATGATAACAGACATATCGGGGAGCTTTTCTTTATCCGGATGTACTGGGAAAAAGGGAGGATTCCGTCTGGAAATATTCTGTACTGGAAGGATGCCAAAAGAGAGGATGCACAGATCAATTTCACAGGATTTGACGGGCTTTTGCTGTATCTGGATGAAACTTGCGAGCAGAATGGCGTATTACTGAGGAAAGCACAGGTCAGAAGAAATCAGAAAAGAAGACGGTATCTTGAAGCGGGAAAGGAACTGGAGCTGGTAAAAAAATCGGAGCATGCAGCTGTTTTCTGGTTAAAAGTAATGGGACGGGAGTTCGCATCTTTTCAGGGGATAGTGCATATCTGGGGAAGAGATTATCCGTACCGGAGCGGATTTGAACTGATTATACTGCTGAAAGATATTGTAGGATTTACAGAGAGAAGGAGTGTAAGGAAAAACTGGAAGGCAGAGAGAAACTGACGATAAAGGATTGTGAAGTTCTGAAAGACATATTATAATGACATAAGAAACTACAGACAAGAAGAACAGGAGATGCAGACAATGGAATTATGGGATATTTATGATGCAGATAAGAAACCAACAGGAAGAACGATGAAGCGCAATGACTGGTGTCTGAAGAACGGGGAGTATCATCTTACTGTTCTTGGCGTTGTAGCAAGACCGGACGGGAAATTTCTGATCACTAAAAGGGTAATGACGAAAGCCTGGGCACCGGGCTGGTGGGAGGTATCCGGCGGTGCTGCGCAGGCGGGAGAAGCGTCTTACGATGCTGTATTAAGAGAAGTCAGAGAAGAAACAGGACTGGATGTAAGCCGGGCAGACGGAGGTTATCTTTTCACTTACAAGAGAGAGAATCCGGGGGAAGGAGATAATTATTTCGTAGATGTGTATCGTTTTGTGATGGATATTGATGAAAAAGATCTCAATCTTCAGGAGGCGGAGACAGATGGTTATATGTTTGCAACATTAGATGAAATTAAGGCATTTGCGGCAGAAGGAAAGTTTCTGCATTATGACAGTATAAAGAAAGCATTTGAGATGTAAGTAAAATAAAAATCGGATTATCGGGGAAATGACAGATCGCCTGATAATCCGATTTTTTATAAAACAGAAACTCTGAAAAAATATGCAATACATAGCGAGTATCTGTTTCTTTCTGCTACTTGCAATATGATGCAATCACTTTCAACACCTTATCCATTTCCAGTGGCTTTGCGAGATGCTCATTGATTCCGGCATTCTTTGACTTCTGGATATCTTCCGCAAAAGCATTGGCGCTGAGGGCAATGATTGGAACCGTTGTGGCATCAGGGCGGGAAAGTCCGCGGATCGCCTTTGCGGCATCCAGACCATTCATAACCGGCATCATAATATCCATAAGAATGATGTCGTATTCATATGGCTTTGATTTTTCAAAAAGCCGGACGGCTTTCAGTCCGTTGATGGCCGTGGATACATTAAGTCCTGCGGCTTCCAGTGAGAAAACAGCAATCTCAAGGTTCAGTTCATTATCCTCTACAACAAGAATATGAAGATCCGTAAGATCTGCCGGAGTGTCAGTGTCAGTTTCCGCAGAGGCGGAAGGTTGATGCTCGTCAATGGTAAATGGCAGGATCAGAGTAAAAGTTGAGCCGACATTTTTTTCACTTTTCAACTGGATCGTACCGCCCATTTCCTGTACCAGTCTGTGAACGATCGCCATACCGAGCCCGGTCCCTTTGTAAATCGTCCGGGCACCGGTATCTTCCTGTGCAAAAGGTTCAAAAATATGCTTCTGAAATTCCGGACTGATACCGATACCGGTATCAGAAATTATAAATTTGTAAATAACATTCTGATGTACCTGCCTGATGATCTTTGCGTGTATAGAGATCGAACCACCGGGCTTATTGTATTTAATTGCATTGCTTAAAAGATTCATGAAAATCTGACGGATATGTAATGGACTTCCGATCAGATAAGGATATTTTAAACTGCCCGGTTTTATTTTTTTCAGAGTGATATCAAGCCGGGAAGCCTGTGCCTCCAGCATACTCCAGCAATTGTCAAGGATCTCGCGGATGTCGAATGGTATCTGTTCAAGGAAGAATCGGTCTGTTTCCATCCGCTGCATATCCAGGACATCGTTGACAAGAGCTTTTAAGTGAAAAGCAGCAGTACGCATTTTCTCATGACACTCCAGCAGTGCTTTGGGATTTGTTTCATTTTTCTGTGCAATATCAAGCATTCCAAGAATTCCGTTAAGAGGGGTGCGGATATCATGTGACATCCGGTTGAGAAAGTCGGTCTTGGCTGTATTTGCCTGATTTGCGGATTCGACCGCCTTAACCAGCTCCTGCTGGTAAGCCAGTTCTTTCTGCTTGTAATCATCGATGATCTGGGTTACATAAAGAATTTCTGTAACATCGTCATCAGTGTCGCGGTTCTGGACGATAAAGGTGGCACGGCGCCAGATCCCCTGTGGAGATGGATACTCCCGGCTTATAAAAAGCTTTCCGTGCAGCCGGTCATTTACCGTTGTCAGATCAAAGAAATACTGCATGATCTCGTGATGTGACGGTGCAACCATTTTCTCAAGGATATCATTTAACTGCGCAGTGGCGGAAGTGACAACTCCGGTCGGTGTATAGTTCTGGTTGGCACCGGCAAGCTTTTCAATCCGGTCTTGAATCAGATCGATATGGTAAATTGCATGATAAATCTGACTGGTTGCAGCGGTCAGGTTCTGGTATTTACGTTCATTTTCGATATTACGGGTGACATCCTGATGGTATCCACGGATGCATATTCCATTTCCCTGATAATCCGGATAGAGGATACCGCCACATCGTATCCAGATCTGTCCAAGTAACGGATGATTCCATGGGTATGTGATTTCTGAATAACTTTCGTGAATGACCTTCTGTATATAATCAAGCACCGGGGTTACGTATTTGGGAGGAAGCCGGTGATACCAGAACTGATAAACTTCTTCAGGAGACATCTCTTGTGACACACCAAGAAGAGTACACATTGTAGGATTTGGGTGCAGCCGGGGAGCTTTAACGCCATCCATCTCAAGCGTCCAGATACCGATCTGTGCGCCACGAAGAATTTCGTCCATCTCCAGCTGATAATCCAGACGGGATTTGGAGGCAACAACCTCCAGGCGCATCTGCTCATTCTTATGATCTTTGATCATGGTTCCGACATATTTTCCAAGAAGGGACAGCAGGCGGTGGAGCAGGTTGGATTTCTCCATATCCGGATTATCTACGCCAACGAAACCAATCAGCTTTTCGTGTACAGAAATAGGAAAGGCGATCAGGGTAGAAACGTTCTGAACTTTTAACAGTTCATATTCCAGAGGCATAGATTCACGGTAAGCCTCCAGATCTTCGATCAGAATATTTTCACCATGAAGAAAAACCTCGATCCATTTTGGCATGCTTTCAAAAGGAATATCATGCAGATTCCGGATCTGCGGGGTGACTCCTGCGGCGCACCACTCATAAGTATTGGTAGAAGTATGATTTTCACTGGTTTCAAATACATAAGCACGGTCGGCGTCTGTAAATTCTCCGAGCGATTTGAGCATAAAATTGATACCGTCAGCCAGATCCTCTGCTTCATGAAGCAGGGAAATCTGATCTGTCATAAAACGTTCGGCTTTCAGCTCAGCATATAAAGTTGCATTATCCTTGTCATTATTCATAAGGAAGTCCCTCTCAAGTAAAGTGTAAAGTTTATAAAATTACTTTACCTTGTTTTTGCGAATTCGTCCACGAAAAATTTGAAATATAAACAAATTGTCTGGTGGTTTACAAAAAGAAGGAATGATTCTATAATTTCAATTAGACGAAAAAGATTTTGTCAGGAGATAACAGGAGGAAAATGAAATGGCTTGTACAACAATACTGGTTGGAAAAAAGGCATCGTATGACGGTTCTACGATGATCGCAAGGAATGATGATTCACCGTCAGGCGCTTATATGCCGAAAAAATTTGTGGTGATCCATCCGGAAGATCAGCCGAAGGTATATGAATCAGTGATTTCGCATGTGAAAATAGAATTACCGGAGAATCCGATGCGTTATACTGCCATGCCGAACGCAGTCAAGGGGGAAGGAATCTGGGCGGCAAGCGGGGTAAATGAAGCGCAGGTAGGAATGACGGCAACCGAAACGATCACATCCAATCCACGTGTGCTTGGAGCGGATCCGCTGGTTACATATCAGCCGAAGTCAGACGACCAGGAAGAAATTGCAGGTGGAATCGGGGAAGAGGACATTGTATATATCGTGCTTCCTTATATCCACAGCGCAAGAGAAGGCGTGCAGAGGCTTGGAAGTATTCTCGAGAAATACGGTACTTATGAGATGAATGGGATTGCATTCGAGGATGTAAATGAGATCTGGTGGCTGGAAACAATCGGCGGACATCACTGGATTGCCAGAAAAGTGCCGGATGAGGTTTATGTGGTGATGCCGAACCAGCTTGGAATGGATGAATTTGATCTGGAAGATGCACTTGGTGAGCAGAAAAATTATATGTGTTCTCCGGATATGAAGGAATTCATTGAGAAATATCATCTGAACCCGTCCATGGATGGAACCTTAAATCCAAGAGATGCTTTTGGAAGCCATGATGACTCGGATCATGTATACAATACACCGAGAGCCTGGTTTATGGAACGTTACCTGAATCCAAATTCATACAGCTGGGACGGACCGGATGCAGATTATACACCAGTATCCGATGATATTCCGTGGTGTATGGTTCCGGAAAAGAAGGTTACAGTAGAAGATGTAAAATATGTTCTGTCTTCACATTATCAGGGAACACCTTATGATCCGTATGGAGCTTACGGGGACAAATCAATGAATGGTGCTTATCGCTCCATTGGTATCAATCGAAATGATTTTATGTCTTTGATCCAGATGAGACCGGATCAGCCGGAAGATTCCCGCGCAATTGAATGGGTGGCATTTGCATCAAATGCATTTAATGTAATGGCTCCATTCTATGCAGATATTGATGAAACACCGGAATATTTTGCAAATACGACAGGGGAAGTTTCAACAGAGAACTTCTACTGGTCAAGCAGAATGATCGCTGCGATGGCAGATGCTTCTTATAAAAAGTCTATTTTCCATATTGAGCGTTACCAGGAACATGTGATGGCAAAGGCACATCAGATCATAAACCGGTATGATGACGATCTTACGAAAGAAAGTGATATAGCAAAGCGTATGCAGATTAAACGGGAAGCGAACCGGGAGATTGCGAAGATGGTGAAGAAGGAAACTTCGGATACACTGTCTAAGGTTTTGTACGAACTGAGCAATCAGATGAAGAATTCTTATGCGAGATCGGATGCATAAATAAAATACGAGTGGGGAAAGAAGAGGGCAGAAAAATAACTGGAACGGAATAGAAAATATGGGAATTACAATTAAAGATATTGCAAAAGAGTGCGGTGTATCGGTGGCAACGGTATCCATGGCATTGTCAGATAAGCCGTCACGGGTTTCGGAAAATACAAAAAAGAAAGTGCGGGAAATCGCCAAAAAACATAATTATCGTCCGAATAATGCAGCGGTCAGTCTTGCAAATAAGAAAAGCCGTCTGATAGGCATTGTTTTCAATGATTTGAGAAATACGCATATTTCTTCGCTTTTCATGGCGATTAACGGAGTGCTTGAAAAAAACGGATATTCTCTGGTATGTCACATTATAGAAGACGGTCAGACTATCGATACAGATATTATCCGTGATATTGCTGCGGATAATATCGGAGCACTAATCTGGTCAAAATCAATGGAAATGAATGATATGGAAAAACCTGATTTTTTGAAAAATGCGATGAGAAATCTTAGTATTCCGGTCATTACAATGGAAAAATATGGGTTTGACTGTCCAGGGGTAGATATTTTATTCGATTATGAAAAGGGCGGTTATATGGCAACCAGACATCTGATAGAATGCGGACACAGAAGAATTGGATGCGTGGCTGGAAAACAAAGTTTTCATGTTACGATGCAGCGCCTGAATGGATATAAAAAGGCACTGGAGGAAAGTGGAATTTCATATGATCCGGACTTAGTGTACTTTGGAGATTACACGATGGAAAGCGGTTATGAGGCGTTTTCGTATATACTGGGACAGAAAGTAACAGCGATTTTTTCGATGAATGATGAAATGGCATTTGGAATTTATCGAGCTGCAAGACTGTATGGTGTTTCAATTCCGGAAGATATTTCAATTATTGGATTTGATAATGTTCCGTTTGCGGATGTGATGCAGGTTCCGCTGACAACAATAGGGGTTCCTGTTATTGAAATGGGGAAAAAACTGGGCGAAAAAGTAGTTGAGCTGATTGATAATAAAGAAAAACTGAAAGAAAGAGAAGAAATTTTGTATACACCAAGGCTGTTGGTAAGAGGAAGTACAAAGTCGATTCCGCCGGTTACCGTTATTTAAAAATCTAAACCATATAAAACTATCTAAATCAAAACGCTTCAACATTTTGTTGAAGCGTTTTGATTTGTGCATTAACAACGAAAATGCATAAAATAGCAATGGAATATTGATATTTGTTTGTGAAAATGGTATGATGACCATGTCGAAAACGATAGGCAAGAATAAAAACAAGTTAAACGATTTAACACAAAGGAGGAGGAAAAGTGGAGAAGGAAACAATTATCGAACTCAAGAATATTCGGAAAGAGTTTCCTGGTGTAGTTGCTCTGGATAATGTAAATATGAAGATACGGGCTTCTGAAGTTCATGCACTTGTAGGAGAAAATGGAGCTGGAAAATCGACCTTAATGAAGATACTGTCCGGTACTTATTCAAACTACGGTGGATCCGTAATCTGCAAAGGTGAAGAGATTCATATGAAATGTGAAAAGGATGCATTTAAATATGGAATTTCTATTGTAGCGCAGGAATTGAACTATGTTTCAGAATTAAGCATTGCAGAAAATCTGTTTCTGGGACGTGAGCCGAAAAAAGGAAAAGTCTTTGTGAATAAAGCAGAACGACTAAAGGAAACCCAGAGATTACTTGATGAAATGGGACTTGATTATAATCCGAGGGAAAAGATGGGAAATCTAAATGTGGCACAGCGTCAGATGATAGAAATCCTGAAATCTTTATCGCGGGACAGCAGAGTGATCATCATGGATGAACCTACATCTGCACTTACCTCAAAAGAGTCAGAGATTCTTTTTAGTAAGGTAAATGAATTAAAGCTAAAAGGAATTGCGTTTATTTTCATATCACACCGACTGGAAGAGGTCTTTGAACTGTGTGACAGCTATACTGTATTAAGAGATGGAAAATGGATTGCATCTGGAGATATCAAAGATGTAGATACAGATAAACTGATTGCAATGATGGTGGGACGTGATATCAAGGATATTTACCCTCCGATACCGCAAATCGGAAAAGACATTCGCCTTGAAGTAAAGAATTTAGGAAGAAAGGATGTGTTTCAGAAAGTATCTTTTCAGGTTCATAAAGGAGAAATCTTTGGTTTGGCAGGAATGGTAGGTGCAGGACGAAGCGAGATTGTTGAAACTCTTTTTGGGCTTGCAAGGGCAAATGAAGGGGAAATCATCCTGGATGGAAAGCCGATAAAAATTCGATCTGTAAAAGATGCAATCCAAAATGGAATCGCAATGGTAACAGAGGACAGAAGAACTTATGGATTTGTCGGTGTCAGATCAATCAGTGATAATATCATTCTTCCAAATGGAGATTTATTTGCAAAAGGTGGCATTTGGGATAAGAAAAAAGTACAGCAGAAAGTTGCAAAAATCTGTAAAAGATTATCTGTAAAAGCACCAGATGCAAATACATTGGTTGGAAATTTAAGTGGTGGAAACCAGCAGAAAGTAGTACTTGCAAAATGGCTGGTAAGAAATATCAAACTTCTGATCCTGGATGAACCTACCAGAGGAATTGATGTAGGTGCAAAGCAGGAAATATATTCTCTGATAACAGAATTTGCAGAACAGGGACTGGCAATCATCCTGATTTCATCTGATATGCCGGAAGTACTGTCAATGAGTCACAGAGTTGGTGTTGTCGGCGGAGGAAAAATGCTTGGAATTCTGGATCGGAATGAAATTTCACAAAATAAGATTATGAAGATGATAGTGGAGGCAAAAGGCGATGAATAAGAAAAAAGCATTATCTTCAGGTGAGCTTTACAGAAAGTACGGAATCGTAATTATTATGATCATTCTGTTTGTTGCATCGGCAGTGATCAATCACAACTTTCTGAAACCTCAGAACCTGCTCAATATTTTAAAACAGATTTCAGTTGTAACAATTATAGCATGTGGTGAAACAATGCTGATCGTATCAGGAATGATTGATTTGTCAGCAGGTTTCCTGTGTACGACATCAGCCTGTGTATCGGCCGGAGTTCTTGCATCAACAGGACATTTATCACTGGCTCTTCTAGTAGGAATTGTAATTGGATGCGTATGTGGATGGATTAATGGTTTTCTGATCACCTATTATAAGCTTCAGCCATTTATTGCAACACTGGCAATGACTTATGTATTAAAGGGTATTGTTCAGATATACACCAACGGTCAGACAATTGGGGGTGTGAACAAAGCGAGATTTTTAGGACATGGCTCTATTTTGGGGATTCCGGTTCCGGTTCTCATTATGCTCCTTTCTGTAATTGTGATCGCTGTTCTGATGAAATCAACAAAGTTTGGAACTTATATTTATGCGATCGGTGGAAATGAGCAGGCAACAATTGCATCCGGAATCAATACAAACAGAACGAAACGTCTGATCTTTACACTTAGTGGTGCACTTACAGGACTTGCGGGCGTAGTACTGATGGCAAGACTGATGGCAGGTATGCCGTCTGTTGGTGAGGGATATGAATTTGATGCGATCACTGCAGTTATTGTTGGTGGAACCAGTTTCCTTGGTGGAATCGGAACGGTTACAGGAGCGCTGATCGGTTCAATTATTGTAGGTCTTATCAACAACATTCTGAACCTGCTTCATGTATCAACACAGTATCAGTTAATTGTAAAAGGTCTTTTAATTGCAATCGCAGTTATTATCGATATTAAGACAAAAGAAAACAAAAAGAGTAAATAAGTAAAAGGAGAAGGAAAATGAAAAAGAGATTACTTTCAATTTTAATGGTAACAGCAATGTGTGCAACAATGGTGGTCGGCTGTGGAACAGCAGATGATACAAAGGACAGCAGTAGTTCTTCAAAAGGGAAAAGCGATTATCTGGTAGGATTTGCAAATAACAGTGATACATATAACTATTGTGCAAAGTTCAGATCTTATCTGAAAGATGCCACAGAAGCAAAAGGAATTTCAATCACAGTAACAGATGCAGGCGGTGATACAAATGTTCAGAACGGACAGATCGATGATTTTATTGTGCAGAATGCAAATGTTGTATCTGCAATCAGTAATGACCTTGACGGTTCAATTCCGGCACTTGAGGCAGCAAAAGATGCAGGACTTCCGTATGTATCATTCCTTACTTCTGTATCTGGTGGAGACGACTATGACGGATATATTTATGTGGGTTCGCCAAATGAAGATGCAGGAAAAGCACAGGGTGAGTATCTGTGTGATGCATTCCCGGATGGAGCTTCAATCTTGTATTTTACCGGTGCACCAAATGATCAGCAGTATGTCGATCGTAAAAAAGGACTGGAAGAAGCACTTAAGAAAAATCCAAATATCAAAATCCTTGATGAATATAACGTAGAAAATTCAAAAGACCTTGGTATGAGTACTGCAGAAGACAGTCTTCTTTCTTATGACAAGATTGATGCAATTGTATGCCAAAACGATGATGGAGCACTTGGTGTTGTAGAGGCGCTTAAATCAGCAGGAAAACTTGACAGTATTCAGGTACTTGGAATTGACGGAAGTGATGATGCTCTGCAGTCAATTCAGGATGGAGAAATGACAATGACTGCACTTCAGGATGCAAAGGCACAGGCAGAAGCAGGAGCAGATATTTTTGAAAAACTGAAAAAAGGAACAGATCCGGCAGATATCGAAGATGTCAATATTCCATTTAAAATTGTAACAAAAGATAATGTAGCAGATTATTTAAGTAAATAATAAAGAATGAAATTCTCCCCTTGTTAGATGTGATGGCACAAAAGGCAAGGGGAGTGCTGTAAAGGGGACTACTATGGAAAAATACAGGAATAAAGATCTTCCCGTAGAAGAGAGAGTGGAGGATCTGCTGGACAGAATGACTTTTGAAGAGAAAATTGACCAGATTACATGTCTGGTAACTATTGCTGATGATATTCCGGAGTTTGAAAATTATATACCGAATGGCATTGGAAATGTAGGTGCATTTACAGTAGCAGATACGGTAGAGCCAATTGTGGAATATGCGGATAAGTTGCAGAAATATCTGGTAAATCATACACGTCTTGGAATACCGGCACTGATTCACTGTGAGGCGAGTGCTGGGGCACAGTTTACGGAGGCGGATGTATTTCCGAGTGCAATAGCGCAGGCGTCAACGTTTGATACGGAAGTGGTTGGCGAAATGACAGATATTATTCGCAAACAAATGTATTATGTTGGGTTCAGACAGGCACTTTCACCGGTAGTAGATATTACAAGAGATCCGAGATGGGGACGTATTACTGAGACATACGGGGAAGATGCAGCACTTACATCAGCCATGGCATCTGCCTTTGTAAAAGGAATTCAGGGAGATGAGTTGAAAGAAGGGGTTTTGGCGACTGCAAAACATTTTGCAGGTCACGGTATCACAGAGGGCGGTCTTAATATGGGGCGTAATATTGTTTCAGAAAGAGATATGCGGGAGATACACTGTAAGCCGTTTCAATGCGCGATCACGGAAGCAGGACTGAAAAGTGTAATGAATTCCTATTGCTCAGTGAATGGAGAACCGGTTGTAGGATCAAAGAAGATGTTGACAGATATTCTGCGTGGAGAAATGGGATTTCAGGGTTTTGTGGTTTCTGATTATTTGTCACTTGACCGCCTGGTGGATCCGTTTGCTGTCGCTGAGAATTTTGAAGAGGCCGGAATCCGTGCAATCCAGGCTGGATTAGATGTAGAGTATCCAAGATCAAAAGGATTCAGCTATAAAATGAAAGAGTCGATTGAAAGCGGCAGACTCTCTATGGATATAATAGATCAGGCAGTACGGCGTGTTTTGACACAGAAATTTGAACTTGGTTTATTTGAGAATCCTTATCCGGATCTTGAAAAGCTGAAAAAATATCTTCATCTTAAATCAGCAGATGAACTGAATGAAAAAATTGCAGCAGAAAGTTTTACACTGCTTAAAAATGAAAATAAAACACTTCCACTTTCTAAGAAAATTAAGAAAATCGCGGTAATAGGGCCTCATGCGGATAATATTCGAAGTCTTTTTGGTACATTTTCTTATCCGGCTGTACTTGATATGACCATGTCGAGAGAAGAAGATGGGCAGGAATTTGAAGAGCCAGGACTGATTATTTATGATGTTGAACAGAAATATAAAGGTGAGATTCGAGAAGTATCACCACGGGTAAATCGTAAGATTCAAAAGGAATTTCCAAACTCGAGAACATTATGTGCAGCATTGAAGGAATATCTTCCAGAAGCGGAAGTGGTTTATGCACAGGGAATTAACTGCTCTGGAGACAATACAGGTGGCATGGAAGAAGCACTACAGGTGGCAGCAGGGGCAGATGTGATTCTTTTGACTATTGGTGGAAAAAATGGATGGGGCGTAACTTCAACGGTTGGAGAAGGTATAGATTCTACGGATATTGATCTGCCGGGACGACAGGAAGAATTTGCAAGAAGGGTTTATGATCTGCATAAAAAGACAGTGGTTCTTCATTATGATGGCAGACCGCTTTCAAATGAATTTGTGGCATCACATTTTGATGCGATTATGGAAGTATGGCAGCCGGGAGAATATGGCAGTCAGGCACTGTGCAAGGTATTGTTTGGTGAACAGTCACCATCAGGACACCTTCCGGTTACAGTAGCAAGAAATGTAGGACAGCTTCCAGTATACTATGGTCTTCCAAGAGGAAGCGGATATGTATCAGCCGGACATACAGGGATGATTCGCAATAAAAATGGTTATATCAATGATACGGCAGAACCGCTGTATTATTTTGGACACGGTCTAAGTTATACAGAATTTACCTATTCAGATTTGCAGACGGATAAGAAAAACATAAATCCGGATGATACAGTGAAAGTTACTTTTACAGTGAAAAACACAGGAGAATATGATGGCGCGGAAGTCGCACAATTATATTTTTCAGACAAGGTTGCATCAATGGTAAGACCAACAAAGGAACTGGCAGGCTTTGTAAGAATATTCCTGAAAAAAGGGGAAAAGAAGAAAGTTGTATTTGAAATAAAGGTGTCACAATTCGCCTTCCTTGACGAAGAAATGAAGTGGAAAGTAGAAAAGGGTGAAATTGAACTTCTGGTAGGAGCTTCTTGCGAAGATATTCGACTTTCTGATATAGTCAGCATTTCAGAAGATGATTATATTGATGGAAAAACACGGGGATTTTACGCAAAAGCAGTTGTTTGTTAAGAAAGGCTGTGAGTATGAAATTTACAGAAGGATATTGGGAAAAAAATGAAAGAGCCAATGCTTTGTATGCTGTGCAGGCCGGTTATGCAGAAAAAATAGCGGCTGGTATGCGTGTGATTGCAACGTTTAAACCAATCCTGGGAAGAGCGGATGAACTGGATGTCGGTACAATGGTAATGGAATTTACTGCAGCCGGAAAAGATCGGATTCAGGTGACATACACACATTTTCTAGGGTATGAAAACAGAGAGCCACGATTTGAACTTTTTCTGGAACATCAGGAAGCGGAAGTTATAATTTCTGAGGAGGAAGCTGTATTAAAAAATGGAAAAATGACGGTTCGGGTAGGACTGAAAGAATTTTATATCCGATTTGAGAGAAACGGGAAACTTCTTACCGGTGCAGCTTTTAAAAATGTCGGTTATATGCGCTACAACAGAGGGTATGCAACAAAATATCCAAAAGAAGAGTATATGGCAGAAACCGGGGAACCGTATATGTTAAATGAGTTGCTTCTAACAGCAGGAACGAACGTATATGGATTGGGAGAACGTTTTACAGCATTTGTTAAGAACGGACAGCAGATTGACTGCTGGAATGAAGATGGAGGAACAGCTTCGCAGATCAGCTATAAAAATATTCCATTTTATATCACCAACAGAGGTTATGGCGTTTTTGTTGATCATACTTCCAATGTTTCATTTGAAGTTGCCAGTGAGAAAGTAGAATATGTAGGGTTTTCGGTAAAAGGAGAAGAACTTCGCTATTATGTAATCGGCGGGGATGATATGAAAGAAATTATTCGGAATTATACGGATATGACAGGAAAACCGGCACTTCTTCCAGCGTGGTCTTTCGGTTTGTGGTTGAGTACTTCATTTACAACAGACTATGATGAAAAGACAGCAACAGAGTTTATTGAAGGAATGGAAAAAAGAGATCTTCCGCTGGAAGTGTTTCATTTTGACTGTTTCTGGATGAAAGCATTACACTGGTGCGATTTTGAATGGAACAATAAAATTTTTCCGGAACCGGCAGAAATGCTGAAACGTTATAAAGAAAGAGGACTGAAAATCTGTGTATGGATCAATCCGTATATTGCTCAGAATTCTACACTATTTGCAGAGGGAAAAGAAAAAGGATATTTTCTTTTAAGAAAAGATGGGTTCGGAATCAAGCAGGTAGACAACTGGCAGCCGGGAATGGCAATCGTGGATTTTACGAATCCGGAAGCTGTAAAATGGTATCAAAGTAAATTAAAAATATTACTTGATATGGGAGTAGACTGCTTTAAAACAGATTTTGGAGAACGAATTCCGATAGACGTAGAGTATCATGATGAAAGCAATCCATGGGGAATGCATAATTATTATACATTTTTGTATAATCGGGCAGTATTTGAGCTTTTAAAAAGAGAACGTGGCGAGAAAGATGCAGTTGTGTTTGCGAGAAGTGCGACAGCAGGCGGACAGCAATTCCCGGTTCACTGGGGTGGTGACTGCACAGGTACATTTGAGTCAATGGCAGAATCTTTAAGAGGAGGCCTTTCTCTTACTCTTTCGGGATTTTCTTATTGGAGTCACGATATTGGGGGATTTGAAGAAGCTGCCAATCCTACGGTATATAAAAGATGGCTGCAGTTTGGAATTTTATCTACTCACAGCAGACTGCATGGTTCCAAGAGTTACCGGGTTCCGTGGACGTTCGATGAAGAGGCAGTTGAGGTGTGTCGGAAGTTTACAAAATTAAAACTTCGTCTGATGCCGTATATCTACGAAGCGGCTGTACGGTCAAATAAACTTGGAATACCTGTTATGAGACCAATGATCATGGAATTTGAAAAAGACCCTGCAGTGCGATATCTGGATCAACAGTATATGCTTGGGGAGCAGATTTTGGTTGCACCGATTTTCAATGAAGAGGGTATTGGTGAGTATTACCTTCCGAAGGGAAGATGGACACATTTGCTCAGCGGAGAAGAAAAAGAAGGTGGACGCTGGTATACAGAAGTGTATGGATTTGATTCTCTGCCGTTGTTTGTCCGTGAGAACACGCTTCTTCCAATTGGTAATAATGAAAAAACGGCAACATATCATTACCCGGAACAGTTACAGATTCTGGTATATCCACTAGAAGAAGACAAGATTGCGGAATGTATTGTTCCAGATGAAAAAGGAAATGAGGTTCTGGATATTACTGCCAGATATAAGGATGAAAAAATTGTTCTGTGCAGTTCAGGGGAAAATGAAGAAATTACATATCTTTTGGTAAATGTTCATGATGTAAAAGAGGTTTGCGGAGCAGAATGGAAAAACACAGAACGCGGAACAGTGATATATCCGAAATGTGATATTGTTGAAATTGTTTTTAGAAAATAAAGAGCAACATGAAAAGGCAGAGATTTTAACAGAATGAAATCTCTGCCTTTTTTGATAGAAAATAATAAATAATATTCATGTTTTCTTCAAAATCGCATATAATGTAATGATAATAAAGCGGAAGGATAGTTGTAAAAAGATAGAACAGTATACGGTTCAGATTTATTTGGTTATATTAGCGATATTGGTTATGAGCCTTATGATTGAAAGAAATGACCTGATTGAAAGACAGAAGAAAAGAGAATTTTTGCGTTTTTGGTAGGTGGACATGCACTGATTGAAATTTTATCCGTATATTTCGGATAGATTTATTATATTGATGCACAGAGCAATTATTATCATGAAAGATTTTATTGGGCATATATTGCTTTTTATCTCGGCTGTAGTTTATATTTTGTTGTTCAGGCATGGAAGTTCGGAGGGAGATATCAGAATAGTAATCGTATTGTATTGGGAACGATACTCTTTTTCTTAAACTCTGGTGTTATGTTTGGGATGATAAGCAGTAAGGTACGGACGGATTATATTTGCCTGGCGATGGTTATATTTATTATAGCAGTATTATCGTGAAGACAGATGTAATAACAGGACTTATGAACAGACAGAGCTATGAGGGAAGGATTCCGTATGTATCTGTCGGCTACAGCAGATTTGATCCGGATAAGAATGATTGTGAAAGCTGTGTAAAAGAAGCGGATTTACAGATGTATGAGTGGAAGCAGAGGAGTAAAGAGGAGCGAAAAAACAGTTGATTTTTATTTCATGTTAAAAATAAGAAAAAAGTTGATAAAAAAATAATTTTATAAACAGAAAGGTTTGAATTTTGTAGACTAAGGTATTATAATAGCGTAGGAAGTTGAAAACTTCTTAATCAAATTCAAACAAAAGGCAGGTGAACAGAATGGACAGTTGTGATAGTCATGGGCGAGGTATATACGCAGGATGGGAAAATGACAGCAGTTCATTCTGTTTGTTCGTATAGCATTTCTTATCCTGTTTTCCCGTATTGACATTCATAATTGAATATTGGATGAAAGACAGAAATGTGGAGAATTTTAGACTTTGATTCTGCATGTTTTTGTGCTGGAAAAAGGATAAGGAGGGCGAAAGTTATGGAAAATACACAGGATTATCAGGACTACCAGGACTACAGAGCTGAGATCCTGGGCATTGTAAGAAGCAATGCCTCTCCGGGAATTATGAGAAACAAACTGGAAGACTACCATGAGAATGACCTTGCAGATGTATTCCCGGATCTCTCCGTTGCAGAGCGGCGGAAATTGTGCCGGATTCTGAATCTGGACATGCTTGCGGATATCTTCGAGTATATCGATGAAAAGCAGGCTGCTGAATATCTGGATGAGATGGATGTGCGGAAAGCAGCAGCAATTCTTTCCAGAATGGAAACAGATGCGGTTGTAGATGTACTGCGGATGATTCCAAAAGAAAAGAGAGCTCTTTTGCTAGAGCTGATGGATGATGAAGCCAGAAAGGATATGGCAGTTATTGCTGCATTCGATGATGAAGAGATCGGTTCAAGAATGACCACGAATTACATTGAGATCAGAGAGAATCTTACTGTAAAGCAGGCGATGACCGAACTTGTTAGTCAGGCAGCAAAAAATGACAATATTTCTACAATTTTTATGGTGACAGCGGATCACACCTTCTACGGTGCGATGGATCTGAAGGATTTGATCACGGCAAGACAGGATACACGTCTTGAGGATCTGATCGTGACATCATATCCATATGTATACGGTCATGAGCTGATTGATGACTGTATCGAAAAATTGAAAGATTATTCGGAAAATTCTATTCCGATCCTGGATAACGATAATAAACTTCTCGGTGTTATCACATCCCAGAGCATTGTAGATCTGGTCGATGATGAGATGGGTGAAGATTATGCGATGTTCGCTGGTCTGACTGCAGAAGAAGATTTGAAAGAGCCACTCAAAGAGAGCATGAAAAAACGTCTCCCTTGGCTGCTTGTTTTGCTGGCACTGGGAACAGTTGTATCTTCTGTTGTAGGTGTATTTGAGCAGGTAGTAAGCCAGCTGACGATCATTATGTGTTTCCAGTCACTGATCCTGGACATGGCAGGTAACGTCGGTACCCAGTCACTGGCGGTAACGATCCGTGTTCTGATGGATGAATCACTGACAGGAAAGCAGAAAGTAGAACTGGTATTCAAAGAGATGCGGATCGCATTTTCAAATGGTGCGATTCTTGGAATTTTGTCATTTCTCGTATTAGGACTTTATATTGCACTTTTCAAAGGAAAAACCTGGGCGTTCGCGTATGCGGTATCCGGCTGTATCGGTCTGTCTCTGATGGTGGCAATGGTAATTTCCGGTGCGGTGGGTACACTGATTCCTCTGTTCTTCAAGAAGATCAATATCGACCCGGCGGTAGCGTCCGGACCACTTATTACGACCATCAATGACCTTGTTGCGGTTGTAGCTTACTATGGACTGTGTGGTATTCTGCTGATCGGAGTGCTTCATCTGGCGGGATAATTATAAAAGAGAGTAAAACGAAGTGCGTGTAGGATATAAATGCTTTTACTGAATAAAACGGTAAAGACAGTACAGTATCCCACATGCATTTCTTTTATAGAAAATAAAAATAAAATAAATAGATAAAAACTATAGGAGTGATTATCTATAGAGAAAAACAATTTGAAAATTAAAATATCTGGTGCTAGAATGTAAAAAGCATGTCGGAATAATATCAGAGATATGTTAAAGGGAGGAACATTATGAAAAAAATGAAAAAATTTGCAGCTCTTCTCCTTGCAGTATCAATGGCAGCAGGTATGGTAGCCTGTGGAAGCTCAGATAAAAAGGAAGAGACTACAAAAAAAGAAGAAACCAAGAAAGACGACAAAGAGACAAAGAAACTGGAAGGAACTCTGAAGGTTGTTACAACAGGGGATGCTTATCAGCCTTTATTTGACAAGTTTACAGAAGAAGTAGGACCGAAGGTAGAATTCATTTCCATGTCTTCAGGAGAAGTTTTATCAAAGCTTAAAGCAGAAGGCGGAACACCTGCAGCTGACCTGTGGTTCGGGGGCGGAATCGATGCATTTATGGATGCAAAAGATAATGACCTTCTTGAAAAAGTAGATTTTGATGCAGCTGATGAACTTGCACCGGAATATAAGGACAGTGATAATTACTGGTTCTCTAAAGGTGTTACAGTTGTAGGATTTATTGTTAACAATGATATCTTAAAAGAGAAAGGACTTGAAGCTCCAAAGTCCTGGGATGATCTTACAAAAGAAGAATATCAGGGTGAAGTTCTGATGTCTAACCCGGCTATTTCAGGAACAAACTACGCAGTAGTAAATGCACTTCTTCAGACAAAGGGAGAAGAAGAAGGCTGGAAATACTTTGAAGATCTGAATAAGAATGTAGATTATTACTCAAAACGTGGTTCTGATCCGAGCACTAAGACTGCAGCCGGTGAAGTTGGAATCGGTATTACTTATATTGATGGAACTTTAGATGAACTGAAAGAACAGGCAGATGTTGAAGTTGTATATCCGACAGATGGAATGCCATATGTTCCGGAAGGTGTTGCAGCATTTGCAAATGCAGAAAACACAGAAGCAGCAAAAGCATTTATCAAATGGTTCTTCTCAGATGATGAAAATATGAAGATGCTTGCAGAAATCGATCATAAAAATACTTGTTTATTAGTAAAACCAAGTATAGAAGGACTTGAACTCGATTTTGACCAGAGCAAACTGATGAAAGAAGATCTTTCACTTTTTGGAGCAGAAAGAACTACAATTCTTGATAAGTGGAATACTTTGATGGGAGATAAAGGTGAAGAATAGAAAACCTAGAAAAAAACGGGCATCATTTTATGATGCCCATTTTTATAATATTTTAGATTATTTTATATTAGCAGTGCTGGTAGCAGGTGTGTTGATCTTTATTCTGTATCCGCTTCTTTGCATGATCAGACAGAGTTTTGTGGGAGAAGAGGGATTTTCGACAGAAGTTTACAAGAGCATCTTCAGTGCCAATCTGCAGCTTGTAAAAAACAGTGTTTTTGTAGGTGTTTTATCCGCATTCTTTTCAACAATTCTGGGGCTGCTTGTATCAATCTGTGTATGGACAGCAGGGAAGAAACTGGGCAAATTTCTGGAAGCGATTTTGCTAATCAGCATGGTTTCGCCGCCGTTTATTGCTTCGCTCGCTTATATCCAGCTTTTCGGAAGAAACGGTCTGATCACAAAAGGAGTGTTCGGACTTTCGCTGAACCCGTATGGATGGCTTGGTGTTGTTGTAATGCAGACGTTATTCTTTTCTTCATTAAATGCACTGATGATTATCGGAATGCTGAGGAAAATGGATATGTCGCTCGTAAGGGCATCTTTTGACCTTGGAGCATCCTCCGGGTATACATTGTGGAGAATTGTTGTACCACTGTTAAAACCGGTACTACTCAGCTGCTTTTTGCTTTCGTTTATCCGGTCGATCGCTGATTTTGGAACGCCTGTTGTGATAGGTGGACGTTTTGAAACAGTTTCGACGGAAATTTATATGCAGGTAATCGGATATTCCAGACTGGATAAGAGTGCGGCACTTAATGTACTGCTTCTGATCCCGACGATTCTTGTTTTTATCCTGTACCGCTATCTAATGCAGAAAAATGAAAAAGTCATCAGCGGAAACAGTAATAAGACGGTAGAAGCGGGAGATACATTCCGGATTCGTGGGCTGTCAGCAGTGATTGTATGGCTGGGCGCAGGTATCTTTTTTGTAATGATGGCGCTTGAATACGGATCCATTTTTCTAAACAGTTTCAGTAGAAATTTACGTGGGAAAATCACATTTACAACGATGTATCTGGACGCACTTCTGGAACGGAATATGGATACATTTATCCGAAGTGTGGAATATGCGCTTATTGTAGCAATAGTCGGCAGTCTGATCGGTATTTTACTTTCGTATTATATTGAAAGACGAAAGATAAAATTTGGCGGAGTACTGGACTTTATTATTACACTTCCGTATATGCTTCCGGGAAGTTGTTTTGGAATCGGATATATTCTGGCATTTAATCATGAACCGTTAAAACTTACCGGAACAGCGGTCATTGTTATCTTGAATATGATCTATAAACAGATGTCAATTACAACGAAGGCTTCGGCATCCTCCCTTTTGCAGATCAGTACAGAGCTTGATGCAGCAGCGCGGGATCTTGGAGCGAATAAATTTCTGGTAATGAAAGATGTCATTCTTCCGAATGTAAAGCAGGCATTTGCAACGGGATTTATCAATAATTTTACAAGTGCGATGGTTACAGCAGGAGCAGTTATTTTCCTGGTGACACCGGGACAGAAGATTGCAGTATTTACATTATTTGATTGCATTAACACAGGTCGGTATGGAGAAGCATCTATGATTGCGACATTTATTATTGTGATCACAATTTCAGTAAATGTGCTGTTTTCGATAATTGTTGCATGGAAAGGGAAAAAGAAACGTGTATTTAGAACTGAAAAACATAAGTAAAAGTTTTGGTGAAAAAGAAGTAGTAAAAGATTTATCACTCTCCCTTCCAAAGGGAGAACTGTTGTGTCTTCTGGGAGCATCCGGCTGTGGAAAAACGACAACACTCAAAATGATAAGTGGATTTTTAAAAACAGATGAAGGGCAGATCCTGGTTGATGGCCAGGATATCACCACACTGGCTCCGGAGAAGCGTCCGGTATCGACTGTTTTTCAGTCTTATGCATTATTTCCACATATGAGTGTTCTGGAAAATGTAATCTATGGTCTGAAGTTCCGTGGTATCCGAAAAAAAGAAGCCAGAGAAATGGGTATGGAATATCTGAAAATCGTAGATATGGAAGAATATGCCGGGGCATCGATTGGGGAAATTTCCGGAGGACAGCAGCAGAGAGTAGCACTGGTCAGATCTCTGATCACAAAACCGAAGGTGCTTCTTCTGGATGAACCGCTTAGTAATCTGGATGCGAAACTCCGGGTAAAAATGAGAGAAGAAATCCGTGAAATCCAGAAGAAATATGAAATTACAATGGTTTTTGTAACGCATGACCAGGAAGAGGCAATGGTACTTGGAGATCAGATCGCTATTATGGATCAGGGAAAGTTGGTTCAGATTGGAAAGCCGGAAGAAGTGTATCTGCATCCACAGAATGATTTTGCAAGAGATTTCCTTGGAATATCCAACCGTTTTACTGATATCCATGGAAATACAATATGCTGCAGACCGGAGGAACTGGAATTTGCAGCAGAAGGTTCTGTGAAAGGAATTGTAAGACAGGAAGAATTTCTTGGGTTTTACAGACAGTATTATGTTGAAACAATGAATCATGAACATATTATTGTACGGACAGACAGAAATATAAAAGTAGAAGCTGGCAAAGAAGTGCAACTTCGGGTGAAATAAAAAAGACACTGTGCAAGGTGACAATATCAGTTTGATATGCTACCCTGCATAGTGCCTTTTTTATTTTGAGGAATGACCGGTCAGACGTGCATCATCCCTGACATCACACAACCTCCTGCAGCACCGGCATTTTTCAGTTCGTGCAGTTGTGTTTCATCAATTTTGATTCCGCCAATGCCATAAACCGGAATCTGCACAGCTTGGCATACATTCTGCAGAAATGGAAGTCCCCGTGGCGGGAGCCCTTTCTTGCAGTCGGTAACATAAATATGTCCTGCTGTGAGATAGGAAGTTCCCAGCTTTTCCGCTTCGACTGCTTCAGAAACAGAATGGATGGAAGTTCCAACTGTATGAAAATCGGAAACCACTTTCGGATTTTCAAGCAAAAGTGGAAGTGGTAAATGTAGCCTGTCGCAGCCGAGTTCTCTCGCAACGGCTGGATAAAAATGCGGAATAAATGGAACTTTAAACTGTTCACAGATTTCCTTCACCTGCCGGGCAAGAGAAAAATATTCCTCTTCCGGCAGATCTTTTTCACGCAGGATCAGAGCTTTCGGATGCAGCTTGCAGACACGGGTAATCTGTTCTGTAAAAGGACGGGAACAGAGATGGCGGTTTGTTACGGCAATAAGATCTCTATACATAGATATAATCACTCATAACCGGCTGCATATTGTTGGAAAGAAGTGCCTGATAAACCTCATCTACGGAACGTCCGTCAGAAATCTCGAACTGGTCATCTCCCTTATCCTCAATATCATCCACATGGCTTCCGATTCCGGTGCTGACTCCGGCAGAGATTTTTGTTGCAGAAATCTGTACCAGATTGTCTCTTACACGCGCACATTCTCTTGTGGATACCGTAATGCTTGCAAATGGCATGAACAGACGATAAGCGCAGACTACCTGAAGGAGCTGTGGCTCATGGACGTCCATCGGATTGATCCGGTCGTTGTTGATGATCGGACGAAGTCTCGGACAGGAGAAGGCGATTTCGGCATGTGGGTATTTTCTCTGCAGGAGATAAGCATGGTATCCGGTTGCAAAGGCATCCTTGCGGAAATCATCAAGTCCGAGAAGTGCTCCGAATCCGACACCGCGCATGCCGCCCATCAGTGCACGTTCCTGGGCATTGACACGGTATGGGAAGATCCGTTTGTGTCCGGCAAGATGCAGGGTTTCATATTTGTCAGAATTGTAAGTCTCCTGGAATACGGTTACATAATCGGCACCGCACTCGTGGAGGAATGCGTATTCGTCCGAGTTGACCGGATAAATCTCAAGTCCGATGACTTTAAAATATTTACGGGCGATCTTGCAGGCATTTCCGATATATTCCACCGTGGATTTGCTGCGGCTTTCACCGGTCAGGATCAGGATCTCCTGAAGACCTGTTTTGGCGATGGCTGCCATTTCTTTTTCAATTTCTTCCTCATTTAACTGTGCACGGTTGATCTTGTTGTGGCAGTTGAAACCACAGTAAATACAATAGTTTTCGCAGTAGTTTGCAATGTAGATCGGAGTAAACATGTAGACGCTGTTTCCGAAATGTTTTCGTGTCTCTGCCTGTGCAGCCTGTGCGATCTCTTCAAGAAGAGGAAGTGCGGCAGGTGAGAGAAGTGCAGCGAAATCCTCCGGTGTACGGATGTCATGCGCAATGGCGCGTCTTACGTCAGCTTCGGTATATTTTTCATAATCATAAGCGTTCATGGCACTTATGACCTGATCCATTACGTCAGATCCGATATCTTCCATTCCCGGAAGGTAAGTCATATGATCAATGCGGTTTTTCTTCTGGTCTTCCAGAATTTCTTCACTTAAAATACTTTCGTTGATATGTGAATTTTCCATTTTGACTGCCTCCTAATTCTCTAAGAATCCTGTCAGAGGTGAGGATGCGCTTGCGCCTCTTTCGATGGTGCGTCCCAGTCCGGAAAGATAAGCACTGCGTCCGGCTTCAATGGCTTTTTTGAAAGCTTCTGCCATGGCAGGAATATTTCCTGCAGTTGCGATAGCAGTATTTGCCATGACAGCGGAAGCACCCATTTCCATGGCTTCACAAGCCTGGGAAGGGCGACCGATTCCGGCATCAACGATGATCGGCAGATCGATCTCATCAATCAGGATCTGGATGAAATCCTTTGTGCTGAGCCCTTTGTTGGAACCGATTGGAGAGCCGAGCGGCATAATGCAGGCAGCTCCGGCATCAGCAAGTGCTCTTGCAGCATTCAGATCCGGGTACATATACGGCATGACAACAAAGCCTTCTTTTGCAAGGATTTCTGTTGCTTTGATGGTTTCGTAGTTGTCCGGAAGCAAGTATTTGGAATCATGAACGACTTCGATCTTTACAAAGTCGCCGCATCCGACTTCACGGGAAAGTCTGGCGATACGGACTGCCTCCTCAGCATTACGTGCACCGGATGTATTTGGAAGCAGGGTTACATTGTCCGGAATATAGTCCAGGATATTTGCAAGACCGCCTTCATTTGCGCGACGCAGGGCAAGTGTGATGATCTGAGCTTCTGCTTTTTCGATACAGGCTTTTACAAGATCCAGAGAAAATTTACCGGATCCGAGAATAAAACGGGAAGTGAATTCATGACCTCCCAGGATAAATTTATCTTCATTTGTACTCATAATAAAGTTCCTTCTTTCTTATATTTTTAAATTTCTTCTTCACCGAGGATCAGCCGCGTGATCATGTTGGCTTCATGTGCGGCACAGATGGCAACACGCGGCGCCATCAGTCCATGACCGTAAGTTGGTGCTGTCACGCCATCACCACACAGATAAAAGTTTTTCATGATCCGTTTTGTGATAATGGTATTGCTACTTCCATAGCCGGCCATTCCGGTTGCGGATACGAGCTTTTTCTCTGGGAAATGTTCCAGAATTCCATTGACCAGCATTGCTTTGGCTTCCGGATTATCAAAAGCTTCGCAGACAATTGTGGCATCTGCAAATAATTCCTGCAGATTATCGTCCGTAACTTTTACACAGTCCGTGCGGATATCCAGATACGGATTGATCTTCAGAAGCAGGGATTTCAGGGCATCGGTCTTGTACATTCCGATATGCTCCATGAAATATTGCTGGCGGTTCAGATTGGTAATGTCAACTACGTCAAAATCAATCAGGTGAAGATGACCGACACCGATCCGTGCAAGCGCATAAGCAACATTAGAGCCAAGGCCGCCAAGCCCTGCGATCGCTACATTTCCTGCCGAGAGAAGCTTCTGCGTCTCCGGTGAATGTCGCTCGTCAAGGGCGGTGTAGATTTCTTCTTTTGTAAGTGTATGATACATGATTTCTTAGCCTCCTCCTACAAAACTTACAACCTCCAGACGGTCCCCGTCTTTGAGCATGGTGTCAGAATAGCTGTATTTTGGTAAAATATCACCATTCATTTCAACGGCGATTCGTTTGATCTGATAATTGTTTTGTTCCAGATAATCCGCAACACTGAGCGGTCCGGTCAGAGTGACTTCTTTACCATTAACTGTAATCATGGAAAAACCTCCTTTCAAAACGGAAAAGTTCTTGAAAATGAAAAAAGAGTCCACAAAGAATTACACCCGTGGTGGTGTACCCCTTCATGAACTCTCGCCCAATCTCAACTTTACCTTATTCATTTTCGTGTAAACCCTGGTTGAATGTGGAATTTCATGATGTTGGGGTCAAAAGGTATTTTGACCCCTTTGATACCAGATTGCTACGTGCTTTGCACTCTCGCAATCCTCAAAAACATTCGTAATCCGCTCATTTTTCTTTGAAAAATGGCTACTTACTCATGTTTTTGGCGGGTCAAGAGGTCAAAAATCCTCTTGAAAGCAAGCTTGCATCAGCTTTCTGACCTTTTGACCCTGGTATCATTTCATATTATTATAAGAAATCCTGTTTCTCAAATATCATCAGAGTACGCTGACGGTATTTGACGTCGCATATCAAAAAAAGAGAGATACCAATGTATCTCCCGTTATCATCAAAATATACGTTCCTACGTTGGCATTATCCAAATCAGGTATATGGGTCGAAGTTCTGAACTTCCTCTCAGCCTGTCAAACAAGCTCCCCGTTTCATTTACAAAATTTAGTATAGTTCGGTTGGGAAAAAATGTCAATATCAATATAAAAATATATTCGGTCATATTCTGGAGTCTCATATTCTGGAGTCAGATGCATGTGTCACGGACAAATTGTATATTACAGAAATGCTTTTGCGAAGCGGTCATATGTTTTTGCAACGCGGAGTATGGAAAAATGCACAAAAAAACAGAGCATACTCTAAAAAATCATGTGAACGTGCCGAAATTGCGAGAAGTCCATTGACAAAAGGACTTTAAAGAGTTAAAACACCACTATAATAATTTAATAAAATTTTTATTTATCTTATTAAACTTAATTATTTTAACTGGAAGAGAAAGAGAGGGATTAGTATGAATACATTAGTTATCGTATTGATCGCAGCAGTACTTCTTAGCTGTGCATATGTATTCTATGGTCGCTGGCTCGCTAATAAGTGGGGAATCGATCCCAAAGCAGAGACTCCGGCAAAGAAATTTGAAGATGGAAAGGATTATGTTCCGACAGACGGATGGACCGTATTCAGTCATCAGTTTTCGTCAATTGCAGGTGCAGGTCCTGTTACCGGTGCAATTCAGGCGGCGGTATTTGGATGGGTTCCGGTATTCCTGTGGATCATCGTTGGAGGTATTTTCTTCGGTGCTGTTACAGACTTTGGTGCACTGTATGCCAGTGTAAAGAACGAAGGAAAGTCTATGGGACTTCTGATCGAAAAGTATATCGGTAAATTCGGACGAAAAGTATTCCTGCTTTTCTGCTGGCTGTTTACACTTCTTGTAATTGCAGCATTCGCAGATATGGTTGCAGGTACATTTAACGCTTATACAGAAGTAGACGGTGTCGTAAAACTTGCAGATGCAGCAAAGACAAACGGAGCTGCAGGAACCATTTCCCTGCTGTTTATCGTATTTGCTATGATCTTTGGTCTGGTACAGAAAAAATTCCGGTTTCACGGATGGAAAGAAACAGTTGTCGGTCTTGTATTTACAGTAGCTGCTCTTGGTCTTGGTATGTTAGTACCGATCACAGCAACAAAAGATACATGGACTTACATTACATTTGTATATATCTTCTTTACAGCAGTACTTCCGATGTGGATCTTAAAGCAGCCTCGTGATACCATGACAACTTATATGTTCATCGGTATGATCGCAGGAGCTGCACTGGGACTTCTGGTTGCACATCCAACCATGAACCTTCCGGTATTTACAGGCTTCCACAATGATACACTTGGAGATATGTTCCCAATCCTGTTCGTTACCGTGGCATGCGGTGCTGTATCAGGTTTCCACAGCCTTGTTTCATCAGGTACATCATCTAAGACTGTATCCAATGAAAAGGATATGCTGAAGGTTGGATACGGAGCAATGGTTCTGGAAAGTCTTCTTGCAATTATCGCACTTTGCGTAGCTGGTGCAGCTGCAGCAGCAGACGGAACACCGGCAGCCGGAACACCATTCCAGGTATTCTCAAGCGGTGTTGCAGGATTCTTTGAAATGTTCGGTATTCCGGTTTACATCGCACAGTGCTTCATGACCATGTGTGTATCTGCACTTGCACTTACCAGTCTGGATGCTGTTTCACGTATCGGACGTATGAGTTTCCAGGAACTTTTCAGTGTAGATGATATGGAACATGCAGAAGGATGGAGAAAACTCCTTTGCAATACATATTTCTCAACAATCGTGACTCTGTTATGTGCTTACGTTCTGACACGTATCGGATATGCAAATATCTGGCCACTGTTTGGATCAGCAAACCAGTTACTGTCAGCACTTGTACTTGTAACACTTTGTGTATTCATGAAGGTAACAGGAAGAAGCAACAAGATGCTGTTCGCACCGCTGATCATCATGCTTTGTGTAACAGGAACCGCACTGGTAGAGAGAACCATCGGACTTGTAAAAGCATATGCAGCAGGTTCCGCTACTTTCCTTGTAGAAGGACTTCAGCTGATCATCGCAGTTCTGCTGATGGCACTCGGACTTGTTATTGTGATCAATTCTCTGAAGGCTTACTTTGGAGCTAAGAAAGAGTCTGAAGCTTAAGATTTATAAAATATGACGAAAAGGGATGGCTTGTCAAAATGATGGGCTGTCTCTTTTTTAGTGAAATGAGAAGGCGTTTAGACGTATATTCTTTCGGAAAAAGTATACGGAGACTTTAAAAATGTGATATGATTTGGATAGATTTTGGGAATAAAGTATGAAATGGCGGTTAATGTAATATGGAAAAAAAGGATTATGGAGATAAAAAGACGGAGTTGCTGGTGAAAGTCGCAAGAATGTATTACGAGGACAGCATGAGCCAGGAGGAGATCGCGAGTGAAATTGCCTGTTCCAGACCGTATGTATCCAGACTTCTGACGGATGCAAAAGAGATGGGAATCGTCCAGTTCAAGGTTGTGCCTCCAAAGGGATATGAACTGGAGATGGAGAGAAGACTCCGGGAAAAGGGTAGCCTTGAGAAGGTTATCATTGTGCCGAAAAAAAGTAATCTTCCAAAGCTGACAGCGGTGGCAAAGGCGGCTGCAGAATATCTTGAATCGGTTGTGGAAAATGGAGATATAATTGGATATTCGTGGGGGAATACGGTGTATTCTGTGTCGAATTTCCTGAGCCAGAAAGAAGATCTATCAGATGTGACAGTTGTGCAGTTGTGTGGTGGAGTCAGCAATTTACAGAATAATATCTATTCAACAGAAATCGCGAAAAATTTTGCAAAGGCGTGGGATGCGAAGCCGTATGCAATGATGTGTCCGGCTATGGTAGACAGCAAAGAGATAAAGGACGTTTTCGTCAGTGATTCCAATGTAAAGAAGGTGCTGGAATATGGCGATGAAGCCAATACACTCCTGATCACCATGGGAGCCTATGGTGTGCAGAATGCAGTATGCCGGGCAGGATATCTGAAAGAAGAAGAGATGCAGGAGCTGATCGTGAAAGGCGCAGTCGGGGACATTTGCGATCATTTAATCAATGACCAGGGAGAACTTTGCGATGAAGCGTTGGATGAACGGACGGTTTCGGTTCCACTGGCAGAGCTGAAAAAGAAGAAACGGAGGATTGGAGTTGCTTCAGGACAGAGTAAAGTAGAATGTATTTGTGGGGCGATCAGAGGGAAGATTATCAATGTTCTGATCACAGACGAAGATACGGCAGGAAAAGTCATTGAAAGATTAGAATAGCCATTGACAGGGTGGAATCCATGTGCTAATATCAAGGCATGAACAAAAGTTACTGAGCGGTTAACAAATGTAACCACAAGAAAAGGAGATATGGACATGGATAAAAAAGAAATCGCAAAATATTTAGATGATACCCTTTTAAAGGCAGATGCAACACCAGAACAGATTGTAAAGATTTGCGAAGAAGCTAAGACATACGGATGCGCATCTGTTTGTGTAAACTCAGGATATGTACCGCTTGTTTCAAAAGAACTTGCAGGATCAGAAGTAAAGACATGCTGTGTAATCGGATTTCCTCTTGGAGCATGCACATCAGAGGCAAAGGCTGCAGAGACAACAGACAGCATTGAAAAAGGTGCAAACGAAGTTGATATGGTAATCAACGTAGGACGTGCAAAAGCAGGCGAATGGGATTATGTAAAGAGCGACATCGAAGCAGTTGTAAAAGCGGCAGCAGGAAAAGCTCTTGTAAAAGTAATCATCGAGACATGTCTTCTGACAGATGAAGAAAAAATAAAAGCATGCCAGGTTGCAAAAGAAGCTGGAGCAGATTTTGTTAAGACATCTACAGGATTTTCAACAGGTGGAGCAAAAGTAGAAGATATCCGTCTTATGAGAGAAACTGTTGGACCAGATATGGGCGTAAAAGCTTCAGGCGGAGTACGTGATTTTGAAAAAGCACAGGCTATGATCGAAGCTGGTGCAACAAGAATCGGTACAAGCAGCGCTGCAGGAATCGTAGAATAGACAGATAAATAAGCGATAATAATAAATTGAGTCATTTTTAGAAGTAAATTCTATGAATGGCTCATTTTTTACGTCACAATAAAGAGAGAATCCAGTTTTGCAAGTGATTTTGTGTTTAACAGGAGAAATTGAGCGTTTTTTGTACATGCATGAAATCAGCTTTTGGATAAAATCTATGAAATAAATTGAAAAAGTTTCTTGAAAATATTTGACAAAACATGTCTGAAATGCTATGGTATACGCAAAGAAACCGGTTACAAAACTAAAGCGCCAATATGAGGAGAAAATGGGGAAAATGAACATATACGATATTGCAAAAAAAGCAAATGTTTCACCGGCGACCGTATCGCGTGTGCTGAATGGGAACCAGAGCGTGAGAGAAAAAACGAGAAAAAAGGTACAGCAGATCATAGATGAGAGCAATTATGTGCCAAATTCACTGGCACGGAGCCTGAGTGTGGGTGATATCCGGAATATTGCATTTCTGGCGCCGGATATCGAGAACTCATTCTTCAGCAAGATCTTGCATGGACTTTCGGATACGGCAAGTCAGTATGATTATAATGTGTTCATGTACGGAACCAATGATGATCTGGAGGTAGAACACCGGATGTTGGAAGGCATCCGGAAGGAAATGGTAAAAGGGGTTGTGTTGATTCCTGTCACAGATAATGATGAAAAAACGATAGAGCTGTTGAAAGAACTGGAAAAGAATCAGATTCCGGTTGTACTGCTCGACCGTGATATCCGCGGAGAAAATTTTGACGGCGTCTATTCGGATGACTGCCAGGGAGCGAAAGATGCGGTGAACTGCCTGATTGAAGAAGGGCATAAAAAAATCGCAATTGTCACAGGTGATGAGAATACAAGACCTGGAAGAGAGCGACTGAAAGGATACAGAAAAGCCCTGAAAGAGGCGGGGATTGAGGAAAAACCAGAATATATCGTGAACGGACATTTCAAAGAAAATATGTCCTATAAAGTTTGCCAGAAGCTGATGGAGCTTCCGGATCCGCCGACGGCAATCTTTTCATCGAACAACCTGACAACGCTTGGATGTCTGAAATATATGAAGGAGCACAAGATCCGTATCGGAAAAGATATTTCTCTGGTGGGATTTGATGAGATTCATGAGCTGACGTATACAGAGCTGGAACTGACAGTGGTTGACCGTCCGATCTATGAGATGGGCTGTGCGGCACTGGAATTATTCGAGATGAGTGTCCGGTCTATGGAAGAAGGCAGGAATAAGGTTCTGAAACATACAAGTCTTGTAGAAACAAAATTGATCCGCAGAGGATCTGAGATGCTGAAAAAATAACAGAAGAACAGAGACATGAAACAGGGTATTGGTTTTCCGGTACTCTGTTTTTTTACTTTTTTGAATGAAAATAAACTGGACGAAATATATCCGTCTTGTTTCTGAGTTTTCAGATAGGAATACTTTTTGATAAATAATCATCAATATGCAACCGGTTTCTCGTTTAGATGAATAAAGATAATGGTAAAAATGCACTAAAAATAGTTGATAAAACTAGATAAATAAACAAAAACGTGCATATAAGCAGAAAAAACATTGACATTACAAGGTGGACAGGTTTAGAATGAAAACAAATAAAAGAAACCGCTTTCAAAACGAGAAAGCAAAAAAATAGACTGAGAAAAGAAAGAGGAAAAATAAAATGAAAAAGGTTGCAGTATTCGGAAGCTTCGTAGTAGATCTGATGGCAAGATCACCACACCTTCCGGTTCCGGGGGAAACAGTAAAAGGTTCTATGTTCAAGATGGGACCTGGTGGAAAAGGATTTAACCAGTGTGTTGCAGCACACAAAGCAGGAGCAGACGTTGTGATGATGACAAAGGTTGGAACCGATACATTTGCAAATGTAATGCTCGATACCATGACAGAGTTGAACATGTCAAAGGACAACATTTTCATCACCAAAGAAACAGAAACAGGAATCGCACTGATCCTGGTAGATGAAAATTCAAGCCAGAATGAGATCATCATCGTACCTGGCGCATGCAACACCATTACTGCAGAAGAGGTAGCAAGTGTTGAAAATGTAATCAAAGAATGTGAATACGTTTTGTTACAGCTTGAAGTTAATCAGGATGCTAACGAGATGATCGTAGATATGGCAAATAAATATGGATGCAAGGTCATCATGAACACAGCACCATATGCACCGATGACAGACGAATTCCTTTCTAAATGCTATATGGTAACACCGAATGAGGTAGAAGCAGAAGAAATCACAGGCGTTGAAGTGAAAGACCTTGATTCTGCAAAACAGGCAGCTGCTTACTTCAGAGAAAAAGGTGTCACAGATGTAGTTATCACCCTTGGATCAAGAGGAGTGTTCGTATCATCAAAAGGCAAAGAAATCGTTGTACCGGCATACAAAGTAGATGCAATCGATACAACCGGTGCAGGGGATGCATTTAACGGAGGACTTCTTGCAGCACTTTCCGAAGGAAAAGAACTCTGGGAAGCAGTAAGATTTGCGAATGGACTTGCAGCACTTTCCGTACAGAGACTTGGAACAACACCGGCTATGCCGACAAGAGAAGAGATTGATAAATTCCTTGCAGAACACGAATAAGAAGGAATTTACAAATAAAGGAGGAAGAAAGATGTTAAAAGGAATACCGGAAATTATTGGATCAGATTTATTGAAAGCACTGGCAGACATGGGACACGGTGACATTCTTGTTGTCGCAGATCATTTTTATCCGCCGTATTCAAAATCACCAAATGCAGTAAGCATTCAGGCAAAAGGCAACACAGCACCGGAAATGATCGATGCAATCTTAAAGCTTATGCCGCTGGATACAGAATACTGCGCAACACCATTAGAGTACATGGTTCCGGATGCTGATTCAGGAGTTGAGATGGAACAGTGCGATACATGGGATGAAGCGATCGAAGCAGCAAAGAGAAATGGTTATGAGAACTGTGCAGGACCAATCGAACGTACAAAATTCTATGAAAAAGCAGGAAAAGCTGTTCTTACAGTTTGTACAAGCGAAACAAGACCATATGGATGCTTTATGTTACAAAAAGGGGTTATGTAAATAAAGCACGTGAGAATGAAACGTTTTAAAGTGTAACTTATATAAGAAACATCAAGGAGGAAAAAAGTTATGAAAATGAAAAAGGTAGTATCAATGTTACTGGTCGGCGCAATGACACTTTCGTTAGCAGCTTGCTCAGGCGGAAAATCATCAGGATCTTCTGATGACAAATCATCAAGTAAGGGAGGATCAGATAAGAAATCTTATCACGTAATTTATTTAACACCTTCTACAGCATCCCAGTTCTGGACATATGTTGGAATCGGTATTGAGAATGCTATGAAAGATATCGAAGAGAGCGAAGGAATCACAGTTGATTATGAAGTTGTCGGACCAGCTGAAGAAAGTCAGACAGAAGACTATGTAACAACATTTGAACAGTGTATCGGAAAACAGCCAGATGCAATCGTTACAGCTACACTTGCAATTGATGCAACTGTACCGAAGGCTCAGGAAGCTACAAATGCAGGAATCGTTCTGAACTTCGTAAACTGCGGTATCGGAACTGGCGATGACGGTGCAAATGAAGATTACTACAACGAATTCTACTACTGCTCAAATGATACAATCGGTGAAATGGCAGCAGAAGCATTCAAGGACGCTATGGATGCCAAAGGTGTTACAAGCGGTGTCCTTGGTATGAACACAAACGTTGAAAATGAAGCTCTTAACCACAGAATCGATGGTTTCAGAACCAAGATCGCAGAGATTGCACCGGAACTTGAACTGACAGATACATATTACAACGGTAATGATGTAGAAACAGCTCAGAAGAATGCAGAAAATATTATTTCTACATACGGCGACAAGCTGATCGGTATGTATTCAGGAAACAACATTACAGGTGATGGTGTGTGCAATGCAGTTGCAGATTCTAACGTAGGCGATAAGTTTATCAACGTAGCAGTTGACTCAGATGATATTGAAATCCAGGCTCTGAAAAATGGTGTCTTAGATGCAATTATCGTTCAGGATGCATACGCTCAGGGATACAAATGTATGGAAAATGCACTTCGTACACTGATCGATGGAAAGAACCCTGAATCTAAGAAACAGGTTAACTGCCCACCAGTTGTTATCACAAAAGACAACATGGACGACAGCGATATGCAGGATCTGCTTGATCCTACAAGACTTCAGAAATAGTCTTAATAGAACAGTAGTTACACTTTAATAATAAGAATAAAGGATTGATGTAAGGGGCGGTTTACATCGCCCCTTACTTATAAAAGAGGTATGGGTTATGCAGGACACGATTTTAAAAATTCAAAATATCAGTAAATTCTATCCTGGTGTAACAGCACTTAATAACGTAAGTTTCGAGATCAAAGCCGGTGAAGCGAGAGCACTCTGCGGTGAGAACGGTGCTGGAAAGTCTACGTTGATAAAATGCATCATGGGTGTTGAAAGACCGGACGAAGGAAAAGTTTTAATGAATTACAATGGCGACTGGATTGAAAATACCAGTGCACTTGAAGCGCAGAGTCATGGAGTATATGCGAACTATCAGCATGTAAACATTGCGCCGGATCTCAGCATTGCTGAGAACTATTTCCTTGGCAGACAGCCAAGAACAAAATTAGGCATGGTTGACTGGAAGAAGATGTATGATGACAGTCAGAAAATTATCGATAAATTTGGGATGAATGTTGATCCTCGCCAGAAAATTTCGAGTCTGCCGATTGCTATGCAGGCAATGGTAACGATCAGTAAAATTTCTGTAAGCGATGATTTGAGAATAGTAATCTTCGATGAGCCGACAGCTCTTCTGGAGAACGAAAAGGTTGAAACACTGTATAAGTTCATTGATGAACTGAAATCTAAAGGTGTAAGTATTATTTATATTTCACATCGTCTGGAAGAAGTCCTGGATATCTGCGACAGTGTTACAATCCTGAAAGATGGAACTTATATTGAAACAAAACCGATCGAGGAAGTTACAAAAGACTCTCTGATCAAGATGATGGTAGGACGTGAACTTTCTGATATTTACAATATCAAACGGCAGAAACCGGGAAAAGAAATCCTCAGAGTTGAGAATTTCTCAGACAGTAAGCATTTCAAAAATATCAATTTTAATCTGCATGCAGGAGAAATTATAGGTTTTGCAGGACTTGTAGGTGCAGGACGAAGCGAGGTCATGAGAGCCCTCTGTGGTGTAGAAAAGAGATTAAGCGGAGATGTCTATGTAAAAGGTAAAAAAGTTGAGATCAAGGATCCGGCAGGAGCGTTAAAAAATGGTATTGGATTCCTGACAGAGGACAGACGTGCAGACGGACTTGCCCTTGCCCTTCCGATCAAGACTAATATCAATATGAACTCTTATGAAATGATAAGCAAAGGTGGAATCATTTCTCTGAAGAAAGAAACAGAAAGAGCGGAAAAATATTCAAAAGATGTCCGCGTAAAAACACCGAGTGTTATGCAGCTTTCAGGTAACCTGTCAGGTGGTAACCAGCAGAAAGTCGTTATCGCGAAACTGCTTTGCAGAAATCCTGATATTCTGATTTTTGATGAGCCAACAGTTGGTGTCGATGTAGGAGCGAAGGAAGAGATCTACAAGATTATGGAAGAGCTTACTGCACAGGGCAAAGGTATCATTTTAATTTCTTCTTATCTGCCGGAGGTTATGGGATTATCAGATCGTCTGTTCGTAATGGCACAGGGAAGAATTACCGGAGAATTTAATTACGATGAAATAAAAGTACTGAAGGAAGAAGATGTCTTGAAGAAAGCATCTGTTGAGGGCTAAGGAGGATTATTATGGCTAAGGAAAATAAAATCAAAAAGACAAGTATATTCCAGCAAACAGAATTTACATTAGGTCTGATCATTGTCATTCTTTTTGTTGGTGCATCACTTTTTACAGATAACTTCTGTACACTTTATAATGTAACAAACTTAATGAAACAGTGTGCAATCATCGGTGTTATGGCTGCGGCACAGACCATGATCATTATCACAGGCGGAATCGATATCAGTGGTGGTGCAATCACAGGACTTTCTTGTATGGTTCTCGCATTACTGCAGAGAGATACACACATGAACATGTGGATTACGTTACTTATTGCGGTTATTATTGCGATTGCAGTTGGTTTCCTGAACGGAATTATCATTTATGATTTACAGGTTCCGCCAATGATCGCAACACTTGGTATGCAGACAATCGTTCGTGGTTTTGTAAAAATCATCAGTAACGCACTTACAGTTACAGGTATCGATCAGAGAATCCTGAGCATGGGAAATACAAACGTATTCGGAGTACTTCCGGTTCTGGCAATTATCTGGGCAATCGTAGCAGTTATTATCTGGTTCATCCTGAAATATGCAATCTTCGGACGTAGCCTCTATGTACTTGGTAGTGGTGTTGAAGTTGCAAAATTAAGTGGTATTAAAGTAAGAAAAATGTTCTATGCAACATATGCTGGAGCTGGTCTCCTTTATGGTATCGCAGGTATCATGCTTGCAGCACGTGTTCAGAGTGCTCTTCCAACCGGTGGTGAAGGATACGATATGAATGCAATTGCAGCAGCAGTAATCGGTGGTGCATCATTAGCAGGTGGTAAAGGAACCGTTACAGGTACAGTACTTGGTACAATCCTGATGGTACTTATCAACAACGCCGGTGTACAGTTCGGATTAAATACACACGTACTTGAAATTACAAGTGGTGTCCTGATCATCTTTGCTGTAACAATGGATATGCTGAAAAACAGAAAGAAAGCATAAACAAAATATAAAAGGATTTTTCTGTGGGTCGCCTCTTGGTGACCCTTTTTAGTGTTGTTCATTGACTTTAAAAAAAAAACTGCGCTAAAATACTTAGGAAACGAAGTATTTAATGCGAAAAATGATAAAGTAAAATATCATAAGTGCAAGGGAGGTTATCATGCAGACAGGAAAGAAGATCAATCAGATTTCCAACCGTCTCCGTAGACGGTCCAGGGCAATCCAGGAAACAATTGGGATCAGCGGTGCACAGGGGAATATTTTAAATTATATTTTAGTAGAATCTCAGAACAGGTCTGTCTATCAGAAGGATATTGAACAGGAATTCGGACTTCGTCCTTCCACGGCAACAGAGACACTGAAATCTTTGGAGAAAAATGGACTGATAAAAAGAGAGACTGATCCAAATGATGGAAGATATAAGAAAATCGTATTTACTGAAAAAGCAGAGCAGATAGAAGCTGTGCTTAAGAGTGAGATCGAAGAGTCGGAAACGATTTTGCTGCAGGGAGTGACAAAAGAAGAACGGCAGGAATTTCTGCGGATAGCAGAGAAAATGTTGCAGAATCTGGATACTTTTCCTGCGAATACGGTAAAGAAAAACGCAGGCAGAAAAAAACAGCACGGAGGACGGACAGATGAATGAAAATGAACTGATGGGAAGTATGAAGGTGTCAAAAGCCGTTGCGAAGATGGCAATACCAAGCGTGATCAGCAGTCTGGTCACGGTTGTCTACAATATGGCAGATACCTTTTTTGTTGGACAGACTGGGGATCCACTGCAGGTAGCAGCGGTCAGTCTGACCAATCCGATATTTATTTTACTGATGGCATTTGCAAATATGTTTGGTATGGGTGGAAGTGCCGTTGCATCTATGGCGATGGGAGAAAAAAATGAGAAACGGGTAAAGAATACATCGGCATTTGTAACCTATGCATCACTGATCGTCGGGATTTTATTTGCTTTGATCCTGATTTTCTTTATGAAACCGATCCTTTACACATTTGGTGCGAACAGTCAGACTTATGAGATGGCAAAAGGTTATACATTTCACGTTTCCTATGGCGCACCATTTATCATCTGGTCAGCAGCGGCAAGCTTTATCGTTCGTGCGGAAGGTGCAAGCAGTGAGGCGATGATCGGAAGTATGATCGGTACAGTTGCCAACATTGTTCTGGATCCGATATTTATCAGCGGACTTGGAATGGGGGCGGCAGGGGCTGCGATTGCGACAACAATCGGCAATATTCTGGCAAGCATTTATTATCTCTGGTATTTCATGAAAAAGAGTAAAAGCTTTTCTGTCAGCCCGAAGTATTTCAAATGCGGAGAGCAGGTTTTATCAAGGGTATGTTCGATCGGTTTTCCGACCGCAATTTTTTCAGCACTGATGAGTGTATCAACGATCGTGCTGAATCAGATTCTGGTCAAGTACGGAAATGCACCGGTGGCGGCGATTGGAATTGTATTCAAGGCAAATATGTTTATTACCTTCCTTCAAATGGGACTTGCCAACGGCGTGCAGCCGCTGATGGGGTACAATTTTGGGGCAGGCAATCAGAAACGTTTTATGGAAGTGGACTGTTTTACGAAAAAATGCTGTCTGGTCGTTGGAATCCTGGCGACGGCATTATTTTTCTTTTTTCGAGAACCAATTATCCACCTGTTCATCAACGATAAAGACGTTATATATTATGGCGTGAAAATGCTGGTCGCATATATGCTTTCTGGACCGTTTATCGGAATCCTTTTTGTAAATATGAACTGCATGCAGTCTACTGGAGATGCGCTTCCGGCAACGATTCTGTCGGTGCTCCGACAGGGACTTCTGCTGATTCCCTTACTGTATCTGTTGAATGCAGTATTCGGATTAAACGGAGTCATTTACGGACAGGCACTTACGGATTGCGTGGCGATTGTATTGTCCATGTATATCTGGGGAAGAAAGAAGAGAAAATTAAAGAGTGAATAAGTGAGAGAAAATCAGGTGTCGGGGGTGAAACCTGATTTTTTCTTGCTTATAAATATAACGTGCAAAGTGGAAAGAATCATTGCGGACACGCATATAATAGTCAGGTACAGGAAATAATTCATCTGAATAAATGTAAGAAAGAGAGGCTGTTTATGGAAGAGCGAGATGATCTGGAACAGATGGCATTTATACAGAAGTGGAATGACGGAAAGGCAGAACGGGAGAAAAAGCGAGAGCAGATGTGGAACGGGATTCTGGAGAAGGCTGGGATAAAGAAAGAAGAAAAGTAAAAAAGAAAATGATTTTTTAGAAAAAATGAAAAGAACTCAAATAGGAACTCAAAATTTAAGCTTCTGTTTGAGTTCTTTGTTTGAGTTCCTTTAAGAAATTAAAAAAATATGCTATTATCTTAAAAGTAGAGAGAAGGAAGTAAAATTACAGCAGAAAATTTTTGAAGAACTAAAAAATCAAAGGGGAAGATTAGCGATGGTAAAAATAGATTTAATCACCGGCTTCTTAGGTTCCGGCAAGACAACGTTTATTAAAAAATATGCAAAATATCTTCTGGATAAAGGAATGAACATTGGCATCCTTGAGAATGATTTTGGTGCGGTAAATGTAGATATGCTTCTTTTACAGGACCTGATGGGAGATAACTGTGAGCTTGAAATGATTTCCGGTGGGTGCGACAAAGAAACGCACAGAAGACGTTTTCGGACAAAACTGATCGCAATGGGAATGTGCGGATATGACAGAGTAATTGTTGAACCGTCCGGGATTTATGATGTAGACGAATTTTTTGACGTTCTTCACGATGAACCACTGGATAAGTGGTATGAGATTGGCAATGTGGTTACGATCGTTGACGCAAAACTGGAGTCGGGATTGTCAGAAGAAGCAGACTATCTGCTTGCGTCCGAGGCTGCAAATGCAGGAAGCATTATCCTCAGCAGGGCAGAAGAAGCAACAAAAGAACAGATTGAAAATACAATTGAACATTTGAACAGAGCGCTTGAACAGGTTCAGTGCAAGCGAAGGCTGGATCAGGAAATCATGAGAAAAGATGGAGCAGAGCTTTCGGAAGAGGATTTTGATAAGATCTTAAAGAGCGGTTATGTTGCAGAAAATTATCGGAAGATGGATATAGATGAGAAAAAAGGTTTTGATTCGTTGTATTTTATGGAATTAAAAATTTCTGCAGATGAATTGAAGACGCAGGTTGCGAAGATGATGCAGGATCCGGAATGTGGCGGTATTTTCCGGGTGAAGGGATTCGTGAAAGATGATGCAGGAAGCTGGATGCAGCTGAATGCAACCGGTCATGAGATCAGTATGAAGCCGATCGGAGACGGGCAGGAGGTTGTGATCGTGATTGGGGAGCAGTTGAAGGAAGATCGGATACGGAAGTATCTGGAGAATTAGAAAGTGTAAAAGAGCACATCAAAAGCGATGTGATCCGGTCAGTATGCTGAAAACAGTTTTGTTTGTGTAATACAGCTGTTATTGTATCCATAAGCAACAGGACGCATGAAAAAACGAAAGTTTTTTCATGCGTCCTGTTAATTTATTGTTTTTGATAAATGATATGTTTTACACGACCGCCATCCATAATGATGGTATCATTTTCAGCTTTTACATACATTACAAGATTTGCATCCATTCGGAAGATAATACTTCCTGATCCTGATTGATAAAGTGTTGTTTTCCCATAACGACGCATATGGATTTCGCATGTATTTTCAACTTTCACTAATTTCATGAAGGAATCGGTTTCATCGTTGTAATAGGTTCCTTCCTGGAAAAGTGCCGGATCTGCAGGCTTGGCAGGGGTCAATGTAAGTACACGGGCAGGAAGTCGATAAAGGATTTCCTTATCTGTGAAGTAGATCTTTTCGTCTAATGAACCAATGCGATAACCGCCATCCTCTTCTTTTACCAGTTCTGTGCGGCACCATTCTCTTTGCATATAGAAGGTACCGTTTTGCTCTGTAATATCAACAAACATTGGATCATCCGGAAGTGCTGTCAGGAATACACCGCTGCGAGCAGGTGCATTTTCATGTTCCGGCACGGCTGGTTCGGTACAATCCGGTAATCCGAGTACGATGCAGGCGGCTTTATCGGCAAGCTTAGACATTGCGTAAGTTGTGGTGTTACTGATCAGTACAAGCTCCAGTTCTTTTTCCGGAATGCAAATAATCTCACCACGGTATGCAGCATCGGCACCACCATGACCGAATACATCCAGACCATGAAGCTTATGGGTGATCAGTCCGCCGCAGTATTCAGCCGTTTTGCCATTGCTGAGAAGGACAGGTTTCTTCATAAGCTCGATAATTTCAGGATCGATCACATTTGGATGAATGTACTCATCTAATACTTTGCAGAGATCGGAAGCACAGGTATTTACAGAGGTTGGTCCGTAAAGTGCATAGTTCAGTGGATTGTAGTAGAATGTATCATTACCTTCGTCCTGGTAAGAGTAAGTAAGATCCGGAACAATCTGTGTAAAGCTTTCACGAACAAAAGAATGTGTCATTCCGAGTGGATTGAAAATACGTTCTTTTACAAACTGTGGGAAGCTCATTTGCGACAGCTTTTCAACGATAAGTGCCAATAAATGGAAACCGGTGTTACTGTATAAATACTGTGACTGTGGTTCAAAGTTCAGCGATTTCTGAAGAGATATCGTTGTATTGATATCATCCATGTCAATCTGATCGTTGATCTTAATACCGCGTAAAAATAAGAGTTCCCATTGGTCGCGAAGTCCGCTGACATTATTCATCATCTGGCGGATCGTAATCGGTGTTTCAATGTTGATATATTCATTTAAATATTTCCTGATGTCGTCTTCTAAATCCAGCTTTCCTTCTTTCCAGAGAAGAAGAATAGACATAACGGTAAATTCTTTGGAAATCGATGCGACATGGAAAATACTTTCTTTATGGATTTTTAATTTATTTTCAAGATTTCCATATCCAAAACATTTTTCGTAAAGAGTTTTACCGTGCTGGCGAATCAATACCTGAGCGCCAGGGCAAAGACCGCGATCCCACATACGGAAAAGCTGATCTAATTGTTCTGTCATATTTGAATTCATTACAAAAATACTCCTTCTGATAAATTATTTTTTTAGAATTTTTTCGAATGCATAAAGCCAGTTTTTGCCTGAAAGCAGAGAAATCCGTTCATCTGAATAATTATGTTCTTTCATATCCAGCAGGAAATCCGGAATGTCTGCGTGACCGCCGGACAGAATATCGAAAGGATACTCCGGCATCAGAGATAAGTCTTGTGCGGAACTATTCTTTAAGAAGAGATCGCAAAAGTCAAATCCGAAACCGACATGCTGTTCTCCCATTACCTCAATCATGTGATCTAAGTGTGTAAGCATTTGCCGGCGATCAGCTGTGCTGCCGGCATCTGCGTTAATGATACTGCAGGCATTCAGTCCTACCACACCTCCGCGTCTGGAAATTTCTGCTAAATGCTCGTCTTTTAAATTTCTGTTGTTATGAGCAACTGCCCGTGCATTAGAATGCGATGCGATTAGTGGGCAGGAGGTAATGGATAAGACATCATCCACGCCCTCGTCACTTAAATGACTGAGATCAATGATCATGTTTAAGGATTCAGCTTCTTTTACAAGCATTTTTCCAAAGTCGGTCAGACCACCTTTTTTGGCGTTCCCGGTAAAATCACAGCCGTCAGCTGCCATATTTCTGCGGCTCCAGGTAAGTCCCAGTCCTCTTACGCCTGCGGCGTAGAAAGCATGTAACATGAGGCAGGAGCTTATCGGTTCTGCTCCTTCAAACGAGAGAAGGATACCGACTTTATTTTCCGAAGCGGCTTTTACAAAGTCATCTGCGCTCGTGCAAAGCATAAGAAGGTCCGGACTTTCGCTTATCTCACAGTGGAGAGCGGCAATCTGTTCCATAGCGATTGAAATACCTCCATAAGGCAGGTACTGGCTATCTACAAAGAGGGAGGCAACGACTCCCGTCACGTTTCCTTTTTTAAAAGCTGGATAGTATAATCTTTCAATGACCTTATGCTCGCCGTTTTTGCGGCGTACAGCGACATCACTGAGTAAGTCAAAATGTCCATCAATAATATATTTCATAATCGTGTTTTCCTTAATAAACTAATTGTGAAAAGTAAACAATTATAGTAGCTTCTTCATCTGATGTATTCATGTAGTTATGTAAACAATTTTTAGGAATATAGAAACTGTCACCCTCGTGGATTACATAAGTACTGTTATCCATACGGAGTTCCAGTTCCCCTTTCAGGAGCAGGAGACTCTCGTCATAATTACCATGTGAAATCATCTGCTCAGTCACCCAGGTGTTAGGGTTTAATCTCACAATAAGTCCGGTCATTTGTGCTTCTTTTGAGTCCGGAAGTTTAGAAGGTGTAAAAATGGAGTAGGAAACATCGATTTCCGGGATTTTCATTGGAATTCGTTTTTCTTTTCTCACTAAATAAGTTTCTTTTGAATTATTTTTCTCTTCAGATGACTCAACAGAGAGTTCAGAGTCACCCATGATTAACCATACTTCTGAACAATCTAAGCAGGCTGCAATTTTTCTAAGTGCCACGAGTGAAGGAGATTTTAAATCTCTTTCAATTTGTGATATATGACCTATTGTGTATCCGGTAGCTTCAGCTACCTCTTTGAGCGTGAGCCCTCTTTTTTTTCGCATTTCGCGAATTCGGCTTCCATACATGGTCCCGCCCCTCCTTTCGCAATTCAAGTATAAAAACTAGCGGTTTTTGATTGCTTTTTCAATACGGGTAAGAGCTTCCTGAAGTTGAGCGCGTGGACAGCCAATATTTAATCGCATATAAGTGCTGCACTGAGCACCGAAACGATATCCAGGATTCATTTTTACCTTTGCTTTTTCTAAGAAAAATTGATTTAATTCGTCATTTTCCAGATTAAGTTTTGAACAATCAAGCCACAGCAGATATGTTCCTTCAGGTGACCAGACGCTGATTTCCGGAATATTTTCTCTGATATATTCTACGGTGAAATCTCTGTTAGCTTCGAGATATTGAAGCATTTCTGTAAGCCATTCCTCGCCTTTTGTATATGCGGCAGTCAGCGCTGTCATACCGAAAACGTTATCACCAAGATCAAACGCATTATAGGTTGCGTCATACGCATTGTATAATTTCTTGTTCGGAATAACAACATAAGATTGACAAAGACCGGCAACATTAAAGGTTTTACTCGGTGCAAAAGCTGTGATTGTATGTTCCATAGCATATTCTGATACGGATGCCATCGGGGTATGGTGTTTTCCGCCATATACGAAATCGGCATGGATCTCATCTGAAATAATATACAGCTCATGGCGTTCGGCGATTTTAGCAACTTCCAAAAGTTCTTCTTTTGTCCATACACGACCAGCCGGATTATGAGGATTACACATCATGATCGCTTTGCAGCGGTTGTCGATCTGTGCTTCCAGACGCTCGAAGTTAATGGAATAACGTCCGTTTTCATCACAATCTAACTGGTGATTAATGATAACACGTCCATTTTCTTCAATCGAAGAGTAGAATGGATGATAAACAGGTGTCATGATCACAATACGATCCCCAGGTGTTGTCAGAGATAAAAGACTCATAACAAGAGCAGGAACAACGCCGGGACTGAAACCTAACCATTCGCTCTGAATATCCCAGTGATAACGTCTTCCTACCCAGGATACGATGGCATCTTTTAATTCTTTGCTGTGATGAGTATATCCATAAACAGGATGATCTAAACGTTTCTGCATTGCTTCGCGAATTTCCGGAGCTGCTGCAAAATCCATGTCTGCTACCCACATCGGAACGACATCTTCCGGAATATTGTATTCCCATTTATTACAAGATGTGCCATGTCTGTCGATGATTTCATCAAAATTATATTTTCCCATTTTCTTTTTCTCCTTCGAAATTTTTAGTTAGCTGTTCCTGCAAGACCGGTAATTGCAGAGATGCCACATTCTAATTCATGCATGTTATCGCATGTGATTTCTACTTCTGTACCGCTTAAACGTTTCATGCGAGGAATTTGTGCAACAGTGTCGGCCATTGCTGTTGATTTAAATTCAAATCCCAGCTTGATCGGAGTCGCAACTTCGTATAAAGGAATTTTGCTTAAATCGGAATCAAGAACTTCTTTTACTGCAGAAATCGTATTTTCCCTGAGAACTTTTTGTGGTGGGAATTTTGCTGCATAGCGTGACAGAGCTTCTTTAGTTGTTACGAATTTTACCCATGGCATCATTTCTTTGTCTATAAGCTGTTTGCGAAGACCGGAATCACCGATGATAAGCCCTACCGGAACCTTATAAGAAGCAGCAAGTGCTGCGTTCGTTGTACTTTCGTTCATATAGGCTCCGTTAATCTTAAGGCTGGAAACAACTCTTCCGTAGAAGCTGTGATCCATATTGGCGAAATCTTCTCCCGGACCGGCATGATATCCGGCCAGAAATACAACATCGTAGGTTTCATCCAGGCAAGACATCATGTACTGTCTTCTTGGAGAACCGCTTACTAAGCTGATACGTTCATCCATCTGGCAAAGTTCATCATAAGAAAGGTTCGTTCCGCTTCCATGAGAATCAGAAATGGTGATTTCCCCGATTTCATCATTTCTGGAGGAAGCATGAATTCCTTCGATGATCCAGCGTACCTGATTGTGTAAAGCGCGGCGGAAGGAAGGAACCTCATCGCGTTCCTGAGATGGAGAAGTGATACCTGCCATTCCTTCCATGTCTACAGAAATGTAGATTTTTAGTGCTTTCTTCATAAGAAAATCCTCCTTTATGTAATTTATTTGTTTCCTTATAGAAAAACAAAACATACAGTTGTTAAAATATTATAAAACAATAAAAGAATTGTGTCAATATCTTGACATAATATACAAAAAGAATTATACTGTCAGTAATATTTATACTGTGAGTAAAAAACACAGAAAAAATCTTTTTCGTAAAACGAAACTCAAAAAAGGATGTAAAGGAGGAGAAATGTATGAAAAAGAAAAAATTAGCGTTGTTTTTAGCACTGACGATGGTTGTCGCTAGTTTTGCGGGGTGCGGTGGCAAAAAAGAAAAAGCTTCTGACAATGGATCAGCAAAACAGGAAGCAGAAACGGAAACTGAAGGATCAGAAGAGGGAAGATACCTTATGTGGAGATTGTATTCTGAACCAAAGCAGTGGGACCCAACGAACAACTCTGAATCTGTATCAGATGCGATTTGTAAGCAGTTGTTTGAAGGCCTCACCGTATCAACATCCGATGGCTTTAAACCGGGTATCGCGGAAAAATGGGATGTTTCAGAGGACGGAAAAACATATACATTCCATTTAAGAAAAGATGCGAAATGGTCAGACGGAAGTCCGGTGACAGCAAAAGACTTCGAATATTCCTGGAGAAGAATTTGTGATCCGGATTTTGCATCTGAAGCACTTCAGGCTATCACAGATTATGTTGTAGGTGCTACTGAATATTTTGAAGGAACAGGTGAGTATGATGATATCAAAGCAACAGCAATTGATGATTATACATTTGAAGTTGTTTTGAAGAATGCAACACCGTTCTTCCCGCAGTTAGTTGCCAATGACGTTTATCTTCCTATTAAAAAAGAAGCAGTGGAAGCAGCAGGTGAAGGATGGGAGAAGAAACCGGAATCAGCAATCAGTAACGGAGCATTCTACTTAGAAGAATATCAGGTTGGATCTCATTTATTACTGAAAAAGAATCCTTACTACTATGCAGCAGACGAAGTAAAACTTCCTGGTATCAAAGCAGTATTTATTACAGATGATAATACCGCATATCAGGCATATCAGGCAGGTGAGATCGATGTTATGGATCACCTTCCGGCAGAACAGATTCCACAGATTGTTGCTGAAGATCCATATGTAATTGTCAGTGCCGATACAGGAGCACAGTTCCTGAATTTCAACGTAGATAAAGCACCATTTGATAATGTTCATGTAAGAAAAGCAGTTGCCAAGGCAATCGACAGAAAGCAGATCACAGAACAGGTATTAAAAGATGGTTCTATCCCGGCAAGTAACTTTATCGCTCCGACATGTCAGAAAACAGATGGAACACATTTTCGTGAACTTGAAGCAGATGGATATCCGGCAGAAGAATATGGAATCGATCCGCGTCAGGCTAAGGTAGAAGATGCGCAGGCAGAACTTGCGGAAGCAGGTTATCCAAACGGAGAGGGCTTTCCGGAGGTGGAAATCACATATGCGAATACTGAAAAGAACAAGAGACTTTGTGAAGCAATTCAGCAGATGCTGGAAACAAATTTAAATATCAAAGTTAAACTCCGCGCAGAAGAATCAAGTGTATTCAGCTCTACAAAGAGTAAAGGTGATTATCAGATGGCTCCTGGTGGCTGGACAAATAACCCATACGATGCAAGTGGACTTATTAAACTTTTCTATTCTCAGAATGGTAATAATACATGCCAGTGGAGATGGAGAGAATACAAAGGCGCTCCGAACGATACAACATTAAATCCTGGTAACAAAGCATTTGATGAAGCATTTGATAAAGCAATGGCTTCATTAGGCGAAGAAAGAGATGCAGCCTGGGAAGAAGCGAATAAAGCACTTATGGATGATATGCCGATCACAGCACTTTATTATCCGTCATTTGTGGCTCTTGTAAATGAAGATCAGGTAGAAAACGTTGAACTTACATTGGGCAATTCATTTATGTTCAGCCATGCTGAAATCGTTGAGTAGTTGTTGACTTTAGGAAGACCGAAAAGTACCTTGCTTTTCGGTCTCCCTATTATTAGAGGAGAAGTAATATGCTGAGATATATAGCGAAAAGAGTACTTTCTGCGATTATTACGATCTGGTTCATTATGACACTGACATTTACATTAATGAATGCAATTCCAGGTGACCCATTTGCCAGCGAGAAAATGAACGATCCGGTAATTATTGCAAATATGAAAGCAAAATATGGTCTTGATAAACCGTTTATTGAACAATATGGAACATATATGCGGAACTATATGCATGGGGATTTTGGTATTTCCTTTATGAAAAAAGGAATCACAACCAATGATATTATTTCAGCAGGATTTCCATATTCTTTAGCAATCGGTATTTGGGCTTCGTTAGTTATTTTAGGTTTCGGAATATTTTTTGGTATTATTGCCGCATTGAGGCAAAATAAATTTGTAGATCGAGTCTTGATGGTGCTATCAACCCTAGGGGCGACAATCCCAAGCTTTGTATTTGCAACAGGATTCTTATATCTGTTCAGCAAGATTTTAGGATGGGTACCATCGTTTGGTGTGAATAGCTGGAAGGGATATATTGGACCGGTTATTGTCAGCGCATTATTCTCACTTGCGTATGTTGTACGACTGACAAGAACTTCCACATTAGATGTTTTGAATCAGGATTATATTCGTACAGCAAGGGCAAAGGGACTTCCTGAATGGAAGGTACTTGGAAAACATGCATTAAGAAATGCATTGCTTCCGGTTGTAACTTATATCGGACCAATGTTTGCTGCATTGATTACAGGATCTTTCGTAGTAGAAAAGGTATTTGGTATTCCTGGAATCGGAAACTTATTTACAAACAGTATCCTTAACCGAGACTATACATTGATTATGGGTATTACTGTATTTTTCTCAGTTATTCTTGTAATCTGCATTTTAGTAGTCGATATTCTGTATGTATTAATTGACCCACGTATTAAATATCAGTAAAACAGGTGAGAAAATATGAGCGAAAAAAATAACGTTATCTCTCCGGAATTATGGGCACCGTTGGAACAGGAAGAAAAAAATGCTGAGAAAATGGAAAGGCCTAGTCTTACTTTTTTACAAGACGGATGGAGAAGATTAAAATCCAATAAAATAGCGATCCTTTCTTTGATCGTAATTGCTTTGATTACAATCGGAGCTATTTTTATCCCAATGTTTTGGAAATATGATTATAAGACACAGAATCTGGAATTAGCGAATATTCCGGATGTAATGAAAGTATATCCGCTTGACAACGGAAAAAATATTTATGTAACACCACAGTATACAGTTGTTGTGGTTGACAAAAAAGGAAATCTTGAAGGACTTGCAGAAGTAAAGAATAAAGATGTCAATGGAAAGAAAAATTTCTTTACGGTCGGAAACAGTGAAATCTGTGTTGATTATAGTGGTTATTCAGATGCAAGTAAAGAGTATAAAAAATTAGAAAAGAAAGCAGCAAAAAAAGATTTAGATACAGTAGCGATCAAAGGAATTAAATATCTTGAAAACTATTATGCAGGAAGCGATGTGACAGAGGTTACAATTGAAGAAGCCAAAAGTATTTTGGAAAACAAGATAGAAAGAACAGTGATCACTTGTGATGGTGAGAAGCTCACAAAGCAGGAGAAGATAAAAAATAAAACTTATCTGCTTGGAACAGATGGTCTTGGGAGAGATTTGTTTATCCGTATTGTATATGGTGCACGTATTTCTCTTTTGGTTGGTCTGTTTGCGGCATTTATCAACTTTGTGGTTGGTGTATTCTACGGCGCGATTGCGGGTTACTGCGGTGGAACAGTTGATAATATCATGATGCGTATTATTGACGTTCTGGACTCCATTCCGATGACGCTGTATGTTATTTTGATCATGGTTGTAGTAGGACCTGGTATTTCTTCCATCATTATTGCATTAGGTTTGACATTCTGGGTTAAAATGGCCCGTATCGTCAGAGGGCAGGTTCTGACGCTGAAACAGCAGGAATTTGTTAAAGCTGCCATCGTAACAGGAGCAGATACAAAGAGAATTATTGTGAAACACCTAATCCCGAATATGATGGGACCTATCATGGTAAATATGGCAATGCAGATTCCAAGTGCAATTTTCAATGAAGCATTCCTGAGCTTCGTAGGTCTTGGTATTTCTGCACCGATGGCTTCCTGGGGTACTTTGTGTAATGACGCTTTAGCAGGAATTTATGTATATCCATATCAGATGGTATATCCGGCGATTGCCATTTCAGTTACAATCCTTACATTCAACTTATTAAGTGATGGTTTAAGAGATGCATTCGATCCAAAACAGCGTAAATAAGGAGGAAAAAGCAAATGAGTGAAAAATTATTAGATGTAAAAAATTTACATACCTCTTTCTTTACGCATTTAGGAGAGGTGCAGGCAATCCGTGATGTCAGTTTTGGATTAGACAAAGGTGAGATCATTGGTATTGTAGGTGAATCGGGCAGTGGGAAGAGTGTTACATCACTTTCTATTATGGGATTGCTTGCATATCCTGGAAGAGTAAAGAAAGGGGAGATTCTCTTTAACGGAGAAGATCTTTTGAAAAAGAAAAAAAGTGAGATGCGTAAGATTCAAGGGGATCACATTGCTATGATCTTCCAGGATCCGATGACATCTTTGAATCCATTATTTAAGATTGGTGATCAGATTACAGAAGCTATTCTGACACACCATAAAATTAAAAAGGAAGATGCAAAAAAACGTGCACTTGAAATGTTGAAACTGGTAGGTATTCCTTCACCGGAAAAAAGATTTCATTCCTACCCACATGAGTTTTCAGGCGGTATGAGACAGAGAGCAATGATTGCGATGGCACTTTCTTGTGAGCCAGAGCTTCTGATTGCGGATGAGCCGACAACGGCACTGGATGTTACCATTCAGGCACAGGTACTGTCTCTTATGAAAGAATTAAATGAAAGACTGGGAACAGCTACTATTTTGATCACACATAACTTAGGATGTGCATCAAGTATCTGCGATAGAATCATCGTTATGTATGGTGGAAAGATTATGGAGGAAGGAACAACGGAAGAAATTTTCTATGAACCGCATCATCCATATACGATGGGACTTTTGAACTCTGTACCAAAAGTAACCGGAGAAGCATCAAAAGAAAGACTGGTTCCGATTCTTGGAACACCGCCGGATATGCTTCATCCACCGACAGGATGTCCGTTTTATCCGCGCTGCAAATATGCAATGAAAGTATGTGCATCTATGCCGGTGCCGGAACAGTATATCAGTGATACACATCGTGTAAGCTGTTTTATGTGCCATCCGCAGGCACCTCGGAATGAAGAGTATGAAAGTCAGAAAGGAGGAATCCGACATGCCAAATAATACACTTTTGGAAGTAAAAGACCTGAAAATGTATTTCGAGAATAAAAAAGGATTTTTAGGTAAAAAAATCGAGTATGTAAAAGCAGTGGACGGAGTTTCCTTCAAAATACAAAAGGGAGAAACAATCGGACTGGTAGGAGAGTCCGGATGTGGAAAATCTACAACCGGATATTCCATCATGCGTCTCTATAAACCGACAGCAGGAGAAATCATATTCGACGGGAAAGATATTGCACAGTTAAGTGCAGCTGAAGTATGGCCATACAGAAAAAGAATGCAGATGATCTTTCAGGATCCATATGCATCCCTGAATCCTCGTATGACGGTTTCAGATATTATCGGTGAGCCACTGGATATTTATCATCTTTATGAAGGTAAGGAAAGACAGGAACGCATCTATGAATTGTTGAATACAGTTGGTCTTGGAAAAGACCATGCCAGCCGTTATCCTCATGAATTTTCAGGTGGACAAAGGCAGCGTGTCGGGATTGCAAGAGCACTTGCGGTAAATCCGGATTTTGTAGTCTGCGATGAGCCTATTTCGGCACTTGATGTCAGTATTCAGGCACAGGTAGTAAATATGCTTGAAGATCTGCAGGCAAGTCTTGGACTTACTTATTTGTTTATTGCACATGATCTTTCTATGGTCAGACATATTTCCCAAAAAGTAGGTGTTATGTATCTTGGATCTCTGGTAGAATTTGCGGAGACAGAAGAATTGTACGAACAGACACTGCACCCATATACAAAAGCATTGATGTCAGCGGTTCCTGAACTTGATCCTGCGATCAGTAAAACTAAGAAACCGGTTATGCTGCAAGGGGATGTCCCAAGTCCGATTGATACACCGGTTGGATGTAAATTTGCATCCAGATGCCCATATGCTACCAAACGCTGTCATGAAGAAAGACCAATCTTCAGAAACGTTGGAAATGAACATTATGTAGCCTGTCATCTGGTAGAATAATGCATAATTAAAGAGGAAATGAAAATATGAAATACAATTTTGATGAGCCTGTTGACAGAAGCAAAAACCGTTCTGCAAAATATGATGAAAGGGTAAAGAATTTTGGGACAGATGATGTGATTCCGCTTTGGATCGCAGATATGGATTTCAAAACAGCACAGCCTATCATTGATGCATGTAAAAAGAAAGCGGAAGAAGGAATCTGGGGTTATACATCCCGCCCAGATAGTTATTTTAAAGCGTATGCCGACTGGCAGTTAAGAAGAAACGGATGGGCACTTGATACAAACTTATGTAGCTGGTGTTTAGGTGTGGTTCCGGCTCTTGCAGCGATCATTAAGCTATTTACAAAGAAAGAAGAAAAGGTTTTAATTCAGCCACCGGTTTATCCGGAATTTTTCGAAATCACAGAAAATACAGGGAGAGAACTTGTACAAAATAACTTTCTTGAGCATGACGGAGTGTGGGAAGTAGATTTTGAAGATTTTGAAAAGCAGGTAAAAGATCCCGCAGTGAAACTCTTCATTTTATGTAATCCACATAATCCGCTTGGACGCGTATGGTCCCAAGATGAGCTGTCTAAAATGCTGACACTTTGCTTTGAAAATGATGTTCAGGTAGTTTCGGATGAAATTCATTCGGATCTCATATTTCATGGAAAAAAACATATTCCGGCAGCAATTGTTGTCCCAGAAGCAGCTGATAAGGTGATCACATGTATTTCCGTGACAAAAACATTTAACCTGGCAGGACTTCAGGCATCAACCACGGTATTCCCAAATCTGGAAATGAAGAAAAAGTTCGACGGATATTGGGGTGGAATGGATATACATAGAAACAATGCGTTTAGTTCTGTTGCAATGGAAGCAGCATTGAATGAGGGCGAAGAGTGGTTGGAACAACTCCTTGCGTATATTTCTGGAAATCTTGATTATATATGTGATTATTTTGAAAAAAAGATTCCTCTGATCAAAGCAAATATGCCGGATGCAACCTATCTTGTGTGGCTGGACTGCAGAGCACTGCATATGGATAATGAAGAATTAAAGGATTTTATGATTCATAAGGCAGGGCTTGGATTAAATGACGGTTCGTCTTTTACAAGGACAATGAACGGGTTTATGCGGTTGAATGCAGCCTGTCCGAGATCTGTTCTAGAGAAAGCATTGAAGCAATTAGAGGATGCGGTTAATAGTCTGAATAATTGATTGGAGGAAAAAGAAATGCATGAATTAACACAATTAATTAAAGAGGATATGCGTCCGGCTCTTGGGGTAACAGAGCCGGGAGCGATCGCGTATGCGGTTTCAAAGGCAAAATCTTATGTTCCGGGAGAACTGGAACAGGTTACGCTTTTACTAAATAGTGGAATGTATAAAAATGCATATACATGTGGTATTCCGAACAGTCATTTTTACGGAAATGAATACGCAGCAGCTTTAGGGGCGGTAGCAGGAAAACCGGAAAAAGAGCTGGAGAGCCTTGCTAATGTAACAGAAGCCGACAATGTGGCAGCAGAGCAATTGGTAAAAGACGGAAAAATCGTTGTGAAAATGAGCGAGATTACGAGTCGTATTTTTATCGAAGCCCGCGTAAAGACAACAGGCGGAGAGGCTATGGTTCGGATCCGCGATGCACATACAAATATTGTTCGTATTGAGGCAAATGGAGAGGTGCTTCTTGAGAAGGAAGAAGCTTCTGTGGAAGGTGGACACGAAGAAAAACCATTGATCCACAATTATACATTAAAACAGATTTACGAATACGCAAAAGAAGTTCCGGCAGAGGAAATTGAATTTATCAAGGCTGCCTATGAGATGAACTATGCTCTTTTTGAAGAAGGAATCCAGAACCCGAGAACAACCTATGCACGGTATCTGCTTGAGAAAAATGGCGGAAAGATTATTTCGGATAATGAGTTAAAGACTGCATCTTTACTTTGCAATGCAGCAATTGAGGCCCGTGTGATCGGACTTGACAGACCAGCCATGAGCATTACCGGTTCCGGGGCACATGGAATCATTGCAACCATGCCTCTTTACGGTGTTTGCAAGATCCGCGGATTAAGCGATGAAACCTTATATCGTGCCACCGCATTAAGCTATCTCATCTGCATGTATATCAAAGAATATTCCGGTAAGCTTTCTGCTTTCTGTGGCTGCGGCATTGCTGCCGGTACAGGAATGGCCTGTGCGTTGGTTTTCCTTCATGGAGGTGATGAGCATGCCATGGCGAGAACGATCAACAACATGTCCAGCAGTATTACCGGTATGATCTGTCATGGCGGAAATAAGGGCTGTACGATGAAAGGTGTTGTGGCAGTGAACGTTGCATTCCAATCGGCAGACTTTGCGATGCATGATATTTTTATTGATGATATTCATGGAATCAATGGTTTTACACCGGAAGATACGATGCGGCATATGGGAGAAATCGCTTCGCCAGGCATGATTGGAACTGAGAAGACAATCGTGGATATTCTGCAGGAAAAAGGAGAATAGAAGATAGAAAAAGAAAAAGTCTTTGAATTGATTTAAAACATCAGTTCGAAGGCTTTTTTGTGTAAAAAAGAAAACAGATACATATTTCACTGTGCAAAACATTGTTTAGTAAAATTGTAAATTGTATAACATGTCGGAAAAAAGTTTCGTTTTCAAAGAGTATTGCCATGAAATGCACAAAATGATAAGCTTGAAATGTACAAAACGAGTTTACTAAAGACTTTAGATAAAGCAGGTATGAAAAATCGACTTGTTAGTTTGATTTTGCAAAAGAATAATCAGGAAAAAGAAAGATACATAGAGGTCGCTGAAAGAATAGCACGTGAGAAGGATTATGGTCTTGTTATTGGATATGAAAAAGAATGGTAGTATATTATAGAATTGTATAGTAATAGAAAGGAGCAATCAAACCATGGATTTCAAATACTGCAAACTGGAAATTTTCATTCCGGAAACGCACCTGCCGACATTACAAAGAGCTTTGCAGGAAGTAGATGCAGGACATATCGGTAACTACGATTCTTGTATGTCATCGAGCGAGGTAACCGGGTATTGGCGTCCGCTGGAAGGATGTAATCCGTATATCGGAAACATCGGTGAGATCAGTAAAGAGCCTGAAGTGAAAGTGGAGGTAACAGTGTTTACCGAAGAAGTTGACAAGACAATTGAAGCAGTCAAAAAGGTTCATCCGTATGAAGAACCGGTGATCAATGCGATTCCGATTTTGCGGACTTCATTCTAAGTTTTTGTTTTAACAATATTGTCAATAAGGTAACGAAAAAGTTGCATAAAGAAAAACAATTTAAATTAAATAACAGCCCTGTTTATGATATGAAAAATTGTAGAAATTATACAAAAAGTATATTTTTTGAAAAAATAATTGAAAAAATTTATGCAATATGATATAGTAAAGCCAGTTGAGGAAGTAATTGAATTGAAAAGAGATGCCGTGACAGGAGAGCGAATGTAAGAGAGACAGCCGGAAGGCTGGTGGTAGGCAACGCTCTTTTTTTGTACTCTAAAAGCGGCAAAAGGGTGATATGATGAGCAGATTTTTTTATGAAGCAGTAGAAGAAAATCCGATCATTGCAGCAGTAAAGAACATGGATGATTTAAAAATCTGCTGTTCTTTGGAAGATATCCGGGTTGTGTTTATTTTATTTGGAGATGTCTGTTCGATCCGTGAGATCGTCCAACAGATAAAAGATTCCGGGAAGGTTGCGATGGTTCATGTAGATCTGATAAGCGGTCTTAGCAGTAAGGAAATTGTCGTAGATTTTATCCGGAAAAATACAGAAGCAGATGGAATAATTTCCACAAAAGCTGCATTGATTAAAAGGGGGAAGGAACTTAAGATGTTCACAGTCCTAAGATATTTCCTTCTGGATTCGATGGCATATGAGAATATCAGGCAGCAACAGCACGCCGTGAAGCCTGATTATATCGAAGTACTTCCGGGGGTGATGCCGAAGGTGATCGGAAAAGTCTGTAAAATGTCAAAGACGCCGATCATTGCAGGCGGTCTGATCTCGGACAAAGAATCTGTGATGGCGGCACTTTCAGCTGGAGCGATCGCAGTTTCATCTACGAATCACGAAGTCTGGAAAATGTAAAACAAAAGTAACAGGAGTAATGTATTTAAACAAAGTACAGGTATTTGAGGATGAGTAAGTAGCGAAGCGGCATAGAATATCCGCTTTACTATAAAACATGCAAAGCAACGATTTTTATTTTAAAGGAGGAAAAAAGAGTATGGCTAAGTATGTAATGGCACTGGATGCGGGAACAACAAGTAACAGATGTATCCTGTTCAATGAAAAAGGAGAAATGTGCAGCGTTGCACAGAGGGAATTCACACAGTATTTCCCGAAACCGGGCTGGGTTGAACATGATGCAGATGAGATCTGGGCAAGTATGCTTGGTGTAGCCGTTGAAGCAATGAACATGATTGGGGCAGAAGCAGAGGACATTGCAGCAATCGGTATTACGAACCAGAGAGAGACAACCATCGTCTGGGACAAAGAGACAGGAGAGCCGATCCATCATGCAATCGTATGGCAGTGCCGTAGAACTTCTGAGTATTGTGACAGTCTGAAGGAAAAAGGACTTACCGATAAATTCAGAGAAAAAACAGGACTTGTTATCGACGCGTATTTCTCAGGAACAAAGGTAAAATGGCTTCTTGACAATGTGCCGGGAGCAAGAGAGAGAGCAGAAAAGGGAGAATTATTATTCGGTACAGTTGAGACATGGCTGATCTGGAAACTGACAAAAGGTGCAGTTCATGTAACGGATTATTCAAACGCTTCCCGTACGATGCTGTTCAATATCAATACACTTGAATGGGATGATGAGATTCTTGCAGAGCTGAACATTCCGAAATGCATGCTTCCAGAACCAAAACCGTCAAGCTGTGTATATGGAGAAGCAGATCCTTCTTACCTTGGTGGACCGATTCCAATCGCAGGAGCAGCAGGAGACCAGCAGTCCGCACTGTTTGGACAGACATGCTTCAATGCAGGCGAAGCAAAGAATACATATGGAACCGGATGTTTCATGCTAATGAATACCGGTGAGAAACCGATTTTCTCAAAGAACGGACTGGTAACAACCATCGCATGGGGACTGGATGGAAAAGTAAATTATGCACTGGAAGGTTCAATTTTCGTGGCAGGAGCTGCAATCCAGTGGCTGAGAGATGAACTTCGTATTATTGATTCCGCACCGGATTCAGAATACATGGCTAAGAAAGTAAAAGATACAAACGGATGCTATGTAGTACCTGCATTTACCGGACTTGGAGCACCGCACTGGGATCAGTATGCAAGAGGAACGATCGTAGGAATTACACGTGGCGTTAATAAATATCACATTATCCGCGCAACTCTGGAATCCCTTGCTTATCAGGTAAATGATGTTCTGGAAGCAATGAAGGCTGACTCCGGAATTGAACTTGCAGCACTTAAGGTTGACGGTGGAGCAAGTGCAAATGATTTCCTGATGCAGACACAGTCTGACATCATCAATGCACCGGTTAACCGTCCGCAGTGTGTAGAGACAACCGCAATGGGAGCTGCTTATCTTGCAGGTCTTGCAGTTGGATACTGGGCAAGTAAAGAGGATGTTATTAAGAATTGGGCAATTGATAAGACATTCGAGCCAAAGATTTCAGATGAAGAAAGAGAAAAACGGATCAAAGGCTGGAATAAGGCTGTCAAATATGCTTACGGATGGGCGAAAGAAAATTAGATTTTGACAGTAAAAAGGAAATGAAAACAGGACATTGAATAGGGAAAAGGGGGACTTATTATGTTACCTTATATAGCAGAGTTTCTTGGAACAATGATACTTATTATTCTTGGAGATGGAGTAGTAGCAAATGTGAACCTTAACAAATCCGGTATGAAAGGTGCCGGTGCGGTTCAGATTACATTTGCCTGGGGTCTTGCAGTTCTGCTTCCGGCATTTATTTTCGGAGAGGCTTCAGGAGCTTCCTTTAATCCGGCACTTACGATCGCACTTGCAGTGGACGGAAGTTTTGCATGGTCGATGGTTCCTGGATATATCATCGCCCAGATCGCAGGAGCATTCGTAGGAGGATGTATCGTTTATTTACTTTTCAAAGGACAGTTTGACGCAACAGAAGATCCGGGAACAAAGCTTGGTGTATTCTGTACAGGACCTTCGATCGCAAACACAGGACTGAATATTTTCAGTGAGGCAGTTGGAACATTTATCCTTGTATTTGCGATCAAGGGAATTGGAAACGTGACAGGACTTTCCACAGGCGTTGACAAATTATTTGTATTCGGAATTATCGTATCAGTAGGTATGTCACTTGGCGGACTGACCGGTTATGCGATCAACCCGGCAAGAGATCTTGGACCAAGACTTGCACACGCAGTACTTCCAATTAAGGGAAAAGGTGATTCAAACTTCGGATACGGTCTGGTTGTACCGATCATCGGACCAATCATCGGAGCAATCGCAGCAGTATTACTGTATGGGGCAATTCCGTGGTAAAAATTCAGAATTGAAAATGGTAATGGCATGAGATGAGAGAGCCTGACAGGATAACCGCATAGGGAAATGCGTTTACTTGGCAGGCTCTTTTTCATAAGCAGGAAGTTCAGGAAGAAAAAACAGTTATTAAGGAGTGATCTGGGAATGTATGATGTAATAATTATCGGAGCTGGAGTATCCGGTGCAGCAACAGCAAGAGAGCTGTCACGTTATAAAGTGAAGGCATGTGTAATCGAAAAAGAAGAGGATGTATGCTGTGGTACTTCTAAGGCAAACAGTGCAATTGTCCATGCCGGTTATGATGCGGCAGAAGGATCGCTGATGGCAAAACTGAATGTCAGGGGAAATCAGATGATGGAGCAGCTTTCAAAGGATCTGGATTTCCCATTTAAGAAAAATGGCTCACTGGTTGTATGTCTGCATGAAGAGGATATGCCGAATCTTCAGGCACTGTATGACCGAGGCGTTGCAAATGGTGTTAAGGAGTTAAGAATTCTTAACCGTGAGGAATTGAAAGAAATGGAACCGAATATTTCCGATCAGGCGTATGCCGCACTTTATGCACCGACAGCCGGAATTGTATGTCCGTTTAATCTGAACATTGCAATGGCTGAGAATGCAAATGCAAATGGTGTGGAGTTCAAATTTGATACGGAAGTTACGGATCTTAAACCAATAGATGAAGGATGGGAGATCCATACAAATAACGGGGTTTTCCTGACAAGGTATGTGGTAAATGCAGCCGGAGTCTATGCAGACAGGCTTCATAATATGGTAAGTGAGAAGAAGATCCATATTACCCCTAGAAGAGGAGATTACTGTCTGCTTGATAAGAGTGCGGGAAGTCATGTGAGCAAGACGATTTTTGCACTTCCGGGAAAATATGGAAAAGGTATTCTGGTTGCACCGACGGTTCACGGTAATCTGATCCTTGGACCAACGGCGATCGATATCGAAGATAAAGAAGGAACCAATACAACAAGAGAAGGTCTGGATCAGGTGATCGAAAGGGCAGAGATGAATGTAAAAAATATTCCGCTCCGTCAGGTGATTACTTCATTTGCCGGACTTCGTGCACATGAGGACGGACATGAGTTCCTGATCGGGGAAGTGGAGGATGCAAAAGGATTTATCGACTGTGCAGGCATTGAATCACCGGGTCTTACCAGTGCACCGGCAATCGGAGAAATGGTGGCACAGATCCTGAAAGAGAAAATGAATCTGGAAGAAAAAGAAGATTTTATCGCAACAAGAAAAGGCGTTCTGGATCCGAATACACTCAGCAAGGAAGAAAGAATGGAACTGATCAAAGAGAAACCGGAATACGGAAATATTATCTGCCGCTGTGAAATGGTTACAGAGGGTGAGATCATGGATGCGATCAACAGACCGCTCGGCGCCAAATCTCTGGACGGGGTAAAACGCAGGACAAGAGCCGGAATGGGACGCTGTCAGGCAGGATTCTGTTCACCGAGAACGATGGAGATTCTGGCGAGAGAACGCCATGTGAGTATGTTCGAGATCACAAAATCCGGTGGAGATTCTAAAATAATCACAGGTACTAATAAGGATTCGTTATAAAAGGGAGGCATTGCATCATGAGAGCTTATGATATTGTTATCATTGGAGGAGGACCGGCGGGACTTGCGGCTGCAATTTCGGCAAAGAAAAGCGGAGTGGACAGTGTCCTGATCCTGGAAAGAGATAAAGAACTTGGCGGTATCCTGAATCAGTGCATCCACAACGGATTCGGACTCCATACATTTAAGGAAGAACTGACCGGACCGGAATATGCAGGACGTTTTATTGATCAGGCGAAAGAACTGAATATTGAATACAAGCTGAATACAATGGTTATGGATATCAGCCCACAGAAGGTTGTCACCGCAATGAACCGGGAGGAAGGTCTTTTCGAGATTCAGGCAAAGGCAGTTATTCTGGCAATGGGATGCCGTGAGCGTTCCAGAGGTGCACTTAATATTCCGGGCTATCGTCCGGCAGGTATTTTCTCGGCAGGTACGGCACAGAGACTGGTCAATATCGAAGGCTATATGCCGGGGCGGGAGGTTGTGATCCTTGGTTCCGGCGACATCGGATTGATCATGGCGAGACGAATGACATTTGAAGGCGCAAAGGTTAAGGTTGTTGCAGAGCTGATGCCGTATTCCGGAGGACTGAAGAGAAATATCGTACAGTGTCTGGATGATTATGACATTCCGCTGAAGCTGAGCCATACGGTTGTCGATATCAAAGGAAAAGAGCGTCTGGAAGGCATTACACTGGCACAGGTGGACAGTCACGGAAAACCAATTCCGGGAACTGAAGAAGAATACAGCTGTGATACGCTTCTTCTTTCCGTAGGATTGATCCCGGAAAATGAAATTTCAAGAGGCATGGGCGTGGATATGAACCCTGTCACATCAGGACCGAAGGTAAATGAGAGCCTGGAAACAAACATCGAAGGCGTATTTGCCTGTGGAAATGTCCTGCATGTGCATGACCTGGTTGACTTTGTATCGGAAGAAGCCGGAACTGCAGGAAGAAATGCTGCGGAATACGTCAAACAGGGAGAAGAACGCAGACAGGGCGGAAAAGAGATTAAAATGAATCCAGTCGAAGGTGTCCGTTATACAGTTCCGGGAACGATTAACGTAGACCGGATGGATGAAAAGCTGACCGTGCGTTTCCGTGTGGGCGGTGTCTATAAGAATTGTTATATCAGCGCATATTTTGATGATGAAAGAGTGATCCACAGAAAACGTCCGGTTGTTGCACCAGGTGAGATGGAAGAGATTAAGCTGACAAAAGAGCAGCTTCTGAAATATCCGGATCTGCAGACCATCACAGTAAAGATTGAGGAGGCGTAGACGATGGAAGAGAGAAAATTGACATGTATCGGCTGTCCGATGGGCTGTCCTCTTACAGTTGTAATGAATGGGGAAGAAGTAGTGAGCGTCACGGGAAATACCTGTAAACGCGGTGATGTATACGCAAGAAAAGAAGTGACGAATCCAACGAGAATCGTAACTTCGACCGTGCGGGTGTCCGGCGGAAGCATCGATATGGTATCGGTGAAGACGAAAGAAGATATCCCAAAGGGCAAGATCTTTGAATGTGTGAAGGCGCTCAAAGGAATTGAAGTCCCGGCTCCGGTTCATATTGGGGATGTGATTCTTGAAAATGTGGCGGACACGGGCGTGGATATTGTTGCGACGAAGAATGTTGAATAAAAGGAAAAGAAGGAGAAGTCCTGTATGGTGACGGAAAGGGTTGCCATATGGGACTTTTTTATATTGTATTCTGGAGAAACATTTTGTGATTTCGTGAAAATCTAAGTATAAACATTTCTGTTTTTCGTTAAGAAAGTGTTATAAACATTTTTTGTTTTCGTTAATAACTCTATGAAAACATTTCTGTTTTTCGTTAAAAAGTAGGTATAAACATTTTATGATTTCGTGAAAAATGGTATAATTAAGGCGGAAATATGCTATAATACTACCAAGTAAAATGAAATGAGGAATGCGAAATGATTTTTAAAAGAAAAGTTTATGACAAACTGATTGAGTGGAAAACATTGGCAGCAGGCACATCAGCAGTATTGCTTGAAGGAGCCAGACGTATTGGAAAAAGTACCATTGTAGAGGATTTCGCAAAAAATGAATATGATGATTATATGATTCTTGATTTTGCAAGAGAAAGCATAGATGTTAAAAATAATTTTGTCGAGAATATGAATGATTTGGATACGTTTTTCAGAAATCTGTTTCTCCTAAAAGGAAAAAGTTTAAAAGGGAAGAATTGTGTGATTATTTTCGATGAGGTACAGCTGTTTCCACAGGCACGGCAGGCGATAAAATATCTTGTTGCGGATGGACGGTATGAGTATATTGAGACAGGATCACTGATCTCAATTCGGAAAAATGTAAAGGATATACTGATTCCTTCAGAAGAATACCGGATTAAGATGTACCCGATGGATTTTGAAGAATATTTATGGGCAATCAATGATGAGGTTACGATTCCTACAATCAGAGAAGCTTTTGAAAAAAGAAAGCCACTTGGAGATGCGATTCATCGGAGAATCATGAAAAGTTTCCGTACGTATATGGTTGTAGGTGGGATGCCACAAGCGGTAGATGCTTATGTTTCAGGAAAAAGTTATGCGCAGATTGATTTTGTAAAGAGGAATATTCTGAGCCTTTATGAAGAAGATCTGGCAAAATATGATACAGAAAATCGGGAAAAAGCGTCAGTTATTTATCGTACAATACCAGAGCAGCTGGAGAATAAAAATTCGCATTTCAAACTTTCTATGGTGGATAAAAATGCACGTTACCAAAATTATATAGATGCAGTAAGCTTTATTTCAGAAGCAATGATCGGAAATGAGTGTATTAATGTTACAAAGCCGGAAGTTGCATTAGAATTATTTGCAGACAGAAGTAATTTTAAATTATATATGGGTGATACCGGATTACTGGTTACACAGATTATGAAGAACCGGGATAATACAGATGAGGATTTATATAAGGCTCTGATTATAGATAATCTTGGGATAAATCAGGGAATGATTATTGAAAATATTGTAGCACAGATGCTCAGAACGGCAGGTCATGAGTTGTATTTTCATGAATATTTGTATACACCAGAAGGGACGACCAGGGAAAAGAAATATGAGATCGATTTTATGATTGTGAAAAAAAAGAAGATCTGTCCGATTGAAGTAAAATCTTCAAATTATATGTCACACAAATCATTTGATTATCTGATTCAGAAGTATCAGTTAAAATCGGAAGACAGATTTATTATCTATACAAAAGATTTAAAATATCAGGACGGAATTATGTATATACCAATTTATATGACGATGTTACTGTAGGATTCGCAGGAGGACTTTCATGGAACCATTCTATTATACCAAAATGACGAAACAGCAGCAGGCAGCATACCATGTAATCATGCAGGGAGCAAATGCACTTGCAGATGAATTTCAGATACCGCGCATAGAAAGTGCGGAGCTTTATGATGTCTTTTTCAGGCTTCGGCTGGATCATCCGGAGATTTTCTGGATGACAGGATATAAGTATAAATACTATCAGGACTCTCCGAATCTGATCTTTGTACCGGAGTATCTGTTTGACAAAAATAAAATCCGGGAGCATCAGAGGGCAATGTCCTCCAGAGTAGAAAAACTTGCGCGGGCGGCAAAAGATTTGTCTGAATGGGAAAAGGAGAAATATATTCATGATTTTATCTGTGATAATGTGACTTATGATAAGCTGAAAAAGGCGTATTCCCATGAGATCATCGGTCCACTTGGACATGGAGTTGGCGTATGTGAAGGGATTGCAAAATCTGTGAAAGTACTCTGTGATGCGCTTGGAATCTGGTGCATGATCGCAGTCTGTGGTAACAATCCGGAAAAAGGGATCAAGTACCGTCATACTTGGAATATCGTAAAAATTGGTGGTACATATTATCATCTGGATGCAACTTTTGACAATACGCTTGGTAAACACAGTGCGGCAGGACAGGAGATCCGCTATGATTATTTCAATCTGGACGACAAGAAGATTTTCCGGGATCATGAACCGCTGATCGCACCGGCACCGGTCTGTACGAATGGGGATCATTTTTATTATCGGGAGAAGAAACTTTCCTTTACAAAAGAAGAAGATGTCTATAAACGGTCGCTGCAGGCGGCTAAAAAGGGCAGGACATTGACCTTTCAGTGGAGAGGTGGCTATCTGACAAGAGAAGTTTTGGAGAAACTTTTGGATCTGCTCCGGAAAGCCGGAGAAGAGAAGCAGAGGGCTGCCAGGATCAGCCTCAACTGGTCGCAGGCAGTGATCCGTGTCAGTTATGTGGAGGACAGAGGACTTGCCTGTGTGGATATGGAAGAGGCAAATGAAGGAGAAAAGGAATAGATGAGTGAACTGGAAATACAGGAAAATATGTCAGCAGAGGAAGCGTTCATGGATACAGAAAATGCATATGAAGAAATTCCGGAGGCCTTCCAGAAACTTGCCCAGTTACTCGGTCAGGATCAGTTTGAACTTCTGTTTCCAGATAAAGATGCCAAAAACCAGGATGAGATCCGCTTGGTGTATCTGATGAATGATGCAGTGGAAAGCTTTCTGGTTTTTATCGGTGCGAGGATGACCGGACATTATCAGAAGGATTATGAAGGAGAGCTGGACGCAACTTTAAGCCAGGAGGATGGAGAATATGTACTTGTCGTATATCAGGGCGAAACGGTTGTGACCATTTTCTTCCGGGAACTTCAGTTGGAGGTGAACCTTTATAATTACGGAGATGTGGGACATTTCTGGGTGAAAGGGTATGAGTATCTGCGGATTCTGGAATATCGTCTGGCGATTCTGAGTGATAAATGTGAATACCTTGGAGAAAAGGCAACAAGTGATACCGAACGGAAACTTGCAAAACTGGTACATTTTCCTCCGCTGAACTATACCTGTTATCCGGCAGTTCCGGCAAAATATATTGTCCCGATGGAGAATTCATGGAGTCCGGCAGAAGAGGCAATCGATGTGATGGAAGAGCTTGTTAAAGAAGCAGGGGATAAAAGTCTGTTGTGGTGGCTGCAAAGATACCGGAGATATCATGGAAAAAGAATGAGCAGATGGATTGCCCGACTATTACATCGGGAGAAACATGCGGCGGTTGTAGACTTGCTAAATAAAAAACTTGCCAAAGAAGCGGAAAATTATCCACGGAGGGATTTTGGGGAGAAATTTAATCAGAAATATCAGAACATTTTGAAAAAAGCCGAAAAAAGAAAAGCAGAACTGGAGTCGAACGGACAGAAAGTTACACTTGTACGTGAGGAGCCATTTGCTGCGGCGAGAGATTCGGTAGATTTCAAAGTGTACCTGATGATTTGGAAAGAAAAACAGGGGAACCGTGTTGCTGAAATAGAAGAATTTTACCAATGGATGATTTGAGAACTTAGAAAATAGAAACAGGTCAACGGAGTGAGACTCAATTGATATTCAAAGAGAGGAACAAATACAAATGATCAACCGAGAAGATATGCTGGAATTGACGCGGCGAATGACGCCTGCAAGAACATCATTCACAAGAATAGCAGGCTGTTATGTAGATGCAGACGGAGATTTTGACGGAAGCTTTAACATCAACTTCCTCAAACTCTCTCCGTCAGAAAAAACAAAAAATCTCGCAATCGCCAAAACGATTCCATTTGCAGAGACAAACACAAAACTGAAAAAATACGAGATCCAGCCGGAAAATCAGAAAGCCGGAAGTATGTGGCAGCTTTTGATGGCGCTCAGAGACTGTGAACTCAAAAACGATGCCCTGATGGATACTCTTTATGATATCATCATGGAAAACATCCGGATTACCACCCCTTACGCGATCTATGTTTTCCATGATAACTACGATATCCCAGCCAAAGCCACCGACAAAGAACGCCTCGGAGAATCCGAAGAGATGTTCCCTTACCTCATCTGCGCCATCTGTCCCCTTGTCGGCGAATACGAACCCGGATCCCCAACATCCGGCTTCCTCTTCCCCGCCTTTACAGACCGCAGCGGTGACCTGAACCATATAAATATCTATGGCATAACTGAAAAGAAACGTGAAGAACTTGGTAGACTTATATCTTTATAATAATGTGTTGTTGGAAATATTTTAAAGATACAAATTTTTAAAAACTAAAACAAATCATTATACTCAAATTTATGAATATGGTTAAAACCCTAGACAAACAAATCACCATCAGCCATGCGCAGCGAGCTGATGCTCCACAAGGGAAAATTTTCAAGTTGCAGGAGTACCAGAAAAAACGGATAAATAAATGGATCGGAATGCCCAGTGCGTGGGAAGCAGACCCGATCCATTTATTTATCCGTTTTTTCGTATCCCTTCAACAACCTAAACCCTATTCATCCATCAGCAAGCTCCGGAACTCCGTAAAGAAACGTCCCTGCTCTTCTTTGGTCATCTTAACCAGCATCTCCAGGCTTTCCATACTGATCCGCCCGGCTGAGAACAGCAGTTCCGTATAATCCCATTTCGTATATCCATATTCTTTTTCCCAGTCGCAGATTTTCTTCATTCCATAATAATAGCAGGTGAAATATCCCGGCGCATTCTGGTGTGCCTGTACCTGGGCGCGGGCAGTTACGCGGTCAAAGCCAAGCTCTTCTTCGTAGATTTTTACAGCATCTTCCAGTGTCGCTCCAAAATAATACAGCTGCAGATCAACCAGGATACGGACAGAGGCATGATGACGGCGGAATGCAACGAACAGAGGGAAGAACGGGTCTTCCGCAAAGATAAAGGTAAATGCGCGTTCAGTCCGAATACAGGTTCCCTCTTCCAGAGGTACACTTTTTGCTCCTATTTTTACAGTTTCCGGTGTTGGATCGATCGCTGCGCGGATAAACTGGACATGGTGTCCCGGATAAGTTTCGTGCATGGTATTCATCTTGATCCAGCCATCGGTAATGTTCTGATAATTATACTGATTCAGGAACATCTGGCCGTGGAGCGGTTTGACACGAAAATCACCACCCTCATAACCGCCCCAAGGGTAAGAATCCTTATAGCAAGGCGGAAGAGGAACGCACAGACAGGTTTCATCTTCCGGAAGACGTACATATTCATGAGCGACAGCACGGGTACGTTTCAGATAATTTCTGGCACGTGTATACATTTCCTCGGCACTGTCACAAGGACCGGCATAGCGGAAAAGCACATCGCTGACTTCTTTCATTGTCTTCGGAGTTCCTTCCGGAAGCTCTAATTTGGAGGCGATTTCGAATACTTCAGCACGGGTCTTTTCAATTTCTTCTTTATGCCATGCAAGCAGTTCGTCGAGAGATACACCAAGACGGTTTTTAAGAAGGCTGCGGTAAGCTTCCGGATCCATCTTGATGGTCTTTGAGAGATCATCCTTTAACAATTCTTCAGAGTCAGACTGGCAGTCAGAACCGAGTAAATCTGCCATTTCCTGAAGCTGATCGATAAAAATCCGGAAGGACTGTGATAAAGATGCAATCTGTTCTTCTGTGAAATCCGGGAAATATTCATTTAACAATTTCTGGTCGCGCTGCATATCCAGCCTTGCGCGGGCAAAGGCAGAAGAAAGGGAAGCTTCATTTTCTCCGTATTGTGTGTGGATCAGATTAAGGATCAAATCCTGATTTTCATGGAATGCCTGTAATTTTCTGGTCAGGACATCGAGACGTACTTCATTAGAACGCCTGTCACAGCGAGCAATTTCCTGAAGATAATATACAAAATCCAGGAGAGGTGCTTCCGGATTGTGTTCTTTTTCTTCGATAGTAAATTTAAGAGAATCCAGGAAGTCATTCAGATGATGCTTCACCAGACGATAGACATTGTCCGGTGTATCCAGGTTTTCAACCTGTGTTTTTAAATCGTTCCATTTTTCGCGGACCGACCTGATCTTTTCGGGAGTCGGGAGAAAAAGGATATTTTCAAAAGAACGGTGGCTTTCGAGTTGGTCATGCAAAATGGCAAGTTCTCTGTCAAGTTCGCGGTAAGTATTGGTTAAGTCAGTATTTTTCATGAGTAAATGGCACTCTCCTTTTTTAGAAATTTGTTCTAATTGTATCTTACCGCAGAAAATGTCAAATGAAAAGCAGGACAGATAAAAAGATTCGCGTGTCGACTTATGCCCCTTTCTGTGATATGATAATCAAGAGATTATTATGAGCAGAAAGGGGCATTTTTTCGATGGCAGCAACATCTGAAAATAAGCCAAAACAATATATATCTGTCGGGATCCTGGCGCATGTGGATGCCGGAAAGACGACGCTTTCGGAAGGAATCCTTTATCTTACCGGTCAGATCAGGAAGCTTGGAAGAGTTGACCATGGAGATGCATTTCTGGACACGTATACGCTGGAGAGAAGCCGGGGGATTACCATTTTTTCCAAGCAGGCGAATTTTGTGCTTGGAGACAAGCAGGTGACTCTTCTTGATACACCGGGACATGTGGACTTTTCAGCAGAAATGGAGCGTACCCTGCAGGTTCTTGATTATGCAATCCTGGTTGTCAGCGGAGCGGACGGTGTGCAGGGACATACACGAACCCTGTGGAATCTTCTTGCAAGGTATCAGGTTCCGACCTTTATTTTCATAAATAAGATGGATCAGGACGGTACGGACAGACAGGACAGACTTACTGAATTAAAGCGGAAGCTCAGCGGAGAGTGTGTGGATTTTACAGAAGCGGGTGAAGAATTTCTAGAAGAGCTGTCTATGTGCGACGAGACGGTAATGGAAAGCTATCTGGAAAATGGAGAGATCACGGCGAGCCAGATTCAGACGCTGATCCGGGAACGAAAGGTATTTCCATGCTATTTCGGTTCGGCACTGAAGCTGGAAGGTGTGCAGGAATTACTGGACGGACTGGAAAAATACATGGACGGACCGGTAAGCGGGACGCATGCTGAAGAAGCATTTGGAGCGAAGGTATATAAGATATCCAGAGATTCACAGGGCAGCCGTCTGACACATGTGAAGATCACAAACGGAGTACTGAAGGTCAAAGAGATCCTGGAATATATGGCAGAGGAAGAATCTATGCAGGAGAAAGTTAACCAGATACGGATTTATTCCGGGGACAAGTACGAGATGGTGCAGGAAGCAGAAAAAGGCTGTATCTGTGCTGTGACAGGACTTACCCGGACATATCCGGGACAGGGGCTTGGGATGCAGCAAGGTTCTTCGGCACCGGTACTGGAGCCGGTTCTGAATTACCGGGTGGAGCTGCCGGAAGGCTGTGATGTACACCGGATGCTGCAGAATTTCAGACAACTGGAGGAAGAAGATCCGATGCTCCGTGTAGTCTGGAATGAAGAGGCAGGAGAGATCCAGGTCCAGCTGATGGGCGAAGTGCAGACGGAGATTCTGCAAAGCCTTGTAAAAGAACGGTTTGACGTGGATATTTCTTTTGGAAGTGGGAATATTGTTTACAAAGAAACGATTAAAAATACAGTTGAAGGAGTAGGGCATTTTGAGCCGCTGCGTCATTATGCAGAAGTGCATCTGATACTGGAACCGGGAGAGCCGGGAAGTGGAATCTCGATCGATACGATCTGCAGTGAGGATGTGCTGGACAAGAACTGGCAGCGACTGATCCTGACGCATGTGCTGGAAAGAGAGCATCGGGGCGTTCTGACGGGATCGGTGCTTACTGATGTGAAGATCACACTTGCCAGTGGACGTGCACATCTGAAGCATACAGAGGGCGGAGACTTCCGCCAGGCGGTGTATCGTGCGATCCGCCAGGGACTGATGCAGGCAGAGAATGTACTGCTTGAACCGTATTATGCGTTTCGTCTGGAAATTCCGTCAGAGCTGACAGGCCGTGCACTTACGGATATTCAGCGGATGAATGGAGAATTTGACGGACCGGAGACGGAAGATGATATGGCTGTGGTCACCGGAAGTGCACCGGTGTCTGAAATGCAGGATTATCAGAGAGAAGTAACCACATACAGCAGAGGAAGAGGGAAACTGTTCTGTACGTTGAAAGGATATTTTCCATGCCATAACCAGGACGAGGTCGTAGAGGTAATTGGCTATGATCCGGAGAGGGATGTAGAAAATCCGACAGGCTCTGTATTCTGTGCTCATGGAGCAGGATATAATGTACCGTGGCAGGAAGTGGTGGAACACATGCATATTGAAGCACAGCTTCCGAAGATCCTGGAAGAGCGGAAAAGGCTGGCAGGAGAGACAGAAAAAAGTCTGGATGAGACTGTACCGGTAAATTTACGCAAGGAGAAAAGCGGATCAGCAGAAGCAGCAGCCAGAGGCGGCAGGCATTATGCGCGTAATGCCAGAGAAGACAGGGAACTGGAAGAGATTTTTATCCGGACTTACGGACGGGTAGAGCGAAAAGCCGATCGTCTTCCAAAGACTGTGACTGCAGGGAAAACGACAAAAGCAAAGAAAGATGAAGAAGGCGTACAGGAATATTTGCTGGTAGATGGTTATAATGTTATTTTCGCATGGGATGATCTGAAAGAACTGGCAAAAGAGAATATTGAAGCAGCAAGAAATAAACTGATGGATGTGCTTTGCAATTATCAGGGGTTCAAGAACTATCCTCTGATCCTGGTATTTGATGCCTACAAGGTTGAAGGCGAAGCAATGGAAATCTTCAAATACCACAACATTCATGTTGTGTATACAAAAGAAGCTGAGACGGCGGATATGTACATTGAAAAGGTAGTACATGAAGTCGGAAGAAAGTATCATGTGACGGTAGTTACATCAGATGGTGTGGAACAGGTGATCACACAGGGACAGGGAGGTACGATCATATCTTCCCGGGAGTTCCTGGAAGAGGTGAAGATCGTGAACCGGCAGATTCAGGAAGAATGGGAGCTTCACAAAGAGAGTGCGAAAAATTATCTGTTCGATCATATGGACAGAGAGCTTGCCGGTCATATGGAAGAGGTCCGCATGGGCCGGAAAGAATTGGGTGAGAAAGCAAATGATCAATAAAGAGGAATTTCTGAAAACCTGTAATCTGACAGAGGATGACCTTACGGCTGCCCGGATTTCCTGGGAGGAGCTGACAGAGATCTATGAAGATTATATGTCAAAAACGAAATTGTTCCGTCATCTGGGAAAAGAATTTGTAGATGAATATATTTATGATATTGAGCGGGCAGGAATCCATTCCTACCGTTACAGAACCAAGAATCCAATGCACCTTCTGGAAAAGATCATCCGGAAGCGGAAAGAAAATTATGCAAAATTTGAACATATCAACAAATCGAATTACCACAAATACATCACAGATTTGATTGGTATCAGGGTTTTCTTCCTTTACCGGGAGGACTGGATCCATTTTCATAAGTTCATCACTTCGATGTTTGAAAATAATCCGAACAATTATGTAGAGGACAGGCTGCGGGATTTTGATGAGGATCCGGAGCACTGCTATATCGCAGAACGTCCAAAAGTATACAAGCGTTCCGGAGATACGAGGATTTATGACAGTACGCAGATTGAAGTGCGGACAGGTGGGTATTACCGTTCACTGCATTATATCATCAAGTATCACGGATACTATCTGGAAATCCAGGGCAGAACGCTTTTTGAAGAAGGATGGAGCGAGATTGACCATGATATTGTGTATCCGTATTACAAGGATGATGAGATGCTGACGGAGTTTTCCGGACTGCTGAACAGGCTTTCGGGAATGGCAGATGAGATGAGTTCGTATTTCAGAAAGATGAAAGAACTCAGAGAAGAACCGGATAAAAAATAAAGGATCTCTTATAAAAAATTAAAAATAAAAAGCAAAAGACGTTCATAACAAAAAGTTGTGTTCCGTTTGTTTTATATACTGGAAAATTGCATTTCATAGTATATAAAAAAAGGTCAAATGCAAAGAGGCATAGCTGCAGAAAATTGCGGTTATGCTTTTTTATTTTATCTTCTCTGCAAAATATAAATAGGGAGGGATTTTCGTGAAAAAGTATATTGCGAAAAATATGTATTCGGAAGTCATGATCTGGAGAATGGGAATGAATTTTGTGAGCAGGATTATGTATCGTGGTCGGCACCGTTGGATGACCTGTCTGACTGGCGTTATGAAGGCGTAATCTACCGAAAAGATCAGGATCCGTATGAGTAGTAAATAAATATTACAGGATCAAGTGGGGAGTAAGCATTGCTTACTTCTCGCTTCCCGATTATAATTAGAATAACAGAAATTAAGTTAGAAAGGATGGATTCAATGATGTGATGACACTGCTGATCCACCTCGGATATCTGGCGTACAACGAAGATGAAAGGACGGTATTTATTCCAAATGCGGAGATCCGGCAGGAGTTTAGAGCAGTAGTAAAAATGGCATATAAAATGGAAATAGATAAAAGAAGCTGTGTTTGCTCTGCAAAAGAATTATTCGAGAAGGAGGAAGAAAACCATGCGATTTCTTCATTTATCAGACCTGCACCTCGGTAAGCGTGTGAATGAATTTTCCATGCTGGAGGATCAGGCATATATTTTAAAAGAGATACTGAACATTATCGATGCGCAGAAGGTGGAAGCGGTTCTGATCGCGGGCGACATTTACGACAAGGTGATTCCGTCCGCAGAGGCGGTGAGGCTTCTGGATGATTTCCTGACAAGGATCGCCGCGAGGGAGCTACCGGTGTTTCTGATCAGTGGAAACCATGATTCTGCAGAAAGAATTGCTTTCGGTTCAAGACTGATGAGCAGCAGACAGATCTATCTTTCACCGGTATTTGAGGCGGATGTAGAACCGGTAACGATAAGTGACCGGTACGGTGAGATTAGTATTTACATGCTTCCATTTGTGAAGCCGTCTTTGGTAAAAAGAGTGTATCCGGAGGAAGAGATCATCACCTATCAGGATGCTGTAAATGCGGCAGTGCAGCATATGCAGATTGACACAGACAAACGAAATATCCTGCTTGCGCATCAGTTCGTGACCGGTGCGGCAAGATGTGATTCAGAAGAACTGTCTGTAGGCGGTGTGGATGATGTGGACGCATCTGTCTTTGACGGATTTGATTATGTGGCGCTTGGACATCTCCATGGCCCGCAGAAGATCGGGAAAGAGACAGTGCGGTATTCGGGGACGCCGCTCAAATATTCTTTTTCTGAAACCAATCACAAAAAAGCAGCAGTCATCGTTGATGTAGAAGAAAAAGGCAAAATAAATATTCAGCAGATTCCATTTTTGCCGAAACATGATATGCGGGAAGTCAGAGGCACGTATATGGAAGTGACTGCGCTGGATTTTTACAAGGATATGAACACGGACGATTATCTTCACATTACGCTGACTGATGAAGAGGATATCCCGGATGCGATCGGGAAGCTACGATGCATTTATCCGAATATCATGAAGCTGTCTTATGACAATCTGCGGACGAGAGCGGCAGGGACAGTGAGAGGAACGGCAGAAGTAGAGGAGAAATCCCCGATGGAGCTTTTAAGAGAGTTCTATGAGCTTCAGAACAACCAGCCCATGACGGATGAACAGGAAGAGATTGCCAGAGGAATGATGGAAGAAATATGGGAGGATGAGAGATGAGACCGATAAAACTTACGATTTCTGCATTCGGACCGTATGCAAAAGAGACAGAGATCATTCTGGATGAACTTGGTGAGCGGGGGCTTTATCTGATAACCGGCGATACCGGTGCCGGAAAGACCACAATTTTTGATGCAATCGCATTTGCACTTTATGGGGAAGCGAGTGGAAATGAAAGAGAGCCGGGGATGCTTCGGAGTAAATATGCGGATCCGAAGACGCCGACCTTTGTGGAATTGGAGTTCTTCTATCAAGGGCAGAACTACCATATCCGGAGAAATCCGGAGTATATGCGCCCGAAGGACAGGGGCGAGGGCATGACGCTGCAAAGAGCGGATGCGGTACTGGAATTTCCGGATGACAGGCTTCCGGTTACAAAGGCAAAAGAGGTCACAAAAGCAGTGACAGAACTGATCGGGCTCGACCGCGGACAATTTACTCAGATCGCAATGCTGGCGCAGGGAGATTTTATGAAGCTTCTGTTTTCAAAAACTGAGGAGCGAAGCAAAATTTTCCGGGAAATTTTCCATACCAGACCGTATCTTGCATTTCAGGAGAAAATGAAAAATGCAAGCGGCAGATTGCAGGAACAGTACGAGGATGTCAGCAAAAGCATTTTGCAGTACATGAAGGATATCAGCTGCGAAGAGGATGACGTGCTTGCTACGGATGTGAAAAAGATCCGTGAGAGCAAAGCGGTGGTTCATGCGGACAAGGTTCTGGAAGTGTTGGAAATTCTGACAAATCAGGATGCAGATTCGGTGAAAGAAAAGAAGAAGAATTTAACGAAGATCGAGAAAGATCTGGAAGAGCTGAACCAGAGAATCGGAAAGGCAGAGGCAGTAATCCGTGCAAAAAAGGAACTGGAAAAAGCAGAGCAGACGATAGCAGAGAAGACACCAACGCTGGGAGAACTGGAGATGGCACTGAAGAAAGAACAGGGAAAAGTGCCGGAAAGAGAGCAGCTGACAGAAGAGATCGGAAAGAGGCAGGAAAAGCTTGCAGAGTATGACGAATTAAAAAAACTTCAGAAGCAGATTAAAGAGTTTGAAAAACAGATTGAGATATTAAAGGGCCGGGAAAGCCAGTATCAGGAAAAGAAAGCGCAGATGCAGGCGCAGCTGGAACAGAAAAGGAATTTACTGGAACAGCTGAAGGATGCGGAAATTAAAGTTCTGAAAGTTACAGCAGAACAAAAAGAGGTTTCAGTAAGAAAAGAAACGGCAGAAGACATTCTTATTCAATATAAAAGATACCAAAGACAGAAGAAAAGTGTGGAAGAGGCGCAGAAAGCATACCTTGTCATGCAGGAGGAATGTACAGAGCGAAAGACACAGCTTGCCTGGATGGAGAGGGCATTTCTGGATGAGCAGGCGGGGATTCTTGCAAAGGTTCTGAAAATGGGAGAGCCGTGTCCGGTGTGCGGATCGGTCCACCATCCATGTCCGGCACAGATGACAGAGGGTGCACCGGAGAAAGAAGAGCTTGAAAAATACCGGAAAGAGACTGCTGATGTGGAGAAAAAGACGAATGATGCAAGCTTTAAGGCAAATGAAAAGCTGGTCCAGTTAAAAGCGCTGGAAGAAGAAATCCAAAAGAGTGTGAAAAGTTTTGACAGCAGCATACAGGAAGAAGAGATTGAAAAATCGCTGGCGTTGATCGGTCAACAGATGGATGTCCTCGAAAAGTCAGAAAAGGAATTACAGAAAAAGCTGGAAGTAGCTAAAGAAGCAGTGGCAGAAAAGCAGAAACTGGAAGCTGAGATCCCAGAACTGGAGCAGATGCAGAAAAAGCTTCAGGAGGAAGAACAGGAGCGAAAGAATCAGCTCCTTGTGTCTGAGAGAGATAAAGCAAATGCAGAAGAGCAGGCTGTGAAGGTGCGTGGCAAACTGGAATTTCCGGAGAAAGCAGAAGCAGAACAGAAGATCAAAGAGCTGGATAAGCAGAAAAAAGAGATCGATAAGAATCTGAATGCTGCCCAGAAGGCATTCCAGGACTGCAGTCAGTCGGTAGAAGCGGCAAAGACGAAGAAGAAAACGCTGGAGAAGCAGATTGCAGGTAATAAAGAAACCGATATGGAAGAGCTTGTGCAGGCACGACAGGAAGTATTAGGTGCGAAAAAAGAGCTTCAAAAACAGATGGAAGAGATCAGGATCCGTTATGAGAACAATCTGAAAATCAGGAATGCGATTGACAAGCAGAGTGCGAAACTTCTTGAGCTTGAGCGGAACTGGACACAGGTGCGTGAAATTTCCGATACGGTAAATGGAAAGATCAAAGGCGGATCCAAAGAAAAGATCAAGTTTGAGACCTACATCCAGACCAATTATTTTGACCGGATCATTGCCCGTGCAAATACGCGGTTTATGGTGATGAGTGGAGGACAATATGAGCTGAAACGCCAGACTGATACGGATGACCGGAAGAGTCAGAGTGGTCTGGAACTGAACGTAATCGATCACTACAATGGTTCTGAGCGAAGCGTGAAGACGCTTTCCGGCGGGGAATCCTTTAAAGCTTCTCTTTCGCTGGCACTCGGACTTTCTGATGAGATCCAGGCATCGGCAGGCGGAATCCAGCTGGATACCATGTTTGTCGATGAAGGATTTGGTTCACTGGATGAAGAGTCACTGGAACAGGCGATGAAAGCACTGAATGGTCTTACGGAAGGCAACCGTCTGGTGGGAATCATTTCCCATGTACAGGAATTAAAAGCAAGGATTGAGAAACAGATTGTGGTGACAAAGGAAAAAGCAGGCGGAAGTAGAGTGGAACTTAAGATTGACTGATCTGTGCCGGAGAAGAATTTCATGCTGAGATGAAGCGGAGCACCAATGGAGGTGGGGAAAATTCACCGAAGCTGGATGGGGAGGAAGATTTTTATGAGCTGTTTTTTGCGGGACTGGAGCAGAAGGAAAATAAAAATCTAAGTGAATAAAAATACTATGAAGAAATGGTTTTGACTTTCAGATATGCAGCAAGTGTGTTAAGATAGGTACAGACTATTCATAAAATGTGCAAGAATATACAATTTGAAAAGAGCGAATATAAAAGGAAAAAGGAGTAAAAATCATGCCAGTTTTTGATTTTAAACACACATCAGATGAAAAAAAGGTCCAGGAATGTACTTATACAACATTCCGCTCGAATGAGACAGAAGCGACAGCGGAGAAACCGATGCTGGTTCTGGATAACAGCAACCGTAAATGGAAGCATCATTCCTGTGGTATTTTCACCAACCCGATCAAGAAGACATCCTTTGAATTTGACGAGGAAGATGGAACTGTAAGTGCGGACATTCTCCAGATCGATGCGAGATTTGTAAGCCTGATCAAATGGCTGGGCGAGAACCACATCAATGTCCGTCTTTCCGGTGAAAACCGTGCAGACGGCTATGCAGTATACAAGATCCGGGAGATCGCATTCGGTGGGGCAACCAAGCTTTCAGCTGAAGATGGTTTCCTGCAGTTCATGATCGAGCGTCTTTTCGCAAGCAGTGCACCGACAGAAGAAGCAGTGGATGAGGAAATGGAAGAAGACGGCGACAGCATGAAGCTGACAAGCCTGCAGAGTATCACCGATTTTATGAACTGTGCAGGAAGAACCCTTCCGGACAATATCCGTCTGTGGGCAAGAAGAAACCTTGCTGTTGCAAGATCACACGAAGTGTCACCGGAAGAAAGAAGACATGCGCAGAGAGCTCTTTCAATCATGATGAATATTCAGTGGAAGAGCAATTATTTTGAATCCATTGATCCGGATGAGGCAAGAAGAATCCTGGATGAAGAGCTTTACGGAATGGAACGTGTCAAACAGAGAATCATCGAAACAATCATCCAGATCAACAGAACGCACACTCTTCCGGCGTATGGAATCCTTCTGATCGGACCGGCCGGAACCGGTAAATCGCAGATCGCTTATGCAATTGCACGTATCCTGAAGCTTCCGTGGACAACTCTGGATATGAGTTCCATTAACGATCCGGAACAGCTTACAGGAAGTTCCCGTGTATACGCCAATGCGAAACCGGGAATTATTATGGAAGCATTTGCGGCAGCAGGAGAATCCAACCTGGTATTCATCATCAATGAGCTGGACAAAGCAGCATCCGGAAAAGGAAATGGGAATCCGGCGGATGTACTTTTGACACTCCTTGATAACCTTGGATTTACGGATAACTATATTGAGTGTAACGTTCCGACAGTTGGCGTATATCCGATTGCAACTGCCAATGAAAAAGATCAGATCAGTGCACCGATCATGTCCCGTTTTGCAGTTATCGATATCCCGGATTATACACCGGAAGAGAAGAAGATCATCTTCTCCAGATTTGCACTTCCGAAGATCCTGAAGAGAATGAGCCTTCGTCGGGACGAGTGTACGGTGACAGATGAAGGTCTTGATGTGATAATTGAACTTTATTCCAATACATCAGGAATCCGTGATCTGGAGCAGGCAGCCGAACATATTGCGGCAAATGCACTGTATCAGATTGAGGTTAATCATGTAAAAGAAGTTGTGTTTGATGGAGAAGCAGTGAGAGCATTGCTTTCATAAGAAAATTAAAATATGAAAATGTAAATGATGATACCAAGGTCAAAAGATTCTATTTCTGTTAATATTTATAGATGCAGTAAAATTGCAGAAGGAGCCGGAAAAGAAAAATAGGGTACGGGTGACTTTGCACTATAGAGATGAGATCCAGTCAATTGTGGAAGCCATTGCTGACACAATTGACGGTTTCGGGAGCTCATCGGAATGCCCAGTGCAACGGAACCCGTACCCTATGTTTCTTTTCAGGTGGTGCCTGTCATTTTACTACCCCTGTCTATAATAATTCAGGAAATCAGAAATTTTTCCCACTGCTTCTTTCAGAACTTCAATTCGTGGCAGATATACTACCCGGAAATGATCCGGCTGTTTCCAGTTAAATCCACTTCCCTGTACGATCAGGATTTTCTTATCCTGCAACAGATCCAGTGCAAACTTTTCATCATTTATAATGTTGAACTTCTTCACATCGATCTTCGGGAACATATAAAATGCAGCCTGCGGTTTAATGGCAGTGATTCCCGGAATGTCAGTTAGTGCTTTGTAAATATATTCGCGCTGTTCGTAAATACGTCCGCCCGGAACGAGGTAGTCGTTGACGCTCTGATTGCCCCAGAGAGCGGTCTGAACGACAGACTGTGCCGGAACATTGGAGCAGAGACGCATATTGGAAAGCATCTTGATTCCTTCGATATAATCTTTTGCGATTGCTTTATTTCCGCTGAGAACCATCCAGCCAATACGGAATCCGGCGATCATATGGGATTTTGAAAGGCCGCTGAAGGTGACGCAGAACAGATCCGGTGCCAGTGAAGCAATGGAAATATGTTCTTTTCCGTCCATAACAAGGCGGTCATAAATTTCATCTGAGAAAATGATCAGGTGATGTTCCCTTGCGAGATCAACAATCTTCTGCAGAACCTCTTTCGGATAAAGTGCTCCGGTCGGGTTGTTCGGATTGATGATTACAAGAGCTTTGGTACGGTCTGTGATTTTACGGCGCATATCTTCGATGTCCGGATACCAGTCAGACTGTTCATCGCAGATATAATGAACGGCTTTGCCGCCGGCAAGTGTGGCACAGGCAGTCCACAGAGGATAGTCTGGTGACGGAATCAGGATTTCATCTCCGTTGTCAAGAAGAGCTGACATACACAGGTTGATCAGTTCGCTGACACCATTTCCGGTATAAATATCATTGATTGTGACATTCGGCAGCTTTTTGATCTGGGAGTACTGCATGATTGCCTTCCGTGCAGAGAAAAGTCCCTGAGAAGGAGAGTATCCTTCACAGTCGGAAAGCTGCTGACTCATATCATAGATGACTTCGTCCGGTGTGCGGAAACCAAATGGAGCCGGATTACCGATATTGAGCTTCAGTACGTGGGTACCGCGTTCTTCCATACGGGCAGCTTCTTCAACAACCGGTCCACGGACATCGTATAATACATTATCGAGTTTGGATGATTTTTTGAATATATGCATGGCAGAACTTCCTGCATTATCGTTATCATTTTTGTCGGTTATTGTCTTTTTCATCGGTGTAGTTCCCCTTTTTGAAGAGTTTGAAGCTCCGACAGAACCAGAAGTCTTAGTGGTAGACGGAGCTTTTGGGGCAACGGAGTTGTTTTCCCGAGCAGTAAAGTTTTCCTGACTGTCACCGAGCAGCCAATCGGCATCTACGTGAAGCGTATCTGCCAGAAAATGGAGGATATCATTTCTCGGAACAGTTTTTCCGCTCACGTACTGGCTTACATGGCTTTTACCTAATTTTACATTATTTTCTGCGGCGATATGAACCAGATCAATCTGTTTCAGGTTCTGTGCATACATCGCCTCTTTAAGTCTATCTGAGAAAGTTGTCATTTGAAAATCTCCTTTCAAACTAAAAAGTTCAATTTAAAAATAAAACAGTGAAGTTCAAAACTTAAAATGATTATAGCACTTCGAATGATTTGGTTCAATAACAAATATTATTTTTGGTTCAAAAAGTTTGATTCTAGCAACGGCACCCTGAAAAAAGGCGGTATCCCGCCAAAATTCAGATGCTCTGGTAACTGAGTTGCCGAGTAGTTCACAAATAATGATACGTATTACGTTTCAGGACGATAAAAGTTCCGGTAACGCATAAAGTTAAAAGTTCAGCAATTGCAACTGAGCACCAGACTCCGTTGATCCCGAGAAGCAGTGGAAGTAGCAGAACCACTGCCATCTGGAAGACCAGTGTTCTGAGAAACGAGATCAGCGCAGAGAGCAGACCGTTGTTCAATGCGGTAAAAAATGCAGAGCCATAAATATTGAACCCGTTGATCAGGAACGCAAAGCTGTACAGACGGAACCCACTGCGTGTCAGTTCAAAAAGCCCCTGGTCATAACCGACAAACAATGTGGCGAGTGGTGTTGCGATGAGCTGCGCGATGATAAATAAGGAAACAGCCCAGGTTTCAATCAGCCTGATACTCTTGTGGAAAAGATTCTTTAGTTCATCCTGATTGTTGGCACCGTAGTGATAGCTGACGATCGGGGCACTTCCAATCGCATAACCAAAGAAGATCGAAACAAAGATAAAATTGACATACATGATCGTTCCGTAAGCTGCAACGCCGTCCTCACCGGCAAATTTCATGAGCTGCATATTATAAAGAGCATTTACAACAGAGCTGGAAAGATTGGTCATAAGCTCGGACGAGCCATTGGTACAGGTCTTTAATAAGATTCTGCCATGGAAATGTGTTTTCCCGAGCTTTAATAAGCTGGAATTTTTCCGTCCAAAGTAGAATAACGGGAAAAGCCCTCCGATAAACTCTCCGCATACAGTCGCAAACCCGGCACCGGGAAGTCCGAGGTGGAGTACAGCAACAAATAAAAAGTCGAGTACCATATTTGTCACGCCGGCGATCACGATTACGCGAAGTCCCAGATGTGGCTTTTCGGCAGTTACAAAAAAACTCTGAAATACATTCTGGAGCATAAAAGCAGGCAATGAAATACAAAGAATACGTCCATATAAAATGCAGTTGTCAAGAAGAGTACCGCTTGCACCGAATAAAATGGCAACCGGTTTTACAAGGAACATACTCAGGATTGCGATAATGATTCCTCCGATAGCAGTGATATAGACGAGCATGGAAAAATACTCATTGGCTTTTTCTGTCTTTCCTTCACCAAGCGTCTTTGCAACGATGGCACTACCACCGGTTCCGATCATGAAGCCGAGAGCGCTGATGCCCATCAGGAAGGGCATGATCAGATTCACCGCTGCAAAAGCGCTTTTTCCAACAAAGTTGGAGACAAAGAGTCCGTCAACCACACTGTAAATGGATGTGAAAATCATCATTATAATAGATGGAAAAACAAATTGCAGAAGTTTTTTATAAGTAAAGTGTTCGGATAATTGAATTTTCATAGTTTATAGATCCTCCTCAAGGTTAGAAAGTCTAGAACGTAAGGTCTGATTATATTTGGCATTCAGGCGCAGAAGCTGTTCACATTCTTCGGGACTGAAAGAAGCTAAAGTATCATTTTCAATCTGGATGAGAGGAAGCAGCTTTTCCTGAATAAGCTTCTTGCCGGAATCTGTAAGATGGATATGCATACTCCGTCCTTTTCCGGGAGAAAGAGTGAGATATCCGTCGGCCTGCAGTTTCCGGATGGATGAATTGATCGTCTGCTTTGGCAGGCAGGAAGATTTGCAGATATCACGCTGCAGACAGTTATCACCCATATCAAAAAGTGCATAGAAAATCTCAAAAGCGCTGTCTGACAGATGCAGTCTGCGGGCAGCTTCGTGGTAAATTTCATTTGCTTCTTTATATATGTGATTGTATTCTTTTAAATATTTGCTGATAAGTACAGTAGAATCCGTGCTCATGGTTCACCTCATTTAAATAATTATGTAGATTTCGAAATCAGATGATAGTAAGTCTGAAATCGTACTCGATATATTGTAGTCTGAATTCGGACTTATGTCAAGCGGATAATAAAAAGAAATAAGCTGTGCATAATGCATAAAATCTATAAATTTTTAAGGAAGGATTAAGGCTGTGTATGTATAATATCAAAAAAGAAAAAAAGGTATGTAATCATGTGATTTGTATACATTTACAATACAAGTATAGAGAAAATGAAAGTTGTATTGTCAGTTCATGAAAATTTTACACATAACGCACAAAAATCTAGTTTTCACTGAAAAAAAACGATCACTATAAGGACATAATGCACAAAATGAATAAAAACATTACATTTTTGGTGGATAAAATACACGTTTAAAATACAACTTTGAACAAAAACTTTCTTGTATTTTCTTGAAAAGCACAGACTCAAATAATATAATCAAATCATCAAGAAAACGGAGATGGAGGAGAAGATATGAAAAAAGTTTTCAAAAAAGTAACAGCAGCTACAATGGCAACTACAATGGTAGTCGGACTTGCAGCATGTGGTGGTAGTGGAAGTGGATCTTCTGACAAGAGTGCTTCAAAATCAGGCAAGATCAAAATTGGTGTTTCTATTTGGTCTTCAACAGACGTACTTGGATCACAGTGTAAGAAGATCCTTGATGAAGCAGCAAAAGCTCTTGATGTCGAAGTACAGTATGTTGACCAGGGACATGTTTCTGAAAAAGTTACAGCATCTGTAGAACAGCTTGCAGCAGCAGGATGCCAGGGAATCATCATCTGTAACTCATCTGATACAGAAATGACATCTGCTATCAAGACATGTAATGACAACAAAGTTTATCTTGCACAGTTCTTCCGTGTAATCAGTGAAAAGAACAGCGCAGATATTTATCAGGCAGCTAAAGATTCTGATTACTACATCGGAGCTGTACATGAAGATGAACCGGCAAACGGTGAAGAACTTGTAAACATCCTTCTTGAAAAAGGAGATCGTAACATCGGTCTTATTGGCTGGGAGCAGGGAGATGCTACATGGCTTGGAAGATGGGAAGGTTACAAAGCAGGCGTTGAAAAATGGAATAAAGAAAACCCGAACGATAAGGCAACTCTTTCTGAACCACAGTATGCAGGTACAACTTCAGAAGGTGGATCAAAAGCAGCAGAAGCTTTAATGGCAGCAGATCCAGATCTTGATGCACTGATCCCAGCTGGTGGTGGTGGAGATCCACTTCAGGGAGCAATCGCAGCAGTTGAACGTGCAGGCAAGACAAGTGATATTGATATCGTTTCTACAGACTTCCTCCCAGACCTTGGAGAAAGACTTGAAAATGGATCTATGGCTGGTGAATCTGGCGGACATTACTGTGACCCGCTGATTTCCTTCATGATGGTTTACAATGCAATCAAAGGAAACTACAAAGACTTCGGTGGCAAATTCGAAGATGTTCCATTCCCATATCTGTATGTATCATCACCAGATGACTACAAAGCATATGAGAAATATTTCGTAGACCAGCTTCCATACACAGATGAAGAACTGGTTGATATGTCTAAACTCAGCATGGAAGACTTAAAGGCAACAGCTGCTAAGTTATCTATTGAAGATGCAGCATCACGTGCAGGTAACTAGGATAGACAAATAGTAACGACTATTAACTCAGAAAGGGTGACGTCGCAAAGGCGATGCCACCTTTTCTAAATCAGAAATGACAATTATGAAGAGGTAGATAATATGGGCACTAGTAAAAAACTTTCAGGGAAAGTGATGGGATATCTGATCTTAATCGGTCTGGTCGTACTTTCCTGGCTGATCTTTAAAATCTTGACACCACATAACTTCGGTTCCTTTTCCAATATGCTCAATTACTTTCAGGCGAGCCTGATTGCTACCGTAGGTGCAGTTGGTTTCTATTTTGTAATGGTAATGGGAATGTTCGATTTCTCAATTGGTGCAAACATCATGCTTTCCGCAATCGTTGGATGTGTATTTGCAACCAGATTTAACATGGGCTATTTTGGACTTATTATTGGATGCGTTCTTACAGGCGCAATCGTTGGAGTATTGAATGGTATCTTCTATGTAAAACTTCGTATTCCATCAATGATCGTAACAACTGGTCTGGCTCTTATTTATGAGTCGGTCGCAAACTATATCGCAGGCGGTGTTGAGCAGACACTTCCGGCAAACATTCGTGCATTTGGTCAGATGCCATGGGATATCATCCTTGCATTAGCGGCTTGTGCAGTAGCTTACATATTCTTAAACTACACTAAAATCGGAACTTATACCTATGCAATCGGAAGTGATGAGTTCGTTGCAAAGAATATGGGTATTGATGTAAATAAATATAAAGTACTTGCATTTATCTTAAGTGGTGCATTCCTTGGGGTTATGGCGATCTTGACAATCAGTTATGGTTCTTCTATGGTAGCTGTTACCGGAATGGCATCTATGAGCCGAAACTTCGTTCCGACTATGGGATGTTTCTTTGGCCTTGCATTTAAAAAATATGGAATGCCACTTCCGGCAATCATCATCGGTGAGTTCGTAATCAACATCATTTTCTTCGGTTTCATTGCTCTCGGAGCACCGACTGCAATCCAGGATGTTATCACAGGACTTGCACTGCTTATTATCATTACTGTGACAACAAAGGCTACTAAGGGCGAAATCGTCAAGTAATGAAGGGAGGAAGACAGCAATGAGTGAAGTAAGATTACAGGTAAAAAATCTTTGTAAAAACTTCGGTATTACAAAAGCAGTTCAGAATGTATCCTTCAATGTAAACAAAGGAGAGGTTCACGCGCTGATCGGAGAAAACGGTTCTGGTAAATCCACTCTGACCAACATGCTGACAGGTATCTACAGCATTGGAAGCGGACAGTTCATTCTGGACGGAAAAGAAATTCATCCGAAGAACCAGGTAGAAGCAAACAACGAAGGTGTATCTATCATCGTACAGGAACTTGGAACTCTGTCAGGACTTACAGTTGCAGAGAATATTTTCCTCGGACATGAAGATCAGTTCGTACATTTTGGAATTAAAAATACAAATGCCATGAACAAAAAAGCAACAGAGCTTTTAAAGCAATATGGCTTTGACAGAATTAAAGCAGCTGACATGATCGACAATTACAACTTCGAAGACCGTAAGCTGGTCGAGATCGTAAAGGCTACCTATTTTGATCCGAAGATCGTTGTTATCGATGAGACAACAACTGCTCTTTCACAGGAAGGACGTGAAGAGCTTTACAAACATATGGAAAGAATCAGAAAGAGTGGAAATACAGTTATTTTCATTTCACATGACCTTCCGGAAATCCTTGATAAGTCGGATACAATCACAATCCTTCGGGATGGTGTTTACATTGATACTGTTAAGAGTAAAGATGTAACAGAAGATGATCTGAAGAAACTGATGGTAGGACGAGAAGTAACAGGTGATTATTATCGTGCAGATTATGGTGAAAAAGTATCTGACGAAGTTGTATTATCAGTAAAGAATGTTACTGTTCCTGGATTGATCGAAGATGTAACATTTGATCTTCATAAAGGTGAAATCCTTGGATTCGGTGGACTTTCAGAATCTGGTATGCATGAAATCGGAAAAGCTATTTTCGGTGCATCTTATGACCGTACAGGTAGCGTAACACTGGCAGATGGAACACAGATTAATGATATTCCGACTGCGATCAAACACAGCATTGCGTACACATCAAAAGATCGTGATAATGAATCTGTTGTTCTGAATCAGAGTATCGGAGACAATATCTGCCTCCCATCACTGGATGAACTGGCAGGAAAGTCACATCTCTTAAGTGACAAGAAGCGTAAAGAATTTGCAGACAAATATGCAAAACAGATGTCTGTAAAGATGGTAGATGTAAACCAGTTTGTATCAAATCTTTCAGGTGGTAACAAACAGAAAGTCGTTCTTGCAAGATGGATCGGAAAAGATTCTGACATCGTTGTACTGGACAGCCCGACACGTGGTATTGATATCAAAGTTAAACAGGATATCTACCAGTTAATGAATCAGATGAGAAAAAATGGAAAATCCATTATCATGATTTCAGAAGAGCTGATGGAGCTGATCGGTATGTGCGACCGTATCATAATTATGAAAGATGGAAAAATCAGTGGTCAGCTGGATAGAGATAAGAACCTCGATGAAAATGGTCTTATTTCTATGATGGTATAAGGAGGCAGCTATGGGAAGTCAAGTAAGTGCAAAAACAAATGATAAAGAGCAGCAGCTGAAAAAGGCATCTAAGATGACCTTAATTCGTTCGCTCCTGCCAATCGTAGGATTGGTTGTTATTTTCCTGTTATTTAATGTTCTGACAGATTTCCGTATGATGGGAAATATGTCACTGGTACTTTCACAGGTATATGTAACTATGATTGCAGCTATGGGTGTTTTCTTCATTATGACAATGGGAGGTCTGGATTTCTCTCAGGGATCTATCCTCGGTATTTCATCCATCGTTGTATGTATTCTTTCACAGAAAAGCATTCCACTCGCAATTATCGGTGGCATTGCATCTGGTGCGGCAATTGGAGCTCTGAATGGTTACTTCTATGTATTCCGTAAGATTAAATCCTTCATTGTTACAATTTGTACCATGTTCTTATTCCGTGGATTTATCAAATACCTTACAACAAATGCACCTGTTGCAGGTTCTGCAAAACTGATCAACTATGACAGTACAGGACTTAAGGTTGCATGTACGGTAGTTATTTTGATTATTGGATTCATTGCATTCCGTTATACAAAGTTCGGAACTTATCTGAAAGCAATCGGAGCCGGTGAAAAAGCAGCAATGTTCTCTGGTATCCGTACAGATAAGATGAAATTCCTCATCTATGTACTTGCAGGTGCAATTACAGGATTTGCGGCATTTATCAATGTAATCAAAGTCGGATCGGTTACATCTTCAGGTGGTAACCAGCTGGAAACACAGATTCTGATCGCGCTGGTATTAGGTGGTATGCCGATTTCCGGTGGCGCAAAGGTTCGTTTTGAAAATATTGTTGTTGGATCTTTACTGTACATCGTACTGAACAGTGGACTGACAATGATGGGATTCACAACACAGATGATGCAGCTCATTCAGGGTATTGTATTCCTGATCTTCGTGGCAGTATTCGCAGACAGAGAATCTATCCAGGTAATCAAATAATAATTTACATATTGGGGAACTGACAGCTCTCGTTTACGAGAAGAATTTTCCGGATGTATACAGATCGGAAGTCAGGATTTGCAGTCCAAATAAGATTGCGGATCCTGATTTTTGGTCTATGTGGCAGAAATGGAGAGTTTATGCATAAGACAGAACAGGAAGGACTTAAATACCAAAAATTATATAATTGGGCACACACACTGATCACCAGTGGTGTGATTAAAAATATGGATAAATTTCCGTCAGAGACAAGCCTTCAGAAGAAGTTTGGATATTCCAGGCAGACGGTAAGGACTGCATTGCGGCAATTGGAGGAAGAAGGTCTGATTACCCGTGTGAGGGGAAGCGGAACCTATGTTTCTTATGACAGCAGTGGAGTAAATGGAGAAAGACCACAAATAGGTCTTCTTTTGAGCTATTATTCTGATTATCTGTTTCCGCGGGTATACGATGGGATTGAAGCTTCGCTGACAGAAAAAGGATATGGAATTGAGGTTGCGGTAACGAAGAACCGCCTGAATGATGAGGCGATTTATCTGGAAGGTCTGCTCAAAGGAAATGTCAGTGGTCTGATCATTGAAGGATCGAGATCGGCATTTCCAAATCCAAACATTCGTCTTTATAAAGAAATCAAAAGAAGAAATATTCCGACACTGTTTATCCACAATCATTATGAAAATATGCCATTTGACAGTGTAGAAATGTCGGATTCCAGATCAGCTTACGAGTTGACCAGGATTCTGATCGAGAACGGGCACCGAAGGATTGGCGGAATCTTCAAGTATGATGACAGGCAGGGGATTGAGCGGTACAAAGGATTTGTTCAGTGCCTGTCAGATTACGGCGTGAAATTTGATGATGACTGTATTCGTTGGTATTCGACGAAGGATATGGAGGAGAAACTGAGCAAAAAGGGACTGCTTAGGATGTACAGACGGACGAAGGATTGTACGGCGATGATGGTCTACAATGATGAGGTGGCGGATTATTACATGGAGTTCCTGGAAGAGAGAGGGCTGCATGTGCCGGAGGACATTTCGCTGGTATCTTTTGATGATGCAGAGCTTCAGGATTCGAGTACCAGTATCCAGCTGGTGACAGCGGTGCATCCAAAGTATCAGCTCGGACGTATCACAGCAAAACATCTTCTGCGGATGATGGAGGATCCGGAGTGGCAGCAGAAAAATTATTCGTACCGGTTTCCTGTAAAGATTAGAGATGGAAATTCAGTGCGGAAAATATAGAAAGAGTGAAAAGCAGGTGACGAAATCCGGCAGCACTGAATGCATTCGGAACCTGTTCAAGCTCGGCAACCATTCCGATCAGTAAGAGTTGTGTGGAGAATGAACTTGGTGTTTCCAACCAGATTTCCAGTATTGCAATTCCGCTTGGAGCAACGGTCAATATGGATGCCGTTTCAATCGTTATGTCATTCATGATCATGTTCTTTGCAAATGCATGTGGTGTCAATGTCAGTGTATCGATGATGATAATTATCCTTCTGGCAAATGTGCTTCTGTCAGTCGGTACACCGGGAATCCCGGGAGGTGCGATCGCATCCTTTGCGGCACTTGCTACGATGGCAGGACTTCCGGCAGGTGTTATGGGCGTTTATATCAGTATCAATACGCTTTGCGATATGGGAGCAACCTGTGTAAATGTTATTGGTGATATGGCAGGCTGTGTGGTATTGCAGGAGAAGATTGATCTGAAGTAGGACGAAAGAAAATAGACGAAAACATAGGCAGCTGGTCTGAAAAGATCAGCTGCCTTTTTACATATTATTCATCTAATAATTTGAATTTCATATACACCGGATCATGATCCGAGTAGCTATATCCGGTATTTACATTTTCATATTCTGTGTATTCAATATTATCGGAAGTAATAAATCCGTCCAGCGTTACCGTGTAGGTCACACCAGGTACATATTCCATATCTGCATTCCGTGCACTGTCCCAGAGAGCATCCTTTTCACTGTCAGAAAGATTGTCCAGGCAGAATGAAAAGTGTTCCGGAAGCTCTTCGCGTGGGAATGGATAAGCCCAGGACTCACAATTTTCTGCATCTTTTTCGGATGCCTTAAGGTCATGGTTGAAATCACCACCGCAAAGTACATAATTACCGGCTTCGTATTCCTTTTCCATATCTGCACTCAGCATACGGATCTGTGCTTCGCGAATCGCATCACTGTTGCCGTAAGCAGACATGTGAAGCAGGAAGATAGCCAGTTCCTTCCCGTTGTCTACAGGGACTCTGGAAATGCTGTAACAGCGGTCAAGGTCAAAGAACTTGCTGAAGCTTGTCGATATAGGAAAGCTTCTTCTCAGAGAATCCGTAACCGGATATTTGGAGAAAAGAGCAAGTCCGGAACGGCTACGGCCATGCGGCTGTGTGAATGGATAAAAAAGGAATGCGGAATCGTAATTCTGTGCAAATACCGTATTGTAACTTGGAATCGTATCCTTTAAAATCGAGTATTCATCTACATGGTAGCTTCTTGTAGAGTTCAGATCAACTTCCTGGATCAGTGTGAAATCCGGATCTTTGGAAGCAACCAGCTCTCCGGCACCCTGAATATCAGCTTCGACACTTTCCTTACTTTTTGCCCAGGAAGATTTTCCACCGTCCATAAAGAAGCTGAAGTCCGGCGTGTAGGCTCCGAAACCAACATTGTAGGTCAGAGCGGAATATTCTTTCTCGGTTGTCAGTGTGTCAGCTGCGGCTGTTCCACCGGAAGTTTTCTCGATCTTCAAAGCCTGATTATCCGGCATGCGGTGATAGCTCGCAAAGAGGTAGATCAGATATGCAATCAGCGAAACCAGAATGATAAGCAGGAAGATTCCGAGAACTTTTAATATCTTTTTTATGTTCTTTTTCATAATATCCCCTTTTCAGTTGTTAAATTTCAGATAACTCTATGTAAAATCTAAGTTTACTATAGCATGTCTAAAAGATTATTTCTATAGAATTGAGAAAAGAAAACAGCAGAAAACAGGCATAGTAACCTATAAAATAAAGCAAAAAATCTCATTGAAGTTCTTCTTACATCTCGTTATAATAGGAAATGGAGAAATGAAATCACAATAATATTGGGGAAATAATATGTGATTAGATCCGAGTATTTATTTAATGTTTGGGAGGTTTACCATGAACGAAAAGAATTACAGCAAAGTACCAGTATTTGAGAACGGACTTGCACAGCCGGTATTTCCACTTACAGATGGAAAGACAGGAGAAAAGTATGATCCGGCAACATCCAGTATCGTAAGATATTGTGTTTATGTGGAAACGGATTACGATGTGGACGGAGATGGAAAAAGAGATCTTGTGAAAGCTGTTGTCCAGGTACCAAGAAGTGCAGTAGAGGGGAATTATAAGGCTGCAACTTTATATGAAGCACGTCCATATGCGGCGGGAGTCCAGGAAGATGGATATCCGCATATGAAAGAAGTGGCAGAAAAAGAATATCATCCGGTTAATTTTGCGGATCTTGACAAAAAAGTGGATGCGCATGTTCCGCAGGGATGCATCAGTGCAATGGATCTTTCTTTAAAAGCAGATCCGGCAGACTGGTATTATCCGGATAAAGGAAATAATAACGTTATGGTTTTTGAAAATATCGACACCTTTGATTATTATCTTGTACGTGGATTTGCAGTTGTTTTAAGTGCAGGATTTGGTTCAAAAGGATCTGACGGATTCAACTATGTTGGTTCAGACTATGAAAGAGACGCTTTCAAAGCAATTGTAGAATGGCTGCATGGAGACCGTATCGGATATGCAGACCGCGAAGGAACGGTTGAGACAAAGGCGGACTGGTCCAATGGAAAGGTTGCCATGACAGGAAGATCTTACGCCGGAACCATGCCGTTTGCAGTGGCAACAACAGGAGTAGAAGGACTGGAGACAATCGTACCGATCGCAGGAATCGCGGACTGGTACAGCCAGCAGAACATGCAGGGCGCACAGCGGTACTGGCCGAAAGAAATGCTGAACAGCTTCCTTGCCTATTTTTGTTCCAGCCGTTACAATGATGAGACATTAACCGAGAAGCAGCGGGATGATATGGGAGCGTTTCATCATGAGATGAGCCTTCAGCAGATCAAGGGTGGATTTGACTATAATCCGGAATTCTGGGGTATGGGAAATTATCGCCTTCATGCAGACCGGATCAAATGCAGTGCGCTCATCGTACAGGGACTGAATGACGAGAACGTGTCTACCAAGCAGTATGAGATGATGTACAAATCTTTCCAGAAGGCAGGAAAGAATGTAAAAGCAATCCTTCATCAGGGTGCACATATCACACCAACTATGCCGAAACGATATGGAATCCTTGTGGATGGTAAATTCTATGATGATATTATCAATGAATGGATTTCTCATTATTTATACGGAGTTGAAAATGGTGCAGAGAACAGACCGGCAGTCCTGGTGCAGATGAACTATGACCAGAGAAAATGGGAGACAGCAGATTCCTGGGAGACAGCATATAAGATGAATCTTACATGCGAAGAACAGGGAACAACTGTAATCGATACAGACTGGGAAGCAGCAGGTGTCAGTGCAGAGAACTTCGATGATGTGATGGGTGTGAGATCAAGTAATATGGCACAGCGTTATGTGACGGAGCCGTTTAAAGAGGCAGTGACGTTACAGGGAACAACCTGCGTAAGATTAAGAGCAGCGTTAAAAGATGGAGATGCAGAAGCAGATTTCAATCCGGTAAACAGTAATGATGCAGATACTCTGACGATGAAGCTTGGAATGCATGAAATGTCAGGACGTATGGATGATGTGAAGCTTACTCTTCTTCTTTGTGACGTATGCGATGAAGAATTTGACAGCATTCAGTCTGTAGATCCGCAGAGAAATACAATTTCGGTCAATGTGGTAAAAGAAGGCGGAATTATCAGCGGAGGAGAGGTTCCGGCATGGAATGAAGCGGAGTTTGCTACTGTACATAAGAAATACCGTGTGATCACACGGGCATTTGCAGATCTGTGCAATCCGGAAGCAGGATATGAACCGGAGACAGCACAGAACAGTATCGAACTGAAAAAGGGTGAATACCATGATTACCATATTTATCTGAATGCGACAAGATATACGGTAGAGCCTGGACATAGTCTGGCACTGGTCATCACGACAGAAGATCCGATCAACTGTCTGATCCACAAGACCTATTCTGTGGAAATCGAGAATGCATCAGTAACAGCGGAAGTTCCGATGACTGCAGCGGTAGAAAATCGTGTGATGACGAGAAAATAAATTACATAAAAGAATAGTTATATAAGTATTTCATGAAGGATCACCAAACAGGCTTTGGTGGTCCTTTTTTTTACAGTAATGCAGATGTATCCTATGCTTCAGAAAAAAATTTTAAGATATATCGGGATAATTCTTTTTATTTTTTGGTAAATATTGTAAAATAATTAGAAATGAAAATAACAGGAAACTGCGTAGTAGAAGTCTGGAGGAAAAGACATGAACGCGGAAGAACGAATGACAAAAGAACAATTAGAAGAAGAAATCCGACATTTTCGGAAGATCTTTCAGGAGATCCGTCTTTTCCCGATTGGAAATATATCAGATATCGATGAAGAATGGAGAAAAATCAATGATGGGCAGAGATGCTATCATTATTGGAAACGGGAAACACCCTGTGATAACTGTGTAGCGATGCGTGCAGCGACCACGAAAGAAGAAAAAGGAAAGCTGGAGATTGTAAATGGCAAGATTTATCAGGTGATCGCACGTTGTATAGAAGTAGATGAGAAGCCATATGTGCTCGAGCTGATCCGTTGCCTGGATGGTGACTGGTCGATTGGAGAGATTAATCATGAGCGTTTGATAGATATGTTTGTACATTACAATGACAAGCTATACAGAGATGCAGTGACAGACGCATACAACCGACGGTATTATGAGGATGAGATGAAGAACAAGAAGAAAAATGCCGGGGTTGCACTGATCGATCTGGATGATTTTAAACTGCATAATGATATCTACGGACATCAGGCAGGAGACATGGCACTCTATACTGTTGTAGATATCATCCGGAAAAATATCCGAAAGACGGATAAACTGATCCGTTTTGGCGGGGATGAATTCCTTCTTGTGATGCCGGAAGTTACGGAAGAAGTTTTTAGTCAGAAACTGCAATTGATACAGGAGCGTATCTATAATACAAATGTTCCAGGATACCCGAATTTGCGACTTTCTATCAGTGCAGGTGGCGTGCTGACGGAAGGAGGCAGTATTGAGGAAGCCGTGAACAGAGCGGACAAGCTGATGTATCAGGCGAAGGCTATGAAGAATAAAGTGGTTACACAGAAAGATAAAAGAGAGCAGTACGGGAAGCAGATCCAGATTAAACAGCGGATTCTGGTTGTCGATGATTCAAAGATGAACCGTGAGATTCTCTGCGAGATGCTGAAAGATGATTTTGAGATTATTGAAGCGACGAACGGACAGGAATGTGTTTCGCTAATAGAACAATACGGGAAAGAGATATCACTGGTACTGCTTGATATCGTGATGCCGGTTATGGACGGTTTTGAAATTCTGATGTATATGAACCGGAATCACTGGATTGAAGATGTGCCGGTAATTATGATATCCAGCGAGGAATCTGAGAACTATATCCGGAAAGCGTTCAAGTTTGGAGTATCCGATTACATCAGCAGACCTTTTGACAGCAAGGTTGTATACCAGCGTGTATTTAATACGATCAAGCTGTATGCAAAACAGAGAAGGCTGATTTCCATGGTATCCGATCAGATGCATGAAAAGGAAAAGAACAATCAGATGATGGTAGAAGTTCTAAGCCAGATTATGGAATTTCGTAATGGAGAGAGCGGCCTTCATGTTGTCCACATCAATACATTGACGAGACTTCTTCTGGAAAGACTTGTTGAGAATACGGATGCATATAATTTGACGCCGGATGACTGCTATCTGATTTCAACAGCATCCGCGTTTCATGATATCGGTAAGGTTGGAATTGATGAGTCGATTCTGAATAAGCCTGGAAAGCTGACTAAAGAAGAATTTGAGACTATGAAAGAGCATACGCTGATTGGTGCTTCTATGCTGGATAAGCTGGAGCATTATAAGGATGAGAAGATGATTAAGATCGCGTACCAGATCTGCAGATGGCATCATGAACGTTATGATGGTAAAGGGTATCCGGATGGTCTGACCGGAGAACAGATTCCAATTGCGGCACAGGTTGTATCTGTGGCAGATGTTTATGATGCACTGGTGAGTAAGCGTGTATATAAAGATGCGCATTCACATGAGCAGGCGATGAAGATGATCCTGAACGGAGAGTGCGGAGCGTTCAATCCGCTTTTAATGGAAGTTCTTGTGGAAATCCAGGATAAAATAAAAGAAGAAATGCATTACGAAGTATAAAAAAGAAGAAATGTTCGGCAGAAACGTCCGCCATGAAAAATCAGTTGTATTTCCCTAACGAATTGTGTATAATAAATAAAATATTCATTTTATATACCAAAAATAAGAAAATGAAAGATGAAGAGGAAAATCTTTCAATCCTGGAGGGGAATAAGGGATGTTATCTACAATTGAGTCGGTCAATAATGTAGTCAATAATTTTATCTGGGGTGTGCCGGCAATGATCTGTATCATCGGAGTAGGACTTCTGCTCAGTGTCAGAACCGGATTTATCCAGATCAGAAAATTTCCATACGCTATGAAGGTGACGATTGGGCGCATGCTTCGGAAAAAAGATGCCACAGATGGTGCAATGACACCATTTCAGGCGGTCTGTACCGCGCTTGCGGCGACGGTTGGAACCGGGAATATTGCAGGAGTTGCAGGAGCGATCGCAATCGGCGGACCGGGAGCAGTCTTCTGGATGTGGATCTCCGCACTTCTTGGAATGTGTACTAAATTTTCAGAAGTAACACTTGCCGTACATTTCCGTGAAAAGAATGCAGAAGGGGATCTGGTCGGTGGACCAATGTATTATATTAAGAATGGTCTGAATAAAAACTGGCACTGGCTTGCATATTTGTTTGCTGCATTCGGTGTGCTGACAGTATTTGGAACTGGAAATGCGACACAGGTCAATACGATTACGACAGCAATTGATTCCGCATTATTCAATTACGGGGTGATTGGAGTGGATGCAGCAAAGACGGTCAATCTTGTGATCGGAATTGTGCTTGCGGTGTTGATTGCACTGATCCTTCTCGGTGGAATCAAGAGAATCGGACAGGTAACGGAAAAGCTTGTACCGTTCATGGCGGTTATCTATGTTCTGTTAGCTGCCGGAGTGGTTCTGTTGAATTTAAAAAATATACCACATGTATTTGTTTCAATTTTTGAAGGTGCATTTACACCGACATCTGTTACCGGAGGGGCAGTCGGAAGCTTCTTTATTAGTATGAAAAAAGGTGTGTCCAGAGGAATTTTCTCTAATGAGGCAGGTCTTGGTACCGGATCGATTGCACATGCATGTGCAGATACAAAAAAACCGGTGAAACAGGGATTCTTCGGAATCTTTGAGGTATTTATAGATACGATCGTAATCTGTACACTGACCGCACTGGTAATCCTGTGCAGCGGAGTTCCGATTGGTTACGGGGAGGCAGCAGGTGCGGAGCTTACGATTCTTGGATTTACTTCTACATATGGGAGCTGGGTATCGATCTTTACCGCGGTTGCAATGTGCTGCTTTGCATTTTCAACGATTATCGGATGGGGACTTTATGGAACCAGATGTATTGAATTTTTATTTGGAACGAAGATCAACAAACCGTTTATGGTGCTGTATTCACTGGTTGCGATCGTCGGAGCAACGATGGATCTTGGACTGATGTGGAATATTGCAGAGACATTTAACGGACTGATGGCAATCCCGAACTTAATTGCAGTCTTCCTGTTATCAGGAGTTGTGGTAAAGCATGTAAAAGAATATTTTGCAGGGGAAGGGAAAGGCGCATAGAAGCTGTATAGAAAAATGAAATACCTGGAAGAAAGTGAATTTTGCTTTCTGCTAGGTTTTTTTAATTTCCAAAATTAACACCATACACTTGAAAGTGGGCTTCAATTCGGTGTTTGGCTTTCCATACAATTAGATGGATGAAGAAGTGTATAAAAAAGCAGAAAGCTTGATGGATAAGGTGATTGAGGAGTATCAGAACCTGAAATAAGAAGAAACAAACAAAGCAGACATTCTGAAATGGAGAATCATCCGCTCCGGTATCAGCCGGGGACTGGGAGAGATTCTCCATTTTTATTTAATCATGATTTATTCATTTACTTCAAAACGCCAGTGCTGTCTGACACCTGGATATTTCTGGTGATCGACTTCGCTCATAAACATATCATATGGTCTTGCACAGATTTTGAATGGTGCATACATGGCCTGGTATACAACCAGCTTTTCACCTGTTTCGGTATGTTCAGCAAAAGCCAGTACCTTGTAGAGGTATTTGGTGCTCTCTTCTGATACCCATTCTCTTTTGAAATGGCGCACAATATCTCCGACATGGATTTCACGGAGAGGTTCTGTGTCATTTTTTCTGGTGTCGGCAGAAAGCGTAAGAGCAGACTGTGCTTCTGGGATAACCGTACTGGTTTGTGTTGAGGCAGACGATTCCGGGTGGGAAATTACAGACGTAGAAGCTGCTTTATTTTCCAGATTGGCATCCAGATAAATATATTCATCTTTATCAAGAGAAACCGGTGCGCCGGTCTTTCCGATAATATGGACACCACCGTACCAGGTGCCTTCAATTTCAAAAGTATCTCCAATCTGATATTCGGAAGAATATTCATCGTTCTTTTTTATGATTTTGATTTTATCCATAGATAGTACACTCCTGTTTGGTTTGAAAATTGGTGATAGGGAAAGTTTTCCCGCGAATTGTATGGGATTATTTTATCATATCAAAATATAGAAAGAAAGTATCCATAATAGTGTAAATCGTGTATACTGGAAAGTACTACGGAAAGGGGAGAAGTAAAATGGTAAAACCGATTATGAGAGATCTCTTTTTTCTGCGCCAGAGGGCAGAAAAAGCAACGAAAGGAGACCGGCAGACTGCGATAGATTTACTGGATACCCTAAAAGCACATGAGGATGGCTGTGTGGGAATGGCTGCAAATATGATCGGGGTAAATAAAGCAATCATTGCAGTCAATATGGGATTTATGAATGTTGCGATGTTCAATCCGAAGATTGTAAAGAGAAACGGAAAGTATGAGACAGAAGAAGGATGCCTGTCTCTGGATGGTGTAAGAAAATGTGTGCGCTATCAGGAAATCGAAGTAGAATATGAAGATATCAATTTTAAACGGCAGAGACAGAAATACAGCGGATGGACGGCGCAGATTATTCAGCATGAGTGCGATCATCTGAATGGGATTATTATTTGATGGTATCCCAAAATCAAAGGTCTGGCATTATGGTTTCGCGTTTTGTGGAAAGAAAGTCCTGATTGGAACAGATAAATCGGAATAATGTTGTTATTACAACAGAAATGAAAATCCAGAAACCGTATACTTATCCATACAAAAAAAGAAGGTATGAGGAATGAAAATATGAGTAATACAGCGACGATTTTGCAGGGACAGGAGATTTTAGCACTCCAGGATGAACTGACCGGTGCCCTGATCGGTCTTGTCAGATCCTGTGGTAATAATACGAAGACAGAAAATACAGATGAGATCATCATTGAAGGTCTTGTGCATACAATCACGAACAGTAACATTGGTGTAGCAGCTTTAAAAGCGATGATTGAAAAAGTAAGAGAAGAGAAAAATACCGTCGCACCGGATTGCGCAGTCTGTGCAGCACCGTGTGGCAATACCTCCGAATATGATGTGAGCAATATCTGGAAGCATGAAGCAGACGTGCGTGGCGTGGAGACCGCGATCCTTTTCGGAATCCGCGAGATGGCAGCCATTATTTACCCGGCGGTCGTTATGGGGAAAATGGATGCAGAAGTGAACGAATTTTTCTACAAGGCACTCTGCATGATCAGCTATGGAATGAGTAAAGAGGATCTGTTTCCGGTTGTACTGGAACTGGGGGCGATGAATCAGAAGTGCAGAAGGCTTTTGGAACAGGTATAGTATAGAAGGATAAAGAGGTTTATGGCTTAAGGGATTTCTTGACAGAAAACAGGGGATTTGGTATTGTTTAAAAGATGGAAATATCTGACAGACAAAAATGAACCGACAGAAAAAGAAATGAAATAATAAGAAGCGGGTTGTGTCGGACAATCCGCTTCTCTTGTGTTAAAAGGAAAAGAGGATAAAAATGGAACTAAGTATACTTTTGATGGAACAGATTGCAAAACTGTTTATTATGATTTTTATGGGATATGTGGTAGTCAAAATGGGATTGCTGAAAGATGAAGACAGTAAGGTACTGTCAACACTGGTACTGTATCTGATCGTACCGTGTGTGATTTTGAATGCGTTTCAGGTGGATTACACACCGGAAAAAGTGAGTGGACTTGAGCTTGCCTGTATCGCATCGTTATTGCTCCTTTTTATTTTACTTCCGGTTGTGAATCTGATCGGGAAAGTTCTCAAACTGAATGAAGTAGAAACGATGTCCATTTATTATTCCAATTCAGGGAATCTGATCGTACCACTTGTGGCATTTATGCTTGGAGATAAATGGGTATTTTATGCGTGTGTATTTATGGGACTTCAGACTATCTTTTTCTGGACACACTGTAAAAAAGTACTTAGTCATGAAAAAGGATTTAATCTGAAGAAAATATTCTTTAATATCAATATCATTACGATTATCATTGCGATTACTTTGTTTTTTGCCAAAATACGTCTGCCGGAAATCATTACAGGAACGCTTAGTTCAGTCGGAGCAATGATTGGACCGGCAAGTATGTTTGTAATTGGGATGCTGATCGGTGGAATGGATTTAAAGAAAGTATTGACGAATAAGAAAGCATATTTTATTTCGTTTATGCGACTGATCGTGATTCCGCTTATTGCGTTGCTTATCCTGAAGGTAAGTGGTCTTGTGGGATGGAATAAAGAAGGAGAAGAAATCCTTTTGATCGTATTTATGGCGGTAATTTCGCCGGTTGCTTCAACTGTTACACAAATGTGTCAGGTATATGACAATGATTCCAGATATGCCAGTGCGATCAGTGTGCTGACTACACTTGGAGCGATTGTGACGATGCCGTTGATGGTACTGGTGTTCCAGATGGTGATGTAAATAGAGAAGAGAAAAGAATGTTCTTGGAAACAGGGGCGTTCTTTTTTAATTTCCACTTGACATTCCCCCACTTTCATCATACCATTTTGTAGAATGTTTATTGTTATGAAAAGTGGATTTACAGAAAAGGGGAAAATCACAGATGAAAAATTGGAATCAGGTTGAGCTGGTGCCGGAATTTAATGAACAGGGTGTAGCTTGTTATAAACTGGCCGGTGGAAACTATGTAAATGAATATTATGTTGTATCGGAAGCAGAGACAAGAAAGCTTCTGAATACACCGGAGATCGTCGGATATGAGGTATATGACTGCCTGATTCCTTCTACATCTCAGATGCTTTACTATTTTAAGGAACAGAAGAAAGTGACAACTGCAAATATTCTTTCTATCTTGAGAGGAGCGTTGAACTATCCGTTGGAGGAAAGCTGCTATAGAGAGCACATCCGTGTACACGATATCAGTTTCTTATCCAGTGAACGTGTATTTGCGGATGAAGAGATTGCAGGGCTTGAAATCAAATATAGTAAGCTTACCATGGTTCCGGACAGCACACTGATGATCGGAGATATCATTGCAAGTGGGGAGACTCTGATCCACTGCCTGCGCTATGTGACAGATTTTTACAGGAAGAACGGAGCAAAGCTTCGCAATATTATCATTTTCACAATTGGTGGAACAAAGGGAATTGAGATTCTTGAGAATCTTACCAGAGAGATCCGTGAGTTCTGGCCGGAATTTGAAGGGTTCATTACCGTGTATTATGAAGGAATTTTCAGTACTTATCAGGATAAAGGTGTGTCAGGAATCAACCTTCCGGATGTGGACTTCTACTGGAAGGACGGAATCATCGCGCCGGAGTTCAGAAGAGAGACACTTTCCATGTGCAGTCCGCTTTTTGAAAAATGTATCATCTACGATGGCGGGGCAAGACGCTATGAGATTCATGAGCATGTAGAGGAAGTTCTGGAATTCTGGGAAGGAATCAAAGAGAGAGCAGATAAGATCGATTTTAAAGAACTGCTTGATGAAAAGATTGGATACCCGACACCGATCAGTTATGAGGACTGGATCGAGAAGAACCACTATGAGAAGATCCGTCCGGCAGACACCAAGTGGCTGTACCGTCAGGAACAGGGATATATCGAGAGTATGAAAAATATTACATTAAAAGAACTGGCAGATCAGAGAATTACCGAATTTACCGATTCTTTGAAGAAATATATGCTATAAAAAGAATGAACTTGTTGATCACAGAGAATGGAATGAGGTAAAAAATGAGCAAAAACACGAAAGATACAACTGTTGATATTGACTATGCGGACCAGGCAGTCCCGAAAGAGGGCAGAAAAGGTTTCCTGACCATGTTTATGATTATGCTGGGATTTACATTTTTCTCGGCAAGTATGTGGGTTGGGCAGCAGATGGCAGCAGGACTTGATTTCTGGGGATTTATCAAGTCCCTTCTCCTTGGAGGAGCGATCCTTGGTGTGTACACAGGACTTCTGGGATATGTAGGTGCAAAGACTGGACTTAGCATGGATCTTCTGGCAAAAAGAGCGTTTGGAGAAAAAGGATCTTATCTTTCTTCTGCAATGATCAGCTTCACTCAGATCGGATGGTTCGGTGTAGGTGTTGCGATGTTTGCAATCCCGGTATCAGGAGAGCTTCTCGGTGGAAGTAAGGCTGCGATGTGGGCTCTGGTATTGGTTGCAGGAGGCTGTATGACCGCTTCTGCATATTTCGGAATTGATTCCCTTACGGTGGTAAGCTATATTGCAGTTCCGCTCGTTGCGATTCTTGGAACGGTAGCAATGGTGATGGCAGTTCGGCAGGGAAATGGAACGATCGTTGACCAGTTTGCAGTATCCAGTGGATCTGTGACCGTGATCGGTGGAGCGGGTATGGTAGTCGGTTCCTTCGTATCAGGCGGAACGGCAACTCCGAACTTTGCAAGATTTGCAAAGGATGCCAAATCAGGTACAATTGCAACGGTTGTAGCATTCTTTATCGGGAATTCACTGATGTTCTTTTTTGGGGCGATTGCCTATATTTTCGTTGGCGGAAATGATATCTTTGAGGTTATGATCCGTCTGAATCTGTTCTATATGGCGATTCTGGTTCTGGGACTCAATATCTGGACAACCAACGACAATGCGCTGTATTCAGCAGGTCTTGGACTGGCAAATATTTTCCGGCAGAAGAAGAAACCGATGGTTCTGATTTCAGGAATTATCGGAACACTTCTTTCTGTATGGCTGTATTACAATTTCTGTAACTGGCTGAACGTACTGAACTGTACCCTTCCGCCGGTAGGGATTATCCTGGTACTCTCGTACTTCATAAATAAGAAGGAGTACGACAGTGATAAAGTAGAAATCAAAACTGTGAACTGGTTTGCCGTGATCGGTGTGATCGCAGGCGCAGTGGTAGCAAATCTTGTGTCATGGGGAATTGCTTCGATCAATGGTATGGCAGTTGCTGCGGTCTGCTATGTGGCTGGACAGGTGCTTTGCAAAAATCGTGAAGAAGCGGCAGAAAATGCATAATAGTTTTATATGAAAGATTTATTTAAAAGTCGTTATTACAAATGTCAGAACTTTGTAATAACGACTTTTTTTAGTGTGTGGTGAAACAAATGGACAGATGAAACGAAGTCCGGTGTAACATATGTTTCATGAAAGTTTCAGTTCAAAGAAAATAGCCAAAATCATTAGTAATTAGTAACAATATTAAAAGAGATAATTTATCAAAAACGACAAAAAAGAAAGGGTATTTTCTATATGGACGGATATGGCACATAGATTGCTTTTTATATAGTTAAAATGAAAGGGAAGGGGAATATGACATGTGGAACAGCAGTCGAGTTGAAGCAGCCGGTGTATACCCAGGGAAGAACTTTAAGAAGGAGGTGATCATATGAAAAAAATTGGCACGAAACAGTTGGTTCCTATATTAACTGCGATAATGGGTGTTGTATTTGCTGTATTAGGTTTTACACAATTAGGGTTCTGGGATAAAACCGATGGACCGATGCCTGGATTCTTTCCAAGCATTATGGCAATTGTAATGGTTTTGTCAAGTATTCTGGCACTAATACAATCATTCAAAGAGGATGAAAAAGCAGTTTATCATAAGAATGAATTGTTGGTAATTGCAGGTGGTGCTGCGATTTATGTGGGATCTTTTATCATTGGATTGCTTCCAATGTGTTATTTGTTTGTTGTACTCTGGTTGAAACTTTTTGAAAAAGAAAACTGGAAAAATACACTTATTGTTCTGGTTGTAATTGCAGCAATTACGATTGGAGTATTTTATATATGGCTTGGGATTCAATTTCCACTTGGACTTTTTGAGAACATTTTGTAGGAGGAGAAAAAGAAATGGCAAATATACAATTACTATTACATGGATTTCAGACTGCTCTTACATTTCAGAATTTAGGAGCAGCGCTGTTAGGAGCAATCCTGGGACTTATTGTAGGAGCAATGCCTGGAATTGGAAGCCTTGCGGGTGTGGCACTTTTGCTTCCGCTTACATATAAGTTCAATCCGACAACGGCGATCATTATGCTTGGTGCACTTTATTATTCAAATATGTATGGTGGAAGTTTCAGTGCAATCCTTCTGAACATTCCGGGTGATTCACCGGCAGTTATGACGGCACTTGATGGATATCCGATGGCAACGAAAAGAAAAAGACCTGGACAGGCACTCATGACAGCAAATATGGCATCGTTTATCGGTGGAACAATCGGTATTTGCATTCTTACACTGATGGGACCTGCTCTTGCTGATATTGGTCTGAAATTTGGACCTTCAGAGATGACAGCAATTCTGTTGATTGCGATGACATCAATCAGCTGGCTGGTAGGAGAAAATCCAACAAAAGGACTTGTGATCACGATGTTTGGTATTTTGCTTGCAAGTATGGGAATGGATACTTTGTCTGGATCTCCGAGATATGATTTTGGCAGTATGTATCTTCTGGGAGGAATTCCATTTACGCCATTTATTATCGGAACTGTAGGATTTTCACAGGTTATTAGCCTGGTAATGGAAAGAGATACAGATGCATCAAGAAAAGAAGCAAGTCATGGAATGAAGTTAAGTTATCGAGGAAGCGTACTGTCGAGACATGAATTCAGAAGACTTCTTCCACCGGCAATCCGTTCAGGTTTTCTCGGAACTTTTGTTGGTGTACTTCCAGGAGCCGGAGCGACAACTGGTTCGTTTATGGGATATGCCATGCAGAAGAAATTCAAGAGTGAGGAACCACTTGGAACCGGAGCTGTAGAAGGAATTGCATCTTGTGAGGCCGCCAATAATGCAGCGGCTGCCGGAGCTTTTGCACCGCTTCTTGCACTTGGTATTCCGGGATCTGGAACTGGAGCAGTGCTTCTTGGAGGACTTATGATGTGGGGATTAAATCCAGGACCGTTGCTTTTCACAAACGAACCGGATTTCACATGGGGACTGATTGCATCTTTATTTTTATCAAATGTTTTGACACTTATTGTAGCGTTAGGCGTGATTCCATTCCTGCTGAAAATTTTATCAGTGCCTGTTAAGTATATGATACCGTGCATTACCTGCATTTGCGTAGTAGGAGCATACAGTTCAAGTTATTCTATGTACGGCGTATTTATTATGTTTATTTCAGGTGTTGTAAGTTATTTCCTGATCAAGAACGGATATCCGACAGCTCCGATGATGCTTTCGTTTGTATTGGCACCACTTCTTGAATCCAATATGAGAAAAGCGTTTATTATTTCAGGAGGAAGTTTGAATATTTTCTTTACAAGACCAATTACATGTGTATTGATGATTATTTTCCTGTTTATGATTTGTACACCGATTGTAAAATCTGTACTAAAAAAGAAAAAAACAGGAAAACAGGAAGAAAAATAAAAAGGAGAAGAATTATGAAAAGAAGAATCGCAGTAGTACTTGCAGGTGTAATGGCACTTTCTATGCTTGCAGCCTGTGGAGGAAAGAAAACGACGGCATCAAATGAAGAAGGCAATGCAGACAATTTTAAAATGAAAAGTACCCTGAACTGGGTAGTTACAAGTTCACCAGGAGGAGGATCTGATATTTATACACGTGAAATTTCAGATATTCTGACAAAAGAAGATCTGGTAAATGGACAAACAATCACCGTAACCAATAAGACAGATGGCGGTGGTGAAGTAGGACGTAATGAAGTTGCTACAACAAATGGACAAAAAGCAGATTATACACTTCTTACATTTAACAGTGGTGATTTGATGCCGATGGTGGAAAATACAAAGAACAGATCAAGTAACTTTAAAATTATAGCAATCATGGCGGTAGATAAACAGCTGATCTTCAAGGGAAAAGATACAAAGTATGATGATTTTGCTTCAGCAATTGAAGCAGCAAAATCTGGAACACAGATAATCATTGGTGGGTCAAAAGGAGATGATGTGGCAGCTTACAATGCTTTGCTGGATGAGATTGGTGTGTCAAAAGATAATATGAAGTATATTACATATGACTCAACTGGTGATGCAATAACAGCTGCACTCGGTGGACATGTAGAATTTGTTATTTCAAAACCGGCAGCAGCATCAGAATATGTGGAGGCAGGAGATCTTACACCGGTTGTTGCACTTTCAACGGAACGTTACAGCGGAAAATTTGACTGTCCTACATTAAGTGAAATCGGTGATTATAAAGATGTGGAAGTACCTGTATGGAGAGGTGTTGCAGGACCTGCAAATATGAGCGCAGATGCGGTAGCATATTACAGTGAAGTGCTGAAAAAAATTTCAGAGTCAGAGGAATGGAAAACAGATTATCTTGAGAAGAACCAGCTGATCAGTAATTATATGGACTATAAAGAAGCTACAAAATATGTAACAGAGTATGAAAAAGATTATCTGGAATCACTTGGAAAGAAATAAATAATAAAAAATACAGAGGTGCCGAAATTGGAAAAATTTCTAATTCCGGCATTCTGATTTATAAGATGAGCAAAATGAAACAAAAATGAAACAAAAATGAAACGAAGAACAAAAGATGTGTTTCGAATAAAGCGTTTCAACATAAAAAATAGTAAAAAACACGCAGAAATACGTTGGAATTTAAGTTGGCACAACTTTTGCTTTATAAATAGTCAAAGAGAAAAAGCAAAGGAGAATTATAAACCATGAAACTTTGTTATCAGGTAGCAACCCCAGATGTAGCAATTGCAGATTCTGTTACTGCATATCAGGGACCACTGAAAAACAGCTTCCGTGTATTGTCAGAGATGGGTTATGACGGTGTTGAACTTATGACATTGAATCCATCGGAATTAAACTGGAAAGAAGTAAAGGAAGAGGCTGAAAGAAATAATCTTTCTGTAGCAATTGTCTGTACAGGCGAAATTTTTGGTCAGTTGGGATTGAGTTATACTGATCCGAATGAGGCAAATAGAAAAGAAGCAATAAGCCGTACAAAAGAGATTATTGATTTTGCAAGTTATCTTGGTGCGAATATCAATATCGGAAGAATACGAGGACAATATTGCAAAAAAATCACGCGGGAGCAAACAGAAGAACTTGCAGTAAAGGCATTTCGGGAAATAAGTGATTATGCATTAGAAAAAAATGTCATGATTGCACTGGAGACAGTAACAATCATGCAGACCAATTTTATCAATACTCTTGCGGAAGCTGAGAGAATGATTAAAATGGTAGACCGTCCGAATTTTCGCCTGATGATGGATATTTTCCATTTAAATCTGGAAGAAAAAGATATGTATCAGGCAATCCGGGATTACAGTAAGTATAACATCCATGTTCACCTGGCAGATAATAACCGCAGATATCCGGGACAGTGTGGATTTGATTTTGAAAAGATCCTCCGTACATTTAAAGAATGTGGATATAATGGAAATTTCTGTACGGAAATCTATCAGATTCCGAGTATGGAAGCCGCTGCACAGGGAGCAATTAAGTGTCTGAAACCACTGAAAAAGAAAGTATATGGTGAAGATTAGGAGAAAAAAGAATGAAAAGCATAGCATTACTTCATACTGTTCAGTCAGTTGCAGATATTTTTGGAAAAGAACTGCAGGAATTCCTTCCGGAACCGGTGATCATCCGGAATCTGTGGGATGATTATCTTGCAAACCATCCGCAGGAAGTTGGCGAATTCACAATAGAAAACAGAAGCCGTTTGTTTCTGGACATGAAATCACTTGAGATGACAAACGCAGATGTGATAGCAGTTACTTGTTCTACTTTAACACCAATTGTAGAGAAGATTCGTCCGTTCATCAGTGTGCCGGTTATTGCAATTGATGATGCAATGGGAAGAAAGGCGGCAAAAGAAGGAAATAAAATTCTGGTTCTGGCAACTGCCGGAAGTACATTGGATCCAACAGCGGACAAAATTTACGGTGAGGCAGAGAAAATTGGGAAAAAAGTGATAATCGATAAAGTTGCAGTGAAAGAAGCGTATGAAGCGCTTCGGACAATGGAAATGGACCGTCACGATGAGATTCTTAAAAAGGCTGCGAAAAAAATAAAAGGATATGACTGTATTGTTCTGGCGCAGGCGTCGATGGCGCATCTTGAGAAAGCAATTTCTGAGATCACTAACTGTAAGACTCTTACAAGCCCAGGGCTTTGTATGGAAGAAATAAAAGAAACATTAAAAAAGATTTCGTAATGGAGGTTGAAAAAATGACGAATGAAAGAAAAGCAGAACTGGATGCACTTTGTCTTCAGTTCAGAAATGATTTGATTGATTTGCTGCATAAGATCCAGACCGGTCATCCGGGTGGATCATTATCAAGCTGTGAAATTATTACAACGCTTTACCATGAGATTATGAATATTGATCCAAAAAATCCAAAGAAGGAAGACAGAGATCATTTTATTTTGTCAAAAGGTCATGCAGCACCAATGCTGTATTTGAATCTGGCAGATTGTGGATATTTTCCGAAAGAAGAACTTGCTACTTTGCGTCAGATCAACAGTAATCTGCAGGGTCATCCTTGTGTACATAAAACACCTGGAGTTGAACTTTCTACAGGTCCACTCGGACTTGGACTTGGAGCAGGAATCGGAATGGCTCTTGCAGACAGAAGAAAAGGCCTGGACTCCTATACATATGTTCTTATGGGAGACGGAGAGATTGAAGAGGGAGCTGTATGGGAAGCTGCAATGGCAGGATCAAAATTTAAAACAGACCATGTGATCGCAATTCTTGATAATAATGGAGTACAGCTTGATGGTACAGTAGAAGAAATTATGCCACTTGGCGATATTGCAGCAAAATGGTCCTCATTTGGATGGAATGTAATCAAATGTGACGGACATAATGTAAGTGAATTTGCAGATGCAGTCGAAAAGGCAAAAACATGTAAAGGGCAGCCAAGCATTATTATTGCAAAGACTGTAAAAGGAAAAGGAATTGATTTCATGGAAGGTAAGAATATCTGGCATGGAAAAGCAATTAATGATGAAGAATATAAAGAAGCAAAAGCAATCCTGGGAGGTGCAAAATAATGGCAGAAAAAATCGCAATCCGTGATGCATATGGAAAGGCATTATTAGAGCTTGGAAAGAAAAATGAGAAAATTGTTGCGCTGGATGCTGATGTAGGAGGTTCTACCAAGAGTGCACTTTTTGGAAAAGAATTTCCGGAAAGATACTATAACGTAGGAATCAGCGAACTTAATATGGTTGCAATGTCAGCTGGAATGGCGAGTGAAGGTATGATCCCATTTGTAAATACATTTGCAGTATTCCTTGCAACACGTGGTGGAGATCCGATTCAGAGTCTGATCGCCTATGATAAATTAAATGTCAAACTTTGTGGAACCTATACAGGAATGTCAGATTCTTATGATGGAGCAAGCCATCAGGCAATCACAGATATGGCGTTTGTACGTGCAATTCCGAATATGACAGTTATTACAGCTGCAGATGCAGTGGAAACAGAAAAAGCAGTTGAGGCGATTGCAGAATATGATGGCCCGGTTTATTTAAGACTTAGCAGAGCAGCAGTTCCGGTTGTATATGATGAAAGCATGAAATTTGAAATTGGAAAAGGAATCAAAGTAAAAGAAGGCAGTGATCTTACAATTATAACAACAGGAACCATTCTTTCTAAAGCAGTTGAAGCAGCAGAAATTCTTGAAAAAGAAGGAATTCATGTAACACTTGTTGATATGCATACAGTAAAACCGATTGATGAAGAATTGATTATAGAATGTGCCAGAAAAACAGGGGCTTTGGTAACAGTAGAAGAGCATAGCTTGCAGGGCGGTCTTTACAGTGCGGTATGTGAAGTAGTTGCAAAGAATTGCCCGACAATTGTTGAAGGAATTGGAGCAACACAGTTTGCAGAGTCTGGTGATTATGAACAGCTTCTTGAAAAATATGGATATGGAGCAGAGTCTATCGCAGAAAAATGCAGAGAAGTAATTAAGAAGAAGGCGAGAAAATAATGAATACATCCTTTCGAGAATATATGAGACCGGGAATTATTCTTCATATGGCATATGATGGACTGGCTACGGGAACAGGTCCGGTGCTGGAATGCCTGTCACACATTGCAGAAGATGACTATTTTGATGCTGTAGAGATTACTCATATTGAAAATGATGAGATCAGAAAAAAAGCAGCAGAGATAATTAAAGTTTCACATATGGCAGTGGCATACGGTGGACAGCCGTGTCTGCTGACAACGGGAATGAATCTGAATCATCCGGATCCGAATGAACGAAAAAAGGCAGTAGACAGGATAAAGGATGCAATTGATGAAGCATATGAAATCGGTGCAGAAGGTTTTTCTTTTCTTGCAGGTCAGTATGAAGAAAATAAAATAGATGAGGCATTTGAAAATCTTCTGGAGTCGACAAGACAGATTTGTGCATATGCAGCTCAAAAAGGTGATATGCCTGTATTATGCGAAGTGTTTGATTATGATATTGATAAAAAGTCGTTGATCGGACCTGTTGACAGAGCAAAAAAATATGCGGAGATCATGACGAAAGAATACAGTAATTTTGGGTTAATGGTTGACTGTAGCCATATTCCGATGCTTCATGAAACATTTGAAGAAAGTCTGATTCCAGTAAAAAAATATATCCGCCATGCGCATATGGGAAATACGGTCATTGCAAGTCCGAATCTTCCGGCATATGGAGATATGCATCCAAGATTTGGTTTTCCAAACAGTGAAAATGATGTAGCTGAATTGGCTCATTATCTTCAGGTATTGCTGGATATTGGATTTTTAAATAAGGAACATCCGCCAATTGTAAGCTTTGAAGTAAAGCCGTATGGGGATGAGAAAAGTGAATTCGTAATTGCAAATGCAAAACGAACATTAAATGCAGCTTGGAAACTTGTAGAAGAAAAGAACTAATTTGACAGGAGGAAATAACATGAAAATCGTAGTATTAGATGGATACACAGAAAATCCGGGAGATTTATCCTGGGAAGGACTTGAAAAATTTGGAGAACTTAAAGTATATGACAGAACATCTTACGTAGATGCCCCGATCATTGCGGAAAGAATAGGTGATGCTGATATCGTAGTTATCAATAAGACACCGATTACAAAGGCAACGATTGATGCATGCCCGAATATGAAAGCAATTGCAGTTCTGGCTACAGGATATAATGTGGTGGATTATAATTATGCAAAAGAAAAAGGAATCCCGGTGCTGAATGTCCCAACTTATGGTACACAGATTGTCGGTCAGTATGCAGTTGGACTTTTGATGGAAATCTGTTCTCATTACGGACATCATGATCAGACTGTCAAAGAAGGAAAATGGGCGCATAATACTGACTGGTGTTATTGGGATTATCCGATGATTGAATTATACGGAAAGACAGTAGGTATTATTGGTCTTGGAAGAATCGGACAGGCTACAGCAAAGATTTTAAATGCAATGGATATGAAAGTAATTGCATATGATGCTTATCCGTCAGAATCAGGAAAACAGCTTGCAGAATATGTAGATCTTGATACATTGTTTGCACAGTCTGACGTGATTTTCCTGCATTGTCCGCTGTTCCCTGAGACAGAAGGAATCATTAACAAGGAAAATATCGCAAAGATGAAAGACGGAGTTATCATTATCAATAACAGCCGTGGACAGCTTGTTGTAGAAGAAGATTTAAAAGATGCACTCAACAGTGGAAAAGTATATGCGGCAGGACTTGATGTTGTTTCTACTGAGCCGATTAAAGAAGATAATCCACTTCTTCAGGCAAAGAACTGTATTATTACACCACATATCTCATGGGCAGCACAGGCAGCAAGACAGAGAATTATGGATATTACGGTTGATAATATTCAGGCGTTTGTAGATGGAAAACCGGTTAATGTAGTCAATAAATAGTAAAGCGAAATAAAAGGAGATTATAATCATGAGAGATTCAATTCATAAATATTTTCAGATTGGAACAATTCAGTGGATGAGCCATCCGACATACGATGTAATGGATTCGATTTATAAGATTGCATGTGATGACTTTTTTGATGCTTTAGAAGTAAAGAAATTCGATGATGATGAGACAAGAGCAAAAGCAAAGAAGCTTCTCGCAGATTCACACCTGAGAGTATGTTACGGTGCACAGCCAAGACTTCTTGGACCTGGACTTAATCCAAATGCAATAAACGAGGAAGACCGGTTAAAAGCAGAAGCAACACTTCTTGAAGCGGTTGATGAAGCAGAATATCTTGGATCGAAAGGAATTGCTTTTCTTGCTGGAAAATGGGAAAAAGAAACACAGGATGTTGCTTATCAGCAGCTTCTTAAGACAACAAGAAAAGTTTGCGACTATGCAGCAACCAAAGGAATGATGGTGGAGCTTGAAGTATTTGATTATGATATGGATAAAGCAGCACTGATCGGACCGGCTCCATATGCAGCAAAGTTTGCAGCTGATATGCGTTCAACAAACAATAACTTTGGTTTGCTGGTTGACCTTTCTCATTTCCCAACTACATATGAGACATCAAAATTTGTGATTCAGACACTCCGCCCATATATCACTCATTTCCATATTGGAAATGCTGTTGTAAAAAAAGGATGTGAAGCTTATGGAGATCAGCATCCAAGATTTGGCTTCCCGAATAGTGCCAATGATGTACCGGAATTGCTTGATTTCTTCCGTGTACTGAAAAATGAAGGTTTCTTTAATTCAGAAAATCCGTATGTTTTATCATTTGAAGTAAAACCGTGGGGAGATGAAGATGCAGAGGTGATTCTTACAAACACAAAACGTGTTGTAAATCGTGCATGGGCACTTCTGGAAGACTAAGACCGTTGTATATTGTAATATATAGAAATTATTAAGAAATGTTAATACTCATTTGTGCTATAATATAGCGTAAAAGGTCCATAAAAATATGGTATGAACAATATCGGGACTTAGTTATACGAGAAGCACAGATGAGTATTTTTTTGCAACTGAGGTGAAAGGTTTTATGGCTAAAATAATTGTGTTTGTTCCAAGACAGGATATGATAGAGCAATTTCAGAAAATAGTAGACAAAATGGGAAAATGCGATGATATCGAAATTGAACTGATTCATGTGTTTGGTACTCCGAAATCTCTGGCAGAAAATCGAGATGCAGATATTCTTGTGGCAAGAGGAATGACTTATGAACATTTGAAGAGCTTTTTCCCGAATAAACATATTATCCAGATCCAGATGACGAGTTATGATATCTTAAACGCATTGCTTTTTAGTAAGCAGCAATTTCATCCTAAAAAGATTGGGTTATGTTTACATAAAATAGATATTTCGTCGATTTCAGATTTGGAACAGTTATGCGATGCACAGATTGATCTGTATGATGTGACGGATGAAGAAAGCGCAAAGAGAGCACTTGAAGAAGGCATCAGGCGCAATACAGACGTATATGTAGGAGCAGGTACGGTATGTGGAGTCTGTGATCAGAGAGGTCTTAAAAGAGTACATATTAAAACGAAAGATGAAGCAATAGAGATGGCTATAAGAGCTGCAGTCAATACAGCACGTACGATTAATAGAGAACGTATGTCATATTCTATGTTTAAGATGATTATTAACAGTAGTACAGATGGCATTATTACGATTGACAGTAAAGGCATTATTCAGCAGATCAATAATCAGGCATATCAGATTTTCCATTTGTCGACTGTAGATAATATTAAAGGACATCCAATTAGGATTGTAAATAAACATTTTAAGTGGAAACAGGCAATGGAGGAGAATGGAATCCGTGACGAAGTATTAAAGATGGAGGACGGTTCCCATTATTTCATTCAATATACGCCTATCAGTGTAGATGACAGGAATACGGGCCTTGTTATTATAGTAAAGAATTCTGAACAGATTTTAAAAGAAGAAAACAGAATTCGGCACAGTATCAGTGAAAAAGGTCTGGTGGCAAAGTATACATTTAATGATATTCTTGGTAAAAGCCATGGAATTGAGGAAAATATTCGTATGGCAAAGCGTTACAGTAAGGTGGATTCTAATGTACTGATCATAGGAGAAACCGGTACAGGAAAAGAACTTTTTGCACATAGCATCCATCAGGCAAGTAACAGAAGTAAGGAACCTTTTGTTGCTTTAAACTGTGCTGCGCTTCCGGAAAACCTTCTGGAAAGTGAATTATTTGGATACGAAGCAGGAGCATTTTCGGGTGCGTCACGAAATGGAAAAATCGGTTTATTTGAACTGGCACACAGAGGTACGATTTTTTTGGATGAGATTGGTGAAATTCCAATTGCCCTTCAGGCAAAACTTTTGCGTGTACTTCAGGAAAAAGAAATTCGTAGGATTGGTGGAAATACAGTACAGCCGATAGATGTAAGAGTAATTTCAGCAACGAATGTAAATATAGAAAAACAGATAGAAGAAGGAAAATTTAGAAGTGACTTATATTACAGACTGAATCTTCTGGATATCTATATTCCTCCGCTGCGTGAAAGGAAAGAAGATATTCAGGAAATGGTTGATTTTTACCTGAACAGGTTTTCCTGTGAGATGAAAAAGTCTCCGGCAAGGTTGTCGCTGGATGCAGCGAGAATGCTGACAGATTATGCATGGCCCGGTAATGTAAGAGAACTTCGGAATATCTGCGAGAGACTGGTCGTACTTAATGATTCAGATGAGATCATGCCAGATGATTTAAGGCAGTTTAAAGTATTCCGTGGTACAAAAATTGATTATGATATGCAGGAAAATATTGTCCATCCGGGGATAAGGCAGATCAGACCTAAGAAGACAAAAGAAGATATTGCAAAAGAAATGGGAATCAGCAGAACAACTCTTTGGAGGATGACAAAACAGAATCAGAAAAAACAAAAAATTTAATAAACTGAAGAATGCGAAAACCGGGGAATGGGGTTCCCCGGTTTTCGTTCTTTAGGAGTAACATTAATAACAAATTAATGGGATTCGTTTTTGACAATGATACCGTTCTGCATTACAAATGGTACAGAAGCAAGGCAATTTACATCTTCAAGTGGATTTCCATTTACTGCTATGATATCTGCGGTATAGCTTTTTTCAAGACTTCCGATAGAATCACCGAGACCACATACTTTTGCAGCATTGGAGGTAACACCTTTAAGTGCTGTTATAATATCTGATCCAAGTTCTACAGCATATCCAACTTCACGATAAAGATATCCGTGATATGCATCTGTGCCAAGAACATATGGAATACCGGTACTCATGAGAAGTTTAAGTCTTTCACGGACACGAGGTCTGTTCAGGCGGACTTTGCGGGCATTTGCCGGTGAAAGCGTTTCTTCACGGGTAGGATCAAGAAAGATGCCGGAAGTAAAGTCGACTGTGCAGTTGGATGCGGCAAGACGGTCAGCATCTTCAGGAGTACACAGGTACATGTGTTCAATGACCTGTACACCACCATCAATACAGTCTTTAAGTCCCTGCCCGCCAATGCAATGGGCAGAAACGGTAAGTCCTTTTCTTGCTGCCTCATTAACTGCCATAGAAATTTCTTCCAGACTCAGGAAACTTGGAACAAACTCACTTGCCGGATCCGGTACTCCAGGAGTAATGAAAAGCTTTAAGAGGTCAACACCTTTCTTCAGATTTTCGCGGGCTGTGCGACGGATTTCTTCCGGACCACAGTGCGGGCTTCCAATATAACCTGCCCCATGGCTTCCCTTCATGCCGATACCGGCAGCGAGAAGTTTTGGACCGGATACTTTTCCTTCGTTGATCAGTTTCTTTAATGTAACATCAATATAAAAGCGGTTGCCCATGCATCTTGCAGTTGTAACCCCACTCATAAGATCTTTTTTTAGACCGTCAAGAGCAATCAGGGTAAGTTCACATTCTGTGCTCCAGGCAAGAAGCTCCAGATGCTCCGGGATCGTAGCATCGATCGAAAGATGGTTGTGGCATTCGATCATACCCGGCATTACAGTAGTGTCTTTTAATGTGATCCTTTCAGCATCTTCTATGGATGGACATTCGTTCTGAGGAACAATCTCTTTGATCGTTCCTCCTTCGATAATGACTGACATATGATCCTGTGGGATCAGATCTTTTCCGCATAATACTTTGTCTGCATTAAGAATGGTATATTTCATGATAAAACCTCCTGATGACTATACATAAATAAGTTTTAATAAGCAAATAACAAATGATTAAACCGTGGTGCTTTCCAGTTTGTTTTCAATCTTTTCTTCGATAGGTTCTGATACTGTTTTATGATGTTTTTCATTCCACTTATTTGAAAACTTGGCAAGATAAGCAACAAGAAGTGGAGTGAGGATTGCTGTAACGATTGTAGCGGCAGCAATCTGTGCGCTGGCAGTTTCGACCTGTGGTTTAAAAGAAGGATCAGCTTCTGCAATTGCAGCCGGTGTTGTGGCGGCAACTCCTGCCGTAGTACCGATTGCAGCACCCATCGGATCAGCTTTTCTGCGGATAAGGCTGTAAATGACAAAGGTAAGGATACCTGTTGTTAACACGGTCATCAGTCCAAGGACGATACCAGATGCGCCGGCACCTGCGATTGTGAAGAAACTCATACCAGCACCAAGGCAGAATCCGTTGAAAGGTGGTAACAGAGCCATGGCAGAAGAGAGAATTTCACGCCATTCATGGTCGAGATTACCAATAATAAAACCGATAATAAGTGGAATAATACTTGCCATAATTGTTTTAAGTGGGAAGTTTCCGAGCCCGGCAGTACCAAGTGCGATCATTGTGAAGAATGGCCCATCGTTGAGTGTCAGGATGGCAGTTGCACCAACGTCGGATTCGTCACCGTATTCACCGGCAAGTGTTGCATAAATTACACCATTAGAGTTTGTAACCGCACCGATCACTGCGAGAGGAAGAAGACCCATGAATCCTGCTTCCCCGAAGATTGCATTCAGCAAAAGGCCAAGACCAAATCCAACGAAGAACTTAAGAACGGTTAAGATCACACCTTTGTATACCGTTGAACCAGCAGCTTTAACATCAATTGTAGCACCACTGCAGAAAAGATACAAACCAATCAAAGTAGGAATTCCATTTTTGAAAAGTCCGGAAGTAAATCCGCCGATCAAAAGGGAATCTGGGAAAAAAGTATTTATTGTACACCCGATCAGCAGAGGAATTACCATTGCACCGGCCGGGAATTTTTTCATAGTTCCAAGTATTTTTACATTTCCGATGAAAGACATATTATTTTCTCCTTTATCCGGCAGTTTTTAAGACTGCCGGTTTTATATGATGTTAAATGATTAGTGTTTTGCTTTTGCGGCATTTGCCATTCTGGCAGTCATTTTTACTGCATTTTCAAATGCGGATGTTTTTACAATATTTTTTCCGGCAATATCATATGCAGTTCCGTGTCCACAGGTTACGATCGGTGGCTTGAAACCACCGGCAATGGTGATTCCCTGATCAAATCCTTTTAATTTCAGTGCAATCTGTCCCTGATCGTGGTACATGGTTACAACTCCGTCAAAATCACCATTGAAAGCTTTGATGAAAAGTGTATCGGAAGGAAATGGACCGTGTGCATCAATTCCGTTCGCCTGAGCTGCTTCAATCGCAGGTTTGATAACATCGATTTCTTCACGTCCACAGGTTCCGTTTTCACCTGCATGTGGATTCAATGCAGCAACAGCAATGCTTGGCTTTTCAATTCCTGCATTTTTTAATGAGTAGTCAGAGAGGCGGATTGCTCTTCCGATACTTTCAAGTGTGAGATGGCTGCTTACTTCATTGATTGGAATATGGCTTGTTGTACGGGTGGTCCATACATTTTCACATACATTGATTTCACCAAATGGAGCAGTGTGATTAAGCAGGTGAGCCATGTAGTGATGTTCACTTTCGTAATGGCATCCAGCTTCTTTCATAGCAGCCTTATTCAATGGAGCAAAGCTGAATCCTTCGATTTTTCCCTGCTGATAGAGAGAGATTCCTGTATCCAACATATCCAGACAAGCGGCTCCGCTTTCTACACTCTGGATACCAAATGGTGCGCATTCAGGATCAAGGTTTTTCCGGTCAAGGAAAGGAATTCCTTTTGTCCAGTCTGCTTCGTTTGCATCCTCGATTACCTGAAGCTGTACATCTTTACCAATTACCTTTAATGCACGATTGAAGATTCTGAGATCTCCGATAATAATTGGTTTACATTGTTCTGTGAGAAATCCGTCAGAAGCCACTTTTGCAATGATTTCCGGTCCGACACCTGCAGCGTCTCCTAACATAATTCCTAATACTGGTTTTTCGTTCATAATATTTGTTTCCTTTCTGTACTTGTGTTTTTCTTTACCTGTATATAAAGCAATCTTTGTGCCAGGTTCAAAAAGGGCTGTAAAAAAAGAAAAAGTACCTTATATATATAATAAAAATTAAATTTTTTAAAATGGTGATATAGGAAAATGTAAAAAAAAGAAACGGTATGAAACAAAATAATAAAATAAAAATGTTTCATTTTGTTTCAAAAGATGACTGCGTAACAAAACTGACCATAAGTCAATAAACAAATTGACTTATGGTCAGTTTTGTTGTATATTGGTTTTGTAAAATAAATGACCAACAGTCATTAGGAGAGAAAAAATAAAAAGAAAAGAGGAATAAAGTATGGTAAAGGTTGGCAAAAAGATTGTTAAATTCAGAGTACCGATACTGATACTCAGTATTATCCTTTTGATTCCGGCTGTGTGGGGGTATGTGAACACCAGGATCAACTATGATGTGCTGACTTATCTTCCGGAAGACATTGAGACAATGCAGGGACAAGAGATCATGACGAATGATTTTGGGATCGGGGCATTTTCGATGCTGATGGTAGACGGCATGGAAGATAAAGAGATTGTGAAGCTGAAAGAAAAGGTAGAGAAGGTAGACGGAGTAGAGAATGTACTCTGGTATGATTCACTGGCTGATATTTCGGTTCCACAGAGCGTGCTTCCGTCAAAGCTGTATGATGAGTACAACACAGAAGACGGAACAATGATGGCGGTATTTTTCAAAGACGGAACTTCATCCGATGAAACCATGAAGGCAATTACCGAGATCCGTAAGATCATCGGAGAGCAGTGCTTTTTAAGTGGAATGTCTGCGATTGTAGAGGACACCAAAGAGCTTGCCGAAAAGGAAACACCACTTTATGTACTGATCGCAGTCGCACTTTCTGCACTGGTTCTGGCAATTACGATGGAATCGATTTTTGTTCCGGTATTGTTCCTTTTGAGTATCGGAATCGCAATCGTATATAATCTTGGAACGAATGTATTTTTTGGAGAGATTTCTTATATCACGAAGGCACTGGCAGCGGTACTTCAGCTCGGTGTCACTATGGACTATTCTATTTTCCTGATGCACAGTTATCAGGAGCAGCAGGTGCGCTATAACGGAGATAAAGAGCGGGCGATGGCACACGCGATTTCCCAGACCTTTTCATCCGTAATCGGAAGTTCAGTTACGACAGTTGCCGGATTTATCGCACTTTGCTTTATGAGCTTTACGCTTGGAAAAGATATCGGTATCGTTATGGCAAAAGGTGTTATCTTCGGAGTTCTGGTCTGTGTAACCGTTCTTCCGTCCATGATCCTGTGCTGTGACAAGCTGATCGAGAAGACAAAACACAAACCGCTGCTTCCGGATATTGGAAGAATTTCGGATAAGGTGACAAAGCGTTACGTGATTTATGTAGTAGCATTTGTGATCCTTCTGTTTCCGGCGATTTACGGAAACAATCACACAGGTGTTTACTATAATCTGGACGAATCGCTGCCAAAGGATCTTCCGAGTGTCATTGCGAACACGAAATTAAAAGAAGATTACAATATGAATACCACACATATGATCCTGGTGGACAGCTCGGTTGCAGGTTCTGATGTCAAGAAGATGTCACAGGAGATTGAAAAAGTAGATGGTGTTAAATGGGTACTTGGACTGGATAACCTGGTCGGCTCCGGTGTTCCGGCAGATATGCTCCCGGAATCTGTCACCGGTATGCTGAAAAATGACAAGTACCAGCTGCTGATGGTAAATTCTACTTACAAAGTAGCAACGGATAAAGTAAACAAACAGATTGAGCAGATTGATAAGATCATGGATAAATATGATAAGGGTGCAATGCTGGTAGGAGAAGGACCATTGACAAAAGATTTGATCAACATTACAGATACAGACTTTAAACGCGTAAGCGCAGTGTCTATTGGAATCGTATTTGTGATCATATTACTGTTGTTTAGGTCGATCACACTTCCGGTTATTCTGGTAGGTGTAATTGAATTTGCAATTTTTGTTAACATGGGAATCCCGTTTTATACAGGAACAAAGCTCCCGTTTGTAGCTTCAATCGTAATCGGTACGATTCAGTTGGGGGCAACAGTTGATTATGCGATTTTGATGACGACGAGATATCTGAGAGAACGTAGGCGGGGAGTAGGAAAATTTGATGCAATTACAACAGCACATAAGTTTTCGGCACAGTCTATCATTGTAAGTGCGCTGAGTTTCTTTGCTGCGACGATTGGTGTTGGACTTTATTCAAATATTGATATGATCAGTTCGCTCTGTATTTTGATGGCAAGAGGTGCTCTGATCAGTATGGCAGTCGTTGTATTTATTCTGCCATCTCTGTTTATGGTATTTGATAAGATTATCATAAGGACAAGTAAGGTTTAGTGGAATTATCGGAAAAGAGCTGGTCTGCGGAATAATGCCAAAGGAGTACAGTTAATCTGTAGATTGATATTGAATGAACCGCTTAAAGTTGTTAGAATAGATTAAAATACATTTAGAAGAAGCGGTGAGATTTATAATATGCAGAATAATTTGGAACTTACTCAGAAACAGAGCCTGTCACAGACACAGATTCAATCACTGGAGATTATGAATCTGTGTAATCAGGATTTATATACTTTTCTTAATGAAGAATATATGGAGAATCCTCTGATGGATAAGATTGGAGAAAGTGCACCAGGGGAAGTACAGGAGTTTGGTGAGTGGTATTCGTACAGTCAGACATTTAATGAGGGATATGGATCAGAAGATAAAGAAGAAAATAACAGAGAAATTATTCCGGCAAAGCAAGAAGGAGCGGATCCGGAGACTTATCTGAAAGAGCAGCTGAATAAATCTGCTTATACAGAAAGTGAATGGAAATTGATTGAATATCTGATCCAGAATCTGGATGACAATGGATTCTATCCGTATCCGGTCAGCGAAGCGGCAAAAAGCATTGGGGTGAGCGAGGAAACAGCAGAAAAATGTATGAAAGACTTGAAGAGTCTGGAACCTTGTGGCATTTTTGCTGAGAATCTTGCGGAATGTCTGATCACACAGTTTGAGGCAGAGGGAATCGAAGATGAAATATTGAATCAGATTTTGCGGGAACATCTGAAAGATATTGCAGCAGGAAAAATCAGTACGATCACTAGGCATTTAAAGATTTCTTCGGTACAGGTGAGAAAATATATTGCAATGATTAAAACAAGAAATCCAAGACCACTTTCCGGATTTTATTCAGGGAATACGAACTATATCGTTCCGGATGTTATCATTACGCAAAAAGATGGTCTGTGGGATGTTTCGTTGAATGATGAGTGGATTGGTAATTATTCTTTGAATGAGTATTACATTCACATGATTGGTGAAAGTAAAGATGAAAGTCTGAAAGAATATTTTCAGAAGAAGCTGGAAAGAGCAAGATTCATTTTGAACAGTATTGAACAGAGGAGACGTACAATACTTACGATTGCAAGGGAGATTCTTGAAATTCAAAAGTCATTTTTTACAGGAAGCGGAGAACTTAAAGTGATGACGATGAGTGAACTTGCAGATAAATTAGAGATTCATCCGTCAACGGTAAGCCGTGCTGTTGGAAATAAATATCTGCAATATCCGGGTGGTGTGATTATGATGAAGAAATTATTTACACAGAAAGTACATTCGGATATGAATGGAGAGGAAATGTCTGCGCTTCAGATTAAAAAAATTCTGAAAAGCCTGATTGAACAGGAAGATAAAAAGAAACCATACAGTGACAGTAAGCTTGTGGAAGAGTTGAAAAAAAGGGGTATTATTTTGTCCAGAAGAGCGATTGCAAAATACCGGGAAGAAATGAATATCAAGGGAAGTTTTGACAGGAAGGAAATCTGAGAAGATCAGAAAACAGAGCGTTTTGGAATGGAATATATGATAAAAGTAGAAGTCATGTTGAAATTTTACTTTTCAATTAAAGGTTCCAGACCTACAGGCTTGAAATCATAACCACATCATAGTATAATTCTCTTGGATTATTATATGATACAAGGAACGGAGAAAAAAATCCGTGCGTATCAAAAGGGCTGATACAATCCTGCTATCATAAAAGGAATAAGGAGGAATCCACTATGATTAATTGGAACAATTTGGATACACTTACATCATTTAAAGAACTTTCGGAAGTAGAACGTGTCAATCTTGCAGAAGTGATGTCCGGTGAGAACGGAGCAGAACGTGTTAAGGATTACAGCGTTCCGATGACAGAGGATCTTACTTACAATTACGCTGCAAAAGCAGTAGATGATAAAGTACTTGCAGCACTTGCAAAGCTTGCAAAAGAAGCGCAGCTGACAGAAAAGTACGCAGCACTCTACAATGGAGAAGTGATCAACACAGGAGAAAAGAGACTGGTTCTTCATCAGCTCACCCGTGGACAGCTTGGAGATAAAGTAGAAGCTGACGGAGTAGACAAGCGAGAATTCTATGTTAAGCAGCAGCAGAGGATCGCAGATTTTGCCAATAAAGTACATGCCGGCGAGATTACAAATGCAGCAGGTGAGAAATTCACAACAGTCGTACAGATCGGTATCGGTGGAAGTGACCTTGGTCCTCGCGCAATGTATCTTGCACTTGAGAACTGGGCTAAGAAGAACGGCACATTCAAGATGGAAGCCAAATTCATCAGCAATGTTGACCCGGATGATGCAGCAGCAGTACTGAATTCAATTGATGTAGCACATTCTATTTTTGTTCTGGTATCAAAGTCAGGAACAACTCTTGAGACTCTTACCAATGAGTCATTTGTAAAAGATGCCCTGAAGAATGCAGGTCTGGATGCTTCCAAGCATATGATCGCTGTTACAAGCGAGACATCACCACTTGCAAAGAGCGATGATTATCTTGCAGCATTCTTCATGGATGATTATATCGGAGGACGTTACTCATCTACTTCAGCAGTCGGTGGTGCCGTACTTTCGCTGGCATTCGGACCGGAAGTATTTGCACAGTTCCTTGCAGGAGCAGCAAAGGTAGATGAAGTTTCCAAGAATGAAGATTTATTGAAGAATCCGGCAATGCTGGATGCGATGATCGGTGTATACGAGCGTAATGTACTCGGATATCCGGCAACAGCTGTTCTCCCATATTCACAGGCACTGAGCCGTTTCCCGGCACATCTGCAGCAGCTGGATATGGAATCCAATGGTAAATCAGTTAACCGCTTTGGCGAGCCGGTAGATTACCCGACAGGTCCGGTGATCTTCGGAGAACCAGGAACAAACGGACAGCATTCCTTCTATCAGCTTCTCCACCAGGGAACCAACATCATACCGCTCCAGTTCATCGGCTTCAAGAACAGCCAGATCGGAACCGATGTTGTGATCCAGGACAGCACAAGCCAGCAGAAGCTCTGCGCAAACGTAGCTGCACAGATCGTAGCATTTGCATGCGGTAAATCAGACGAGAACCGCAACAAGAATTTTGAAGGTGGACGTCCGTCAAGTATTATCATCGGTAAAGAACTGACACCAGAGACACTCGGTGCACTTCTTGCACATTTTGAGAATAAGGTTATGTTCCAGGGATTTGTATGGAATGTGAACAGCTTCGACCAGGAAGGTGTTCAGCTTGGAAAAGTACTTGCCAAACGTGTACTTGCCCATGAGACAGACGGAGCACTGAAAGTATACAGTGATCTTTTAGATATCTAATCAGAATTAATGAAAGAGACCAGAGTCGGTGCGGATTTTAGGATTCGGACCGGCTTTTTGGATACGAAAATATGCAAGAGAAGCTACCAGGATATTCTGTCAGGATTTCCAGCTGAATGATTGTTTTTTAGGAAAAAGACATAAAACCAGGAAAAGAGAAAGACTATGAAATTAGAAAATTACGAGGTGCATCTCCCGAATTATTCCATCGGAGATGCAATTTACGATAAAATCGGACCGGTCTGTGAATCTTATGGAAAAACGGTACTTGTGATCGGCGGAAAAAGGGCACTTGATGCGGCTTTTGATAAGATCAAAGCGGCGGTCGACCAGACGAATCTGGAGATTATTGGAAAAGAACTTTATGGGAAAGACTGTACCTATCAGACGGTAGAAAAGCTTCGCCGGATGTCGGTTTATCAGAAAGCAGATATGGTATTTGGAGTAGGAGGGGGCAAAGCACTGGATACGGTAAAATGTCTGTGTATCACAGATGATAAGCCGGTGTTCAGCTTCCCGACAATCGCATCCAACTGTTCGGCATGTACATCGGTGTCGATCATGTATAACGAGGATGGTACATTTCTGAAACCGAATTTTTTCGTGCGTCCGGTCATGCATGCATTTATCGATACAGAAATCATAGCAAAAGCACCAAGTCAGTATATGTGGGCAGGAATTGGTGATACCTATGCAAAATACTATGAAGCAACAATCTCATCAAGGGATGAAAGACTGGAACATTTTACCTCACTTGGTGTAGCAGTCAGTCTGATGTGCAGGAATCCGCTTCTGGAATATGGACCGAAGGCATTTGCAGACCATAAAAAGGGACTGTGTACATACGATGTAGAGCAGGTGGTTCTGGCGATCGTTGTGACAACCGGAATTGCATCCATTTTCCTTACAAAAGATTTCACACCGGATTATAACAGTGGACTTGCACATGCAATTTTTTATGCTCTGACGAAGTATCCGGTGATCGAGCAGCGGCATCTGCACGGGGAAGTAGTTGGATTTGGTGTGCTTCTGGCACTTCTTGTAGATGGACAGGAAGAAGAATTTGAGAAAATATATCAGCTGAATCGCGAGATAGGTCTTCCGGTGTCCTTGAAAGAAATTGAGATTACAGAGGATGAATGGAAAGAAAGTATGGGACATATTCCGAAAATGTCGGATGTAGCACATTACCCATATAAGGTAACCCGGGAAATGCTGGAAGATGCAATGCAGAAACTGAAAGAAAGAGTCAGAAAGGATCAGAGCCATGAAGAATAAGAAATCCGCAACTTCCTCTATGATTCTTGGGGTAGCGTTTGTCTGGTTTACAACACATTTCGGAGGTGGATTTGCCTCGGGTGCGCAGATCTACAGTTATTATGTGCGTTATGGAATCTGGTGTCTTCTGATGCCGGTTCTGGCCATGGGATATAATGCGGTATTTTTCGCGTACTGCCTCCGGTTTGCGAGAAAGCATGAGGTATATGATTACCGGTCTTATAACAATGCGTTTTATGGGAAGTTTGCGCCGGTATTTTCCAATTTGTTTGAAGTACTGTATATTTGTGTGATGTGCGTGGCTCCCGCAGTTGCATTTGCGACAGGCGGAGCGACCTTAAGTACCCTGACCGGACTTCCGTATCTGCTGTGTACGTTGATTATCGGCATATTTATCTTCGTTGTGGCAGTATTTGGAACAGACCTGGTGCGTAAGGTGGCTTCTGTCCTGTCTGTCTGCATTATCGCAGGTCTTCTGATTGTGTATATTCCAAATATCATCGCAGGTGCAGGGCAGATTGCAGATACAGCTTCACGGATGACTGCAAATGGCGGATCCTTTGGGAAAGCACTCTATTCAGCATTTATTTACGGAACATTCCAGCTGGCAAATGTGGCTGTTTTTGTGCAGCATGCCAAGAGCTTTGAAAAGCCGGATGATGCGATGCAAAGTATGGGAATCGGATGGATCATCAATGCACTTATGATGATTATGGTTGTGCTTGGGATTATGACTGTTTGTACCAAGCCGGAGATGAGCGAGGCGAGCGTCCCGACACTTTTTATGGTGCAGTGCGGTGTTGGAAAAGGATTTATGATGCCGCTGATTTCTGTTTTGATCATTCTTGGAGCGGTATCTACGGCAGTTAATATGGTGGCTGCAATGGTGAAAAGAATCTGCAGTAGTCTTAATAAAGTGAAGAAAGAGACGGAAATGGGTAAAAAAAGTAAAATTGGTACAAAGGAAATTGTGGCAGCATTTATCTGCTGTGTTGTAGATTTTGGAATCGCACAGTTCGGGCTTCTGACACTGATCCAGAAGGCGTATAGTGTGCTGGCGTATCTGGCGATTCCGGTAATCCTTATTCCATATCTGATCCACATGGCAGTGACCAGATTTGATACGAAGTAATGAGAGAATAAAGGGAAAAGAGGACAAAAGATGCCAATCGGTGTTATAGTAAATGTAAGTATGGTGATGCCGGTTAGTTATCTTTGGAGTACTTATATTTTACCATTAGTGAGGTGATGGAATGGCAAAGATTACAGTGTGGTCAAAGCAGCATGAAAATGTCTGGAAAGTTCTTCAGGAAACCGGACGATATACGGTAAAGCGAGAGTATATCATAAAGGATCTCAAAGAACATTCGGAGCTGGTTCTGGATACTTATGAATGGCTGGTCAAGAATGGACCGGACTACGGGAATAAACCGGCGGATGTGGAATTTCCGGTATGGGTATCCTTCAGGCAGGATGCAACGATGCTTCCGGAAAAAGGAAGAGTGATCCTGGAACTGGAGATCGAAGAATCCCTGATTACCAGAGTGAATTTCACAAAATGGGGAATGATCCTCAACTATTCCTATATTCCGGCAGACAAGGCGGATGAAAAGCGGCACAAAGAGCTTCTGGAAGCCTATGGAGTCAGCGACACGCAGGCGTATATGTCGCAGTTCTATCCGGAGATCAAACGGGAGATCCGGGAGAGCTGGAAGAGGCTTTTTGATGATGACATCCAGATCGGAAGTGATGGATGTTATGGAAACATCTGGGAGGTGCGAAGAGAATGGGTGAAAAATGTAATACAATAACCTTATATGCATCACAGGCAGACCCGGTAATCGAAGCAATTGAGCGGAATGGCGTGTGCTATTCCAAAGAGGCGTATGTGCGGAAAAAATATCAGGAGAGTGCAAAGATTTTCACAACAGCCTATTCCTGGTTTGTGCGTGAGATGGAGAAATATGTGAAGAAGCCGGATGGTGCGGAGTATCCGTACTGGGCATTCCGTGAAGCCTATAATGTGGATCAGTCGATGGGCGGCAACTTCCTGACACTGGAAGTACCATTGGATGAAGTTCTGCTTTTTGATATGTATGACTGGAATAAGATTCTCTGTCTCAAATATATTGGGGAAGATGAAAAAGATGAGGAGCAGTTCCAGGAGCAGCTGGAGATGTATGGGATCAAAGAGATGGATGCGGTGTTGAGTAATTTTTATCCGTTACAGAAGCAGCAGATCCTGAAAAGCTGGCAACGTCTGACACGGTATCATGAAGAATTGGTACATGGAAATACAGAGCTTGTAAGGGATGTACAAGCAGGACTCTGGAGAATAAAAAAGGAGTGGATCAGATAGATGAAAGTATTGGTATACAGAAAATGCAGCACCTGTCAGAAGGCGCTGAAATGGCTGGAGGCGCATGAGATTGCATTTGAGGAACGGGCAATCGTGGAGGAAAATCCAACCTATGAAGAGCTGAAGGAATGGCATGCGATGAGTGGGGTCCCGCTGAAAAAGTTTTTTAATACAAGTGGGATGCTTTATAAGCAGATGCAGCTGAAAGACAAGCTTCCGACGATGACGGAAGATGAGCAGATAAAGTTGCTGGCGACAGATGGTATGTTGGTGAAAAGACCGTTTGTAGTTGGGGACGGATTTGTACTGACCGGGTTTAAAGAAAAAGAATGGGAAGAAAAATTGTTGAAGTAGTGGGGAAGATGAGTGCTGTAAAAGGTGCTCATCTTTTTATTCTGCCTGTAAAGAATGTGTAAAAAGAATTGAAAGATGACGGAACACTTACGAAACTGAGTAAGAAATGGTTTGGACAGGATACGGCTCCGGAAGAGGACCGATTTGAAAAAACGATAAACTAAAAAGAAAAATAACGGGTAACTCAATGAAAAGAGGAACCCGTTATTTTTTATTCAGATTTTTTTGATTTTATTAGACCAAGGAGCAGGACGGCCGGAAAAATAATGGCTGCGAAAATCCCGCTTTTCAGACTGCCGCCGGCGTAGGAAGATACCAGACCTGCAAGCGTCGGACCACCGGAACATCCCAGATCTCCGGCAAGTGCAAGGAGGGCAAACATTGTTGTGCCGCCACGTGGAATAGAGACGGATGCGGTGCTGAAAAGTCCCGGCCACATAATTCCAACGGAGAATCCGCAAAGCGCACATCCCAAAAGGTTCAGCGCAGGAAATGGAAGGATGGAAATACATAAATAGGAAAGGATGCAAAGAATGCAGCTTCCTCTCATGAACAGATCCAGCCGGATCCTGTCTCCGTATTTTCCGTAAAGCAGCCGGGAAGCCCCCATACAGGCTGCAAAGGTAAGAGGACCGGCAAGATCGCCGAGTGTTTTGGAAATGTGCAGGCTTGTCTCGGCAAAAGTGGATGCCCATTGGCTGACTGCCTGTTCGCTGGCACCGGCACAGGTCATCATAAGCATTAACATCCAGAAGATTTTAGATGTGCACAATTCTCTGAGAGAAAGTCCCTGTTCACCTTCTTCGTGAAGGGAGTAGATTGGTGCACTTCTGAAGAGGAAAGTGTTAAATATTGGGATGACAGCCCACATAAGTGCGAGGATTTTCCAGTGCGATATTCCGAAAAACCAGAAAAATGCGGTTGATAACAGAACAACGCCCACATGCCCCCAACAGTAAAAGGAATGCAGGAGACTCATTGCTTTTTCTTTGTTATCAGTAGGGCAGGCTTCAATGATCGGGCTTACCAGTACTTCGAGAAGTCCACCGCCGATCGCATAAATGATAACTGCGATTACAAGTCCGGTATAAGGGGAGGGAAAAACTTCCGGAAGAACGGTGAGTAATATCAGTCCTGCCGCAGAAAGGATATGCGCAATTAAAATCGAAATGCGGTATCCGATCCTGTCGATGAAGAATGCGGATAGAAGATCGACAAACAGCTGAATGATAAAGTTGAGTGTGATCAAAAAGGTAATTCGTTCTAGTGAAATATAGTAATTATTTTGGAAAGTGACAAAAAGAAGAGGAACAAAATTATTTACGATAGCCTGAACGATGTAACCAATAAAACAAGCGTAGATGGTCTGCATACAATTTGTGTTTTTTTTCATTTCTTAAAAGCTCCTTTCAAAATAGCACTATATCATATTGGAGGGGTGGATGTCTTGACGAATATCGCAAAAATATAGTACAATATCTTCAAAACACAAAAGGTATAATGAAAATGCAAATAACAGAGATAATAACAGATGAAACACTGAGGGAAATACGTGAACACGGAACGCCGGAGTTTCCTTTTGAATATTATCTGGATGATATCGATGAAATTGGTCAGGGTTATGTCGAATGGCACTGGCATAATGAGATTGAATGGGCATGGGTTGAATCTGGAAAAGTAATCTGCAGGATTGGAAATGAAAAGATTATCCTTGAAGCGGGGGAGGGGATTTTTATAAACAGCAGAGTGATCCACCGATTTGAAACACCGGGTGGTGCGCTTATGCCAAATATCCTGCACGCTCCAGAGCTGCTTGCTGCGCGGGAAAGTGCAATTTATCAAAAATATGTTAGTCCTGTAATTACATATGGTAAAGAATATGTGATTTTGGAAAAAGAAAAAAATAGTGGTATATTAAGTCTGCTGGATGAGATATACAAAGATGCCGGAAAGGAAATGCTTAGAAAAGAACTGATTATACAGAACAAGATCAGCAGATTATGGGATGAATTGTTTGAAGAAGTTCCGGATATTGTACGGAGAGAGTCCCGGAATAAGAATCTCCTTTTACAGTCGCGGCTCAGAGAGATGATGCAGTTTATAGAAAACCATTATAAAGAACGAATTTCTTTGGAAAGGCTGGCGGCGGAAGCGAATATTAGTAAAAGTGAAGCCCTTCGATGCTTTAAGCGTGGAATAGGGACGACTCCGGTGAAATATTTGATCGATTACAGGCTGGAGAGGGCAAAAGAATTATTGTGTAAGACGAATGATACGGTTATTCGGGTTGCCGCAGATGTGGGAATAGATAATACAAGTTATTTTGTAAGAATATTTAAGAAAATGTATGGGATGACACCAGGAGCATTCCGGGAAGAAGAAGGACTGAAAAAGGCTGGAGAAAAATAACATATTAGAAGAAATTCTCCGAATTTAGTTGACTTTTTGATACATCATGATATCATTACTTCGTATGGCTGAAGTGTTCGGGAGGGCGGAACAACTGGCTTTGTAAGAAGAACAAAAGAGAGAGGTTTTGGGAAAAGGAAAATGAATGTGAAATACGATTATGAGAGAATTGTACAGGGGATCCTGGACATTGGGGAAGCTATGATTAGATGTGGAGCGGAGAACTTTCGTCTGCAGGACAGTCTGTACCGTATTTGCAGAAGTTATGGATTTGTAAAGTATGATATTTTTGTTATACCAAGCAATATCCAGATTACGGCAGAGACACCGGAAGGGCAGATTATTACACAGATCCGACTGGTAGAAATAGGGGAATGTGACTTTGACAAGCTGGATTATCTGAATAATCTGTGCCGTAAAGTCTGTAAAGAAAAGCCGGATGCAAAAGAAATGAGAAGACAGTTTGAAGAAGTGATGGGAAGACCGGAACAGAAGTGGTACACCCATTATGCGGCCGGTATTTTAGGTGGTACCGGATTCGCGGTATTCTTTGGATGTGATATAAGGGATGCGATCATTGCGGTGATCGTATCAATTGTGATCGTTGCAGCAGGGAACTGGCTGGCCGAACGTGAGAAGAACCTGCTGGCATATAACCTGATCTTATCGTTTATTGCAGAGATGATCATTCTGTTATCTGTTAAATTTGGATTTGCGGATCATGAGGAGCGGATCATGATCGGAATTGTCATGCTCCTGATCAGTGGACTGAGTACGACGAACGGAATCCGTGATCTGCTTCAGAAAGACTTTATCTCCGGATCGATCAATATCATGAATTCCATGCTTGGTGCTTCCGGAATCGCATTTGGTACGGCGATACCGATGATTCTTTTTGGCGGTGTAGAGGCGGAAGGATTTATCCTTACCCCGAATCTGATCGTACAGCTGATTTCCTGTACCGCAGCCTGCGTGGGATTTGCACTGTGGTTTAAGATCCGGGGCATGCATGTAGTTTACTGTGGAATCGGAGCATTTTTTACATGGCTGATTTATGCACTTGTTTATGAGGCGCGTCCAAGTAACTTCCTTGCAACTACAATTGCGGCGACATTCGTTGCATTCTATGCATTTATTATGTCGCGGATAAATAAAGCACCATCAACAATTTTCCTGACAGCGTCTGTATTCCCTCTGATTCCTGGACCGAATCTGTACTATGTAATGTACGCATGCGTAAGCGGGAATATGCATATGCTCCTGGAACAGACGATCACACTTTTTGCAACCTGCGTTGCAATTGCATTTGGATTTAACTTTGTAGATATTGCATCAAGAACTATCATGCGTGGTATGAAGGTAGAATATCACATTGGAAAAAGTGACAGATAAATAAAAAGTTTCAGCCGCGGATTTCATTCTGCGGCTGAAATTTTAGCCTGTGTGCCGGGAATATGCCTGGATGAGAGCAGATTCCAGATGCACCTGGACAGTCCGAAGGCTTTCGTAAAAAATTATTTAATTTCTTGACTTTATACTTTCGGTATGGTACACTAACCTAGCGAATGGAAGTATAGGTCTTTTTTTTATGCCTATTTTTAACAAAGAAAGTTTCAGGCGTGAAGCTTTCACGACAGCCTCGCAAGCTGTCATGCAACTAAAAATTAGAACATAAAAAGCGAGGTGGAAGTTGTGCGTACAAGAATTACACTGGAATGTACAGAATGCAAGCATCGTAACTACAACATGACAAAGGATAAGAAGTCTCATCCGGAACGCATGGAAACAAAGAAATACTGTAGATTCTGCAAATCACACACATTACACAAAGAGACGAAATAGTCGTTGAAGGGAAGTGAATGTTATGGGCGAATCTAAAGACAAAGCGAAGACAAAAGAGAAGAAAACTCCTTTCTTCAAAGGTCTGAAAGCTGAGTTTAATAAGATTATCTGGCCAGACAAAACCACACTTACCAAACAGACAGCTGCGGTCGTAGTTGTTTCCGTTATCTTAGGAGCGATTATCACGATCTGTGATATCCTGGTAAAATTCGGGGTAGATTTATTAGTTAGATAAGATACTGATAAATGGTAATGCAGGAAAGGTGAGTTTATGGCAGAAGCAAAATGGTATGTTGTGCATACCTATTCAGGGTATGAAAACAAGGTAAAAGCCAACATTGACAAAACGATCGAGAACCGTCATCTGGAAGATGAGATCCTTGAGGTCCGTGTTCCGATGCAGGAAGTTGTCGAATTGAAGAACGGCGTACAGAAAGCGTCTCAGAAAAAGATGTTTCCGGGATATGTTCTGATCCACATGATCATGAACGATGATACCTGGTATGTGGTACGAAACACAAGAGGTGTTACAGGATTTGTAGGTCCTGGATCCAAACCGGTTCCGCTTACAGATGAAGAGATGGCACCACTTGGTATCCAGAAAGAAGACATCGTGGTAGATTTTGAAGAAGGAGATACTGTGACAGTAACAGGCGGAGCCTGGGAAGGAACAGTCGGCATGATTCAGACTATCAATATGGCTAAGCAGAGCCTGACGATCAATGTTGATTTATTCGGCCGCGAAACGCCGGTAGAAATCAGTTTCGCAGAAGTCAAAAAAATGTAACTTTATGCGCAGTGCATAATGAACACGTGGGAGGGAAATCCCCGCAAATACCACAAGGAGGTACTTTAAAATGGCAAAAAAAGTTTCAGGTTATATCAAATTACAGATTCCAGCTGGAAAGGCTACTCCGGCTCCACCGGTTGGTCCTGCTCTTGGACAGCACGGTGTAAATATCGTTGAATTTACAAAACAGTTCAACGCAAAGACAGCTGATCAGGGAGATCTGATCATTCCTGTAGTAATTACAGTTTACAGTGACAGAAGTTTCAGCTTCGTTACAAAGACTCCTCCGGCAGCAGTTCTTATTAAGAAAGCCTGCAACATTAAATCTGGTTCAGGTGTTCCGAACAAGACAAAAGTTGCTAAGATTACAAAAGCTCAGGTAAAGGAAATCGCAGAACTTAAGATGCCAGACCTGAACGCTGCATCCGTAGAAACAGCTATGAGCATGATCGAAGGAACATGCCGCAGCATGGGTGTAACTGTAGTAGAGGACTAATTCAGACTGCATAAGCAGAATGTAAGGAAACTGAAAAAATACGTGGGAGGGAATTCCCGTAATCACCACTAGGAGGTATTTAGAATGAAAAGAGGAAAGAAATACGTAGAAGCTGCAAAGTTAATCGACAGAGCAACTCTCTATGATAGAGATGAAGCGATCGCACTTGTTAAGAAGAGCGCGACAGCTAAATTTGATGAAACAATCGAAGCTCATATCAGAACAGGATGTGACGGACGTCATGCAGATCAGCAGATCCGTGGCGCTGTAGTTCTTCCGCACGGAACTGGTAAAAAGGTTCGTATCCTTGTATTTGCTAAGGACGCTAAAGCTGAAGAAGCTAAAGCTGCAGGAGCAGATTACGTAGGTGGAGATGAACTCATTCCGAAGATCCAGAATGAAAACTGGTTCGAATTCGATGTAGTTGTAGCTACACCGGATATGATGGGTGTTGTTGGACGTCTCGGACGTGTACTTGGACCAAAAGGTTTAATGCCAAACCCGAAGGCTGGTACAGTAACAATGGACGTTACAAAAGCTATCAACGAAATCAAAGCTGGTAAGATTGAGTACAGATTGGACAAGACAAATATCATCCATGTACCGGTAGGAAAAGCTTCTTTCACTGAAGAACAGCTTGCTGACAACTTCCAGACGCTTATCGATGCGATTAACAAAGCTAAACCGGCAGCAGTAAAGGGTCAGTATCTTAAGAGTGTGACACTTACTTCTACAATGGGACCTGGTGTAAAAATCAACCCAATGAAGCTTGCTTAATCAGTATTGAATAAATGTAAATAATAGAGACACCGTATGCGGAGTGATCCGGTACGGTGTCTTTTTGTGCAACATGAAATCTAACAAACAGTATTCTGTATACATTGTGCATTTTTTGACGAACAATGCATGAAAACATTGAAAATCGGGGAAAATAATGATAACCTATGCCTGTGAAAAAAATATCAAGCAATTAAAAGGAGGCACTTTGTCATGGTTAATATTCAAAAGGCAGCAATTATCGGATGTGGGTTTGTAGGAGCGTCCTCTGCGTTCAGCTTACTTCAGAAAGGGATCTTTTCCGAACTGGTACTGATCGATGCGAATAAAGAAAAAGCAGAAGGGGAGGCAATGGACATAAGCCACGGTAGACCATATGCGCACCCGATGAAAATATATGCGGGATCTTATGATGATATCAGTGATTGTTCACTAATCATCATTACAGCTGGAGCAAATCAAAAACCGGGAGAGACAAGACTGGATCTGGTACACAAAAATGTAGCAATTTTCAAATCGATTATTCCAGAAATCACAAAACGCGGATTTGAAGGAATCCTGCTTGTTGTAGCAAATCCGGTGGATATTCTGACTTATGCGGCACTTAAGATTTCCGGATATCCGAAGGAAAGAGTATTCGGAAGCGGAACCGTTCTGGATACTGCAAGATTCCGCTATCTGTTAAGTGAACATCTTCAGGTTGCGAGCCGGAGCGTACATGCCAATATCATCGGAGAGCATGGAGACAGTGAGCTTGCTGTATGGAGCGGGGCAAATGTAGCGGGAATTCCAATCAATGATTTCTGTGAACTTCGCGGACATTATCAGCATCAGGAATCTATGGAAAGAATTTATAAGACCGTGCGGGACAGTGCTTATGATATTATCCAGAAAAAGGGTGCAACCTATTATGGTGTGGCAATGGCGGTTGCGAGAATTGCAGAAAGCATTGTTATGAATGAAAATGCGGTTCTTCCTGTCACGAGTCTGATGGAGGGAGAATACGGACTGGAAGGACTCTGTATCAGTGTTCCGACCATAGTTTCGCAGAAAGGTGCAGAAAAAGTTCTTGAGATTCCACTGAGCGATGAAGAAAAAGAAAAATTGCTTTCATCTGCAAAAGAATTGAAGGAAGTTCTGGATGGTTTGGACTTATAATAGAAGAAACTGGATGAAATTGAAAAAATTGAAAAAATAAAAAAATACACTTGACTTTCTGGTAAACGTATGCTATATTTACGAAGTAACTGCCGAAGACAGTAGGTGCCGTAAGGCATAAGGGTCAAAACGCCTACCGAGGAAGACAAGATTCATTAGATTTGAATTTGTAAACCTCTGTGCTTTGGCGCGGAGGTTTTTTAGCGCATGATTGCGTGATATGAAAGTCCCCGCTGGGACCGAGACTTTCTGGCAGTTGAAAATACTACAAGGAGGTGCACCATTCGTGGCAAAAGTTGAATTAAAACAACCTATCGTACAGGCAATCGTTGAAGATCTCACAGATGCTCAGTCAGCAGTTATCGTTAACTACTGTGGACTTACAGTAGCTCAGGATACTGAACTTCGTAAACAGCTGAGAGAAGCAGGTGTTATCTACAAAGTTTGCAAGAACACAATGATGAAGAGAGCTTTTGAAGGAACAGATTTCGCACAGCTTGACGAATATCTGGAAGGACCGAACGCTATTGCAATTTCTAAAGAAGATGCAACAGCACCGGCAAGAATCATCTGCAATTTCGCTAAGAAAGCAGAAGCTCTTGAAGTAAAAGCAGGTGTAGTTGAAGGCTCAGTATATGACGCAGCTGGTATTCAGGAACTTTCTAAGATTCCGTCAAGAGAAGTACTGCTGTCCAAATTACTTGGAAGCTTACAGTCACCTATTACAAACCTTGCTCGTGTTCTTAATCAGATCGCAGAACAGGGTGATGCTCCGGCAGAAGCTGAAGCAGAAGCACCGGCAGCAGAGTAAGCTGTACCGGAATCCCATCCGAGTGTGGGAACAGTAAGAGGCGAAAGAGCCAATCATTAAAATCAAATGGAGGAAAATAAAATGGCAAAATTAACAACAGCAGAATTTATTGAAGCTATCAAAGAATTATCTGTA
>OGXP01000060.1_pt1 | contig 136578 bp, 111 predicted proteins | sample 1576351 | NCBI WGS metagenome assembly OGXP01 (sample SAMEA3541517, study PRJEB24748) | human gut metagenome | biome: human gut; feature: human-associated habitat; material: faeces | place: China | collected 2012
CGTCCAGCGTCAGATCTCCGCTCAGAATCAGGAGGTCTGGATCTTCCTTCTTCATATCATCGAGAAAGGCGTCCATGACCTCCCAGCCGTACTCCAGCACGCGCCCGTCTCCGCCCCTCGCCATTCCGACAAAGGAATCACAGCGGTTTCCTGCCAGTTTCTCGGCAAAATAGTGCATATCCGTTGCCACCACGATCTTCTTTTCCACGAAATGGTCCTCGGTTTCCTCTTCCCCGCTTTCTTCGTCTTCGGCAGCCTCATGGCTCTCCTGTGTCTCCTCTGTCTCAGCTGTCTCAGTCTCCGACTCCTGTGTGGCACCCGGACTTTCCGTTTCCGCCTTGCTGGAAACCTCCGTCGCGTCTGCCTCCTTCGATAGAAACGAACAGCCGCCAAGCAGCGCTGCCAGAAGGACTGTTGCCATCACTATACATCCTTTGTTTCTTCTACTTTTTCTCACTGTACCTATCCGCTCCTGTTTTCTCTCTATCTTTCAATTTCTGTAACTGTTCAGTACCTTCACAGTCACGCGCAAAAATCCATTAAAAATTGCCTACGGCAATGGGATTTTTGCCTGCTGGCCCATGTTTTCGTACGGTCAGCACAGTAAATGTGCAGACCTACTGAACAGTTACCAATTTCTACTGCTGTTTCTTGCCTTTACCGCTATTGTTTGTACCAATTCTTCGTACATAATCTGCCCCGGCGCGATATATCTACGTCTCGTCATCCACCGGAAGCTCCGTCCGTCCCAGCGCTGCCATCTCCTCTTTTTCCTTTTTGGTCAGTTTCTTGATCGCTGCCTCCCGGCGCATCGCCTCGCTGCGCGTCGCATATTCTTCATAGTATGCCAGCACTACCGGACGGCGGGCTTTCGTGTATTTTGCACCTTTCCCGGCATTGTGTGCCGCCACCCGCGCTGCCAGATGGTTCGTCCACCCGCAGTACAAGGTTCCGTCCGCGCAGCGCAAAAGATATGTATAATTCATGCCTCATCCTGCCTTTATGGTTCGCACTCCCGACAAAAATTTCTCAGTACACAGGAAAACGCATCCGGATGCCCTATGTAAACGGCGCCGCGCCTTGCAATGCACGGGCACCGCCCGGTTCGGGAAACTCCTTCCCCGGATCTATCATCAAGCACCGGCCGGATGCGTTTTCCTAGCTTACAAGGCGAAAATCCTTTGTCAAAGTCAAATCTGCATGGATTTTTGCTTGTAACTGTGAAGATATTGAACCGTTACAATAATAGTATATAAAGTTTTCCCCCAAATGCAACCATTCCGGCTGGATTTTTTGTTACTGTACACGCATACGTGTCCAGTAACGGAATTTGCCGTGGCTTCGAATTTCAATACGGCAAATTCCTGCTGCCACCACGTTTTCTTACGGCACTTTCGGTCCCAAAAGTGCCCACCCGTGAACAGAAACGATTTTTTCTCTCTAAAATTACTACCTATGAACAGTTACCCGCCGTTACCTCTTTGATCAGAAGCAGCCGCGCCCCTGCTCCGGCTTCCTCCCCGTCGATTTCATTCATTTCCCGCACCTGATCCACCGTCGTGTGGAATTTTTTTGCAATTTTCCACAGAGAATCCCCCGGCTGCACAATATAACCCACAATCCCTGGCTGCTGCTCCCAGCGCTTTAAATCGAACGGCTGTGTCTGCACGGATGTAACCACCTCTTCCTGCATCGGCTGGAATACAAGCAGTTCCACCGTGAGCTGCGCCTTGACCTCCGCCTCACCGCCGCCCAGCATCACCGCGCCGAGCTGTTCCAGCCCCAGATTCAACTGCCAGACGCAGTCTTCCCGGATCCCCTCCGCCTCGACCGTGCCGGAAAATGGCAGAACCTCAGAAATTGCCCCGACCGGCGCCGCGTCATCATCCGTCAGATACAGGAGACTGACTTCCAGCACTCCCTCGATCGCCAGACCGTTTTCTGACGGGCGGCTCTCATCCAGCCGGACAATCCCACTGCTGTGGCAAATCTGCAGAATTCGATCCGGTTTCTGAAAAGAAACGCTTCCGCCCACTCGCATTTTGCAGCTGTTGCGCGTCAAAAGCCGGTCAAAGCACACCTCCCCCTGCTCGCTCACGACCTCGCAGCCGGTCGAATAGAGATCGCTTAAAAGTTCCACTGATTCTTCTTTATAAAGTCGGATGTCCAGCTCCAGCACCGCCTCCACTTCCACTTCGCGCATCTCCCCATCGCTGTCCGGCTTTTTGTCCGCCTCTGCATGAAGAATCCGGACCCCGACCGCCGGGATCATCTCCTCCACCGCCTCCGAGAGTTCCACTTCACCGGAAAACGGAATACTCTCCTCCAACCACTGAACCGGCGTGTGCTCGCCCTCGCCGCTGTAAATCAGGAACACCGACAATTCACCGTCCAGATGCAGTTTTCCATCCAACGGGCGCACCGAAACATCCCGAAGACGCATCTCCTGCCAGAGAATCGTCTCAATATTCGGCTTATTTGCCGATACGCTTACTTCCTCCCGGACCCGGTAGATATCTTTGCGCCGCACTGCAAGCGTCGCTGCCGGAACGCTTCTCTTCAGGACTTGCAGCCCCGCATCGTCCGTCTCGACGTCCGCGGCAGCCTGCGCATCGACGCGGCTTTCCGCCCGCACCGTAAGCGTCAGCACCGCTTTGGCGCTCAGCTTGCGCGAATGAATCATGGTAATATTCAAATCTTCGATATTCCATACGATCTGCGTATAGTCGCGCTCCGAAAGCTCCGGCACATTGACCGTTTCCTCAAATGGAATCTCCCCGCCCATCGCCTGCAGCCCGCCCGACTCCCGGCGGTACAGCACCCGGAACACAAGCTTTCCCCGGATCAACACCTTTTCTCCCTGAATCCGTGAATTTTCTATCTGAACTTCCCCGTCTGACAGCAGTATCTGCACCGCATCATCCAGCGCATCCGGCACAATAAAATCATCATCCAGCGTCAGCTGCGACACCGCCGTCCCCCTCTGCCGATTCATATGTATCTCTTTTTTGATCAGCTCTATCATAAAAAACGCCCCTTTCCAAACCGCACGCATTTCTCTCAAAGAAATTTATGCAGCCGAAAGGGGCGTTATGAATAATTTTGTGTCAGGCTTTCTCCTGTCCTGCCCGCACTGCCTCCAGTTCCTTCCGCAGGTTTGCCGACTCTTCTCTAAGTTCCTGAAGCTCTTTCCGGAGCGCGTCGATCTGCTCTAAAATACGCTGATCGTCCTCGCCGATGATCATCTTCTGCTTCTTCGGCAGCGCCACGCCGTCCTTCTTGACCGGACGCGCCGGAATGCCGACAGCCGTGGTATTTTCCTCGAGCGGGCGGAGCAGAACCGCATTTGCCGCTACGGAACAGTTATCACCGACCTCGAAAGAACCGAGAATCTTTGCGCCGGAACCGACCGTCACATTATTTCCCAGCGTCGGATGACGTTTACCCTTCTGTGTTCCGACACCGCCCAGCGTCACACCCTGGTAAATCGTACAGTTGTCGCCGACCACCGCCGTCTCACCGATGACAACGCCGCAGCCGTGGTCAATCAGAATACCGTGTCCGAGCTGTGCACCCGGATGAATCTCAATCAATGTAAAGAAACGTGCCACCTGTGAAATCAGGCGCGCAATGAAAAACATATGGTGCTCATAAAACCAGTGCGCCACCCGGTGCCAGATCAGTGCATGTACGCCCTGATATAAAAGTAGTACCTCCAATGCATTTCTCGCAGCCGGATCGCGCTCCTGAACCGCTTTTACATCCATCCAAATATCTTTTAAAATCATGTTTCTTCCCCTTTTACTGAACTGAATGACCTTTCCGTTTCCGCAAAATCTCAGAACCTATCATCCTTCTCTCCTCCGACAGCCATTCTTTCTGACTGGCTGCTGCAGTTTCTCATTGTCATCCTATGTTGTTTTTATGCTGCCGTTCATATATTTTGTAAACTACAACACCCTGCGATCCCGCCAAATACCTTGCCGCAGAGACGCACATATTCCTGATATTCCGGTGTCTCATTCAAATCCTTCAAAAGGTCTATCATCGACGTGTAATACCACGCCTGTTTCTCTCTGTCCTTCATATTAAACCGCTGCCAGAGCTCCTCCCCGACCAACAGATAGTCACGCGCCATGCTGCGGATATTGCTCAGCTTATCCGCCATCGTCAGGATCTTCTCCGCCGGACTCGCTGTTTTCAGATGTTCCAGCGTGTGCCCCTTGCGCTCAATCCAGGTTTTGGACTTATCCTCGCTCTCCGCCGCGACCAGATCCGCAACCCGGGTGCCAAACTCCTGTTTCAAATCCTCGTAGGTCACATCCGTGTCCTCGATCGTATCATGCAGAAGTGCCGCTACCAGTATCTCCTCATCGTTCGTCAGCATCGACGCAATCAGCGCCGTCTCCAGCGGATGAACGATATACGGAATTCTGGTTCCCTTCCGATGTGCGCCCTTATGCGCCTGTTCTGCGAATTTTGCCGCTCTGTCAATCATGGTTGTTCCTCTGTCTATATTGCTTATACTGTTTAAACGATTGCTACTGTTTCAAATGTATATCCATCTTGTTGTATGGAATTTCGATGCCCGCCTCGTCAAATGACAGCTTGATCTGTTCCAGAATGTCCCATCTCGTCTGCCAGTAATCGGCCGTCTCTACCCAGCCCCGGATACCAAGCACCACGCTGCTGTCGCCCAAGCTGTCCACAAATACCTTGATGTCCTCGTCCTTCTTCACCATCGGATGCTCCCGGTAAACGCGCTCTAACACCGCCTTTGCCGTCCGGATATCCGCCTCATAGGCAATACCGACCTTGAGCTCCAGCATCCGCTTGTCCATCGCCGTCACGTTGGTCACGGTTGAGTTTGAAAGGGTGCCATTCGGGATGGTAATTGCTTTATTATCGGTTGTCAGGATAGTCGTGTAAACCAGCCCGACCATCGAAACCCTTCCCTCCCCGGACGGGGAAATGATATAATCCCCCACCCGGAACGGTTTCATAATTAAAATCAAGAGTCCGCCCGCAAAGTTTCCAAGACTCTGCTGGAGCGCCAAACTCAGCGCAAGACCTGCCGCGCCAAGAACCGCCACAATCGAGGCGCTGTCCATGCCAAGCTGCCCTGCAATCATAAAAAGCAGGAATACATTCATCACAAACTGGGTCAGCGCCCGCAGGAAACGAGTCACACCCACATCCATACCGGCATGCTCCATCGAGCGGGACAGCATCTTCTCGATCATCGAAATGACCTTACGTCCAATCAGGAAAATGATGAGCGCCACCAGTACCTTCTGTCCCAATGCCATAAGCCCCGGGCCAATCCGGTGCATGATCGCAGCCATCGTATCCACGTTCAAATTTGCCGGATCCGATAGTGACTCTGCTACCGCCGCGATCTCCTCGCCTGTCAGCTCTGCCGCTGTTGCCATCTATTTCATTCCTTCCTGTACTTACTCTTTTCCCACCTTTTTATCCAGACCTTCTTCCAATCCCGCCTGTCGTCTCGCAATCGAGGACAGACTGATAATCTTGGAGGAAAGCCCCGCCTTCGCCTCTGCCAGCTTATCTGAAATACCCGCCAGGCGTTCTGCTGCCGCAGCAGCTGTCCCCCCGGCTTTTCCATTGAATGCCGCCGCTGCATCCGCCATCATGCTCTGGAGATCGGTTTCAGCCTTTTCTTTTACACTCTTAGTGCTGTGGGTCGTCTTTTTCGTCTTCGCCGGTTTTTCTTTCTTCTCCGGCTCCGTCGGCGTGCAGCTGAAGACACTGATGCCAAGCGGCGCCAGCTGGATCGTGATGGAATTTTCCTTTCCATCACATTCCTCTGCCTTCGAGGACTTCATACGCGGATTGACCTTTCCGCTTCCGCCGAACTTCTCCGCATCGCTGTTGAAAATCTCTTTGTATTTTCCCTTAAACGGTACGCCGACCGTCAGCTTCTCATGCAGCTGCGGGGCAAAGTTGCAGACAAAGAGCAGTGTCTCATCCGCGCCGCGCCGGAGAAATGCAATGATATTGTCCGCTGCATCCATGCAGTTGATCCACTCGAAGCCTTCCGTCTGATAATCTTTCTGATAGAGTGCCGGATGGCTGGTATAAAAGTGATTTAACTCCTTCACATACTCCTTCATCTGGCTGTGGATCGGATACTGCAGCAGCTCCCACTCGATCGATGCATTCTCATTCCACTCATCCATCTGGGCGAAATCCTGTCCCATGAAGAGGAGTTTCTTGCCCGGATGTCCCATCATAAAACCGTATGCCGCCCGCAGGTTCGCAAACTTGTCCTCAAACGTCTGTCCCGGCATCTTATTGACCAGGGAACCTTTTCCGTGAACCACCTCGTCGTGTGAGAAGACGAGGACGAAATTTTCACTGTAGGCGTAAATCATGCTGAAGGTCAGCTCATTGTAGTGGTGGCACCGGAAATATGGATCCTGCTCCATATAGCCCAGAAAATCGTTCATCCAGCCCATGTTCCATTTATAATCAAAGCCAAGACCGCCGTTCTTCACGTCACCGGTAACCTTCGGCCATGCCGTCGATTCCTCGGCAATCAGAATCGCGCCGTCCTTGCGTCCCCTGAAGACAGAGTTCAGATGCTTTAAGAACTCGACCGCCTCCAGATTCTCATGACCGCCGTACATATTGGCAATCCATTCACCCGGATTCTTGCCATAATCCAGATACAGCATCGACGCCACCGCATCAAACCGGATGCCGTCCGCGTGATAGCGGTCCGCCCAGAACATCGCATTCGCAATCAGGAAGTTTGAAACCCCCGGTCTGCCGTAGTTGTAGATCAGCGTACCCCAGTGCGGATGCGCCCCCTGTCTCGGATCCTTGTGCTCATAGAGGCAGCTTCCGTCAAACTGCGCCATGCCCCATGCATCACGCGGGAAATGTGCCGGAACCCAGTCAAGGATAACGCCAATCCCCTGTCCGTGCAGGTAATCCATAAAATACATGAAATCATCCGGTGTGCCGAAGCGGCTGGTCGGTGCGTAATATCCCGTCACCTGATAACCCCACGAAGCATCCAGCGGATGTTCCATGACCGGCAGAAGTTCCACATGGGTATACCCCATTTCCTTCACATATTCCGCCAGCTTGACCGCGATCTCACGGTAATTGTAAAACTCCGATCCGACAATCTCGCGTCCTCTCTTATCCACCTCGGTCGGTTTTCGCATCCAGGAACCGAGATGTACCTCATAGATCGACATCGGCGCCGTCTTCGTGTCGAGCGCCGCCCGTTTCTTCATCCAGTCCTGATCGTTCCATTTATATTCGTCCAGATCCCAGACGATGGATGCCGTGTTCGGTCTAAGTTCCGCATAGTTCGCATACGGATCCGCCTTCAGCGCCGGGTCGCCGTTCTTGAACTTAATTTCATATTTATAAACAGCGCCCTTTTTTAGCTCCGGGATAAAAATCTCAAACACGCCCGAATCTCCCAACCGCCGCATCTGGCTGCGTCTGCCATCCCACAGGTTGAAATCACCGACGACACTCACGCGCATCGCTTCCGGCGCCCAGACTGCAAAATAGACGCCGCTCACACCTTTGACCGTCATCGGATGCGCGCCCATCTTATTATAAATGCTGTAGTGGACGCCCGCCTCGAATTTCTTCAAATCCGATTCCGTAAACTGCGGTGCAAAGGAATACGGATCGTGTATCTCGCTTAACGTACCATTATCATAAAACACAAGGAGGGTATAATCCGCCAGAGTCTTGCGCGGAATCAGCGCCGCAAAAAAGCCAGTCTCGTCCGCCATCTCCATCTGGTATTGCTTGCCGGTTGCCGAAAGTTTGACCGTAATATCGCGCGCCGTCGGAATAAACGCCTGTACCAGCATTCCCTCCGGCGTCATATGGGCTCCCAGCATCCGGTGCGGGTTTGCCGCTTCCGAATAGACAATTTCTTCAATTCCAGCCCAGTCCATCAGATCGTATAATGTTTTATCCATACATACGCCCCCTTGCGTTCCTTTGTGGTTTTTGGTTTTAGCTTCATTTTAGCATCCCGCGCCCAATAATACAATCATACACTTCAAAACATTTATGAATTTTCCCGAAATTTCGTGAAAAAACTTGATAAATCAAGGCATCTCATATACACTATTATGTCAGAAGGTTACCATTTACAGTAGCCTATTACTGCTCATGCGTTGCACAAACGTTACTGCCGTAGCAGACACCTTTGGAACTGAAAGTGCCATAAGATAACGTCACACAGACAGCAACAGCAGAGAGAGGAGATATATATGGAAGATCAAGATAGAGACCATATTTCGTCCCGAAGCAATTTCTCCGGGCGTTCCGATCAGGAACTGGATGAGATGCTCGATGAACTCCGCGCCGGAAAAATCGGCATCAACCAGCCAGGCCAGAACTCTTCGGAACACGATTTGGAAGATACGCCCGAAGAGAACAACAACGCTTCAGGTACCGGAAATGCCGCAAAATCCAAGAAGGGCAAGAGCCGCAAGGAAGGCTTCAATCTCAAGGACGAGGTCATAAGCTGGATTCAGGTTCTGGTTGCCGCCGCTATTATCGCATTCTGCGTCAACCATTTCATCATCGCCAACAGCGAAGTCCCGACCAGCTCGATGGAAACGACCATCATGGCTGGCGACCGCGTCATCGGCTCACGGTTAAGCTACAAATTCGGAGATCCGCAGCGGGGTGACATCGCCATTTTCATTTATCCGGATGATGAAGCGAAAGGCATCAAAACGTACTATGTCAAACGTATCATTGGTATGCCGGGCGACACGATCGACATCGTAGACGGCAAGGTATACTTAAATGGTTCCGATACACCGCTCGACGAACCGTATCTGCATGAACCGATGGAACCGGAGGAACCGCAGCACTACGAAGTGCCGGATGGCTGCTATTTCATGCTGGGCGACAACCGGAACTATTCCAACGACGCCCGCCGCTGGACGCACAAATACGTCAAGCGCGACAAACTGGTTGCCAAGGTACTGTTCCAGTATTTTCCGAAGATCCAGAAACTGAATTAACCCAATATTTACTTTAGGAAGGAACAAAGAACATCATGAAGAAAGTAGTAAAGTTTGGCGGAAGTTCCCTCGCCAGCGCAAAACAGTTCAAAAAAGTCGGAGATATTATCCGTGCTGATAAATCCAGACGCTACGTTGTACCGTCTGCTCCGGGCAAACGCAACAAAAATGACACCAAAGTAACCGATATGCTCTATGCCTGCTACGAGGCAGCTTCCACCGGCGCAAGCTACGGCAAGCTTCTCTCCGCCATCAAAGAGCGCTATGAGCAGATCATCGACGGTCTGGAGTTGAATTTAAACCTCGATTATGAGTTCAAGACCATCGAGGAAAACTTTATCGCAAAAAAAGGCAGCGATTACGCAGCTTCCCGCGGTGAGTATTTAAACGGTATCATCATGTCCCATTACCTGGGCTATGAGTTCATCGATGCAGCCGAGGTAATCTTCTTTGACGAGAATGGTACATTCCTGTCCGAGAAAACCAATGAAGAGCTGTCCGAACGCCTCGCGCACACTGAGCGCGCCGTCATCCCAGGCTTCTACGGGTCCAATCCGGACGGCACGATACACACCTTCTCCCGCGGTGGTTCGGATATCACTGGCTCCATCGTAGCCCGCGCGATTCACGCAGACCTCTACGAGAACTGGACCGATGTATCCGGTTTCCTGGTAACCGACCCGCGCATCGTGGAAAATCCGGTTCCGATCGAGACCATCACCTACAAAGAACTGCGTGAACTGGCTTACATGGGTGCCAGCGTCCTTCATGAGGATGCCATCTTCCCGGTACGCCGCGAGGGCATCCCGATCAACATCCGCAACACCAACAAGCCGGAGGATCCGGGTACACTCATCGTCGAGAATACCTGCCGGAAGCCGAAATACACCATCACCGGTATCGCCGGAAAGACTGGTTTCTGCTCTGTTACCATCGAGAAAGCGATGATGAACTCCGAAATTGGGTTTGGGAGAAAAGTTCTGGGTGTCTTCGAGGACTGCGGTATTTCCTTCGAGCATATGCCGTCCGGAATCGACACGATGACCATCTTCGTACACCAGTCCGAATTCGAACAGCATGAGCAGTTCGTTATCTCCAACATCCACCGCGCGGTACAGCCGGATTCCATCGAGCTTGAGTCCGATTTAGCACTCATCGCCGTCGTAGGACGCGGCATGAAGTCCACCCGCGGCACTGCCGGACGCATCTTCTCCGCTCTGGCACACGCCCGCATCAACGTCAAGATGATCGACCAGGGTTCCAGTGAACTCAACATCATCATCGGCGTGAAGAACGCAGATTTCGAGGCGGCTGTGAAAGCGATTTATGATATTTTTATTACGGCGGAGCTGTAAGAGCAAATTTTAAAGTTATTAAGATAAAAAGTCATCTTTGAGACAAACAAAACATCTCAAAGATGACTTTTTATAATTTTATCTTTATGATATACTAATACAGCTACCACCCCTAGACAGGTGCAGAAAGGGGGTGTGCCATTTTGAATATATTTCTGTCTTTTCTTGTGTCCGTCGTGGCAAGTGTAATCGCCTATTACATATGCAAGTGGTTGGACGGACATCGTTAGGTAGTCAGCCAGAGGCTTAAGCCACCTCGCCCAAATGGAATAAAATCCCTCAGGTGTGCCCGCACCTGAGGGATTTGTTTTTGTGCCACTTTGAACACTTTTGTCTTTTCGCCTAATGGCATTATAGCATATGCCAAATATAATTTCAATATGCTCTTTACTTCCGGTTCGCCTTCTCCATATGCACGTTCTTGCCCTTGATCTTCGCACCGCGCATCGCCTGCAGTACAACGTCCGCATGCTCTCTCGGCACCTCGACGAATGTGTAATTATCGAACATATCAATACTTCCGACCATACGTCCCGGCATGCCGGATTCTCCGGCGATCGCACCGAGGATATCGCCCGGACGGATGCCCTGGTTCTTTCCGATGTTGATGAAGAGACGCGCTACGTCCTCATTTCTGCCACGGCTTCCTCTGCCGTTTCTTCCACCACGGCTGCGGCGGCTCTCATCCTCGAGATCCTCCAGCTCACGCAGCGGGCGGTTCTCCTCTAAGAGCTCCTCGCCCTCTTCGCCCATCATCATTTTGAGCAGCGCTGCTGCCAGATCGAGCGTCGTGTAGTCCTCTTCCAGCACACGTTTTTCTACAATATCGATCACCTTGCTCAGATCGCTGTCCTGCAGCACCTCGCCCACCTGGTCGAGAATCTTATCTGCCTTGATGGAGGTCACATCGTCCAGAGACGGAATCGCCTGCGGAATGATGCGGGTCTTGCAGTAGCGCTGGATCTCGCGCAGCTTGTAAACCTCTTTGCCGACTACGAGGTTAAACGCCTTGCCCTCGCGTCCGGCACGGCCGGTACGTCCGATGCGATGTACATAATACTCGTCATCCTGCGGTACATCATAGTTGAATACCGCCTCAACATCATCGACGTCGATACCGCGGGCTGCCACATCCGTTGCCACCAGAATGTCCGTCCGTCCGGTACGGAATGCACGCATGACACGGTCACGCTGCTCCTGTTTCAGATCGCCGTGAAGTCCTTCTGCAAAATAACCGCGTCCCTGTAAGCCCTGTACCAGCTCATCGACCTGCTTTTTCGTGTTGCAAAATACCACTGAGAGCTTCGGATCATAGAGATCCAGCAGACGGCACATAACCTCCAGCTTATTCTTCGGTTTTACTTCATAATAATACTGGGTTACCTTCGGAACGGTCAGCTCTTTCTTGACCACGCGCACAATCTGCGGATCTTTCTGGAAGTTCGTCGCGATCCGCTGAATCGCCTGCGGCATCGTCGCTGAGAACATCAGCGTCTGTCTCTCCTCCGGCAGTGCGCTTAAGATGGTTTCCATATCCTCTAAAAAGCCCATGTTCAGCATCTCGTCCGCCTCGTCGAGGACAACCGTGTGGATCTGATCCATCTTGACGGTTTTGCGGCGCATGTGATCCATCACACGCCCCGGCGTACCGATGATAACCTGCACACCATCCTTGAGGGAACGGATCTGACGTCCGATCTCCTGTCCGCCGTAGATCGGCAGAACCTTGACACCGTGCATGTATTTTGCCAGGCGGCGGATCTCCTCAGATACCTGGATGGCAAGTTCACGGGTCGGGCAGAGAATGATCGCCTGCGGCTTCTTATTCTTCGGATCGATCTTCTGTAACAGCGGAATACCAAACGCAGCCGTCTTACCGGTACCGGTCTGTGCCTGTCCGATGATATCCAGTCCCTGCAGTTCCAGCGGAATCGCCTGTCCCTGAATCGGAGAAGCCGCCTCGAACCCCATATCGGTGATCGCACGCATGATCTTTGCATCTAACTCTAAATCTTCAAATCTGATTGTTTCCATTCTATTCCTTTCATTGTCTGATTAACGGTCTGCACATTCCGGAGATACATTTCATATATCATATTAGTTATCTTTTTTGCATTCTTCCGGAATATTTACAAAAAAAGAAAGAGGCAGTTTGCCCCTTTGCAATACGCATAGCTATCACTATACCAGATCATAGTGTGGATGTCAAACAGATGGAGAAAAATTTGACATCCACCCCATTTGGGACTACACTAACAGTTGATTTCATACAGTTGCTGCATGCTCTATGAACCTGCCGGACTGTCACTGCATTTCTTATTTATATACACCCGAAGTTTTGTTGCACCGGATTTTCTCAAAACTTCCAGACATACATCACAGCAGAAAGGAGGACAGCGCCGTTCTTTTTCCAAAAGGTTTTTGATACAGGCGCCTGTTATCATTATGAAAATCATTGATTCACATTTGCACTTTTGTCCCGGTTACCCGCATTTCGATGAGATTGCCATCGAAGCCGGTCATATCAATAATGAAGAGCATCTGCGGGAATGCTTTCAGAAATATAATATCGTCGGCGGCATCGTCATGGGAAACCGCGGCGTTCACCCGGATAATCACACATACCCGGATTTTCTGCGCTATTGCGTCGGCGTCGAAGCACGAAAACTGACGCCGGAAAAGATTCAGAAGACATGCGATCTTGTCGAAGAAAACTTAAAACGGAATACCTGCGTCGGCATCAAACTCTATCCGGGATATGATTCCATCTACGTTACCGACGAGCGCTTCGAACCGATCTACGACCTCGCCAAGGCGTATAAAAAGCCGGTTGCCATCCACACCGGACAGACCGCCGGTTCCAAAGCATTCATCAAATACAGCCATCCGCTGACCCTCGATGAAGCCGCCGTCCGCCATCCGGATGTCCAGTTCGTCATGTGCCACTTCGGCAACCCGTGGCTGATGGATGCCGCCGCCGTTGTCGAGAAAAATGAAAATGTCGCCGCCGACCTCTCTGGGCTTTTAGAGGGCAAATTTGACATTCCGGAGTTTCTGGAAGAGCAGAGCGGGTATATCAGCACCCTGAAAACCTGGCTTGCCTACATCCGCGACTATGATAAGCTCATGTTCGGCACCGACTGGCCGCTCGCCAACTATGAAGATTACATCGAAATTACGAAACGGCTGATTCCGGAAAAATACTGGGAAACTGTGTTCTATCAGGCGGCGGAGCGGATTTATCATTGCAATTTTTAATGGATTTTTAGAAATCATAGCTCTTTTAAACCATAAAAAAGATACTGAAAACGGCTTATTTCAGGCTGTTCCCAGTATCTTTTTTATCTCAAAACATCATTCTTTCCCGGCACCTGTCACATCTAAAAATACATCCGCCACTCTTTCCATCCCCAGATACGCATACGGCAGCAGCAGCATAAAATACACCACCGAATACTGCCCCTTTGCCTCCCAGACCAGATGGAACAGGAATCCCCCAATAAACACGATTCCCGGAAGCAGCATCCCCCATCTGTCCGTTTCTCCACGTTCCTGCCTCTCCCAGACCGTTTCCATTCCCTGTTTTTTCACAGCTTTCACAGTTTTTTCTGCCTTTTCTGCTTCTATCCTCTTTTCCCATGTTCGGTTCATCAGGACATGCTTACTTCGGCTTCCTTTGGCACTCATCCCGGCAATCACCCATACACATGCCATCGCATACACAAACGTCTGCACCAGATTCGCCGCAAAAACATAGAGCCGGTTCAGACCCCCTTCTTCCTTGAAAAGCTCCCATGGCGGGCTTCCCTCCGCCCAGGAGGTATTTCCCACCTCCTGGATCCAGAGACTCTGAAAGGTCGGTTCCGCCCAGATTGACTCGATCTTCCGAACAAAGAAATCAGCGGCTTTCGCCGGTTCCTCTGCCATATCTGAAATCGTTTTCCGCAAATCTGCCTGCGCCCATGCGGCCGCCAGATCCGCATCCCCATCTGCCTTCTGAAAGAGTTTTACCTGATAGCCATTGTACCAGCCCGGTCCACGTTTGCTCTCCTCCAGTCCCATCTGCACCCAGGCAATCATCGGCGCACCGTCCGATACCGTGCGTCCGGTCACAGAAGAAATTCCTGTTTGAATCCCCCGGTTTCCAATCACATACACTGTAATCAGAAGCACCGCTGCCACCAGCAGGCGTGCTTTCCTTCGAAAGACTCCCGAGGATGCCAGATACAAAAACAGCGCCACCAGCACAATCTCATAATTCGACTTGAGGATCACCGCCGCCGCTACTGCTGCCGCGCCAATCCAGAAGTCTCTTCCCCGCCCCTCTTCCACATACCGCACCAGACGTTCCATCGCCAGACACGAAAGTCCAAATCCTGGCATCGTGCCGTACACGAAGAGGATATAGAAAGAAAATGGCAGACAGCACGCCATCCACAAAAGCAAGCTGCACCTTTCGTTTCCCCAGACCGTCATCCGCTGCAGGCTCACGATTCCCAGAATAAAAAATCCGATATTTAAAATCTGGAAAACTACATACGCCGCATCTCCAAAGAAAAATGCCAGCACTGCCATATAGAGAATCAGCCCGTTCTGAGACGGGTAAGTGTACGCATACCCAAGCGGTCCTTCCGCTGTCCCATATGAATACGCCACCGGCTCCCAGGCGCTGAAATCGCCCTGCAGAAGTCCTTGCGCGGACGCCATACACTGATGGGAGTCAGAACCGCCCCAGGACGGGACAAGGAGAATCCAAAAAAGATAGGCAGCAGCCGCTAAAAGAAGCCACTGGTTCTTCCGGCACTTTCGTTCCTTTCTCCGCCTGTAAAACACCGTCAATCCAATCACACCCGCACCAAAAAACAGGTGCAGAAACAGACTGTCCCTTCCATACTGTACAATCTCAGAACCTCCATAGACCCGGCAGGTCACAACCGCGCTGAGCAGTGTCATGAAAAAAAGAATTCCTCCCAACAAAATCCGCACCAGCCCGACACAAAATTTTTCCAGCATTTTCTTCCTCACTTCTGTCATTTCTGTCAAATTCAGGTTTCATCATTACTGTTCAAGCATCGTGCCCAGCAACTTTTTATCCCTTTTTCATTCCCATCTGCCCTAAAACTTTACTCATTTTATCAAGTCATTTGCCAAATGTCCACTCTTTCCGGCACTCTTTTTGTTACTATGAACAGCTACGGATTTGAACCGTTACCTCTTCCCCAAAATATAGCTTGACATTCCTCTTCGGTTCTGATATATCTTAAACATAGCAGTCATACAACTGACGGATAAGTGGATTAACCACATGAAGTATGACTGGAAATTGCCGACCGTCTGGGCGTCACAGCACAGACCGTGGGTATTTTTTTTACTTTTTTTCACTCTCACTGTCTCTGCTGGGATCGAAATTTTTCAACCAGGAGGGAAACACATGTCTGCTATGTATCAAACATTCCAAAACACACCTATCTTCCAAACGGCCTGGAGAGATTTTCTGGGCTCCAAATGGACCGACGAAGTGAACGTCCGCGATTTCATCCAGAACAACTATACGCAATATGATGGCGATGAAAGCTTTCTCGCTGCCCCGACCAGTGCCACTCATCTGCTCTGGGAACGCCTTCAAAAGCTTCAGAAGGAAGAGCACGAAAAGGGCGGTGTGCTCGAATGCGAAACTGAAATCGTATCCAGCCTGACCGCCTACGGTCCGGGATATATCGATCCGGAGCTTAAAGATCTGGAACGCATCGTCGGACTTCAGACCGACAAACCACTCAAGCGGGCATTTATGCCATTCGGCGGAATCAAGATGGCGGAGGAAGCCGCTGAAACCTACGGCTACCATGTCAATCCAAAATTTCATAAAATCTTTACCGAATACCACAAAACCCACAACCAGGCCGTCTTCGATGCATATACCCCGGAAATGAAAGCCGCCCGCCACTGCCATATTGTCACCGGGCTTCCGGATACCTACGGACGCGGCCGAATCGTAGGCGACTACCGCCGGATCGCCCTGTACGGAATCGATTTCCTAATTCAGGAAAAGAAAAAGGATCTGGAACGCTGCGGAAATGGTGCCATGTTTGATGACATCATCCGCCAGCGGGAAGAGCTCGCCGAGCAGATCCGCGCTCTAAAGGGCATTCAGGAGATGGCTGCCATCTATGGTTTTGATATCTCCCGTCCGGCTTCCAATGCCAAAGAAGCCGTCCAGTGGCTCTACTTCGGTTACCTCGCTGCCGTTAAGACCCAGAACGGTGCCGCCATGAGTGTCGGACGCGTTTCCACCTTCCTTGATATCTACATCAACCGGGATTTAACAGAAAAAACACTGACCGAAGCCGAGGCACAGGAATTAATCGACCATATGACAATGAAATTCCGCATGGTAAAATTTGCCCGGATTCCATCCTACAACCAACTTTTCTCCGGCGATCCGGTCTGGGCAACGCTGGAGGTTGCCGGTCTGGGACAAGACGGGCGTCCGATGGTAACGAAAAACGATTTCCGCTTTTTACATACGCTGGAAAATATGGGACCGTCCCCGGAACCAAACCTGACCGTCCTTTACTCTTCCCGCCTGCCAGAGGCATTTAAGAAATATGCTGCCAAAATCTCCATCAACACATCCTCGATCCAGTATGAAAACGACGATGTCATGCGTCCCATCTGGGGGGACGACTACAGTATCTGCTGCTGCGTCTCCGCCACCCAGACAGGCAAGGAAATGCAGTTGTTCGGTGCCCGTGCCAATCTTGCCAAATGCCTTCTCTATGCCATCAACGGAGGCAGAGACGAGAAATACACTACCAAAGACGGACGCCCGATGCAGGTTGGTCCGGCGTATGCGCCGATCACATCCGAATACCTCGATTATCAGGAAGTCATGCATAAATACGATCAGATGCTGGACTGGCTGGCGGGCATTTATGTGAATATCCTCAATTTGATTCACTATATGCACGATAAATATTACTATGAATCCGCTGAGATGGCGTTGATCGACACGGATGTCCGGCGTACCTTTGCCACCGGAATCGCCGGTTTCTCCCACGTGGTCGATTCTCTCTCCGCGATCCGGTATGCAAAAGTGAAGGTCATCCGTGATGAATACGGCATCGCCCGCAAGTTTGAGACAGAGGGCGATTTCCCACGCTACGGAAATGATGACGACCGCGCCGATGAGATTGCCGTATGGCTGTTAAAAACCTTTTTACATAAAGTAAAAAAATACCACACCTACCGGAATTCCGAGGCAACCACCTCCATCCTCACGATTACCTCCAATGTTGTATATGGTAAGGCAACCGGCGCACTTCCGGACGGACGGCCGGCATTCACCCCGTTTGCCCCAGGCGCAACTCCTTCCTACGGCGCAGAGCAGAACGGTCTGCTCGCTTCTTTAAACTCGGTCGCAAAGCTTCCATATGAATATGCGCTCGACGGCATCTCCAACACAGAAACGATTGCACCGGGGGCGCTCGGTCACTCCGAGACAGAACGGAAAAACAACCTGGTTCACGTCCTGGACGGATATTTTGATCAGGGCGCGCATCATTTAAATGTAAATGTCTTTGGAATCGAAAAACTGAAAGACGCGATGGAACACCCGGAAAAACCGGAATATGCCAACTTCACCATCCGTGTTTCCGGATATGCCGTTAAATTTATCAATCTGACCAGAGAACAGCAGCTCGACGTGATCGCCCGTACCTGCCATGAGGTGCTGTAACGATGCATACCGGTTATATTCATTCCATCGATACCTTCGGCTCCGTAGACGGTCCCGGTGTCCGCTTCGTGGTATTCATGCAGGGCTGTCTCATGCGCTGCCGCTACTGCCACAATCCGGATACATGGGTACTGCCAAAGGGACTTTCCCTCCCGGACGCCTCCACCCGCACTTCCGGCGCATCCGCTCTTTCCGAAGGTGTTTCTTGTCCATCTAAACACACCAGTTCGCAGGAAATCATCCCGGAAGCACTTCTTCGCCAGGCACTCCGCTACCGGAGTTACTGGCGCGGGGGCGGCGGCATCACCGTCAGCGGCGGAGAACCGCTCCTTCAAGCTGACTTTTTGTGTGAATTTTTCCAGCTTGCCAAAGAACAGCACATTCACACCACACTGGACACCGCGGGACAGCCATTTACCACCGCCGAACCTTTCTTTTCCCGCCTGACCACGCTTTTAGAGCACACCGATCTTGTTATTCTGGATCTGAAACACATCGATCCAGAAAAACATCGTCTTCTGACTGGGCACTCCAACGAATCCATTCTTTCCTTTGCCCGGTTTTTAGACCAGATTCATAAGCCCATGTGGGTCCGGCATGTTTTAGTCCCCGGCATTACCGATGATCCAGCCAACCTGCATGGAATCCGTGCATTTCTGGACACACTTTCAAATGTGGAAAAGGTAGAAATTCTCCCCTACCACACGCTCGGCATCTATAAATGGGAAACGCTTGGCATTCCCTATTCCCTGTCCGGCATCCGTATCCCGGACGAGAACGATCTGAAACAGGCAGACCAAATCCTGTTGGGATGAAAAAGAATGTGCCTTGGCACATTCGGGCGTCTCGCGCGGTCGCTTGCGACATGTTTCTGCTTCGCGCGAGTGCGCATCCTCGCGGAGCATTTTATATTTCATAGGACGCAATTTCCTATGAAATATAAAACGGCCCTTGGAAAGCGCTCCTGTTTGCGTTTCCCAAGGGTCGTTTTTATGTGGCTTATCCAGTCATCAGACTTTAAACCGGTATCCAACGCCCCATATCGTCTCAATATACTGCGGTTTCGCCGTGTTGAACTCGATCTTCTCACGGATCTTCTTAATATGCACGGTAACCGTCGCGATATCTCCCAACGACTCCATATCCCAGATCTCGCGGAAGAGTTCTTCCTTGGTAAATACATGGTTCGGGTTCTGTGCTAAAAAGGTCAGCAGGTCAAATTCCTTCGTCGTGAAGTTCTTCTCCTCGCCGTTGATGTAAACGCGGCGGGCAGTCTTATCAATCTTGAGTCCCCGGATCTCGATGATCTCGTTTTCCGGCATACCGCTGCCGATCAGGCGCTCATAACGCGCCAGATGCGCCTTGACACGCGCCACCATCTCGCTCGGACTGAATGGTTTCGTGATATAATCGTCCGCGCCCAGTCCCAGACCGCGGATCTTGTCAATATCGTCCTTTTTCGCAGATACCATGATGATCGGTGTGTTTTTTACTTCCCGGATCTTCTTGCAGATCTCGAAGCCATCGACCCCTGGCAGCATCAGATCAAGAATCAGAAGGTCAAAATCTTCCTCCATGCCGCGTTTCAGTCCCGTTTCTCCATTATTTTCTATCTCAACCTCAAAACCAGAAAGCTCCAGATAGTCTTTTTCCAGCTCTGCAATACTCTCCTCGTCTTCTACGATTAATATTCTGCTCATCTGTGAATTCCTCCTGCTGTTTTTATTTAAACGACCAAACTTCAAATCACTATGCCCCGACATACTTGCGCAAAACGAAATGGATCTCCGTTCCGATGCCTTCCTTGCTGGTCGCCCAGATGCGTCCGCCGTGATCTTCGATAATCTTCTTTACGATCGAAAGCCCGATGCCGCTGCCGCCCTTGGACGAATTTCTCGACGAGTCCGTCCGGTAGAAACGGTCGAAAATATACGGCAGATCTTTCGCCGCGATTCCCTTTCCGTTGTCCTCGATGATGACCTGGATAAAATCGCCGTCATCCTTGATGCGGATATTTAAAATACCCTTTTTCTTGTCCAGATATTTGAGCGAATTTCCGATAATGTTGTTGATCACTCGCTTCATCTGCTCCGCGTCCGCGATCACGACCACATCCTCGTCCACATAGTTGAAATATCCCAGCTCGATGCCGCGCGTCTCCATATCCAGACCAACTTCCTCAACACAATCACCAAAATATTCCGCCACATTGATCTTTGAAAAGTTGTACGGAATCTTGTTCGTATCAATCTTCGAATAGAACGTCAGCTCGTCAATCAGTCGATCCATATCGTTTGCTTTATTATAAATCGTCCGAATATATTTATTCAATTTCTCAGGTGAAGAAGCCACGCCATCCTGAATGCCTTCCACATACCCCTTGATCGCCGTGATCGGAGTCTTCAGATCATGGGAAATATTGCTGATCAGCTCTTTGCTCTCCTTGTCGTACTGGAGTTTTTCTTCCTGCGATTCCTTGAGACGCAGACGCATCTCCTCGAAATCCTGGCAGAGCATTCCGATCTCATCTTCATCATCCACATCGAGCGTAAAGTCCAGATTTCCATCCCGGATCTGCTTGGTCGCCTCCTGCAGCTTGTGCAGCGGACGCAGCAGAGAACGGTAGATCCACATGATCAGCAGACCGCCCATAAAACTGATAATCAGCACGCCGAGAAGCAGCATCTCTCCGAGCAGCGCCTTGATCTCCGGCACATAATCCCCGACGTTCGTCACGATGAACACACTGCCCTGTGAATCATCTGAAAACCGGAAATCGATCTGTTTGACCAGATGCTGTTCCTCGCCATCCATGTAAATACTGCCTGCCATACTTCCCTGATCACCGTACGGCGCCAGCCGTTCGCAGAGCTCGCGTCCATCCTCGCTTCCGCAGAATGTGATGTCCTTGCCCTTGCGGATGACCAGATACGAATATTTATCGCGCAGTTCTTCATTGACCTTGTTCAAATAAGCCGGTTCTTCAAATAAATCTGTATTTTCCCCGACCGCCTCGCGGATCTCCTCCTGGATTCCCTGCGTCAGCCGGTTAAACACCTGTGTCTGATTGCCGGAGAGCAGATCGATCTGCTCCGACAGCCCGTATGTTTTCTGAAACAGATGCTCCTGATAATTTACGAGTCCGAACGCCGCCACAAATATGAGCACAATCGGAACGACCGTAATCGTCACAAAAGCAATCGCCAGACGTGTGCGTATCTTCATCCTATTTCCTCCAGTCATTGCCCGGTCTGATACCAGATTGCTCCTACAAAAATCCTCCCGCAAAACTGCGTCGGACTTCTGCGCTTTTGCTCCTGATATCTTCCACAAATAGTGTATCATATTTTGCAGATTACGTCTCTAAAAGTATTATAAATAAAAAAGCATGTGCCTTTTTGTGTAATAAAAGAGACTGCCGCAAAAGCGGCAGCCCCCTCGTTCTGATCTTATGATTTTTTACGGGCAGATATCCCTGCAGCGTTTCCTACTTTTACAGATACGCCTTTAATTCATCCACCTTATCCAGCTTCTCCCACGGAAGATCCAGATCGTCGCGACCGAAATGTCCGTATGCAGCCGTCTGTTTGTAGATCGGGCGGCGCAGGTCAAGCATCTTGATGATGCCAGCCGGACGCAGGTCAAAGTGCTTGCGGATCATCTCAACCAGCTGATCCTCACGCAACTTGCTGGTTCCGAATGTATCTACCATGATGGAGGTCGGCTGTGCAACACCGATCGCATAGGAAAGCTGAATCTCACATCTGTCTGCCAGTCCGGCTGCTACGATGTTTTTCGCAACATAGCGGGCTGCGTATGCAGCAGAACGATCCACTTTTGTGCAGTCTTTTCCGGAGAATGCGCCGCCGCCGTGACGCGCCATGCCGCCGTAGGTGTCCACAATGATCTTACGTCCGGTCAGGCCGCTGTCTCCGTGCGGACCGCCGATAACGAAACGTCCGGTCGGATTGATAAAGAATTTTGTATTCTCATCAACCATCTCTGCCGGCAGAATCTCGTCAAATACATATTTTTTAATATCCTTATGGATCTGCTCCTGGGTTACTTCCTCGTCATGCTGGGTGGAAAGAACCACTGCATCCAGACGGGATGGTTTGCCGTTCTCATCGTACTCTACGGTTACCTGTGTCTTGCCGTCCGGGCGCAGGTAGCGCAGGGTTCCGTCTTTGCGGACCTTGGTCAGCTGGCGTGCCAGTTTGTGTGCCAGATAAATCGGATATGGCATATATTCATCCGTTTCGTTGGTCGCATAACCAAACATCATACCCTGATCGCCGGCACCGATTGCCTCCAGCTCCTCGTCGGTCATCTTGTTCTCTTTTGCTTCCAGCGCTTTATCAACTCCCATCGCGATATCCGGGGACTGCTCGTCCAGTGCCACGATCACGCCGCAGGTATCACAGTCAAAACCGTATTTCGCACGGTCATAACCGATCTCACGGACGGTATTGCGGACTACCTTCTGGATATCCACATAGCCTTTCGTTGTGATCTCGCCCATAACCATAACCAGACCGGTTGTCGTCGCCGTCTCACAAGCCACACGGCTCATCGGATCCTGCTCTAAGAGCGCGTCCAGAATCGCATCGGAAATCTGATCACACATTTTATCCGGATGTCCTTCGGTTACTGATTCAGATGTAAAAAGTAATCTCTCCATATTTCCTCCTTTGATAAGTTTGTCGTAAGACATAAAAAAAGTCCGCAGCAACACGGACTTGATTATCTCGATCAAATCCTCTTATTGCTCGATAAACCGATCTCCCGGTTCCTCGCTCAGGCTGGCACCTTCCGTTCCCTGCTGAGACCAATTTTCAGTCCCATGTAACGGGGTTGCCGTGACTTCATAGATCCTTTGTATCTCCATCACTCTGAATAAGGGATATATACGAACTTTTTAATTGTTAAAAGTTTCAACAGTACGATAACATACTCCGCGGTGTCTGTCAAGCAATATGTGACACCGCATTCTTTTTTATCAGCCCACTTTGAGTCTGAACTTCTGCGCCTCTTTCTCGGAATCGACTTTCTCGATCACCGCGCCAAGTCCCTGCAGCTTCTTCTCAAAATGCTCATAGCCTCTCTGGATATAACCGATCTCATCAACGGTCGTATATCCTTCCGCTGCCAGCCCCGCAATGACCAGGGCAGCGCCTGCGCGCAGATCTGGTGCCTCCACCTGTGCTCCAGTCAGCTTCTTCACGCCGGTAATGATCGCGGTATTGCCCTCAACCTTGATGCGTCCACCCATGCGGGCAAGTTCGTCCACATATTTAAAACGGTTTTCAAAAATACTCTCGGTCACTACACTGGTTCCCTCTGCCAGTGCCAGTGTCACGGTGATCTGCGGCTGCATATCAGTCGGAAATCCCGGATACGGAAGTGTCTTGATATCGGTATGCACATGGCTCGGGCGTCCCACAACACGAACCGCCTCATCAAACTCCGTCACCTCACAGCCCATCTCGATAAGCTTCGCAGAAATTGCTTCCAGATGCTTCGGAATGACATTCTGTACCATCACGTCGCCGCGGGTGATCGCTGCCGCACACATAAATGTACCTGCCTCGATCTGGTCCGGGATGATCGAATATTCGGTTCCATGCAGCTTGTGGACGCCGCGGATGCGGATCACGTCGGTTCCGGCACCCTTGACATTGGCTCCCATGCTGTTTAAGAAGTTCGCCACATCGACGACATGTGGTTCTTTCGCCGGATTCTCGATGATCGTCTCGCCCTCTGCCAGCGTCGCTGCCATCATGATATTGATCGTCGCGCCGACCGACACCATATCCAGATAAATATGGGTACCAACTAAATCAATCGCATGTGCGAGCACCGCGCCATTTTCCACCTGTACCTTCGCACCGAGGGCACGGAAGCCCTTTAAATGCTGGTCGATCGGACGGCTGCCGATGTTGCATCCGCCCGGAAGCGGAACCTGTGCGCTTTTATACTTGCCAAGCAGGGCGCCAATAAAATAGTAGGAAGCCCGGATCCGGCGGATGTACTCGTCATCCACATGGATCGCATGAATCCCCTTCGCATTGATGCGGACAGTGTGCCGGTCAATCCGGTCTACCATCGCGCCAATCTCCGAAACAGCCTCCAGAAACACGTTGATATCACGCACGTCCGGCAGATTTTCTATTAAAACATCCTCGTCCGTCAGAATCGATGCCGCCAAGATTCCCAGCGCCGCATTCTTCGCTCCGCTGATAGTCACTTCGCCTACCAGCGGATTTCCGCCCTTCATAATAAATTGTTCCATTCTGCACCTCAAAATCTATTATCTTACGATACTTACACGCGCCAGACGGCGCCTCAAATCTTTAATATTTTCTTAAATTTATATCATGTTATCTACATGATTATATCATAACATCTCAATTTGTAAAGCACTGGCTTTCCGTTTATTACTGTTCACGCATATGTGCCCAGTAATGGAATTTGCCGTGGCTTCGCATTCTAATACGGCAAATTCCTGCTGCCACCACGTTTTCTTACGGCACTTTCGGTTCCAAAAGTGCCTCCCCGTGAACAGTAACTTCCGTTTTCTCCTTAATTAGCAAGGAAACAGATGAAATCATTGCCTCCATTTCCCTCGAAAAATGCTGCTGCATCGTTGAGTCCCATCTTATCCGTGTAGGCAAATTCCGTGCCCGGATACCAGAGACAGGAGATGTTGTACGCGTCGTATCCACAGATCAAACCATAGCTTCCGTCTCCCAGATATGCCACCACTGGCATGCCCGCGTAGACAAAGTAGAGAATCTGGTTCAGCGTCAGCCCGCGTGCGTCGATTAACTCTGTGCCATCCGAGGAGGTCGTCTTTCCGTCCGCCATATCCGACAGATAGCGGCTGACGGTTCCCGCCATATTCTGTACGTCGCGGATTGTCTTCGCGTCGCTCCGGTTTGCTCTCACCCAGACAACCCGGTCATTTTCATCCGTTACGAGTCCCATGCCATCGTAAGCTGCCTGCACCGCGCTGGAAAATTCCGCATACGAGCCTTTCAGGCGTCCCTCGCTGTAGGCACTGTAAATCCGCTGTGCAGCCGCGCCATTGTTCTGAAGCACAATCACATCATTTTCTTCTGCTGCCACCTGCTTCGGAACATGCACCTTCGTGCTCCGTGCCGTCTTGCCTGCATCCAGCTTGACGCAGTAGAGACGCCCCTTTGCGCTGTCATTTAATGTAGCGATTCCATCCAGTGGATCTTTCGACACTTCCTCATTACAGACCAGCGTGTCCTCGTCCATCGGCTGATAGCCGCTTCCTATCTGGTGCATCCGTGACAGATGAACCCGGCTGTCCTGAATCCGCACATCCACCAGGCTGACACCCGGCTTCTCATAGCGGGTCTCCATCTCCATATTGCTGCCGACGATCTCGACCGCATACAGCGGAAGCCCCGTCACGCGTCCGTCCATCGTAAGCTGCTCGTTCGGATGGGCAAGCCCGTAGACTAAGTCGGTTCCGACAAATCCGATCAGCCGGATCACGGTCTGCTCCTGGAAGGAAATCTCATCCTTCTTGCCTGTCTCCAGATTCATGACATGCAGCTTGGTCGAACGGTAAATATCCGCCCCATCCTGCCACGCAATCCGGGAGGCATCCGTGCTGACTGCAAAATTTTCCTCCGTCAGGCCATCTGCCACCACCATGTACTCTTTTCCCGTCAGATCGACACTGTAAACCGCATGGTTCATCAGCACATACAGCGTCTGCCCGCCGCTTAAGTAGCACAGCTGGTTGATATCCTGGCGCAGGTTGCCGTAATCGGTCGATGCCGGCAGATACAGCCGCTCTGTCAGGGCATTTCCCGCAGTCTCATAGCGGTACAGCGCGATTCCCGTCGTTCCCTCGTGGTTACCGCGGCTCATATAGCCGTACACGGCAAAATCAATCTGGCCTGCCTCGCTCACATCCAGAATCTTGATTCCGTAGGTATCATAATTGACCCTCGTATCATTCTCGCTCTTGCGGAACGCAAATACCTTTGTGCTCTCTTTTTTTCCTGTATCATAAATCCAGAGCGCCCGGTTTGCCACAAAGGCACGGTATTTTCCCGCTTCATCCTGCATCGACTGCAGATCCTCCGCATCCGAAACCCCCAGCTGAATCCGGTCGCCAGAATAGGCGCTGCTCTCCCCCGTAAAAATCTGGTCCGCGCGGCGGTCATAATTCATCATGTAGATGCGCTGTGCGCCCAGCTTCATCGTGAAGCTCTCGATCACATCGTAATAAGCAGCCGCCTTGCCATCCTTCATCTCACTTACAACATACTTTAAATCGATCGTCCCAATGATGCCTTGCAGCTCCCGCAGATGAATTTCCGGTTCGCTGACCCGCTCCATCGAAAGCCCTTTCCAGGTCAGCTGGCTGAAATCGCTTTTTAACGTCACATGTCCCAACGAACTGTTGTCCGCATTCGGATCCGTCTCCAGATAGGTCGTCAGCTCCCTCGCTGAATCATAATCAAACGTCTTTTCAGAAAAGGACACCGCCAGATCGACCATCTCCTGCACACGGCTCTCCTGCTGCCACATCACGCGCGTGTAAAAATAGATCGCCGGGTGCTTTTCCGTCGTGATCGCAATCGTTAAGCGGTATTCGCTTTCCTCCGTCAGAAGGTTCTGGATCGGAAGCTCCGCAGAAACCTCTTCCCCTGACTGTTCCCAGTGGTCAAGCGTTGTCCGTTCTACCAGACGTTCGCCGTCCAGACTGCGGATCTCATACTGCATCCCCGTAATCTGGGAGTCCAGCTTGTCGATCGTCACCGACAGTTTCCGGTCTGCCGGAAGCAGCGTCAGATCCCCGCGTCCAGCCGCTTTCTGGCTGTCCTCCACGAAACCGTCCAGCTCGTTCATCCGCCGCCCCAGAATATTCACATAAGCGACTGGAAGGTTCGCGTCCTCAATCGAAGTATAGACTGCCCCATCCTCCCGCAGCTGCATCCAGGACCAGGTAAAATAACCGGCTACTGCCAGCACAAATAAGATCAGTAAAATCAGTATCTTTTTCAGGTTTTTCTTCATATATCAAATCAATTCCTTTTATCTCTCCACCATACCAGTTCCGTATCTTCACAGGTACAGGAAAATCTACCCGTCGAACTGTTTTTGTTTTGTCATGTACGCCAAAAACTGCCGCAGGCACCTATCTGTCCCGGCGGCAGCCTTTGTCTCAGTATAACACAAGCAGGCTTCAAATTCCAGAATTTCTATGATTTGTAAGAACTCCGATTTTTCACTCCGATTGTTCTTTTTCCAAATCGGCAAAATCCGTGTCACAACTGGATGTTACCGCATTTTGATTCAGAAAATTTGCACCCAAAAACCGCAATTTCAGCACTTCCGACACCGTCTTCGCTCCTGCAGCTCATTCATTAATAAAACCTGAAGAAAATCCTGAAGCGGCGCTCCCCACGGATTCCCCGGTCTCCCCGGACGCGGTTCCGGCGGCGGGGGCGGCGGTCCCCACGGATTTCCTGGTCCTCCCGGGCGCGGTCCCGGCGGCGGACTCCATGGACGGCGCTCCTGCGCGGTCAGATTCGGCTCATCCGCCTCCCACACCATATATCCAGCGTTTCCGCCCTTCTGTTCGCCCCGAAGTGGTCCATACCATACATCATTTCCAGGAAGATGCGGCTGTATGCTGGTTCCCGCCAGATTCTCTTCTCTTTCTCCACCAGGAGAATCTATTTTCAGGGAATTTTCCACCATCGCCGTTCCTTCTTCTGTGGATACGGTACCCACGTCCGCCGCCTTTATATAGGTCGTCAGTGTATCCGTCCTTTCCGTTCCAGCCGGATAAACCTTCTGCCATTTTTCCAGTGCCCGTTTTGTCAGTTTTTCCAGAAAGATCCGATCCGGATATTCATCATAGATGGGACTCCCCTCATACTCCAGCTCATCACAGACCGCTTCCACGCAAAGCTGCATCTGCTTACATGCAGCCGGATAAAGACTCTTAAAATATGCAAAATCCTGCATCGGACTGCCATTCCCCCTTAATTCAAGGCTTACATGGTATCCTATGCAGGATTTATGCGTATCATGTTATTCTCACGTACCGTTTTTCACGTTATCCTCTGCACAGCCGAATCAACTGTTCCTCAAATTATCAAAACAGTTTTTCCGGGTACACGCCCTCACGGATCAGCGCCCGGATCGACTCCGTCACACTCTCCTTATCCTCACGGTAGGTCACGCCAAACCAGCGGTCATGCGTCTCCAGAAGCTTCACCCGTGCGCGTCCGTCGTGGATCATCTGATCGATGATCGTCGGAAGCAGGTACTCCGACTTCACGTCGCCCTCTTTCAGCCCCGCAAGAAACTCTGGAAATCCTTTTTCCAGCTCCTCCACAAAGCCCGGTGTGAGTCCCCACATATTCATCGATACATGCTGGTTCTCCTGAACCGAAACCGGACTCCCCTCTTTATCCGTCGCCGTCATGCCGTCCGCTGTCTTCTGGATATTGTAGGTTTCGGTTACGCGTTTTAAAATCTCTCCCTCACCCACCTCACAGACGCCGCGTGTCACGCCGCCGTTCTCGCTGAGCGTATTTGCCAGAATAAAGCCACCCATACAGATATCATACACCGGTGCGTTCACGTCCATCTGTTCCACCATGTATGTATGAATCTTTCGGAACACTTCTTTTCCATAATAATCATCCGCATTGATCACCAGAAATGGCTCTTCGACCAGTCCGCGAATGCTCAAAATCGCCTGTCCGGTTCCCCACGGTTTTTTCCGGTCTGCCGGGACACTGAATCCCTCCGGTACATCCGAAAGCTCCTGAAATGCGTATGTCACCGGCGCAATCTTCTCAATCCGGTTCCCGATCACTTCTTTGAAGTCCTCCTCCAAATCATGGCGGATCACAAAGATAATCCGGTCAAATCCCGCTTCCAGCGCGTCATGGATGGAGTAATCCATAATGATCTCCCCATTCGGACCCACCGGCTCCAGCTGTTTGATCCCTCCGCCAAAACGGCTTCCGATTCCGGCTGCCATAATGACAAGTGCTGTTTTTTTCATCTTCCCTCTCCTCGTCCGTATATTTGCTGCCATCTGAACATTATGTGAACAACAACATTTTTACTGCAATCGTATATCCAGTATAGCACAGAACCCCTGTGGTTGCAATCATCCACAGGGGTTCCCATTTACACAACAAGGTATCATGGTTACCGTTCACGGGTAGGCACTTTTGGAACCGAAAGTGCCGTAAGAAAACGTGGTGGCAGCAGGAATTTGCCGTATTTAAATGCGAAGCCACGGCAAATTCCGTTACTGGGCACGTATGCGTGAACAGTAACTATCAGGGAGCACTTAATGGAACAGCGCCGTCACATTCGCCACTTCCTCCGCTGCCGACGCACGCGTCAGAGACGGTAAATCATAGAAGCAGTAACCGCTCACCTGTCCGGTTGCCCGTCCAGCCTGCACCTCGCGCTTCATGATATCATGATACCGCTGCCACTCCGGCACCTCGTTGCCGTCCACTGCATCTGTTCCGGTCTTATAGAGCGCCAGACCGACATACAGCTTCACATTGCCCTTCTTTTTCAGCGTCACCCACTCATTCAGGCAGTTTGCAAACGCATAGCCCGCTGCCTGGCCGTTCTGCTTCGCCTCAAATCCCCAGTAAATCTGCGGCATCAGGTAATCCACATAGCCGCTCTGGGTCATCCACGCATCCACATCTGTAAACTGGCGGGTATCTTTTCGGAGGTTCTGTAAATATCCCTCCGGGCTGATACCGAACAATGCCTGCGGACGGATCGACTTGACCGCACTGTAAACGCCCCTTACCAGCTCATTGACATTATTCCGTCTCCACGCCGCCACACTCAGCGATGTGCCGCCCGCCTGGTACTCCGGATAATCAAACCATGTTTCCGCCTTGCTGTCATCGAGATTCGGATAGAAATAATCATCAAAATGGATGCCATCCACCTCATAATTCGTCACGATCTCTTTCACACCGTCAATAATCAGCTGGCGCACCTGCGGAATCGCCGGATTGTAATAATACTCACCATTCTGGCACAATACCCACCGGTCATTCGAACTGTCCCCGTCCTTCGCCCACGCGATCGCCGGATTTGACGCACACAGATCCGAATAACGGTTCAGATACCCCGTGATCCGGTACGGATTGATCCACGCATGAAGCTGCAAGCCCCGCTGATGCGCCGCCTGCACCGCATATGCCAGCGGATCATACCCCGGATTCTTTCCCTGTTTTCCAGAGGCAAATTTCGACCACGGGAAATACTGTGACGGATACATCGCATCTCCATCCGGGCGAACCTGTAGGAAAACCGCATTTAACCCCTTCTGTACACAGAGGTCCAGTGTCTGATCCATCGCTTTCTTATATCCAGCCTCATCCTTCGCCCATCCATTCCAGTCCAGATACGAAACCCAGACACCTCTCATCTCTCCACTTCCAGGACTGCCGCCCGATACCGGACCCGCATACGCCTTCGAAACCGGCAGGAACAACATCCCCACCGCCAAAAGAAATGCTGCCACCCAGCCGATCGCCCTCTGTACCTGCTTTGCCATGCAAAATTCCTCCCCTCATTTCCTCCTATTCTACCAAATATTTCCAATAAATACTTTACTTTTTTCTGTCTCTTTTTTTTTCCAATACACAGGGACGAGCCCGCGAGGTCCGAACCGCCTTTCATATATCTTTGTACGCATCTTGAACACAGGTGTCCGAACAGGGCGGACGCAGTCCGTCATGGGCGAACATCTGTAGTGAAAGCAAGCGAACAAAGGTATATCGAAAGGGCGGTTCGGACCTCGTGGGCTCGTCCCGTCATTTTCACAACTATGTGCAAAAAAACCTCCCCTGACAGCCCTAAAGCCGCCAGAAGAGGCATTTTCATCATCACGAACAAAGCTCCCGCTTCTCCTTATAATGATGCTTCTCCTCCAGCATCATATCCTTCACCTTCATCAGGCGGATCTGCGTGCTTCTCTCATTTTCATCCAGCTTCATCGTGATATATTTGATATTTTTGCGCGCCTCCGGAATAATTACGTGTTCCAGCGCATTGACTCTCCGGCGCGTTTTCTCGATCTCGGCTGCCATGAGCTGGCAGGCTTTCTCTGTCTCGGACAGCCGCAGCATATCCGGCAGAATGTCCGCCAGCGACTTGACTGCCCCGTCCAGATCGCTCGAAGTAAACGCAAATCCATACGAGTAAATATCGTTCTCATCCGCCGTCCGGGTCTTATAATGGAACACCGGAATATCGACGCTCATTACATTTTTCTTGTCTGCCTCCAGATAAACCGCCTGTTTCGGCGCGGCAAGCGCGGTATTTAACGCCTGCTCGGACATCCCGGCTTTAGCGATGACGAAATTCACATTCGCACTCCTGATGCCCGCCTCCACTTTCTGGCGCAGCGCCATATTTTCCCGGACCAGATCCAGGAACTGGCGCATCAGCTCATCCCGCTTATCCTTCAGCAGTTTATGTCCCCGCGTGGCTGTCGCCAGCTTCTTTTTCAGCCTCGTAAGCTCCATTCGGGTCGGGTTGACCTGTGTCGATGCCATGCGTACCACCTCTCTCCTGCAATCACTTTGTCACGACAGATCCGCCAGCTCCCGCAGCCGCGTTATGACACGCCACTTTCGTTTTCAAGCGCATCCGCCATGCACAGGCATTTTTACTCTTTCCCATAATACAGATCCAGATACTTCTCATCGATACGTTTCAGCTCGCTTCTCGGCAGGATGGAAAGCAGTTTCCAGCCAATCCGCAGCGTCTCCTCGATATCGCGGTCCGTATTGTAGCCCTGGGAAACATATTCTTTTTCAAAGGCGTCCGCAAATTTTGCATAGATTAAGTCAACATCGGACAATGCCGCCTCGCCCAGGATCACCATGAGTTCCTTCGCTTCCTTGCCGCGCGCATACGCCGCAAAGAGCTGGTTTAAGGTGTTCGAATGGTCAGCACGCGTCTTGCCCTCGCCGATTCCCTTATCTTTCAGACGGGACAGCGACGGAAGTACGTCAATCGGCGGTGTGATGCCCTTGCGGTACAGATCACGGCTTAAGATAATCTGTCCCTCGGTAATATATCCGGTTAAGTCCGGAATCGGGTGCGTCTTGTCATCCTCCGGCATGGTTAAGATCGGAATCATCGTGATCGAACCATTCTTGCCTCTCTGGCGTCCGGCTCTCTCATACAGGGATGCAAGATCCGTGTACATATAACCCGGATAACCGCGGCGTCCCGGAACTTCCTTGCGGGCAGCCGAAATCTCTCGCAGCGCATCCGCGTAGTTCGTGATATCCGTCAGGATAACGAGAACGTGCATATTTTTCTCAAATGCCAGATACTCGGCAGCCGTCAGCGCCATACGCGGGGTCGCGATACGCTCAACCGCCGGATCGTTTGCCAGGTTGATAAACAGGACGGTACGGTCGATCGCGCCCGTCTCCTTAAAGCTCTCGGTAAAGAAATGCGCTTCCTCAAAGGTGATACCCATCGCCGCAAAGACAACGGCAAACGGTTCGTCCGTGCCGCGCACCTTCGCCTGTCTCGCAATCTGGGCTGCCAGATTCGCATGCGGCAGACCGGACGCCGAGAAAATCGGCAATTTCTGACCGCGAACCAGTGTATTCAGACCATCGATCGCGGAAACACCCGTCTGGATAAACTCCTGCGGATAGCTTCTCGCCGCCGGGTTCATCGGCAGACCATTGATATCGCGGCGTTCCTCCGGCAGGATCTCCGGACCGCCGTCGATTGGATTGCCCAGACCGTCAAAGACGCGTCCCAGCATATCCTCCGATACGCCAAGTTCCATCGTTCTGCCTAAAAAACGCACCTTACTATTTGAAAGGTTGATACCCGTGGAACTCTCAAAAAGCTGTACCAGCGCATTGCCGCCGTCGATCTCCAGCACCTTGCAGCGTCTCTTTTCGCCGCTCGCCAGCTCGATCTCACCCAACTCGTCATAGGTAACATTTTCCACGCCCTGCACCAGCATCAGAGGACCTGCAACCTCCTGTATGGTTCTATATTCTTTCGGCATTTAGAATGCCCCCTTTCCAGCCGCATCGGCAACCTCTTTCGCAAGTTCATCGAGGACCGCCTGATACTCTTTCTCCACGTCTTCTGCCTTCGTATATTTAAAACGTCCTATCTGCTCGCGCACCGGCATCTTGATGAGATTCTGGATGGAAGCGCCGCCTTCCAGCGCTTTCTTCGACTGCTCATAGAACGCCAGCACCAGCTTCATCATGCGGAACTGTTTCTGCAATGGTGTATACGTGTCAATCTCATGGAAGGAGTTCTGATGCAGGAAATCCTCACGGATCGAGCGCGCCGCTTCCATTTTCAGGCGGTCGATCGGGGACAGTGCATCCATGCCGACCATCTTTACGATCTCCTCCAGCTCTGCCTCTTCCTGCAGAAGGCTCATAAGACCCTGGCGGCAGCTCATCCACTCATCCGATACATTCTCATCAAACCATTTTCCCAGATTGTCCACATACAGGGAATAACTGGTCAGCCAGTTGATCGCCGGGAAATGGCGCTTGTATGCCAGCGCTGAATCGAGTCCCCAGAATACCTTGACGATACGCAACGTCGCCTGGGAAACCGGCTCGGAAATATCGCCGCCTGGCGGGGATACGGCTCCGATTGCGGACAGCGCGCCCTCGCGTCCGTCCCTGCCAAGGCAGATGACATGACCGGCACGCTCATAGAACTGTGCCAGACGGCTTCCTAAGTAGGCCGGATAACCTTCCTCGCCCGGCATCTCTTCCAGACGTCCCGACATCTCTCGCAGCGCCTCCGCCCATCGGGAGGTGGAATCCGCCATCAGTGCCACCGAATAACCCATGTCGCGGAAATACTCTGCGATCGTGATACCCGTGTAAATCGATGCCTCGCGGGCTGCTACCGGCATATCCGAAGTATTGGCAATCAGCACGGTCCGCTGCATCAGGGAGTGCCCGGTCTTTGGATCCTTTAACTCCGGGAACTCATTTAAAACATCCGTCATCTCGTTGCCGCGCTCACCGCAGCCGATGTAAACAACAATGTCCGCTTCCGCCCATTTCGCCAGCTGGTGCTGGATGACGGTCTTGCCGCTTCCGAACGGTCCCGGTACGGCTGCCACGCCGCCCTTGGCGATCGGGAAGAATGCGTCAACGACACGCTGTCCGGTGATCAGCGGTTTTACCGGCGGCAGCTTCGTCTGATACGGACGTCCGCGCCGAACCGGCCATTTCTGCATCATTGTAAGCTCTTTTTCGCCGTTTTCCGTCTCAATGACCGCTACAGTTTCCTCCACCGTAAATTCACCGCTCTTGATCTCTTTGACGGTACCTTTTACACCATACGGCACCATAATCTTATGCTCAATGATCAGCGTCTCCTGCACGGTACCGATGATGTCGCCTGCTTCCACACTGTCGCCCGCTTTCACGGTCGGCACAAACTGCCATTTCTTATCACGCTTTAAAGACGGAACCTCAACGCCGCGCTTTAAGTTGTTGCTGCCCGTCTCCTTCATGATATCGTCCAGCGGCCGCTGGATTCCATCGTAGATACTCGTCAGGAGTCCCGGTCCCAGTTCAACCGAAAGCGGCACATCCATCGACTCTACCGGCTCGCCAGGTCCTAAACCGGAAGTCTCCTCATATACCTGAATCGACGCTTCATCTCCGTGAATCTCTATGATCTCGCCAATCAGACGTTCGTCGCTGACGCGGACGACGTCAAACATATTGGCATCCCGCATCCCGCTGGCGATAACCAGCGGTCCTGCTACCTTCTTTATCGTTCCTTTGCTCATTGGAAGGTTTCACCCACCTTTCTATCATGCATCTCCAAACAGAATATCCGATCCAACTGCCTGTTCCACCGAATGCTTGACCGACTCCACGCCCTTTCCCGTATTCCCGGAAATACCCGGAATCAGGATCACGGACGGAAGCGGCTGTTCCCGGTAGCGGTCGATGGCTGTCTCAATCCCGGCAGCCGCCGCCTCGGTGATATAGATCACCGCGTAGGAACCAGAAGCCAGTTCCAGAAATACTTTCTCCGTCTCATTTACATCGGACACCGGAAATGTCTCCAGTCCCAGCGCCGCAAATCCGTAGATGCTGTCGTAATCTCCGACTACTGCAACCTTATACATACATCTCCCTTATCCTTTCCCGAATCTGTTCCTCCTCAAGACCGTTCAGACGGGCGGTCAGGATGATACGGACCGTTTTGATCTCATTTTCCTTCGCCAGTATATAGGCAACCAGCGGTCCCGCCGTAAACGGGTTGTATTTCTGCGGCTTGATCGTCTCGATCAGCTGATTGTCACACCACCGCTCAAACGCCGACGGCGATTCCTTTAATGCCTGCGCGCCGCCCCCATAGCGGGTTCCTTCCAGATACTCGCAGATCGCGCCGACACCGCCAAGAGCCGCCTGTGACAGGCGCTCGATATTCAAGCTATCGCACGGTGCCATCGCGCGCCGCATAAAATCCAGATGTTTTCCCGTCTTCTGGGAGCGCACCGCTATCTTGATATCCGCCACCGCGACCGTTGTCTCGGCATAATCGCGGATGATCGCGTCGGACGCATTCTTTCCGCACTCATAGATAGCTGCGAGCGCCGACCGGTCAACAATGATATCGCAGAGCTGCCCGTCGCCCGTGTGCAGAAATGTCTCGCTGGCTTCCTTCGCCGCCTCCCGCATATGTGCCGGAAGCGCCTGCCAGTCCTTCTCCGCCACGATCTTCGACATCCGCGCGCCGTCCACCTCGCAGTCGTCAAAATAGACATTGCCGTGGCTGCCCGGCGCCGCTGCATCCTTGATCGCCGCCTTTAAATTGTGGTAGAGATCCCCGTAGGAAAGCACTGCCAGGATCGCGTCGTCGCCCTTCAAAAGGTCGCGGACCGTCTCCCAGGATTTCGCCTTCTCCCGGGTCAGGATCGCCTCCGCGCTGAGCGGTGTATCTGCATCCCCCCAGCCGTGTTCGGTCAGGAAACGCAGCGCCCCCTCGTAGCTTTTTACGGACAGCAGCTGTTCAATCTGTGCGGAGGAAAAAAGCCCATTTTCCAGTGCCCGGATCCGGGCGACCGCGTAGGCATATTTTGTATCAGACATATAAGCCCTCCTTACCTTCTCCCGCCGTTATCCAAACAGCATCGCATGTACCTTGTCCGCCAGCTCATCCCGCTGCGACGCAAACAACGCCCCGGCAGAACAATTTTCCTCGACGCCGCCGTACACCAGAACAAAGCCCCCGTCGATCTCCCTCGGTTCTTTTTTCAGTACCAGGCTTCCGCCTTTTTCCTGCGCCGCCTTCTCTATCTTTGCCGGAAAATCATCCGGCATCCGCTCTAAATCACGTTTTGAAACATAGATTTCTCCTGCCCGATCCGTCACGAACCGGGAAAGAAGCTGCTCCATCCATGCAAAATACGCCTCATCCGGCTTTGCCAGCAGCTCCCTGTGTGCCGCCGCAAGCATTTCCTCGATGATCGCCTGCTTTGCCGCAAGGATCGCCTGGCGCTTCTTTAGCGCCGCCGAAGAACGAAGCCGTTCCTCATAGCTTTTTTCACGCTGCGCCGCCGATTTCGCCTGCTCTTCCTCCAGCTTTTTTACCTTTTCACCGGCTGCCGCAAGGGTCGTCTCCGCTTCACCGGCTGCTTTTTCCTGAATCGCAAGCGATTCCTGCTTTGCATCGTCAAGGATCTGAGCAATAATCTTATCTAATCCATTCATACGCTTCACTCCTTAACTGATTTTGATTCTTTCCGCCGTGCCAGATTACAGTGCATTGATTGCCAGAATCGAAACCAGAAGTGCCAGAATCGCATAGGTCTCAACCATCGCCGGGAACAGCATCGCTTTACCAAACTGTTCCGGTTTCTTCGCTACGATACCGATGGAAGCAACCGACGTTCTTCCCTGATGTCTCGCCGATACCAGACCAACCACGCCGATCGGAAGGCATGCTGCCAGATATAAGAGTCCCTGGGAGATCGACATGCTCATGTCAGCGCCGCCGCCAAGAAGACCAATCTTAGAAAGAGCGATGAAACCAACCAGCAGACCGTAGATACCCTGGGTACCCGGAAGCAGCTGGAGCAGAAGCACCTTCGCGAATTTATCCGGATCCTCGGTTACGACTCCGGCTGCTGCCTGACCTGCCACGCCTACGCCGTAGGCTGAACCCATACCTGCAAGAATAACCGCCACTGCAACTCCCAACAATGCAAATACAATTCCGCTCATATTTAATCCTCCTTGATTTCCACGTATTTTGTTATCTGCTTAAACGGACGGAACGCCTTTCCGCCACCCTCATAGAACTTTCCGAAAAACTCGACGTACTGCAGACGGCAGGTATGCACATACGCGCCGAGCAGGTTGATCGCCAGGTTAAACAGGTGTCCGAAGCAGAATACCAGTATAAATACAATCACGCCAAATACATTATTTCCAACCATACTTCCCATCTGGTTGATAACCGATGCGATAACGCCGGTTGCCAGTCCGAGCGCCAGAAGGCGCGAGTAGGAAAGCACATCCGACACCCATCCGGTAATATTATACAAATCATATGCGCCAAGCGCCAGCCGCAGGATCGGATTCTTCTTGTCGCGCGCCGACATCACCAGAATTCCCAGCGCGCCCACGATCGCCATTCCCTTTGCCAGCGAATTAAGCACCGGCGGGAATACGATATTCATCTGCGCGATGGAACCAAACAGTTCCGTCGGAAGCAGCATCAGGATCAGCCCCAGAAGCAGGAGGTACCAGAGTACCACGTCGCAGATAAAATCCACAACCTTGCCATCCTTTAAGAGCATATATCCTTTCAGTCCCAGCCCCAGGAATAAGTGAATCACGCCAAATAACATCGAATAAACCAAAAGCTTCATCGGGTCATTTAGCGGGACAAACCAGAGCGCCGGTATCGTCACCGTATGTCCAAAATACGTCCGGCTCACGATGTCCACCGCATCTCCGAAATAACCGCCGAACATGACGCCCCAGAACAGGGTCGAAAGTCCGCAGTACATAAAGAGCCGCAGTGATTTCCGCAGGTTTTCTTCCATCCTTGGGAATTTCTTAAGTGCCAGGAAGCACATCAAAAATACAATAAATCCGTATGCCGCATCTGAAAGCATCAGACCAAACAAAAATACATAGCACGCTGCCATGATGCCGGTCGGGTCCATCTCCCCCTTCGCCGGTAAGCCAAAGGACGCGGTCACGCCCTCCGCCGACGCCGCGAAGGTTCCGTTGGAGAGAAGCACCGGTGCTTCCTCATCCTCCGGCACATCCGAACTTTCCACTGCAAGTTCAAACCGGCTATTCAGCTTCTCCTCCAGTCCTTTCGCATCGCGCTTCGGGATAAATCCCGTGATCATACACGTTTTTTCCGACTGTAAGATCTCGCCGAGCGCCTCATACTTCTGTGCCCTCAGGCGGTAATAGTCGGATAACAATTTCAAATCTTCCCTCGCCGGAGCGCACTGTTTCAGTTCTTCTTCCGTCGCTGCCGCGCGTCCCTCATGCTCTGCCGCCTGCGCTTTGAGTTTCTTAGCGTAAGCTGCCGGAACTTCCTCCACCGGACGCGCCGGACGGGCAAATCCAATCGACCGGAGTGCTGTCTCCAGCTTCTCCTCGTCCTCTTTCAGGCAAATTACCGCAATGCAGGTCTGGTCGGCGTCGCTTCCGACAACCTCCAGCTCCCATTTTTCAAGCTGCGGCTCCTGTTTTGCCACCGAAGCGTAAATTTCTTCCTGCGTATAAGCGCCTCCGCCGACCGCGCCGACTAAGATAGCACACCGTTTCGTCTCCTGATACGCAAGTGGAATCTCCAGCTTCTGCCACGGTTTCAGGCTTTCCGCCTCCGCCAGCAGTCTAAGCGCCGCAGTCTTTTCCTCCGTGATCTGCTTTTGCAGGTTCAAAATGCGTTCCGCCTGACCTAAAAGCGCCTCTGCGTTCGCCTCCGTCTCCCGGTACGCGCCTGCCTTTGCAAGCGGCTTTCCGGCAAGTCCAGCAAGCATCGATGTTTCCTCCGGAACCACCGCGGCAAGCACTTCCAATGCGCGATCCGCCGTCGCCGCATTTCGCTCAAACTTCTGCCGATCCTCCAGCGTGTCCGTCCGCTTAAATACCTCGTCCGGCTCCGCCTCCGCAGAGAGCTCCAGCACTCCGGCAGCCTGCAGAAACTCCATCAGGGACTTACGGTCCTTCTTCAGGGCACAGATACATAGCTTTTGCATCTGCAATACTGCCATATCTACATCCCTCCATTCACTAGACCAGTTCCGCTATGAGCCGGTCAACCACCTCCGGTTTCCGTCTGTCCGCCGTCTCTCTGAGCGTCTGACACTCCGCCTCGGCTTCTGCCAGTGCCTGTTTTACGTACTCCTCCCCTCTGAGAGTCAGTTCTTCTTCCTGCTTCACAGCTGCTTCTTTCCCCCTTTTCTGTGCATCTGCGAGCATTCGATCCGCTTCTGCCTCCGCCTCCGCCTTAACGCGGCGTGCATCCTCCGAAGCCTGCGCGACCAGTTCCGATGCCTTCGCCTCTGCGTCCTCGACCGCCTGGATCGTCTCCTTGATCATTGAACCACCACCTTTTCCCCTAATTTTTTTCAACAATAATGCAATATCCTTATTATGTTTCACATCCTCCCATTCCATACAATTCGCTGATTCGAAGCATCAAAAGCACATGGAAAATAAATAAGTTTTCTCGCATTTGTATACTATTATAACTTTTTCAATCAGTTTTGTCTATTAAATGTTTTAATTTTGAAAAGATTATACATACATGTTAATTTATGAAAAAAAATTTCGGTTCTCATGAAAAACAGTGTTTGTTTCCACAAAAAAAGCTGCCAGACAATTGTTGCTCTTCCACAAACCACTGTCTGGCAGTCTCCTATTATATATTTATTTTTATGCGAGCCATCCGATCGAATTAAGAAAATAGACCCACAAAAAGATCGTCACAACCGAGGCGACCGTGCTCAGCACGACAAACTGTCCCGCCAGCTCGCCATCGCCGCCCATATTCTGCGCCATCGCATAGGACGCCGTCGCAACCGGAGTCGCGTACATTTCAAAGTAAACAAAACGTTCCACACCGGAAAAGCCGAGCAGCGTCGCAACCGCCAGAACCACTGCCGGCAGGATCACCATCTTGAAGGTTATCGACGGAACCACATATTTCAGATTGCCGCCGATCGCATTGAAATGCAGCGTTCCGCCCAGTACGAACAGCGCCAGCGGTGTTGTCAGATTGGCAAACTGCTTGATCGGTCCTTCCACGGAAACCGGAAGTTTAATCCCTAATATATGGAAGATAAAGCCCAGGAGCGCGCCGCGGATCATCGGATTTTTCAGGATATTCTTAATCAAAACAGAAACCGGGACCTTGCCGCCCCGGAACAATTCCAGAATCACGACCGCCGTTATGTTGTAGACCGGAATCACGATCGCCACCATCATCGTCGCCAGCAGTGTTCCCTCCTCACCGAACACGCTGGTTGCCAGCGGAATGCCGAACAGGACGAAATTGCTGCGGTAAATCGCCTGGATGATAACGCCGCGCCTCTCATTTTCCTTTACCAGACGCGGAACCACAGCAAGCAGAACCGCCTGCAAAAGCAGCACGCTGATAATGGCGACTGCCACCAGGCGCAGATTTAATGTCATTCCCTCCGGAATGGAATACAGGTTGTTAAACATCAGAATCGGAAAGAATGCCTGAAAGATCACTTTATTCAGGCGCTTCATAAAATCCTCATCCGCCAGCCCCGCCATCCTGACTCCATATCCAAATGCGATATAAAGCAGAAACGGAAGGACTGTATTAAGTGCAAATAAAAAATTTTCCATATAATTCCTGCCACTTTCTTCTTAATTGCTTTGTTCTGGACGCGGTTTCTATCCAATCAGACCGCACCCCTTTAATCACCAGATTTATTATATACCCCATCCAAGAAATCGACAAGAAAAATTCAAGCGCGCCGTCCTCATAAACAGTTCCGAAAAAGTTTCGAATTATGTAATACTCGTTTAGATTTATTTTAGATATTGGTCAAAATATGGACACAATTATCCAGTATTATAATGGCATAACATCAATGAGGCAGATGACACTACAAGATGCGCGCAATCGTTATCTGGCTCGACTAACAACAATTTCCTTTATATAGATATTTCTTCGCAGTCTTTTATCCCCCTTCGGCTGTGAAGAACACCCACCTTGGGTACAAAAAAGAGACGGTTTGACGCCGTCTCTTTTTATGTACTCTGCAAACTACCAGGAAAGCACCTCATGGCCATCCTCGGTTACCAGCACCTGAATCTCCCACTGGGCGGATGCTTTTCCATCCTTCGTGTATACACTCCAGTCGTCATCGCCGTCCACGAATACTTCCTCGGTTCCCTCGTTGATCATCGGCTCGATCGTGAACATCATGCCCGGTGCAAACATCATGCCGGTGCCTCTCTGACCAATATATCCAACCCACGGATCCTCATGGAACTCGATGCCAACGCCGTGACCGCCGATCTCACGAACCACAGAATAGCCATTTTCTTCCGCATGCTTCTGGACCGCTTCCGCCATATCGCCCATGAAGCCCCACGGTTTTACCTGCTCCAGACCTAATTCCACACACTCTTTGACAACGTTCACCAGTTTTTTATGTTCCGGGCTGACATTTCCGATGCAGAACATACGGGAAGAATCCGCATAATAGCCGTGATAAATGGTCGAAACATCCACGTTGATGATATCGCCATCCTTTAATACGACATCCTCTGACGGAATGCCATGGCAGACCTGGTCATTGATGGATGTGCACACGCTCTTCGGGAATCCTTCATAGCCAAGCGGCGCCGGAATTCCGCCCATGCGGGTTGTCTCATTGTATACCCACTGATCGATCTCCTCGGTTGTGACGCCAGCCTTGATATGCTCAGCCACATAGTCCAGAACTGCCACATTGATCTTGCAGCTCTCGCGGATCCCCTCGATCTGCTCCGGGGTCTTGATCATGTCGTGATCCGGGATCTGATATCCGGCGTCCGCCGCCTCCATCAGCTTCTCGTCAAACGCCTCATGGCAATGTTTGTACTTCTTTCCGCTTCCACACCAGCACAGATCATTTCTTCCTAATTTTTTCATCTTACTTTCATTCCTTTCGCCCTGCACTCCGGCAGCCCGTTTGTCACTTTCTAACAGGCGGGTCAGCCTGCTTCCCTCATTCGGGAGACTGTTTGGAGTTTAACACACCGACGCTAAAAATGCAATGAAATCGCCCTTATCCAGCCAGATTCTCAATAATTGTGTTACTGTTTTTATCCCAAATTTTCACGATTTTTTCAACTTTTTAACAGTCTTCCTCTCTATTTTTCAGAAGAAACATTGTATAATAGAAGCATCCATATGAATTTTTTGAAAGGAGACTTTCTTTATTTAAATGAAACATTCAAGTAAACCTTCTGTTTCTGGAACTTCCAATGAAACTTTCCTGAAAACAGAATCAGCCAGCAGCCTTCAAGGTTCAGCCGAACCAAACTCTCCGGATACCAGCATTTCCAATGGCGGCAAAACACATCCATCCAAAATTGACGCCTTAAAAAATTGGTTCCGGACCCGCCCGATCGTTGAAAAATTCTGTGCGCTTCCGACATACATACAGAGCTGGGGACTTACCCTGTTTTTCATGGGTACCGCCACGATCATCGCGTTCTGCTTTTTTCATGCGCTCAAAAATCCGACTGCCAACATCGCGCTAACATACATTCTGGCAGTCTTTTTGGTAGCGCGTTTTACGGACGGATACAGCTTCGGTCTGTTCTCCTCCTTTGTCGGCGTTGTCTGCGTCAATTTTCTGTTCACGTATCCGTATTTCGCGCTGGATTTCACGATGGCCGGCTATCCGATTACCTTCGTGGCAATGTTTTCAATTTCCAGCATTACAAGCGCCATCACAAGCAACATGAAAACACAGGCGCGCGTGCTGGCAGAACGTGAAAAGATGCTGATGGAAGCGGAAAAGGAAAAGATGCGGGCGAACCTGCTGCGGGCAATCTCCCATGACCTCCGCACCCCGCTTACCAGCATCATCGGTTCCAGTACCGTATATCTGGAAAATGGCAGCAGCCTCCCGGAGGTTGAGAAAAATGCGCTGGTGCGCCATATTCTTGAGGATTCCAACTGGCTCTTAAACATGGTTGAAAACCTGCTCTCCGTCACGCGTATCAACAATGAGACGGCAAAGGTAACTAAGACCTCGGAACCGGTCGAGGAAGTTCTCTCCGAGGCGATGATCCGCTTAAAAAAGAGACTTCCAGACGCCAATATCCATGTGCGCGTGCCGGAGGAATTCCTGATGGTCCCGATGGACGCAGTTCTCATCGAACAGGTTCTCATCAACCTGCTGGAAAATTCCGTTGTCCACGCGGAAAGCACCGAACCGATCGAGTGCTATGTGGAATCGCTTTCCGACTATGCGATTTTTCATGTGCGTGATTACGGCGTCGGCATCCCGCCGGAGAAGCTGGCAACCATCTTTGACGGCTCTTCTTCCACGACCAGCACTTCGCCGGATGGACGAAAGGGCATGGGAATCGGGCTTTCCATCTGTAAAACGATCATTCTCGCCCACGGCGGCGAAATCAAGGCAATCAACCACACGCGCGGTGCCGAATTTTACTTTACTCTTCCAAAGGAGGACAAATAACATGACACATAAACTTTCTATTTTATTAGTAGAAGATGAAAAAAACATCTGCGACTTCATCTCCGCCTCCCTGTCCGCACAGGATTACCGCATTTCCACCGCACACACGGGAAAAGAAGCACTTCCGATCATCACGTCCCAGTGCCCGGATCTGATTCTCCTCGACCTGGGGCTTCCGGACATGGACGGCATGGAGATCATCCGCCAGGTCCGCACCTGGTCCAGCATCCCGATCATCGTCCTCTCCGCCCGCACGCAGGAACAGGAAAAGGTACGTGCGCTCGACCTTGGCGCGGATGATTATCTGACCAAGCCGATCGGCACCTCCGAGCTTCTCGCGCGCATCCGGACTGCCCTGCGCCACAGCAACCGCTTAAACACAGCTTCTCCGCTTTATAAGCGCCCATTCCATGCAAAGGGACTGACGATCGATTTTGAAAAACATCTGGTATCGGTTGATGGAAGGGATGTCCATCTGACGCAGATCGAGTTTAAGATTATCTCCCTGCTGGCACAGAATTCCGGCAGAGTCATGACGTATGATACGATTATTTCGAATATCTGGGGTCCCTATGCGGACGATGATAACAGTATTCTGCGCGTGAATATGGCACATATTCGAAGGAAACTGGAGCAGAATCCAGCGGAACCGCAGTATGTGTTTACGGAGATCGGGATTGGGTATCGGATGATTGAGGATGAGATGCAGTAATAGATAGATTGATTGATTGTCGTGATGCGGAAAGAGGCGTCCGGGAATCTGCACCGCCTGCGTCTCCAATTATCATTGTTCGCTTGCTTTCGCTACATCTGTTCGTCTGGATCGGACAAAAATGTCCGCCCCAGCCGGACAGCTGGCGTGGGATGTGTACAATCGATAATTGGAACGCTGGCTTTTGATTGTCTATTTTTGTTTTTGTCTGTTTTTTTATTCTACTTCGCTTTCAATGACTCCATCGTATAAACCGATTAAGTCTTCATAGCCATCCGTGGATGGAAGGGTCACTACGACCGGCTCGCCCGGGTTCTGGACTTCGGTCTCCATCAGAGTAATGCAGGTCATCGGCTGGTCGAGGACTTCCATGTTGTATACGATATAGTTTGTCATATAGATAATGTAATCGTTGTCATCCAGCACGTAAGCGCCTTTCATTTCCTGAATGTTCATGTCCAGATTGACATCGGTGCCGAGTGTGTTCATCACGGTTCCGAGGGCTTCTTTGACGTTCTTGTTTAGCTTCTTTGGATTTGCCTCATATGCCAGCACACGTTTTCCATTGACCTCGTTTAAGGAAATGCCCTTCATATAGCTGGATTCCATATTGCTGGTGTTGACTCCGGTCTGGACGGAGGATATGATCTGCTCTAATGGCATCGGGTATTTCAGTTTGACACCGTTGGCATCTACGTAATAGTAGCCGTCCGTATAAAAAACCTGTGAATAGCTGTCCTGTCCCAGAATCGAGGAAGCGACCTGTGCCAGGTACTTGAGATCGGTGGTATCCTGCATATCCATCTCTGCATGCATCGCCATATCAACTTTCATCTGACCGTCCGGAATGACATCCTTTGCAAGTATGACCGAATGGACGCCGCTCTGAATCTCCGCGGACTGAATCGTATTGTTCTTCTCCATCACCCGGTCAAATACCTCCGCCGGATTTTCGGCTGCAAATGCGGTTGTTGACATCGTCATAATGGCTGCTGCACTCACAAGTGCGGTTGCTAATTTTTTCATCCCTGTTTCCTCCTGTCTGCTGTCGGGCTTATGTCGTATTTCCCTATATAACTTTCTGCCCTATCTATAACCCATTTTCGAACTGTGTCGGCAACCCAGCTTTTGTTCCTGAAATTCACGTTTCTGGACACGAAAACCACTCCGACTTTATCTTCAGTATATATAATTTGGCATCGCTTGTAAACCATATCGGCGGATACTTTCCCTTACATTTTTATTACATCTGACGGCTCTTTCGATTCCAAAAGTGCCTGCTTTTGAGTATTCTTTCTTTTCCGGTTATTATATACAAACATGAAAATTGCCATCAGGCAGATAATTCCATATCCTAGGAAACTCCAGCCGTCCGGCACCTGCCCGAAGATGAAGAAACCGAGCATCGTCGAGAAGATCAGCTGCGAATAATCGTAGATGGAAATACGGCTCGCCGGGGCATAGCGGTATGCCGCCGTGATCGCAAACTGTCCGCCCGCCGCCGCGCAGCCCGCCAAAAGCAGGATCCCCATCTGCTGCCAGGTCATCGGATGATAGTCAAAAATCAGCCACGGCAGCACAACCACACAGGAAAATACCGAGAAAAACAGCACGATCACCGGTCCCTTTTCTCCTGCCTCTCCCAGTTTCCGCACCATCGTGTACGCCGCGCCCGCGCAGATGCCGCCGAAAAAGCCCAGCAGCGACGGCACAAGTGCCAGATTGGAGAATGTCGGCTTTACCACGAATATACTGCCGAGAAACGCACCGAAGATCAGCGAAAGCTGAATTGGCATAACTTTTTCCTTTAAGATCAGCCAGCTGAACAGCACTGTAAAAAACGGCGACATTTTATTTAGAATCGATGCGTCCGCCAGCACCAGATGATCCACCGCATAAAAGTTACACAGCACTCCCATCGTGCCGAAAATTGACCGCATCAGAAAATACGGCAGATTTTCCCTGCGGATACGAAACGGCTCTCCCGCCCGCAAAAGCAAAACAACCGCTGCCAGCGCCGCCACAAGATTGCGAAAAAAACTCTTCTGCATCGACGGCAGATCGCCCGCCAAATGTACAAACATACTCATCAGCGCAAAACAGAACGCAGACAGCACCAGGCAGGCAATTCCGCGGTATTCCTGCTTCCGGGTGTCCGGATGATTTTCTACCATGTTTTCATTCCCCTTTCCGTCTTCCTATCTTCCAGTATACGCACATCCCACATTTTTGTCTATTCTTGACACAAATTTGTTTCCATACTAAAATAGAGAAACCATTAACAACACTATCATTTGTAAGGAGCCTGTTATTTTGCTGAAATTATTCCATTCCCTCGATTTAAAACTAAAATCCTGCCTGATTGCACTGTTTGGAAGTGCATTTCTGGCATTTGGCCTGTACCATGTCCATTCCTTTTCCGGTGTCACCGAGGGCGGTGTCTTAGGAATGACGCTTCTGCTTGATCACTGGTTCCATATCTCCCCATCCGTGTCCGGCTTCATCATGAACCTCGCCTGCTACGCGATGGGATGGAAACTTCTGGGGCGGCAGTTCATCGCCTACTCCATTCTTTCCAGCGCCAGCTTCTCCCTGTCTTACCGGATCTGTGAGCAGTTTCCGCCCCTGTGGCCGCAGCTTGCCGATATGCCGCTTGCCGCATCCCTGCTCGGCGCGGTCTTCGTCGGCGTCGGTGCCGGGCTCTGCGTGCGGATCGGCGGTGCCCCGGGCGGGGACGATGCGCTTGCGATGAGCCTTTCCCACGTGACGCACATCAAAATCCAGTGGATCTACCTCCTGTCCGATTTTGCTGTACTGGTGCTTTCACTGAGCTACATTCCGTTAAACCGCATGGTATATTCCATCCTCACGGTACTCCTGTCCGGACAGATCATCGGGTTTGTGCAGACCGCGGGAACACATCCAGTGGAAAATATGGAAACTTGATCGTTTTCATACGGTTCTCCCGGTTTCAAACGTGCCTACCCGTGAACAGTAATGAATTTTCTATATTTTTTGATTTTTTTTAAAAAAACGCTTGCCAAATCAACCGACCTATGATATTATATAACTCGTTGAAGCGATGCTTCAGAAATGCGCGAGTGGCTCAGTTGGTGGAGCGCGACCTTGCCAAGGTCGAGGCCGCGGGTTCGAGTCCCGTCTCGCGCTCTTTTTATTTTATAGCGGAAACCTTTTCATTTTCATGAGGGTTTCCGCTATTTTCGTTACTGGTCACAGTTACACTTTTTCTTTTCAAGGGAGTATTTTACCATGATACAAAAAGTAAGTTCTTTTCTCAAAAAGGATACCGTTTTAACCATCGCCCTGGCTCTGGCTGTCCTTTCCATGTTTATCATACCACCGTCCGCCGGATACCTGAAATATCTGGATCTGCACACACTGATCCTGCTCTTTGGCCTGATGACAGCAACCACAGGCCTCCAAAACATCGGTTTCTTTCGACAGCTCGGGGAATTACTGCTGCTTCGAATCCATTCACTCAGGCAGCTGGAACAGCTTCTGATTCTTCTGTGTTTCTTTTCCAGCATGCTGATCACCAACGATGTGGCCTTAATTACCTTCGTTCCATTTGCTCTGGAACTACTGCGGATGGTAAACCGCAAAGACCGGATCGTTCCGGTTGTCGTCTGCCAGACACTGGCAGCCAATCTCGGCAGCATGACAACTCCGGTGGGGAATCCCCAGAACCTGTATCTGTATTCCCACTTTGAGCTTTCACTTGATACATTTATCCGGAGCATCGGTCCATTTTCGCTGCTTTCATTGGTTTTGCTGCTGCTCGTCACAATGTTTACACCAAGGGAGACTATCTCACTAGATACAGCCGGTAGAGATACAACCTCCGATGAGACCTTTCCTAAACGCTGCCTTTTCTGCTGTCTGGGAATGTTTTTCCTGTGCCTTTGCACCGTAGCCGGTCTTCTGCCGCTTCCAATCCTGTTTATCTGCATTCTGGCGATTGGCTGTCTGGCAGACCCGAAGATCTTCTGTCAGGTGGATTACTCTCTCATCCTGACTTTTATCGGATTCTTCATCTTCATCGGGAATCTGAAACACATTCCTGCGGTAAGCTCCCTGCTTTCCAGTATGATCACGGGACACGAAGTGATAGTCTCCGTTCTGGCCAGCCAGGTAATCAGCAACGTTCCGGCCGCCATCCTGTTGTCCGGATTTACCGAAAAAGGAGTTTCCCTTCTGATCGGAACTAACCTCGGCGGTCTCGGCACCCTGATCGCATCCATGGCGAGTCTTATTTCTTACAAATATATCGTCCGCTCCTGCCCAGAGAAAAAAGGAATCTACTTCCGCTGGTTCACGATTGCAAATGCGGGATTTCTAGCAGTCCTGATGGCGGTATATTTTCTGGTTTTTTATAGCATCTGATAAAAAAGAATGTGCCTTGGCACATCCGGGCGTCTCGCGCGGTCGCTTGCGACATGTTCCTGCTTCGCGCGAGTGCACATCCTCGCGGAGCGTTTTTTGTTTCATAGGACGTAATTTCCTATGAAACAAGAAAGCCCCCAGAGCGACAACTCTGGGGGCTTTCTTAATTTTAAACAGCAAAAAAGCGGGTGATGGGAATCGAACCCACGTATCCAGCTTGGAAGGCTGGTGTTCTACCATTGAACTACACCCGCATGATAAATTATGAAATTGTAATGCCCAGAACCGGAATCGAACCAGTGACACGAGGATTTTCAGTCCTCTGCTCTACCAACTGAGCTATCTGGGCATCCTGAGGAATCCTGTGATTCTCATGTTCGCTCTTGTTCAGCGACATGAGTTATTATACTAGAGAGTCTTTTAAATGTCAACTATTTTTTTCTACTTTTCTAAATTTTTTCAAAAACTTTTTCAACTTGCTGTTCCTGCCGCACAGCCAGCGTCCACATCTTCATCTCCAAATTTTCCGTAAACAATGAAAAAACCGACTCTTTTTCATTTTCCTGCATCTTTTTGATTTTGATGGTTGACAAATCCTTTTGGGTGTGTTTATAATGCATGTAACGAAGAACACAGATAAACCGATGAGGAAGAGGAGTATCTGACCTATGTATCGCCACAGAGAGTTCCGGATGGTGGAAACGGAACGCCTTACCGTCAGTGAATGGACTTCCGAGGGCAGCCTTGAACGATTGTTTCAGTAGGGGCTGACGGGACCCCACCCGTTATCCATCGGGGCACGTATGATGGTACGTGTAAGCGAGTGGACATTTTCACAAATGTCAATTTGGGTGGTATCGCAGAAGTTTACGCTTTTGTCCCATGTATGGGGACAGAGGCGTTTTTTAGTTTCTGGAAACATTCTCAGTAAAATCTTTCATCACGGCGCGCGGCGCCAAACCAAAGAGAATCTTCTTTCCAGACACATTCTTTACTCTGCTCCGGCAAGGCAGACTGATACATCTGCCATCCAAAACAAATATCAAAATAAGAATAAAGAATGGAGAAAATGACTATGAAAAAGAATCTGAAAAAATTATTTGCACTTGGATGCACCGCAGCCCTGACACTGACAACCGCAGGATGCTCTTCCAGCACATCCAGCAACGCTTCCGAAGCAGACACCACCGCTGAAACCTCTCAGGAAGCTTCCGCGGACAAAGAAATTTATAATGTAGCGATTGTCAAACAGCTCGACCACGCTTCCCTTGATGAGATTGCAAATGCAGTCGAGGCAGAGTTAGATAAAATCGCCGAGGATAACAATGTAACCATTCACTACGAGCTGTACTCCGGCCAGAATGACCAGACAACCTTAAAGCAGATTGGTGATCAGGCGGTTGCTGACGGTGTTGACGCCATCATCCCGATTGCGACCCTGGCTGCACAGGTAGCGACCGTATCCGCACAGCAGACCCAGACACCGGTTGTCTACGCCGCTGTTTCCGATCCGGAAGCCGCTGAGCTGACCGGCATCGACTATGTAACCGGTACCAGCGATGCGCTGAACACCGAGAAAATCATGGATATGATTTTTGCCGCAAACCCAGATGTTAAAAATGTGGGGCTTTTATATTCCTTATCCGAGGCAAACTCAACCAAACCGATCGCGGATGCAAAGGCATACTTAGACGAAAAAGGCATCTCCTACACCGAGCAGACTGCAAACACCAACGACGAAGTTATCACCGCTGCTTCCTCCCTGGTTGCTGACAAAGTAGACGCTATCTTCACTCCTACCGACAATGTCATCATGGCAGCTGAGCTGGCTATCTTCAAGGATCTGGCTGCTGCAGGCATCCCGCACTATACCGGCGCTGATTCCTTCGTCCGCAACGGCGCATTTGCTACCTGCGGCGTCAACTACACGGACCTTGGTGCACAGACCGCTGACCTTGCTTATCAGGCAATCACCGAAGGCATGGACGGTATGGAAGACTACTACACCGCAGAAGGCGGCATCGTAACCGTAAATACCGAGACTGCCAAAGCCCTGAATATCGACACAGCTGTATTTAAGGACTTTGGCGATGTTGTAGAGGTTAAAACCACCGAGGACTAATGCATCCTCATCCGGCGGCACTTTGATTTTCATTTGACTGACTTTCATGTACTCTCAGAACCGTAAGACAGACCAGACGCCAGCCGCATCCCCCCCCGCTTACCACGCGGCTGGCGCATCTGCCTTATGAACGTTCTGGGAGTACCGATCATTCTACGGAGGTAATTTCCCATGCTTCATATTTTACAAACCGCTCTGGAACTGGGATTTCTGTATGCGCTTGTGCCAATGGCGCTGTTCTTGAGTTTCCGTATACTGGATATCGCGGATATGACGACGGACGGCTGTTTCGTCCTCGGCACAGCGGTATCCGTCACAATGGCTGCGGCAGGGCATCCATTTCTCGCGGTTCCGGCTGCCATGCTTGCAGGCATCTGCGCCGGATTTGTCACCGCATTTCAGCAGACCCGTCTCGGTGTGCCGTCCATTCTCGCCGGTATCATCACCAATATGGGACTCTACACCATCAATCTGATGGTGATGGGCTGGAGCGCCAACGTGAGTCTTTTAAAGGCAGAGACCATCTTTTCCCTGCTTCAAAAAACCGGTATCGGTGGCGACTGGTATGAAGCACTTCTGGCAATCTGCGTGACCGTGCTTGCGGGCGCACTGCTCGTTTATTTCCTCGGTACCCGTCTGGGACTCTCCATCCGGGCAACCGGCAACAACATTGACATGGTGCGCGCCTCCTCGATCAACCCGACATTTACCATTACGGTCGGCTTATGCATCGCCAATGCGCTGACCGCACTCTCCGGCGCAATGGTCGGTCAGTACCAGAATACCGCCGACATCAACGGCGGCACGGGTATCGTCGTGATCGGTCTTGCCTGCCTGATCATCGGTGAAACCGTCCTCGGACGCCGCGGTGTGGCAAGAGGTGTCATCGCCACCGTCATCGGTTCGATTATTTACCGTTTTATCTACGCTATCGTCCTGTATACAAAAATCATGCCTGTACAGGGGCTGAAACTGGTCACCGCTGTGATCGTAGCGCTGGCAATCGCATTTCCGACGATCCGGAAATGGGCGGCATTCCAGACACGTAAAAATGCAGCGGCACGCCGGAAGGGAGGACACGGAGCATGTTAAATATTCAGTCGATATCAAAAACCTTTAATCCGGGAACTGTCAACGCCAAACAGGCGCTCTCCGGGCTGTCCCTGCATCTGAACCACGGCGATTTTGTGACAATCATCGGCTCCAACGGCGCCGGAAAATCGACCCTGTTCAATGCGATTGCCGGCAGCTTCTACGTCGATGACGGCTTTATCGAGCTGGACGGCGAGGACATCACCTATATGCCGGAGCACAAGCGCAGCCTGATGGTCGGCCGCCTCTTCCAGGACCCGTTAAAGGGAACGGCGCCGGGCATGACGATCGAAGAAAATCTTGCCCTCGCCTATCTGCGGACTGCAAAGGGGAAATCTCCATTTTCCCGCATTTCCAAGAAAGATAAAGATGCGTTCCGCGAACGCCTCTCCCTCTTAAATATGGGGCTTGAAGACCGGATGACCCAGCCGGTCGGACTTCTCTCCGGCGGTCAGCGCCAGGCGCTCACCCTGCTCATGGCAACCCTCATCACGCCGAAGCTTCTGCTGCTCGATGAGCACACTGCCGCCCTCGATCCGGGAACAGCTGAAAAAGTACTGGAGCTGACGAAAAATATCGTTGCTGAGGAGAAAATCACCTGCCTGATGATCACCCACAATATGAACCAGGCTCTGGAGCTCGGAAACCGCACGCTCATGATGGCAAACGGAAATATCGTGCTCGACGTCGGCGGCGCAGAGCGCGCTTCCATGACTGTCGAGGATCTGATCGCCCGCTTCAAGACCGGCGCAGGCCACGCGCTGGATAATGACCGGATTTTATTGTCGGAATAATTTTAAAAAAGCAAAAAGTTCAAAAAGTCCCATCCTTTCAGATTTGAATCTGCATAAGGATGGGACTTTTTTATATTTCTCTTATCCAATTTCTATTTCCCAAGCACATCCGAAAGCGCTGCAAACTGCGCCAGCGTCAGCGTCTCGCCGCGCACGGACGGGGAAAATCCCAGCGACTCGATTGCGGCTGCGATCTCTTCCTTGCTAAAGGAGAGATCCTGCGCGTTGGAAAGCCCGTTCTGCAGGGTTTTCCGGCGCTGGTTGAAGGACGCGCGGATGAGACGGAACATTAAATCTTTATCCTTTACCTCCACCGGCGGCTTCGCATGGCGGGTCAGACGGATGACCGCTGAGCCGACATTCGGACGCGGAATGAAACAGTTCGGCGGCACATTTGCCACGATGTATGGCTCGGCATAATACTGAACCGCCAGCGACAGCGCGCCGTAATCCTTCGAGCCCGGACCAACCTGCATCCGGTCTGCGACCTCTTTCTGCACCATAACCGTAATGTTGTCGATCGGCGCACCGCTCTCAAACAGCCCCATGATGATCGGGGTCGTGATGTAGTACGGCAGGTTCGCCACGACCTTAACCGGACGTCCGCCGCCTTTTTCTTCCGCCATTTTTTTTATGTCAATCTTTAAAATATCTTCATTGATAACAGTTACATTTTCGCAGTCCTGAAGCGTATCTTTTAAGATCGGAATCAGATTTGTGTCGATCTCCACGGCGATGACCTGTCCTGCCGCCTGTGAAAGGCGCTGTGTCATCGTACCGATGCCAGGACCGACTTCCAGGACGGTGTCCTCCTTGGTCATGCCCGCCGCTGAGATAATCTTGTCCAGCACGTGCGTATCAATCAGAAAATTCTGACCGAATTTTTTCTGGAAGGCAAAATTGTATTTCTGTATTACTTCGATTGTATTCTTCGGGTTTCCAAGATCCATTCCGAAAATCCTTTCCCGGGTGTCCGGGACACCCCTTTTTACGGTAACCGGTACAGCCTCCGCGCATTCTCTTCAGTCGCACGGACGATCTCTTCCGGTGTACATTTCTTGATTTCTGCCAGCTTTTCCGCCACATATGGCAGGTTCAGTGAGGAGTTGCGTTTGCCGCGGTTGGGAACCGGAGCGAGGTAGGGGCAGTCGGTTTCGAGTACCAGACGGTCGAGCGGCGCCATCTCGGCTACTTCCAGAAGCTTTTTCGCGTTCTTGAAAGTCAGTACGCCGCCGATGCCTAAGTAAAAGCCCATCTTTAAATACTCTGCCGCCATCTCTTTTCCATAGGAGAAGCAATGAATCACACCGCCTATCTCCCCGGAGTGCTCTTCCTTCATGATATCGAGCGTATCCTTCGCCGCGTCGCGGCTGTGGATGATGACTGGAAGTTTTAATTCCCGCGCCAGATTTAACTGGCGGTGGAACCATTTCTTCTGGGTCTCATGATCCGGCTCTTCCCAGTAATAGTCGAGACCGATCTCGCCGATCGCCACGATCTTCCCGGACTGTGCCAGCACACGGAGTTCGGCAAATTTTTCCTCGTCAAGCTCCGCCGTGCTGCTCGGATGGACACCTGCTGCCCCATAGATAAACGGATATTTTTCCGTCAGGGCAATCGTCGTCTTCGTGCTTTCCATATCCGCGCCGACATTGACGACCGTGCCGATCCCGCCTGCTGCCAGACCGGAAAGAAGTTCTTCCCGGTCCCCGTCAAACGCCTCATCATCGTAATGAGCGTGTGTATCAAATATCATATAAGTTATATTCCTTTTTTTCTTAGCAGATCTCCGCACCCGCCGGCATCTCTTTCTCCGTTGTCATCAGTGACAGCTTTCCGTCTGCATCCTCGGCACACAAAATCATACCCTCGGAGAGCAGACCTGCCAATTTCGCCGGTTTTAAGTTGGTCACAACCATGACTCTCTTGCCGACCATCTCCTCCGGGGAGTAGGAATGCTTGATGCCGCTGATGATCTGGCGCACTTTGCTTCCGACCTGAACCTGGGAGCAGAGAAGCTTCTTGGACTTCGGAACAGCCTCGCAGGAGAGGATCACGCCAACCTGGAACTGCAGTTTTGCAAAATCATCGTAGGTAATCTCTGCTTTCGGCTCGATATCGATGCCCTCGGCTTTCTCGTCCTCTTCCTTCTCCGGCTCCGCCTTTGCAGCAACTGCCTTCTTCTGCTCTTCCTGGATAACTTTGACTTTCTTCATCACATCGTCGAGTTTCAGGCGGGCAAAGAGAACCTCCGGCTCCTCAGTCACCTTATTTCCGGACGGATAACGGCCAAATTCATCCATCTGTGGCAGTTCACGTTTTACGGTATTTAATTCTTTTAAGATCTTCTCCGAGGTCTCCGGCATGAAGGATTCAAGCAGGGACGCACCGATCGTGATAGACTCAACCAGGTTGTAGAGAACAGTCGCAAGACGATCCTGCTTGTCCTCTTCCTTTGCCAGAATCCACGGGGTTGTCTCGTCAATGTATTTGTTGCTGCGGCGGAAAATATTGAAGATCTCGGTGATCGCATCGGCAACACGCAGCTTATCCATCTTCTCATCGACCTTGCGGACTGCTTCCAGCACTACCTTCTTCAGATCCTCGTCCACCGGCTCCGTCACGCCCTTGTCGGCTACTACGCCGCCAAAGTACTGGTTCGTCATCGATACCGTTCTCTTTACGAGGTTGCCGAGGATATTTGCCAGATCCGAGTTCAGTCTCTCTACCATCAGCTCCCAGGTAATAACGCCGTCGTTCTCAAACGGCATCTCATGCAGAACGAAGTAGCGAACTGCATCCACGCCAAAGAAATCAACCAGTGTATCGGCGTAAATCACATTTCCCTTGGATTTACTCATCTTGCCGTCGCCCTGTAACAGCCACGGATGACCAAATACCTGCTTTGGAAGCGGCAGGTCGAGTGCCATCAAAAAGATCGGCCAGTAAATGGTATGGAAACGGATAATATCCTTACCAATCAGATGCAGGTCTGCCGGCCAGTATTTCTTGAACAGCTCTCCGCTCTCGCCGTCACAGTCATATCCAAGACCGGTGATATAGTTGGTCAGTGCATCCAGCCATACATATACAACGTGCTTCGGGTCGAAATCAACCGGAATACCCCATTTAAAGGAAGTACGGGAAACACACAGATCCTGCAGGCCCGGAAGCAGGAAGTTGTTCATCATCTCATTTTTACGGGAAACCGGCTGGATGAACTCCGGGTGCTCATTGATATAATCGATAAGTCTCTGCGCATATTTGCTCATACGGAAGAAATATGCCTCTTCCTTCGCCGGCTGTACCGGGCGTCCGCAGTCCGGGCATTTGCCGTCTACGACCTGAGACTGGGTCCAGAAGGACTCGCACGGGGTACAGTAAAGTCCCTCGTAGCAGCTCTTGTAAATATCGCCCTGATCATAGAGCTTCTTGAAAATCTTCTTTACCTGCGCCTCATGATCCTCGTCGGTGGTGCGGATAAATTTGTCGTAGGATGTATTCATCAGATCCCAGATCGTCTTGATCTCACCCGCCACGTTATCGACAAACTGCTTCGGCGTGATGCCAGCCTCATCTGCCTTTAACTCGATCTTCTGACCATGCTCATCGGTGCCCGTCTGGAAACGCACATCGTAGCCCTGCGCTCTCTTGTAGCGCGCAATGCTGTCCGCCAGCACGATCTCATAGGTATTTCCGATATGCGGTTTGCCCGATGTATAGGCAATCGCAGTTGTTATATAGTAAGGTTTCTTACAGTTCTGACACATTTATCATGCCCTCCTTATTAAAATTGCGCTTTAAATTGTGTTCTTCACAAAAAAAGCCTCTAACCGCCCATGGTTTTCCATCTGCGATTAAAGGCAAGCCACCTTCTTTTCTCTGCCTTTTCTTCATATATAAATATATAGATTAAGTCTATCTGTTTTGCATCCCTTTGTCAAGTATGGTATACTTGCAGACATATATATTTGTTTTGGAGGTATTATATTATGCAGAAACGCTTTTCCTTCCCTCCCCTGCCGCGCACAGCGCTCGCGATCGCTGCAGCTGCTGCCCTGGCGCTCTCCGGATGCGCTGGTTCTTCCGGCTCAGGAACCCCCGCCGAATCCTACGCCGCTTCCGGGCAGACTGGTTCTCCTTCCAATGCATCGTCCGATGCTGCCAGCGAACAGGCGCGTTTTGATGCGTTTCTGGCACACCAGTTTCAAGAAAGCGTGCAGGACGATCCGCTCTCCCTTCATTTTCTTGTCCGGAATCCGGAAAATTACGGTATCACCGAACCAGAGATGAAATTTCCAGAATATTCCCTGGAACAGCTTCAAAAGGATTCCGAGGAAAACGCGGCCGTTCTTGAGGAACTTTCTTCCTTCGATACCTCTCTCTTGACCTCCGACCAGCTCTTCACCTACCGGATGATGAAGGACACACTGGAGACGGAAGCCGGCTCGAAGGGACTGGAACTCTACAATCAGCCGTTAAGCGCTCTGATCGGCACGCAGGCGGAACTTCCGACCTTATTAGCCGAATACACATTTTACAACCGTGCCGACATCGACCATTACCTGGCACTGCTTTCGCAGATCGACACATATTACAAGCAGCTCGCAGCGTATGAACAGGTGCAGGCAGACGCCGGTCTCGCACCGTCCGACGACACCATCGACCGGATTTTAAAATCCTGTAAAAGCTACCTCATCCGCCCGGAAAACAGCCTGCTGACGGAAACATTTGCCTCCCGCTTAAATGCGGTTGAGGGCTTAAGCGATGCAGAAAAGGCGTCCTACAAAGCAAAACATCTGACCATTTTAAAGGAACACTTTATCCCGGCATATACAAACCTCTCTAAAGCACTGGAATCGCTCAAGGGCTCCCATCCGGAGGCAGGAGGACTTAGCACCTACGAACACGGCAGGGAGTATTATGCCTATCTTGCGGCGGCGCTGACCGGCACAGATTCCTCGGTCGATGCGCTCAAAACGCGGATTGAGAAGCAGATGCAGGCAGATTTATCCGAAATCCGCGTCCGCTTAAAGGAACATCCGGAACTCGTCCGGCAGATGACCGACTCTGCCATCACACTCTCCGATCCGGATGAGATCCTTCAGAATTTACAGGTGCAGATTCAGGATGATTTCCCGGCGCTTACAGATACCTCCTACACGCTCAAATACGTCCCGGAAGCGCTGGAATCTTCCCTGTCCCCGGCGTTTTTCCTCGTACCGCCGATCGATTCCGACGGTTCCAACACCATTTACATCAACGAAAAAGCAAGCACTGAGCAGAACCTCTACACCATGCTGGCGCACGAGGGCTATCCGGGGCATCTCTACCAGTCGGCTTATTTCAATGACCGGGAGCCGGTTCCGGTACGGCGGCTTCTTGCCTGCGGCGGCTACAACGAAGGCTGGGGACTCTACAGCGAACTGTACGCCTACTCCTTCGACAACGGACTGCCGGAAGCGGTCAAACCGCTGATGCGCTGCAGCGAAGCCAGCAGCTACGGGCTGTACGCCCTTCTCGACATCTGCATCCACTATGATGGCTGGGATCTCGCCACAACCACCAGTTATCTGGAAAATTCCTACGGATTTACGGATCCGGAATCCGCGCGCGAGATATACCTGGCAATCATTGATAATCCGGGCAATTACCTGAAATACTATACCGGCTATCTGGAAATCCTGACCATGCGCCAGGAAGCCGAGGAGGTACTTGGAAACAAATTCAACGCCAAGAGCTTCCACCAGTTCATCCTGAACATGGACGGTGCTTCCTTCCGGGTCATCAAACCGTATTTTCAAACATGGCTGATGACGGAGAAATTGCACGTATAATGGAAAAAGAGCGGAGTCTCCCTGTATGCATCCGCACACTTCAGGGTCCCCGCTCTTTTCGCATTTTCATGCTTTAGTTTACTTTCTTGTAATTCTTCTCAAAGCTCATCGGACCGTCGCCGATCTTCTCGCCTGCTACGCTCAACTCCAGCGTCTTTGCCTCGTAGTTCTGGATAAATGTATTGGCAATGGCCATGACAACCAGCTTGTCAGAGGACTCCTTTAAGGAGGAGAGATCCAGCGTCAGGGCACCGTCCTTCTGCTCAAATTTATCCACGGTGATTCCCTCTTCAATGACGCCCACCTCTGCCATCTTATCAAGCAGTTCCTGTGCATCCAGCTCATCGCCGTCAATGCCATCCATATTCTGTTTTAAGCCGCTCTTATCAGATTTTACAGAATATACGCAAACGGTTACCGTCGGATCTGCATCCGTTACCACCATGCTTTCTTTCTCAGCCACGCCGTCTACAGTCTCCTGCTGCGCCGCACCTGCCGGGGCAGTTCCATGTTCGCTGGTCTCTCCTGTATTTCTTGCCGTCGGCGCACATGCGCCCAGAACAGCTGCCATCATAAGACCAGCTGCCATTACCATAAATTTCTTCATAATGTACCTCCTTGTATTCTCCTCGCAGCAGTTGCTTCACGGTTTTCGCAACCGTTTTTGTCTTTCACACCTGTTTCCATCCAGTGCAGACTACATCCATTCTTTTTACCGCTGCCCATCCTTACTCCTAAACCACTGATTCAGCTTCATCAGCGCCTTTACCAACGTCTGCATCTCATCTTCCGACAGATCGCTTGTCAGGCTCTCGATCATCTCCCGGTGGAACCGGGCGTGATGCCCATACGCTTTTCTGCCCCGCTCTGAAAGAGAAATATATACGACCCGCCGATCCTCGAGTCCCCGGCTTCGTTCCACATAGCCTTTTTTGACCAGGCTGTTCATGGCAATTGTGAGCGTTCCCACCGTAACGGACAGTTCTCTGGCAATCGATGACATATTTTTCGGTTCACCAATCCCGATCGCTTCGATCACATGCATATCGTTATTCGTGATGTCTTTAAACTCCGGCGTAATGATTACCTTCTGTTCTATGTCCATCACATCGCGGAACAGCGTCACCAGAAGCTCATTCAGCGTCTCATAATTTCCCACAGTTTTCCCTCTCATCCTTGGTTTCAGCGCGCAAAACGGCAATTTACCCTACCGATTATACAATATTCTGTGCGGCAAGACAACTAGCAAATTTCTTACATCTTCTCTTATAACATGGCACTTGTTACTGTTCACGCACACGTGCCCAGTAACGGAATTTGCCGATGCTTCGCATTCCAAACCGGCAAAATCTGCAGCCAGAACTGTATCGTATGGAATTTTCAGTTCAGAAAATTCCTACCCGTGAACAGTTACCATGGCACTACATAAGATACTCGCCACAAGCCCCGCGAACGTTGCAATCAGCGCCCCCGCAAGCGTCCATCGCGTCTTTGAGATCCGCACGGTCAGATAGTAGACACTCATCGTATAAAAAACCGTCTCCGTGCAGCTCTCAAGAACCGACACCATCATGCCGAGCCGCGAATCGGGTCCATACGTTTTAAAAATATCTAAGAGCAGCCCCGTCGCCGCCGAACTGGACACCAGACGCACCAGAAGCAGTGGAACCACCTGTGCCGGTATATGCAGAAATGCCGCCGGTCCCGCCAGCACCCCGGAGAGGAAATCGAGAAAACCGGAGGTCCGAAGCACGCCGACCGCCGCCATCAGTCCCACCAGCGTCGGCAGGATTCCAGCCACCGTTTTAAGCCCCGCAAGCGCCCCTTCGATAAAATCATCAAAAACCGGGCGTTTCTGAAGCACCGCAAACCCAACGATATAAAACAAAACAACCGGAACCAGGTATTCAGAGAGGTAATTGATGCAGCGCATTTGACGGCTCCCGTGTCTATACTTGTTTTATATGTATGGTTTGAATCCGCGTTCTATGATAACGGATCTGTTTCCAGAGCCCCTTATTTTAACAAGGGCATTATAGGGGATAAATTTGTTTTTTGTGTGAAATTTTCCCCCTACATGACGCCAAATTGCGTTTTCTATTTCCAGCCATCCTTTTTTATTGATTTATATTGCTTTCTCCTACACATCACGCGGCACACCGCCACTCCTGCCAGAGTGCTGACACAGGTCGCCAGGAACGCCGGACCGGCCACTGCCAGCGGGTGCGCCGATCCGTACTGGCTCCGGTAGGCAATCATATTGATAGGAATGAGCTGCAGCGATGAAATATTTACGACCAGAAACGTACACATTTCATCGCTCGCCGTTCCCTGTGTGACCGCCGCCGGATCCCCCGCCGCTCTCCGTTCCTCCTCCAGTTCTTCCAGCTCCTTCATCGCCGTAAGCCCCGCCGGGGTCGCCGCCCAGCCAAGCCCCAGCATATTGGCAATCATATTGGCGGCCATCGAAGAAAGCGCCGGATGACCCGCTGGAATGCGTGGAAAAAGGAAATGAAGCACCGGCCGCATCCCCGCCGACAACTGCTCAATCAGCCCCGCCCGCCGTCCGATCTCCAAAATTCCCGTCCAGAACGCCATCACCCCCAGCATTGTGATTCCCAGCGAGACTGCATCCCCCGCCGCTGCAAGCATTCCCTCCGTCACCGCCCCCAGCGTCCCATGCACCGCCGCCCAGCCAAGCCCCGTAAGCATCATAAACGCCCAGAGTGCATTTAACATGCATTCACCTCCCTGCTGTCATATGGTACGCTCAGAACATTTTATACTCAGACAAGTATAAAAAGACGCCAAATATACACCATCATAAATAGATACAATTATATCGTTTCTTTTCGTCCATTCCGCTTGCATTTCAGAATTTGGATCTTTAAAATAAGAACTATCATCTGCTTCACATGACAGACATTCTTTGAAAAAGGCCATTTTATATGGATTCTCCTGCCAAAAACCGTGAAGACATTGAAATATGATTTAATATTATGAAAACGAGGTATTCAGAATGAAACAATCCGCAGATTTAAAGCGTCTCCTCACCTCCATCGATCACAAAAGCTATCCGGCTTACAAGGACGTGCGCGGCGCTTATGATTTTAATACGTATATTTTATCCATCGACCATGTACAGGGTGACCCGTTTGCGTCCCCTTCCAAGGTCAGTGTCCAGGTCCGCCACGCGAAAGCCGGATTTCCGGCAGAGCTCTTTGATACGCCGTGGAAAAAAACAGCACTTGAAGATTACCTGCTCCGCTGTTTTTCCCGTGAAATCGGTCGTCTTTCTTTCAAGGCAAAAGGTTCTGGAAAAAGTGGTCTGATCGCCACCAGCCGCCCCGGTCAGGAGGTCCTCTCCCGGACCGCCTGCGAGATCGGAAGAAATGAGATTACAGCCCGTTTCGAGGTTGGTTTCCCGGCATTCGGGCGCACCATCAACTCCGGTGAACTGATCCGGATTTTCTTTGATTTTCTTCCAGGCTGTGTCGAAAACGTCTTTTTCTACCGCCGCCAGAACACCGCTGAAATCAAAAAACGCATCACGCTGGCAGACGATCAGCAATTTATCCGCAATGAGCTGAAACGCTTAGACCTCGTCTCCTTCGTCGCAGACGGCTCAATCCTGCCGCGTGAAACCGGCGTCTCCGACCGTCCGATGAAGGGCAGTGTTGCGTTCCATTCCCCGGATTCCTTAAGAATCACTCTGAATCTTCCGGGACACGGTCCGATCTCCGGCATGGCAATCCACCGCGGCATCACCCTGATCGTGGGCGGCGGCTACCACGGCAAATCCACACTGCTAAAAGCGCTGGAATCCGGCGTCTACAACCATATTCCAGGGGATGGACGTGAATATGTCATCACCGATGAAACCGCAGTCAAGCTGCGCGCCGAGGATGGACGCAGCATCAACCACGTTGATATTTCCCTCTTTATCCGGGATCTGCCGAACAAAAAAGACACCACCTGCTTTTCCACCGCCGATGCCAGCGGCAGTACCTCCCAGGCGGCAGCCGTGATCGAAAGCATTGAAGCGGGAACCCGCGCTTTCCTGATCGACGAGGACACCTCCGCTACCAACTTCATGCTGCGGGACGACCTGATGCAGCGCATCGTCAGCCGCGATAAAGAGCCGATCACCCCGTTCATCGAACGCGCCCGCGATCTCTACAAGCAGGCAGGCATCTCCACCGTCCTCGTAGCCGGAAGCTCCGGTGCCTACTTCTTCATCGCAGACACTATCATCCAGATGGATGCATACCGCCCGTTTGATATCACGGAGATGGTAAAAAATGCCTGCGAACAGGAAGTTTCCAAACCCGCCATCCAGGCTCCTGGGTTCAAGCTCCCGACGGCTGGGCGGAAGCTGGCGGCTGACGGAACAGGACGGGCTGTGGGCGCGATGGCGCTGAATTTTGGCGACAGCCGCGCAGAAGCTGGCGGTGAATCTCAGGAAGAGGGCGAAAACAGCGGTCGTTCCGGACGGTTTGGCAATCGCGTCGGCAGCGCCTCCGATGCAGGACGCTTTGAACGCGGTCGCGGAGGACGCCGCGAAACTGACCGAAATTCCGACCGGAACACGCGTATCAAAGTCCGTGTCCACGACAAACACTCTTTCCAGGTTGCCAAAGAGCCGGTCGATCTGCGCTTCGTCGAACAGCTTGCCGACAGCGAGCAGACCGCCGCACTTGCCCAGATGATGCGCTACTGCCTGGAAAAAGGGCTTCTGGAGCGCTGCACCGTACAGGAAACGGTTGCCACACTCTTAAAAGCCTATGAAGCAGACGGGCTCTCTGTGTTCAGCGATGCTTCATATGCCGCCATGGGACTGGCAATGCCGCGCGTGCAGGAGATTTATGCTTGTTTGAATCGTTTTAGGGGATGATTTTTAAGATAAATATAAAAAGAGGGCTGCATTTTGCAAACCCTCTTTTTATATTTTTGCATCTTATATCAAACTATTTGCAAGTTTCATCTTGGCTTATCCCTGAACTCTGCCAAAATCTATGGTGCCAAGATCTATCCTACCCTTCGCACAGCGCCCGCATCACGCCCTCAACCGTCTCTATCTTCTCTGCTCTCCACGCGTTTCCGCCGCAGAAAATCAGAGCATGATCTTCATCACCGCGGGCTGCATTGACGAGTGCCTGCGTGATGCAGTATGGGATCTTCGCCGGATCACAGTGTTCCAGACACTGGTAACAGTGTGTCACTGCCTGTCTTCCTTTTTCCAGTTCTTTTAAGAACGCATTCTTGATCGCACGTCCCGGCATGCCGACCGGACTTTTGACAATCACGATGTCCTCTTCCTTCGCATCCAGATATGCCTGCTTATATGCCATCGGTGCATCGCATTCCTCGGTTGTCACAAAACGGGTTGCCACCTGCACGCCGTCCGCGCCAAGCTCCATCTGGTGCATCACATCCGCATGGTCGTAGATGCCGCCAGCCGTCACAACCGGAATCGATTTGCCATATTTCTGCGCGTATTTTTTAACCAGCGCGATAATTCCCCGCACTTCCTCGTCATATTCCGCCTGATGGAATGTCTCGGCTGCGTGCGGCGTGTCTACCTCCAGCTCGGTCAGCTTCTCACGGTCAAATCCCAGATGTCCGCCCGCCAGCGGTCCCTCAACGACCACCAGATCCGGTGCGGTCTGGTACTTGCGGTCCCACATCCGGCAGATGACCGTCGCCGCCTTAACGGAGGAAACGATCGGCGCAATCTTCGTCGCCGTCCCTTTCACATACTCCGGCAGGGAAACTGGAAGTCCCGCGCCCGATATGATCAGGTCAGCGCCCGCCTTGACCGCCGTTTTAACGTACTCCGCATAGTTTTTCGTCGCCACCATGATATTAAAGCCCACGATGCCGCCCTTCGCGATCGCGCGCGCCTTCTGCAACTCTGAACCGATCGCGCGCAGGTTTGCCTCCTGCGGATGCTCGGCAAAATCCGGCTCCCGGAAACCGATCTGGGCAGTGGAAATAATGCCGATGCCGCCAGCCCCCGCCACGGCTCCTGCCAGCGAGGACAGGCTGATGCCAACCCCCATACCGCCCTGGATGATCGGAAGCTTCGCCGTCAGATCACCAATTTTCAGCGGTTTTAACTGTGATAAAATTGTACTCATACGATCTCCTATATTCACAAAGGGGACCGCCGCGCGGCAACCCCCTTTCAATATCTATTTTTTAGATTTTTCTAAAACGTTCATACCGCTGCTCCGCGATCTCATCCGGTGTCTTTTCCGCGCAGGACTGGAAGAACTCACGCATATGGCGGTCGATGATGCGTCCGATCTCCTCGATGTTGTCATCGGTTGCCGGCTCATCCTCGCAGATAATGCGCTCGATCATGCCAAGCTCATACAGATCCTCTGCCGTCATCTTCATGACCTTCGCCGCCTCGCTGGCTCTCTTGGCATCTTTCCACAGAATCGAAGCAAAGCCCTCCGGAGAAAGGATCGAGTAGGTCGCATTCTCCATCATCCATACCTCGTTGGAAACCGCCAGCGCCAGTGCGCCGCCGCTGCCGCCCTGACCAGTGATAATCGCCAGAATCGGCACCTTCATATCCGACATTTCAAAGAGGTTGCGGGCAATCGCCTCGCCCTGGCCTCTCTCCTCTGCCTCCATACCCGGGAATGCACCTGGCGTATCGACAAAACAGATGATCGGACGGTTAAATTTCGCCGCCTGTTTCATCAGACGGAGCGCCTTTCTGTATCCTTCCGGAGACGGCATGCCGAAGTTGTGCTTCATGCTGTCTTTCGGGGATTTACCTCTCTCCTGTCCAATGACCGTGACCGGCATTCCATAGAAGGATGCCACACCGCCGATGACCGCCATATCATCGCCATAATACCGGTCGCCGTGGAACTCGGTAAAATCGTCAAACAGGATCCGGATATAATCGCTGGCGTTCAGACGTCCGGCGCTACGGGACTGGCGTACTGCCTCCCAGGCGTCTCTCTCTCGACCTGCGATCTTATTTAAGGTCTTCTGGCGCATGATACCGGAGAACGGTGCTTTCCGGCTCTTTAACTTGCCTTCCGCCACAGAAGCTGCTTTTTCTGCCTTGGATGCAGATGCCGCTTCTGTGTGGTTCTCCGCCTCGTCGTTCCATTTCTCCCAGCCATGCTCCTGGCTGTGAAGCTTCAAAATCTGTCCCAGAACACGCTTCTGATCTTTTCTTTCCACGATCTGATCCACAAAACCGTGTGTCAGCTGGAACTCGGCTCTCTGGAAGCCCTCCGGGAGCTTCTGGCCGATCGTCTGCTCGATGACACGCGGACCCGCAAATCCAATCAGCGCTCCCGGCTCTGCCAGGATGATATCGCCCAGGGACGCAAAGCTTGCCGTTACGCCGCCGGTGGTCGGATCCGTCATAAAGCTTATGTAGAGAAGTCCCGCCTCGGAATGACGTTTTAAGGCTGCGGAAGTTTTCGCCATCTGCATCAGGGAGATCATGCCCTCCTGCATTCTCGCGCCGCCGGAAGCCGCGTAGATGATAACCGGAAGCCGTTCCTCGGTCGCACGCTCTACCGCACGGGCAATCTTCTCTCCCATGTTGTGACCCATGCTGCTCATCAGAAAACGGGAGTCGCAGACCGCGATCACAGTCTCATAACCGTGAATCTTTCCTTTACCAGTGACAACCGCCTCATTTAACTCGGTTTTCTCTCTGGCTGCCTCAACCTTGCCCTCATAGCCCGGAAATGCAAGCGGATTGACCACAGACATCTCCTTATCCCACTCTTCAAAGGTACCTTCATCGATCAGCATCTCAATCCGGCGGTACGCATGCATCCGGAAATATCCGCCGCAGCGCGGGCACACATACAGGTTGTCCTTGACATCCTGCACCAGAATCGGTTTCTCACATTTATTACACTTACGCCATAAAGAACGCAGACTTTCCGGCGTCATCGCCGTCGGACGGCTCGGAATCTTCTCCGGTTTTTCCTGTGCTGCCTCTGCCGCCCTTTTATCTGCTTTCGCACTCTCCGCACGGCTTACGCCGGCAGAACCGTGGTCGTTTGTATTGATCGAAGTATACGATTTCTTAAACAGATTTTTAAACATCTCTTATTCAACCTCACTTATTAGCCAATCATAAACGTCAGCTCTGCGGAAACAGCCAGCTTGCCATCGACGGTTGCCGTCGCACTTCCGATGCCGACCGGTCCTTTTCTCTTGATGATATGGCACTCCAGCTTTAACTTGTCGCCCGGAACTACCTTTTTCTTGAATTTTGCGTTGTTGATTGCCCCGAAATATGCCGTCCTGCCCTTATTTCCTTCTTCACTTAAAATCGCAACCGCGCCGACCTGCGCCAGCGCCTCCACGATCAGGACGCCCGGCATGACCGGCTCCTGCGGAAAATGACCTGCAAACCACGGCTCGTTGTATGTTACATTTTTATATCCAACCGCGCCCTCGCCCGGTGTCACTTTCTCGATACAGTCGATCAAAAGAAACGGATGACGGTGCGGGATGATCTCCTGGATCTCTTTAATTCCCATCATAATTTCAGTTACCTCTTTCGCTTTCCCAGACATCATTTTTGTATGCTGCAAGTCTCTTCCGCCAGCTCCAGTGCGCTGCTTCCAATCATTCAATCATCCACACAAAAACGTCCTCAAATTATATTTAGTCCTCAAATTTCTTGATTACCAGGCTGGCATTGACACCACCAAATCCCAGGGAGTTGGTCAGGGCATAGTGGATATCCATCGGAACACCCTCGCCCATCGTGTAATCCAGATCGCAGCCCTCGCCTGCCTCTTTTAAACCTGCGGTTGCGTGTACAAATCCATCCTCAATGGATTTCACGCAGGCGATAAACTCAACACCGCCCGCTGCACCTAAAAGATGTCCAATCATCGACTTGGTGGAGTTGATTTTTACCTTGTAAGCGTGGTCGCCCAGCGCTTTTTTCACTGCCATCGTCTCGAAGAGATCGTTATGGTGTGTACTGGTTCCATGTGCATTGATGTAATCAATCTTCTCCGGTGCGATACCTGCATCCTTGATCGCCATCTCCATCGCATACGCTGCGCCGCTTCCATCCTCTGCCGGGGAAGTGATGTGGAATGCATCGTTGCTTCCGCCGTAGCCGACTACCTCTGCCAGAATCTTTGCGCCGCGCTTCTGCGCGTGCTCTAAGGACTCCAGAACTACGACACCAGCGCCCTCGCCCATGACGAAACCATCGCGGTCCTTATCAAACGGACGGGATGCCGTCTCCGGGTCATCATTGGTAGAAAGAGCCGTCAGAGCCGCGAAACCTGCCATACCGAGCGGTGTGATCGCAGACTCGGTACCACCGGCTACCATCACGTCTGCCTCGCCGTACTGGATCGAGCGGAACGCCTCACCGATAGAGTTCGTACCGGTCGCACAGGCAGTTACCACGTTGATGGATTTGCCCTTTAAACCATAATGCATTGCCACATTGCCGACTGCCATGTTGCTGATCATCATCGGAACGAGCAGCGGGTTCACGCGGTTCGGTCCTTTTTCCAGCATTTTTTTGTGCTCACGTTCCATCGCCTGTAAGCTTCCGATACCGGAACCGATGCTGGTTCCCACGCGGAACGGATCCTCTTTTTCCATATCCAGACCCGCCTGTGCGATCGCCTCACCGGCTGCCGCTACCGCATACTGGGAAAACGGCTCCATACGTCTCGCTGCCTTCGGATCCATGTATTTCTTCGGATCAAAATCCTTCACCTCGCCTGCCAGCTTTGCCTTATAATCGGTTGTATCAAAATATGTGATCGGCGCGATACCGACTTTTTTATCCTTTAATCCCTGCCAGAAGCTTGCTACGTCATTTCCAATCGGAGTGATCGCTCCCAGACCGGTTACTACTACACGTGTCTTATTTCCCATCTAAAAACCTGCCTTTCTATCGTCACAGTTCACACGTTGTGCAAACTGCGACACGATTTTGCCGATGCTTCGCATTCCAAATCGGCAAAATCTGCTGCTACTACGTTATCGTACGCCACTTTCGGTTCCAAAAGTGCCTATCTGTAAAGCACCTTTTCCCTACATCGCCATTCCGCCGTCCACGCACAGAACCTGTCCTGTGATGTAGGCTGCGCGGTCAGAAGCCAGAAATACGGCTGCCTGCGCTACATCCTCGGTCGTACCGAAACGTTTTAACGGAATCTGCTCGCCCATCGCCTTCTTCACATCGTCCGGAAGAACGGCGGTCATTTCCGTATCAATAAATCCCGGTGCAATCGCGTTGACCGTGATACCACGGCTTCCAATCTCCCTTGCCACGGATTTAGTCAGTCCGATCACGCCCGCCTTGGACGCACAGTAATTTGCCTGTCCCGCATTTCCCATCACGCCGGAAACAGAGGAAATATTGATGATGCGTCCGCCCTTCTGCTTTAACATCTGGCGGGATACGTGCTTAATGCAGTTAAATGCGCCCTTTAAGTTCGTATCGATGACGGCGTCAAACTCTTCCTCACTCATCTTCATCAGAAGATTGTCACGGGTAATGCCCGCGTTGTTGACTAAAATATCAATTCTCTTATAGCGGCTGATAATGTCCTTTAAGAACACCTCCGCCGCGCTGTAATCCGAAACGTTGCACTGAACGGCTTCCGCCTGTCCGCCCGCCTCGGTAATTTCCTTTACGACATCCTCTGCTTTTGCCGCAGAGCCATTATAATTGACGATCACCACAGCGCCCTCTTTCGCCATCGAAATAGCGATCTGACGGCCAATTCCGCGGCTGGCACCTGTCACAACTGCTACTTTTCCATTTAACATCCAAGCGTCTCCTTTACTTTGTCGATATCTTCCAGTTTCTCTATATTGAACGCCTTCGCGTTTTTGTCGATTTTACGCATGAAACCAGTCAGGGTCTTACCCGGTCCGATCTCAATAAATGTGTCCACACCGTCTGCTAACATCTTCCGGATCGTCTGCTCCCAGCGGACGGAGGAAGAAACCTGCTTCATCAGAAGCGGCTTTACATCGGCTGCATCGGTCACATAATCTGCCGTCACATTCGCAATATACGGAATCTCCGGTGTATGAATCTCAACGGTATCGAGTACCTTTCCAAGCTTCTCGCCAGCTCCCACTAACATCTTGGAATGGAACGGTCCGCTTACCTTTAACGGAAGAACGCGTTTTGCGCCCGCTTCCTTCAATTTCTCTCCTGCCTCGGCAACCGCCTCTGTCTTACCAGAGATAACAATCTGTCCCGGGCAGTTATAGTTGGCAATCTGCACGCCCTCGATCGGCGCGATCACCTCTTCGATCTTCTCTGCATCCATCGCCAGTACGGCAGACATGGCGCCCTGACCAACCGGGACTTCGCCCTGCATCAGGATACCTCTCTGCCGCACGGTACGGATGGCATCTTCGTCAGACATAACGCCTGCAGCCGCCATTGCAGGATATTCTCCCAGGCTCAGGCCCGCAGCCACATCCGGGCGGATTCCGGTACGTTCCATGAATACACGCATCATCGCAAGGCTGGCGGTTACCATCGCCGGCTGCGTATACTCCGTGATATTCAGACGGTCCGTCTGCGCCGGATCAAAGCAAAGATCGGTCATTGAAAACCCAAGGATCTCGCTTGCTTTCTCAAACATCTCGCGTCCCGTTTCCGTTTCCTGATAAAAATCCTGTCCCATGCCAGTGGTCTGTGCGCCCTGACCCGGAAAAATAAATGCAATTTTGCTCATAGCGTTACACTCACTCTCTACTTTCTGCCCAAAAGCGCCTCCGCCTGGGCCATCATTTCTTCAATCATTTCCTTACAGGTCTGCTCTTTCTTCACCATACCTGCAATCTGTCCAGCCATCACGGTTCCGTTGTCCACGTCACCTTCCATGACTGCCTTCCGAAGCGTTCCAAGTGTTAAATACTCCAGTTCCTCGAACGGGCGTCCCTCTTTTTCCAGCTTCAGATACTCTCTCGTCATCTTATTTCTAAGACAGCGGATCGGATGTCCGTGACTCATACCGGTTACGGTCGAATCAATGTCCTTCGCCTTGATGACTCTGTCCTTGTAAGCCTGGCTTACGATAGATTCCTTCGATACGACGAAGCGGGTTCCCATCTGGACCGCCTCTGCGCCCAGCATAAATGCCGCCGCAATGCCGCGTCCATCTGCGATACCTCCGGCTGCAATCACCGGAATCGAAACCGCATCAACCACCTGCGGAACGAGCGTCATCGTCGTCGCCTCGCCAATGTGTCCGCCGGACTCCATGCCTTCTGCAACGACTGCATCTGCGCCGCTCTTCTCCATCAGACGTGCCTGTGCAACCGAAGCGACAACCGGAATTACCTTAATGCCGGCTTCCTTCCACATGCCCATGTATTTGCCTGGAATACCGGCGCCGGTCGTTACGACCTTGATGCCTTCTTCCACAACTACCTTTGCCACGTCATCCGCATACGGGCTCATCAGCATAACATTGACACCAAACGGCTTCTTTGTCAGCTCTCTCGCCTTGCGGATCTCCTCGCGGACAACCTCACCTGGTGCATTGGCGCCGCCAATTAAGCCCAGACCGCCAGCTTCAGAAACGGCTGCTGCCAGATGATGTTCTGCCACCCATGCCATGCCGCCCTGAATAATCGGGTATTCAATCCCCAACATTTCTGTGATCTTTGTTTTCATTATGCCTCTACACCTTTTTCTTTTAAGTAGTTCATAACATCGCCTACCGTTGCCAGGTTCTGCAGATCCTCAGCCGGGATCTCTACGGAGTACTCGTCCTCCAGAGCCATAACCAGCTCAAACAGATCCAGGGAATCAGCACCCAGATCATCCTTGAAAGAGGAAGCCTCGGTAATGGAATCTGCGTCTACGCTCAGCTGCTCTGCAATAATTTCTTTCATTTTCTCTAACATCGTTTCAATCTCCTTTTTAAATGAATTTTCTTTTTGTGACCGCAAAAATGCAATCACTGTTCTTATATTTTATCAAAAAATAGAATAATGTACATTAGTTTTGCTATATATTTTTTGCTTCTCCAGGCACCTACCAGGTCATCAATGCCGCGCCCCAGGTAAGACCCGCGCCAAAACCTGCCATCACCAGCGTATCGCCGCGTTTTAAGCGTCCGTCCCGGTGCATTTCATCCAGGAGAATCGGAATCGAAGCCGCCGACGTATTGCCGTAGCGCTCGATATTGACCGGAATCTTGTCCATCGGAACCTTCAGACGGCGCGACGCCGCTTCCAGAATCCGGATATTCGCCTGATGCAGCAGATAATGCTGTACCGCCTCGCGGTCCGTTCCGGTCTCCTCCAGAATCGCATTCACAATCTCCGGTACCTTCTTCACCGCAAACTTGAAGACTTCCTGACCGTCCATCTGCATAAAACCAAGCTCCGGCTTGCCTCCCGTCAGGCAGTTTTCAAGACTTCTCGCCTGGCAGTACAGAACGTCGTTCTTCATTCCGTCGCTGCCGACCAGCGTCTTCACCACACCCGTCTCGTCCGCCCGGACAACCGCTGCGCCCGCTCCATCGCCAAACAGGATGCAGGAACTGCGGTCCGTCCAGTCTAACACCTTGCTCAGTGTCTCCGCACCGATGATCAGCGCCGTCTTATAGATGCCCGCCTGAATAAATCCCTGCACAATATGTAAGGCGTAAATAAATCCGGAACATGCCGCCGTGATGTCAAACGCCACCGCATGTTTCGCCCCGATGGCTCCCTGTACATCCGCCGCCGCACTCGGGAACGCCCGATCCGGGGAAGAAGTCGCCACGATCACGATCTCAATCTTCTCCGGAGAAATGCCCGCGTCCGCGATCGCGCGCTTCGCCGCCTCTGTCGCCAACGCCGAGGTTCCCTCGCTCGTCGAGACATGTCTGGCTCCAATACCCGTCCGTTCCCGGATCCAGGCATCATTTGTATCAAGAAATTTCGTCAAATCCTGATTCGTCACAACCTGCTCCGGCGCATACGCGCCAATTCCAATGATTCTAGCTGTCATTTTCTCGTTTAACTCCGCTTCTTCTATAAAAGATAGTTTTAATTTCAAATGGTTTGATATTCAAATTAATTTAGAGTGTAGCGGAGAATGTGGGGTTTGTCAAGGGTAACTTGTAAATGAACGGCAGGATTCTGGTGAGAAGACGCAACCCGGACAGAGAAGAGCCGCCCCCAATCTTCCGGAAAACGCTCTCGCTCTTGCACTCGCTGCAGCGGACACTAAGCTCGAAAAAACCTCGCTAAGTGCCGGCGCGAGTGATGTTTCCTACAGATTGGGGGCGGCTCTTCTCCTGAAATACGCATCACTTGAAATACATAAAAATTAGGATACCGCGGTCTTCTTTTTCGTTGTATAATTATAAGACATAGGTATCTTTATTGTATCTATACAGAAATTTGTATACTATATTATCTATATATTACCCTATTAAAAGGAGGAGTTGCTATGCAGAGTATTCTTGTATGTGACGATGATAAACAGATCGTAGAAGCAATTGACATATACTTAACCGGTGAGGGATTTGAGGTTATCAAGGCGTATGACGGCGCAGAGGCGCTGGAGCTTTTGAAAACGCACACCGTGAATTTGATGATTCTGGACGTTATGATGCCGGGGTTAGATGGAATCCGGACGACGCTGAAGGTGCGTGAGACCAGCAGCATCCCGATCATTATTCTTTCCGCGAAGTCTGAGGATGCGGACAAGATTCTGGGCTTAAATATCGGGGCAGATGATTATATCACGAAGCCGTTTAACCCACTGGAACTGGTCGCCCGCGTGAAATCGCAGCTCCGCCGCTACACGCAGCTGGGAAATATGAACAATCAGATGGGCAACCACGTATTCAAATGCGGCGGCCTGCAGATCAACGATGAAAATAAGGAAGTAACCGTGGACGGCGAGCTCATCAAGCTGACACCGATCGAGTACAACATCCTGCTTCTGCTCGTTAAAAACGCCGGAAAAGTCTTCTCCATCGACCAGATCTACGAGGCGATATGGAATGAGGAGGCGATCGGCGCGGACAATACAGTTGCGGTTCATATCCGCCATATCCGCGAAAAGATCGAAATTAACCCGAGGGAGCCGCGCTATCTGAAGGTTGTCTGGGGTGTTGGATATAAAATTGAGAAGCAGTAAAAATGTGAATCATCCATCTAACAGAAGTTAGGAGTTGCAAAATTTATGACAAAACTCTCACATATTCCGATGCAGATCCAGAAATGGATCGCCAGCCTCGCGCATCTGTTTTTCCTGATTCTGGGGCTGACTGGTATCTGCCTCATGTATATTCACGGAAATTTCGGTCTGGGGCTGACCGGCATTGGCTCGGTTCCTTATGAGGACACCGCGGAATTTAACACACAATTTAATAGCGATCTGAACGATATCTTCCTATATATGGACTATCAGGACGTCTTCGGCGCCGACAGCTCGATTGACCTCTCGCGCCGGATGCTCAAAATGACCTTTGGACCAAGCGAGACCGAAAATTTCTCCCTGTCCTCCCTGATTTCCTATCTGGAATCCATGGGGTACCAGCTCGACGACGACTTTAACTGCCAGAAGCTTTCCGAACCGGAAGACGGCGTCAAGAGCCGCGAAGGCTACGTCGAATGGTCGGTTCAGGAGCCACAGCGGATCTACAGCTACCGTTCTGCCAGCCAAAAGCGCAGCACATTGGAGGACGCGGCGGTCGAGATCATGGACACACTGCATCGTTATTACACAGTGTATAACCGTTTCGTCGCCAATCCGTCCAACCTGCATTTTAAAATCCAGTACACGGAGCCGGATTCGGATCAGAACGAAACAACCCAGTTTACAAACACCGATTCCCTGACGCCGGAAAATGTCAAGGAATACGGGCGCTACGCGTATCTGCCGGGCAATTCCGTTTTCTACGATACCAACATGAAAGCGATCCCGCTCAGCAGCATTTCCGCACTGGCATCCAATAACCCATACACCGGCAGCGACTATTATCTGCTGGTCGGAATCGATACAAACTATCCAGTCACTGACCTTTACGCACAGGCGCATACCGCATACCTGCACCGGCAGCACCTGTATCTGACCGGATTTGCACTGACGATCTTCGCAACGATCGGACTGCTTTTGAGCTTCCTGTTTCTGTTCCGGGTGTCCGGCTACCAGAGTTACCGCAGCTTCGACGTGACGCTGCACGGCTTCGACAAGAGCGGCACTGAAACCGGCATCGTCTTTTTTGCCGCCATGACCGCGATCGCCCTGGTTGTAAGCGACCTGATTCTCATCCGCATCCTGCATCTGGTCATTCCATCGCAGTATTGGTACTTCTCCGATCACAGCCTGCAGGCGCTGGTCCTGTATCTGGGCGGACTGCTGCTCTTTTTCAGCCTCCTGCGCCGCTACCGCGCCGGTACCCTGTGGACCTCCAGCCTGATCTGCCGGTTCCAGAAAAAAATGGCGATCCTCAAAACACGCCAGAACTTCCGCAGCCGTCTCGGCATCGGATTTGTTCTCTATCTTGCAATCAACACAGCGCTTATCAGCCTTGCCTGGTATTTCTGGGACCGCGTGTATGCAAGTTTATACGTTGTTTACCTGCTGACAGGTCTGACTGTGCTGGTATTTCTGCTGTTTAACCTGTGGATCTTTTACATACTGTTCCGGCAGGCAATCGAACAGGAATCCATCCGCGACGCCGTCCAGCAGCTATCCACCGGAGAAACCAGCTACCAGCTTAACCTCGATGAATTTGACGGACCGGAGCTCACGCTGGCAGAGGGACTCAACAACATCAGTTCCGGTCTTGAAACCGCCCTTCAGGAGAAAATGAAGAGCGAACGCCTCAAAACCAACCTGATTACCAACGTCTCACACGACATCAAAACGCCGCTGACCTCGATTATAAATTATGTAAACCTAATGAAACGGGAACATATTGAAGATGCGCGGATCAACGCCTATCTCGATGTACTCGACCAGAAATCACAGCGTCTCAAAACACTGATTGAAGACCTCGTCGAGGCATCCAAGGCAAGCTCCGGCAATGTGAAGCTTGAACTTACCGACATTGACCTCGTCCAGATGGCATTTCAGACCAACGGCGAATTTGAAGAAAAACTGGAGGCCAGACATCTGCAGCTCATCATCAATGCCCCGCGGGAACCGCTGATGATCCGCGCCGATGGACGCCGCCTGTGGCGCGTACTTGAAAACCTGTACAACAATGTCTGCAAATACGCAATGGAAGGCAGCCGCGTCTACGTAGACCTCGCCCGCGTTCCCGGGAATACAGAAACCGGTACTGCTGGTCAGGCAGTCTTCACCATCAAAAATATATCTGCCAATCCGCTCAACATCCGTGCGGACGAGCTGACCGAGCGTTTCGTGCGCGGCGACGTCGCCCGCACCACCGAGGGAAGCGGACTGGGACTATCGATCGCCAAAGATCTGACGGAACTGCAGAAAGGGCAGTTTAGTTTGTATATCGATGGGGATCTGTTTAAGGCGCAGGTGACGTTTGATTTGGTGGAGAAAACGACGGAGAAGGCGGTGGAGAACGCAGAAATAATAGAAGAAACCGATGCTTCCGAAGCGGCTGAAAAGCCGAAAAAGGACGATGAACTGAAAAAAACAAATATACCGGAAGAAGCTACTATTCAAAAAGAGGTAAACGGCGAATCTTCCGAAAATGCTATCAATGAAACCATAAACACTACGGAAAATTCAAGAAATGAATAAAAATTTATGAATTGAGGACTTTATCCTATGAAACGCACTCATATCATGATCGCAGTCTTCTTCGCCTGCATCCTCTCCCCCAACCTGCTGTTTCCTATCCTGAAAACCACAGCCGATGAGGGCACCGATGAAAACCGCAGTCTGTCGGCATTTCCAACTTCGTCGCTGGAAACCATCGATACCTTTCCATCCGGTGTTGAGGACTGGATCAACGACCACGCGGCGTTCCGCAACCGCTTCTTAAGCCTGAACGCCCGCTTAAACCTCTCCTTATTCCAGTTCGGAGACTCGCAGGACGTCATCACCGGAAAAGATGGCTGGTACTTTTACACGCTCGGAAGCTCCGTCGAAGACTTCCTCGGCACCAACCGTTTTTCCACCGGGGAACTCCAAATGCTGGCAGACAAACTCCAGACCGTCCACGACGCCTGGAAAGAAAAAGGTACCGAATTTATCTTCCTGTGTGCTCCCAATAAAGAAGGCGTATACAGCGAATTCCTCCCGGATGGCTTCACCGCACCGGACGGATCTACCCGCCGCAGTGAACTGCTCGATTATCTGGAAATACACACAAATGTCCCAGTTGTCAATCCATACCCGGAGCTCAAAAACCGCCGGGACTATCAGTGGTATTTCAAAACCGACACCCACTGGAACGATGCTGCCGGATTTCTCGTCTCCGGGCAGATCATCGATGCCGCTGGCGGCACCTCCACGCCGATCGAAAACGTCACTGTCACCTATGAGCCGCGCGATCCGGGCGATCTGGCAAACCTGTTCCACATGCCAGAATCCATGTGCGACGATACCAAAGCAGATGTATCCGGGTACCGAAACAATGTAACCATCCACTACAACAGCGCCTCCGACGATGGCAATATCGCCCACATCTCAGCAGTCCAGGCGCCCGACCCGCGCCGCATCGCGATTTACCGTGACTCCTTCGGCACCGCCCTGCTGGCAGGACTGCCGAAATACTTTGCGTATACCGATTTTTACCATTGGCAGGTATTTGAGCCGGAATTTTTGAACGAAAATAAGCCGGATGTGCTGGTGTATGAGGTGGTGGAACGGGATTTGGGGAGAATGATGGAGGATTTGGAGAAATTGATGCCGAATCAATGACGTGCATAGTTTGTGCATTTTCAAAAGTATCATTTGCACAGTTTAGATGTGTTTTTTTATTGATCTCACATTATAATTATGATAAATTAAAATTATGGAAAGTCAGAGCATATGAAAGGCGGCCTGCCCCTACTTTTGGAGGGCTTCCCCTCCAGCATCTCGTCATACCAATGACAGAAAGGAGGGCGATAACAATGTATATTACATATTCGGATTTAATTCAGTCTGGAATATTCATTGTCGCTCTCGTAGGATTGTGTTATACAATCTTCACGAGAAGAAAATAGCCGCCACTACTGCAATAGGGGCGGCTGGTCTCATAAGAGATTAACTGTTTCATTTCGGCAGGCCGTATGTCTCTGGCTTTCCTATTTTTACTATAGCATATCTTTTTTCTGTATTCAAGATGTTTTATTATGCCTTATTTTTGAAATACTAAATTTTGCAATTTTCATTTCACCATTTTATCTGAATCAGCAGGTAGCTTCCCATCTAATCCATGATTCCGAAACCATCCGCCGATCCGAATAAAAATCAAAAATTCTCCTACAGCTCTTTCTTCACCAGCTCCAACGCCGAAGCAATCACCGCATCCATATCATAATACTTATACTCGCCCAGACGTCCGCCAAAGATTACCTTCTCTTCCTTCTTGGCCAGCTCTTTGTACTTCTCATACAGCGCACCATTCTTCGCATCATTGACCGGATAATACGGCTCATCGCCTAACTTCCACTCAGAACTGTACTCACGGCTGATAACCGTCTTTGGCAGATCATTGCCATCCGCATCCTTGCCAAACTCAAACCATTTATGCTCGATAATACGCGTCCACGGAGTCTCCGCATCTGTATAGTTCACTGCCGCATTGCCCTGGAAATTCGGGATATCCAGCACTTCGGTATCAAAGCGCACAGAACGATACTCCAGAACGCCCAGCGAATACTCAAAATACGCATCGATCGCGCCGGTGTAAACTACTTTCTTTGCCATCGCATCCCAATCAGCCTTATTCTCAAAATAATCCTCTTCCAGGCGAACCTCGATGCCGTCCAGCATATTGGCAACCATCTTCGTATAGCCGCCAACCGGGATTCCCTGATACAGGGCGTTAAAATAGTTGTTGTCAAAGGTCAGACGAACCGGAAGACGCTTGATGATAAAGGACGGAAGATCCTTGCACTCTCTTCCCCACTGCTTCTGTGTATATCCCTTGATCAGCTTCTCATAAATATCCGTACCAACCAGGCTGATCGCCTGCTCTTCCAGGTTCTTCGGCTCGGTGATGCCTGCTGCCTTGCGCTGTTCCTCGATCTTCGCCGCTGCCTCCTGCGGAGTCACGACACCCCACATCTTGTTGAAGGTGTACATATTAAACGGCAGGGAATACAGCTCGCCGTGGTAATTCGCCACCGGAGAGTTCGTAAAACGGTTAAACTCCGCGAACTGATTTACATAATTCCAGACTTCCTTATTATTCGTGTGGAAAATATGCGCGCCATACTTGTGAACCTGGATGCCCTCCATCGGCTCTGTATACACATTTCCTGCAATATTCGGGCGGCGGTCAATCACCAGAACCTTCTTGCCCGCTTTCTTCGCCTCATGGGCGAATACGGCACCGTAGAGACCGGCGCCTACTATTAAATAATCGTACATGTTGGTTTTCTCCTTGTTACGTGTTGTTATACTTGTGATTTATTTATAACATACAACGACAATTTAAACAAGAATATCCCGTCAGCTTCAAGCATTCCCCAAAACAAACTCTCAATTTGGACACAATACCTTATTAATACTCCATTAGGATACATGAGTCCTATGGAGTACAGACGTAGACTTGGATTGGCTGTTTAACCTGTCCAAGAAAATGTCCGCACCCTCCCCTCTCAGGGCGAGTCCAAAATCTTCAAGAACACTTTTACTATGTATTATCCTTCAACCCATAACACTGGTACAACATATCTGTCATTTTCTTCTTATCTGTTCCTCTTATACCCAAGGACTTTAAATCCACTGTTTCATCAGCTATTTCAGATAAGAACTTTTTCATATCCTCTGCTATTTCCGGACTGAGAACTTGCCTTGTATTGGCTGTGATTAACTGTGCTAATCGGAACACATCGTTTTTATGTTTCTTTATATTTTTGCTGTCAACCTGCTCTCCATTCAGCTTGCGTTCCTTTAAATCCAGCCACGCTTTCGCCTTAAATGGTATCAGACAAGTCGGACTTAATACCGGAATGCCATCAACCATCAATTGTCCGGTTTTTAGCAATTCATAATACGCTTCATTTAAAAGGATTGCCGACAAGCTGGAGATTTCATCGTCTATCGGAAGCGGTGTGAGAACTGCATCATCTTCCAATATAAGAAAATCCGGATTTCTGGAAAATATTTCTATCATATATGGATATTCTTTGCTTTTCGGAGATGTGAAACGATAAAACTGTGCATTTCCGGTACTTTTATTCAAATGCTCATATCCTGCTTCCTTGACATACTCCCAGAACTGCCTGCCGAACTCTGCTGTTATGGATTCGACAATCAATACAATATCTACATCTTTTGTAGCACGAAACGGTAATTCTTCATTTTCCATAATCAAATCACAAGCTGTCCCGCCGATGATAACATATTGATTTTCAAAACCCTGAAATCTTTCCTTAAATTTTGTAAATCCGCTGACCATTACTCCTTCAACCTTCTTTCCTGCAATTCATCTACTGCTTCTTCAATTCTCTCATCGTTTGTATCTCCAAAAGATAAAACAATGGAAATATCGTCAGCACTGTTATCCTCTGAAAATTGTTTCGGGTTGTATGCCCATAATTCAAGTCTTACCTGCTTATCTGGGTCTATCAATTCATCGGTCAGTAAAGTTTTATCATAATCCTTCTCACTGATTGCATAGGTAGCAACTCGGCTTGGATTTAGCATTGTTTTTTCAGAAAGTGCCGTTCCCCCTGCAAAAACCATATTTTCTGTAACTTGCGTCTTATCTATATATCCTGCTTTGCGGACAGGTGTTGTCAAATATACTTTTGCTTTTTCAAATAATTCATCTCTGTTATATTTTGACTCAATAAACTTGTTGACACCGTCTTTTGCTACAAGAAACAAATCCGTCGCTTCCAACTGCTTTACTGCTCTGGTCAAGGTCATTGCTGTAAATGGAAGTACTTTTCCGGCTTCTGAAATATACAATCGTTTTTTCTTACTATACAGATAAAACAAAAACAACTGCTGTGTTGAGCAAACAAACTTATCTGTCAGCTTTTGGGGTTCTTTCTCATCAGAAAGCATTGTCCCAATGAAAGGAAGAAAGACCTGCTTATCAGTAATAAACGGTATATTATTTTCTATAAGGCTTTTTCTTCGATAATTAGATACCGACGCAAGTTCAAATACGACTGGTACATTATCAATCTGCTGTATTTTTGTAATCTGTTTTTTCAATGCCGGAAGTGTGGCAAGTTCTTCTGTCGGAGTAAGCATTATACAGCGTCTGTTTCCAATATATGCTGTGTGAAAATTATAACTCCCTGCAATATAAACAGGCAAAGAATCCTGATGATTCCATGCTTCATATTTTGTAGAAATCCCGAATACGCTTGTAAGCATATTTCCCATTCCCCTTTTTAACTCAATTTTTTTCATTTTAACTTAGCCAATGTTAAAAGTCAAGTTTTCGAGTTATTTTAAGTTTATTGCTAATTTCAATCCTCAAAAAAAATCAACTAGGAGCAGCAAATTTTAAATATTTCCAAATGTAAATTTTTTTCCTAACCACATTTGTTAAGAAAAAAGCCTACCTTCACTCTCCTTCTCCCTTATCACACTCCCATACACCAAAATCATCCAAAACATCGGCTGCCGGTAATTCACCAAAAAGAAACTCTCCGCCAAAATCCCTGCCACCGCACACATCATCGCCGCATTCATATACCGCAGATTCCGGACCAGCCAGATAAGTAGGAAAACCGTCGGGATTATTCCATAGCAGAATAATACACTGAACAGGCAGCAATGAATCTCATTGATCTGGCTGGTCAGCGTGAAACGGTCAAATCCGCCCTCGCCTGCGCCGTATAACAGGTATTGTGGGTAAAGCACCAGCTTCTCCATGCCGCGATCCAGAAACAGTCCCAAAAGTCCGCCATGTGCAACTTTCCAGATCTTCTCCTGAATCCGGGTCAGCATATTGTAATCCACGGTCTTCACATCGAAATCCGCCGCTGGCCATATCCACCACAAAAACACGCCCAACAAAAGAAATCCACCACAGATTCCCACGATCCACACCTTCGACGGAACCTTTCTCCTGCATCCCTCCAGATAGAGTGCATGCGCTCCTGCCAGCAAGGTAAAAACCAGAAAGCCCAGCAGAATTCCCGTCGATTTCGATGCCGCCAGCACCGGTAAAGCCAGCAAGTAAAAAATAAGAAAGCTCCGATCGCCGAACCGACACCGGTACAGGTACAAAAGCAGCACCATCATAAATAAGAAAAACGCCAGCTGATTCGGATCATTAAACGTTCCCTGGTACCGCACCGCGCCCCAGTATTCATGAAAAATCCGTCCATGGCCCGATGCATATACCAGAAGCTGCAAAACGATATTTACCTTCACCACCCGGTTCATCCACAATAAAAACGTTTCATTCTCCTGATCCACCAGCTTCCGAAACGTCCATATCGCACAGGCATTATAAATCCAGAAAAACGTATACCGGAAAAACTCATTCCGCCCCAGCCGTATACCATAATATGCATTAATCCCTATCACAAACAGCAAAAACACATAGAAAAAACCATCTTCCCGAACCCGTCCGATTCGTTCCTTCTTTTTCAAGCATCCAGCCAGTAAAATAAAAAAAGAGAGCAGCAGACAAACATCCGCCGCTCCCATTCCTCCCGAAGGAAATAGATAAAACTGTTTCAAAAAAACAAACAATAAAAACAATACGCTGGCTGGCGCAAATACCATCTTCTCCTTCATGACTCCTTTATCCTCTCTCCGACTCTCTTCCCAGCAGTCTCTTGTAAATCTTCTCCATCTTTTCCCCCACTGCATCCAGGCCAAACAGACGGCTTCGCTTTCTGCACACCTCGCCCATCCGGTCCCATTCATCCATATGTTCCAGCATATACAAAAGTGCCCGCGCCCAGACTTCTTCATCCTGCATCTTCTCAATCATCATTCCGCCCGGACAGATTTTCTGGCTTCCATCCTCAGATAAAGTCCACTCCTCTCCCATCAGGTCCGTATTGCCCCGGATCTCCGAACAAACCACCGGCAGTCCGCTCGCCATCGCCTCCAGCATCGCACGCGGCAGTCCTTCCTGGAAAGACGGAAAAAGGAAGATATCCGAAGCACCAAAAATCTCCGCCATATCTTCCCTATAACCCAAAAATGATATATGATCCGCTATCCCAAGCTGCGCTGCCAGATCCTGCAAATACTCCTTCAATTCGCCATGTCCGCATAATAAAAGATGCAGCCGTTCATAGCTGCATCTCTCAACTCGCCTGCCTGTTCCAGCATCCTCCTGCTCATCTGCCGTTTCATTTCGTTCCAACGATAAAACTGACTCCTTTTCCGAATCCTTCAGCTTCGCCAGCATCCGAAACAGCACTTCCTGATTTTTCCTCGGAATCATCTCCCCGGACGTCAAAAGCACTACCCGTCCCGGCGGCACGCCCAGACTCTCTCTCTTCTTTTGACGTTCCTTTTCCCCCATTTTAAAAAAATTATCTTCCTCTATCCCCACACCCGGCACATAATCCACATACCTCGCATGGAATTTCCGTTTCGCAAGTTCATAATCCTCTCGGTTAATACAGATCTGCTGATCCGTATACCTCGATAAAAACTTTTCCATCGGATAATAAAACAGCCAGTTCTTCCACGACGCCCCTTTAAAAAAATGGAATCCATGCGCCGTATAAATCACCGGGCCAGTCCCCGTCGCATGGGCCGCCAGGCGCGCCATCACACCTCCCATCGGTGTGTGGCAGTGCACCAGCGAAAAATTTTCCCGGCGCATCAGCTCAACCATCTGACGGTACACCTGAAAATTCCGCTTATCAAACGGACTCCGTACAAAATCAATCTGGTGACAGATAATCCCGGTTCCATCCAGACGGTGATTATCCGTTCCATAGGACGGCGTATGAAAATTTGAGGCATAATGAACCTCGTATCCCATTTTCTGTAAAATATGGACATTGTTCATCTCAAACTGCGGGACAAAGCCGCTGACATGGGTAACCAGAAGAGCCTTCCTGCGCTGCTTTCCTTCCATTTCCTGTCTCTCCATTCAGGCACCCCCCAGACTTAATAGTGAACCTTCTTATGTGAATTAGAAGTATCTTTTACTTCTGTCCGTTCACTAATAATATATCTCGGCCGATGCTTGACTTCCATATAAATCTTTCCGATATATTCACCTAAAATCCCTAGACAAACCAGCTGCACTCCGCCAATCAAGCAAATAATACATGTCATGCTCGACCATCCGGCAACTACATTTCCCATGAAACGCATCACGATCGACCAAATAACTCCAAGAAAACTGAGTCCTGCAATCACCGTACCAAGCGCTGTAATAATTCGAATAGGTTTTATGCTCAAGCTCGTAATACCATCAAACGCAAGGCTCAACATTTTCGTTAATGGATAATGGCTTTCTCCTGCAATTCTTTCATGACGCTCATAATAAACACTTGTGCTCTTAAAGCCAACCAGCGGAAACATCCCACGCAAAAAAAGATTTACCTCCTTGAAATTAGCAAACTCCTTTAACACCCGACTTGAGACAAGGCGATAATCCGCATGATTATAGACAACCTCCGCACCCATCCAGTTTAAAAGTTTATAAAATCCTTCTGCTGTAAAACGTTTAAAAAATGTATCTGTATCACGTTTACTTCTGACGCCATAGACAATTTCACATCCCTGCTTATACTGCTCCACCATCTCGTCCATAGCATTAATATCATCCTGACCATCACAATCAATGGAAATTGTAATATCACATTTATCTTTCGCTTCCATCAAACCCGCAAGAACCGCATTTTGATGGCCTCGGTTACGGCTCTGAGAGATTCCTATAAAATGTTCATCTTGTTTTGCCAGATTGCAAATGATTTCCCATGTCTTATCCTTACTTCCATCATTCACAAAAAGGATACGGCTGCTGTTAGAAATCGTATTAGACTGAATCAAAGAAGTCAGCTTATCCAAAAACATCTTTGATGTAATTGGAAGAACTGTTTCCTCATTGTAACAAGGAATAATAATGTATAATATGGTATTCATTTTAAATTTTACCTTTCCGATCTTTTATATCGTTCTCTAAAAGTATTTAATCTTGATCTTATATATTGGAATCCATAGAGAGACAATATAATATATAGTGGAATATATGTGAATAAATATCTTGCACGTGCTTCGAAAATTAATTCAAACAGTGTCAGCCCTAAGATGCTTAACATAATCACACATACACGATTGTTTTTAGTTGCATGCCATGCAAACACATTTAAAAATATAATTGTCAACCATATCATCTGTTCAAAATTTGACCATAAAATATAGTATTTTCCGATGTCTCCATATTGTCCCGTATAATACAAACCACGCAAAAACTCACATATTGGTGTCGCTTTCGGAGGAAATACTTCCAAAAAGAATCCACCTTCTGCAGCCCAGCTAAATGTACCATTATAATAATTGGATAATATTTTTCGCGCAAATTGCTGCACCAAGCCTAGTACATGCATATTTTTAATACGATTAATTGCCACATACAAATCTGCTGCGTTTCTTTCTGCACAAGTTGAAAATGATGCAGAAAATTCAACATCCTTATCAGAAAAATTTCCCATATCAGCAGGATTCATACCCATCATAAAATAATGTGCAATTCCAAAAGACATGTTTTTATCAACCGGAAAATTCATCGCCGAAATTCCAACTTTAATTATACACAGCCCCATGAAAGCGCCAAAAATAGCAATCAAATCATTCAAGAAACTTTTTTTCAATTCTCTCTTTCCTGCAACGCAAAATGTTTCAACTAAAATAACTGCAATAAAAACGATAAATGTTTGAGGTTTTATTTTATATCCCACCGTTGAACAAAGACCTATGAAGAACCACACTAACATAGAATTCTTCTTTTTATTATGAATATAAAGATATAAAATCAACGTAGGAAATATCAATGCCATAGAATCCGAATACGGTATAGAAATCCATGGAGATATTCCAGCCAAAAGAACATAAACAACATACCCAAACAGCGAAATTTTTGTATCATCAAATAAATACTTAATTATATGAAATAATAAATAGCCTGTTACGGCATTTAAAAAACATTGAACTGTCAAAATAGCAAAATATTCATAATCATGGAATCCTATATTATGTGCCACAAATCGGATTATAGAGAAAATTTCTGCCAAAAACAGGTTATTAGGGTATCTTGAAAAATACCATTGATAATCATTTGCATTTTGATGGTGTATATATGAATTAGAAAAATTTATTAATTCGGAAGAATCCCACCCTGTATAAAAATAATAATTATACACACAAAAAAGGTTCAAAAAGAAAAACAGTATCGAAACGACTATCATAGTTTTTTACTGTTTTTAAAGTTAAAACAATTTGCCACAGTATATACTACAGCAAAAAAAATCGTTCCCAAAAACATTAGCACCCATGGCGACAAAAAATTCGCACAAAGAGATTTATTTGCATATTCAATCTTAGGGAAAAAAACACAAATTAAAATTATTATCAAAAATACGGACAGATATATACCCTTTATAATGTTTTGAAATAACATCTTGTAATTCATTTCAGTAGCATTATTCTTTTTTAATAATTTCAACTTCTCAAAAAAATTCATAATCTAAACCTTCTTAATTTTTTATACATTACTACTCCCATAACTGCATCGGATATATGCCAGATTTCATCATAAATCGAAACTTCTCCTGTGCCGGTTCTATATCTTCCTTATATGTAATACCAATCCATCTATCCGATGTATTCAGGACTTTTACAGCCGCCAAATTCTTTTCCAGCAATTCCGCCACAATATTCGGGAGAAGATATTCTTTCTTCTCTGAATTTTCCCCTAATGTATCAAGGAATCTGGCAAATCCTTCATCTATATACCGCAAAAAATCCGGATATCCCGCCCACATATTCATAGATACCATTGCATCTGATGTAATCCATTTGCTGACTTCCGCATTATCGCACTGTATTTTTCCATCCACTATCTGAATTCCCGTTGTCTCAATCACTTTCTCCAGATATCCATTTGCATCTGCCACACAGACACCTCTAGTTACAGCTCCGTTCTCACTCAGCGTGTTCTTCAAAGAAAATCCAGCCATGGCAAGGTTCATCTTCTCTTTATTCTCATTCTCGGAAATCAAGAAATCATGAAGCTTTATAAATGCTTCTTTTCCATAATAATCATCTGCATTAATAATCACAAATGGCTCTTTTACTACATTCTTGCAAGCTAAAATTGCCTGTCCAGTTCCCCATGGTTTCACGCGCCCTGCTGGAACCTCATATCCATCCGGTAAATCTTCCAATTCCTGATAGACATATTCTACTGGCATAACTTTCGATAAGCGATTTCCAATCACTTCTTTAAATTCCGCTTCGATTGCTTTTCGAATCACAAAAACAACTTTGGTAAATCCAGCTGCTTTTGCATCGTAAATCGAAAAGTCCATAATAATCTCCCCATTGGGAGCCATCTTTACAAGCTGCTTGATACCGGTTCCGAAACGGGAACCGATGCCAGCAGCCATGATGATGAGGGTTGTATTCATATGTTCCTCCGCAAATAATCCATTACTCTCCCCCTATTCCACCGTTACGCTCTTCGCCAAATTTCTCGGCTTATCCACATCCAGACCTTTCGAAACGCTTACATAATATCCCAAAAGTTGCAACGGAATCACTGCTAAACTCGGTGTAAAGCACTCTTCTGTTTCTGGAATATACAAAGCGAAATTTACTGTATCTTCTACTTTATAATTTCCTGCCATTGTCACTGCTACAAGATAAGCTCCACGGCACTTCACTTCAACCATGTTGCTGATCATTTTTTCATATAGTTCTTTCTGCGTTAATACACTGACTACTAAAATCCCATCTTCAATCAAACTAATTGTTCCATGCTTTAGCTCTCCTGCTGCATATGCCTCAGAATGAATGTAACTGATCTCTTTTAATTTTAAACTTCCCTCCATGCCGACAGCATAATCAATGCCGCGGCCGATAAAAAATACATCTTTCGCATTTGCATATTTTGAAGCAAACCACTGAATTCGCTCTTTTTCATCATCCAGCACTTTTTGAATTTGTTCTGGAAGCTTCTGAAGCGCTTCTATTAGTTCCTTATATCTCTTTTCATCCAGTTTTCCTTTTGCATAAGCAAACTGAATCGACAACAAATTCCCGGCAATCAGCTGTGCACTATACGCTTTCGTCGTTGCTACCGCAATCTCCGGTCCAGCTAATGTATAAAATACATGATCTGCCTCACGCGCAATCGTTGAACCGACTACGTTCACAATCGCAAGTGTTGGGATTTTCTGCTCTTTTGACAAACGCAAAGCTGCCAAACTATCTGCTGTTTCCCCCGACTGACTAATAATAATAACAAAACTATTCTCTTCCAAAATTGGATTCCGATATCTAAATTCAGAAGCCAGTTCCACACGTACCGGAATTCTTGCCAATTCTTCCATTACATATTGCATCGCCACTCCTGCATGATACGCAGAACCACACGCCACAATATAAATTCGTCCAATTGAACGGATTGTTTTTTCATCTAAACCTGCATCTGATAAATCAATTCTCCCATTTTTTAAAACTGCATTGACTGTATCACGAACTGCTCTTGGCTGCTCATAAATTTCTTTCATCATGAAATGCTCATATCCGCCTTTTTCTGCAGCCTCTGCATCCCACTTAATTTCAATCAGTTCTTTTTCAATCACTTCCTGGTCGATATTGTAAAAAGTAATCTCTCCTTTATGCAAACGAGCCATTTCCTGATTCCCAATATAATAAACCTGGCGCGTATATGGAAGAAGCGCCGGTACATCCGACGCTACAAATGTTTCTCCCACTCCCTGCCCCAATATCATTGGATTATCCTGACGGGCTACATATATTTCTTCTGGATATTCTTTAAACATAAAAGCCAGTGCATAGGTACCACGAATTCTAGTCATAGCTCTTGCTAATGAATCAATCGGATTCTGACCATAATTTTCATAATAATAATGAACCAACTTTACAGCCACTTCCGTATCCGTATCAGAATAAAAGGAGTATCCCTTCTTTATCAGTTTTTCTCTTAACTCCTGATAATTTTCAATAATTCCATTATGAACACCTACAACCTCTCTATCTTCCGTTGCATGAGGATGTGCATTCAATTCTGACGGTTCACCGTGGGTCGCCCATCTGGTATGTCCAATTCCGCAGTTTCCATGTATTGCTTTTCCAGCATTTGTTTTTTCTTTTAAAGCAATCAGCCTACCTTTCGCCTTTACGATTTCCGGCAATGATTTCCCTTTTCTAACCGCCAAACCAGCTGAATCATATCCTCTATACTCTAATTTTTCTAATCCGGCAAGAAGAATGGGCGCTGCCTGTTTATCTCCTGTGTATCCTACTATTCCGCACATTATATTTTTCTCCTATATATTCTTTTCGTTCAAAATACTCCAGCAGTTCCCTACTTTCTCTTTCACACCCCGATTGTTCGCAATTTTTACATATATATTCACACGCTTCAGTTATTCTTCGTTCACTTGTCGTGTTCTTTCCTATCGGTAATTCCGAATTTAAGTATGTTGGATATAAATGAAAATAATCCGAAAAAACCGCCGTATGAGCTAAGAAAACACATTCTATATAATAACCCATTTTGTCCTTTTCAGGCTTTTTTTCTGCTATTGCGCACGAAATAAGTGCTGTAGTAAGAGCTGCTTTTACTACCAAAGCTCCTTTACCATCTATATAAGCTTTTTTAGCATACGTATACGCTTCTTCAAAGCTCTCAACATTGTCTTGGGTTCTATATATACTTTTTGCTCTTTGCAACCAATAATGTAAATCATTCTCTAATAATGGCTGCAAATCTTTATAGATAGTATAAATAAGACTTTTTGAGTCTTTGTTTGTTGAAAATATTTGGTTCAGCGTATCGAATAAAATAATATCTATATATAAACGTTTTCTCGAATAATCAAGTTTAAATTCTTTGACAATATAGTATATGCTATCCGATATTTCCTGTATTTGAAATTGCTTTAATAATTCTATTAGTGCAATTTTACTATTATGAACCATTTTTGAACTTGAATGTTTTGTTGCCTCTTCTTCTGTTGTTAAAATCAACTCAACAAATGGAGAAAACTTTTTACATATATCATTTATTTCATCGCGATTTAAATCAAGAGAAATCAAATCTGAATAGTATAATTTATCCAACGCACATAACGCAATTAACACACTTCTTTCTTTAAGAGAAATCTTAATCTCTTTCTTTATAGTAAACGGTATATTTATATTTTGATCCTTTTTCAAAACATACAAATAATCTATATTCGTTTGATCCGCCTTGCGCCTAACCAATCCAAAAGAATCCTGTACTTTATTACTCATTACGATTTCATTTTCATCAAATCTATTACTTATATCAATTACATTACAATTCAAATTAGAGACCAAATAATTATCACTAGAATTTATCGCAATTACAACTTTATTATTATTATTATTTAATCGCGTCCTTAAATCTATTAATAATCCATATACATTCGACGACATCGAATTACTATCAAACAAAAAAATACTATCCTTTTGTGATTCTAAAATTTTAAGAATCAACTCCTCATCCACAAATATTTCTGATGGGAAGTAAAAAACATCTCTTTTCTTATAATATTCCGCCAAATTGCACAAAACATATGTTTTTCCACTAAAGCGTCTTCCTTTCAACAAAACAAACGATGTTTTATCCAATTCATCCTGTATTTCCTTATTACAGTCTCGATAAATATGTAATGTACTTTTTAAAAAAGCATTTTTTTGAGTATCAAATATTTTTGTATTTGAAATCAATTTCAAGGATTCTTTTTTTCCTTTTTCGATTATTATACTCGGATTTATATATTTATATATTTTTTCTCTATTTTCCCTTTCCAAGTACTGATACATTGAAACGAAATCCGGATAAAATTTTTCAAAATTTTCAACTATTATCACTCCATTAATTCCATGTTTCTTTAAACTTCTTTCTTCATCAAGTGTTGGTTTTTCATTTCTTAAAACAATCCTATATGCATCTTGCTGTATATTTTTACTTTTATTATAAACATATTGCAAATCCATTTCATTTTGCAAACTACATCCAATAAAAAGCATATGTTGTTGTGCATAATCTGAAAGCAGTGCTTTATAAATATCTTTATTTTCTTCACTTGTAATTGCCTGTAAATATTGTTCTTGGCTAAACACTATATTATTTTTATTATCATCTCTATATCTACTTTCATAATTCGCATCCCCATGTAATTTATATAATAATTTTTTAGATGTTTTCGGTCGCCTAAATTTAAGATATGGCAATATTAATTGAAAATCCGAATTTTGTTCAATTCCATCATCCACATTTAATGTATATGCATATGGCCAATTTACCTTTGTCAAAAAATCAATTTGTTGCTGTAATAATTTTACTTCCGTAAAATTATCCTCAAAATATTTTGCACGTTTTTCACTAGAAACGCATTCAAAGAACAAGTCTGAAACATCAAAAAAACTTTTTTTATTAACCTCTTCGTAACTATATAAACAATTTTTTTCTGCACATATCAGTTTACTCATTTCATTTTTTGCAAGTTTTCCATCCGGAACACCACCATTAACAGCTTGACATCCAGCTGTAAAACCAGCGCCGAAAACAGGAACAAGTTTCCTTTCAAGCGCATATCTAGCTAACTTTTTTATTCCCTCATCGTAATCTATAATATTAATTAAATTCATTTTTTAATACCTACTTAATATTATCCATTTCTCTTATTCAAGCAAAATTCAAAATACTTCCTAAAATTTTCTGTTTGAATTTTCCAATCCCATTGTTTTATATTCTCAAGATTTTCATTAGATAACTCTTTAAATACTTCTCTATTTTTTAATAATTTAATTATTTTTTCTTTCAGTTCCTTAACCGTCCGTTCTTTCATAATAAAATTCTTTTGTAGAGTCCCCAAACATTCTTCCACAACACCCACATTTGTTGTAATAACCGGAACCCCACAAGCCATTGCTTCTAAAACCGGATTAGGTGTTCCTTCATGTAATGACGCGCAAATATAACAATCAATTTTGCTATAAAATTGAGGCATACGGTAATGCGGAATCATTTTTTCTTCCCTGTCAGAAGTATATAATTCGATATTATAGCCTTCCTGTCTTAATTCTTGTATCGCTGGCTTTATAATAGTATTAATTCCTTTTAAATCGTTAATACTCCACTTACTATTTCCTACCCACCCAACACGAATTAATCTATCATTTATATTGTCAAATCTACTTAAATTATTCGGTTGGAACAAATTCAAATCCACTCCATCTGGCAAGTAAGCATCCGGTCTTTTTTTTAATTCCACTTTTTCCTGGTATATTCTTTCAAGTTTTTTTGAAGATACAGCATATGCCGTTAGTATCGACTCTTTACGAGCAAACAACTTTTCTGTAACCATCTTTTCTTCATCATCTAAGCATAGATGGTCATATATTTCTGTTGATATTTTTTTGTTTTTTATGTACTTACTAAAAAACTCTTCTTTTGTATAACCCAATCGAAAAATTCGATTTTGCACCCATTCACTATCATAAGATGATAATAATCCCCTCCAAAAAAAGTGAACTATTTTGCAGTCCTGACTTAAAATAAATATATCTGCCACATTCTCTATATCACAAGCATAAATCACTTTAAAATCATAATATTGATTCAAATTTTTCTTTATTTGATCCGCAATATGATCAAACGCCCAATCAGGTCTATCTACAATTAAAGCTATTTTTTCTTTTTTATTTTTTTGTTTTTTATTTTCATCTACAACATCATAAACACACTCTCGTTGTATCTCTTTTCTTCCTTTTACTATGTCAATCAACTTCCAACATTTATTAACTATTCGATATCCTTTTGTTTTTTTTATAACTCGCAAATCCGTTTCTAATCTATTTGTTCGCTCCCATAAAATATCACATTCTTTTGTTTTCATTTCCAACAATCTCTGTGTTCGCTCTTTTTCAACCTCTATAATTCTTTTCTCCTCTTTCAAATCTTGAACTCTTTTAATAGAAGTAGACTCTTCTGTAAAATCTGTTCTTTCCATAATTTATTCTCCTCTTTTTATCTTCCTTAGTACTTTTTTCAAGAATCTGATATCCGAAATAGATTCTTGCATTTTAATTTTATTTAATTCATCAACTCTATACTCATCCATTCCCATTTCAAATAAACATCCCGACAGTCTAATTGTCAATTCATCCATTTTAGCAATATGTGATGTAGGAGACAAATATACTAACCTCTCTACCCTATTATCCAATAATACTTTTTGTATATCTCTACTTCTATATTGATAATCACCCCAATTTGCTTTTTCTGCCGAAAAAATATGCTCCAACTGACATTCTAAATATCGATCTCCTTCTTCTGGAGAATTCTCGTCGGTAATCAGTAAAACTTGTTTTCCTTTTTCTTCGAAATATTTTTTATAGTTTAATAAAACCCTATCCATTTCCAGATATCCAACATATCGATAATAAATTGCCACTTTTGATTTATCATTTATTCTCTTTAATATTAAATCCTGTTTTTCAAAATAATTAGATCCTATTAATTTTATTACATCTTGAGCATCCCAATACTGTAATAATAATTCAAAACATTTTCTTGCATTTTTCTCTTCGATTTTATATAACCAACAATCAATACAATCCAACAAAATTTCATCTTTTAAATTAAAAAACTCATTTTTATAGTCTTCGAATTTACATTGATGAATCAAAAATTGTTTTACGTTTTCGACAATTACAGAGCCCTTACATCTACTTTCAAAACGTTTAATATCTAATACGTTTCCCCCCGTAACTCCAACACCCAAGCGATAATGATAAAACTTTTCTTTTATTATTCCTACATGTTTGGCATAATAAGAAAGAATAAACAGTGCATATCTGTCTTCTGCAGATACATATTTTCCATCTAAAAGCTTAGCAAATCCCTCTTTGCACAACTCTGTTTTCCAAATTTTATTGACCAAGTTGCAATTAAATTTATGTTCAACAAAACAGGCACTTAAAATATCTTTCTGTATCCCACTTGTGTCCTCTGGATTCATAAAATGATCAACCCATAAAATCAAATCGTCTGCCAGTTTTTCTCCCGCCAAAATTTCTGCTCCAAATTGTGCAAAATCATATTCTTCTTTCTCCATAATGCAAAAAAGATATTCGCAAGTATTCAAAGATATATAATCATCACTATCTAAAAATAATATATATTTACCTGTCGCTATTTCTACTGCATCTTTTCGAGTTTTGCATAAACCCATATTTTCAGCATGTTTTATTAATTTAATACGTCTGTCTCGATTCGCATATTCTTGCAGTATTTTTAGTGAACTATCTTCTGATGCATCGTCCACACAAATGATTTCGATATCTTTTTCTGTCTGGTTAATTGCGCTCTCCAGGCACTCCCGCAGATATTTTTCAACATTATAAACTGGTATCAATATGGATATTTTTGGCATAACCCCTCCAATATACACTAACGTTTTCTCTTAATGATTCCCTTAACCCACTCTCTCCTCCGACTCCCAATCGGCAGCACCTTATTGGCGATCTTCCGGATGCCCGCGTTCTGCTCCATCCTTGCGATTCTTGACAGTTCCGCTTCTCTCTCATCCATCAGGCATCGTTTCGTTTTTCTCAGGATCATCGGATAATACGGCGACAGCTTCGCATACTCCCAGAAATATTCCGCAAAATCACAGTCCACCACATCCCAAGGTTTCTGGTATCCAGCGAAATGGATCAGATACGGGCGTTTTCTCGCCTGTGTGTATGCTTCATAGAGCTGTCTCGGCGCCATCTTGAGAATGTCCATACGGCTGCGTCCAATCTCTTGCCAGTCCATCAGCGTGTTCCACTGCTGTGGCAGGTAAGTTACTTTGTTTTTGCACACGATGTTCAGGATATCCTGATCGTGACAGCGATAGGAATGGGTCAGTGCCATCTGAATCATATCTTCTGAACTCATCGTCCTGCGGAGTCCGTCCAGATCAAGAATCAGGACACCTGCCTGGAAATAGTCATACGGGCTATCCAGACCCAATATCTCGGTCGCATAGGTCTGCCAGTTGTTCTGGTTCAGATTCAGCTGTCCTGCCACATCGATGTCTTTTGCTGCCCCGATCACAGCTCCGTTCAGGTCGAAATCATACAGTTCTGCTACGTCATGATCGGCTACCATATCACAGTCCAGGTAGAGAATCTTGTGATAATTCGGCATGATTTCCGGGATGATCAGGCGGTAATATGTCTCTACGGACAAGTGCTGATCGACAAATAATTTGCCCGCATCGAAGTATTCACATACTCGGATGAAACGAATCGATATATTCTGTTTGTCCCTGGCTGCCATGGAAATCAGATGCTGATTTTTCTCAGAAATGTCGTTGTACAGAATAATGATGTCATACTCTCTCTCCGGTGAGGCATTCACAATCACCGAGCGGATCATGATGTCAAGATACGGTGAAAATTTATCGTTGGCAGACAGCACGATCGGCACGCCTGCCGGATAAACCGGCTCCAGAACCGCTTTCGGCGCTGTCTCTTTGAACAGGGTTTTCGGCAATTCTCCCGCCCGGATTCCCGGCTGGGTTTTCAGCCACTCATAGTAGATGCCGCAAAGGCGTTCTGCCAGATATCCCATCACCCGGTATTCTTCCACGCTGTACCAGGTACTGTCGATCCGCTTTTCTGTCTCAAAAAGGATGTCAAAGAGCCATGCACAGTAGTCTTTATAGATCTCTTTTTTCATGATGAACATATTGCACTCATGGGCGTTTTCGGACTGCATATACGAATCTGCTGTCTGTGCAAACGCCGGATATTTTTCTTTCAAAATCTGCAGGGTAATGTCGAGATCTTTCCGGTGCTGGAAAGGAACCATGCCATATTCATGGTATACATCCATCGTTTTTCCTTCTGTCTTAATGCGCGGATACCGGCGTCCGCGGACGCTGATCACGTCATATTTTGTGATCAGATCGCGCATAATCTCCGGCTGAAGTTTCATTTCCTCGATCGCTTCTTCTGAGATGCGGTCATAGGCAATATTCCCCCATCCATCGTCTTTGTTCAGAGACGGATCAAATGCCAGATAGCGGCGGTAATGGAAAAATCCATAGTAATCCGCCTCTTCGTTTTTCCATGCCCAATACTGTGCCGTCAGCTCACAGTATGTCTTATTCCGTTCGGAAATATTGTCTCCCTCATCGTCATGCAGCATCCCCGGAAGTTTTTTTCCGGAGAGTGCCGTTCCTACCTGAATCGGGTATAAATATGGGTTTTCCGGCACATAGGCCGGTTTGTGGCAGACCACGTAGATCCGGATATCCGGGTTCTGTCCTGCTTGTTTTTCCATGTATATTACATTCCTTTCATCTACAGCATTTTGCGGGATTTTTATGCGTTTTCCGGCAGATTCAGGCTTTCCATATAAGCATCGCAGACGCTCTCTGCCTCGCCCTGCATAACCACATTTCCCTTGTTCAGCCAGATTGCATGGTCGCAGAGCTGACGCACCGTTGCCATCGTATGGGAGACGAACAAAAGCGTCGTACCATTTTCCAGCATATGATGCATGCGCTCCTGGCATTTTTCCTGGAACGCTGCGTCTCCGACCGCCAGTACCTCATCGACGATCAGGATCTCCGGCTGCACGATCGTGGCGATAGCAAATCCCAGACGGGCTGCCATACCGGAGGAATAGTTTTTGATCGGCATATTCATGAAATCTTTGAGTTCTGCAAACTCGACGATCTCATCATAATGCGCATCCATAAATTCCTTGCTGTAACCGAGAACGGCGCCATTTAAATAAATGTTTTCCGTCGCCGTCAGTTCCCCGTCGAATCCGGCACCCAGCTCGATCAGTGGTGCAATGCTTCCTCTCACTTCTACCGTGCCGCGGTACGGCTTCAGGATGCCGCAGATCAGTTTTAACAGGGTTGATTTTCCGGAACCATTGGTTCCGATGAGGCCCCACGCTTCCCCGCGTTTTACTTCAAAATTGATATCTTTCAGAGCCATGAATTCCTGAAACATGAGCTCCCGTTTGATCAGTTTTACAAAATATTCTTTTAAGTTATCGATGCGCTCGGAAGCCATATTGAAACGGACCGCCGCATTGGTTACTTTTATGATTGTATCTTTGTCCGATGCCATTTCTGCCTCCTAGATATATAAGATAAATTTATCCTGCGTCTTTAAGAACGCGCCCACTCCGACCAGAAGTGCGATACCTGCTGCCACGAATCCGGCGATGATCAGATACGGATCTGGCATCCGGCATTCCAGAACGATCTGTCTGAACTGCGTGATATAGAAGTACATCGGATTCAGGGTCATAACCAGTTTCCGCAGTGCCTCCGGAAGCAGGGTGATCGGATAAAATAATGGGGTCAGGTACATCCATGCGGTCAGTACTGCATTGTAAATATGCTGGATATCACGGAAGAATACACATCCCTGTGCTAACAGCATTCCCAGTCCCAGGCAGAATAGATATTCCTGCAAAAGAATCACCGGAATGAACAGAAAGAATACATTCGGGACTACCCGGCACACAATAAATACGATAATAAGTGCCCCCAGAGCAAATATCATATTTACAAAGGAACTTGTGATTTTAGAGACGGTAAATACATATTTCGGTACATACGTTTTTTTTAGCAGGGACGCATTTCCAATGATGGAAAAGATCGCCTGTGTGGTTGATTCACTCATAAAGTTATAAAGAGTCTGTCCGATAATCAGGTATACCGGGAAATTGGTAATATCCGACCGGAACATATTGGAGAATACAATTACCATGATAACCATAACCATCAGCGGATTCAGAATACTCCAAAGATACCCCAGAAAGCTCCGGCGGTATTTCAGCTTGATGTCTTTTGTGACAAGCTGCTGCATCAGGAAGCGGTATTTGTAAAATCCGCCCAGTCGTTTTAAGAACAAATTCATATCTTTTTCCTTTCTCTTTTTTTTCTTTTATCTCAGAAAAAGTCCGCGCAGCAGAACCCGTCTTAAACTTCCTGCCGGAAATAAGCGGTTTAATCTGCGCATGTCTATTTTTATTTTGATCTTTGTCGGTTTTAGCCTGAATTCCCGTATATTGGATGTGCTTTCCTCCTTTCCCGGTTCGGTATGATAGAATTTCAGATAGGGAAGTTCCGCACACTGCGTCCCCCTGTTTCTCTGATATAAGTAAAAGATGCCGAACAGGCGCTCCGCCAGATACCCAATCAGTCTCGGCTCCTGTTTCTGCCTGTCTGCTTCTTTTCTCTCTGCTTCAAAGGCGCTTAAAAGCGTAAAAAGCCATTCCATGTATTTCTGGAACAGCTCTTTTTTCATGATATACATATTCATATAATAGATTTCTTTGGAATGCATATATGCGTCCGCCGCATCTGCATATTCCGGATAAATCCGGTTTAAAAGTGCCAGCATCTGATTCAGATTGTTTCCATCATGATACTGACAGTATTGTCGGTAAACCGTTGTATTGATTCGTTCGCGATACACGGTCAGAAGATCGTATTGTTCGATCTGGCGGCACATCCAGTCTTCCTCGATCCAGTATGGTGTCAGATCTTCCCATACGGAATCTAATTCTATATATGGGATATGACGTTTTCCTATTATTTTCCCTTTCGCAGTCACCGGGCTTAGATTGCGAAAGGTCAGATAACGGCGATAATGGAAAAATCCGTAATAATCGCAATCCAAATGTTTCCACGCCCAGTACTGGGCTGTCAGTTCGCAATAATCTGGATTTTTTTCGGATATATTATCGCCCTCATTGTCATGGTATGCCATTCCTTCCAGCCGCCGATCTGTCAGAGCCGTTCCCACCTGTATCGGATAAAAAAGGGGATTTTCCGGCACATACGTTGGCTTATGACAGGCAATCAAAATGCGTATATCTGCTTGTTTTTCCATGTTTTATTTTCCGTTTGTCGGCTCCTGTTCTTCTTTGACCCCTTCCGTACTCTCTTTCATCAGCATGATCTTCGGCGTCATGATAATCAGCTTCAGATCTTCCAGAACAGAATAGTTCCGTATGTACGTCAAATCCAGCTTCAGCTTGTCATAAGGGGTTGTGTTGTATTTTCCATATACCTGGGCATAACCGGTCAGTCCGGCTTTGACCTGCAGGCGGAAGGAAAATTCCGGTATCTCTTTTTCCAGTTCGGCTGCTAATTCCGGGCGCTCCGGCCGCGGACCCACGATGGACATATCGCCTTTCAGAATATTGTAAATCTGTGGCAGCTCGTCCAGGCGGGTTGCACGAAGGAGGCGGCCAATCGGCAGGATTCTCGGATCGTCCTCACTGGCCAGTCTTGCCTTTCCATCCGCCTCCGCATTCTGCACCATGGTCCGGAATTTATAGATTTGAAATTTCTTGCCATTTTTTGTGAGGCGCGTCTGATGATAAATCACCGGTCCGCCGTCTGTCACCTTGATGCTGATTCCTACAATCAAAAAAACCGGAATCGTGATAACGATTCCGACGAGCGATCCGATGATATCGATGATCCGCTTCATGATGGCCTGTTCAATCTGCAGTCCCTGGTTATTCCTCGAAAGCAGCAGCGGCGAATCAAACAGATTCAGTTCCACCGAACTCCGAAGCAGAATGTCTGAAATTTTTGGTACACTGTAAGTCCGGATATTCCGTCCGAAGCAGTATTTGATGATATAGTTGCGCTCGTGCGCCGGAATATCTCCGACAATCACGCTGTCATATCTGGCAATCTCCGCCTTTACCCGTTCCGGGCCTTCGTGATAGCTGATGATCTGGCTGATGATGTATTTATCTTCGCGGGCGTTCATCTTTTCGATCAGATGATAGTCGGAGTGATCGCCCGATATCAGCAGCAGTTCTCTCGGTGGAAACATCCCCCGGTACAGCCACAGAAATGTCATCGTCCATGCCAGAATGATGATGACTGCGCCGACCAGATTGACTGCCAGCGGCAGAGGTGCCGTGAATTTCTTATCCTGCACACTGATCTGGAAATACGTAATGATATTGGTGACTACCACCGCCAGTATCTGCGAGTAGATCAGATTGCCCCGTTTCAGGAGCGCTATCTTAAATCCGCCGTACAGCTGCATAAAGAAAATAAGCAGGAGTCCATAGATGAATATCATCATCCAGTTACCCCTGCGGAAAAACGGCGCCCAGATGATCTTGTTGTACCAGTTGATCCAGATGGCACCGTAAAGTCCTGTCAGCAGCGCGATCAGAATCAGGGCAAAGCCCAGCTTGATCAGCCGCTTATATGGTTCGAATTGATTCATGCTTTTGTGTTTTGGTTCCTTCCTTTTTATTTAATTTTATAATTTAAGGTTCTGTTTTTACAGTCTGTCCCTTACCTTTGTCTTACTTATCTTCCGGCAGACGGATTCCCAATTCTATCCTGCGCTTTTCTCCCAGAAGCTCGACCTCGACCGTCACGATCCGCTTACGGATGCGCTTGCGTACAATCTTGTCCTGGAAGAAGGATAATGGTCCCTGGGCGGTTAGGATGTTGCCGTCTTCGTCAAGGGTGACAAAGGAGCGGCGGACAAGACATTCATCCAACTCCATCATCTGGCAAAGTAATTTCTTTTCTTCCTCCTGGATCTCCCAGAATTCACAGTCCGTCCGCAGGAGTTTGGAGAGCTTCGGGACCCGCTTTAATGCCAGAAAGAATTCCTCCGGCGTGTCGGTGTCCGCGATAACATAGGATGGAAAGAGCGGTTTCTGGTATTCCAAAAGTTCCCCGGCATTGCGCCAGACGCATTCCTGCTCGATCACAAAACAGGCTTGGTATCCATTTCCTTTCAAAACGCGTTCGATGCATTCTGTCAGCTCCTGTTCCCTGCCTGTCTGTGTTTGGATCACATACCACATACCGCACTCTCCTTTGCATTTTCCCTGCTTTCAGGTGCACAATGGGTATGCTTCGCCATCCCGGAGCCGCCTTCTGGCTGCCCGGATACGATCTCGATCCATCCTATGTTCCATCTTTCATCTGACCATGACATTGATCACAGGCAGCTTACTCCACGTGCTTTTGATTCTTATTCTGCGTCTCTTAACGCGCTTTCATACATCCGCATCCGGCACGCCCTGATTTTAGAGGATTTGTGCCTATGCGAAGTCTAGTTTATTATACTACGGTTTGTGGGGGGATTCAATAGAAGTTTGTGGGAAGGAATGTTTAGGAAATTCTTAAAATAAAGGGTAAAAAGGCAAAATTCTATATTTACTTAGAAATACATATCGGACTGATAGCGAACTCAGTTGACATCGCAGAACATAAGTTCTATAATTGGCTTGTTAGCATTTACAAATTACAGATTTATAAATAATACCTCGGAGGCCAATGCCATGAAAAAAATAGGTTTAACCATATATGCTTTAAATGTTTTTCATACTGGAAAGTATCACTTTGAAAAGAAACATGGACATTTAACTTTTATAGATATGATTTCAGCTTTCTCTAAACAGAATGCGAAACAATTTGATATTGATAACCATGCTGAGAACATTTTTAAAGTCAACTCATTTGAGGTGGAATGTGTAAAAGATGAGGATGGACATATTATTTTTAATGCTTTTACAGGAGTTGTAAAAACCGGAGAATATGGAACTGAAGCCGAACTCATTCACACAAAAACCAGAAAACTGACCCACAAGAAGACCGTTGAAGAGGCTGAAGTTATACCATTCGCTTTCTATCTGGCACTGTCTCCTATAAGACCGGAACGTGGCATACTTATTTTTCAGACCGAAGGCCGCAGCAGCATGAAATCAGCATTTGAACACCGCATGAAAAAATTTGTCAGACACACATATGAAGGCTGGAACTTTTCATTAGAAACTCTTATGCCTAAAGAATATGTAGAACACTACCTGGTAGATGGTGTTTTAAAAGAACTCCGGATGATTAAATACGGAATTTCCCAGGATATTTCTGAGCGAAATGGGATACGCGGAAATGATGAGGCCGTGTATGAAGAACGGATCATCCATAATCCTTTGGGTTTTCTTGAAAAGGGCGCCGATAAGATCCGGGAGGTCTTAAGAGGACAGCGGAGCTTATGTGAAGTTGTTTCTGTATCCGATTTCGATTATGACTGCCTGAAATTCAAATTTCGCCTAGGCAAGACAGAAAAACCATTGATATCGGCAATTTAGATGCCCTGGTTGTGACAGAAGACATCACCGATCAGGCCGGAGTCAAAACAGGGCATCCCGATGTAGACATATTAAAGTCCGAAATGCGCGAAACAGCAAAAGAATATATGCGGAGCATGGGGTTAGCATAAGAAGGTGAATTGATGAAACATTGGATATTAAGCAGAGAAGGTTCTCTGAGTATCATACTGGTAATATGGTTGTTTAATAGCTGTGTTCTTAAACTTAAATACGCTTCCTTGGTGGATATTTTTAAAAATTACTTTAGTTGTTTTAAGGATAAAGAAGGACATTTGTTGATAGCACCACTTTTAAATTATATGATCCTGCCGATTCTTCTGGCTGGAATTATTGCCAGAGAAAATCCAATCAGCGAAACGATCCAAAATATTTTAACTGTATTAATTTCCATTTTAACATCCATGTTATTTGCACTTTTGACAACCATCATCCAGATGAAAGCTAAAATTAAAGAAGATTTGGATTATTACAGTATAGAAGCAAACACCTCAAAACAGGCATTGATAGAAACCTATTATATTGTCATGTTTGAAATAACCATGTGTGTATCTGTATTAATCCTGTGTTTAGTAAATTTATTCACAGGACAGCTTAGCTGGGTTTTCAGCTTTTTAATTTATGCCTGCTCGTTTTTAGTCATTTTTAATTTATTGGTGGTTGTGAAACGAATTTTTAGGGTGATTGATACGGATATGAATAAGTGAGATATGCCAAGAGCGGGCGAGAGTGACAGGAAAAGGTGTCCTTTTTGGTTGTTTATACATAAAAAAACAGTAACTTTTTGTTCCGTACTGATATTCCTTATTTTACCTCATAAGCTATTGGTAAGATGAGCATCGTTTTTCATAAAAGCGAAATCTCTGTATGGGAAGAAAAGGTTAGAAAAGTCTTAAGAAGTGAGAAAAATTGTTTTTCTCATCACAAAACAAATGCAATCGACTGCATGATAGAATGAAGCTGCCAATTTTCACAAAAAGGCAGCTTCTTATTATTTTCCCTCCAGCAACGGCATATCCTTAAAAAATCGATTCTCATTATAAGCCTGCACCAGCTCCGGAAAATACTGTATCTTAGTTGATTTTTCTTCAATATAATGCCTTATTCGATCTTTATAAGGATACTTATTTTCCCGCTCAATAAATTCAACATACGCAATCTCTCCCAAAATATGCTCCCGATTTTTATAATCCCCTGTCATTAAACAAGTGAAAATCTCCGCTCTAATTTTTTGTTTCAGCTTTCTTGGAGCCTTTAATTCTACCGCGTTCTCCGCTTTTCCTGGTGAAATCGTTATTCCTGTGATCTGCTTTTTATTCGATGGCGTATGAAAATGTGTTTTTCTTTCATTCAATAGAAAGCCCTCATCTTCGATTATCTTTTTTATAATGGGATAATTTTTCAATAACAGCAATTTATCATCACAGGAAAAGTACATATCATCTGCATAGCGTGAGAAACGGATTCCTCTTTTTTCACACAATCCAATCAGACGTTTATCCATATTCATACATATGATGTTGGATATCGCCGGGGAACATGCACTTCCCTGCGGCAATCTTCCATCCAGCGTACAAAGATTCGTCAGTATCGCTGCTGCAAAGTGATTATAGCCCAGATTAGAAAAAAGCGTATACACTTTATTCGCTGTTATGCTTGGAAAAAAGTCCTTCAAATCAATCGCCAGCCCATATAAGGTATCTGCATGGTAAATAGCATTTTGTTTATGCCCAAAATTGTCACCCTTCCTAAAAGCCATCGCACTGCTTGAAGGAACTAATTTATTCAATATTTCCATCAGAATCCATCTTTGAACGATATGTAATGTATAGGATGGAATTGATATTTCACGCATTTTTCCGTTGCGCTTGGGGATTTCTATGACGTTATAATACCGATCCGTTTTCTTGGAAAGACAATACAGCAGACGCGTACTCAGCCTGGTTATCTCTGATAATTCTTCCAACGTCTCAAACACCGGTAATTTTAAAGAATTGATTAATAATGGAGATATTTTTTGAGACATAAAAAGTCGCCCCTTTCACCATAAGTTTTTCGTTAGGGTTAGCTGGATAATTCATGACTATGAACTATACTGCTAAGCATAACGAATCATGTGGACCATACACCAAGGAAGCAAGAATCTTCTTCCGAACACAATGTAATAATACGTTATGTATAAACTAAAAAGGGCGACTAATTATTTAATTGCTCTCTCAGTATATCACACCGTATCTTATCATGCAAGACAGTCCGATTAGCCGCATACGACAGCTTCAGCAAATCATTCACTTCCATATATCCCGCCTTCGATAATGACAATATCTCATCATTCTCATTTTCATCAAACCTTGTTGTCAGGCTCCCAGAACGGACCATATATTTCAGGGATGCATTAAACAGCTTATTATAGGTTGCTGGCAGCTCCTTATTCTTTAAAAGCAATTCTTTTAATGTTTTATGCAGCTCTTTCCGTTTTACATCTTTGAAAAAGTACACAATAACCGGTATAAACGAAATATAGGCAGCTATATTTTCAAAACTCTGCATCTTATTTCCTTTTTGTGCAAAGCGGCGCAAAATGGTCATTTTTTTGCTCAATGCAGCTCCCAGTTTTTCCGGTTCTGTATCTTTATATCGTATGACTGCCTCTTTGTTCTTCTTTTCCAGATGCTTGACCGGCCCCATCATAATAAAACTTTTATCTCTGGCATATTTCTGATTCATGCAGACGATCAGTTTTTGTTCGAATTTTTCACTCTGAACAAAGGCTCCCAGCTCGACTGCCGACCCCATACTTTCACAAATGATGCACACAACATCCGCACTGTCCGCCAGAAGATTTTCGTATTCGAGCAGATCACTGTTCTTATCCCGATTGAGCATATCCATAAACAGATCTTCCGGATAGAGAACTTGAAACCGTTCCTTTTCTAAATACGTTCTGACCCGGTTTCTAATGTTATTTTTATCTGCACCTCCGCACAAAAACACAAAAAAGAAGCGGCTGAATGTTTTGCAGAAAACGTCCTTGTATATCTTTTCATATATATTTAACAGTTCCATCGTATTTCCTCGCCTTGTTCAGCATTTTTTTACTCTGAAATTTCCGCTGTCCCTTTGAAGTAATTAAAAAGTCCTTGCCGCACTCTCGCTGATGCGCCAGTCCCATCGATTTATTTAGTTCTCTATTATATTATCACATTATAAATTCCAATTAAATGGGGTAACTAAATATTCCGTACCTCTTGAATTTTCATCTCGGATATCCTGCTTGTTTTTCCTCAATTTTAAAATGAATTTTTCGGTTTCAGTTTGCGGGGTGACATTTTCAATAAACGATTGAAGAAAACCTATTTCTCCAAACAAAAGTTTCTCTTTTCCTTCGTTAAATGTATATCCATGCCCTCTGATTCCATCCGACTCTTCGATCACATCCGCCAGCACGCGGAAAAGATTTTTTTGGTTGACAATTGCTTTCATATAAATATGAATTTTCTCTTTCTCTTCAAATGCATCATATAAAGACCAGATTTGAAATCTTTGATAAACAGGGGCTTCATATAAATCGATCTTCTGTTCTATAATTTGATTACATAATTCATCATATTTTCTTTCAAGAATCAATTGCAGCTCCTGATATTCATGGTCTTCTGTTCTCCTAAAAGATTTGCAATCCGAAATCATCTCTTCCAATGCTAAAATATTATATCTCCTCGAACAAGCTTCAACAAAATCATTAAGCGCAGCCGTATCAGCACCTCCTGCCAATTTTGTTGCTACAATTAAGGCTCTTTGATAGACAGAACCAAACCTAAACGAAGGAGAACGGTCAATGTATGTAAGTACATTGCAAATTCCCTTTGCAACAAGAATACGTTTGTCTTTATCCAGTTCTTTCGTTTTATTTTGGAGACATTCAAGCCATTCTCTTTGCCTTTCTTTCGGAAGTTTTATAATCTTTTCCTGAGTATACGCAACACCCTCTTGTTCTTTTGACCCATTAATTGAAATTATAAAGTTATTAACCAGGGACATTATTTCAAGATGATCGTTAGTACCATATGAAAAATATAGGTCAAAATACTTTATGCTGGAAATCGTCGCAATTGTAATATGTTTTTCTTCACCAGCTTCAACAAAACGTTCTGATTTTAATTCCTGATTTTCCTTATACCGTTGAACATAGGGAAATAACTCTGCCAGCAGATCTTCATATTGTTCAAACTTTTGAAACAATTCTTCGAAAAACCTTTTTCCTTCTGTATTAAATTCCTGCCTGCTTCCATTCCAACCAACTCTGCTCAGAATAATCCCAAAATCTCTGGAAATAAAGAATTGAGGATTACTTTTTATCGTTTCATATAACTCTGGCTCTAAAAAACGTATTGTTTCAATCGCCAGTAAATGCGGTTTAAATAGAATATTATCATAATAAAATGTTGTTACAAACGCAGTGTTGAAAAGGCGCTTCAACTGCCTCAAGCTAGTAATGGAGGTACTGATCACCTGAATGATTCTAGTATACTGATTTAACCAATCCTCAGTTACACCATAGCATTGCAAGAGATTTTTTATACATTCATCGCAGATGGTCTCCAGCCTTTCCTTCTGAATATCAGGAATTGCGATTTCTTGCTGGACAATTTTCTCAATATACTTTGGATTGATTTTTTTCTCATCCTCAAACACCGCCTTAATCCGTTTATCATCATATGACAAAATATATAGGATATTGGGGAGATCAAACACTGCCCCGATAAGCTTAAATAAAAATAAAATATTATCTGCCTCAGCCCGATCTATATTATCAATAACTAAGACAATCTTTTTGTCAATAAAACATAAATATCGAGCAAGATTCTGTTTCAATTGTTTTACAGTTTCATAAGCAGTTTTTTCATCATTTAGAAAAACATCAAATACGCCTAATAACTTTTTAGAATCAGCAACTGTTTTCTGCAGCTTTCTAGCTATTATTCGATTTCTATAGGAACTATATTGAAGCCCTGTTTTAGACAATATCTCATCATACATTGCAGTCAGAAGTGCTTCCTGTGTACCAAATATCCATGGATCGAAATCATCTATAATGATTATTTTTTCTTTTTTTTCACGCAATTCCTTCTTTGCAATATTTAAAATAGTTGTTTTACCACTTCCCCATGCACCCTTAATTCCAATCACATATGCATGTTCAGCATTGCAGGCATTAACAGAATTGCAAATCATATTAACAAGCCCCTGACGCCCCAGTAAATCTTTATCCGGAGTAGACTCCGAAAAAAGGATCGGCTGACCTTCTGCATGAAGTTCTCCATTTAATAATTGGAGCAAATCAACCAATTTCTTTTTATCTTGTTCTGCATTTCGAAAAAAAGTTCTCCACCGCCAACGTAAAACTAAACTCGAAAGCAGCAATAACGCCCCTAAAAGTAACAATTTGTAACAGTACAAAGTTTTATATATGCACTCTCCCACACCAATCATCAAAGACGAAAGCATGATAAAAAACATACTTGCATCTGCCGAATTTTTATGGGGTATTTGCAGCAACTTCCACCAGTTCCATTTCCACACCAAGACCGCCAATATCAAAAAGCTGAAAATCAACACTATATAAACTCTAAACACACCATACTGATTTTTACAATATGTAAATGCTCCATATGAATCCAGCACTAGAATGCAACATGAAAACACAAGCGCCCATATAATGCTCGTACTGGCAGAATCTTTATCTAACCAGAAACCATTCCATTCTTGAAGTTTTTCTTTTATCCGATCCTTTATATGCAATATTTCATTCCCACCTTTCAAGCTTTGTTCCACCTATACCATTTATCCCCTAGAAAAGTAAAAGCGGCATCCAGTTTAAAACGCTGGATACCGCTTTTCTTCTATAAGGCCTATTTTTAGAATTTTGAACAAAATATAACCGATGCAATTCCCAGAATCAACAATACAATTCCATATATAATCGCAAAACCTTTTCCTCTTCCCTTATTAATTAAAAAGAGAATCATTCCCAGCATCACGGCAATGCAGAATGTCAGTGATAAATTCATCGCAATGATATACGATGGGCTGATTGTCTGTCCATCAAATATACGTGAATTAATAGATATCAGCGAAAAAATAGCAACTATAATTCCCATCAATGTCAGGACATTTCCATAAATACGATGTGACGCACTCTCAATATTCTCTTTGATATCCTGCATTTTCTCGAAAGCTTTAATATTTTTTCTATAGGCTTCTTCGTATTTTCCAAAATGTCTATACTCATCTTCGTTCTGAAAGGATGCATTTTCCTGCTCTGCATATGTTTTTTCTGGTCGTTCTTTTAATTCTTCAAAGTATATCTGTGCTATATGCATGCCAACTTTCAAAGTTATCTCATCCGCAGAGATATTCTGGACGCGAAGAAAGGCATAGGTTGTATGACCCGGCTGGTACTGTGGACCATCCACTTTTAATCCCATTCTTAACAGTGAATTCTTTTCTCCCACTCGCCCGGTAATATTATCTGGAATACTTAATTTTTCCTTCGTTTTTATTATCACCGTGGCACCAGGTATCAATTTTTTCTCAGTCTCTGCCTTGTCTGCAAAACTTCCAAGTGTCAAATCATATGATATACTATTGACATTTTCTTCCGTATACGCTTCTTTAATCAGCTTTCCTTCAGCAGATAATTCCTTTATATTTTTATCAACTAATATCATATAACTCACCTGCCTTTTCTTTGATTCTAATATTATAGCACATCCGGATCCTTTTTCAAGGTGATTGACAGGTCTATTTTTCTTTTTTTCTCAACAATTAATAAAGTAAATATTATACATAATAAACAAAAGAACACAAAGGCATCTATATCTATTCCATATATTTTCATGTCCTCTTTTGTCACTTTTTTAGGAGCCTCTATAACAAAAAAGCGGCATCCAGCACCCCTGCCAGACACCGCCTTCATCTTCTTTAAAGCATTTTTACTTCATATACTCCTGCTTCACCTTATGATCCACCACATGCCGCTTCGCCAGCTCTTTCGTCACATCCTCTACACTGATGCCTGCGTCTGCCATCAGAACCATCGCATGATAGCAAAGATCTGCCAGCTCGTAAATTGTCTCTGCCTTGTCCTTCTTCGCTGCTGCGATGATAACCTCCGTACACTCCTCGCCGACTTTTTTGAGGATCTTGTCCAGACCTTTATCAAACAGATACGTCGTGTAGCTTCCTTCCTTCGGATTCGTCTTACGTCCCAGAATCAGGTCGTAAAGTCCCTCATAGGAAAACGGCGTGATCTCCTCATTCTGGTAAACCGGCTCAAAAAAGCAGCTCTCCGCGCCCGTATGGCACGCCGGACCTTCCTTGACTACCTCGACAATCAGCGTATCCTTATCACAGTCCGCATAAATACTGGAAATATGCTGCACATTCCCGCTCGTCTCGCCCTTTCTCCAAAGCTCCTGACGGCTGCGGCTGTAAAAACAGGTCTTCCGCTCCCGAAGACTGATCTCCAGACTCTCCTTATTCATCCACGCCATCATCAGAACCTTCTTGCTATAATGATCCTGCACGATCGCCGGAATCAGACCTTTCTTATTAAACTTCAATTCATCCACTTTAAACGACGCCTCTACGCCTGCAATCTCGTTGATATTCTCACTCATATTTTTATCCTGCCTTACCACATAAAATTTTAATTACATCGTAACTGTTCAGTATCTTCACAGTCACGCGCAAAATCCATTAAAAATTGCCTACAGCAATGGGATTTTTGCCTGATAGCCCATGTTTTCGTACGGTCAGCGCAACGCCGACGCTCTCCTTTATGATCCACAGGAGAACAGGCATCCAAAAACTGTAGAAAACATCGCATACGCCGGTGCTTAGTGAGGTCTTTTCGAACTTAGCACCGCCCTCAAACTTCTCACTCCCTTCGCAATTTAGGATGATTTAGATCAACCGCATCTCCACCCCATTCTCCGCCAGATACTGTTTCAATTCCTTAATATTCACTTCTTTCCGATGGAAAATGCTTGCTGCCAGTCCCGCGTCGATCTGCGGATACTGGAAGAGCTCTAAGAAGTCTTCTTTCTTTCCCGCGCCGCCGGATGCAATGATCGGCACATCGACGCGCTTTGCAATCTCTAAAAGCATCGGAATATCAAATCCCTGCTTCACGCCGTCGGTATCGATACTGTTGACTACCAGCTCGCCTGCGCCGCGTTTGACACCGGATTCTGCCCATTCCAGCGCATCGATACCGGTATCGACCCGGCCGCCCTGCTTAAATACGTGAAATTCATTTCCCACGCGTTTCACATCCATCGAAAGCACCACGCACTGATCGCCGTAGCGGTGGGCCGCCTCGGTGATGAGTTCCGGATTTTTGATCGCGCCGCTGTTGACACTGACTTTGTCCGCGCCGCATTTTAATACCCGGTCAAAATCATCCAGCGTGCTGATGCCGCCGCCGACCGTCAGCGGGATGAAAGCCCGTTTTGCCGCTTCCGTCAGGATGTCCGTAAAGATTTTTCTTCCTTCTACACTTGCCGTAATATCATAAAATACCAGCTCATCCGCGCCGCTCTGGTTGTAAAATTCCGCCATCTCGACCGGATCCGCCACATCCTGGATTCCCTCGAAATTGACGCCTTTCACGACACGCCCGTTCTTTACATCCAGACACGGAATAATACGTTTTGAAATCATGCCGTTCCCTCCTGATTTCTTTTTCTGATTATTTATTCGAACGATTCGAATGATTTTTTCGCCGCTTTTTATACGATGCTTCTCCTAAACGGAATATTTCAGTGCTTCCTTCAAATCAATCGCACCCAGATACAGCGCTTTTCCTAAAATTGCACCATACACCTCATTTTTCAAAATATCAATCTCCTTGAGGCTGCTGATTCCACCGGACGCCACGATATCCAGCCCTTCAATCTGCGATAATTCTTTATAAAGCTCCAGGTTCGTTCCCTGCATCTTCCCATCGCGGGAAATATCGGTGTAAATCACCGTTTTCACTCCGGTATCGCGCAGGCGGCGGCAGAAATCTACGCCGCGCACTTCGCTCGTCTCCAGCCAGCCGTGGGTTGCCACAAAGCCGTCCTTGGCATCGACACCGACCGCAATCTTATCTCCGTATTTGCGGACCATTTCCTCGACAAATGGGTAATTTGTGACTGCCACCGTGCCGAGAATCACGCGTCCGGCTCCGAGTGACAGGTATTTATCGATGGATGCCTCGTTGCGGAGGCCGCCGCCGACTTCCACAAAAAGTCCCGTTGTCTTGATTAATTTCTCTATTGTATCAAAATTTGCCAGCGCCGCATCTTTCGCGCCGTCCAGATCGACTACATGCAGATTTTTTGCGCCCTGCGCTTTAAATCCCAGCGCCACCTCTTCCGGTCGGTCGCTGAATACTGTCATCTGGTTATAATCGCCCTGCACCAGTCGCACGGCCTTGCCGCCCCGCAAATCAATCGCCGGAAATAACTCCATGTTCTTGTCCTCTCCATCACCGTCTGTTTTCCTCGCAATCCACGATTTTCTGTTTTCCATTCACGCGCTTATTCTCGCGCTTTTTGCCAAGCCCCAACAGACCGTTTTCTTTCTCAAACCTATAATCTTATATCTCCGCAAATGCCTTCAGAATCCGCAGTCCCACTTCTCCGCTCTTCTCCGGATGGAACTGGCAGCCCATGACATTTCCATTGGCCGCAGACGCGGTCACCGGAATACCGTATTCTGACGTTGCCAGCAGGCTTTCTTCACAGTCCTTTCCGTAAAAGCTGTGGACAAAGTAGACGTAATCGCCCTCTTTGCTGTACTTGAACAGCGGGTGCTTCTTCCCTTTTTCGGTCAGATGCAGGCTGTTCCAGCCCATATGCGGCACTTTTAAGTTTGCCGGAATGTCTTCCCTCAAATCTGCCATCACACCCGGAATCAGTCCCAGACCCCGATGCTTGCCGTATTCATAGCTTTTATCAAAGAGAAGCTGCATTCCAAGGCAGATTCCCATGATCGGCTTGCCCGCCCTGGCTTCTTCTAAGAGCGGTTCCGCCATGCCGGATCCCCGCAGCTTCGCAATCGCATCTCCATACGCGCCGACGCCCGGTAAAATAATGTGATCCGCTTTTTTCAGATCTTCCGGATCCCGGCTGACTTTATTTTCCAATCCCAGATAGTTCAGAGAAGAACTGAGGGAAAATAAATTTCCGACGCCGTAATCAATAATCGTTATCATTCGCGACCTCCCTATTATCTAATGTGGTAACTGTTCAGTACCTTCACAGTCACGCGCGAAAATCACAGAACTCCCTTTGTCGAAGGAATCTCATTTTTATATTTTTCATCGATCGACACCGCCTCACCAAGTGCCCGGCCCAGTCCCTTAAACATCGCCTCGATGATATGGTGGCTGTTTTCTCCGTGAAACATCTTGAAATGCAGCGTCATCCGGCTGTTGGAGGACAGTGCAGTCATAAATTCCTTTACAAGCTCGGTATCAAAATCGCCCACTTTTTCGGTCGGGATGTCCACATCCATGACCAGATAGGAGCGTCCGCTTAAATCGAGGGCCGTCATCACCAGTGTTTCATCCATCGGAAGCAGGAAGCTTCCATAGCGACGGATTCCCTTTTTGTCGCCCAGCGCCTCTAAAATTGCCTGTCCCAGGGCAATTCCGATGTCCTCTGTCGTATGATGGTAATCGACCTGCGTATCTCCGTCACATTTCAATGTGAGGTCAAACCGTCCATGTCTGGCAAAGAGTTCCAGCATATGGTTTAAAAATCCGCAGCCCGTATCGACCTGATATTTTCCCGTTCCATCTAAATCAATCGACAGGCTGATTTTCGTCTCTGCGGTATTCCGTTCCAGAGATACTTTCCGTTCTGCTGCCATGCTACCTTCCTTTCCTCGCTGCTTCCACCAGTTTTTCCGTCTCCTTCACAAATGTCTCCATTTCCTCTTCCGATCCAATGGAAATGCGGACGTAATCCTTGATCCGCTCGCTGTCCCAGCGTCTTACCAGGATTCCTGCCTCGCGCAGTCCGTCAAAATAGACTTTTCCCGGCATATCGCCGCTCTTGGCAAAAATGAAGTTGGTCTTCGAATCCAGCACAGTAAATCCAAGTGCCCGGAGCGCCTCGGTCGTTTTTTCACGCGTTTTGCAGATGCGCCCGGTACATTCTTTCGTGTAGTCCCAGTCGCGCATCGCCGCCGCGCCAGCCAGAATCGACAGGCGGTTGACGTTATACGGGTTAAAACTGTATTTGATCCGGTTCATATCCGCGATAAGTTCCGGGTTTGCGATCGCAAATCCGACGCGCGCGCCGGCTAAGCTGCGGGATTTGGAAAAGGTCTGGATAATCACCAGATTTTCGTATTTCGGAAGCAGTGATACACAGGATTCTCCGCCGAAATCCACATATGCCTCATCCACCATCACGACGCGGTCCGGATTGGATGCCGCCACTTCCTCAATCGCAGAGAGCGGCAGGTTCATCCCCGTCGGGGCGTTCGGATTGGCAATGATCACGTTATTTCCGCAATTTTTATATGGCTCAATATTTAAGGTAAAATCTTCCTCCAGCGGAACTACCCTGAACGGAATGCCATAGAGACCGCACAGCGCCGGATAGAAGCCATAGGTCAGATCCGCAAACTGCAGCGGTGCTTCCGAATCGCAGAAGGCCCGGAATGCAAATCCCAGGATCTCATCGGAGCCATTGCCTGCGATGACCTGATTGGTTCCGACTCTGTAGTGAGCGGCGATCGCCTCGATCAGCACGCGCTCCTCCGGATCCGAGTAGAGACGAAGGTTCGCCAGTTCCGGCGGCATAATCTGAGCCACTTTTTCCGCCATTTTTCCAGCTTCTGTCGCACCTGCATCACATCCACAGTCAGCCTTTTCTGCCCTGCCTGCTGCCCCCGCAGTGCCACAACCAGCCGCAATTTCCTCATACCCCGCCAGAATCGCCTCCGCAACCTTCGGGCTCGGTGGATACGGGCATTCATTGGTGTTCAGCTTGATAAATTTCCGTCCCTGTGGCTGCTCGCCCGGTGTGTACGGAAGAAGTGATTCGCTTGCTTTGCTCAAAAAACGGCTCATATCTGCCTACGCCTCCTTTTTGTCCTCTGCGGCTGCTTCGTTTGCTGCCTGTTTCTCTTTCTCTGCTTTTTCCTTCTTTTCCTGTTCTTTCTTCTTCTGGTGTTCTTCCACCGCGCCCTTCAGCTTTTCCGCCATCTCGGTGATCTGCTTGTTTTTAAACTCAAAGCTGCTCTTGTTGGCGATGAAACGGGCGCTGATCGGCAGGAACTCTTCCAGCACTTTCAGGTGATTTTCACGGATCGTGCTGCCCGACTCTACAATATCCACGATGACGTCCGAAAGTCCCAGAATCGGCGCCAGCTCAATGCTTCCGTTTAATTTAATAATGTCAATATCGCGTCCCAGCTTCGCGTAATGCTCTTTCGCAATATTCGTAAATTTCGTTGCCACGCGCACCGGTCGGTCTTTGTCCTCGACGTAATCCTCTTTTCCAGCCACGCACATCCGGCATTTTCCAAGTCCCAGATCGAGAAGCTCGTATACATCCGGGTTGCTCTCCATCAGAATGTCTTTTCCGACGATTCCGACGTCTGCCGCATGGTGCTCGACGTAGATTGCCACATCACTCGGCTTTACGAGCAGGTAGCGGACACCCGTCTGTGGGTTCTCAAACACCAGTTTTCTATTTTCGTCGTAAATACTCTTGCAGTCATATCCGACCGACGCCAGAAGCTCATACACCTGATCGCCCAGTCTTCCCTTTGGCAGTGCTATGTTTAACATCTCGCGCCCTCCTTTCCATTCTCCTGAAAGGCATTTTCCCGGTCCTCTTCCAGGGAAAGACGTCCGTCATACCGGTACAGATAGCAGTAACGCAGATCCTCCGGCACAGCTTTCTCCACCCGCACGCGCAGTCCCTGACGGCGCAGACTTTCAACCGCCTGGCACAGGCGCACTACATCGACATCCGGCTCATAGAGTACCAGCGCATCGACATCGTAGCGGATGCTCTTTTCCGGCAGGCGCTCCAGCTCTTTCAAATAGATGGCAAATCCGATCGCATCGGCTTTCTTTCCTAATTTTGCCATCATACCGTCGTACTGGCCGCCGGAAAGAACCTGGCGTGCCAGACCATCTAAGAATCCCTGGAAAATAATACCGTTATAATATTCAATGTCATTGATCATCGAGAAATCCAGCCGCACCTTGTCAAGCTGTCCGCCCAGTCCCATCGCCTCCAGAACCTCATACAGGCGGGATAAAAGTGCAACCGCCTCCTTCATTTTCGGCGTATCCGCGATCGCACCTGCCTCTGCCAGCACCCGCCCAAACTCTCCGTACAGCCCGGAAACCTTCATCAATTTCTCTGTATCGCCCTCCGGCAGTGCCAGATCCGCGCACAATTTTTCCAATCCGCTGCGGTTTTTCGTCCGAATCAGCCCTAAAATGATATCTTTCTGATCGGCATTGACCGGAAGCTCTTCCATCAGTCCCACCACGAAATCCATGTTGGAAATCTTGAGCACATAGTCCGTCTCAAAATCCGCCAGACTCTTGAGCGCCAGCGCCAGCACCTCCGCGATCACGCAGTCATCCACGCCGCCCATGCACTCCAGTCCCATCTGGCTGATCTCTTTGTAAGTGTGGCTTTCCTTGCTCTCACGATACACACTCTCCAGATAATAGACCTTCTCGCACGTATTTTTATCTGCCTTGGTGTTCTTCGCGATGCTCAGCGTCACGTCCGGCTTGAGAGCCATCAAGCGTCCGTCCAGATCCGTAAATGTCGGCACATTTTCCCCCAGCAGGAAACTTTTATTCGCTGCATACAAACTATATTCCTCAAACCGCCCCATCCGGTACTTGCGGTATCCATAGCTCTCATAAAGACCTCTCAGGCGAAGCGTCGCCGCCTCCGCCCTCCGAAGGCTCTGAATCTCTAAATTCATGCTCTATCTCCTCTCAACTGCCGCCGCAACCGCCCCGGCTCAACAAAATCCGCCGGACAATCACCCGCTCGTCTATATCCTGCCGTTATAGCTCCCATCACTTTTGTTTATCTTGCTATCATGGTAGCGTACTAAAGTGTTTTCTATATACTATCATTCCTTCTTAAAAAAAGCAACTACTTTTTTAGAATACTCACACTTTAATTAAAAGAAAAACTCGGGGCGTGAAAAATGTGCGCCCCGAGTTTTTCCACCTCGACTCTATTCTTTTATAACCTTCTCCAAAATCGGCCCCAGAATCTCCGTCCAAGGCGTATACGCATCCTTTTCCTCCAGATGCGTCAGCGCCATCCAGTTCAGTCCTCCCGGTGTCATTTCTCTGGCAAGGTCTTCCAGATCCCCGTCCCACGTCGCTGCCTTGCGGGACAGCGCCCCAGTAAATTCGGTGATGTATGCCCGTGCGGATGGCTCATCCAGCCCGTTTCTCTCACACCACTGGATAATGACGGTCAGAAGCATATAGTAAGCGCTCATCAGGCCCGTCGTGCTCCTAAGGATCGCGATCTGCTTCGGCGTATCGACCGGAACCGGCTTGCCGACGTGACTCATCAGATCGACTACCTCCGGGATATCCGGGTAAATCACCACCGGTCCGAAGCGGTTCGCCGCGAAGGTCAGAGGCACAACATCCGCCAGAATCTCTCTCGGTCCAAACATTTCCTCAATGCGCTTTAAGCTCAGCGTTGCAACCAGATTGATAAACTTCTTCTCCGGTCCGATATGAAGCGGTTTTAAGATATCTTCCGCCGCCTTCGGAAGGAGCGCCGCAAAGACCCAGTCCGACCGGTCCACAACTTCCTGGTTATCCGCCGCGACCGACACGATCTCCGGGTATTTCTCATGCAGCATCTGCGCCCGTTCTTTATTTCTCGGCGATACAACGATCTGCAGATTCTCCATTCCGCTCTCGCAGAATCCAGTCACGACGGACGTCGTAATGATTCCCGTTCCAATAAATCCCAGTTTCATAAACTTCTACCCTCTCTTTCTCCTCTCCGTTTACCCGAAATTTTTCCAGACGATTCCGAGCGAACTTTTCTGATAGTTACTCCCCCGATTTTATTCACATACACAGTATACAACCAAAAACACATATTTTCCAGCATCCTACTCATATCTCGGCGCACTTTTCCGGTTTTTCATCGTAATTCCTCCCTCAACCTTCGCACCCCACTTTGATCCGGCGCCTTATTTTATCGTTCATATCCTCCTTGCCATTTTCTTTGAAATTGTCCACTTCCGCAAATAAAGCGATTGAAATAAGCCATCTTGCCCAATCTGCACAAGCAATCTCCTCATCTTTATTCAATCTTAATACGTCGTAAATCTCCCTTATCCGCTCTTAAAATCTCCAGCTATATAATATGACCATCACAGAAATAAGGAGCTGCCTTTATGCCGGACGAGATTATTCGACGAAAGCGCCGTCTTTCGTCTTTTCAAATTATCACATTGGGTTTTGCCGGGGTCATTCTACTCGGAGCGCTACTGCTGATGCTGCCGATCTCCACGACTGGAGAGAATGTAACTCCATTCAATGAAACGCTGTTTACTGCGACCTCTGCCGTCTGCGTGACAGGGCTTGTAGTACAGGATACAGGCTGCTACTGGTCAACCTTTGGGCAGGCGGTTATTCTGGCACTGATCCAAATTGGTGGTCTTGGTGTCGTAACCGTAGCAGCATCGTTTGCGCTGTTGTCCGGGCGAAAGATTTCTCTGATGCAGCGCAGCACCATGCAGGATGCAATTTCAGCACCAAAGGTCGGCGGAATCGTCCGTCTGACACGCTTCATCCTGCGAGGGACGTTTCTGATTGAGCTGCTGGGAGCGCTTGCCGTGCTGCCGGTATTCTGCCGGGACTACGGATGGCGTGGCATCTGGATGGCGGTATTTCATTCCATATCCGCTTTTTGCAATGCCGGGTTTGACATTCTTGGGACAGAAAGCAACCGCTATCCATCTCTTACCGGCTACGCGGACAGCCCGATAATCAATATCACGATTATGCTGCTGATCGTGATCGGAGGTATTGGATTTCTGACGTGGGATGACATCTTTGAAAACAAGTGGCGGTTTCATCGCTACCGAATGCAGAGCAAGGTGATTCTGGTCACGACAGGTTTTTTAATTTTTCTGCCTGCTATGTTTTTCTTCTTTTCAGACTTTTCCGCGCTTCCCGCCGGAAACCGGCTGCTGGCATCCTTTTTTCAGTCTGTCACGCCGAGGACAGCGGGCTTCAACACGGTAAATCTTTCCACGATGTCCGGTGCATCACAGGGCGTAATGATCCTTTTGATGCTGATCGGCGGTTCTCCAGGTTCTACAGCAGGCGGTATGAAAACAACGACACTGGCGGTTCTGCTTGCCAATGCCACTGCAACCTTCCGCCAGCGCGATAGTGCCCGATTTTTCGGACGCAGAGTCGATTGCAGCGCCGTCAAGACCGCCGCGACCATTCTGACAATGTACTTGATGCTGTTCTTTGGCGGTGCTGTCTTTATCAGCGCATATGAGAATCTTCCGCTGTCTGCCTGCCTGTATGAAACGGCATCGGCGGTCGGGACGGTGGGATTGACACTTGGTATTACACCGCAGCTGCACATTCCATCGCAAATGGTGTTGATCACGCTCATGTATCTGGGCAGAGTCGGCGGTCTTACCCTTATTTATGCGACATTTTCCAGCAAAAAAGTGGGGAATGCAAAGCTGCCGCAGGAAAAAATCACGATTGGATAAGGAGTCTTTTCACATGAAAAACATTCTATTGATTGGCACAGGCCGCTTCGGACGGCATATTGCAGTACAGCTTTCTCAGCTGGGGCATCAGGTCATGGCGGTCGATACAAACGAGGAACGAATCAATGATGTGCTGCCATATGTCACCAATGCACAAATTGGCGACAGTACAAACGCGGAGTTTCTTCGCTCTCTTGGCATCGGAAATTTTGATGTCTGCATCGTAACCATCAGCGGTAACTTTCAGAACTCGCTGGAAACCACCTCGCTGCTGAAAGAGCTGGGGGCGAAGTGCGTGGTGTCGCGTGCCGAGCGTGATGTGCAGGCAAAGTTTCTGCTTCGCAACGGTGCCGACCAGGTAGTCTACCCGGAAAAACAGGTGGCAAAATGGGCAGCGATCCGATACACTGCCGACCATATTTTCGACTACATAGAGATCGACGAGCAGCACGCCATTTTTGAAGTAGAAGTTCCGGCCGGGTGGATCGGCAAAAGTGTTGGTGAACTGGATATTCGCAGAAAGTATGGCATTAACATTCTCGGCATCAAACATTCAGGAAAAATCGACGCTTCCATTACGCCGGATACGGTGCTGTCCGGGGAAATAACGATTTTAGCGTTGGGCGAATACAAAGCGCTGCAAAAGTGCTTCCGAATCTGAATGGACGGTGAGGGTATATGGAAGATAGCGTTTTGATCGCTGGGACGGCGCTAATGTTCCTGTTCGGCTGGGTTTTGATGAAACGGCTGGATCGCTTTCTGGACGAAAATCAGAAGCGCATCAAAGAATCGTCTGAACAACAGCAGGCTGAACCGTGCGTGCATCTGGTCGGAAATATTTCTCCTGACGAACTTGAGGAAACATTTTCTCAGTTTCGCAATAGTCATGCCCATGTAGAAATCGTGATCTATGATTCAGAGCAAATTTCTTTTCCGGACAACAAATCCAATTGGGCGCAGTAGAAACCTTCACATTTTGGTGCTATAATTGCTATAATATTGTTTAAGAGGGGTGGTGAAAATGTGCAGAATAAAGGAAGCGAAATGCCAAAAGAGCATATTCTTGTGTGCCTGTCCTCGTCTCCATCCAATGAACGCATTGTACGAATGGCAGGGAAAATGGCACAGGCATTTTGCGCCAGTCTTACCGCACTTTACGTGCAGACCCCCGGAGACGCTGATATGAACGCGGAAGATACCGTCCGTTTGCAGGCGAATATGCGTCTGGGGCAGCAGCTTGGCGCAGAAATTGTCACAACGCATGGTGAAGATGTGGCGACACAGATCGCGGAATATGTGCGGCTCTCTGATGTGACCAAAATTGTGATTGGACGAAGCGGCATACAGCGGCGGCATTTCTGGAGCGAATCGACGCTGACAGAACAGCTCATTACGCTTGCACCGGAGGTAGATATTTATATTATTCCGGATGTGGAAGCCTATAAGAACTGCCGCAGAAATCAGCCGCTTACTATCCGCCCGGCGTTTCCGACCGCCCGGGAACTACTTCTGACCATCGGAATTCTGGCAGTTACGACGGTCATCGGATGGATTTTTCTGCGGCTCAGCTTTGCAAATGCCAATATCATCATGGTTTACCTGCTGGGTGTGCTTCTGACTTCCACTTTTACCAGCGGATATACCTGCGGTGTGCTGTCCGCTTTTTTGAGTGTCCTCCTGTTCAATTATTTTATGACGGAGCCCCGGCTGTCTTTGGCAGCCTATGGCAGCAAATACCCAATAACCTTTGCCGTCATGTTCGCGGCTGCACTTTTGACAAGTACACTTGCGGCCAAGCTCAAAGCCCACGCACAGCTATCCGCACGGGACGCTTATCGCACGAAGCTCCTTTTTGATATGAACAGACAGCTCCAAAAAGCGGAAACGCCGGAGGAGGTCTATCGGATGACCGCGACGCAGATACAAAAGCTCATGCAGCGAGACGTTCTGATTTACCCGGCACAGGGCAACGCTCTGCTGGATGGGAACATTTATCCGGCTGACGGAAGTAGTCCATACAGCATCCCAGATACCGACCGGGAACAGAACGTGGTTCAATGGGTCTGGCAAAACCGCAAGCGCGCCGGAGCAACGACGCAAAACTTTCCAAAAGCAAAACGGCTGTATCTTGCCATCCGTACCGGGCAGCAGATTTACGGTGTTGTCGGGATTCCGATGGAAAAGCAAACGCAGCCTGACGCATTTACATCCAGCGTTCTGTTCTCCATCCTCGGCGAGTGCTCTCTGGCGCTGGATAACCTGCGAAATGCCAGAGAAAAGGAAGAAGCTGCCGTTCTTGCAAAGAACGAACAGCTTCGCGCCAATCTTTTGCGTTCGATTTCTCATGATCTCAGGACACCACTGACCTCGATTTCCGGCAACGCAGATACGCTGCTGCACAGCTATGACGTGTTGGATGAGCAGACACGGAAACAGATTTTTACGGACATTTATGACGATGCACAATGGCTGACGGGACTGGTTGAGAACTTGCTTTCCATTACGAAAATTGTAGACGGCAGCGTAAAGCTGCACCTTTCTGATCAGGTCGTGGATGACATCATATCGGAAGCACTCAGGCATATTGACCGAAGAGCGGCAGAACATCACATCGCAGTAGATTGCGGAGACGTACTGTTGCTGGCACGGATGGACGCAGGACTCATCATGCAGGTGCTCATCAATCTGGTGAATAACGCAGTCAAATATACTCCAGTTGGCTCGAACATCCGGATCACGGCAATCCCGCGAGAAAATATGGCTGAAATATGTGTCAGCGATAACGGTCCCGGTATTCCGAATGAACTGAAGGAACGTGTTTTTGAAATGTTCTTTACTGGGGGGAATCCAATTGGCGACAGCCGCCGAAGTCTTGGACTTGGACTTACGCTCTGTCAAACTATTGTCCATGCACATCATGGTGAAATGACGTTGAAAGACAATTCGCCGCATGGCTGCATCTTTTCCTTTACAATACCACTTAGTGAGGTGAACTTAAATGAATAAGCCGCTCATCCTCGTTGTAGAAGATGATACCCCGGTGCGAAATTTAATAACGATGACACTAAAAACTCACGAATATAGGTATCTTTCGGCGCAAAACGGCGCAAGTGCCGTGATGGAAGCGCTGTCTCACAACCCGGACATTGTACTGCTTGATCTGGGGCTGCCGGATATGGACGGCGTGGAAGTCATCCAAAAAATCCGGTCGTGGTCGAATATGCCGATCATTGTGATCAGCGCCAGAACAGAGGATTCCGATAAAATCGGGGCGCTGGATGCTGGGGCGGATGATTATCTAACGAAGCCTTTTTCCGTGGACGAACTGTTGGCACGACTGCGGGTGACGCAGCGGAGACTGTCGATGATGAAAACAGACTCCGTGCAGGATTCTCCGATTTTTACGAATGGTGCGCTGAAAATCGACTATGCGGCAGGCTGCGCATATCTTGACGGCACAGAGCTACACCTGACACCCATCGAATACAAGCTGCTGTGCCTGCTCTCCAAAAATGTTGGTAAGGTTCTGACACACACCTATATCACGCAGCAGATTTGGGGCAGCAGTTGGGAAAACGATATCGCTTCTCTGCGGGTGTTCATGGCAACCTTGCGCAAAAAGCTGGAACGCGGAAAAGACGGGCAGCAATACATACAAACACACATCGGAATCGGCTATCGGATGCTCCGCATCGAGTAAGTAATTCCTGAACGGAACATTCATGACTGAATGGAGTAGATTTCTTGTGGTCATTCCATTCAGCCACAAATGCGCTGACCATCGTTGAAATAGCGAGGACTTGAAAGTCCTCGCTATTAGCATACATCGTCTCATATATTATATCTGTTTTTCCATCTTCGTTTTTGCTGCTTTCCCTACTTTCTAGCACATTCCCCATCAAGCCCCAAAAGGATTTTTAATCCATGATCCAGCTGTGGCAGAATGTATTCCAGACACTCCTGCACCGCCTTCGGACTGCCCGGCAGGTTGACGATCAGCGTGCGTTTGCGGATCCCGCTTGCCGCTCGGCTTAACATCGTCCGCTTTGTAAATTGTAAGCTGTATGCCCGCATCGCCTCCGGGATACCCGGAACCATCCGTTCCGCGACCGCCAGCGTCGCCTCCGGCATCACGTCGCGCGGAGAAAATCCCGTTCCGCCCGTTGTTAAGAGCAGATCGGCCTTTCCCTCATCGCAGATCTCCTTCATCACCTCTTCCAACATCGCCTGGTCATCCGGCAGCACCTTCTGCCAGACCACCTCATAACCAGCCTCTCTCACCATTTCTGCGATTACCGGACCACTCACGTCCTCCCGTTTTCCCGCGTACCCAGAGTCACTGGATGTAATAATTGCTGCTCTCATTGGTTTCCCACCTCTCTTTGATCTCTTTCCTACGCTTCTTCCAGAATCTCCAGATTATCTCCCTCTTTGATCACGCCGCCGTGCAGCACCTTCGTAAATACGCCCTCGCGCGGCATGATGCAATCGCCCATTGCCTGGAAGATCGCGCATCCATGGTGGCATTCTTTTCCGATCTGTGTCAATTCCAGCACGACGTCGTTGCATTTAAATTTTGTCCCGATCGGGAGCGTCTTGAAATCGATTCCTTCCACGACCAGATTTTCACCAAACGCGCCGTCCTCGACCTTCGCCCCCCGCGCGCGGAATTCCTGAATCCTGTCATATGAAAGAAGGCTGACCTGACGGTGCCATTTGCCCGCATGGGCGTCACCCTCGATTCCATAGTCCTCGATAAGACAGACCTGATGGACATTTTTCTTCTGAACACCTTTGATTTCACTGGTACACGTTGCGATTACTTTTCCCATGATTGTTTCCCCTTTTCTATCCATAAATTTTCCGATTTCATATTTCATATACGATATTTCACTTGTAACATTCCGCCGGCTCACACTTTCACCGCAGAAACCATAATCATAATCCTCACAAACACCCTGCTTATCCGCCTATCTGGGACATTCCCCGGTGTTCCCGATCCGTAAATTCCGTCTTTTTCTCAAAACTATGTCCCTTCGGCTTTTCCGCAAGCGCCTGTCCGATCGCCCGGCGCAGGTCTTCATCGGTACCGCCGCCGCGCAGAATGGTCTTTAATTCCACCCCATTGTCATACTGGAGACAGGTTTTTAAGAATCCTTCTGAGGTCAGCCGTATCCGATTGCATTCGGAACAGAATTTATGGCTGACCGCGCTGATAAAACCGATCCGCCCCTGAAAGCCAGGGACTGCGAAATAATGGCACGGGCCATTTCCTGCCACGTCCCCGCACGGGGTAAAGATTCCAAATGCCTCTTCCAGCGCATGCTTCAACGCATCTTCTTTCACAAAGGCAAACTGCGTTCCCATGCCGATCGGCATCATTTCGATGAAACGCACGTGCACGTTATGGTTTTTCGCCAGTTCCGCCACCTCTAAAAGCTTTTGCTCCTCGATCCCAAGCACCGGCACACAATTTATCTTGATCTGCATCCTGCCTTTCTGGATCGCCGTCCGAAGGCCGCGTCTGACCGCTTCGATCTCATCCCGGCGTGTGAGCTGCCGGTACACCGACGCATCCAGCGTATCCAGGCTGATCGTGACTGAATCAACCCCCGCCTCCGCCAGCGCATCGTACATTTCTTCTAATAAAACACCGTTCGTCGTGATCGTCAGGCTCTTGATTCCCGGAATCTGTTTTAACGCTGCTGCTAACTCCGGCAGTCTCCGGCGCACCAGCGGTTCGCCTCCGGTCAGCTTGATTTTCTGAATGCCGTTCTCTGCCAGAATCTGGCAGACCCTCTCGATCTCACCAAACCGCAGGATCTCTTCATGTGAAATGCTGCAGACGCCTTCCTCCGGCATACAGTACACACAGCGCAGGTTGCATCGGTCGGTCACGGAGATCCGGACGTAGTCGATCGTTCTGCCGTATCCGTCTATCATCGCACAAATTCCCCGCTCTTTCCTCCCGATTTTGCATCGAGATGTATCTCTCCGATCTCCATCCGCTTGTCGATCGCCTTGCACATATCATAAATGGTCAGAAGCGCCACGCTGACACCGGTCAGCGCCTCCATCTCGACGCCGGTCTTTCCTTCCAGCTTCGCAGTACAAAGTGCCTTGATCGTCAGCTCTTTTTCATTCACCTCAAAATCCACGCTGCATTTCGTGATGAGAAGTGTGTGGCACATCGGGATCAGGTGTGCGGTCTGCTTCACCGCCATGATTCCCGCCACACGCGCCACCCCCAGCACATCGCCCTTGGCAACCGTTCCCTCCAGAACCGCCTTCATGACAGCTTCATTGACGTGAATCTTGCCGGATGCCGTCGCCGTCCGGCTGGTAATCTTCTTTTCCGTTACATCTACCATGATCGCATTTCCCTTTTCATCAAAATGCGTTAATTTCTCTTCCATCTGTATCCTCCTTTTCCTCTTCTTCCGGCTCCAGAAAGATTTTCTCAAACGCTGCTTCTGCTGCCGCCTGCACTGCTGCTTCCATCCGGCGGAATTTTTCTAAAAACACCTTTCCCTCCGGCGTCAGCACAGAAAATCCGCCCTTGCTTCCGCCCGTCTGGCGCTCTAAAAACTGGATTCCCAGCTGCGCCTCCGCGATCTTGAGCATTTTCCAGCCCTTGCTGTAGGAAATATCCCGGATCTGACAGGCACCGAGCATTGAACCACTCTCAGCAACTGCCTCCAGAAAATCCGCCGTCAGCGCGCTGAAGCATTCTTCCTCGCGGCTCAGCGAAATCGACGCCTGAAATGCCAGCTCCCCGCGCTTCTGCCTGTCTTTTTCGTAGGCAAGCAGCGATTCGTAGTCCATTTTCGTATTGGTGTCCAGTAAAACACCCGGATCTTCAACCTCGATCTCCCGGACGCCTTCGCCCCACGCATCCATTGCGCCGCGGAGTCCTTTTCCACCCCGGTACGTTAAGATATGTCCAAACACTTCCTTCGACAGCATGACCGGGTGTCCTTTTTTTCCCTGACAGACCGGTACTGCCATGCTTCCGGGCGCCTGCGCCATCTTCTCGATTGTGTCCGCCGTGATCATCGGCACGTCGGCAGGGAACAACAGCACCCGATCGGCTTTTTTCTGGATATGGCGCAGTCCCATGCAGATTGAGCCGTACATCTGCGATGTCTCATACCGCTTGTTTCGGATACAGACCGCACCACGGTGTGAAATATGACGTTCCAGCACATCCGCCTGATACCCGGTCACGACGACGATCGGCGAGATCCCCGCCTGCCGGATCGTGTCGATCTCCCGCTGTATCATCGTGGTCTGCCCCATCCGGAGCATCGGCTTTAATTCTTCCATGTGCGCCGACCGCCCTGCCGCCAGGATGATCGCGCCTGTTTTCCCGTCTGCCATACATATCCCCTTTTCTATCATTCTAACCTTCTTTTAAAAGCATGATATCTCCCGGTGCGATTCCCAGCCGGACGCGGTCGCCGCGCTGATACCGGTTTAGTGAATCACTCTGCTTATAGTCTACCTTCCACCAGATCACCTCGCGTTCCGGTGCATTTTCTTTGTCACCCGCTGCCTCTGCGTTTTCCACCGGACGCAGCAAAATATCCCACTCAAATGGCTGGCAGAGTGTGTCCCCCCACTCGCACGTAAATTCATTCGCACTGCCGCGCGCCGGATAAAACTGATGCGCCCGGATGCCGATATAGGCATGCTCCGCGGCAACTGCTTCTTCGGTCTGAAACGTGAGTCCCCAGTCTAGCGCCTCCACCTCATATTCGCCGATCCGCCGGATCCGGCTGAAGTTTTTACAGCCTGTCAGGCGTGCCGCAGTGACATTTTCCGGTTTCTGAAAAATCGCCCGCGTCTCTCCCTTCATCGCCACCTGTCCGCGGTTTAAGATGATGCTCTTCTCGCAGAACCGATAGACCTCGTCCCGGCTGTGGCTGACCATCAGCACATCGCCCGTGTACCCGCGGAGTACCTCGCGCACCTGGAACTGCAGTTGTTCCTTCAGATAATAATCAAGTGCCGAAAATGGTTCATCCAGCATGATCACATCCGGCTCATAGACGAGAATGCGCGCCAGCGCCACACGCTGCTGCTGTCCGCCGGAAAGCTGGGACGGATACCTTTTTTCAAGCCCTTCTAATTTAAAGAGACGGATCATGCGGGCAGCCGCCTCCTGTTTTTCCTCCTTGCTGCCCGAAAGCCCCGCCGCAATGTTGGTTTCTACGGTCATATTCGGAAACAATGCATAATTTTGGAATAAATAACCGATTTTCCGCTTCTGCGGCGGCAGGTTGATGCGCTTTTCCGAATCAAAGAGCACCCTGCCATTTAACACGATCCGCCCTTCGTCCGGCGTCTCAATTCCGGCGATACACTTGAGCGTCATGCTCTTGCCGCTTCCGGAGGCGCCGAGAATGCCCATGACGCCGCCATCGGTGTTAAGCGATACGTCCAGCGAAAAGCCGGAAAATCTCTTTTTGATTGCCGCCTGCAGGCTCATCCCGCGCCTCCCTTCTGTGCATCCGCTTCCCTGTCCGCAAACAGTTCCACCGAAACCTTTGCATCCTGACCGCCCGCTTCCACACTGTTATCCTTCTTTTTATGATTGCTGCTTCCGCGCATATCCCGCCGCGACAGCACATTCATCAGCACGACGACCAGGAAGGAAATCACCACGATGATCCACACATACTGGTATGCCATCGACATTTTTCCAGCCGCCACCTGTGAATAGATGGCAAGCGGCAGTGTCTGCGTCTTTCCGGCGATATTGCCCGCCAGCATCGCGGTCGCACCGAACTCGCCCAGTCCTCTCGCAAAGGCAAGGATCGCGCCGCTGAGGACGCCCGGCATCGCCGACGGCAGAATCACCCTCCAGAAAATGCGGCTCTCGGAAAATCCCAGCGTCCGAGCCGCATAGATAAGCGTCACATCGACCTGTTCAAACGCGCCGCGCGCTGCCCGGTACATAAGCGGAAATGAGATCGCCACCGCCGCGATCACCGTTGCCGCCCATGAAAATACAATCTTGACGCCAAACAATTCCAGAAACAGCTGTCCGAGCGGTCGTTTTACACCGAAAATCATCAGCAGGAAGAAGCCTGCTACCGTCGGCGGCAGGACCATCGGAAGCGTCAGGATGCCGTCCAGCACCATTTTCACTTTCTCAGAGCGTGCCGATACCACCAGCCGCGCCATCCAGACTCCCAGAAAAAACGTAATAATGATCGACAGCGTTGCTGTTTTCATCGATATCCATATCGGAGACCAGTCCATCTTTCTTCCCCCTTTCCTATGAAATGTACTCTCGGAGTCTTCTCGACTGAGATAAAAACTGCCGCAGAACACCTGGTTTTCAGCGGACCCTGCATTCTGCGGCGGATTTTATTCCCTACGTTGTTCACTGTCTGTCCTTCGCCGTCCTGTTTTCTGTTCACACAGTCGGCTGCATATCCCAGACAGCCATCGCTCCCGGCTTATTTATTTGCTGTGAAGCCATACTCCGCAAAGAAGGAGAGCGCATCATCAGTTCCCAGATAATCTACAAACTTCTGTGCTGCATCTTTCTTTGTGCTTGCGCTTACAACGCCAACCGGATAGATAACCTTCGATACGCTTCCTTCCGGTGCATATCCGATAACCTTTACCTGGTCAAACTGGTCGCTGGTGGTTGCATCGGTCAGGTACACGATACCTGCATCAGCGCTTCCGGCTGCTACCCAGCTTAAAACCTCGGTTACGTTGGTACCAAAGCTTGTCTTAGCCTCTACATCATCCCACATACCCAGGTTCTCAAAGGCTTCCTTGGAGTACTGTCCAACCGGAACACTCTCTGGATCGCCGAGTGCAATCTTCTCTGCCTTTGTAATATCCTCAAAACCGGTAATTCCCAGTGTGGAATCCTTCGGAACGATCAGGGCGATCTTATTTTCCAGAAGCTCTACGACAGAATCTGCATCAACCAGTCCCTCGTCCTCCAGCGCGTTCATCTGCTTCATCGCTGCGGAGAAGAATACGTCTGCATCTGCGCCCTCTTCAATCTGGGTCTGCAGCTTTCCTGAACTGTCAAAGGTAAAGCTCAGCTTGATGTCCGGATTCTCTTTCTCAAATGCCGGCTGAATCTTGTCTTCCATAACGTACTGAAGGCTGGCTGCTGCCGCTACCAGAATCTCCTGCTGGTCGCCGGCTGCCTCTGCTTCTGCTTCGGTCTCTTCTGTCTCAACTGCCTCCGTTTCCGGTGCTGCTGTCTCAGCCGGTTTGCTGGATGAACATGCGGTCAGGGATGCTGCCGCCATCGCTGCTGCTATTACAAGTGCCCACGTTTTTCTCATATCTTGGTTCCTCCCTCATTTCACGCACATGTTTCCGGCATCCTCCTCGTTTCGATTCCTTACGCCATAGCAATGTGGTTTTTACCCTTCCGTTATTTTTGAAAAATTATAATGATATTTGCTAATCAAATAGTAGCACGTGGCACTTTTTTTGTCAATCTTTACAATAATTCTTATTTAATGCTCGTCGTCGTTATGTGCATCAAAAAATAACGCGGCTTTTTTCTGCATTTTCCCTTTATTCTTATGAATTTTCCAGTTTTTCTTTCCAAGCCCTTCCGTCTATTTTCGTGAAATTGTTATGATGATTTTTCATGTATTTTATTTTTATCTTTTTATTTTTCATTTATTTGAAATTTTTTATCCAAATACGCCGGTGCTTCGGTTTCCTTACCGGTCACACGGTTCCCGATCCGTGGCAAAGTCTTCCACCAGCACATCCATAATGCCGCCGCAGACCATTCCTTCATCTTCCGCTGCCTCGCCGGTCAGATCTACATGAACTACTTTGTACCTGCTGCTTCCGATCAGAGAACGTGCCTCGCCCAGCACGGCCGCCTCGCTGCAGCCGCCGCCGATGCTGCCGAGAATCCGTCCGTCCCGGTAGACAATCATCTTCGCGCCTGCCCCGCGCGGGGAGGATCCCTTTGATTCAATCACCGTGACCACTGCTTTCGACTCATCCGGCTCCTCTGCCAGGCGTTTCAGCACATCAAAATCCAGATCGGAACGGTTTTTCACACGTTTGTCTTCCCGATCCATGCGCTTTACCTGTATGATCTCCGCCAGAATCGAGATCGCGATCTCCTCCGGTGTCACACCGCCGATCTTTAAACCGATCGGGCTCTTTAAACGGCTCATCCGCTCTGGATCGTAACCTTCTTCCAGAAGCTCCTGTTTCACGATACCGACGCGGCGTCTCGAACCAATCATGCCGAGATACGCCGGTTCTTTTCCTTTTCCAATCATCCGCAGGCAGTCCGCATCGTGGCGGTGTCCGCGCGTAACGATACAGATATAGTCGCTCTCCTGAATCTTGAGTTCTTTGATCGCATGCCCAAAGTCATCACAGATCACCTTCTCTGCCATCGGGAATCGTCCCGGATTCGCGAAGGAAAGGCGGTCGTCCACCACAGTTACCAGGAATCCGACGCGCGCGCCAAATTCTGCCACCGGAAGAGCCACATGGCCGCCTCCGAGAATAATCAGGCGCTCTTTCGGGAAAAATGGTTCCGCCACATTCCAACTGCTTCCGGCGCGCCCACAGACCGGCTGCCCCTGTGTCAGGGCTTCTTTTCCAATCTCCGACGCCTCTGCGCCTTCTTTCAGTTCACAGCGCATATCTGCTAGATTTCCCTCTTCTCCCACAAAGCTTCTCTCGAGCGCCAGACACGGCGTCCCTTCCAGTTTTTTCAGAATCTCCCCATACAGATTCATATCACGCACTTCCTCTCTTTTATACTGCATGAGCCATCCATTTCTCATTTCGCAGTTGTGCCATCGCGGTTGCTGCCTCATCGCCTCTCTCTGGCTCGATTATTTACCAAAACCGCAGTTCGGGAAAATACAGGTTGGACAATTTAAGCACAGACCACCTGCGCCCATTTTCGCCAGATCCGCTTTTGTCACTGGCACATCTGCCATCACACGCGGCAGCACCAGATCAAAGATGGTCCTCTTCGCATACATCACGCAGCCCGGAAGTCCCATGATCGGCTTTCCGTCCTTCGTATATGCCAGCAAGAACATCGCTCCCGGGAGTACCGGCGCGCCGTAGGAGACAACCTCCGCCCCGGTCTGCTTGATCGCGCTCGGTGTCGTATCATCCGGATCGACGCTCATGCCACCGGTACAGACAACAAAATCGGCACCCTGATCCAGCCATTCCCGGATTGCCTCCGTGATTTTATCCGGATTGTCCCCTATAATCTTCTGTCCCAGAACTTCCACACCAAATTCCTGAAGCTTGTCCCGGATGACCGGGCCAAATTTATCCTCAATCCGTCCATAAAATACTTCATTTCCGGTCGTCACAATGCCCGCTTTCTTATTTTTATACGGAATCAGCTTTAACAGCGGCTCTGAACCCGCTGCCTTTTTCGCCTCCTCCATTTTTTCTTTTTCAATTACCAGCGGGATCACACGGGTTCCGGCTAACTTATCACCCTTTTTTACCGGAAAATTCGTCCGGCGGGTCGCGATCATCATCTCCGGCAGGCTGTTGACCTTTAAGAGGCGTTCTTCATCAACCTGAAACAGACCGTCCGTCTCCGCAATCAGCTCAATCTTGCCTTCCTTCGGATCGGTTGCACGCATATACTCATTCTGGCAGATGCCGCGCAGAATGTCCGCCGCCTCGTCCTCATGATATTTTGTATCGTCCTTTTCCCAGACATAAATATGATCTTTTCCGATGGAAAGCAGCACCGGGATGTCCTCCTCGCGCACGATATGTCCCTTACGGAATACGGCGTCCTTCGTCACGTCCGGAATAATCTGCGTCATGTCATGGCAGAGTACCTGTCCGACTGCCTCGGTTGTTTTCATTAATTTCATATGATTTTCCTCTTTTCCTTTTTACAGTAATGCCTCCGCACGCTTTGCCAGCTGATACCGCCGTTCCACGCCCTCCAGCGCCTCCGGGTTATCCTTAAATTTCTCCCGTTTTGCCGCAAACCGTTCTTCGATCGTTACACGCCGTTCTCCCTGTACCTGCTTGTCCGCCAGATACACGATCAGGCTTTCATTCAGATATCCCAGCTTTTCTTCCGGCAGATCCATATGATCCGCAACGATATCCGCGATCCCGGTATGTCCCAGAAGCCGCAGCCATCCCGCCCCTGTCTCCGGATGTTCGGGGTATGCTTTAGCGATGTCGTGAAGAAGCGCCGCCGCGTAGATTTTATATTTATCGATTGGCGGGCTTTTGTATGTCATCTCCACACACCTTTCCGCCCTATACTTTAGAACTCTATCTGCCAATTCCACGGCCAGCTCCGCAACCACCCGGCTATGGCGCACCGCCGCCTCCGGCGTGTGGAACCATGCAAGCAGACGCTCGCACTCCTCTTTGTCCGGGACAGGACGTTTTCTCTCCCAGTCACGCAATTTCTGAAACTCTTCCTGCGTATCCGCATCAAACGCGCAGCCTGGATCCGGCACATCCAGGAAAATCCGGCGGATTCCCGGCTGTTCACAGGCGCCTTTAAGTCCCATCGTCCCGTCATGCTGCAGCAGTTTTTCGATCACATCTGCACGGATCAGAAGCGGATGCCCCGGTGTTTTCTCATACTCCGGGAGATAGACATCCCCATCGCCTTCCGCAAACCGGTATTTTTCATATTCCAGCGTAAATGGCGTAAACAGTGGCACATCCACCGGGAAAAAGAAAATGCCATCCAGCGTCTCTTTTCCTGCCGTTTTCCGCTTTTCCTTATAATAGGAAAGCCCCAGGCAGACGGAATCAAACATTTTCGTCTCCGCATACGCCGGATTGTGGATGAAATGGATTCCCGGTCCCGCAGCCGCCGCGCGTATATCTTCCGCCCGGCGTCCGGTAATGATCGTGATTTCATGTACGCCGCACGCCCGCAGCGTCTGTATCTCACGTTCCAGGACCGTCTGGGCGCCGAGCTTCATGAGTGGTTTGAAATCCCCCATCCGCGAGGATCGCCCCGCCGCCGAGATCAAGGCGTCAAATACATAATCCTTTCTTTCATACACCTGTCCGTAGCCAAAGGGAATCTGCAGAAGTTCTGTCTTTTTCCGCTTCTCCCAGCCACTGATCAGTGTCCGAAACCAACCCGCGTGTCCGATTACCAGAATATCGCCCCGGCTCTTCATCCGGAGTTCATTCCAGGTTGTCCTGGCGCGCCCTGCACAATCTGCAAAACTCTCTCCCTGCGGCGGTCGGAAATCGTACATATCTGCCCCTCGTGCCACATACTCCGCTGGAAACTGTTCCCGGATTTCATCGAAGGAATGACCATCCCATTCCCCCATGTCAATCTCCGCCAGACCATCTACGACCTCAATCGGAATACTTCTGTCAATCACTTCCTGCAGGATCGCGGCTGACTCCCGGCAGCGCTTTAACGGGCTGGTATAAATCTTTTCAATTCTGCGTCCCGCAAATGTCTCCCCCAGCGCCCGAATCTGTGTCCGCCCTTCCTCTGAAAGCGGCAGATCCGTCCGCCCGATGCAATATTTCCGTTCATCTGGAAATTCCGGCTTCCCATGCCGGATCAAATAAATCGTCCGCATTCTGTCCTTTCCTAGTGCTCGTGTTCCTCTTCTTCCCCACACTCGCAGCTGAAATCATGGCTGTGTCCAAATTGTCCCGGTCCGCCGATGTAGTCGCGGATCAGCTCCAGTTTATAACGGTTCATATAGCTATATGCCTTCTGAACCGTATGCCCGCTTCCCAGATAACGGGTCACGCCCGCCTTTACCAGTATCTCAAACGGTTCTTTCTCGATCGGTCCGCAGATGACTGCCTCACAGTCATGTTCTACCACCTTCTTCGCAAATACCAGATTGTCCGGATCCTGTTTTCCATAGACATGGAAAATCTGGTTCTTGTCCGCGTCAATAATCATCAAAAACGGACTCTCCTTAAAAGTCGCCGGCACCAGTCCGTCGATCTCCTCTGTCTCTGATGCAATTGCTATGTTCATTTTTTCTCCTTGTTCTTGTCAAATTTTGCTGATTTTTTTCAAAATTTCTCAATTATTTTTAATTTTATGATACTGCAATCAAAACTCATCGTCAAGTTTTTCATGATATTGAATTTTGCCACTCATTTTTCATTTTTCCTCGATGATTAGCCGCCTTTTTCCCGAACCGATATAGGGGGAAATTTCTTTTTCTATCACAGAAACGGTCAGGCAGTTCCCAAAGTATTCCGTTAATGCTGCTTTGACATTTTTCACTCTGCTTCCTACCGTATCTGCATAACCCGCTTTCTTCATAACAGCCACCGTCAGATGCTTCTGCGCCGCATTGTAAGATGCCTGAAAATCTTCCACCTCATCCAGGGCAAATAAAAGCTCATCTAATAGGTGCATGGAAAGCACCTTGCCGCCGGACAGCCGGACGCTGTCATCCAGCCGTCCCTCAACCTTATCAAGTCTAGGCTTTAAACATCCGCAGGCACACGGTTCTGCAATCATCCGCCCCAGATCGCCGGTCCGATAGCGCACAAGCGGCATTCCCCGCCGCCGAAGCGTTGTCAGAACCAGCTCGCCGTATTGCCCTTCCGGAACCGGCTGTCCCGTCTCCGGATCCAGAATCTCAATCAAAAGGTCCCGGTCCCGCATATGGTAACCCCCGCGCGCCCCACACTGTACGCCGCCGCCGTAACCAGTTTCCGTCATACCCCAGTGCGTAAAGACCCGGCAGTTCCAGGTTCTTTCCAAAAAACGCTGCACGCTGACCGGCACATAATCAGCACTTAAGAGCACTGTTTTCGGGCCAAGTCCCGGCGCATGGGCTGCCAGCGCATACATCTGGCTTGGGACACCGATCAGGCAGTCTGCCCCCTCGCCGTCCCGCGCTGCCGCTTCCATATCGTGAATCAGCCCGTGAACCTTCGTCTCCACCCGGATGCGCCCCAATCCTTCTTTTAAAAGTCCTCCAATCGAAAAAAATCCCGGTCCTTCCATATAAACCGTGACCCGATCGCCTGGCTTTACCATGTACTGCATCCCTGTTTCAAAGAAATCCGCCGTCTGCATCAGATCGTCTTCGGTAAAAAACAGGCGCTTCGGTGCCCCTGTACTGCCGGAGGTTTTCAGCGTGATGATACGCGCGATCTCCTTGGCTGGAACACATAAAAATGTTTCCGGCTCCGCTTTCAGTTCCTCCGGGGTTGTGAGGGGAAGTGTCCGGAAATCCGCCCATGAAAACGAATCCGGCGCGAGCCGTACATCGGAACCTGCCATTTCCCCAAGCTGTCCCCAGACGGATGTAAATTTCTTCTGATAAAATGGACTTTTCTCCTTTACATACGAAAGTGTCCGCCATAACCCGGACGGCTGCGCCGCTGCAATAAAATAACCGCAGCCCGCTTCTTTTAAAATCTTCCGTTCCGCCCCCAGCGCCGCGCAGACGGATTCCAGATTTCCATCAAAGATCTGCTGCCCGATCCACTCCGCCAGCGTTCCAGACACATCCTGCATATTTACAAGCGCAAAACCCGCATCCGCCATCCGGTCACAGATTGTTTTAGCGGACTCCAGCCGTCCCAGCATCCCGTCTAAGAAAAGCTCTTTTTTCCGGGCATACATATCGCTCATCAAAAGCCATCCCTCCGGCTTTAACACCCGGTACGCCTCCCGGAGCGCCGCCGCCGGTTCCGCAGCTTTGGAACAACTGCATTCCATCAGAATGATATCTGCCGTCTGATCTGGATATGGCAGTTTCTCCGCACATCCAGTCTCTATCCAGCCAGGTTCATGCACATCCGGATTCTTATCCAGGCCGGAAATCTGCCAGCCCGGGCAATGCTCAGAAAGCCAGCGCATCGTGCCGCCAGCTCCGCAGCCGATGTCGATGACGCGAAACGGCACTGCAGGATCTATAGACTCCGTATCTGCCGCTCCCGCCTCTGGTATCTCAATTCCCGCAAACTGGAACATCTGCCTCGTCAGCGCAAATCCACCGGGGCGGCAGAGACTGCACTCATTTGTATCCATTTTTTGCACCTCTCCTTTCTGCGCCTCTATTATCTGCCTCTTTCCATCGGAGACAAGTAGTACGCACAGAACGGAATCTTCTTCCCGTCTTTATACACATGCAGGCTGCACTGGCGCAGACGCTCGATATCGAGATTGCCGGCATCCTGAAACGCCATGGATGTGATCGTGAAGCCGTGGCTTTTGGCACGCTTTAAGAAGTCCTCCATATTTGTTATGTCAACCGACTCTTCTTCACAGCAGCAGAATTCTGATTCGGGCTGAGTTCCGCCACAACAGCAGCTTTCTGGTTCTGGCTGGGTTCCGCCACAGCAGCAGCTTTCTGGTTCTGGCTGGGTTCCGCCACAGCAGCAGCTTTCT
>OGXP01000066.1_pt1 | contig 130252 bp, 93 predicted proteins | sample 1576351 | NCBI WGS metagenome assembly OGXP01 (sample SAMEA3541517, study PRJEB24748) | human gut metagenome | biome: human gut; feature: human-associated habitat; material: faeces | place: China | collected 2012
CTGGTTCATGACCTTCCCGGATTTCCAGGATTACGTAAAGACCCGCGAAAAGGCCTATGCCGCTTACACCGACCGCACCGAATGGGCGAAGAAGATGCTCGTTAACATCAGCAAGGCCGGATTCTTCTCCTCCGACCGGACAATCGCACAGTACAACAAGGATATCTGGAAATTGTCGTAGGTAGGAATTTTCTGAACTGCGTGTTGCATATCTTATTGTATAACCAAAAAGGGCGTGTAAAAAAATGAGAAATCATTTTTTCACACGCCCTTTTTATTTCGAAATAAAGTGGCTATGATTTCTTATATTTTGCCTCATAATCCCGCAGGCTTACAAGCGCTTCTTTCGACATCGGAATCAGCGCGATCAGGTTGAAGACGGTCATCAGACCGACACCGACATCACCGAGATCCCAGACAAAGGTGTAGGCGGTCAGTCCGCCGACAAACATCATGATCAGGGCGAGAATCTTGTACGCCGTCTGGGCGGCCCAGGTGTCTCCGAAGAGGTAGCTCACATTGGAGCGGGCGTAGAAGAGGATGCCGATGAAGGTAGTGAAACTGAACAGCCACAGGATTACGGCTATGAAAATGACGCCTAATTCCCCGAAATGCCAGCTCATTGCCGCCTGCAGCAGATCCATGCCCTCCAGACCGGAGATTTTATCAGCCGGGACCAGCAGCATGATCATGGCTGTACAGGTGCAGAGAAGCGTGTCGATGAAAACGCCCATCGCCTGCATCAGTCCGACTTTGGCAGGATGGGAGGTTTCTGCCGTCGCTGCCGCACACGGGGCGGAACCGCTTCCTGCTTCATTGGAGAAAAGTCCCCGTTTGACACCGTTCATCAATACGGCGCCGAAGCCGCCTGCGATTGCCTGGCGCAGACCGAGTGCTTCCTCAAAAACGCGGGCAAAAACGCCTGGAAGCTGGCGGAAGTTCACGATAATTAAAAACAGGGTCAGGATAATGTAAATGCCTGCCATGATCGGAACCAGCAGATCCAGAACCCTGACGGAGGCATTTTTCCGAAGAACGATGACTGCCGCAAGGAAAACTAAAAACAAGCATGAGTAGATCGGCGGGATGCCGAATGCATTCTTAAAAGAAGAGGTCACGGAATTACTGATGACCTGGCTGATACCGCACCAGCAGATCAGACCGGAGAACGCAAACAGTACGGAGAGAAGATTTTTCTTCGAAACCGGCGTGCCCTGTTTCTGGCGTTTGCTGTTGATCCAGTCGTGAATGTAGTAAGCAGGACCGCCGCGGTAACCGCCGTAGAGCGGATCCGGCTGTTTGTGAAGCTGGGCTAAGGTCGCCTCGATGAAAGCGGTTGCCGAACCGAGCAGCGCGGTTACCCACATCCAGAACAACGCACCGGCGCCTCCGGCGGAGAGAGCGGCAACGATACCGACAAGATTTCCCATACCAACGCGGGTCGCAGTTGACACGATCAGTGCCTGGAGTGCGGAGAGAGAGCCACCTTTGTGTCCGGTTTCGGCCTTTTCCAGCAGCGCGCGCAGCATATCCGGAAGCATTCGGATCTGCAGGAACCGCGTCCGGATAGTACAGAAGATACCGGTCGGGACGAGCAGAAGAACCAGAAGCGGCAGGTTGATGGTTGTTCCGCCAGGAAGCGGCAGATGAATCCAGTCACCCCAGAGGAAATAGTAGGTTTTTTCGATTAAATTGATAATTGTATTCATGTTTTCACCCCAAAATTTTATATAGTAAAGGTGCGCCCGCAGGTGCTTGACGATTGATTGAAAGATAGTTATAATGAGTGGCAGGGAGTTTTCAGACTCTCAGTATCATAAGGAAAAGGAGAATTCATATGCAGTACGCAATTGCACATTTAGATCCGAATGAGGACAATCCTTCCATGGAAGAGAATCCATGCATTAATGTTGATTTTGAAAACGAAGAGGAATCATGTCTGGAAGCTGCAACCATGATGATGGATGAAGGCTACAAGATGGTAACTCCATTTTTCATTGAGGATGGCGGCAAAGCGGGCACATACTCCTGGGAGTATGTCAATGCCCATCTGGTTGTCCGTACCAAATAATGTTTCACGTTGTTGTTTAAAACTGTATTGTTTTAAAGTGTGTGAGACTTAAAATGCCGGAAAGAGAAGATCTTTCCGGTTTTTTATATTTACATGTTAGCTGTCCTTGCACGTTTATAATAACTATTTCTTGAATATGTAATTAAATCTACTTATTTATATTCCGTATTGTACCGCACAGTTGAGGAAAGTGCAAGGGGAAAATGAGGGATTGTTACTGGAATTTTAAATAAAGATAAATAGTAATAAGTTGAAAGTCGGGTGTAAATCTCCTATAATGGACAGAAGAATCTTCAGGCAGAAAATGGCATACAGGGAGGCAGATGGAGACGGAAAAGAAACAGACAGATGAAAAAAAGGAACTTCGAACCGGATTTACGACCGGAACCTGCGCGGCGGCGTGTACGCGGGCGGCGGTGTTGTTTCTCTGCACAGGGGAAGCACCTGCGGCGGCAGAGACAGTGACACCTTCCGGCGTCCGGGCGATTCTGCCGATTGTCCGGGCAGAGCGGGAGGAAGATAGCGCAGTATGCGGTGTACAGAAGGACTCCGGTGACGATCCGGATGTGACGAATGGGACATTGGTTTGTGCACGGGCCGTTCTGGCTTGTCATGATAGCATAACTGAAAGCGGTTACACAGACCCGGCGTATCCGGGAATTGAGGTAACCGGCGGCGAGGGCATCGGCATGGTGACGCGGGACGGTCTTTCGTGTCCAGTGGGGCATTACGCGATCAACCCGGTACCGCGGACGGCTATTTTCCGGGAGGCGGCTCTGGCACGCCGGGAGGCGGGCATGCCGGAGTTACCTTTGCGGATTGAGATTTCTATCCCTTCCGGGCGGGAGCTGGCGGAGAAAACGTTTAACCCGCATCTGGGGATCATCGGTGGTATCTCGGTGCTTGGAACAACTGGGATTGTGAACCCGATGAGTGAGGCGGCATTGGTTGAGACGATCCGGCTGGATATCCGGGTGCACGCCCAGGAGGATGTTTCGCTGCTGGCAGTGGCGCCAGGCAATTATGGAGAACGATTTTTAAAAGAAGAAACCGGGCTTTCGATGGAAAATTTCATCAAGTGCAGTAATTTTATCGGGACCAGCTTTAAAATGCTTTCACAGGAAGGAATTCACCAGGCGCTTTTGGCAGGGCATGTTGGAAAACTGGTCAAAGTGGCAGGTGGTGTGATGAATACACATTCCCGGTATGGTGACAGACGGATGGAGATTTTGTCTGCATGCGCGCGAACCGTTGGATTTCCGGAGGCAGATGCCCTGCTGCCGATGAATACGACTGAGGAAGCGGCAGATTTCCTATATGAACATGGATATCTGAAACAGGTCATGGAGCAGGTGGCGAATCAGGTCAAAGCGGTATTGGAAGAAGAGAGCGGCGTTCAGACGGAGGTAATGCTATTTTCAAGCAATTATGGACTGATGGCGCGGACAGCTGGGGCGGATGCGTATGTGCGGGAGCTGCTGGAGATGGAGAGAGGCATGGAAGTAATGATAGATAGAAGAATCATAAATTACGAAAAGTTGAGATTCGAATATTAAATAAAAAAGGAGAAATCACATATATGGTATATTTCGTCGGAGCAGGTTCGGGAGCGCCAGATTTAATCACAGTGCGGGGAGCACGCCTTTTGAATCAGGCAGACCAGATTATTTACGCAGGTTCTCTGGTCAATCCAGAGCTTTTGGATTATAAAAAAGAATCAGCCGTTGTCTATGACAGTGCGAAAATGACGCTGGAAGAAGTGGTCGAAAAGATCCAAGAAGCGGAATCGACGGGTAAGATGACGGTGCGGCTTCACACGGGCGACCCCTGCGTGTATGGTGCGATCCGGGAACAGATGGACGAGCTGGACAAGTTAAATATCTCTTATAAGGTATGCCCGGGCGTCAGCTCTTTCTGCGGCGCGGCATCTGCATTGAATCTGGAATATACCTTGCCGGGCGTTTCGCAGAGCGTGATTATCACCCGGATGGCGGGGCGGACGCCGGTGCCGGAGAGGGAGAGCATCGCGTCGTTTGCAGCGCATCATGCGACTATGGTTATATTTTTAAGCACGGGAATGCTGAAGAAGCTTTCGGAAGAGCTGATAAAGGGCGGATATGAGGCGGACACGCCGGCGGCGATCGTGTACAAAGCGACCTGGCCGGATGAAAAGCGGGTTGTCTGCACGGTTGCCACGCTTGCAGAGGCGGCAGAGCGGGAAAATATCAAAAAAACAGCTCTGATTATCGTCGGGGATGTGACTGCCCAGGCGGGATACGAGCGCTCGCGTTTATATGCGCCAGAATTCACAACTGAATTCCGTCAGGGGACGGATGGTTTTGTATATGAGTAATAGAAAGGGATTGTTATAAATGGAGCAGTTGAAACTTCGGGTCAGGAACGGTATCTGCATTTGCTTTACTGCACAGGGAAAAGAGACGGCGACGCGCCTGCTGGAGAAATTAAGCCAGCAGATGGAAGAGGCGTTTGACTTTTTAGATTATACAGGATCCGAACATTCGAAACCGCTGAAACAGGTGGTCAAGGAAGCATTTCAGGAGAAGGAAGCAATTTTGTTTGTCGGGGCGGCGGGGATTGCAGTCCGTTTGATTGCGCCGTGGGTGCAGGATAAGCTGAAAGATCCGGCGGTGCTGGTGATCGATGAGCAGGGACGTTATGCGATCCCGATTTTGTCTGGACATGTGGGCGGATGCAATGAACTGGCAGAGGCAGCGGCGCAGATTCTGGGGGCAGAACCGGTAATTACGACGGCAACGGATCTGCGGCAGGCATTTGCAGTTGATGTATTTGCAGCGGAAAATGAGCTGGTGATTAGTGATCGGGAACTGGCGAAACAAATCTCCGCGGCGGAGCTGCGCGGTGAAAAAATTGGCTTTTTCAGTGATTATCCAGTAGATGGAATCGTTCCGGCAGAGATTACTCCGGGCGTATGGCAGAAGGAAAACATCTATGTGACGCTGAAACAGGGCGGATGCCCGAAAAATGCCCCAGCGTCTCTGGTGCGCCGGGATATGGTGATTGGGCTGCAGGAGAAGAAGGAACAGCGGGATGCAGTCAAAGCAGCGGCGGTAGTGGCAGTGGAAACCGGCGATTCGGCGAAGGCGGCTGAGATAGATATGTCTGTCGGAAAATCCGATATAGGATCTCCTGGGCAGAAAAGTGAGCAGAAGAAAGAGCAAAGTTATGAGTCGGAAAATGAATCAGGTACGCCGGAACTTCTGCGCCTGTATCCGCGAACGGTTGTTCTTGGAATGGGATGCCGCCGGGATTCCTCCCTGAATGCTGTCCGGGAGATGGCAAGAGTGGCACTTTCTCGGGCGATGATTGATAAAAGTGCGGTGCGGGCGATTGCAACGGTAGATCGGAAGAAAAATGAGATGGCATTTCTGGCGCTTGCGAAGGAGTGGGATGTGGAACTGTGGAGTTTTACCCCGGAAGAGCTGGAAAGTGCCGGTACGAAGTTTGCAGAATCGCCGTTTGTGCGGAAGACAGTAGGGGTAGGAAATGTTTGTGAGCGTGCAGCCGTCATGGGGGTGCGCCGGATTTACCGGGAACGGGAGATGGATGAGAAAAATCTGCCTGCGATTGATCTGAGAGTACAGAAAATGGCGTTTAACGGTGTGACGGCAGCAGTAGCGGTTCCGGCATCGGAGCAAGTAAGGAGGCAGCAGTGGAAGAAAAAAAATTATACGTGATCGGAATTGGACCGGGGGCGAGAGAACAGATGACGGTCCGGGCAGACCGCATTTTGCGGGAAAGCCAGGTGATCATCGGTTATACGGTATACGTGGACCTGGTAAAAGAATTTTATCCACAGGCGGAATTTCTGACAACGCCGATGCGCCAGGAAAAGGAACGCTGTGAGATGGCATTAAAAGCGGCGCAGGATGGTCGGAAAACAGCAATGATCTGCAGTGGGGACAGCGGCGTCTATGGCATGGCGGGGCTGGTGTTGCAGATGGCAGAGGCGTACCCGGATGTGAACGTGGAAGTAATTCCAGGAGTGACGGCAGCGCTGGGAGGCGGAGCCATTCTCGGTGCACCGTTGGGACATGATTTTGCGGTGATCAGCCTGAGTGACCTTCTGACGCCGATGGAAGTGATCGAAAAAAGGCTGCGTGCAGCGGCGGAAGCGGATTTTATTATCTGCCTCTACAATCCATCCAGCCGGAAACGCCACGATTATCTGGAGCGTGCCTGCCGGATTCTTTTAGAGTATAAAAGTGGTGAGACTGCCTGCGGATATGTACAGAATATTGGCCGCGAGGGCGAGGCGGTGCACCTTCTGACACTGGCAGAACTGGAAAAGACGTCGGTGGATATGTTTACGACCGTATTTATTGGAAATAAGGAAACGCAGATGTTAAATGGATGTCTGGTGACACCGAGGGGATACCGCGATGTGTAAAATATGGATATTTGGAGGAACGACAGAAGGGCGCCTGCTGGCGGAATATTGCAGCCGGGAAAAGATTGAGGCGTGGGTCAGCGTGGCTTCGGAGTATGGAGAGGAGCTTTTGCAGGAGGAGCTGATGGAATCTGGGAATGCAGGGAATCCAGATTTGAACCACAATACTTGCCTTGCAAAGAAAAACTTGAAAACGGTTCAGGCATCCTCAGTGATAAAAGTCTTACGTGGACGGATGGATCGTTACCAGATGGAAGAATTTATCCGAAACCAGGGGATTCATCTTGTGATCGATGCAACACATCCGCATGCCAGACTTGTTTCAGAAGAAATCCAGGAAGCGTGCGGACGGACCGGTGTCCGCCTGGAACGGTGCCTGCGCGCAGAGGGCGAACAAAACAAAGCACGTGATTGGGTCGAGGTTGATTCCATTCAGGAGGCAGTGTCATTTCTTTCTTCTGTTTCCGGCGTGATTTTTGCCACAACCGGCAGTAAAGAACTGGAAGCCCTGTGCCAGATACCAGATTATCAAAAACGGGTGTATGCGAGAGTGCTTCCAACTTCGAATGTTTTGAAGAAATGTGAAAAATTGGGGATAACTGGCAGCCATCTGATTGCGATGCAGGGACCTTTTTCCACCGAAATGAATACGCTATTTCTCCGGCAGACAAAAGCGGAGTGGCTATTGACGAAAGATTCCGGGCGTGCGGGCGGATTTCAGGAAAAGGTGGAAGCGGCGCGTGAAAATGGAACCAGAGTGGTTGTGATCCGCAGACCGGAGGAGGATGGTATTTCGCTGGAAGAGGCAATGGAGGTGCTGAAGAAGGCGGATGAGGGGAATGTTGGAGAGTTAAAAACACATTTGATTCTGGCGGGAATTGGCATGGGACAGCCGTCCCAGATGACAGGGGAAGTCCTTCGGGCAATTCGAGAGAGTGACGCCTTGATTGGCGCGGGGCGTATGCTGGAATCCGCGGAGAGAGCGCTGCAGAATGATTTGCTGATTAGCAAGGAAGGAAAAGCTGAAAACAGACAGGAATCAGCGGCTGCGGTGGAAAAAGAAACGAAGTGCTATAAAGCATATCTTCCTGACGATGTGATACAGATTGTATCGAAGCACCCGGAATGGAAGCAGGCGGTCATCCTGTATTCGGGTGATACCGGCTTTTTCAGCGGGGCATCCAGGATGGCAGAGCGGCTGCGGGAAGCTGGTTATCCATTTACCGTCTATCCGGGTACATCCTGTGTCAGTTATCTGGCGGCACGCCTGGGGACGCACTGGGAAGATGCGGCGATTTATTCCGCACATGGAAGAGAATTGTCTGTCGATCGGGTGATGAAACGTCTGTGTGATCCAGAAGAACCGGCTAAGCGTGCGTTTATCCTCATGGGCGGCAAAAATGGAGCTGGACAGTTTTGTGAACGTCTGACACAGGCGGGATATGGAAATGTACAGGTGACGGTTGGTGAAAACTTATCGTACCCGGAAGAGCAGATCCGGAGCGGAACCGCGGAAGAAATGAAAAAATTGGAATTTGCGGATTTGAGCTTGATGCTGCTGGAAGTCACGGATGAAATAAAGCGTGGGCAGAACGAAGAGGAAAAGATTACAGATGGTAACAATACAGAAACAAAAAATGTAGAGAAGTTGATATATGAACAGAAAATGGTGTCAGAAAAAATGCCATCCGATGTTCGAGTAACAGAATCATATAAAAATGATGCAGATAAACTTTTGCCACATGAGGCTTCTGTCAGAGCATGTCCACGCATCATGCTTGCCGCCCCCAAAAGCGGCAGTGGAAAAACTCTTTTGACCTGCGGACTGCTTGAAATCCTTCGCCGCCGCGGTCTGAATCCGATCGCGTGCAAATGTGGACCGGACTATATCGATCCAATGTTTCACCGCTATGTGCTCGGCATTCCCGGGCGAAATCTCGATAGCTTTTTTCTGCCGGCGGAAGGCGTGCGGAAGGTTTTGGTGGATGCAGTGCGGGAAGAACAGGCGGGAATTGCAGTTTTAGAGGGTGTCATGGGCTATTATGACGGCTTGGGCGGAACAGAAACGTCCGCCAGCAGCTGGGAGATTGCAGAGATCACAGACACGCCGGCGATTCTGGTGCTGGACTGTAAGGGCGCATCGTTGTCGGCGGCAGCAATGGCATCTGGATTTTTGCATTTCCGGAAAAAAAGCCATATTGCCGGAGTGATTTTGAACCGGGTTTCTTCGATGTATTATGAGCGGCTGGCAGCAGCCGTGGAAGAGGCGTCGGGGCTTCCGGTGCTTGGTTATCTGCCGGAATCCGAGGAATACCGCATGGAAAGCCGCCATCTGGGACTTTTTCTGCCGGGCGAGATCGATCGGCTGCGCGAGCGGATCGGGCGATTGGCAGATCAGATGGAGAAGTCGATTGCGGTGGATCGGGTGCTGGAAGTAGCGGGGATGCTGCCATTGAGGATAGAAAACAAAGAGAAAGAAAAAGCAGAAAACGAATCAATGGAGGCGGAAAGTATAGCGAAATTCCCAGCATGTCAAGAGCAAAAAGTCACCTCGCGCGTCCGCATCGGTGTTGCTCGTGACGAGGCATTCTGCTTCTACTATCAGGAAAATTTCCGCCTTCTGGAACAGATGGGTGCGGAGCTGGTTTATTTCAGTCCACTGAGGGATAAAAAAATCCCGGACAGAGTGGATGGGCTTTTATTTGGCGGCGGTTATCCGGAGAATTATGCACGGGAGCTGGCAAAGAACGCGGCGATGCGTGAGAGTATCCGGCGGTCGATTGCGGCGGGAATGCCGTTTCTGGCGGAATGCGGTGGATTTTTATATTTACACCGTACTCTTGAAGGAAGCGATGGAAAACACTGGGAAATGGCTGGCGTTTATCCATTTGACGCTTACCGGACGAACCGCCTGCGCCGGTTTGGCTATGTGCGTCTGCTGACCTCATCCGGTCAGGAAATTCACGGGCATGAGTTCCATTACTGGGAGAGCGAAGATCCGGGCACCGACTGGGAGGCAGTCAAACCGACCGGAAACCGAAGCTGGCGCTGCATCCATGAAAAGGGAGGACAGATTGGCGGATTTCCGCATCTCTATTATGCATCCTGTCCAGATTTTTTGCGAAAATGGCTGGATGAATGTGCCAAAGGGAGTCAGCAAAAATATACCAATTGAGTGAATTTATATGAGAATTTAGAAAATGGGGAGTACCAAATGCGAGATGAATGGTTTATCCGGGGCAAGGTCCCGATGACGAAGAGTGAGGTGCGGACCGTGTCATTGTCCAAGCTGGAATTGTATGAGGACTGTGAGTTCTGGGACATTGGCGCGGGAACGGGTTCTGTCAGTGTGGAAGCGGCGGTAAGCTGTCCGGGGATTCATGTGTGTGCGTTTGAATATAAGGAAGAGGCGGTTGATCTGATCCGGGCAAATTGTGAGAAAGCCAGAACAGAGGCGGTCACGATCGTGCCGGGAAAGGCGCCGGAGACATTTGCACAGGTAAGTGTTCACCGACCGGATCGGGCATTTATCGGGGGAACAACCGGACAGATGCGCGAGATTCTGGATGAATTGTTCCGCTTGAACCCAGATATCCGGATTGTGATCAATCTGATTGCGCTGGAGTCCCTGACAGTGCTTATGAGTTACCTGAAAGAGCGCGGGATAGAGGCGGAGATTCTGTCCATGCAGATTGCAAAAGCGGAGAAGATTGGTTCCAGTCATTTGATGAAAGGGCAGAATCCGATCTATATCATATCACTGGGAGGAAATGAAGCGTGAAGAAAATGATTCAGCCAGAGGCATTAAAAGTGGGCGCGAATCGTATAAGCGCGAACGATGCAAGGAGTGTAAAATTAGATTTTGCACCAATGGAGGGAATCACGGGATACGTATTCCGGCAGGCGCATGCAGTCATTTATGGGGGCGTTGACCGGTATTACAGTCCGTTCATTGCACCAGGTTCCAGCCATAAGCTGATATCCAGGGAGAGGAACGATATTCTTCCAGAGCATAATCAGGGATTATGCCTGATCCCGCAGATTCTGACACATTCGGCGGAAGATTTTCTGTGGGTTTGCGAGGAACTGGCGGAGTATGGATATAGGACGGTTAATCTGAACCTGGGCTGTCCGTCGGGGACGGTGGTTACGAAGAAAAAGGGCGCGGGATTTTTAGCCGAGCCGGAAGATTTGAGCTTGTTTCTGGAGGAAGTTTGCAACGGATTGGAAAAAATCCACGCGTCGGATGGAAAGCCGGTGCGTTTGTCGATCAAAACCCGGATCGGCATGAAAGAAGCGTCTGAATTTCCACGCCTGCTTGCTATCTATAATCACTATCCGCTGGAAGAACTGATTGTACACCCGAGAGTGCGCGAGGACTATTATAAGGGGAAAATACGGATGGAGTCATTTGCGTATGCGCTGGAGCAGAGCCGCTGCCCGGTCAGCTATAATGGAAATCTTTTTTCGGCGGCGGATGCGTCTGCACTTATGAAAGAAATTGTAGGACAAGATGAAGCATCTGATAGCGGTAAAACGCAGAAAAAAATGAAATTAGCCGCACTGATGTTTGGGCGCGGTGCGGTTGCGAGCCCGTGGATTTTTGGAGAGGTGCGGAATCTGCCATCCTCGAATCATCTCCAATCTTTCCAGCAGTTCCACGATCGCCTCCTGACCGGTTATGCAGAAATCATGTCCGGCGACCGGAATACTTTGTTTAAAATGAAGGAACTCTGGTACTATTTCCAGTGCCATTTTCCGGGATGTGAAAAAGAATTGAAGAGGATTAAGAAGGCACAGAAGCTGTCTGACTACCGGGCTTCTGTTCAGGCGATGTTTGCGAGCGGGCGGTTTGTGGAAGATGGTTTTCGCAACCCGGCACCATAGGAGTGATACCGGGCTGTCCTGTAACCATCCTCTCATTCAGGCAGTACAGTGTTGCGAATATCAAATTTTACACAGATTTTACATTTCCTGCTGGTTATTTTTACATTTATTTGATATAGTGAAGACATACTATGTGTAAAGATCAAAAGATGATGGGAGAATATGTATGTCTATTAGTACTTTGGGAACACTCTTTCAGTTCATTGGAGGACTGGGAATGTTCCTGTATGGAATGGAGTCGATGGCGGATGGTCTGCAGAAGTTTGCGGGCAACCGTTTACAACGTGTGCTTGAGATCCTGACTTCGAACCGCTTGCTGGGCGTGCTGGTGGGCGCGGGTGTTACCGCGATCATTCAGAGTAGTTCCGCGACGACGGTTATGGTCGTTGGTTTCGTAAATGCCGGAATTATCAATCTTCTGCAGGCGACCGGCATCATCATGGGTGCCAACATTGGTACGACTGTGACGAGCTGGATTGTGTCGATGAGTGAGTGGGGCGAGGTGTTAAAGCCAGAGTTCTTTGCACCGGTTCTCTTCGGTATCGGCGCATTCATCACGATGTTTGCGAAGAGCCACAAGAAAAAAGAGGGTGCCGAAGTCCTGATCGGTTTTGCACTCCTGTTTATCGGTCTTTCTTTCATGTCCGGTTCGATTGAGCCGTACCGGGATGCGCCGATCTTCTCCGAGTCCTTCCGGGTACTGGGACAGAATCCACTTTTAGGTATTTTAGTCGGTCTGGCAGTTACCGCAATCATCCAGAGTAGTTCCGCGTCCGTCGGTATTTTACAGATGCTGGCGATCAACGGCATGGTAAACTGGCAGTCAGCAGTCTTTATTACATTGGGACAGAACATCGGTACCTGTGCGACCGCGCTGTTATCTTGTATCGGTACGACCCGTACGGCAAAGCGTGCGGCGGTCATTCACCTTCTGTTCAATGTGACGGGTGCAGTTGTATTTGGCGTCGCTTTATACATCGTGTTTATGATGAATCCGGAGCTTGCGATGACGCGTGCGGACAGTGTGGGAATTTCGATTTTCCATACGATATTTAACGTTGTCAACACCTGCATTATGTTCCCGTTTGCTGGTTTCCTGGTAAAGGCATCGGATGTGATTGTTCCGAAGCCGAAGGAGACAGAGAAAGAGTGGTCGGCAAACAGTGTCGAGACCGAGATGATCCGTCACTTAGACGACCGTATCCTCGAAACTCCGTCCTTTGCGATTGAGACGGCGTGCAACGAGGTTGTCAACATGGGCAAGGTAGCGGTTGCCAACTTAAAAATAGCGACAGCAGCCTTAGTAGATGCAGATGATAATTTTTGTGAACAGGTATTTGAAAATGAAGAGACGATCGACCGCATGGAGAAAATGCTGACCGAATATCTCTTAAAGATCAACAACCTCTCCTTGAATGATGAACAGCATCTTCTCGTTAAGAATATGTATTATACAATCGGTGATCTTGAACGTGTCGGTGACCACTGTGAAAACTTAGCAGAGCTTGCCAAGAAACGGATTGAGAATGTGAATATTGATTTCTCGGATCTGGCGCTGAAAGAGCTGCGGACGATTGCAGATGCAACGCTTAAATCGGTCGAGGCGTCCGTGGAGGCGCGTCAGGCGCATGACATGCAGAAGGTGCGTCAGACTGCCCGCTGGGAGGAAGAGGTTGACAGTATGGAAGAGGAGATGCGCGAGAACCATATGAACCGTCTTTCCAATGGAGACTGCAAGATTGAGGGCGGTGTTATCTTCCTGGATGCACTGGCAAATTATGAGAGAATCGCGGATCATGCCAAGAATGTAGCTGGCTACGTAAAGGAAGAGATGCAGTAATGAAATATCGGATATATGTGATTGAGGATGATGAAAATATCCGGAATCTGATCTGCGTGGCACTGGAAAACTTCGGTTACTGCGCCAGCGGATTTGAGACGGCAGAGGAAGCGCTTGACAGCCTCTCGGAGCTGCTCCGGAGAGGCAGGGAGGCGCAGCGGGAGTATCCGGCGATGTTTGTATTCGACTGGATGCTGCCGGGGATGGACGGCATGGCGGCGATCCGCAAAATCCGGGAGATGCCGGACTTTTCCGCAGCCCCGGTCCTGATGCTGACGGCAAAGGATCGTGAGATGGATATTGTACAGGGACTTGACAACGGTGCTGACGACTACATGACGAAACCGTTCGGTATTCTGGAGCTTTCGGCGCGCGTCAGAAACCTTTTAAAGCGGGTGGAACCTGCAAAAGAGGAGGTTTCCAGCCTGACGATCGGTGAAGTCAGCATCAACCGGGAGACGCGTGAGGTGATTGCCTGCGGCGACCGGACGGAGCTTACACTCAAGGAATTTGAACTTTTAACATATCTCATGGAACATATCAACCGGGTGGTGACGCGCGACGAGCTTCTCGATCATATCTGGGGCTATGACTATGATGGGGAGACGAGAACGCTGGACATGCACATCAAGACACTCCGGCAGAAGCTGCATGATGCCGGAGCTCAGATCAAGACAGTGCGCGGCGTGGGCTATCGGTTTTTAAGGGAAAAAGAAGCGGGAAAGTGATGAAACGATGCGAAAAGCGATTTTGACGAAATTTATTCATCTGTTATTCCTGGCGCTGGTTCTGAATACATTTATCGCTCTGGTGGTTACCAGCAGTGTATTGCTCAAACGGTCAAGGGAGGACATGCATTTTGCATTGGAATCCGTTGACCGTATGTTGGATTATACGGGAAATGTGGAAGAACAGCTGATGGATTTGAGCGACCTTACGGACGACAATAATAGCCGTTATACGCTGATCCGGATGGATGGCACGGTGGTGGCTGATACGGAAGTAGCGCAGGTGAATCAGATGGAAAATCATCTGGAGCGCAAGGAAGTGAAGGATGCGCTGGCGACGGGCTATGGATATTCGGTGCGGCGCTCCGGAACGTTAGGAATGCAGATGGCGTACGCGGCGATCCGTTCATCGGACGGCAAATACATACTGCGCCTTTCTGCCTGTTCAACCGGTTTGGGTGAATATATCCTGATGTTGATTCCGGCCGCTTTTTTGAGCTTTGGAATAGCTTTTTTTGCATCGGCAATGGAGGCGGAACGGTTTTCCCAGTCCATCACGCGTCCTTTGCAGGAAATTTCCAGTGAAATGGTGCGGATGGATGACGACTACACGCGTTTTCAGTTTGAAAAATGCCCGTATGAGGAGATCAATGTCATCGCGGACACGACGACGCGGATGTCCCGAAATATGAAGAAATATCTGGAGCGCATTGAGAAAGAAAAACAGATCCGGCAGGAGTTTTTCAGCAATGCATCGCATGAGCTGAAAACACCGATCACTTCGATCCGCGGTTACGTCGAGCTTTTGGAAAGCGGCATGGCACAGGATCCGGGCACGGCACGTGATTTTCTGGGACGCATAAAAAAAGAGGCAATGCGGATGACGAACCTGGTGGATGATATTTTGATGATCTCCCGTCTGGAATCGCGCGGTGCGAAAGCAGATATTGTGACGATCCGCACGGTGGAACTGCTGGAGGACAGCCTGTCTTCGATTGCCGCGCAGGCGGCGTCGCGCGGCATCACAGTCCATAAAGAGTGCGAGAATTTCACGATTCGTGCCGATCTGCGCCAGATGCAGGAGCTGTTTAACAATCTGTTGACAAACGCGGTCAAGTATAACAACGAGGGCGGCGAAATCTGGGTGCAGGTCAAGCACTGGGGCGCGGATATGATACTGACGGTCCGCGACACCGGCGTCGGCATCCCGGCGGAGAGCCAGAGCCGTATTTTTGAGCGGTTTTACCGGGTGGATAAAGGGCGCAGCCGCAAACAGGGCGGCACCGGGCTTGGTCTTTCGATCGTCAAGCATATCGTGAATTTTTATCATGGAAGCGTGAAGGTAGAGTCGGAAGTCGGAAAAGGTTCAACGTTTACGGTGAAACTGCAGATCGCGGAAGCAAAATAAAAAAGAGTCAACCTAAATTCCCTATAAAATAGTGGAATTTTAGGTTGACTCTTTTTGGAGTTTGTAGTATGATTGCTTTAAAGCGTAACAGTTCAGCTCTTTAAAGTGAAAAATAAATCATGGTTTGATGCATAAGAGGAAAATCTGTTACATACGTTGAAAAGGTTCAGGAGGATGATATTATGAGAAAGACAAAGAAATTAGCAGCCCTGATGCTGGCTGGCGCGATGGCGGCATCCCTGGCAGCCTGCGGAGGACAGACAGCAAGTACGGACACGACAGCAGCGGAGTCCGCAGACGGAGAAGAAAGCAAAGAGGCAGAGCAGACAGCAGACGGCGAGACCTATAAGATTGGCGTATTACAGCTGACCCAGCATGTGGCACTGGATAAGACCAATGAGGGCTTCGTGGCAGCGCTGGACGATGCAGGCATCAAATACGAGATCGACCAGCAGAATGCAGCTGGCGAGCAGTCTGCATGCCAGACGATCGCAGAGAAACTGGTCAACGATAAAGATGATTTGATTTTTGCAATCGCAACCCCGGCAGCACAGGCAGTTGCAGGTGTGACGGATTCGATTCCGATTCTTGTCAGCGCTGTTACCGATCCGGCGGCTTCCGGTCTGGTAGAGAGCAACGAGGTTCCGGGCGGCAACGTATCGGGTACTTCTGATCTGACTCCGGTTAAAGAGCAGATTGACCTGATGCAGCAGATTATTCCAGATGTAAAGAAGGTCGGACTTCTGTATTGCAGCGCGGAGGCAAACTCCGTTCTTCAGATTGACATGGCGAAAGAAGCACTTGATACAGCTGGTATTGAGTATGAAGATTACACCGTTTCCAATTCCAATGAGATTCCTACCGTTGTAGAATCTATGGTTGGCAATGTAGACTGTGTATACACACCAACCGACAACATGATCGCAGCTGGTATGGCAACCGTAACGATGGTAACAAATGAGAATAAACTTCCGGTTATCTGCGGCGAGAAAGGCATGGTAGATGCAGGCGGTCTTGCTACTTACGGTATTGATTACTACCAGTTAGGCTACATGACCGGTGAGCAGGCCGTTAAAATCCTGACTGAGGGCGCCGATATTTCTAAGATGCCGATCGGTTATCTGGACGCTTCCAAGTGCGAGCTGAGTGTCAATGAAGAGACAGCGCAGACGCTGGGAATCGATGTATCTGGACTTGAGAAATAAAGAGTACCAGAAAGACCTAAACTTCAAATGAGATGGACTGTCAGATCAGAAGCATAAAATAAATATGCCGATCTGGCAGTCTTTACAGTTAATCAGATGAAGAAAATACAAAACACGAGGAGGTAAAAGTTTGAGCGGTTTATTAGTATCCCTGCAGGGCGCGGTCGCACAGGGTGTTCTCTGGGGAATCATGGTATTGGGAGTTTATATTACATTCCGCCTGATGGATATCGCGGATATGACGGTAGACGGAAGCTTCGCGTTGGGTGCCTGCGTTTGTGCAGTCCTGGTAGTTAACAAAGGAGTGAATCCGGTGCTGGCACTTTTAGTTGCAGCGGCAGCCGGTGTCGTGGCTGGTGCGGTAACGGGTATTCTTCATACTGTATTTGAGATACCAGCGATTCTGGCAGGAATTCTGACTCAGATTTCCCTCTGGTCGATCAACCTCCGGATCATGGGAGGAAAGAGCAATCTGCCGCTTCTGAAAGTCAAGACACTTATCAGCGGTCTGGCTGCTTCCTTCGGGATGACCCAGGCACAGGCATCGATGATCGTTGGAATTGTGCTGGCTGTGGCGGCTATTCTGTTTCTTTACTGGTTCTTCGGAACCGAGATCGGAAGTGCGATGCGTGCAACCGGTAACAACGAGGATATGGTGCGCGCGCTGGGCGTGGACACCCGTATGACGAAGCTTTTATCCTTGATGGTCAGCAACGGCCTGGTCGGTCTCTCTGGCGCACTCGTCTGCCAGAGTCAGAAATATGGTGATGTTGGAAGTGGTACCGGTGCTATCGTCATCGGTCTGGCGGCGATCGTCATCGGCGAAGTCCTGATGGGACGATTGACCTCTTTCTATTGGAAACTGACCTCCGTGGTTGTCGGTTCGGTCATTTACTTTGTGATCCGTGCGGTTGTACTCCGCATGGGTATGGATGCAAACGACATGAAGCTGCTCTCTGCTGTCATTGTAGCACTGGCACTCTGTATTCCGGTAGCACTCGCTAAATACCGGCTGAGAAAAGATTATTCAGAAGGGGGTGAGGAGTAATGCTGACGATAACAAATGTAAAGAAAACTTTTAATAAAGGAACTGTTAATGAGAAAAAAGCCTTAAACGGTATCAACTTACACCTGGCACCGGGCGATTTCGTGACGATCATCGGCGGAAACGGTGCTGGAAAATCCACTATGTTAAATATGATCGCAGGCGTATATCCGATCGATTCCGGTAAAATCGAGATCGATGGCGTAAACATATCCAGAGAACCAGAATACAAACGCGCTAAATATATCGGCAGAGTCTTCCAGGATCCGATGCGCGGCACCGCCGCCAATATGGAGATACAGGAAAATCTTGCCATGGCGCTGCGCCGCGGCAAATCCAGAGGACTCGGCTGGGGCATCAAAAAGAATGAAAAGGACTTCTACCGTGAGGCGTTGGCACAGCTCGACCTGGGGCTTCAGACCCGTATGACCAGCAAAGTGGGCTTACTCTCCGGCGGACAGCGCCAGGCGCTCACCCTTCTGATGGCAACCCTCCAGAAGCCAAAGCTCCTTCTTTTAGACGAACACACCGCCGCCCTCGATCCCAAAACAGCCCGCAAAGTCCTCGATCTCACCGAAAAGATCGTAGATGAGCAAAATCTGACCGCGCTTATGGTTACCCATAACATGAAAGATGCGATTCAGATCGGCAATCGTTTGATTATGATGCACGAAGGTCGGATTATCTACGATGTAGCAGGGGAAGAGAAGAAGAGTCTGCAGGTAGAAGACCTGTTGGAGAGATTTGAAAAGGTAAGCGGAGAAGAATTTGCGAATGATCGTATGATGCTTGCCAAATAAGCAGGGGTTATAAGATTTGAAGGGTTTTATCTCAGTCGAGAAGACTCCCACCTCTTCAGGTGGTGAGTAATAGCAAATTTGTCTCAGTGGGAGTCCATTCTCCGACTGAGATAAACGCTCCGCGAGGATGCGCAGTGATTCTGATAGGAATATGTCAGCTTCGCTGACCAGAATCACGCGCCAAGTCTCACGGACGTTCGACTTGAATAAAATCAATAACCGATAACAGACAAAAAGTATACGGAATGAAAAGTGGGTCAACAAATTAAAAACCACGACTATAAGTGAGAAAGAATGCCCTCCGGCGGCGCGAGCGGTCGGAGGGCATTCTTTCTCACTAAGTAGCCGTGCATTCTCCTCTCCCATATTTCCAACTAATTCCCCCTTTCACGACTTAACCGTTTATCTACAACTTAACACTTCTGTAATAATTCATTCATAGAAAATTCATTTTTTCCTCCACATCCTTCCTTGGCAATTCCCTACGAATATGATAAAATAAAAATTACGTTTAAGATATTAAGTCATAATTTCAAGAAAAATCAGGAGCGATCCATATGTTAGAAGAAGAAAACAAAAAAGAAACGCAGGAGTCAGAACAGGTGCCAGCGGCGGAGCGGATTCAAGAGCCGGAAGCAGTTCAGAGTCAGGAATCAGAGCCAGCTCAGGATCAGACACCAAATCCGGTCCGGGAATCCGCGGGACATTCGCGCAGGCGCCAGGGCGAAGATAAGAGTCAGAATCTGCGCTTCGGAGTGATAGCAGCAGGGGTGGTGATTGCTCTTGCAGTTGCAGCATTTGCAGGCAAGTCCCTGCTCAGCCGTCAGGCGGGAGCCGGAACTGCAAAGAATGGGGCGGCGACAGCATCAGAGCTTTCGAAGGACGAGGCATCCGAAGAGTCCAGAGCGGAGGAGATCAAAGAGAAAGAAGCAGTGGTAGCTTCCTATAAAAATTTGGGTATCGTGCAGGTGTCCGGTTATCTGAATATGCGTGAGACGGCGAGCACGGATGGCAACATCATCGGCAAGCTGATGGGCGACAGTGCGTGTGAGATCGTGGATGATTCAGCCGAAGGCTGGTATCAGGTCGAATCTGGCGGTATTTCCGGTTATATCAGCTCAGAGTTTGTTCTGACCGGGGATGAGGCGAAGAAAAAAGCGTTGGAACTGGTTGAAAAGCGTGCGCTCATCACGGCAGATTCCCTGAACATCCGAAAAGAGCCGAACACGGAGTCAGAGGTTGTCGGTCAGGCATTAAAAAATGAGCGCTATGTGGTCGAGAGTGAGCCGGAGAATGGCTGGATTCAGATTTCGAGCGGTTACATTTCCACGGATTATGCGGAGATCAAATACGCACTCAATGAGGCGCGGAAGCTGGATATGCGTGCGATGGTGCTGAATTTATACAAAAATCTGGGTATTTCCAGTGTGGATAATTACTTGAATGTGCGCGATCAGCCAAGTGAGGATGGCAATATCATCGGTAAGATGACGAGCAAGTCTGCCGGAGAGATTCTGGAGACGAGCGAGGATGGCGGCTGGTATAAGATCCAGTCGGGTCCCGTCACTGGATATGTGAAGGCGGAGTATATCCTGACAGGAGATGCGGCGAAGCAGGAGGCGATGGAGGTTGCAGAACTGATGGCGATCGTTTCAACCGACCGCCTGAATGCCCGCACGGAGCCGAGCACGGATGCGCCGATCTGGACGCAGATCTCTAACAATGAGCGTTACGACGTTATAAGCCAGCAGGATGGCTGGGTCGAGATTGCGCTCGATACGACGAGTGCGTATGTGGCGACTGATTTCGTAGATGTGCGTTATGCATTGCCGGAGGCGATCCCATTTACCCCATTAAAAGAAAAGGAATCCTTGCGGACCCAGATTGTCAACTATGCCCTTCAGTTTGTCGGAAACCGTTATGTCTGGGGCGGTAATGACCCGCATTCGGGTGTGGACTGTTCTGGTTTTACAAAGTATGTATACAGCCATGTGGCGGGCGTGTCCCTGCCGCGGGTGTCCCGGGAACAGGCGCGGACGGGTACGAAGATTGATTCTTCGAAGATGCGTCCGGGCGATCTGATTTTCTATACGAATCGCAAGGGAACGGTCAACCATGTGGCGATGTACATTGGCAATGGTCAGATCGTCCATGCGGCGAGCCGGAGAAGCGGCATCAAGATTTCTACCTGGAATTACCGGAATCCGTACCGGATTGTCAATATGCTGGGAGACTGATAGGGAGAGGATAAGATGGAAGAGCAAAAGACAGAAGATTATAAAGAACGCCTGCAGAAAGTACGTCAGAGACGAAATGGCAAAGATCCGATGCACTGGTTCATGATCGGAGGCTGTGCTGTCATTGTGGTGCTGGCTCTGGTTATCATCGTGAAGCTGGCACAGGGCGGCACGTTCGGAGGTTCTGGAAACGCCCGGGTGGCATCGGCATCCGAGGCAGAGGTGCAGGAAACCGTGATCGGAGAGACGCTGCCGGAGGATGAGGAACAGGCAAAAGAGGACGAAGAAAAGAAAAATGTAGTCGAGTCCTACCAGAATCTGGGTATTGTGGATGTATCTGGTTATCTTAATATGCGTGAGAGCGCCAGTACAACCTCCGATGTCATTGGCAAACTGATGGGCGGCAGTGCGTGCGAGATTCTGGACGATTCCCAGGAAGGCTGGTATCAGATATCTTCCGGCGGTCTGGAGGGCTACATCAGTTCAGAATTTGTACAGACCGGCGAGGCGGCAAAAACAGAGGCATTTGAGCTGGTCAAGAAGATGGCGGTCATCACGACTGACAAGCTGAATATCCGGAGTGAGCCGAGTGAGGACGCGCAGGTGCTGGAACAGGCGCTGAAAAATGAGCGTTATTCCATTGTCAGCGAGCAGGAGGGCTGGATTCAGATCAGCGGGGGCTATATTTCAGCGGATTATGTGGATGTGCGCTATGCGTTAAATGAAGCGCGTAAGCTGGATCTGCGGACGATGGTTCTCAATATGTATGACAATCTGGGTATTTCCAATGTCAATAACTACTTAAATATCCGCGTGGAGCCGAAGGAGGATGCGAAGATCATCGGTAAGATGACGAGCAAGTCCGGTGGTGAGATTCTGGAAACGACCGAGGATGGCGGCTGGTATAAGATCAAGTCCGGTCCGGTTACTGGCTATGTTAAATCCGAATTTATTCTGACTGGAGATGCGGCGAAGCAGGAGGCACTGCAGGTTGCACAGCTGATGGCGATCGTATCAACTGACCGTCTGAATGCCCGTACGGAGCCGAACACGGACGCGCCGATCTGGACGCAGATTTCCAACAGCGAGCGGTATTCGGTTATGAGCCAGCAGGATGGCTGGGTGCAGATTGCACTGGATGAGACGAGTGCCTATGTAGCGACTGAATTTGTCGATGTGCGGTATGCGTTAAATGAGGCGATCGAGTTTACACCGGTTGAGGAGACCCCGGAGCCTGAGACCAAGGCGGCGAGCAGCAAGGGAGGCTCTGGAAGCAAGAGCAGCAGTAACGGTGGTTCTGGCAGCCAGAAAGCATCTTCAAGCGGCTCCTCCAAGCGTGCGCAGATCGCAAACTACGCGACTCAGTTCCTTGGGAATCCGTATGTATGGGGCGGTACCAGCTTGACAAATGGTACGGATTGTTCTGGATTTACGATGTCGGTTATGGCACACTTCGGCGTCGGTCTGCCGCATCATTCGGGTTCCCAGGCGGGAGCAGGAAGAAGTATCAGTTCTTCCCAGATGCGTCCGGGTGATCTGATCTTCTACACAAACAGCGGTGGAACGATCAACCATGTAGCACTCTATATCGGCGGCGGGCGCGTGTGCCATGCATCGAATGCAAGGGATGGTATCAAGATTTCCACCTGGAATTACCGTACCCCGGCGAAGATCGTCAATGTACTGGGCGATTAATTCCATGGAAAGTCAATAAAAATTATTTGAAAGAGAGCAGGGAGAAAAGGCAGCTTTTCCCAGCTCTCTTTTTTCTGTTTCATAGGAAATTGTGTCCTATGAAATAAAAAACGCATCGCGGGGATGCGCACTCGCGCGAAGCAGAAACATGTCGCAAGTGACCGCGCGAGACGCTTGAATGTGCCAAGGCACATCCTTGTTTGTATAAAAAGCGGTTTCAGTGAATAAAGATAATAGGAAGACAGAATACTAAGAATGAATTAGGCAGTTGAGAAAAAACATTGAATCCGCGTGTAAGATGGAAAGAGCGCAGAAAAGAGGAAAATATGATTCGGGCAAATCGTGAAAACAGGGAATGGGAAAATGAAGCGTGGGACAAGCAGGCAGATAAGGCGGGAGAAAGCCGGGAACAGGCGCAGGAGGATCCGATTCAGAAGCGTGAAAATGGACAGACGGATATTACGGGAAAGAATGGCAATCACATTGAATTAATCTCGATCATCGGAGAGATAGAGGGACATGAAAATTTGTCCGGCAATACGAAAACGACGAAATATGAGCATATTCTGCCTAAGCTGGCGGAGATCGAGGAGAGCGGTGAGACGGAGGGAGTTTTAGTTCTGATTAACACGGTGGGCGGCGATGTAAGCTGTGGACTGGCGCTCGCGGAGATGATTGCTTCGCTCAGCAAACCGACCGTTTCACTGGTCATCGGGGACAGCCATTCGATCGGTGTGCCGCTCGCAGTGGCGGTCGATCACTCTTTTATTGTCCCGACCGGGACGATGATGGTACATCCGGTACGGATGACGGGGATGGTGATCGGTGCCGTGCAGACGTATGATTATTTTGAAATGATTCAGGATCGTATTTTAAGCTTTGTGTCCGGACACAGTCAGATCTCCTATGAGCGCCTCCGGAGCCTGATGCTCAATACGGAGATGATGACAAAAGATCTGGGAACGGTCCTGGTTGGCGGGGAGGCGGTCCAGGAGGGACTGATCGATGAATGCGGCGGGATCCGGGAAGCGCTTGCATGGCTGAACCGGGCGATCGATGGGAAGAAACAGGAAATAGATGCACACGACCGGATGACGAAGACGGATTTTAGTGAAAATCTGAAAAGAAAGTAGAACATACGTGCGAAAATTTTAGGAAAGCGTTGCTTTTTTCCCTGAATTTGGGTATACTGAATGAGATAATAAGAATGTAAAATGAGAAAAGCAGTCTGCGGGAGGCTGTATTTTGTGAAACAGGAGGAACCGCAGATACATGGGAAATGTTGGAGGCATGAGACAGGTGGCAGATACAAGCAGGAAAAGACAGAGTACAGAGCGTGCCGGGGAGACAGCTGGGACAGAGAAAAAAGCCGGGCGATCCAGAAAGTCCCCTGCGGCGAAGAAAGCGGAGGAGACGCTGAACGAGAAAAAGAGTAGGGGGAAGAAGAAAGCTTCGTCTGGAAAAGGCACCGCGAAAGGAACAGGAAGCCGAAGCCGCGCCAGCCAGGCGCCGGAGCCGGTGGAGAAAAGTGGTACAGGGGCATTTATGGGAACGGAAGTGGCGATTATTGTATCATTTGCAATATCGGTACTTTTGTTTTTGAGCAATTTCGGGCTTTGCGGCTTTGTCGGAAGTTTTCTGCGATCGACTCTGCTTGGCGTATTCGGCGTGATGGGGTATCTGGTGCCATTCCTTTTATTTATGGGAACTTGTTTTTATCTTTCAAACCGAGGCAACCAGAAAGCTGTAGCCAAGTTGGTGGCGGTTGGCGAGGTGCTTCTGGCACTTTGCGGACTTTCCCAGCTTCTTATGGGAGGCGGTCAGCATCTGGACTGGAATCTGGGCGATTATTACGCGCAGGCAGGTGGAGGCGGCTTTATCGGTGGCATTCTGATGCTGCTGTTGTGCGGAACAGTGGGAACGATCGGAGCAGTTCTGATTCTGCTGGTGCTTTTGGCACTCGGTGCTGTGTGCATTACGGAGCGTTCCCTGGTAAACTTCGTTAAACAGGGCAGCGGAAGGGCGTATGAGTATGCGAAAGAAGATATGAGCCGCCGCCGTGAGATACATGAGGAGAAAAAGGAAGAAAAACGCCGTCTGCGGGAGGAGCAGCGGGTCCGTGGCGTTGATCTCGAGGGCGCCAAGCTGACCGAGCTGCCAGTGATGCGAAATTTCTCGGAAGGAGTCCCGGAGGGAACCGTGCTGGGACCGGAGGATGCACCGGAGGAATTCCGTGAGATGCATGGAAGGCAGGAAAACTTGCAGGATGAGGCCGCGGCTTATGATGATTGGACCGATGTTCCGGCAGAGGGAAAAAATCTGGCACAGGATTCCGGACAGGGAGTAGAGAAGGAGAATCCGGCAGATGTATTTCGCGGGCAGATATTCCACGGTGGCGGAGCGGTAGAACCAGAACCGATGGAGTATGAAGAAGAGCCGGTGGAATCGGAGCAGGATACATATGCATACGCTGGTTCAGAATCCCAGTTTCAGGAAGAATCGGAGCGCGAGACGGCGCGGGCGGTAAGAGAGACAGAATTTGCAAAGGAGCCCGCAGAGACAGAGGACAGTGCGAGCGACCAGCTGTTGAAACGCCTGTATGTACGCCGTGATACCCGGACGATGGAAGAATTTGCTGGCAGCGAGAGCCGGAAAGGTCCAGGCTATTATCCGGTAGAGACACGGGAGAAACCGGCTGCGGAGGCGGCGTCCGGTTTGACCGCAGAGGAGGTTCATACAGATTTAGGGCATCAGGATGTCTTTGAGCCATCGGAAAACGAGTGGGAAACCGTTTCGATGGGAAATGAGGATGAATGGAACGAACCTATATCTGGGGAAACGGATTCCGAACCAATCGATGGCTATTATAAGACGCTGGAATCAGAGCGGGGCGAGACAAAGGGCAGTTTCTTTGTCCCGGAGGATTCCAAAACGGTCGTGACCGCATCCGGAAAGGTGATCGAGACAGATACAGAGGCGATACAGAAAAAACTGGAGCAGAAACGGGAAGAACGAAAAGCACTTCCAGTTGAGGAACTGACGGTTCCAGAGCAGATCGAGCGCAAGGAAGAGGAAGAAAAGAAGATCCAGAAAGAATACATATTCCCGCCATTGACACTTTTAAAACGCGGTACGGGACAGACCGATTTCTCGGATCAGGAGTACCGGGAGACAGCGATCAAGCTGCAGCAGACGCTCCAGAACTTCGGCGTGGGCGTGACGGTTACAAACATCAGCTGTGGACCGACGGTTACCCGCTATGAGCTTCACCCGGAGCAGGGGGTCAAGGTCAGCAAGATTGTAGCGCTGGCGGATGATATCAAGTTAAATCTGGCAGCGGCGGACATCCGTATCGAGGCACCGATTCCTGGCAAGGCGGCGGTCGGTATCGAGGTTCCGAACAAGGAGAACCATGTGGTTCTGCTGCGCGATCTGCTGGAGTCAGAGGCATTTAAGAAATATCCGTCCCGGCTGGCATTCGCGGTCGGAAAAGATATCGCAGGTCAGACGGTTGTCAGCGACATTGCGAAGATGCCGCATCTTCTGATCGCGGGTGCGACCGGATCGGGTAAATCAGTCTGCATCAATACGCTGATCATGAGTGTGATTTATAAAGCGAAGCCGAGCGAGGTCAAGCTCATCATGATCGACCCCAAGGTGGTTGAGTTAAGTGTATACAACGGTATTCCGCATCTTCTGATTCCGGTTGTGACCGACCCGAAAAAGGCGTCCGGCGCCCTCAACTGGGCGGTGGCAGAGATGACCGACCGTTACCAGAAGTTTGCAAAATACGGCGTGCGCGATCTTAAGGGTTTCAATGCCAAGGTTGAGTCGATCGCGGATATCGACGATCCGAAGAAACCGGAGAAACTGCCGCAGATCATCATTATCGTGGATGAGCTTGCCGATCTGATGATGGTAGCGCCGGGCGAAGTAGAAGATTCGATCTGTCGTCTGGCCCAGCTGGCGCGTGCAGCGGGCATTCATCTGGTGATTGCGACGCAGCGACCATCGGTCAATGTCATCACCGGTGTGATCAAGGCAAATATTCCGTCGAGAATTGCTTTTTCCGTCTCTTCCGGAGTGGATTCCCGTACCATTATTGATATGAACGGCGCGGAGAAACTGCTCGGAAAGGGCGATATGCTGTTCTATCCGTCGGGCTATCAGAAACCGCAGCGTGTACAGGGCGCGTTTGTGTCCGACAATGAGGTTTCGGATGTGGTCGGATTTTTGAAACAGGAGGGGCTGACCGCAGAGTACAGCGCCGAGGTTGAGTCCAAGATCCGTTCGACGGCGATGGATGCGGGCTTTGGCGGCGGTGAGCGCGATGCCTATTTTGCACAGGCAGGTAAATTTATTATTGAGAAAGACAAAGCATCCATCGGCATGCTGCAGCGTATGTTTAAGATTGGCTTCAACCGTGCCGCGCGTATCATGGATCAGCTTGCAGATGCAGGCGTGGTCGGTGAGGAAGAAGGCACGAAGCCGCGTAAGGTGCTGATGAGCATGGAGCAGTTTGAAAACATGATGGAAGAAGGATATTAAAAAGCGGAATCATTATAAAATATCAAAATCAGGAGGTATCCTATGAAGCTTAAAAGCTGGCTGAAAGAATTGCCGTATACATTATTGCAGGGCAGCCTGGAGACGGAGGTTGACGAGGTGGTCTACGATTCAAGAAAGGCGGCGCCGGGGACGGTGTTTGTGTGTATGCGCGGGACAAACGTCGATTCGCACACCTTTATCCCGGATGTGGTTGAAAAGGGCGCGCCGGTTCTGGTGGTCGAGCATCCGGTTGAGGCGCCTGAGAACGTGACGGTCATTCAAGTGGAGAATGGACGGAACGCGCTATCGCTTCTTTCGGCGGCACGTTTTGATTATCCGGCGCGGAAGATGACGGCGATCGGTGTGACCGGCACGAAGGGAAAGACGACTACTACTTATATGATTAAGGCGATTCTGGAGGCAGCCGGACAGAAGACGGGTCTCATCGGAACGAACGGCGCTGTGATCGGTGAGAATCATTATCCGACCAAGAATACGACGCCGGAATCTTATATTTTGCAAGAATATTTTGCAAGAATGGTGGAAGAGGGCTGCCGTTACGTCGTGATGGAGGTTTCTTCCCAAAGCTACCTGATGCACCGGGTAGACGGACTTTTCTTTGATTATGGAATTTTCCTGAATATTTCCAATGATCATATTGGTCCGAATGAACATGCAAGTTTTGAAGAATATCTTTACTATAAAAAGCAGCTTTTGAAAAACTGCCGGACTGCGCTCGTCAACCGCGATGATCCGCACTTTGATGCGATCGTAGAAGGGGCGACAGCAAAGATCCTGACCTTTTCATTGGAACAGGCGGCTGATTTTACAGCGGATGACATTCGCTATGTGCGTGAACATGATTTCGTGGGCATCGAATTTCAGACGCATGGACGATATGAGAGCGATCTGCGCGTTGGCATTCCGGGCAAATTTAACGTGGACAATGCGCTGGCGGCAGCGGGCGTGTGCAGCTTCTTTGACCTGCCGAAGGAGAAAGTCTGCCATGCGCTGGAACATATCCAGGTCGATGGACGGATGGAGATTGTATATAAATCAGCAAAGTGCACCGTGATCGTTGACTACGCCCACAATGCGGTCAGCATGGAAAGTCTTCTTCTGACGCTGCGCGACTACAAGCCGAAGCGTCTCGTCTGCGTCTTCGGATGCGGCGGCAACCGGGCGCGGGATCGCCGGTACTCGATGGGAGAGATTGGCGGAAAGCTGGCAGATCTGTCGATCATCACGGCGGATAATTCCCGCTTTGAGAAAGTGGAAGATATTCTGGCAGATATCAAGGTCGGACTTGCAAAAACCGACGGCAAATACGTTGAAATCCCGGATCGCCGCGAAGCGATTGAGTACAGCTTGTCCCATGCGGAGGATGGCGATATCATCGCGATCATCGGAAAAGGGCATGAGGATTATCAGGAGATCGAGGGCGTGCGCTATCATTTCCTTGACCGGGAAGTAGTGCAGGAGACGGTGAAGAAGCTGCATATGTAATCAATTTGGAGGCAAAATATGGACCATATTACAGTCAGACATATCGTGGAAGCAGTGTCGGGAACACTGCTCTGCGGAGATGCAGATACAGAGTTAAAACACATCAGCATTGATTCCCGGAGTATGCGCGGGGCGGATCTGTTTGTTCCGCTGATCGGGGAGAAATCAGACGCGCATCGTTTCCTGGTTCAGGCGATGGACAATGGGGCGGCAGCCGCACTGACTTCGGAGCATGAGGCGGCACCGGAGGGCTTTCACGGCGCCCTGATCCAGGTGAAAGATACGAAACTGGCATTGCAGACGATCGGACGCTGCCTGCGGGCACGCCTTTCTATCCCGTTAGTTGGTATCACCGGCAGCGTGGGAAAGACGACGACGCGCGAAATGGTGGCGGCGGCGCTTTCAGCGAAATATAAGACATTCAAGACACCGGCAAACCACAACAGCCAGATCGGTGTGCCGCTCACGATCTCGGAGATTTCTGAGAATGATGAGATCGGCGTGCTGGAACTGGGAATGAGTGAGCCGGGCGAGATGGCGGTGATCGCGGAGATTGCGGCGGTGGATTCGGCAGTCATGACGAATATCGGTGTGACGCATATTGAGAATCTGGGCTCTCGCGAGAATATCTTAAAAGAAAAGCTGCATATCCAGGACGGTATGAAGGCAGGCGGAATCCTGTTTGTAAATGGAGATAATGATATGCTTTCCACCGTGCATGCAAAAGCAGGCTGCCATACCGTCCGTTATGGACTTGGAGCAGATAACGACTACCGCGCCGAGGATCTTTCATATCCGGATGGATTTCCGTCCTTTACGATGGTACACGGCGAGGTGCGCGTCCCGGTGAAGCTGACTGTTATGGGCGAGCACAATGTCATGAATGCGCTGGCTGCCCTGGCGGTTGCGGATGCCTACGGTGTGCCGCTTGCCGATGCAGCGGAAAAGCTGCTTGAATTTGGCGGGTTCAAGAACCGTCAGCAGATTTATCATAAAAATGGTTATACGATCGTGGACGATACCTACAATGCAAGCCCGGATTCGATGAAAGCGGCGATAGGTGTGCTTTCTTCCCTGCCGGCAGGACGCAGAATTGCGGTTCTGGCAGATATGAAGGAACTGGGAGAGAATACGATTCAGTTCCACCGTGAAGTTGGTGCGTTTCTGGCGGAAAAACCGGTCGATATCCTGGTTGTATATGGCGAACTGGCGCAGTCCATCGCCGAGGGAGCAAAGAGAGTCAAACCGGATCTGCATATCGTTTCGTTTGAAGAGGACGAAAAAGAAGATATGCTTGACTGGCTGGATGCACAGATCGGCGAGGGAGATGCGGTCCTGTTCAAGGGCTCCAACAGTATGAAGCTGGGGGAGACGGCATCGAGGTTTATCTCAGTCGAGAAGACTCCCACCTCTTCAGGTGGTAAGTAATAGCAAGTTTGTCTCAGTGGGAGTCCATTCTCCGACTGAGATAAACGCTCCGCGAGGATGCGCAGTGATTCTGTAAAGAATATGTCAGCTTCGCTGACCAGAATCACGCGCCAAGTCTCACGGACGTTCGACTTGAATTAGAAATAGAAAGAGAAGGAATCATGGCGTATCAATACGCGGATATTATTATAGATATATCCCATGAGAAGGTGGATCGCCCGTTTCAGTACCGGATTCCGACGCGGCTGGCGGAGGAGATTACGGCGGGAACGTGCGTAACGGTACCGTTTGGAAAGGGTAATTCACTTCGGACTGGATATGTAGTGGGGATGGGAAATACGGCGGAGTATGACCCGTCCCGCATCAAGGAGATAGCTGGGATCGCACCGGGCAGTATGTCGGTGCAGTCCCAGCTTATCCGTCTGGCGTGGTGGATGCGGGAGCGTTATGGCGCGACGATGAACCAGACGCTCAAAACCGTACTTCCCGTCAAGGAAAAGATAAAACCCCGCGAAAAAAAGACGCTGCATTGCCTTTTAAACCAGGAAGAGCTGGAAGCGGCAATCCTGGCGGCACAGAAGCGGCATTATAAGGCGCGGGTGCGGATCCTTGAGGCATTCCGGGACAACCTGGATATTCCGATGGAATTTGCCCGACGGGAGCTTGACCTGACCTTGACGACGATCCGCCCGATGGAGGAACAGGGACAGATTTCAGTGAAAGTTTCCCGTGAGGAACGCGGGTTAAACCATGCAAAACTGCCGCGTCCAGCCGGACAGACCGTGCATCTCAATGAAGAGCAGCAGGCGGCGGTTGACCGTTTCTGTGAGGATTATGAGACGGGGAAACGTGAAACGTATCTGATTCACGGCGTTACGGGAAGTGGAAAGACCGAAGTCTACATGGAGCTGATGGCGCGTGTCCTGCGGGATGGAAAGCAGGTGATTCTGCTGATCCCGGAAATTTCGCTGACATATCAGACGGTGATGCGGTTTTACCGGCGATTTGGCGATCAGATCGCGATTCTGAATTCCCGTCTCTCTGCGGGAGAACGCTATGATCAGTGGGAACGGGCGGCGCGGGGCGAGGTTTCCGTGATGATCGGACCGCGGTCGGCGCTGTTTGCCCCATTTTCCAATCTGGGACTGATTCTGATCGACGAGGAACATGAGGGCGCCTATAAGAGCGAGACGATGCCGCGCTATCATGCAAGGGAAGTAGCGGCGGAGCGCGCCCGGCTTTCCGGGGCTTCGCTGGTCTTGGGCTCAGCGACTCCTTCCCTGGAATCGTATCTGCGGGCGCAGAATGGCGAATATGTGCTTCTGACTCTGCATCACCGGGCGGTGGCGGGAAGTATCCTGCCGAAGGTACAGATCGCTGATATGCGTGCGGAGATGCAGGCAGGCAATAAATCGGTGTTCAGCCGGTCATTGGATGCAATGTTGACAGAGAGACTCGCACGTGGCGAGCAGACGATGCTTTTTATGAACCGGCGCGGCTATTCCAATTTTGTTTCCTGTCGTTCCTGCGGAAAGGCGGTGACCTGTCCGCATTGTGATGTTTCCCTGACACTACACGGGAAGAACCGTCTGGTCTGTCATTACTGCGGCTATACGATTCCACTGATGAAGCAGTGTCCGTCCTGCGGATCACCGTATATTGCCGGGTTTGGGGCCGGAACGCAGAAGATGGAAGAATTTACGAAAATTCGGTTTCCAGATGCGAGGATCCTGCGGATGGATGCGGATACAACGGCAAAAAAAGGCGGACATGAAGCGATTCTGGAGGCATTTGCAAATCGTGAGGCAGATATCCTGATCGGCACGCAGATGATTGTAAAAGGGCATGATTTTCCGGGAGTGACGCTGGTCGGAATCCTGGCGGCGGATCTTTCCTTAAATACGCCGGATTACCGCAGCGCGGAGCGGACGTTCCAGCTTCTGACGCAGGCGGCTGGCAGAGCGGGACGCGCCGGGAAGCACGGCGATGTGGTCATCCAGACGTACCGGCCGGAACACTATGCCGTGCAGGCGGCAGCGGCGCAGAATTATGAGCTGTTTTACAGCCATGAGATCAATTACCGGAGGCTGCTTCATTATCCACCAGTCTGCCAGATGGCTGCGGTTTATTTTGCCTGCGGCGATGAGGCGGTGCTGGATGAATGTGCGGAAATGGCGGCGCGGCGGCTGCGCGAAAGTGCCGAGTGTATCGGTCCGGTTCCGGCACCGGTATACAAAGTTAATGACATCTACAGAAAAATTTTATATATAAAGTGTGAAAAATGTGCTATACTGGATCAAATCAGGGGTCAGATTGAAACCCTGGCTGCCGCAGATACAAAATGGCAGGCGGTCCAGATTCAATACGATATATCATAGAGAGGAAGAGTGTATAAAATGGCAATCCGGTCAATTAGAACTATTGGCGATGAGGTACTGAAAAAAGAGTGTAAGGCAGTGACGGAGGTAACCGATCACACACTTGAACTGATAGAGGATATGTTTGACACGATGTATTCAGCCGGTGGCGTAGGTCTGGCAGCACCGCAGGTCGGTATCCGCAAACAGATCGTAGTAATCGACGTGGAGGACGGCAACCAGTATGTCCTGATCAATCCGGTCATCGAGGAAATGTCCGGCAGCCAGACTGGTCAGGAAGGCTGCTTAAGCGTTCCGGGCAAGGCTGGTCTGGTAACCCGTCCGAGCCACGTAAAGGTACGCGCGCTGAACGAAAAAATGGAAGAGTTTGTCCTGGAAGCAGATGATTTCCTGGCACGTGCGATTTGCCATGAGTGCGATCATCTGCACGGACATCTGTATGTGGAATTGGTAGAAGGTCCGTTAGAGGATGTAGCGGCAGAGGAAGAATAAAGCACATTGCCAGAATGAGAGAGAAACAAGAGTGGGGTGACAGGCAGATATGAAGATCGTATTTATGGGAACACCGGATTTTGCGGTTCCGACACTGGAAGCGCTCTATCAGAGCCGGCATGAAGTAGCGGCGGTGGTGACACAGCCAGATAAGCCGAAGGGACGCGGCAAGGCGATGGCAATGCCGCCTGTCAAGGAAAAAGCGCTGGAATATGGAATCCCGGTGTATCAGCCGGTGCGCGTCCGCAAGGATGAGGCATTTTTTGAGGAATTGACGAAGATTCAGCCGGACGTGATCGTCGTGATTGCATTTGGCCAGATTCTGCCGGAGCGGATTCTGAACCTGCCGAAATACGGCTGTATCAACATCCATGCGTCGCTTCTGCCAAAATACCGTGGGGCAGCTCCGATCCAGTGGGCGGTCATCAATGGCGATGAGGTCAGCGGTGTGACGACGATGCAGATGGATGTCGGTCTGGACACCGGAGATATCCTGGATACCGTGGAAGTACGCCTGGATCCGAAAGAGACAGGCGGCAGCCTGTTTGACCGCTTGAGCCTTGCGGGAGGAAAGCTGATTCTTTCCACGCTTGAGAAAGCGGAGGCGGGAATCCTGCATCCGGTTAAACAAGATGAGGCAGAGGCAACCCATGTGACAATGCTCGATAAGTCGATGGGGCAGATCGACTGGTCGATGGATGCGGCAGTGATTGAGCGCCTGATCCGCGGCTTAAATCCATGGCCGAGCGCTTATACAAAATTTGAAGGAAAAACCCTGAAAATCTGGTCGGCGGATGTCGAGGAAGATGCGGCGGGAAGGCCGTCACCGGAGACATTCGGACAGGTGGTACGTGTCGGTAAAGATGCATTCTCTGTCCAGACCGGCAAAGGGCTTCTCACGATCCGGGAACTTCAGCTGGAAGGCAAGAAGCGGATGGATACGGCGGCATTTTTACGCGGATATCCGGTGGAAACGGGAGTAAAGCTCGGATAAAATGAATGCTTCAGCAGGGACTGAACTGCTACAGGCAGCCAGGCGTTTGAAAGGAGTTGGAGTGATATGTACGGATACGGATATGGATATTACAGTATGTTTGATCCGACGATGATTCTGGTATTAATTGGTGTATTTCTGTCATTAGGGGCATCTGCGAAGGTAAAAAGCACCTACGCGCGGTTTTCAAGAGTCCGGAGCATGACCGGCATGACGGGAGCCGAGGCGGCGAGACAGCTTTTAAATTCACAGGGCATCTATGATGTCCAGATCCGCCAGGTGGCAGGCAGCCTGACCGACCACTATGATCCGCGGACCAAGACCGTGAATTTATCTGAGAGTGTATATGGTTCTACTTCGGTCGCGGCGATCGGTGTTGCGGCGCATGAGTGCGGACATGCGATGCAGGATGCATCTGAGTATGTTCCGCTGCGCCTGCGCGGTTCAATGGTGCCGGTGGTCAACATCGGCGCACAGCTTTCCTGGCCTATGATCCTGATTGGTGTCCTGGTCGGCGGCATGGGATCTCCGATCGTTTCACTTGGAATTCTTTTATTTTCCTTGTCGGTGCTGTTCCAGCTGGTGACGCTTCCGGTTGAGTTCAATGCATCCGCGCGTGCGGTACGTCTGCTTGATTCAACAGGGATTCTTCGCGGGGAAGAAGTAGGATATACCAAACAGGTGCTTGGTGCGGCGGCACTGACGTATGTGGCAGCGGCGGCTGGTTCGATTTTACAGCTTTTGCGTCTGATTATATTATTTGGAGGACGACGCGATGACTGATGGAACAGCGCTGCGTGAAATAGCGGCAGATATTTTGACCGAGATTCTGGAAAAGGGACAGTATGCACATCTGGCCCTTTTTCAGGCTCTTTCTAAATATCAGTATCTGGAAAAAGCAGACCGCTCGTTTTTAAAACGGATTGTGGACGGGACAGTGGAGTATAAAATCCAGATTGATTATATTATCAACGCATATTCCAAAACAAAAGTTCATAAGATGAAACCGTTTATCCGCACACTTCTGCGGATGAGCGTGTACCAGATTTATTATATGGACCGTGTACCGGATTCGGCGGCGTGCAATGAGGCAGTGCGCCTTGCGAAAAAACGCGGATTTTCCGGACTTTCCGGCTTTGTAAATGGTGTGCTGCGTTCTGTGGCGCGTGGAAAAGGCAAACTGACCTTCCCGGATGATTCGGTGCGGTATTCAATGCCGGACTGGATTTTATCTCTCTGGAAGGAAAACTATGGGGCAGAGACGACCCACAGGATGGCACAGGCTGGTCTGGAGAAACGTCCGTTTATGGTGCGGTTTGCCGAGAGCCGTGCAGGGAAAGAAGAGATTCTTGCCTCTCTGTCCGCCCAGGGTGTGACGGCGGAGGAGACAGCGGCGGGAAGCGGCGTTTACCGTCTGACGGGCGTGGACTATCCAGAGAGTCTGGATGCGTTCCGCGAAGGGCTAATCCGGATTCAGGATCTGAGCTCATCGCTGGCTGGAGATGCGGCGGGCATCAAAGAGGGTGATTTTGTACTCGATGTCTGTGGAGCGCCGGGTGGAAAAGGACTTCATGCGGCGGATCTGCTGCACGGAACCGGACAGGTTGAGATCCGGGATGTGAGTGATTACAAGGTATCTCTGATCGAGGAGAATATTGCCCGCAGCGGCTGTACAAACGTCTCTGCCTGCGCTTGGGATGCATGTGAGTTCGATGCTTCGATGGAGCAGAAAGCGGATGTGGTCATTGCCGATCTGCCGTGTTCGGGACTTGGCATTATCGGACGTAAGCCGGATATCAAATACAACGCTTCAATGGACGGAATCCGGGACTTGGCTGCATTGCAGCGGCAGATGCTGTCGGTGGTCTGGCAGTACGTGAAGCCGGGTGGAGTGCTGGTTTACAGCACCTGCACGGTCAACCGTCTGGAAAATGATGAAAACCGGGCATGGTTTTTAAACGAATATCCATTTGAGCCGGTTGATATCAGTGGTCGTCTGGGGATTGATTTTCAGGAAGACAGCCTGAAAGAGGGATACATCCAGCTCTATCCGGGCGTTCATCCGTGTGATGGATTTTTCATCTCTGTGATGAAAAGAAAAGGATAACTGGACGGAACAGTGTATGAATACAGGAAAGACTCCGAGAGTGCATATAGGAGAGAGGGAGGCAGTCCGATATGGAAAAGCAGGATATAAAATCAATGACGCAGGAGGAACTGCGTGCCTTTTTGGTGAGTCTGGGCGAAAAACCATTCCGGACCGCCCAGATCTATCAGTGGATGCATGAAAAACTGGCATCTTCCTTTGACGATATGACAAACCTTTCCAAGGTACTCCGGCAGAAGCTGCAGGACGCGTGCGAGTATGTATCGCTGGAAAAGGTACGGGTGCAGATTTCGCAGATCGATGGAACCCGCAAGTACCTGTTCCGCCTCGCGGACGGCAATGTCATCGAGAGTGTCCTGATGCGTTATAAGCATGGAAATTCCGTTTGTATTTCCTCGCAGGTGGGGTGTCGGATGGGCTGCCGTTTCTGTGCTTCGACCCTGGACGGCCTGGAACGGAACCTGCGCCCGTCGGAGATGCTGGACCAGATTTATCAGATTCAGCGCGATACAGGCGAACGCGTTTCCAACGTGGTTGTGATGGGATCGGGTGAACCGCTGGACAATTACGATAACCTGATCCGCTTTATCCATCTTTTGACGGAGGAAGGCGGACTGCATATCAGTCAGCGAAATGTGACGGTTTCCACCTGTGGGCTGGTTCCGAAGATCCGGGAGCTGGCAGATCAGGGACTGACCATCACGCTGGCACTTTCTCTGCATGCGCCGAATGACGAGGTGCGGAAGAGCCTGATGCCGATCGCGCGTACATATGCGTTAAAGGATGTATTGGCGGCCTGTCATTACTATTTTGAAAAAACGGGACGCCGCATGACGTTTGAGTACAGCCTGGTGCAGGGAGTCAACGACAATCTGGACGAGGCGCGCGAGCTGGCGGCGCTGATTCAGGATCAGCACGGGCATGTGAATCTGATTCCGGTCAATCCGATCAAGGAGCGCTCTTATGTACAGTCGGGACGAAAAGCGATCGAAGCATTTAAGGGATGTCTGGAATCTAAGGGAATCAATGTGACAATCCGGCGCGAGATGGGGCGCGACATAGACGGTGCCTGCGGACAGCTCCGGAAGAGCTATATGGATAAAGAGCAGGAGAAAGAAGGTGCGGCAGTCAAATGAAAGCATACGCACTGACGGATATCGGAAAAACGCGTAAGGTCAATCAGGATGCTCAGTTTGCCAGCACGGAGCCGGTGGGAGAACTTTCCAACCTGTTTGTCGTGGCGGACGGAATGGGCGGTCATCAGGCGGGAGATTTTGCTTCGCGCTATCTGATCGAGCATATGCCGGAATATATCAAAGAGAGTGGTGAGAATGAGCCGGTCGCGGCGCTTCGAAAGGGGATCGAGGCAGTCAATCAGGAACTTTATACCCTTTCCTGTGAGCGCGAGGAGCTTGCCGGCATGGGAACAACGCTGGTAGCGGCTTCAATTCAGGGAAATACACTCTACGTGGCAAACGTGGGGGACAGCCGTCTCTACCGGATTGAGCGCTCCGGCATTCATCAGATTACCCGGGATCATTCCTACGTGGAGGCGATGGTCTCGCTGGGACAGATGAGCCGCGGCAGCCGGGAATATGAGACGAAGAAAAATATCATTACCCGCGCAGTCGGGATCGGTGGGCATGTGGAGCCGGATTTCTTTGAGGTTTCACTGAACCCGGGCGATTACATACTGCTGTGTTCGGACGGGTTAACCAATATGGTGGATAATTCAGCAATTTACCGGATGGTGCTTCTGCCGGGAACCCTGGACACCAAGGCAAGGGCGCTCACGGCGCTCGCAAACCAGAACGGCGGGAAAGATAATATCGCGGTCATATTGATTGACCCGCAGATCAAGGAGGTGAGAGAATCATGATGCTGAAACCGGGAACTTATCTGCAGGATCGCTATGAGATCCTCTCACTGATTGGTACGGGCGGCATGTCAGAGGTGTATCAGGCAAAATGCCACACTCTGAACCGTCTGGTGGCGATCAAGGTTTTAAAGGATGAGTACAGCCAGGATGCGAATTTCGTCAGCAAATTCAAGATGGAGGCGCAGGCGGCGGCAGGGCTTTCCCATCCCAATATTGTGAGTGTTTATGACGTTGTGGATGAGGGCAGTCTTCATTATATCGTCATGGAACTCATCGAGGGAATCACGCTGAAAAGCTACATTCTCAAGAAAGGTCATCTGGGCGTTAAAGAAACGATTGGAATTGCCATCCAGGTAGCGCAGGGGCTGGCAGCGGCACATGACCAGCATATTGTGCACCGGGACATCAAACCGCAGAATATGATTATCTCGCGTGACGGCAAGGTGAAGGTGGCGGATTTCGGTATCGCCAGAGCTGTATCGTCCCAGACGACCGGGGTCAATGCGGTCGGTTCCGTGCATTATATCTCGCCGGAGCAGGCAAAAGGAAATTATAGCGACGGACGAAGCGATCTGTATTCACTGGGAATCACGATGTATGAGATGCTAACAGGAAAACTTCCGTTTGACGGGGATACCCCGGTTTCAGTGGCACTGGCACATCTGGAAGAACCGGTGCAGCCGCCGAGCCGCATCAACCCGGAGGTGTCGGCAAGCCTGGACCGCATTATTTTAAAATGTACCCAGAAAAAGCCGGAACGCCGTTACCAGAATGCGTATGAGCTGATCGCGGATCTGCGCCATGCGCTGGTGGATCCAAACGATGATTTTCTGAAAAAAGAACCGGAATTTGATGAAAATTCCCCGACAGTCGTGCGCGGGGCAGAGGAACTGAACCGCCAGATGGAGGCACAGAGAAATCGAAATCTGGAACAAACGATGGAACATCCGGCAGTGAGCGAAAAGACCGGACCGGTTCCGACAGAAAATGAACGTGGTGAGGTAGTCTGGAAAGAGCCGGAACCGCCGGAGAAAGAGATAGAAGGTTGGCAGGAAGAAGAGACGGATGTCTATGAGGAAGAAACCTCAAGGCGCCCAGACCGTAGACGGAAGGGACGCCGTATAGAAGAAGACAGCGAGGATGTCAATCCGCAGATGGAGCGCCTGCTTACGATGATTGGAATCGGTGCAGCCGTATTGATTGTGGTGGTTGTGATTGTCATTGCTGCGAAGTTGACAGGCATCTTTAATCTGGGATCTGGTAGTCAGAAGCATCCGAAGACGACCGTTGAAGCTTCTTCGGAGGCGTCTGAGAGCGAGAGTCTGGAATCAACGGAGTGCAGGGTTCCGCCACTGGACGGCATGACGGAGGATGAGGCGAAGACAGCATTGGAAAAGCAGTCGTTGAAAATCCGTTATGAATATGCAAAGTCGGAAACCTCTGAAAAAGGGAAGGTCATCGGTCAGAGTATTGCCAGCGGCACGGTTGTCTCGAAACAGACGGAAGTTATCGTCACGATCGGAGAAGGCAATGAGGCAATAGATTTGACGAAACTTGGACTGGAAGAGATGTCCGGCGAGGATGCGGAGACGCTTCTGGCAGAAGAAAATAAACTGACCGTAGTAGTGCAGAAAGAGAGCAGCGATACGGTTGCCTCCGGTATAGTGATCCGATACAGTCCGTCCAGCGTGGATCCGGGCGGCACGGTGACGCTGTATGTCAGCACAGGTCCGAACGTACCGACGGTACCGATGCCGAGGATTACAGGGCTTTCAGAGGAAAATGCAAAAGTTGTTCTGGAAGCGGTCGGATTAGAGCTTGGCGAGCGCAAGGAAGCGAAGAGTTCGGAAGTGGCAAAGGGCAAGATCATCAGTCAGGATGTCCTGGAGAAAACAGATACACCGGAGGGAAGTGCCATTGGCTATACAGTCAGTCTGGGAAAAGGGACCCGCTATGTGGCGGCGATCAACGATGAATTCCAGATGAGTGAACTGTTTGGACCAAGTTCCGGAGATACGCATATCCGCGTCAGTATTGTGATGAAGCAGACGATTGCCGGCAATACTGTGACTAAGACGGTCATGGAACCGAGGGAGATCGGCGGCGATATCACGCTTCCGATTCATTATAATATCGAGGGAGCGGACGGTGTGCAGACAGGCGAGCTGCAGATCCTCGATCTGACGAACGATCGGGTTCTAAAAACGTATCAGCTTGAATTTGTGGAAGTTTCAGATAATTAATAAGAGGTAGTTGTAAGGTACAGGTATGCAGGGAAAGATAATTAAAGGGATCGGCGGTTTCTATTATGTACACGACGGTATTGGAAAGGTATATGAATGCCGTGCAAAGGGAATTTTCCGAAATCGCGGCATCAAGCCGCTGGTAGGCGATGACGTGGAGATCAGTGTTCTCGATGAGGAGAAGGCGACAGGCAATCTCGATGAGATCCTTCCTCGTAAAAACCGTCTGATCCGCCCGGCGGTTTCAAATGTTGATCAGGCGGTGGTGGTTTTTGCCATCACCGATCCGATGCCAAATTTAAACCTTCTCGACCGCTTCCTCGTCATGATGGAACGGCAGGAAGTTCCGGTCAGCATCTGTTTCAACAAGATCGATCTGGTCGATGCAGCCGAGCAGGAGAAGCTGCGTGCGATCTATGAACCGGCGGGCTATCCGGTGCATTTTATCAGCACCTACGAAAAATCAGGGCTGGAGGAGTTTCATCGGTTGATCATTGGGAAAACAACGGTCTTAGCAGGACCTTCGGGTGTCGGAAAATCGTCGATCACGAACTTTATCCAGCCGGAGGCACAGATGGAGACGGGCGGTATCAGTGAGAAGATCCGCCGGGGCAAACATACGACGCGCCATTCAGAACTGTTTTTCGTGGAAGAGAGCACCTATATGATGGATACGCCGGGATTCAGTTCTCTCTATATCGAGGATCTGGAGCCGGAGGCGCTCAAGGACTTTTTCCCGGAATTTGAGGCATATGAGGATGAATGCCGTTTCTTAGGCTGTGTCCACATTGGCGAGCGCGAATGCGGCGTCAAGACGGCGGTGCAGGAGCATAAGATCGGGCAGAGCCGGTATGACAATTACCGTTTGATGTATCAGGAATTAAAAGAGAAAAAGAAATACGGCAGAAGCAGCCGTTGAGGATATTATACAAAAAATGGGAGGAAAGAACCATGATTATATTATCACCTTCGATTCTGGGGGCAGATTTTACGAAGCTGGGAGAGCAGGTCGCTGAGGTGGACAAGGCAGGCGCACAGTACATCCATCTGGATGTGATGGATGGCGCGTTTGTGCCGAGTATCTCCTTTGGAATGCCGGTAATTAAGAGCCTGCGCCCGGTGACGGATCGTGTGTTTGACGTACACATGATGGTGGAAGAACCGGGACGTTACGTAGAGGATATCAAAAAAGCGGGGGCGGATCTGATCTGTGTGCATCAGGAAGCCTGTCTTCATCTGGACCGCACGATCGCGCAGATCCGTGAGGCAGGGCTGCAAACAGGTGTAGCGTTAAATCCGGCGACCCCGGTCGAGACACTGGATGTTATTTTGCCGGAGGTGGACATGGTTCTTCTGATGACGGTCAACCCGGGATTTGGCGGTCAGAAATTTATTCCATATACGGTAGAAAAAATCAAGAAGCTGCGCGCAATGTGCAGCGAGAGGGGACTTTCCACCCGCATTGAGGTGGACGGCGGAATCACGCCGGACAATGTGCGGACGGTATTAGAGGCAGGAGCCGATGTGATCGTGGCGGGAAGCGCCGTATTTAAGGGAAACCCGGCTGGGAATGTAAAAACATTTTTAAATATTTTTCAGGAATTTGAACAGGGATGATGAAGATGAAGCGTTGTTTGATTGTGACAGGCGGAACGATTGATATTGCGTTTGCGAAAGATTTTCTCTCACAGCGCTCGTATGACTATGTAATTGCGGCAGATGCGGGGCTGGAGGTTCTGCGCCCGCTGCATATTTCTCCAAATGCGGTGGTCGGCGATCTGGATACGGTGGACAAAAAGGTTCTGGAAGAATATCAGAACCAGCCGGACATCGAATTTGAGATCCATAAACCGGAGAAGGATGAGACGGATACGGAGCTGGCGCTTTTGACGGCGGCGCGCCAGGGCTGTGAGGCAGTTGATATCCTGGGGGCGCTGGGCGGCCGTATGGATCACGCCATCGGCAATATCCAGCTGATGTATCAGTTTTTCTGCCAGGGAATGGAAGTGAATATTTATGATGCCCGCAACCGCCTGTATCTTCTGGGCGGGCATAAGGTATTTCACCGGGAAGAGGTGTATGGAAAATACATTTCGTTCCTGCCGATGACCGAGACTGTCGAGGGGCTGACGCTGCGGGGATTTAAATACCCGCTCCAGCGGCGGACGATCGGGCTGGGGACGAGTCTCTGCATCAGCAATGAACTCAAACGGGAAGAGGGCATTCTGGAGCTGGAGAGAGGCGTCCTTTTGTGCGTGGAGGCACATGATTAATCCGGATAAAAAAGTGGCAAGTTATAACTGACCTGCTTAAAATGATAAAAACTGTATGTTTTTCAGGGGACAAGATTGTGCTATGATGAGTCCAATAACAAGGGAGGATGAAACATCATGGCAAACAAATCAAATCAGGCTTACAAGATCGCGATGGTCGGTCTGCTGGCAGCTCTCTCCTATGTCGTATTTACATACGGACAGGTGAAGATCACACTTCCGGGCGGCGATGCAACTTCCATTCATCTGGGAAATGCAGTCTGTGTCATCGGGGCACTCTTAGTCGGCGGCTTTTACGGCGGTTTGGGAGGTGCTATCGGCATGACGATAGGTGACCTTCTCGATCCGGTTTATATTGTATATGCACCGAAGACATTTATCTGCAAACTCTGCATCGGACTGATCGCCGGATTCGTAGCACATCGTCTGGGCAAGATTGACCGGAGCACCGATAAGAACCACATCCTTGGTTTTACGATTGCAGCAGCGGTGGCAGGTCTTTTATTCAACGTCATTGCAGATCCGCTGATCGGATATTATTATAAACTCTGGATCATTGGTAAACCGGCGGCAGAGCTCACACTTGCATGGAATATCGCAGCGACTTCGATCAATGCGGTGACATCTACGATTGCGTCTGTTGTTATATATATGGCAGTTCGTCCGGCACTCCGCAAGGCAGGTTTTCTGGATGCATTGTCTGTAGAAGCGAGAGCATAAGGCAATTTATCTCAGTCGAGAAGAATTAAAATGAAATACATACAGGAGACTGTGGTTGGGCAGAATGGGAAAAACATCTGTCCGGGCGCAGTCTCCTTGTTGCGTCATTGGAGTGTGCGGCTTATAAAACACAAATGCATAGATACACGCTTGTAGGAACCAGAATCATGCCGCAGGCAGTCGTATCTGCTGCGAGAATATGTTAGATTATAAGGTTGCTTAAAATTGATGTTGGGGTCAAAAGACGTTTTGACCCCTCTGATACCAGATTGCTCCGCACTATATGCTCCCGCAATCTTCAAAAACATTCGTAATTCGCTCATTTTTCTTGGAAAAATGGCTACTTACTCATGTTTTTGGCGGGTCCCAAGGTCAAAAATTCTCCTGCAGGCAAGCTTGCGTCGAACTTCTGACCTTTTGACCCTGGTATCTTAAAATTAAGAAAATGAGGAAAAATTATACATGGAAGGAATTCAGAAGAAAATAGCGGTTTTAAATGACCTGTCAGGCTACGGGCGCTGTTCGCTGACGGCGGCGATGCCGGTTATCAGCGCCCTCAAGGTACAGTGCTGTCCGGTGGTGACGGCGGTGCTGTCCAATCACGCGGGATATCCGGAATGCTATATGGATGATTATACCGATCGGATGGAGGCATACCTGGAGCCGTGGCGGAAGATGGGATTTGAGATGGACGGAATCATGACTGGATTCTTAGGTTCTGCCAGACAGGCGTCGATCGTGGCAGATTTTATCCGGGATTTCAAACGGGAAAATACGCAGGTTTTGGTAGATCCGACGATGGGAGACCACGGACATCTCTACAGCGTCTGTGACGAGGATCTGATCGAGGCGATGCGGGAGCTGATGCAGTATGCGGACGTTGTCACGCCAAATCTGACGGAAGCCTGTGCCCTGACGGACACGCTGTATCAGGAAAATGGATGGAGTAAGCGCAAGCTCTCAGATCTGACCTGGAAGCTTCACCTTTTGGGCGCGCGGTCAGTCATTTTGACAGGCGTGGTCAAGGGCAAACAGATCCTCAACGTGATCCATGAGCGCGGCAAGGAGCCGGTCTTTCATGCAACTAAATTTGTGGCGGGCAATTACCACGGAACCGGGGATGTCTTTGCAGCAGTCATCGGTGCCAGCATGGTGCGAGGTGTGCCGATGGAGGAAGCCGTCAGACGGGCGGCAGCTTTTACAAAAAAATGTGTGGAAAAGACAGAAGAACTTGGTGCCCCGGAGCAGGACGGACTGTGCCTGGAGGAGTGTCTGTCCTATTTGACGAAATTGAGTTAAATATAATGGGGCAGTCTATCCTGTTTTGTATCAAGAAGAACAGAGGTTACAGTTCACGGGTAGGCACTTTTGGAACCGAAAGTGCCGTAAGAAAACGTGGTGGCAGCAGGAATTTGCCGTATTTAAATGCGAAGCCACGGCAAATTCCGTTACTGTTCACGTATGCGTGAACAGTAACGAACAGAGGAACTCTTGAAACAGGGCTTTTCATTCGTACAAAGTTGTAGTATAATTATAACTAGTTTTCGTGCAGTTAATTGCATAACAGTAGGAGGAAGATATGTTAGATCTTAAATTCGTCAGAGAAAATCCTGACATTGTAAAGCAGAATATTAAAAATAAGTTCCAGGACAAGAAAATTCCGCTGGTAGATGAGGTAATTGAGCTGGATGCCAAGAACCGTGCAGCGAAGAAGGAAGCAGACGATCTGCGTGCGAACAAGAACAAGATTGCAAAACAGATCGGCGCTCTGATGGGTCAGGGAAAGAAAGAGGAAGCAGAAGAGCTGAAGAAACAGGTAGCAGAGCAGTCTGCCCGCCTGTCTGAGCTGGAAGAGCAGGAGAAGGATCTTGGCGAGCGCATCTTAAAGATTATGATGACCATCCCGAACATCATTGATCCGAGTGTTCCGATCGGTAAAGACGACAGCGAGAACGTAGAGATCGAGCGCTTCGGCGAGCCGGTTGTACCGGATTTCGAGATCCCGTACCACACCGAGATTATGGAGAAATTCAACGGCATCGATCTGGACAGTGCCAGAAAGGTAGCTGGAAATGGTTTCTATTACCTGATGGGCGATATCGCAAGACTTCATTCTGCTGTTATCGCATATGCAAGAGATTTCATGATTGACCGTGGATTTACCTACTGTATCCCGCCGTTCATGATCCGCAGCAATGTTGTAACCGGCGTTATGAGTTTCGATGAGATGGATGCGATGATGTACAAGATCGAGGGCGAGGATCTTTACCTGATCGGTACCAGCGAGCACTCTATGATCGGTAAATTCATTGATACCGTAGTTCCGGAGGAAGAGCTTCCGAAAACACTGACCAGCTATTCTCCGTGTTTCCGTAAAGAGAAGGGCGCTCACGGCATCGAGGAGAGAGGCGTATACCGCATCCACCAGTTTGAGAAACAGGAAATGATCGTAGTCTGCAAACCGGAAGACAGCAAGATGTGGTATGACAAACTGTGGAAGAACACCGTGGACCTGTTCCGTTCCATGGATATTCCGGTTCGTACTCTGGAGTGCTGCTCCGGAGACCTGGCTGATCTGAAAGTAAAATCCGTTGATGTAGAGGCATGGTCCCCGCGTCAGAAGAAATATTTCGAGGTTGGAAGCTGCTCCAACTTAGGTGATGCACAGGCAAGACGTCTGAAGATCCGTGTCAACGGCAAAGACGGCAAATACTTTGCACACACCTTGAACAACACTGTAGTAGCTCCGCCGCGTATGCTGATCGCATTCTTAGAGAACAACCTGCAGGCAGACGGTTCTGTCCGCATTCCGGAGGTTCTGCGTCCGTATATGGGTGGTAAGAGCGAGATTCGCTAAGTTCATTTGAGTCCAGTAAAAAAACGCCATGGGTTGTGTGCCTGTGGCGTTTTTTACTGGACTCATTGTGAATTGCAGAAATATAGACATTGTCTTTTTTCAGGCGGCATTATGATGGCAGTTCTTCCAGCTGATTCGACGGCGTCGCCATCATCGAATAATTCGTATGATAAATCACAAATCCCGGAGCAGCGCCCGCTACTTTTTTGACCTGCTTTTTCTGTACATAATCGATCTCAACTTTTTCATTTTCCCGTCCCTTGGAATAGTAGGCAGCCAGCCCGGCAGCTTCCTCGAAGGTGCGGTCCGGAAGCTCTTTTCCTTCGGATTTCACAATGACATGGGAACCCGGGATTCCTTTTGCGTGGAACCACCAGTCATTTCCAGTCGCGATCTTGAAGGTCAGCTCCTCATTCTGGTAGTTGTTTTTGCCGACGTAGATATGGAATCCGTCGGAGGAAAGGTAGTGGAATGGGCGGCTTGTGATTTTCACTTTCTTTCCAGCCGGACCGTGCTTTTTGATGAAGCCATATTCCGTCAGCTCCTGCTTGATCTGGGTCAGATCTTCCTCCTTTAAGGCAATATCGAGGGAGGTACTGATGGATTCGAGGTGCTCGATCTCCTGCTTCGTCTCCTCAATGAGCTGGCTCTGAGCCTCGAAAGTACGTTTGAGTTTTCCATATTTGTCAAAATACTTCTGCGAATTTTCGCGGGCGGTCAGCTGCGGGTCAAGCGGGATCTTGACCTCTTTTCCTGTGTAGTAGTTCGTGCAGACAAGTTCTTTTTCGCCGCCGGTCAGCTCATAACCGTAGGTGTTTAACAGCTCGCCGTAGAGCTTGTATTTATCCCGTTTTTCGGTGTCCTTTAACTGTTTCTGCTGCAAATCGTATTTTTTATAATTGCGCTCCAGGGCAGTCTGGACGATCCGGCGCAGATCCGAGGATTTCTGGCGGATTCGTGTGATGACGTTCTTGGACGCATAGTAGGTCTCCAGCACTTTACTGATCGAATCAAAGTGTTCGACCTGATATTCCGGCGGGAACGAGGCCAATGGGAGAGCGGCAAATTCCATTGGCTCATCTTCACGGTATACGATGCAGGGCGAGAACTGTCCATTTTTGATGGATTCCATTGCCAGTTCCAGCGTGTGCCCGAGGTGCGTGCGCTCCAGCTCATTCAGTTCCGATGCGGGGCGGTCGGCATCGATCGATGCCTCATAGCAGAATTCTTCTGCCATGACCGGGCTGATACCGGTGAAATTCGTGTAAATGGCTTTTCCTGCCGGTGCCGGTGACTGTGCCAGAATGGAGGCGAAATCATCGGCAGATGCAGTCAGCGGATCCTGCTTCGCGACCGTCTGCGGGAGGAAATATTGCCGTCCCGGCAGAACCTCGCGCACGGAGCTGACCTGCACGGAGATATGTTTGATACTGTCGAGGATCGTGCCGTCAGGGCTGCAGAAAATGATATTGCTGTATTTTCCCATCAGTTCGACGATAAGCAGCTTGCGGCAGAGGTCACCCATCTCGTCCAGATGTTCGATCTCAAAATGAATACAGCGTTCCAGACCCGGCTGGCTGATGGACACGATGCGTCCGCTTCCGATGTGCTTGCGAAGCAGCATGCAGAAATTCGGGGCAGTCATCGGTCCCTGCTTGTTGGTATCCGTCAGATATGCCAGCGGGAGACTTGCGTTGACCGAGAGAAGAAGTCGTTTCGTCTCCCGGAAGTTCTTTATGGTAAAAAGAAGTTCATCGCGCTCGGTCTGCGTGATCTTTGCGATCTTGCCGCCGGTAAGCGCGTCACTAAACTCCTTAACCAGGTTTGCGATTACAATTCCGTCAAATGCCATGGTTTTGGTGCTCCTTTATTTGTGTAGTATCTACTATTATAATGAAAGAAGACACGAAAAACAATCACTTTTAAATTCGGTTGACGCTTGCGGCGATTTGCATTATAATACCATTATCTATGGATGAAAGAGAGAGGCGTCACTATGCTTAAAAGTATGACTGGATTTGGCCGATGCGAGATGGCAACGGATGAATATAAGATTTCTGTGGAGATGAAGGCGGTAAACCACCGTTACTTGGATCTCAGCATTAAGATGCCGAAGAAATTTAATTACTTTGAGGCGGCGATTCGCGCGCAGCTCAAGAAATACATTCAGCGGGGAAAGGTAGATGTCTTTATTTCCTATGAAGATTATACGGATGAGAAGATGTCCTTAAAGTACAATCGTTCCCTGGCCGGCGAGTATATGGATTATTTCCGTCAGATGGCGGACGAGCTTGGGATTCCGAATGACGCGACGGTGATGCGTCTTGCACGGTGTCCGGAGGTCTTTACGATGGAACAGGTGCCGGAGGACGAGGAGCATATGTGGCAGATTCTCGAAAAGGCGATCGGCGAGGCGGCAGAGAAATTTGTCGAGACACGCACACGCGAGGGTGAGAATCTGAAGCAGGATCTGCTTGGCAAGCTGGACTATATGGTAACGCTGGTCGATCAGATTGAAGAACGTTCCCCGAAGATCGTGGAAGAATACCGGGCGAAACTGGAAGATAAGGTGAAAGAGCTTCTGGAAGGAAGCAGCGTCGATGAAGGCCGGATTGCGGCAGAGGTTGTGATTTTTGCAGATAAGATCTGCACCGATGAGGAGACGGTCCGCCTGAGAAGCCACATTGAGGCGACCCGCAAGGAGCTGACGGCGGGCGGAAGCGTCGGACGTAAGCTGGATTTCATTGCACAGGAGATGAACCGCGAGGCGAATACGATTCTTTCCAAGGCAAACGATCTGGAGGTTTCCGATTGTGCGATTGCACTCAAGACAGAGATCGAGAAAGTCAGAGAGCAGATTCAGAATATTGAATAGCCGATCATGCTGGAAGAGGTATTCACGGAAAGCTGCCGTTGGCGGTGAAAATACGGAGAATATGAAATATTGTAATAATAGATAGAATTTAGAAAGCAGGCGAAATATATGGATAATCAGGGAGTACTGGCAGTTATATCCGGATTTTCAGGGGCAGGCAAGGGAACATTGATGCGTGCATTGCTGGAGCGGTATGACAATTATGCCCTTTCCATCTCCGCGACCACCCGCGCACCGCGCGAGGGCGAGGTTGATGGAAGAGAGTATTTCTTTAAGACCCGGGAAGAGTTCGAACAGATGATCGAACACGATGAGCTGGTCGAATACGCCCAGTATGTCGGAAACTATTACGGCACACCGAAGGAGTATGTGTTTTCCAACCTGAAAGCGGGCAAGGATGTTCTTTTGGAGATTGAGATTCAGGGTGCCCTGAAAATCAAGAAGAAATTCCCGGAGGCAGTTCTCATTTTTGTCACGCCGCCGAGTGCCGGGGAGCTTAGAAACCGGCTGGCAGGTCGTGGAACCGAGACACCGGAGAAGATTGCCGCACGGCTTTCGAGAGCAGCAGAGGAGTCCAAGCAGATGGATGACTACGATTTCATTCTGGTGAATGATGAGGTAGACCGCTGTGTAGAAGAAATGCACGCACTGATTCAGGCGATGCATGCCAGAACAGAAAATCACAAGACTTTGATTGAAAAAATAAAAGAAGAGATGAAGCAATTCTGAAAGGAGAAAGATGTATTATGATGCTGCGTCCGTCATATCTTGACTTAATTAATGTTGTAAACAAAGAGGCTGAGCCGGGGAAAGAACCGCTGATTCAGAGCCGTTACTCCATCGTAATTGCGACTGCAAAGCGTGCAAGACAGCTGATCGCCGGTGATGAGGCACTGGTCATTGAGAATGGAAGAAAACCGCTTTCGATCGCGATCGACGAGCTGTACCATTCTAAGGTTAAAATTGTAGCAGAGAACGATTCCCCGGAGGAAGAGGTCTAAAAGGCGACAGAAGACCGTCCCGTGTTCATTATGTACATGGAGATGGTCTTTTCTTAGATATAGAGTAACTGTTCAGTAGGTCTGCGCATTTACTGCGCTGACCGTACGAAAACATGGGCCAGCAGGCAAAAATCCCATTGCCGCAGGCAATTTTTAATGGATTTTTGCGCGTGACTGTGAAGGTACTGAACAGTTACGATATAGAATTTTTGTGACGGTTCAAATCGATTATGGTTACAGAAATTTTTTAAATATGGTATTAGGAGAGAATTGAATGAAATTACTTTGTATATCCCTTGGCTGCGATAAAAACCTGGTTGATGCAGAGCGTATGCTGGGTTCGCTGAGCCAGGACGGGTACACGTTTACCGATGACGAGCAGGAGGCAGATGTCATTCTGGTCAATACCTGCTGCTTTATCAACGATGCCAAGGAGGAGAGTGTCAACACCATCTTAGAGATGGCAGAGTACAAAAAGAGCGGAACCTGCAAGGCGCTCTTAGTCAGCGGCTGTATGGCACAGCGTTACAAGGAAGAGATCCTGCAGGAGGTGCCGGAGGTGGACGGTATTCTCGGTACGACCAGCTATGATGAGGTCAGCAAGGTGCTGGCGAAGGCGCTGAAGGGCGAGAGGGTATCTGATTTCCACGATTTGTCCGAACTTCCGGAGACGAAGATGCGGAGCAAACGTCTGGTGACGACCGGCGGACATTATGCTTTTTTAAAGATTTCCGAGGGCTGTAACAAACGGTGTACCTATTGTATTATCCCGTCCCTGCGTGGACCGTACCGCAGTGTGCCGATGGAGCAGCTTCTCGCAGAGGCAAAGGAGCTTGCGGATCAGGGTGTGAAGGAACTGATTCTTGTCGCACAGGAGACGACGCTTTACGGCGTGGATTTGTATGGAGAGAAGACCCTGCCGAAACTTTTACATGAACTGGCACAGATCGATGGAATCGAATGGATCCGTATCCAGTACTGTTATCCGGAGGAGATCACCGAGGAGTTGATTCAGGCGATCAAGACGGAAGAAAAAGTCTGTCATTACCTGGATATTCCGATCCAGCACGCGAGCGATGCCGTTCTCAAGCGGATGGGACGCCGCACGAATCAGGCGGAGCTTCGGGAGCGGATCGCGCATCTGCGGGAAGAGATCCCAGATATTGCACTCCGCACGACCTTAATTTCCGGTTTCCCGGGTGAGACACAGGAGGATCATGAGGAACTGATGCGGTTCGTCGATGAGATGGAATTTGATCGCCTGGGCGTGTTTGCATACTCTGCAGAAGAGGACACACCGGCAGCCGGATATCCGGATCAGGTACCGCAGGAGGTCAAGGAAGACCGCCGCGACGAGATCATGGAGCTGCAGCAGGAGATTGCCTTTGAGAAAGCCGAGGATATGAAAGACCGTGTGCTTGAGGTTATGATCGAGGGAAAAGTGGCAGACGAGAATGCTTTCGTGGGACGTACCTATAAGGACGCGCCGAACGTAGATGGTTTGATTTTTGTCAATGCGGATGTTCCGCTGATGTCCGGCGATTTCTGCCGTGTCCGCGTAACGGGAGCACTCGAATATGATTTGATAGGAGAGTTGGCTGATGAATTTACCGAATAAGCTTACGACGCTTCGCGTCATCATGATTCCGTTTTTTGTGTTTTTTCTTCTCTGGCAGAATGGTGAAAACCATACCTTCCGTATGATTGCACTGGCACTGTTTATCATAGCCAGCCTGACCGATCTTCTGGATGGAAAGATTGCCAGAAAGTACAATCTGGTTACGAACTTTGGAAAATTTATGGATCCGCTCGCGGACAAGCTTCTAGTGTGCTCGGCGCTCATCTGCCTGATTGAGCTGAACGCGCTTCCAGCCTGGATGGTTATCATCATCATCAGCCGGGAGTTTATCATCAGCGGATTCCGTCTGATCGCCTCGGACAACGGAGTTGTCATCGCCGCCAGCTATTGGGGCAAATTTAAGACGACGTTTCAGATGGTATCGGTGGTGTTATTGATTCTGGATATTCCGGCGCTTGCGTTTGTCACGACGATCTGTGTCTGGATCGCGCTGCTGCTGACGATTGTGTCACTTGTTGATTATATTTACAAGAATCATAAAATACTGACAGAAGGGAGTATCTGATATGATAGTCGAACTGATCTCGGTAGGAACAGAGCTGCTGCTTGGCAATATCGTCAATACCAATGCGCAGTATTTATCGGAAACGTGTGCAAAGCTGGGGCTTAACGTCTATTACCAGACGACGGTAGGGGACAACCGGGAGCGCATGACAGAAGTCTTTCGGACGGCGCTCTCAAGAGCCGATCTCGTTATCATCGGCGGCGGTCTGGGACCGACGGAGGATGATATCACGAAGGATGTCTGCGCGGAGCTGATGGGAATGCCGTTAGTCGAGGATCCGGAGGTGCGGGCACATCTGGAGGACTGGTACCGGCAGCGCAAGCGCACCGATATTCCGGATAGCAACTGGCGTCAGGCGCTGGTGCCGGAGGGCGCGGTGGTATTTTCCAACACAAACGGCACAGCTCCGGGACTTGCCCTGGAGAAAAACGGTAAGACCGCGATTCTTCTTCCGGGACCGCCGAACGAACTGTATCCGATGGTGGAAGATCAGGTTTGTGCTTATATTCAGAAACGATCTGACTGTGTGATCTATTCCCAGATGCTCAAAATCTGTGGATACGGGGAGAGCAAGGTGGAGGAGATGCTTCTCGACCTCATCGACCAGCAGACGAACCCGACGATTGCGACCTATGCAAAGACGAAAGAAGTACATCTGCGCGTGACCGCGAGAGCCGAGAGTGAAGACGCGGCAAAACAGCTGTTAAAACCGGTTATCAAAGAGATCAAGAAACGGTTCGGTAATGCGGTTTACACGACGAATGAGCATGAGAATCTGGAGGATGTCGTTGTCCGCCTCTTAAAGAAATACGACCTGACTGTGACAACCGCAGAGTCCTGCACAGGCGGTTTGATCGCCGGACGCATCGTCAACGTGCCGGGGGCCTCAGAGGTCTTTAACGAGGGATACGTGACGTATTCCAACAAGGCAAAGAAAAAGATCCTGGGCGTCAGCAAGGCGACCCTGAAAAAATACGGCGCGGTCAGCGAACAGACGGCGCGTGAGATGGCTGCAGGCGGTGTATTTACGACGGATGCGGATGCCTGTATCGCTGTGACCGGCATCGCCGGACCGGACGGCGGAACCGAGGAGAAACCGGTGGGACTCGTCTATATCGCATGTTATATGAAGGATAAAGTCAAAGTAGAGGAATACCATTTCCGCGGAAACCGCGAGAAGGTGCGTGAGCAGACGGTGATTCAGGCGCTGGATCTGCTGAGACGGTCGATTATTAAGAATTATAAAAAAGATTGATCACGTAAAGGAGGGAGAGCTGACAGGCGGGGAGAAATAGCCGGAAACGTGCTGTTTTTAGAGCGCCATGGATCAGGCTCTCCTTTTTTAGGAGGCGGGGACGATGATTTGGTATAAATATCTGTATCTGGGAGAAACTGCTAAAAAGCATCGTTTTTCGATTCTACAGAAACTCCGCCTCGGAAAGGTACAGCCGGGCGTTCACGTGATCACGCCTGCCTCAGGCGGACACAACCTGCTTGATATCCTGCCTGCCTATGTGCTCCGGCAGAATTATTACCGGGAGCAGGCGGATCTGCTGATCGTAGGGGTCGGCGCGAGCTACCAGGATGCCGTGGAGACGGTGGGGCGGATTGTGGATGAGACGTACCGCGAGACGGGTGGATTTGATGTGAAGACGTATCTGAGAGAGAAGGAAGACAGGCTGAGGAAAAAGAGGTAAGTATTTTGCAGCCTTTGATGAAGTTTTTTTGGACTGAAAATGTCTTTTGACCCCAACATCATATGATACAGAGCTGATACATGAATTTGTCAATGAAAGAATAAGAAGTGGGAGGGGATGGATTGCTGCATATTTTGTTCATAATCTTGAAAATACTCGGAATCCTGCTTCTTGTCATTCTGGGACTGTTGTTTCTGTGCCTGCTGGCGGTTTTATTTGTCCCGATTCGATACCGGGGGAACGGAAGCTACCACAGTATCAAGGATTTTGGCGTGCATCTGCATATCCATTGGCTGCTTCATGCGGTGTCGCTGCGGATTGCTTATGAAAATGGGCTTCGATATGCGGTTAAGTTGTTTGGATTCCGGATTTTCGGGAGTGAGAGTGAAGAGAAAGATACGGAATCTGGACGTGTGCGGGAAGGCACGCAGGCAGCGGATTCGGATGAGCTGGAATTTGTAAATGCGCAGGAGAAAACAGAGGATGATGATTTAGACACCGGTGAACTGATTTTGCGGGCGGAAGCAGCATCGGAGAAGACAGACGCCGCGATCGAGAAAGCGGAGGAAACTGCCAGGCTGCTGGAGGAGGCGGTGAAGAGACGGAGTGCGCAGAGAGAGGCGGAAATGTCTCAAGCTGTGAAGAATGCAGATGCATTTCCAGATGTGAAGGAGGCGGGAGTGTCCGAGGCAGAAGGAGAAACGCATCGGGCAAGGGATGAATTAAAATCAAATCCCAGCCAGGAAAAGCGTGAATCGTTCCTTCATAGAATCATTAGCTGGCTCAAACAAAAATGGAGCGCTCTGCGGCAATCCCTCTCAAAGCTGCTTACCCGAATCAACAACCTGGAGCACAAACGCCAATCCGTCCTTGCATTTATAGAAAATGAAGAAAATCAGAAGTCATTTCGCCTGATCAAACGCCAGCTCATGCGAGTTCTGCGGCATATATTTCCCAGAAAGCTGTCCGGGCAGGTTACGTTTGGCGTGGAGGATCCTTATTTGATGGGACAAATTTTGAGTGTGGCGGCTTTTTTGTATCCAGTTTACGGAAAGAAGATTGATTTGACTCCGGTCATGGATGCAAATGCGCTGGACGGGGAGCTTTCGTTCCGGGGCAGAGTCCAGATTGGTGTGCTGGCATTGATGGCGCTTCGGATCTGGATGGATAAGAATGTACGGACACAGGTTTATAAATATAGAAACCGAGGAGGAAGATAATATGGCAGACAATCAGTTTGCATCGACAATCGGTGCATTATTTCAGGGTATGGATGAGTTCGTCACAACAAAAACAGTCGTGGGAGAGCCGGTGACAGTTGGCGATGCGATTATACTTCCACTCGTGGATGTAACCTGCGGCATGGCGGCGGGCGCGTTTGGTCAGTCGGCGAAAGAGAAGAATGCGGGCGGCATGAGCGCCAAGATGACGCCGAGCGCGGTGCTGGTCATTCAGAATGGCATGACGAAGGTGGTCAATATCAAGCATCAGGATGCATTGACCAAGGTTCTCGACATGGCACCGGATCTCGTCAATAAATTTGTCGGCGGAAGCACCGGACCGATCGATGCGGAGACGATGCAGACAGCTGAGAAGATGGCGGGCGAGATGGAAGAGAAAAAATAAAGAAATTAAAATCAAAACGCTTCATAGAATGATCATAGCACACGATCGAATGTCAGATGTCTCTGGCAATGATCGCCTGCTATTTAACTTCTTTTGAAAACAGACATTTCAGAGAGGTATCATTCTATGAAGCGTTTATTTGGTTTAGTCCTTTTTTCAATGGGATTTGGCATGACCCTGGTGCTCATTTTCCCAAAGAATTTTCTATGGGTCAGCATCGCCATTTCTCTGATGATTGTCGGGTACAATATGTTTTGTCGATGAGATTCTATGCTTTTTCAAGCGGCAGAATCACTGTAAAGCAGCTACCCTCGTCCACCTGGCTGGATACCTCGATGGTACCGTGCATCAGGTCGATGATCCGTTTCGTGATGGAAAGTCCCAGCCCGTTGCCCTTTTCATTGGGATCGGAGTTCTTGCTGTAAAATTTTTCAAAGATCCGTTTTATCGTGGCATCATCCATGCCGACACCTGTATCGCGGATGGAGACACGCACCTTATCGCCTGTGATAACGAGTTTGGCAGAAAGCATACCGCCAGCCGGGGTGAATTTGATGGCATTTTGCAGGAGATTGATCCAGACCTGCTGCAGCATCTCACAGTTGCCGTAAAATTTGCACGCTGTCAAATCAATGTCGAGATTCAGATGCTTTTTCTCCCAGAGCGGTTCCAACAGAAGAATCGTCTGCCGGATTTGTTCGTCGAGGCTGAACGTCGTGCGGCCGGTCACGATCTCCTGCTTTTCCAGGCGGGAAAGCAGAAGAATGTTGCCGGTCATCGTGGTGAGCTGGCGCGTGCTGTCGATGATGATGCGCGTGTATTCATTCCGGTCCGCCTCTGAGAGCGATGGATCCTGCAGCAATGTCGCATAGCCCTCGATGGCGGCGAGCGGTGTCTTGAACTCATGGGAAACCGTGGTCACGAAATCATTTCGCAGCGATTCGATGCTGTTTAACTCCTGCACCATACGGTTAAAATTGTCGGTTAGTTCACAGATCGCCTGCAAAGACTTCGAATTTGGCACATGAACGGAAAAGTCTCCGTCTGCTACCTGCTTAGCGGCAAGGCTTATGGAACCGATCGGGCAGAGGATTTTCGACCAGAGGAACAGCGACAGCGCGATACTGAACGCAAGGCTGCTCAAAAATGACATCAGACGCGGAAAATTCGGACCGAAAATCCGAAAAACTTCGTGTTTATCTGTTCCGCTTGTGAGCAGCGAGACAAAATATCCGGTCAGCATCGGTATCAACGAGGACACCAGGAAGAAAAAGACCAGGAGGGTCAGCCAGTAGAGTGGAATCTGGAAATATTTGGTAAAGTTCTTGCTGATCATGCTTCTGTTTTCACCGCCTTATAGCCGAGACCCCGCACGGTCATGATGATAAAATCATCGCAGTTTTTAAACCGTTCGCGCAGCCGGTTGACATGCACATCGACCGTCCGTTCGTCGGTTGTCGAGTCAAGCCCCCAGATTTCGTCCATGAGCTGCTGCCTCGTGAAAATCTTATTTGGATAAGAAAGTAATTTATATAGAAGGTAAAATTCTTTCTGCGGCAGAAGCGTCTCCTGTCCGTTGACCGTGACCGTCAGTGCGTCGTAGTCGAGAATCGTATTTTGGCAGACAATCCGATGCTCCGTCGCGATCTTGGCGCGTTTGAGCAGGGCGCCAACCCGCAGAACCATCTCATTGACATCGATCGGCTTCACCATGTAGTCATCCGTGCCTGCCTGAAAGCCGCGCTGCTTGTCTTCGAAGCGCTCTTTGGCGGTGATAATCAGGATTGGCATCGTAAATCCACTCGTCCGCAGGTGATCAATCAGTTCATATCCGTCCATTCCGGACATCATAATATCCGAAATAATGAGATCTACATATTCAGAATCTAAAAGAGATAATGCTTTTTCGCCGCTTTCTGCCGGAAGCGCCAGATAACCATTGTTGGTGAGTACCGTGCAGAACAGGGAACGCAGTTTCGCATCATCTTCTACCACGAGAATGTGAAACATATCCGTAAAACCTCCCTATAATTCAATTAAAAAGATGTAATATCATAAGTACTCATAGTATACCACATAAGTTTAAACTGATTGTGAACGGTGCAACACATTTTTTTCACGGTTCGTTTACATTCAGTTTATATGTAGTTGAAACTCGTTTAAAAATGGGATGTTATACTAGGGACAATCAGGAAAAGCCAGAAAGGAATATGCGAAATGAGTAAACTATCTTCTCTGATGGAAGCGGCAAAGCAGAATAAAAAGAAAACAGCCATCATCGCGGTGGTGGTGGTGCTCGTACTTGCGGCGCTTTTTATGCGTTTCAAGGGTGGCAGCAAAGGAGGTTCAGGCGGCGGTCCGGGCGGTCCGGGCGGTATGCAGGACACGCAGATGGACAATGTGGCGACGGTTGCGGCTGAGAATCCAAAGATCGGAACGATCGAGCGGACAACCAGCACATCCGGTACCGTAGAGGCATCGGACGTTGTCTATGTCTATGCGAAGGCATCCGGCGATGTGACGGGCGTCAACGTCAGCGTCGGTGATATGGTAACAGCGGGTCAGCTTCTCTGTACGATCAATACCGAACAGGTTGAGACGGCGAAAAATGCGATGGACTCCGCCTCTGTTAACCTGACCGAGGCACAGAGCAATTTAAGCCGTATGCAGCTTCTTTATCAGGGAGGAGATATTTCTGATCAGGAATGGGAGCAGTACCAGAACCAGGCGAAGACGGCACAGTTAAATTATGAATCGGCAAAATTAAACTACGACCGTCAGGTGGAATACAGTTCCGTGACCGCACCGATCTCCGGCAAGATTGAGACGATGGATATTGATGTATATGATCATGTCAACCAGCAGGCGCAGCTCTGCGTTATCTCCGGTGAGGGAGATAAACGGGTATCGTTCTACGTATCCGAGCGTGTTATGAGCAACTTAAACCAGGGCGACGCGATGACGATTGTAAAAGGTGGAACGACTTATGATGGTGTGATTACCGATGTCAGCAGCATGGCGGACGAGAGCAACGGTCTGTTTAAGATAAAAGCAGAGCTGCCGGAGGCGAACAGCCTTTCAACGGGAAGTACTGTCAAGGTAACAGTAACTTCTGAGCGTGCAGAGAATGTCATGACCGTGCCGGTAGATGCAATCTACTATGATAACGGCGTTGGAAATGTCTATGTTTACCAGGACGGAACGGTACATAAAGTGGAAGTCGAAGTGGGGCTTTATAATACAGAGCTGGCGGAGATCAAGTCGGGGCTGACGGCAGATGATCTCGTCATCAGTACATGGAGTTCCCAGCTTTATGAGGGTTCAACTGTTAACTTAAAGGGTGAAGAAACAGATGCGGCAGCAGCGGATGAAGCTGGAAACCAGAAAGCTGATGCCCCGGCAGGGTCTGAAAATGGACAGAAAGCGGGTGCTCCGGCAGATGGCGGAAAGGATCAGCCTGCGGGTGGTGCAGGTGCTCCGAAAGATAGAAAAAATGGACAGAAACAGTAGGACAGGAGGAATGTAAGACATGGGAGTAACGAAATATATCCTGAGACATCCGGTTACTACTGTCATGGCTCTGTTGTGTCTGGTTGTATTCGGTATTTCATCGGTTTTTTCGGCAAAGCTGGAGCAGATGCCGGATATGGAGACGCCGATGCTGATTATCATGGCAAATTATTCAGGCGCAGGACCTGAGGATATCAGCGAGCTGGTAACCGAACCGATCGAGGAGGCGATCGGCACGATGGAAGGCGTGGACACGATTTCCTCCACATCGAGCGATGGACGTTCGATGATCATGCTTCAGTACGATTACGGCACCGATATGGATGAGGCATATGACAACTTAAAGCAGAAACTGGACAATATCCAGCGGGCGCTTCCGGATGATGTGGAACCGAGCGTTATGTCGATGAACTCCAATCAAGGAGATAGCATGATGCTTTCGATTGCACATAAGACGCAGACAAACCTCTACGATTATGTGGATCAGAAGATAGTACCTGAATTAGAGCGAATTTCTTCAATTGCAAATATTGAGACGCGAGGCGGTTCTTCTAAGTACGTCAGCATTGAATTACAGTCTGAAAAAATGGATCAATACAATCTGACCATGCAGGATGTTGCAAGTGCGATTAACGATGCGAACGTGGCATCCCCGTCTGGAGAGGCAGATGCCGGAAATCTGGAGCTTTCCGTTACTACCTCCTTAAAAACAGAACAGGTAAATGAGCTGCAGGATATTCCAATCAAGACGCCGGCAGGACAGATTATTTCTCTGTCGGATGTGGCAAATGTGTATGAGGCAACGAAAGACCGGGGCGGCATTTCCCGTTACAACGGTCAGGAGACGATCTCCGTTTCGATTCAGAAGCAGCAGGACAGCACAGATATGGAAGTGTCCTCGGCTGTAAAAGAGAAAATTGAAGAATTGATGGCAGATGATTCGGATCTGACGATCACGGTTGCAAATGATACATCTGACACGATTCTTGATTCCTTAAAAGACGTAGCAGAGACAATGGTTCTGGCGGTTATCATCTCCATGCTCATCATTTTCCTGTTCTTTGGCGATTATAAGGCGTCCTTGATCGTCGGAAGTTCCATTCCGACTTCGATTTTGATGTCCTTGATTGCGATCACGATGGCAGGATTTTCGTTGAACGTTATCACGATGAGTGCGCTGGTACTCGGCGTCGGCATGATGGTCGATAACTCGATCGTTGTACTGGAGAGCTGTTTTCGTGCAACGGCGGAGCAGGAAGACAAGGGGGCGCTTGGCTATTTTTCAGCAGCGCTTCACGGAACCGGCATTGTCATCAATTCGATCATCGGTTCGACGATCACGACCTGTGTCGTATTCCTGCCGCTGGCATTCTTAAACGGTATGACCGGACAGATGTTCAAACCGCTGGGATTCACGATCGTGTTCTGTATGTCGGCGTCCCTGCTTTCTGCGATGACGGTGGTTCCACTGTGCTATTTGTTCTACAAACCGAGCGAGGCGAAGCGCGCCCTGATGGGACGTCCGATTGAACGTTTACAGAAATGGTACCGCGGCATCATGGACCGTCTGTTAAACCACAAGGCGATGGTTATGGGATTTTCGGTTCTGGTACTTGTACTGACGGTAATTCTGGCGAGCGGAATGCAGACGGAGCTGATGACATCGGATGATACCGGTACGGTCAGCGTCAGCATAGAGACGCGTCCGGGGCTGAAACAGGAAAAGATCGAGGAGGCACTGGCAGAAGCGGAGGCGATTGTTTCCGCGAGCGACCAGGTTGATTCGTACATGCTGCGTTACAACGGAGACAGCGGCGAGATCAGTGCCTATCTGAAAGATGACCGTACCATGAAAACAGACGATGTAGCCGATCAGTGGCAGAAAGAGATGGATAACATTGCAAACTGTACGATCGACGTATCGGCATCAACTTCCATGAGCTTCATGGGAAGACAGCGCGGCTATGAAGTGATTCTTCACGGCACGCAGTATGATGAGTTAAAAGAAGTTAGTGTTAAGATTGTCAAGGAAATGACAGCAAGAACGGATGTCATCAACATCCATTCCAGTATTGAGAATAATGCACCGATCATTACCCTGAAGGTTGATCCGGTCATGGCAAAGGCGTATGGACTCACGGCTTCCAGTATCGGAACGACGATCAACCAGATGTTGAGCGGTATCGACGCGACGACACTTAAAATTGACGGCGAGGACATTACGGTAACGGTTGAGTATCCGGAGGGCGAGTACGAGACAGTTGATAACATAAAAGATATTATTTTGACGGGAACAAACGGACAGAAGGTGGCACTGACCGATGTGGCAAATGTCGTATTTGAGGACAGTCCGGCTTCGATTTCCAGAACCGACGGTGCATATGAGATCACAATCTCTGCTGATTACACCGGTGATAATGTACAGCAGCAAATCAACAGTGAGGTAATTACTCCGAACTTAAGCGGTACAATCAGCATTGGGCAGAACAGCCGTGACCGTATGATGAAGAGTGAGTTCAGCTCCCTGTACCGCGCGATTGCGATTGCAGTTTTCCTGGTATTCGTTGTCATGGCGGCACAGTTTGAGTCTGTGAAGTTTTCCATCATGGTTATGACGACCATCCCGTTCAGTTTGGTTGGTTCCTTCGGATTACTGAAGCTGACCGGCGTCAGCATCAGTATGACGTCCCTGCTTGGCTTCCTGATTTTGGTCGGAACTGTTGTAAATAACGGTATTCTCTACGTGGATACGGTCAACCAGTATCGCTCCACGATGGATCTGCGGACAGCGCTCATTGAGGCAGGTGCGACCCGTATCCGACCGATTCTGATGACAAGTATGACAACCATCCTCTCGATGATTCCGATGGCACTGGCAATCGGAAGCAGCGGTTCCACGACACAGGGTCTGGCGATCGTAGATATCGGCGGTCTGAGCGTAGGTGTGATTGTCGCGCTCTTCATGGTTCCAGTATATTACGCACTGCTGAGCCGGAAACCGAAGGAAGAGATACCGGATGTGGATTAGATATAGGTTAATTGAAAAAATATTGTAGGAAATAAAATATTTGCTGCGGAAATTAAAATCAGATATATCGGAATGGAGTGACATACATGAATCAAAATAGAAGATTATGCCTGACCCGCCGGATTACCTCTGGCGTGGCAGCCTGCTCACTGGGAGTATTCCTGGCGGCAGGTGTGCCGGTTCAGGCATTGGCAGCCAGCCCGCAATTTGCATATTCCACAGAAAAATGGGCTTCGCTGCAGGATGATAAGCTCGAATTTGACGAGATTGCTGGTCTGATCCATGAGTACAACAGCACAGTGGAGAAGAACCGGATCGAGTACAAGGATTATCAGGGCAAAGACAGCAATGAGATCGCGCAGGAATATTATGACGCGGCAGATGAGATCGAGAGCAGTATCGAGTACCCGGATTCAGATGATGCGAATTATGGTTCCGCACTGGCAGCAGCACAGAGAAGCGAGGCTTCCGCGACCCAGATGCGCGAGCAGGGCGATAATAACGTCGATGATGCGAATGTTAAGGCGTGGGGGTATACGCAGACCGAGAAATCGTTGGTACAGCAGGCGCAGAACCTGATGATCCAGTACTGGAATGCCCAGGAAAACTTAAAGAGTGTGCAGAACCAGGTGTCCAAGGCAGAAAAAGACTATGAGACGGCAAACTTAAAGCTTTCATCCGGAAGCGCGACCCAGACGGATGTGCTGGATGCCAAGGAGACTCTTTTAAAGGCGCAGGCGTCCATCACGACGGCGGAGAGCAATATTGCATCGACGAAGGAATCCCTGTGCCAGATGCTTGGATGGAAATATGGCGCATCAGTAGAAATCTGTGCATTACCGGACCCGCAGGAACAGATGAGTGCATCGGTCAACCTCGAAGAGGACATTGCGAAAGCACAGGAGAATAATTATCAGTTAAAGATTCTGGCACGTCAGGTCAACAATGCGATGACAAGCACCCTTAAAGAGCAGTACCAGACAACTCTGACCAGCGGAAAGGAGGCAGTCAAGTCGAATGTCCAGTCGGCTTATCAGAATCTGAAGCTGTCTGAGGCACAGTATGAACAGGCAAAACGCAGCCTTGAATTAGAAGAAAAGACGAAACAGACCAACGACCGCAAGCTGGCAGCCGGACTTATCAGCCAGAACGCATACCAGAGCGCAACCTATTCCTATGAATCGGCATCCATGGCAAAAGAGACGGCAGCGATGTCGCTTCTCCAGGCGCAGCTCGCCTACCAGTGGGCGGTGGGCGGCCTGGCATCCACGCAGTAGAAAGGGGTGGGCGGATGATGCGAAATCTGAAAGGAAAATGGATGAACGCGGAAGCTGGGACAGAGCAAAAGATGCGCAAGGGGCAAGAAAGAGACCGAAGCGGTGCAAGTGCTTTGGATGTGCATCTGGACGGTTATAATGTGAAACGAATCGGAAAAAGCAGATTGAGTCGTTCGATCGGAATTGCCCTGGCGGCTTGTATTCTTGTATCGAGCCCGGCGCAGGCGGCGAAAACGCCTTTGATTTCCGGCACAGAAAGTGATTCAGACAGCGAGGCAGATGGTCCGGCGCTGGAAGATGGCACCATAACCGAAAACAGTGCAGACAACACGATCGACAGCCAGTCCGGCTCCTATACGGAGGAACAGCTCGCGGATTCTGTGATAGAGTACGGGGAACTGGAGGCGCTGGTGCGGCGCGGCAATGGAACGGCTGTCAGCGCCGATTACAGTTATCAGGACAGCCTTGCCGTCTACCAGGAAGCCTACAATGCGATGATTTCCGGTGCCCGGGATATGAACTATAAAGCAGATGAGCTCGAAGATGCGGGCGGAGATGAGGCACTGATCGGCACCTATGAGCGAAATGCACAAACGCTGTCGATGGCAGCGAAGCAGTATAAAAAGTCGCTCACTTCCTTAAATTCGGCGTCAAGCCGTGCGTCCAGAAACCGGACGGTCTGGCAGGTCGTAAAGACCGCACAGATCCAGTGGGGCACCTGCCGGCAGCTTCAGGACGAGGTGGAGGCGGCTGCCAAGACGGCAGAGAACTATCAGGCGCAGGTGGATCGCAGAGAGCGGGAACTGGCAGCGGGGCTTTGCACGGAGACGGATCTGCTGCAGGCTCAGAAAAACCTGCTAAGCGCCCAGACAGCATTACAATCTACGACCGATCAGGCAAATAAGGCGCTGCGCCAGCTTGCCATTTTACTTGGAAAGAGCGGAACTTCTATTACGCTGGGGGAAATTCCAGCCGTATCGGCAACGGAACTGGCTTCTATGAATCTGGATGCGGACCGCGCGGCAGCTGTCATTGCAAGTTCCAGTGTCAAATCAGCCAGACGATCCTCCGCAACCGGGGATGCGGCGCGCAAGCTGCGCCACCAGCAGATCGAGGAAGCCGAGAGCGCCGCAAGCGCCTCAGCGGATGAGCAGTACGCTGAGATAGCGGCATTAAGCCTAGAACGCGACGCGGCGCAGGCAGCCTACCAGTCTGCCGAAAAAACATACGGCGCCACCCAGATTAAGTATCAGTCCGGTGCGATTAATAAAGCAACGTATTTACAGGGTGAGGCGTCTTATCTGCAGAAAAAAGCAGAACTAGAGACTGCCGAGATTTCCCTGCGGACGGCGTATGATGCGTATGAGTGGATGTTGAAAGGGGTTGCGTGAGGATTAAGTGATTGCGTTTCCTAAGATTGTATGTTTTGTATGGATATGTGAAATGGAATTTTATAAGATGGGTTTGAAAAAGGATGTGCCAAGGCACATTCTTTTTCATGCTTTCGGTGTGAGAACAAATTTGTATTTGCGTATTGTTCCGGTCAATGGTACAATCATAGGCGGAATTTTGAACCGGTAAACGATAGACTGAAAGGGTACGCCCGTTCACGGACCCATGGAAAAGGCCGGAAACGAAAACGGGAGGAACATATAGATGCAGCAGGAGAATATGAAGACATTGGAATCTCTGGAAGATTTTCGGCATTTTTCGGAAAAAGAGCTGGAAATACGGTTTGACCAGCTTAAGAAACAGATTGTACCAGCGGACAAGACAATCCGGGAGCAGGCAGAAAAGCATTGGGGGCATGTGGCAAAACCGCTTGGCAGTCTGGGAGTCCTGGAGGAAGATATTGTGCGGACGGCGGCAGCGCAGGGGGAGGAAGTGCCAGACTTCTCCAAGCGTGCGCTTTTAATTTTTTGTGCAGATAATGGGGTAGTCGAAGAAGGAGTATCACAGACCGGGCAGGAGGTTACGGCGGCAGTTGTTTCGAATATGACACGCGGGAGGAGCTGTTCCTGCCTGATGGCAGAAAAGGCAGAGACAGATGTGTTTCCGATCGATATGGGAATTGCCTGTGAGGTAGAACATCGGGGAGAACTTCATCCCCTAACGGAACGGAAAATCCGCCGTGGAACTTCCAATTTTACAAAAGCAGCAGCGATGACGCGCCAGGAGGTGTTGACAGCCATTTTGACGGGAATCGATGCGGTGCGTGTGCTGAAGGAGCAGGGGTACCGCTTGTCTGCAGTGGGTGAAATGGGGATCGGCAATACGACGACCAGCAGTGCGGTCGCATCGGTTCTGCTGCAAAAAGATCCAGAACTTGTCACTGGAGCTGGGGCGGGTTTAGATTCGGCTGGATTGAAACGGAAAACGGAGGTAATCCGGCGTGGAATCGGACTGCATCACCCGGATCCCATGGATGGCATGGAGGTATTGCAAAAGGTAGGCGGATTCGATCTGGCGGCGATGGCAGGTTCTTTTTTGGGCGGTGCCATCTATCATGTTCCGGTTGTGATTGACGGGGTTATCGCGGCAGCTGCGGCGGCAGCTGCTAGAAGAATTGCACCGGCAGCGACGGACTATATGCTGGCAGCCCATGTATCGGCGGAACCGGCGTCTATCTGGCTGCTTGATTTGATAGGAGTAACTCCGGCTATCCAGGCGGGACTTCGACTCGGAGAAGGTACAGGGGCGCTGGCGCTGTTTCCACTGCTGGATATGGCGCTGTCCATTTACCGGGATATGGATACGTTTGCGGAGATGGAAATAGAGGAATATAAGCCGCTGGTGTGATGAGATATACGGATTAAAACATTTTTTACGTATGTTTTTAAAGCATGGAAACTGCTGCAATTCGGTGAAAAAGAGGATAAATGAACGATGTTATATATAGTTACAGGCGGCAGTGGCAGCGGTAAGTCTGAATATGCCGAACAGACTGCCGTGCAGTGCCGGAACAGGAACGGTGGGACACTCTGGTATCTGGCGACGATGCGGATTTGGGATGATGAAGGCAGAAAACGGGTGGAGCGCCATCGGCGGATGCGCGCGGCAAAAGGGTTTGAGACGATTGAGCGGTATACGGGGTTAGAAACATTAGAATTAGAGGAGAGATTCGAAGAGTCCAATTCGGCTGGTTTGGACGCTGAACAGGAAAACGATAGTTTGAAGCGCTGGGAGTCCTGCCGAGTGGCACAAAAACCAGTGCTTCTCCTTGAATGTATGTCCAACCTTGTCCTCAATGAATTTTATGCTCAGGAAAATGGTGCGCAAGAGCGGATTCTGCAAGGAATAAAACACTTGCAAAACCAGTGCCATGACCTTATCATTGTAACGAATGAGATCTTTTCGGACGGTGTGACGTATGATCTGGAATCGGAGCGGTACATAGAGCTTCTGGGACGGATCAACCGGGAACTGGGACAGATGGCGGATTCGGTGACGGAAGTGGTGTATGGAATTCCGCTTGCGGTGTCAACACCTGTTTTTGCAGCCGGTGAAAGGACAAAAGATGTAGGGTAGTCAGTGAGTGGAACAGAGCGGAATGCCTGCTAAAGTTATGGTTGCCAGAATAGAGTCAGGGGGATCGAAGATTGAATCTGATAGGAAGTTTTGTCATTGCATTTTCCATGTATTCACGCATTCCGATGCCGCGCATGGACTGGACGGAAGAGCGGATGCGCTATGCGCTTTGTTTTTTTCCGCTGATCGGGGCGGTGATCGGGGCGGTAGAGATAGCCACGTTTGTGCTCTGTGAAATTTTGGGTGCTGGAGTTCTGTTCCGGACCTGCCTGTTGACGGCAGTTCCACTATTGATTACCGGTGGAATCCATATGGACGGGTATCTCGATGTGACGGATGCGCGCCATTCCTACGGCGAGCGGGAAAAAAAGCTGGCGATTTTAAAAGATCCACATACGGGGGCGTTTGCGATCATCGGTCTGGGGCTGTACCTGCTTCTCTATGCGGGGGCAGTTTCTGAGCTTGTGGGAGCAGATGTGTGGCTGCTGCCGGGGGCGCTTATGCTGGAACGCGCCTGCAGCGGCTATTCGGTGGTGGCATTTCCAAAGGCGAAAAAGGACGGGCTTGCCGCTGAATTTTCCAGAAGTGCCGAGACAAAGGTTGTTCGCGTGAGTATGGCAGTTTTAGCAGTGTTGGCGATCAGCTGGATGATTTACTGGGGACATCTGCGCGGCGCTCTGGCAGCCTTAACAGCACTTGCGACTTTCGTTTGTTATTATCGTTTTTCCATGCGGGAATTTGGCGGCATCAACGGCGATCTGGCAGGGCATTTTCTGCAGAGCTGCGAGCGGAATGTGGTGCTGATGCTGGCGGCGATGCGGCTGGCAGGTACGTGCCTGCGGTTTTTGAATTTTTAAGCGAGGAAAAGCAGAATGATTTTTATAATTGGCGGCAGGGAACAAGGAAAGACAGCGTATGCGATGAAATTGTGGGAAAAACGTACTTTGGAACGGAGGAAAACAAAAGACTTATCCACCGTTCTGAATCGATCGAAAAACCCAGAAGCGTGTAGAGTTACGGCACGCATCGCGGATGGGAGATTAGAAACGGACAAACAGACGATCATGCAGGCGGATCTGATCACGCATTTTGAACTGTTTGTGAGGCATGAGATGGAAGCTGGGCGCGATCCATACGTGTTTGCAGAACGCCTGATGCAGGAAAATCCGGATGCATTCGTGACGGCGGATGAAATCGGCTGCGGCATTGTGCCGATGGAAGCATTTGAGCGCGATTATCGGGAGACAGACGGGCGCATTTGCCAGCGGATCGCCGCATATTCGGAGGAAGTGCACCGGGTTATCTGCGGTCTGGGAATGCGGATCAAATAAAAGAATAGTTGGGAGTAGACAAAATGACAGCAATCAGTAAAGTATTGACAGGAATGATAGAAGGCAGAATGGTCGGATATCACTTAGCTGCGATTCTGGCAGGTTATCTTCTGGATCTGTGCCTGGGTGATCCGCATTCGATGCCGCATCCGGTCCGGGCGATCGGAAATCTGATTGTGTGGCTGGAAAAATATTTGCGTCCAGCTGGAAAAAAGCATGCAACGGAACGGGGGGAACGCCGCGCGGGCGTTCTTTTTGTGTGTCTGGTGCTGCTTGTGACAGGCAGTGTGGCAGGCGCAATCCTCTGGATTTCCCGTCTGGGCGGCATCTGGATTCAGACAGTAGTCGAGGCGGTCATGACTTACTATCTGCTGGCGGCGCGCTCCCTGCGGGATGAGAGCATGGCGGTCTGCCGGAAGCTGGAGGCGGGAGAGATCGAGGGAGCCCGCTATGCAGTGTCGATGATTGTCGGGCGCGATACGAAACCTCTTTCAGAGGCGGGGATCGCACGGGCGGCAGTTGAGACGGTAGCGGAAAATGCGTCGGATGGAGTGATTGCGCCTTTGTTTTATCTGGCGATTGGAGGTCCGCTTCTTGGTTGGCTGTACAAGGCAGTCAACACGATGGATTCGATGGTCGGATATAAAAATGACAGGTATCTGCATTTTGGACGCGCGGCAGCAAAACTGGACGATCTGGTAAACCTGATTCCGTCGCGTCTGGCAGCGCTTTTATTGATAGTATCTGCATACCTTTTGCGATATGACGGAAAGAATGCTTACCGTATCTGGCGGCGTGATCGCCGGAACCACAAAAGTCCCAATTCCGCGCAGACCGAGTCGGCATGCGCCGGCGCGCTGGGCTTGCGACTGGCGGGCGATGCCTGGTATTTCGGCAAGTTAGTTCCGAAGCCATATATCGGTGATGAGATACACCCGATTGAACCGCAGGACATCCGCCGTGTCAACCGCCTGATGTATGGAGCAGCGGGAATCATGGGACTTCTGGCACTGGTGATGCGGGCCGTGATTTTGTTTTGATAAGGGAATTTTAACAAAGAAGAATATAAAAAAGTCAAAAAATCCAAATAATGAAGCAATCAAACAGATAAAAATATCAAAAACAGAACGAACGAAGGAAAGAGTAACCAGATAAAGAATACACAAAAAAGAAGGAACAACAGGGAGGAAGCATCTATGCCATACACGCACGGCGGCGATATTTACGGTGATGCAGCCGTAGAGTTAGATTTTTCAGTCAATACAAATCGTCTTGGAATGCCGCAGGCTGTCCGTGATGCTGTGATGGCATCGGCGGCTGCTTGGGAACAATATCCGGATGCTTTATGCCGGAAGCTGCGGCGTGCAGCGGCTGCTTTTTATGAGGCAGACGGCACGCCGATTCCGGAGGACTGGCTCGTGTTTGGAAACGGTGCTTCGGATATTTTATATGCAGTTGTCTCAGCGATTCGGCCCAAACAGGCGATTTTGCTGGCACCAGGATTTTCGGAGTATGAGCAGGCGCTTCGGATGTGCGGCTGCGAGATCCGGTGGCTTCATTTAAAGGAAGAAAATGGATTTTCCCTGGAGAGTGCGAGGGAAGAATTGTATGCCATGCTTTTCGATGGCTCCGGGGATGCATCGAAGATAGATTCGGACCCAACTTTATCCTCTAAACATGAAAACGTCTGGGAAAAAATTTTGATTCTCGGAAATCCCAATAACCCGACAGGGCGCGCCATTTCAGCCACCGAGCTGGAAAGGTTGGCAGAGGTCTGCCGGGAAACACATACCTGGCTTATGCTGGACGAGTGTTTTCAGTGGTTTTTGGATACACGGAGAGAATGTTCGTTTGTTGGAAATTTGTTAAATGGTGTTGGAGATCACGTTATCCTCTTAAATGCCTTGACCAAAATCTGCTCAATGGCAGGCCTTCGCCTGGGCTATGGCATCATCCCCAATGCCGGACTCCGGGAACGCCTCGAGAAGTTCCGCCAGCCGTGGAGTGTCTCGGCTCCGGCACAGGCGGGCGGGGTGGCAGCATTTGCGGTACTGGCGGATCATTCAGAAGGAAATCTGCTGGAATGGACGGTTAAATCTTTGCAGATGGAACGTCCGCGGCTGGCGGAAAAACTGGAAGAACTGGGATTTATCGTTTATCCGTCCCAGACAAATTATCTGTTGTTCCGTTCGCCGGATGAGGATTCGCGCGATTACAAACAGGGTTGTTTAGAGCATGGCATTTTGATTCGTGCTTGTGAGAATTTTGAAGGGCTGAACCGTCATTATTACCGGGTGGCGGTGCGGAACCGGGGAGAAAATGAAAGGTTGATAAATATTTTGAAAGAGGTACAATCCGAAGATAAACACGATGTGAATTTGTAATATAAAACGAACCCATAACTGTTCAGTAGGTCTGCGCATTTACTGCGCTGACCGTACGAAAACATGGGCCAGCAGGCAAAAATCCCATTGCCGTAGGCAATTTTTAATGGATTTTTGCGCGTGACTGTGAAGGTACTGAACAGTTACACGAACCCATAAAATAGCCTCTGTCATTTGAAAGGACAAATGGCAGAAAAATAGCTTTGAGCAACCATTATTTAGTAAGACACTCAAAAATAAGGAGGATTTCACCGTGGCAAAAGCAATCATGATACAGGGAACGATGTCCAATGCGGGAAAAAGCCTGCTGGCGGCGGGACTCTGCCGGATTTTCAAGCAGGACGGCTACCGCGTGGCGCCGTTTAAATCGCAGAATATGGCGCTGAACTCCTATATTACCAGCGAGGGATTGGAAATGGGACGCGCACAGGTAGTGCAGGCGCAGGCGGCGGGCTGTGAGCCATCGGTGGACATGAATCCGATTCTCTTAAAGCCATCCAGCGATGTCGGTTCTCAGGTGATCGTGCGCGGTGTCCCGATCGGCACAATGCCCGCGAAGGAATATTTCAAGTATAAAAAGCAGCTAATCCCGGAAATCAAGAAAGCGTTTCAGCACTTGTCCGAACAGTACGATATCATCGTGATCGAGGGCGCCGGCAGCCCGGCGGAGATCAACTTAAAATCGGATGATATCGTGAACATGGGAATGGCGCGCATGGCGGGTGCGCCGGTGCTGCTTGCCGGGGACATCGACCGGGGCGGCGTGTTTGCACAGCTCTATGGAACGGTAGCGCTTCTGGAACCGGATGAACAGGCGATGGTAAAGGGGCTTATCATCAACAAATTCCGCGGCGATAAGACGATCCTGGATCCAGGTGTTGAGATGATCGAGAAATTATGCAAGATTCCGGTGGTCGGCGTCGTTCCGTACATGGATGTGGATATCGAGGACGAGGATAGCTTAAGCAGCCGCCTTTCATCCACAGGGCGGAATGATACCCTTAAACAGGAAAACGAGTCATCTGAAAAACATGTAGAGGCATGGATCGACATTGCAGCCATCCGCTTTCCGCGTTTATCCAATTTCACTGACCTGAACGTCTTTGACCCGATCCCCGGCGTTTCGGTGCGTTATGTGAGCCGTCTGTCTGAGCTGGGACGACCGGATCTGATTGTTCTTCCGGGAACGAAGAATACGATCGAGGATTTGCTCTGGATGCGGCAGAATGGTCTGGAAGTGGCAGTTTTAAAGAAAGCAGCCGGAGGAACGCCGATCTGGGGCATCTGCGGCGGCTATCAGATGATGGGACAGACGCTGTCAGATCAGGAAGGAACCGAGGCGGGTGTGCCTGGGCGTACGATCTCCGGTATGGGACTTCTGCCGTTACAGACACAGTTTCAGGAAGAAAAGACCAGGACGCAGGTCAAGGGATGTTTCGGGACGGTCAGCGGTATCTTTTCCGGGCTTTCGGGGATGGAGGCGGAAGGATATGAAATACATATGGGAGAGACATCATCGGTCGGCGGTGATATTGTTAAGAACGTGATCAAGGAGCAGGAAAAAGCCGTAAATCATAGTTTATTGAAACTCAGGGAAGAACAGGCGGGAAACCACACTGAAAAACAGGATGGCTGCTGCCGGGACAACCTTTACGGCACTTACGTCCACGGCATTTTTGACAAGGCAGAGGTGGCGGAGACGATTGTCTGTGCGCTGATGAAAGAAAAAGGAATGGAGCCGGAAGTCGGCGGATTATCGTTTGATTATGAGAAATACCGGGAAGAGCAGTACAACCGGCTGGCAGACACGATGCGGAAGTACTTGGATATGGAAGCAATTTACCGGATTCTGGAAGAGGGAGTGTAGATAGATGGATGAGAAAATGAAAGAACTCAGTCAGGTATTGCCGTCGGAGATCGAGGCGAGAAGTTTTGAGATTATCACCGAGGAGCTGGGGGAACGGACATTTCCGGAGAAAGAAGCACCAATTGTGAAACGCGTGATTCACACGACAGCCGACTTTGAGTACGCAGATTCGCTTGTATTTTCACCGGGCGCAGTCGATAAGGCGTTGGAAGCCCTGAAAAATGGGGCCTGCATCGTGACTGATACGAATATGGGAAAATCCGGTATCAACAAGCGCGCGCTTGCGTCGCTGGGCGGCGAGGTCTACTGTTTTATGGCGGACGAGGATGTCGCGAAGAAAGCGGCAGCGTCCGGGACCACCCGTGCGGTTGCCAGCATGGACAAGGCGGCAGAAATGGGAAAAGACTGTATTTTTGCAGTTGGGAATGCACCGACCGCGCTGGTGCGTCTGTACGAGTTGATTCAGGAGGGAAAAATCCACCCGAAGCTCATCATCGGCGTGCCGGTCGGCTTTGTCAATGTCGTGCCGTCCAAGGAATTGATTATATCCTTGCCGGACACTCCTTATATTGTGGCAAGAGGCAGAAAGGGCGGCAGCAATGTAGCCGCCGCGATCTGCAATGCATTGATTTATCAGTTGACGCGCAAATAAGATGTGATGGTGTTAAATCTGCGGTATTAAAATGTACATGGATGCATTCTCAAAAGATATGCTGGATATGGGCGGATGTTTATCAGCAGCCAAAGCCACCGCCGCCACAGCAGCAGCACAGAAGCAGGATCCAGATCAGGCAGTCGCAGTTGTTGCCGCCGCATCCGTGATCAAAGCATCCGCCGCCACATCCGCCGCAGCACAGCAGAATCAGAATCAGGAAGAGACAGTTGTTGTTGCCGAAACCGCCGCATCCACAGCCACAATTACAGCCGCAGCTTCCTCCGTTGTTATCACATCCGCAACCGCAGTTGGTAGCCGCTAAATCACTCATGGTTATGTCCTCCGAGATTTTCTATACACTTCATCATATGAGGGGCAGCTTGCCACAGTTTCCATAAATCAGGAAAATTAGGACGGAAATATTTTACTATAAATTTTTTGTTGAAATAATCGAGATAACCGAGATAACCGGGCGGATCGACATGGATGTTTATCCATAACGATTTGTCACAGAACATTGTACAACGAAATGAAAAGAGGAATGAAAATGGAACCGTTATATTATCAGACACCGTATGTAAAAGAATTTGATGCCATCGTCACTGCCTGCCGTCCGGCAAAGCACGGATTTGAGGTGGAACTTTCCCAGACCGGATTTTACCCGGAGGGCGGCGGACAGCCGTCGGACACCGGACGGATCGGGGAAGTGCACGTGACACATGTGGAGGAGAAACATGGCGTGGTTGTTCATGAGACGGACGCGCCGCTGGAGGTGGGAAGCACCGTTCACGCGGCCATCGACTGGGAACAGCGTTTTTCCAACATGCAGCAACATACGGGAGAACATATCATATCGGGGCTGATTCATGCCGCATACGGATATGATAATGTCGGATTTCATATGGGACACGATGAAGTGACGGTCGATCTGAATGGTCCGCTTAACTGGGAACAGTTAAAGGAAATCGAGAAGAAGGCAAATGCGGTTGTCTGGGCGAATCTTCCGGTACAGGTGACATATCCGGGTGAGGAGGAATTGAAAACGATCGATTACCGCAGCAAGAAAGAGCTGACCGGTCAGGTCCGTATCGTAGAGATTCCGGGGGCGGATATCTGTGCCTGCTGCGGCACACACGTGGATTACACGGGAGAGATCGGCGTGATCAAGGTGCTTTCCCTGATGAATTACAAGGGCGGTGTGCGTTTCTCCATGCTTTGTGGTGACCGTGCGCTGGAGAATTTTGAGGCGAAGACGGAGCAGATGCAGACGATCTCTAACCTGCTTTCTGCAAAACCGGAGAAGGCGGCGGAGGCGGTCAGCCATCTGAAAGAGGAGAGCGGGCGCAAGGACGGTGAGATTAACCGCCTCTGGCAGCGCATTCTCACCATGCAGGCAGACGTCTATCCGCAGGGTCAGAAAGCGCTGGCTGTATTTGAGCAGGGCATGACGCCAGTTCTGGTGCGTCAGTTTGCAAATCTGCTATTGGAACAGGAAAAAGGAGAGACCGTGCTGGTGTGCTCTGGCGATGACGCGTCAGGTTATAACTACACAGCCGGAAGCCTCGGCCGTGATATGCGTGCATTCGGAAAAGAATTAAACGCCCGTCTGCAGGGACGCGGCGGCGGGAGCGCCCAGATGGTGCAGGGAACATTCCGGGCGTCGCGGGAAGAAATTGAAAAAGTCTTTCAAGAGCTGGCGCGGATAGAAGCGTAGCTGTTTAGAAGGTTTGCGTGTTTACTGCGTGAAGTATGAGAAACGGTTTGACTTAGATTCATAAAACGGAAAAAAGCTTTCTGTGCAGCAGAGCCAATCTGCCATGCAGCCAGAAAGCTTTTTTATACAGTTTCTATCGCATCATTCAAACATTTTTTTATACAACGGCAACGTACATACCATGTACACCTCAGAAGAGAGCTTACTCTCCCTGATACATAAATTTAATCAGTCGGTCTAAGTCCTCTTTCTCATAAGCAACCAGCTCCAGCTCTTTGATATAGCCATTGGAAAAAATATTTGCCATCGACAGATACTGGGACAGCTTGGATTTCAGGTTGATGCGGTCGCCCTCCGGGGAAACCAGTTCGACGGTTCCTTTGCAGGAATCAATTACTTTAAAAAATGTGTTTACATCGGAAATATTCTGGATTTTCATATTTAGCCCTCCTTCATGGATTGGCACACAACCCTGTGTGCAGTTTATAATTTCGTCAATCTTTTAACAATGATAATTATAACAGACCTCTATAAAGGGCGCAATGCTCACATTTTCCAAAAAAATCCTTAAAAAAATATCCCTGTATGTCAAAAATACAGGGATGTCCAAGAAAAGATTGTCTATTAATTGTCAAAATCAATATGAAACGTGTCGTTATTTGCGGTAATATGAACATAGGAGAGATTGAAAGACTCATCCAGAATGTCTACCTTGTATTCAAATACGACGCCATTGTCTTTCTTGGAGAGAAACAGGTAGGTTCCATTTTCTTTTTCCTCCATCTGATCGCAGATGTCGTTGTAGATATCCTCGCCGTTTACCTCGCCCGGATAGCCGGAAGCTTTGATCTTGTCTTCGATTGCTTTGTAAAATTCTTCCATCGTTGTAACTCCTTTATTGGTATTAGTCAATCTTTTTATACTCATTGTATTGAATTTAAATGTGTTATAAGTATACAAAATCTGCACCGTTCTGGCAAGACAAAACAAGGATTACTTTTTACGTATGCGGGTATTAATAAAAGAGGGTTACTGTACACGCATACGTAAAAAGTAACGGAATTTGCCGTGGCTTCGCATTTCAATACGGCAAATTCCTGCTGCCACCACGTTTTCTTACGGCACTTTCGGTTCCAAAAGTGCCTACCCGTGAACAGAAACAAAAGAGGTTCTAAAATGAAAAATAGGTCTGCCTCATGCTTGATTTATAAAACGTGAAACCTTATAATAATACGGAAATACGGTTTTGAAGAGATGAACTCAATTCCGGCGGTATAGAAACAAACGAAGTAACTGTTCAGTAGGTCTGCGGATTTATTGCGCGTGACTGTGAAGGCACTGAACAGTTACCAAACGAAAATAGTGGGAGAAGAGAAATGTCCTATTTTCCGATTTTTATAGATATGACAGATCGGCAGGTGCTGGTTGTGGGAGCTGGAAGTGTGGCATCGAGGCGGGTCGGTGTGCTGGAAAAATTTGGCGCAGCAATCACGGTGATTGCACCGAATACTTCGGAAGAGATACGGAAGCTGGCGGATTCACGGAAAATCCGTCTGATTGAACAAACCTATGAGGAAGTTCGAGATACGATCTGGCAGGAAAAAAACTTTTTTATGGCGCTGGCAGCGACCGGGCAGACGGGGACGGATGCACGGATCAAGGAGGATGCGTCGAGCCATTCCGTCTGGTTTAATATGGCTTCCGATAAAAGTCAGTCAGAGTTTTATTTCCCAGCGATCGCCCAGGGCAGAGAACTGACAGCCGGATTGATTTCTGGCGGAGCGGATCCGGGATTAACGCATCGTGTGGCAAAAGAAGTACGCCGCGTGCTGGCGGAAGCAGAGGTAGAAGATACTTAATATATTTTATAGAGGAGATTAAAAATTGACAGATAAAAATAGGATCCGCGTAGGCAGCCGCGACAGTGCGCTGGCAGTTGTTCAGTCAAAGATGGCGATCGCAGCGATGCAGAATGTCTGTCCGGAGACAGGATTTGAATTGATCACGATGAAAACGACGGGAGACAAGGTGCTTGACCGTCCACTTGATGCGGTTGGCGGCAGGGGATTGTTTGTAAAAGAGCTGGATCAGGCGCTTTATGAAGGGCGGTGCGAGCTGACAGTTCATTCCTTAAAAGATATGCCGCTCTGTCCGCCGGAGGAGCTGCCGGTGCTGGCGCTTTTAGAGCGCGAAGATTGCCGCGATGTGCTGGTTCTGCGTGAAGGCTTATCCGAGCTTCCGGCACACCCGGTAATCGGAACTTCCAGCCGCCGCCGCGTCCTACAGGGGCAGAGATTATTCCCGGATGCAGAATTTAAGGGGATCCGAGGCAACCTGAACACGCGTTTGCGAAAGCTCGATTCTGGCGAATATGATGCGCTGATTCTGGCAGCGGCTGGGCTGATTCGTCTGGGATTTGCAGATCGCATCAGCCGTTATTTTTCTGTGGAGGAAATGATCCCGTCAGCAGGACAGGGTATTCTGGCAATCCAGGGACGGCGTGACCGGGAGATCCCTTTTGTGAAAATGGTTCACTCTGAGGAGTCTGCGGTTTTAACCAGGGCAGAACAGGGCTTTGTCGCCACGCTTGGAGGCGGATGTTCGTCGCCGACGGCAGCTTCGGCGGTGCTTGAAAATGGAAAAATCAAGCTGAGAGGTCTTTATTATAAGGAAGAAACGGGAGAAGTCCGTATTGGCTCCATTGAGGGGGAGGCAGAGAAAGCAGCGGAGCTTGGAAGAAAATTGGCGGAACAGTTATCGGGAAAGCCTGCGCTGTCTCCGCTGGGGAAAGTCTACCTTATCGGCTCGGGCCCTGGCGATGCAGGGCTTTTTACCCTGCGCGGCAGAGAACTTCTGGAGCAGGCGGATGCCGTCGTCTACGACGCTTTGGCAGGCGACGCGGTACTGGGCTGGATTCCGGAGCACACGCGGAAAATTGACGTTGGTAAACGGAGTGGACGCCATTCGAAGAAGCAGGAAGAAATCTTAGAAATTTTATTAGAGGAAGCGAAAAAGGGCGGAACGATCGTGCGCCTCAAGGGCGGGGATCCGTTCGTCTTTGGACGCGGCGGCGAAGAAGCTGAATTTTTAAAGAAACATCAGATCCCGTTTGAGGTGGTTCCGGGTATCAGCTCCAGCCTGGCAGTTCCGGCATATTTTGGCATCCCGGTGACGCACCGAGGATTGGCGGGATCGTTTCATGTGATTACCGGACATCGTATGGAGGGCATGCCGGCTCTGGATTTTGAGGCACTTGCTCGGGTCGGCGGCACCTTAATTTTTCTGATGAGTGTTGCGAATGCGCCGAGGATCTGTGAGGGGCTTCTGAATGCGGGAATGAAACCGGAGACGCCGGCGGCATTTCTGATGAACGGAACCCTTGCGTCCCAGAGAATGATCCGCGCAACCCTGCAGACACTTCCGGAAGAGGGTGTGCGTCAGGGCGTCAAGGCGCCTGCCATCCTTGTGATCGGGGAGGTCTGTGCGCTTGCTGATACGTGTGCATGGAGAGAAGAAAAGCCGTTGGCAGGAAAACGGATCGTGATTACCCGCCCGAAGGAGCTCAGCCAGAAGCTGGCGGAACATCTGCGCGATGCCGGAGCGGAGGTGCTGGAATTTCCAACGATTGAGTTAAAACCGGTCTGGAAAAAATCAGAAAAAGCGGATGCTGGCACAGCGGATAAAGAAAAACTGTATGAACTGGTTCGGAATCTGGAATCGTATCACTGGCTGGTGCTCACGAGTCCGGCAGGGGCGCAATATTTCTTTGAGCTTTTGAACCGGATGCAGAAAGATTTCAGGAGCCTCTCCCATCTGCGTTTTGCTGTGATCGGTGAGGGTACCGCGTCCGTCTGCCGGGAACACGGCATTTACCCAGATTATATTCCGGAGCGTTTTTATGCGGCAGATCTCGGAAAAGGGCTGGCAAAACAGGTGAAGCAGAACGAACGCGTATGCATCCTGCGCGCCAGACATGGTTCGCCGGAACTGACGCAGGCATTTGAAGCTGTCGGAATATCCTATATGGATGTGACACTTTACGATACGATCACGCCGGAGGAATCGCCGCTTGCAGAGCGCATCCGTGAACTCCTAAAAGAGGGCGCGATCGATGCGGCCACGTTTACGAGCGGATCGACGGTACAGGGATTCCTGGATATTTTACAGCCGGATAAGGAGACATTGAACGGATTTACAGCCGTCTGTATCGGAGAAAAGACAGAAAAAACCGCCAGCGCGGCGGGAATGAAAGCCGTACTGGCGGAGTCCGTCTCGGAAGAAGGGATTGAGCAGGCGCTCTATCATATGTAAACATATAAACAGACGTCTGTTCAGCAGGTTCATGAAGAAGTTTTCATATAGATTGTAAATGCCTGAACATACGGAACCGATAGAAGCGTGAGCGGATAAATCAGCATTTTAGCTGTTTTTCTGCTGTAACCGGGCTTTTATGTTGTCCAGCAGCAGTGCAGAAACCCGCAGACCGCCGTAGCCGCTTCCAAGATGGATATCTGGTTTGTTGGCACCGTGAAAATCGGAACCGCCGGTGGAGACCAGACCGAGACGCGAAGCTATTTCACGTAAATGAAGACTGTCGGATTGAGAGTGTGAGGAATAATAAATCTCGATGCCCATCATTCCGGCTTCTTTTAAATAGGAGAGAAGCTGCTCGGTCTTTTTCCAGCCAAGTTTATACTGGAGAGGATGTGCGAGCGCTGGTAAACCGCCAGCTACACGGATCAGGCGGATCGCTTCCTCCGGCTCAATCATCTGCTTCGGGCGGTAATATTTTTTTCCGTCCCCGAGGTATTTATCAAATGCCTGGCTGACCGAAGTGACACAGCCTTTTTCAAGCAGTGCGCGTGCAAAATGGGCACGGGTGATGACAGTGTGTTCATTTCCATGAATTAAATCTTCATATTTAATGGGAAATCCATCTGCCTGAAATAAAGCGAGAAGCTCTTCATTGCGCCGGTTGCGGATCTCGCGGACCTGCCGCAGTGCAGATAAAAGTTCCGGGCAGTGCGGGTTCAGGTAGAGCCCCAGAATATGGATTTCTTTTCCTTTATAAGGACTGGAAAATTCGGCACCGGGAATGACAGTCAGGGAGGTGTTCTCGGCTGCCTGCATGGCTTCCGCAACGCCGTCAACTGTATCATGATCCGTCAGCGCATAGGCGGTCAGACCGCATTGGAGCGCCAGCTTTGTCACTTCGGTGGGCGTGAGTGTTCCGTCCGAAGCAGTAGAATGAACGTGTAAATCAATTAACTGCATAGATGCAGACCTCCTTCTGCTGTAAGACTACCCGCATTAGATGGAAAAGTCAAGTATGCGGCAGATACCCGCTGCAGTTTGCCAGTGTGTAAACGGGAACAAAAATGATTGTTTACATCAGATATATTTGAAAGAAGAAGCGTTATACAAAAAACAGAGCGGCTGTGGAAATTTGTACCAGGAAACGGTTGTGGGGATCAAAAAAATTTATAAGTTAATTTAAGAATAATGTTATTTTCTTTTCCTGGAATTGTGCTATACTGTAGCAGGGATATTTTCAAATAAACACATATAATAAAATTTCATGGAAAAGACGGACAGGTGATGGAAAATGAGTGAGTACAACAGAAATTCTTCAGGAGGAAGGAATTTTGAACATAGAGGATTGGAGGGCGGAACGCTGAGTTCGTACAGCAGTACCGGGCATCGTTCGTCGTCCGGAACATCCAGCCATACAAAAAGTACAGTTGCGCACACAAGCACGGGACGCCGGGATACTGCGATGAACCGGGCGGCAGCCGGTCGGAGTGGGCATACTTCCGGGCGTTATAAAAAGAAGAGAAGAAACCGTCTGGATATTACACAGATCCTTTTGATCGTGATCGGTGTCCTGGCGGTTATCCTGATAGCGGCGATTGCCTCCCGCGGGTGCGGTGGGGGCAGCGCGGCAGGCGGGGCGACCGAATCGGATGCCGTACAGGAGAGTACCGTGGCAGATGGAGCGGTGACTGTCAACGGCGTCAATATTTACGGAATGACGCAGGAGGAGGCGCGCAAGGCGATCCTTGATTCATTTGACTGGAAGATGAAGGTCAAATACGAGGACAAAGAGGCCGACGTCACCAATCTGATGGCGGATAAAGTTGATCAGCTTCTCGAGGAGATCTATGCAAGTGATCTGAAACCGGGTGAGACATATGAAGTCAACACGGAAAATATGATCGAGGATGCCAAGGCAGAGGCAGCACTGATTGCCGGAAACTGGAACATGGCAGCCAAGAGCGGCGGTATCTCCGGTTACAATAAGGAAACGGGCAAGTTTGAGTTCAGCGAGGGCACCAAGGGACTTGTCATCGATCAGGACAAGCTGGCACAGGCGATGGTCGATGCGATTGACAAGAAAGAGTTTGATGCCGTTCTGACCGCAGAGACGAAGGAAGTCGCAGCGGATTCGTCGGTACAGGATAAGTACAAGACAATGTCCACCTACACAACCACGACGACCTCCAACAGCAACCGAAACGAGAATATCCGTCTGGCGGTCGCAGCGTTAAACGGATCGATTGTCAAACCAGGACAGGAATTTTCCTTTAACAATACGACCGGTGCGAGAACCGAAGAAAAAGGCTACAAGCCGGCAACCGCATACTTAAATGGCGAGGTTGTCCAGGAGCCAGGCGGCGGCGTCTGCCAGGTATCTTCGACCTTATATAACGCGGTTGTATTTGCGGGGCTTAAAAGTACGGAGCGCCACGCACACAGCTATGAGCCGTCCTACGTTACACCGGGCGAGGATGCGGCAGTCAGCTACGGCGGACCGGACTTCAAGTTCGTCAACAACTCGGAATATCCGCTGGCTATCAAGGCAAGCTTCAGCGCATCTGATCGAAAACTGACGATCGCACTGTATGGAGTTCCGATTCTGAAAGAGGGTGTCAAGATTCGTATGTCTTCTGAGAAGACAGGCGAGATTGATCCGCCGTCTGCGGTTTATACCGAGGATGGTTCCCTGCAGCCGGGTCAGGAAGTGCAGACAAAGGCAGCGACTCCGGGCAGCCGCTGGTCCACGGATCTGGTTACCTATGAGAATGATAAAGAAGTGAGTCGTGAATTTTTTCACAATAGCAGCTATCGTGGAAAGGCAGCGCAAATCAAACGTAACAGTTCCGCTACTGTAGCGACCAACGCAACGGAGACAACGGCGGCAGCAGAGAGCACCGCAGCTGAGACAAATGCAGCTAATGAGAGCACAGCGGCACATGAGACAACCACAGCGGCACCGTCCAGCCCTGACGGCGAGACAAATGCTCCGACCACGACAGCGGCGGCATCCAACGAAGGACCACAGGAGACAACTCCAGAGCCAGAGGAAACGAACCCAGTTGTGGAAGCAAATGGACCTGGAAGCAATTAAAATCAAGGCAAAACTAAGGTGAAATATAGAAAGTGCTGTAAGATAGATTGCAAAAATGAATGATAAAAGGGCATTCAAGCGGCATTTGAATGAAAAGCACCGCTGGATGGAGAGTCTTTCTTCATCTGGCGGCGCTTTTTTTCATATTTTATGGTTTTATCGACTATCTGAAAAAACAGTAGACAGCTTTTTTGTAATTGTTCGAAAAATAATACCGGATATAAATCAAATTTATTTGCATTTTGACGAGAATTTGTTATAATATTATCAGGTAAATTTCCAGGACAATCTATTTGGGGAGATTTATTACTGAATACATTCACTATCAATAGGAGGAATATTCATTATGGCAAGAAAGATGAAAACCATGGATGGAAACCACGCAGCAGCGCATGCTTCTTACGCATACACCGACGTGGCAGCTATCTATCCGATTACCCCTTCTTCTCCGATGGCTGAGGCTACCGATGAATGGGCAACAGACGGAAGAACCAATATTTTCGGCCACACAGTTCAGATTACAGAGATGCAGTCTGAGGCAGGTGCAGCAGGTGCAGTACACGGATCTCTGGCAGCAGGTGCGCTGACAACCACGTACACCGCTTCCCAGGGTCTGCTTCTGATGATCCCGAACTTATACAAAATTGCAGGTGAGCAGCTCCCGGGCGTATTTAATGTTTCTGCTCGTGCACTGGCCAGCCATGCGTTATCCATCTTTGGTGACCATTCTGATATTTATGCGTGCCGTCAGACAGGCTGCGCGATGCTGTGTGAATCCAGCGTACAGGAAGTTATGGATTTAACCCCGGTTGCACATCTGGCATCCATCAAGGGCAAGATTCCATTCATTAACTTCTTTGATGGTTTCCGTACATCCCATGAGATTCAGAAGATCGAGACCTGGGATTATGAAGATCTGAAAGATATGGCAGATATGGATGCAATCGATGCATTCCGTAAGAATGCACTGAACCCGAACCACCCGTGTCAGCGCGGTTCTGCTCAGAACCCGGATATCTTCTTCCAGGTAAGAGAGGCTTGCAACCCGTACTACGATGCACTTCCGGCGATTGTTCAGGAATACATGGACAAGGTCAATGAGAAGATTGGCACAGACTACAAGCTGTTCAACTACTATGGCGCTCCGGATGCAGAGCACGTTATCATCGCAATGGGTTCTGTCAACGATACCATCGAGGAGACGATCGATTACCTCGTAGCAGCTGGAAAGAAAGTCGGCGTTGTAAAGGTTCGCCTGTACCGTCCGTTCGTAGCCAGCGCACTGGTAGACGCTATTCCGGATACAGTTAAGCAGATTTCCGTATTAGACCGCACCAAAGAGCCAGGTTCCCTTGGCGAGCCGCTTTACCTTGATGTAGTAGCAGCATTAAAGGGTACAAAATTCGATCAGACTCCGATCTTCACAGGTCGTTACGGACTTGGTTCCAAGGATACCACACCGGCTCAGATCGTAGCTGTATATGAGAACACAACCAAGAAACAGTTCACCATCGGTATCGTAGATGATGTTACCAACCTTTCCCTGGAGCTTGGCGCACCGCTTGTTACCACTCCGGAAGGAACTGTAAACTGTAAGTTCTGGGGTCTTGGTGCCGACGGTACTGTAGGTGCAAACAAGAACTCCATCAAGATCATCGGCGATAATACCGATATGTACGCACAGGCTTACTTCGATTATGACTCCAAGAAATCTGGTGGTGTTACAATGTCCCACCTTCGTTTCGGTCATAAACCGATCAAATCCACCTACCTGATCCACAAGGCAAACTTTGTTGCCTGTCACAACCCGGCTTACATCCGTAAGTACAACATGGTTCAGGAACTGGTTGACGGCGGTACATTCCTGTTAAACTGCCCGTGGAACATGGAAGAGCTGGAGCAGCACTTACCGGGACAGGTTAAGAAGTTCATCGCTGACCACAAGATTAAATTCTACACCATCGACGGTGTTAAACTGGGTATCGAGACCGGTATGGGTCCGACCCGTATCAATACCATCCTTCAGTCCGCATTCTTCAAGCTGGCAAATATTATTCCGGAGGAGAGAGCGATCGAACTGATGAAGGCTGCTGCAAAGGCAACCTACGGTCGTAAGGGCGAAGATGTTGTTAAGAAAAACTGGGCTGCTATCGATGCAGGCGCTCAGAACGTTGTAGAGATTCAGGTTCCGGAAAGCTGGAAGAACGGCGAGGACGAGGGACTTGAGATGACTCACGCAACCGAGGGAAGAGCAGACGTTGTTAAGTTTGTCAACACCGTTCAGGCTGCTGTCAATGCTCAGGAGGGTAACAACCTGCCGGTATCTGCATTTACCGATTATGTAGATGGTACAACTCCGTCTGGTTCCGCTGCATACGAGAAACGTGGTATCGCAGTCAATGTACCGGTTTGGAATCCGGACAACTGTATCCAGTGTAACTTCTGTTCTTATGTGTGCCCGCACGCAGTTATCCGCCCGATCGCGATGACCGAGGAAGAGGCTGCTGCCGCTCCGGAAGGAACAAAGACACTGCCGCTTACAGGTATGCCGCAGTACAAGTTCGTGATGACTATTTCTTCCTTGGATTGTACCGGATGTGGTTCCTGTGCAAATGTCTGCCCGGGCAAGAAGGGTGAGAAAGCACTTACGATGGTAAGTCTTGACAAGAATCTGGAGGCTCAGAAGGGTTATGACTACGGTCAGACACTTCCGATCAAACAGGATGTCATTGATAAATATAAAGAGACAACCGTTAAGGGAAGCCAGTTCAAACAGCCGTTACTTGAGTTCTCCGGCGCTTGTGCAGGATGCGGCGAGACTCCGTACGCAAAACTGATTACTCAGCTGTTCGGCGATCGTATGTACATTGCCAACGCAACCGGATGCTCTTCTATCTGGGGCAACTCTTCACCGTCCACACCTTACACCATGAACAAGGCTGGCAAGGGTCCGGCTTGGGACAACTCCCTGTTCGAGGACAACGCAGAGTTCGGTTATGGTATGCTTCTGGCTCAGAACGCAATCCGTGACGGCTTAAAGGGTAAGGTTGAGGCTGTGATGGCGGCAGAACAGGCGACCGATGAAGTGAAAGCAGCTTGCAAAGAGTGGCTGGATACTTACGGAATCGGTGCATTGAACGGCGCAGCTACCGACAAGCTGGTAGAGGCTCTGGACGGCATCGACTGCCCGAACTGCAAGGATATTGTGAAGAACAAAGACTTCCTCGCTAAAAAATCCCAGTGGGTATTCGGTGGCGACGGTTGGGCTTACGATATCGGTTTCGGCGGTGTTGACCACGTACTTGCTTCCGGCAAGGATATCAACATCATGGTATACGATACCGAGGTTTACTCCAACACAGGCGGACAGTCCTCCAAGGCGACTCCGACCGGTGCAGTTGCACAGTTCGCAGCAGGCGGTAAAGATGTGAAGAAGAAAGATCTTGCTTCCATCGCTATGAGCTACGGCTATGTATATGTTGCCCAGATTTCCATGGGTGCTGACTATGCTCAGACAGTTAAGGCGATCGCTGAGGCAGAGGCATATCCGGGTCCGTCCTTAGTCATTGCTTATGCTCCGTGTATCAACCACGGTATCAAGAAAGGTATGGACAAGGCTCAGACCGAGGAGAAACTGGCGGTAGAGTGCGGTTACTGGCACAACTTCCGTTACAATCCGGCTGCAGAGGACAAGAAGTTCACTCTGGACAGCAAGGCACCGACAGGTGACTACCAGGCATTCTTAAAGGGTGAGGTTCGTTACGCATCTCTGGCTCTGAAGAATCCGGATAGAGCCGGCGCGCTGGATGCAAAGAACGAGGAAGAGGCAAAGGCTAGATATCAGTACCTGAACAAGCTCGTTACTCTGTATACAAACAACTAATGAATCACTGATTCATGAATATATGACATACGATATATAAAACGTATGACTGCAGAAGCTCCGTCGAAAGATGGAGCTTTTGTTGTGTAATAGGAAATTCCTTGGAATTCCCTATTACACAACAAGCCACATTCTTTTTTTAAGGGGGAAAATCGTATAATAGAGTGTTTTTGTGGTATCCTGTATATGAAAAGGATCTGAAAATTATATGCTTCAATAAAACAGGAAAATAAAAAATATTTCAGGCAATGTTGAGAGAGATAATTCGATATAGCATTTAGAAAGCGGGGAAATCAGGATGGCACAGGGCAAAGATTTTTATATTCCATTTCAGGATGGGAGCGGCAGAATCCATGGCATCTGCTGGGAGCCGGAGGAAACACCGTGGGCGGTCATTCAGGTGGCGCACGGTATGATCGAGCACATTGGCAGATACGAAGAATTTGCACAGGCGATGAACCGGGCGGGGATTGCGGTCATCGGGCACGATCATCCGGGACATGGACGGACAGCAAAACCAGGGGAATTGGGCGAGTTCGCGGAGAAAAATGGTGTCCGCCGCGTGAACGGTGCGATGGCGCAGGTGGCACGTTTTGCGAAACACAAGTTTCAGGGCATTCCGCATATTCTTCTGGGGCACAGCATGGGTTCGTTTTTTGGACGCCGTTTTATCACGCATTATGGAGAATGGCTGGACGGCGCAATTTTCATGGGAACCGGAAGCCAGCCGGAACCACTTTTGTGGCTGGGCGGAACCGTCGTGGCAGCGGCAGCGTGGCTGGAAGGAAGAAATGGACGAAATGAGCGGCTGCACCAGCTGGTTCTTGGAAGCTATAACCGCTATTTTGAAAAAGGAAAAACGGAACATCAATGGCTGTCGCGCGTGACGGAGGAGGATGAAAAATACGAGGCGGATCCATACTGCCAGTTTTTATTTACCGATGGGGCATTCGTCGATTTTTTCCAGGTCATGCTGGATTTGAAGCGGAAGAGAGGCTTTGATGGAATTCCGAAAAATCTGCCGATTCTGCTGATATCGGGAGAGGAGGACCCGGTCGGAGAAGGCGGACGCGGTGTGCGGCGCGCGATGGAAGATCTGCAAGAAACCGGATGTACCAATGTGGCGATGCAACTTTATCCGGGGGCAAGGCATGAACTGTTTCATGAGATCAACCGAGAAGAGGTATTTGGTGATATTGTGGACTGGGTAAGCAAATTATAAGTAATACTTATAACTTACTTAATGAAAAATAATATACAAATGAAAAAACAATCTTTACAGTTCATATGCTTTTTTTTATAATTGAGAATGTTTTGGAAACTGTGTAAAAAGGTAGTTTTAAATTGGGTACAGGGAGAGAAAATCTATGGAAAATGAAAAGAAATTTACGGGACCTGCCTATGAGTTTGAGGCGAAGATGCCGTTAAAACAGGCGATTCCGCTGGGACTGCAGCACGTGCTTGCGATGTTTGTCGGTAACCTGACACCGCTTCTGATCATCACAGGCGCCTGTGGTATCACGGGCGGAAACGATCTGGCACAGCTGCAGATCGAGCTTCTGCAGAATGCGATGTTGGTGGCGGGACTGATCACGCTGCTGCAGTTATTTTCGGTTGGTCCGGTCGGCGGCAAGGTTCCGATTATCATGGGAACCAGCTCTGGTTTCATCGGTGTATTCAACAGCGTGGCGGCTACGATGGGCGGCGGTATTTTAGCGTACGGCGCCATTATGGGTGCTTCGATCATCGGAGGTCTGTTCGAGAGTGTGCTTGGATGCTTCTTAAAGCCGCTTCGCCGATTTTTCCCATCGGTCGTAACAGGTACGGTCGTTCTTTCGATTGGTCTGTCATTGATCGGGGTCGGCGTCAATTCCTTCGGAGGCGGCAGCTCGGCGCAGGACTTTGGTTCCATGGAAAATATGCTGCTTGCTATTTTTGTCCTGATTGTGATTCTGGCAGTGAAGCACGGAACGAAGGGATATTTAAGTTCTTCCTCGATTCTGGTCGGAATTATTGCCGGTTATGCTGTAGCATTCATCATGGGTTTGGTGCTTCCTCACACGGGCATTGCAGCGGACGGAACCGAATATACCAAAGCATGGGTATTAAACTGGGATAAGGTAGCACAGGCGAGCTGGATCAGCATTCCGCCGATCGTCCCGGTTAAAATTGTCTTTGATATGCGCGCAATTTTGCCGGTTCTTATCATGTTTATTGTAACCGCTGTTGAGACGGTCGGAGATATTTCCGGTGTCGTTGAGGGCGGTATGGACCGTGAGGCGACCGATAAAGAGCTTTCCGGCGGCGTTATCTGCGATGGACTTGGTTCCAGTATTGCAGCGCTGTTCGGTGTTCTTCCGAACACTTCGTTCAGCCAGAACGTAGGTCTGGTTACGATGACAAAGGTAGTCAACCGCATGGCACTTGCAACCGGCGCGGTATTCCTGATTCTGTGCGGTCTGATTCCGAAGCTGGGTGCGATCGTTTCGATCATGCCGCAGTCGGTACTGGGAGGCGCAGCGGTTATGATGTTCTCTTCGATCGTAGTTAGCGGTATTCAGCTTATCACGAAAGAGAAGATGACTTCACGCAACCTGACCATCGTCTCTGTTGCACTGGGTGTTGGTTACGGCATGGGTGCACATGCAACCATCCTTTCCAAGATGCCGGAAGCAATTCAGCTTGTATTCGGCGGATCTGGTATCGTTCCGGCAGCTTTCATGGCGATTATCCTGAATGTGCTGCTGCCGAAGGATGAGGCGTAAGAAATAGGAAGATTAGAAAAAGGTCATAGGTACATAAAAATATAAGATCCATCTATAAAATATGGAATGTATGGCTGAAAGTGATACGTAGATTGATAAAAAGGGACTGGCATCATGCTGCATGTATGATGTCAGTCCTTATAGTTTTATTCAATTGTTACCAGATTCTCCAGGCGTTTGAGCTCCTCCGGCGTGTCTACATCCATCAATTCCTCCGGCGCTTCGGAAGTCACATACTGGACAACGTCCGGATGCTGGCGGAGAACATGGCTTCCGCCAGCTTTTTCCGGCAGATGGAGCAGTTCGTCAAAATATGCCCGGTCGAAGAGAATCGGGCTTCCGACGGTGGTTGAGACGGAAGGTTCGGGAGAAGCCGTCATTTGGACGCTGCAGAGCTGTACGATCGGTGATTTTTCTGCAATTCCTGAATTCTGAGGCAATTTTGATTCCAAAATAGAAAAATCAGAATCTGGGAAAACAGATTTTGAGTGACCTGGTGATATTCTGCATTCGAGATAGCGCCGGCATATCCGTTCCAGTGTCCGTGGACGCAGAAGCGGCTGATCGCCGAGTGCAAAGAGACAGCCTGATAAATCCGGGTGCCTTTTTAACATGTGTGTAAGTCCCAGGCAGAGCGCCTCGTTTCGATTGGGAAGTGTATGAATCAGCACCGGAATCCCCAGGGACTGACAGTAATCGTGAACCTCCCGGGAGCGCGTCACAACGAGATGATCGGCAAAGAGCGGAACAGAACCGGTCACATCCAGAACCGAGTGGATGAGCGGAGTACCGTGGAACGAAGCCATGAGCTTGTTTGAGCCGAAACGTTTTCCAAGACCGGAGGCCATGATGATGCAGGCGATCCGGACATCGTTTGAATTTTGCAAACAAGTGAAAGAGGGCGTTTGTGTTCCAGAAGAGAAAAAAACAGATTTCCGTCTGCAAAAAAATTCTTCATATAATTGTTGCCCACTCTCCGTACATGCATCCCGATATGCCTCATACTTAGCTAGAAACTCCCTCGCCTCCGCCGTCATCTGGCTGCCTCCGCCGCCTTTTCCGCCGGTGGTGCGGACGGTCAGTGGAAATCCAAGCGTGGCTTCGGCGGAGCGGATAATCCGAAGTGCTTTTGTATACGCCATATTCATGGACAGAGCGGCGGAGCGGAGCGAGCCGGTTTCATCGATGGCATGAAGAAGCTGACGAGGACCTTCGCCAAAGAAACGATGGTTTTCGTCGTTGCAGAGGTAGGTACGGATGGATGGTTTCATAGTTTTGTCAAATTCTCCTAATCTTTTCTGGAAAAAGGGGCCTCGTTGTATTTTAAAAATAACAACGGAATTATACCATGTTTTATGCTATAATAAAAGATGGATAATTTTGTTATTTAAGAAATAGATGAAAAAGAGGAAAAACCTATGATGACGATTCGAGAATATAAACGGGTAGAAAGCCTGGAGGAAGCCTGGGAGCTGAATCAGAAAAAAGCGAACCGGGTGATAGGCGGTATGATCTGGCTGAAGATGAGCCGGGGCAATGTAGGAACCGCGATTGATATTTCAGGGCTGGGGCTGGATCAGATAGAGGAGACAGAGGATGCGTTTGAGATTGGCGCGATGGTTACCCTGCGCCAGCTGGAAGAACATCCGGGATTGGCGGCATACACAGACGGTGCCATGCGCGAGTCGGTGCGCCATATCGTCGGCGTGCAGCTTCGGAACCTGGCGACAGTCGGAGGCAGTATCTATGGCAGATTTGGATTTTCAGATGTCCTGACGATGTTCCTGGCGATGGACACCGAAGTGGAACTTTACAAAGCTGGACGGATGCCGTTGGTGGAATTTGCAAAACAGATCGGCGGTCGGGACATTTTAGTCAAATTAATTGTCCATAAAGACAAAGCCGTATATCACTACCAGTCTGTGCGGAATACGCAGACTGATTTTCCAGTGCTGACCTGTGCGGCGGCGAAACGGGCGGATGGAGCATATCGTTTTAGCATCGGTGCGCGTCCGGGGCGTGCTGTGTTGTTCGAGGCATCAGCGGAGACAATACAGGCGCTTATAGAGGAAAAGCAAAAGGCTGAAACAAAAGCAGATGCGGATGCCGATACCAGAGAAAATCAGGACAAGGCGCAGACCGGGAAGAAAGCAGCCTGTCTTGCAAAGTGGATCCGTGATCAGGTTCAGACGTCTTCAAATATGCGCGGCAGCGCTGAATACCGGAAACATTTAACCGGTGTTCTGATAAAGCGGGCGGTGCGTGTGCTGGAAGAGTGCTAAACGAAATAGGACAATAAAATGATCGTATAATAGTATGAATATTAGGAGATTCACATATGATGCAGATAACGATTACTCTAAATGGAACGAAGATTTCTCCGGAGATTGAGCCGGATACGCTTCTGATTGATCTGGTACGCAGTCAGGGCTGTTACAGTGTCAAGCGCGGCTGCGAGACGGCAAACTGCGGACTCTGTACCGTATTTCTGGATGAAAAACCAGTGCTTTCCTGTTCCGTGCTGGCGGCGCGGGCGGACGGTCACAGCGTGACGACGCTGGAAGGACTCCAGGAGGAGGCAAAAGAATTTGGCGCATTCATTGCCGATCAGGGAGCCGAACAGTGCGGCTTCTGTAATCCGGGCTTTATCATGAATGCGCTGGCGCTGTTCCGGGAAAAAGAGTTCCCGGAGGAGGATGAAATCCGCGAATATCTGGCAGGAAACCTGTGCCGCTGTTCCGGTTATGAAGGACAGCTTCGCGGCATTCTGGCATTTTTAGACTGGAAGAGAGAAAAACAGAAGGAGGCGGCAGAATGAGAGTAGTCAATACTTCTGTACGAAAAAAAGATGCGATGCAGCTGGTAACCGGACAGCCGGTTTACGTGGATGATCTGGCGCCGCAGGACTGCCTGATCGTCAAACTTCTGCGTTCCCCGTATGCGAATGCGATGGTAAAAACGATCAACACCGCGATCGCAATGAAAGTTCCGGGCATCGAGGCAATTTATACCTGGGAGGATGTGCCGCAGGATGCAAAGCGCTACACACAGGCGGGGCAGACATACCCGGAGGCGAGCCCGTATGACCGTCTCCTGATCGACCGCCATGTCCGTTTTCAGGGCGATATTGTGGCGATTGTAGCAGGAAAAGATGAAAAATGTGTCGATAAAGCACTCCGCCTGATCAAGGTACAGTACGAAGTCTTAGAGCCGGTTCTGGATTTCCATACGTCAAAGGACAACCCGATCCTGGTTCACCCAGAGGACAACTGGGAGAGTCTTGCTCCGGTCGGCGCAGACAACAAGCGCAACCTCTGCGCGCACGATGAGTGCGGCAACGGGGATGTCGAGGCGGTTTTAAAGGACTGCGACATCGTGATTGACCATGTATACCACACAAAGCCGTGCCAGCAGACGATGATGGAGACATTCCGTACCTATTGTTCGATCGATACCTACGGAAGATTAAATATTTTAAGTTCCACGCAGATCGTGTTCCACTGTCGCAGAATCGTGGCAAATGCGCTTCATATCCCGAAGTCGATGGTGCGCGTGAGCAAGCCGAGAATCGGCGGGGGTTTTGGTGCGAAGCAGACGGCGGTCTGTGAAGTGTATCCGGCATTCGTTACCTGGATGACGAAAAAACCGTCGAAGCTGATTTATAGCCGGATGGAGACACAGACGGCGTCTTCGCCGCGCCATGAGATGGAGATGCATGTACGTCTGGGCGCGATGAAGGACGGCACGATCCGCGGCATCGATCTTTACACATTGTCCAATACCGGTGCTTACGGCGAGCATGGACCGACAACCGTTGGACTGTCAGGACACAAATCGATCCCGTTGTATGGAAGTGTTGAAGCATTCCGCTTTATCAGCGATGTTGTCTATACGAATATCATGTCGGCAGGCGCGTACCGTGGCTATGGTGCGACACAGGGACTTTTCGCGATCGAGTCGGCGGTCAATGAGCTGGCAGACCAGATTCAGATGGACCGCTTTGAGATCCGCCTGAAAAACATGGTTAAAGAGGGCGATCTGATGCCAGCATATTATAATCAGGTTAATACAAGCTGCGCACTCGACCGTTGTGTAAAAAAAGTGCGTGAGATGATCGGCTGGGAAGACAAATATCCGGTGCGTGACATGGGCAATGGCAAGGTCCGCAGCGTCGGCATGGGTATGGCGATGCAGGGATCGGCAATCACGGCGATGGATGTCGGAAGTGCCCGTCTCAAAGTCAACGACGAAGGGTTCTATACATTGTCGCTCGGAGCGGCAGATATGGGAACCGGCTGTGACACGATTCTGGCGCAGATTGCGGCGGAAGTGCTGGAATGCCCAATTGACGCAATCACGGTGCTGGGCGCGGACACGGATTCATCCCCGTATGACTCAGGTTCTTATGCATCGAGTACGACTTATCTGACCGGAAAAGCGACCGAACGGTGTGCGCTGCGCCTGCGCGAGCAGATCTGTAAACTGGGGGCAGAGCTTCTGGGCGTCCCGGCGGATGCAGTGGAATTTGACGGAAAAGAGGTATTCACAACCGAAAAAGCCGGGGATGAGACGAAGAAGATCGCTCTGGCTGATATCGCAACGGCGTCCATGTACGGGCATGAAATTCCGCTGGAGGTAACCGAGTCGAGAACCGCCCACATTTCCCCGCCTCCGTTTATGGCAGGTGCGGTTGAGCTTGAGATTGATATGGAGACAGGCGAAACCAGCGTTATTAATTATGCGGCAGCGGTAGACTGCGGTACACCGATCAATCCGAATCTGTCCCGCCTGCAGGTTGAGGGCGGTCTGATGCAGGGAATCGGCATGGCGCTGACGGAAAATATTACCCGTAATGCACAGGGTGGTGTGCGTGAAAATTCCCTGATGCAGTATAAGATTCCGACCCGGATTGACTATGGACATTTAAACGTTGAGTTTGAGAGCAGTTATGAGCCATCTGGTCCGTTCGGAGCAAAGTCGATCGGCGAGATTGTTATCAATACGCCGCTTCCGGCGATTGCTGATGCGGTGTACAATGCAGTCGGAAAACGATTCTATGAGCTTCCGATCACGCCGGAGCAGATTGCACGCGCGGCGGCAGAGAAGCTGGGAGAAGATTTTATTTAAAGAGATAGATTAAAAACAAAAAGCTGCAGCAGAATGTTATATGTTAGCATTTTGCTGCAGCGTTTTGTTTTTGTGTGCGCACAATGTCAATTAATTAGTGTCATAGTTCTAAGCTGTTTTGGCTTGCATTCTGCCGCAGGTCTATATATAATGAAAGAGTGAATATCTATTTTAGGTCTGGTAAATCTGATTTCATGATTCAAATCTATTTATTTTAATTTCAAATCAAATTCAAGTAGAATCTCTTTTATCTCAGTTGAGAAGACCCCACCTCTTTTGGGTGATATCAATTTCAGAGAAGATAAGATTGTTATAATATATTTTTAATTCTAAAAATTCAAAATATCATTAAAAGTATCCAAATTTTAAGCCTGTATGATATGAAAAATACAAGGCAAGATAAAAAATCAATAATAGGGGGAAATATATGTTCAGTAAAATAAACAGTTTCAGCACCCGCGGCATCGATGGCTACCGGATCACGGTGGAGGTTGATGTGAGCAACGGATTGCCGAGTTTTGTCATGGTGGGCTACCTGGCGGAGGAGGTGCGGGAGGCGCAGGAGCGCGTTCGGACCGCACTTCGGAATGCGGGGTTTTGCCTGCCGCCGAAGCGGATCACGGTCAATTTATCGCCAGCTGGGGTGCGGAAAGAGGGAACGGGGTGTGATCTGGCGATCGCGGCAGGAATTTTGAGGTGCTTGTGGGAACAGGGTGAAAAGGCAAAAATAAGAAAGACGGATGAAACCTGCCCGGAAATGGATGGGATGGAAGATGAGGAGAATAATTCTGCACCGGATTGGGACCAATGGGCGTTTATCGGTGAACTGGGTTTGGACGGCAGCATCAAGCCGTTGACCGGTGTTCTTTCGATGGTCTATGAAGCGCGCCGCTGCGGAATGAAACGGGTTTTTCTATCCGAAGAGAATGTACAGGAGGGACGGGCTGTGGATGGAATCGAGATCGTCGGAGTCCGGGATGTGAAAGCGCTGACGGCTTGCCTGCAGCATCCGGAACAGATTCACGGACAATGGTTCACACCAGATCTGTTTCAGGCGGGACAGGAAGAATTTGACGTCGATTTTGATGAGATCGTCGGACTTCCGCTGGTGCGGCAGGCAACCGAGGCGGCAGCAGCGGGGCGTCACAACATTCTCTATATCGGACCGGCTGGAACGGGAAAAACGATGGCAGCTCGGCGTATTCCGACAATTTTGCCGCCGCTTACGCTGGAGGAAAGCATTGAAGTTTCGAAGATATACAGTATCTGCGGTCTCCTGAAGCCAGACACACCGCTGGTTTTGCAGCGTCCGTTCCGCAGCCCGCATCACAGCACGACCGCCCAGGCGATGGCAGGCGGAGGACGAAATCCGAAGCCCGGGGAGATCTCACTCGCCAGTTATGGAACCCTCTTTTTAGACGAGTTAACGGAGTTTCAGCCGAAAATCTTGGATCTGCTGCGTCAGCCGATGGAGGAAGGAAGCATCACGGTTTCCCGTCTCAACCAGACGGTTGTATTTCCGGCAAAAACGATGATTGCGGCGGCGATGAATCCCTGCAAATGCGGTTTTTTCCCAGATTTGGGAAAATGTCGTTGTACTCCAACCCAGATCCGCCGGTATCTGAACCGCGTTTCGGGACCATTTTTGGATCGGATCGATATTGGGGTGGAAGTACCGCGGCAGGATTTGGGGATGATGGCTGCAGAGAAGAGTATAGATGAGGGGAGTTTTCCACAGACAGAGCAGAGGAATTCCTCCGCTGTCATGCGAGCCCGCGTCATGGAGGCGCGCGCTCGACAGGAAAAGAGGTTTGCAGACGAATCTATCTCCTACAACAGCCAGATGACCCGCCGCCAGATCGAAGAGTATTGTCGTCTATCCGGGGAAGATGCGGTATTTTTGGAAAAGGTCGAACGGCAGCAGGGAATCAGTGCCAGGGGACACGGAAAGATTTTAAAAGTAGCGCGCACACTTGCCGATCTGGATGGACAGGCGGAGATCGGGCGGACGCAGTTGGCGGAGGCGATTGGATTCCGGAGTTTTGAAAAAAAATATTGGGGGAGTCTCTGAAAAGAAGCATGTCTAAAAGATTGAAAGAATAAAAAGTTTAACAAGGGTTGTAATTGTTATATCAGATGTGAGATGACTCCCACCTTTTCAGGTGGCGAGAAGCAAATTAGTATCAGTGGTGGGCGCCAATCCCCCATCTGATATAGCCTCCGGCAGGATTGCTTAAGATGCGCAAAAGAAGTATGTCATGCTTTGCATGACGCGCATCTCGCAGCAAGAATGCCGAGGCATTCTTGAAGGTAAAAGGCAGCCGATCTGACATATATAGGGGGAAAGATATGGAAATAGGAAAAGAAGAGAGCAATGTACAGAATGCTCAGCTTTCTATGCAGGAACTATATGGAAAAACACAGGAACCGCCGCATAAAAAAATGCTTCTGACAGAAAATATGCAGTATTCCGACCGTGAGCGCATCCATGCCTACTGGTTATCGAGAGTGGATGGAATCGGCGCGGTGACGGCGGCTAAATTATATGAATCCTGCGGCAGTTTTGAGGGAATCTATGAGCGGGTTTTATATAATAGGAAGAAACTGGATCCGTTTATATGTTCCTTTCTCGGAAAGGCTGTGAAAAAGGGGCTGGAGGAAGCAGTTCCGCTCTTCAAACAGCGCGTGGAAGAATACGATAAGCTGGAGGAACAGGGGGTACGTTTCATTCTGTGCGGTGAGGCGGCATATCCGAAGCGCCTGATGCATATCTATGATAAACCGATGTGGCTGTTTGTGCGTGGAATGCTTCCAGAAGATGCGAAACCATCCGCGGCAGTCATCGGGGCGCGCAGCTGTACGCCGTATGGACGACAGGAGGCAGAGTATTTCGGCCGGATTCTGGCAGAAAATGGCGTGCAGGTAGTGAGCGGCATGGCGTTGGGGATCGATCAGGCGGGGCATAAGGGCGCGATGGATGGCGGTGGACTGACGTATGCCGTGATGGGCTGTGGGATTGACACCTGTTATCCGCCATCCGGCATCCGGCTGCATGCGCGCATCCGTGAACAAGGCGGCATATTGTCAGAATATGGACCGGGTGTACCGCCGACGGCATCCCATTTTCCAATCCGGAACCGGATCATCAGCGGACTTTCCGACCTGGTGCTGGTCGTGGAAGCACGAAAAAGAAGCGGCTCCCTGATTACGGCGGATCTGGCGCTGGAACAGGGAAAAGAGGTATTTGCGCTGCCGGGACGGCGCATCGATCCGCTCAGTGAGGGCTGCAACCGGCTGATTGCACAGGGGGCGGGGATCGTGACGAAACCGGAGGATGTGTTGGATTTCTTCCATATAAAATGTAAAAATTCTTGTAAAAAAACAATAAAATCAGTAAATGCACTTGCCAAGTCGGAAAAAATGGTGTATAGTTGCCTAGATTCACAACCGAAACATCTGGAAGCGGTCATGAAAAGCTGTGGGTTGACAGCAGGGGAATGCATGACTGCGCTTTTAAATCTGGAAATGCAGGGAGTGATCCTGCAGCCAATGAATCAATATTACGTTAGGAAGATTGTATAGAGGTCTGTTATGGCAAAAAATCTGGTTATTGTAGAGTCTCCGGCGAAAGTCAAGACAATTAAAAAATTTTTGGGTTCCAACTATGAGGTGGACGCCTCCGGCGGTCATGTGCGCGACCTCCCTAAGAGTACGCTGGGAGTGGATGTGGAGCACGGATATGAGCCGAAGTATATCACCATCCGAGGAAAGGGCGATGTGCTGGCGCGTCTGCGGAAAGAGGTCAAAAAAGCGGATAAGATCTATCTCGCAACTGACCCGGACCGCGAGGGAGAGGCGATCTCCTGGCACCTGATGAAAGCATTAAAGCTGGATGAACAGAAAGATAAAAAGGTTTACCGTATCAGTTTCAATGAGATTACAAAAAACGCCGTCAAGGCATCTTTAAAAGAGCCGCGTGCCATCGATGAAAATCTGGTGGATGCACAGCAGGCGAGACGTATGCTCGACCGTATGGTGGGTTACCTCATCAGCCCGCTTCTCTGGGCGAAGGTCAAGAGAGGACTCAGCGCCGGTCGTGTGCAGTCGGTCGCGCTGCGTATGATCTGCGACCGTGAGGAAGAGATCAATGCGTTTATACCGGAAGAATACTGGACGCTGGATGCACAGCTCCACGTACATGGCTCCAGAAAGAAGCTGACCGCCCATTATTACGGCGATAAGGACGGCAGGAAGGCAATTCACAGCAAAGAGGAAGTGGAGGCGCTTATGAAGCGTCTGGAGGGCTGTGAGTACGAAGTGCGCGATGTGAAGCTGGGCGAGCGCGTGAAGAAGGCGCCGATCCCGTTTACGACCAGTACGCTGCAGCAGGAGGCATCCAAGACGCTGAATTTCTCAACGCAGAAGACGATGCGCCTTGCCCAGCAGCTCTATGAGGGCGTGGATATCAAGGGACGCGGCACAATCGGTCTGATCACCTACCTGCGTACCGATTCCACCCGCATCGCGGCAGAGGCAGATGCGGCGGCGAGAAGCTATATCGGCGACCAGTTTGGGGCAAGTTACGTGTCCGAGGCGCCGGCGGCGGCAAAATCAGACGCCAAGATCCAGGACGCACACGAGGCGATCCGTCCGACCGACATTACACTGACGCCGGTACAGGTAAAAGAACAGCTTTCCAGAGACCAGTTCCGTCTGTACCAGCTTATCTGGAAGCGCTTCACGGCGAGCCGGATGCGCCCGGCGGTTTACGAGACAACCTCCGTCAAGGTAGCAGCCGGAGAGGAGCTTTTTACCCTGTCGGCGTCCAAAATCAAATTTGATGGCTTCATGTCCGTCTATTCACAGGACGAGGATAAGGAGACCGACGGCGTTCTGAACGAGTCGCTGGAAGCAGGCATGAAGCTGGATTTAAACCAGTTAGAACCGGCACAGCATTTTACACAGCCACCGGCACATTATACAGAGGCGTCGCTCGTCAAGGCGCTGGAAGAGCAGGGCATCGGACGGCCAAGTACCTATGCACCGACCATCACGACAATCATCGCGCGCCGCTATGTAGCGAAGGAAAATAAGAACCTCTATGTGACAGAGCTTGGCGAGGTAGTCAACCGGATGATGAAGAAGGCGTTCCCATCCATCGTCGATTTGCAGTTTACGGCAAATATGGAGTACCTGCTCGACAGCATCGGGGACGGCACGATCGGCTGGAAGACTGTTATCGAAAACTTTTATCCGGATCTTGACAAGGCGGTTAAAGAAGCGGAGAAGACGCTTGAGAGCGTCAAGATTGCTGACGAGGTGACGGATGTGATCTGTGACCAGTGCGGGCGCAACATGGTAATTAAGTATGGCCCGCACGGCAAATTCCTTGCCTGCCCGGGATTCCCAGACTGTAAAAACACGAAGCCGTACCTGGAAAAGATCGGCGTGAAGTGCCCGAAATGCGGTGGTGAGATTGTCATCCGTAAATCGAAAAAGGGCAGAAGATATTACGGCTGCGAAAATAACCCGGACTGCGATTTTATGACCTGGCAGAAACCGTCAAAAGAAATGTGTCCGAAATGTGGACATATTATGCTCGAAAAGGGAAATAAGCTTCTTTGTTCTAACGAAGCCTGCGGTTTTGTAAAAAACTCATAAAAACTCTTGAAATAGATATTAATTATTAAAAAAAATGAAAAATACAGAAAAACTCTTGCTATTATACGAAAATCGTGTTACAATTCTTACAGGTTAGGATCGAATTCTAATTTACGATAAAGGCAAAGGAGGTAACTGGTAAAATGAGCGTTCAATTACTGGACAAAACTAGAAAAATTAATAAGTTATTGCACAACAACCATTCTCATAAGGTTGTGTTCAATGACATTTGTGAAGTCCTCAGTGACATACTGGAATCCAATATTCTCGTAATCAGCAAGAAAGGTAAAGTACTCGGAGTTGCGATTCATGAGGGTGTGGATGAGATCGAAGAGTTGATCAAGGATCAGGTCGGCGGTTTTGTTGACCGTATGTTGAATGAACGCCTTTTAAGCGTTTTGTCAACGAAGGAAAATGTCAACCTTGCCACATTGGGATTCGCCGAGGAGAACGTGAAGAAGTATCAGGCGATCATCACGCCTATTGATATATCCGGTGAGAGACTGGGTACTCTGTTCATCTACAAATCAGATGCACAGTACGACATCGACGATATCATCCTGAGTGAGTACGGAACCACTGTTGTCGGACTTGAGATGATGCGTTCTGTCAACGAGGAGAATGCAGAGGAGACAAGAAAGATCCAGATCGTTAAATCAGCGATCAGCACCCTGTCCTTCTCCGAACTGGAAGCAATTACCCACATCTTCGATGAGCTGGAAGGCAACGAGGGCATTCTGGTAGCCAGCAAGATTGCAGACAGAGTCGGCATTACCCGTTCCGTTATCGTCAATGCACTCCGCAAGTTTGAAAGTGCAGGCGTTATTGAGTCCCGTTCGTCCGGTATGAAGGGAACCTACATTAAGGTTCTGAACGATGTTGTATTTGACGAGTTGAAAGCGTTAAAAGCGCAGAACAACCGTCCGTCATCCAATGTATAAAAACATATAAGACATTTTAAACAAAAACAAAAGTTTTGACAAAACGTGAAAAAGTGTGAGGGATAAAAAAGGACTCGGTGAGAGCCCTTTTTTATGTAATAGGAAATTCCTTGGAATTCCCTATTACACAAAAAGGCACTAACGTGCCAATGATGCGCACTCGCGCGAAGCAGAAACATGTCGCAAGCGACCGCGCTCGGCGCGAGAATGTGCCAAGGCACATTCTTTTTCATTTGCGCAATATTTATTCTAATGCATCCTTAATCTCCCCATCCGGCACATCCATCGGATAGTTTCCGGTGAAGCATGCCGTACAGAGCGGCAGTCCGCCTGCCATCTCCTCGAGATCTTCAACCGGCATATATCCAAGCGAATCCGCACCGATCTCCCGGCAGATTTCTTCGACGGAATGACTGCTGGCGATGAGCTGTTTATTGGAGGGGACATCGGTACCGAAATAGCAGGGGAAGAGGAATGGCGGAGAGCTGACGCGCACATGGATTTCCTTCGCCCCGGCTTTTTTGAGCATGCGGATCAGGTTTTTCATCGTCGTACCGCGCACGATGGAGTCATCGACGAGGACAATGCGTTTTCCCCTGACAGCCGGTTCCAGAATATTAAGCTTGATCCGGACGCTATTTTCGCGTTCTTCCTGGGTTGGTTTGATGAAAGTTCTGCCGACATAGCTGTTTTTATGGAAAATAATCTCATATGGAATGCCGGATGCCTTCGCATATCCCATCGCGGCGGTCAGACCGGAATCCGGTACACCGGCGACGAGGTCGGCATCGGCAGGGAAGGAATGTGCGAGAGCCGCGCCGCCGCGCAGTCTTGCCTCATAGACGCTCACATCATCGATGTGGCTGTCGAGGCGGGCAAAATAGATGTATTCGAAAACGCAGTGCGCCCGTTTTTCCTGCTGCAGGCTTTTATCAGAAAAAACGCCGTCGCGGGTGATGGTTACGATCTCACCCGGTTCGATATCACGGATAAATTCGCCGCCGACCGAGGTGATGGCACAGCTTTCCGATGCCATGATCCAGACATTTCCCTTTTTGCCGAGGCAGAGAGGACGCAGACCAAATGGGTCACGAACACCGATCAGCTTGCGCGGGCTGGAGATAATCAGGGCATAAGCGCCACGTGTTTTTGCCGCGGTCCGTTTGATTGCCTCTTCAGCGGTCGGGGCAGCCAGACGTTCTCTGGCGATGTGGAACGCGATTACCTCTGAATCCATCGTCGTCTGGAAGATTGCGCCGGTTTCTTCAAGCTGGCGGCGCATCTCAAACGCATTTACCAGGTTTCCGTTGTGCGCCAGACAGAGTGTTCCCTTAAAATACTTAAGTACCAGTGGCTGTGTGTTTTCGATGGTAGAAGAACCGGTTGTGGAGTAGCGAACATGACCAACTCCCAGATTGCCGCCGAGGCGTTTTAACGTCTCCTCATGAAATACCTCATTGACAAGTCCCAGCCCTTTGTAGCAGTTGACAACGCCCTTTGGGCCGTTCGTGTCACAGACTGCGATGCCGCATGACTCCTGACCGCGGTGCTGGAGTGCGCTGAGTCCGTAGTACATATCTCTGGCAACATCGCCGCCCTCCAGGTCAAACATTCCAAATACGCCGCATTCCTCACGAAGCCCGGTTTCGTATGTGAGTGACTCCCTCATGATATAAACCTCCTTTGTATTCAAGATACCTGAATGATAAGAAAATAACAGGGATAAGAACCCAAAATTGACTGCAAAATATCAGTATAAAAGACAATATACCAATATTTTGCAGCCAAATCATAACACATTTTTCTCGATTTTTCAATCAAGTCATAATATTGACATGTCAGATTATACGGAGAACAGCAGTTCATCGTAAGTCGGATACGGCAGGAAGGAATCTGGAATCAGGGCTTCTGCGGTATCAACGCTGCTTCTTAAGTCATCCATCTTGGCAAGAATCGTATAGTGGAAATATGCAACCTTCTCGATATTATCTTCCATGGATTCTGCCGCTTTTTCAGCCTCTGCCAGTGCTTCGGTTTTCTCGGAAATCTCGGTGTAGAGACCGGACAGCTTCTCAAGCAGTTTGCTCTCGGCGCTGATCGGTGCGTCCGGTAGGATTGCCTTTGTCTTTGCGGCGGTTTCAGCCAGCTCCTTGCAGTAGGAGAGGACGGACGGCAGGAAGGTCTTCTTCATCATCGAAAGCATCGTCTTTGCCTCGATGTTGATGGTCTTGATGTAGTTCTCTTCCTTGATTTCGTAGCGGGAGAAGAGTTCCTCCTTGGTGTAGATGCCGTGTTTCAGGAACAGTTCTACGTTTTTCTCAGCAATCAGGCGCGGAAATGCCTCTGCGCAGCTCGGCAGGTCGAAGAGTCCGCGTTTGTGAGCTTCCTCTACCCATTCGCTGGTGTAACCGTTGCCGTTGAATACGATGCGGCGGTGATCACGCAGCACTTCCTTTAAGAGCAGATGGATTTCTGCCTCCAGAGCTTTGCCTGAAAGACCTTCCAGACGGTCTGCAAATTCGCCTAAAACTTCAGCTACGGCTGTATTGATGACAATGTTCGGTTCCGATACAGAGAGAGCGGAACCTGGCATACGGAACTCGAATTTATTGCCGGTAAAGGCAAACGGAGAAGTACGGTTGCGATCGGTTGTATCTTTGATAAAGTGCGGCAGAACCTTTGCGCCCGGCTTCATGGTCTGGACTTCTTTTGCCTCAGACTCGAGATCTTTTTCCACAATATCGAGAACTGCTTCCAGATCATCTCCGATAAACATAGACACGATAGCTGGCGGTGCCTCGTTGCCGCCCAGACGGTGGTCATTTCCAGCAGTTGCAACTGATACGCGGAGCAGATCGCCGTAGACATCGACTGCCTTGATCGTTGCGAACAGGAAGAGAAGGAATTGTAAGTTCTTTGCCGGATCGCGGTCCGGATCAAGAAGGTTTTCGCCGGTGTTGGTCGATAAAGACCAGTTGTTGTGTTTACCGCTTCCGTTTATGCCCTCAAATGGTTTCTCATGGAGCAGGCACACAAGACCATGTTTCTCTGCCACACGTTTCATGATTTCCATAGTGAGCTGGTTGTTGTCAACTGCCACATTGGTAGTCGTGTAGATGGTGGCAAGTTCATGCTGCGCCGGAGCTACCTCGTTGTGTTTGGTTTTTGCCGGAATACCGAGCTTCCAGAGCTCTTCATCCAGTTCTTTCATGAAAGCGGAAACTCTCGGACGGAGAGCGCCGAAATAGTGGTCATCCATTTCCTGACCCTTCGGAGCTGGTGCGCCAAACAGAGTTCTTCCGCAGAACTTCAAATCGTTTCTCTTATTAAACAGCTTTTTATCAACCAGGAAATACTCCTGTTCCGGACCAACGGTGGAGACAACGCGGGTCACATCTTCATTTCCGAAGAGCTTCAGGACACGCAGCGCCTCGCGGTTGATGGTTTCCATCGAACGCAGAAGAGGGGTTTTGGTATCAAGTGCCTCGCCGCTGTAGGAACAGAATGCGGTCGGGATGCAGAGTGTATCGTCTTTAATAAATGCCGGGGAGGTTGGATCCCAGGCTGTATAACCTCTTGCCTCAAAGGTGGCACGAAGTCCGCCGGATGGGAAACTGGATGCATCCGGTTCGCCCTTTACCAGCTCTTTGCCGGAGAAATCCATGATAACTTCGCCATTGCCAACCGGGTTGATGAAACTGTCGTGCTTCTCAGCAGTGATGCCGGTCATCGGCTGGAACCAGTGTGTGAAGTGAGTTGCACCATTTTCAACGGCCCATTCCTTCATTGCAACTGCGACTGCATTTGCAATGTCGAGATCCAGATGACTGCCATTTTCAATCGTTTTGCGGAGTGCCTTATAAACATCTCGCGGCAATTTGCTTTTCATGACTTTGTCGTTGAATACAAGACTTCCATACAGTTCAGGGATGTTTTTTTTCATAACTCATGTCTCCTTTCAGGTTTTATGTCTGCGATTTTGTGATGATTAAATCTACGTAAGATGAATGTGCTCTGACACATTTTACATAAAGAAAAGGGCACCTCGATCATCTCGAAGCGCCCTTGCTTTTATGTGTAGTAGTATACACGAAAAATTCTGAATGTCAATACAATTTGCACACGAATTTTGAAAAAATGTTTCAAGGGAGAATATTGTACAAGATTTCTTCTATTCAAGTCGAACATCTGTGAGACTTGGCGCGTGATACTGGTCAGCGAAGCTGACCTATTCCATACAGAATTACTGCGTGAAAAAAAATTAAAAAACCTCTTTACAAACTCAGAAAAATAGTTTATAGTTTGAACATAAAAAATTGAATCCAACGGGGTGGGCAAGGATGCCATGATAATCATGGTATTCGTGCCCACTTTTTTAAAAGGCAAAGATGGAGACTCTGTTTCGAAGAATCCGACAGAAAGACGCGGTCACCGGCTGAGAGCCGTGTCAGGAGGGAGCGGGACAATAGGGAACACTCCGGAGCCGGATGACTGAGAGCGACACTGGACACCCCGCCAGCCGCCGCAGGTAGGTCATCACGTGACTGCGCGTTAAGCAGCGAAAGAGTAAAAAGAAAAACAATCGTTTCTTTTTAAATGCGGGTGGTACCGCGGGAATATCCCGTCCCGGAATGATGTGAGTGAACGTCATTCCGGGACTTTTTGTGTAATAGGAAATTCCTTGGAATCCCCTATTACACAAAAAGGCACTAACGTGCCAATGATGTGCACTTGCGCGAAGCAGAAACATGTCGCAAGCGACCGCGCTCGGCGCGAGAATGTGACTGTAAAGAATACAACAAATATAGAAAGAGAGGAGTTACGACAAATGAAAACAAATACGGATTTATTTGAAAAAACACCCGTACCGAAGGCGGTCGCAACCATGGCGGTTCCGACCATGATTTCCATGCTGGTGGTTGTTATCTATAACATGGCGGATACATTTTTCATCGGTCAGACGAAGGATCCGCTGCAGGTGGCGGCAGTTTCGCTGGCAACGCCGGTCTTTATGATTTTTATGGCATTAGGCCATCTGTTCGGTATCGGCGGCAGCTCAGCGATATCGAGAGCACTGGGAGAACGCCATAAAGATCGGGCATGTCATATCAGTTCATTCTGCTGCTATGGATCCCTGGGGCTGGGCGTGATAGTGGCTATCCTGTCTGTACTTGGAATGGAAACCATTCTGCATCTCATCGGTGCCAGTGTAAATACGATCGGTTTTGCGAGACAGTACCTGGCGATTATTGCAATCGGCGCGCCGTTTATTATGTTTTCAACTGCATTTGCGAATATTCTGCGGGGAGAAGGCGCATCGAGAGAATCGATGGTCGGAAACCTGATAGGTACCGTAGTAAATATTATTTTGGATCCGATCATGATCCTGGTGCTTGGCTGGGGAGTGACCGGTGCAGCGCTTGCGACGATCATCGGCAATATTGCGGCCTGTCTTTACTATATTGCTTATTATCTACGGGGAAAATCGACACTGTCGATTCATTTCCGTGATTTTAAGATGGGAGATGGAATCGCTTCCGGCGTGGCAGGGATCGGTATTCCGGCATCCTTAAATAACATCCTGATGAGCTTTGCCAATATTATCCTGAACCAGGCGCTGGTCGGTTACGGTGACACACCGGTAGCGGCGATGGGGGTTGCGATGAAATCCAATATGCTTGTTGTCCTGCTGCAGATTGGTCTCTGCGTGGGAATCCAGCCGCTGATCGGTTATAATTATGGAGCGCGCAACAAGAAACGCCTGATGTCGGTATTCAAATTTACAGGACTTGTATCGGTTATTATGGGAACGATTCTGACATTGATTATGATTGTCGCAAGAAAGACAATGATTCAGATGTTTATTAATGATGCGGAAGTTGTCCAGTATGGTATTCAGATGGTGGTTGCGCTCCAGCTTTCTGCGCCACTCCTTGGTATCTTATTCCTCTGCATCAATACGATCCAGGGAATGGGAAAAGCGCTTCCGTCGCTGATTCTTACGATCTGCCGCCAGGGACTGATTTTTATTCCGCTGATTTTCGTGCTGAATGCGATGTTTGGCCTGGATGGAGTTATCTATGCACAGCCGGCGGCGGATTATCTGTCGATTGTGGTGGCGATTTTGATTTGCACACATCTGTTCCGGACGATGGATCATAGAGAAGAGAAAGCAGAAGGCTGAGAAGATTCAATAGATTCAATAAGGAAAAATATGCTTAAAGAAAATAAAAGAGAAGAAATCACAAAGAACATAGAGAAGAGGGAAGCCCTTGTAGAACAGGTGGCAGATGGAATCTGGCGGATCGGTGTGGAATTGCCGCAGAATCCTTTGCGGGAACTCAACAGTTACCTGATCAAGGGGAAAGAAAACGGGCGCGACCTTCTGATTGACACCGGATTTCGGCGCGAGGAATGCCGGGAGGCGCTGTTTGCCGGGCTTCGGGCACTTGGCAGCAGTCCGGAGCGGCTGGATATTCTTCTGACACACCTGCACTCGGATCACACAGGACTTGCCAGGGAGGCGGCAGGGACGGACAGCCACATCTATATCAGCGGAACCGATCTGGCAATCTTAAAGGACGGTTTTACACCAGAGCGTCCGCTTCGGCTGGCGGAGCAATTCCGTGCCGGTGGATTTCCGGAGGATGAAATGAAGAAAACGCAGGCGCTCAATCCGGCAGTCCGCTATAAGCTGGATCAGGTTGATGACCGTTTTGTTCCGATTGAGGCAGGCTGGAAATACACGGTAGGAGATTACACGCTGGAAATGATCTCCGTGCCGGGGCATACGCCGGGCAATGCGATGTTCTGGGCAAAGAAACAGGGCATCATGTTCACGGGCGATCATATCCTGTTTGATATATCGCCGAATATTACTTCCTGGCTGGAATCGGAGGATTCATTAGGTGATTATCTCGATAGCCTGCGCCTCGCCAGAAAATATCCGGTCCGCCTTGCCTTGCCGGGACACCGGAAGACGGGCGATTATGCAGCGCGCATCGAGGCGCTGCTGGCACACCATGAGCGGCGTCTGGCGGAGACGGAGGCGCTGCTTGCCGAACATCCGGGTATGACGGCATATGAGACGGCTGGAAAGATGCGCTGGAAGATCCGTGCCGCCAGCTGGGAAGAATTTCCACCGTCCCAGAAGTGGTTTGCGGTGGGCGAGTGCATGGCGCATCTGGACTACCTCCGCCTGCGCGGCAGAATCCGCCGGGAGATGGACGGAGAAGTGTGGAGATGGTTCACGGTAACGGCTAAATACTGTTAGAATTAACTAACAATTATTACCATTGACTAACAATAGTCTGACTGCATATAATAATAGTAAAGAAAGCAGTAACTGTTCAGTAGGTCTGCGCATTTACTGCGCTGACCGTACGAAAACATGGACCAGCAGACAAAAATCCCATTGCCGTAGGCAATTTTTAATGGATTTTGCGCGTGACTGTGAAGGTACTGAACAGTTACAGAAAGCGGAATATCAGTCAGGAGGTCGTTGTATGCAGTCGTTGGCAAAGGTGCAGGCGGGAGAGTCCTGTGAAATCAAGTGGATGTTTGGAAATGCGGATGTGATGAACTTTTTGGAGCGCTATGGAATCAAAGAAGGAAGCCGTATCCGGGTCCTTGGACGTGTGCTGGATGGTCTGATCATCGGAAATGGAAAGGTTCGGCTGGCACTGGGCGATGAAGTGGCAGAGCGGATTCAGGTGTAGGTTTGACGGTGATTGAAAGATTGTCGAAAATGTCATGTATTGAAAGAACGTCGGATCTGTCACGTGCAAGTTTGAGAAGGTCACGTTACTTGACATTTCTTCCCATTTATGCTATTCTACCAGATAGCACAAATGCAATGAACGGAAGTAGTAAGCCGCGAAATTTCTACAGAGAGCTGCCGGATGGTGTGAGGCAGCGGAAGGAAGCCGCCGAACTGGTCCGGGAGCAGCCTGTTGAAAGAAGTGTTTTTGAATACCCGAGTAGACAGAGCCGGTCATCCGCCGTTACAGGACGATGAGGAGCACACGGATTCCGTGTGAAATAGAGTGGTACCGCGCAGTTGGAATTTTCGCCCTGCGTCTCTATACAGGTAATGTAGAGACGCAGGGCGTTTTTGACGTTACCGGATTGAAAGAATGTCCGCAAGGGTTGGATGTTATGCAACTGCCAACGGACCAGTCGATTGCAATAATGAATCATCATTTTAGAGACTGGAGCCGGATTTTGACAGGAAATAGCAAAAAATCAGCGTGGGTTAAGCAGAAAACAGGAGGAACAAAGATGTCACAGTACAATCATACCGCCATTGAGAAAAAATGGCGCGAGAACTGGGAAAAACATCCCATCAATGTAAACGATGGAAAGAAAGAAAAATATTACTGCCTGGATATGTTCCCATATCCGTCCGGAAGTGGTCTGCACGTTGGTCACTGGAGAGGCTACGTTATTTCAGATGTATGGAGCCGTTATCAGCTGCTGCGCGGCAAATACGTGATCCATCCGATGGGCTGGGACGCATTTGGTCTGCCGGCAGAGAACTACGCGATCAAGATGGGCGTACACCCGGCTATCTCGACCGAGTCCAACATTAAAAATATTAAACGTCAGATCAACGAGATCGCAGCCATCTATGACTGGGATATGGAAGTAAATACCACAGATCCGGCATTCTACAAATGGACCCAGTGGATCTTCGTCCAGATGTTCAAAAAAGGCCTGGCATACGAGAAAGAATTCCCGATCAACTGGTGCCCGTCCTGTAAGACAGGTCTGGCAAACGAGGAAGTTGTCAACGGCTGCTGTGAGCGCTGCGGTACCCCGGTTACCAAGAAAAACCTGCGCCAGTGGATGCTCAAGATTACCGCGTACGCAGACCGCCTCTTAAATGATCTGGACAAACTGGACTGGCCGGAGAAGGTTAAAAAGATGCAGACTGACTGGATCGGTAAATCTTACGGTGCAGAGGTTGATTTCGGCGTAGAGGGACGCGATGAGAAGATCACCGTTTACACCACCCGCCCGGACACCCTGTACGGTGCAACTTTCATGGTACTGGCTCCGGAGCACGCGATGGCAAAGAGCCTGGCAACCGATGAGACCCGCGAGGCAGTAGAGAAATACATTTTCGATTCATCCATGCGTTCCAACGTAGACCGTCTGCAGGATAAGGAAAAGACCGGCGTATTTACCGGAACTTATGCAATCAACCCGATCAACGGTGCGAAGGTTCCGATCTGGCTGTCTGATTATGTATTAGCTGACTACGGTACCGGCGCTATCATGTGCGTACCGGCACACGATGACCGTGACTTCGAGTTTGCAAAGAAATTTAATATCCCGATCATCCAGGTTATCGCAAAAGATGGCAAAGAGATCGAGAACATGACTGAGGCGTATACCGAGGCGTCCGGCACGATGATCAACTCTGGCGAGTGGAATGGTATGGAATCTTCCGTACTGAAAAAAGAAGCGCCGGAAATGATTGAGAAGAGAGGTATCGGTCACAAGAGAGTCAATTATAAGCTGCGTGACTGGGTATTCTCCCGTCAGCGTTACTGGGGCGAGCCGATCCCGATCGTACACTGCCCGAAGTGCGGCAACGTACCGGTTCCGGAGGATCAGCTTCCGTTAAAACTTCCGGAGGTAGAAAGCTATCAGCCGACTGGTACCGGCGAATCCCCGCTGGCAGCCATCGACGAGTGGGTCAACACCACCTGCCCGTGCTGCGGCGCTCCGGCAAAACGTGAGACAAACACCATGCCGCAGTGGGCTGGATCTTCCTGGTACTTCCTGCGCTATGTAGATAACAAGAACGATAAAGAACTGGTATCCCGTGAGAAAGCAGACAAATATCTGCCGGTTGATATGTACATCGGCGGTGTTGAACATGCAGTACTGCATCTGTTGTATTCCCGTTTCTACACTAAGTTCCTGTGCGATATCGGTGTCATTGACTTCGACGAGCCGTTCAAGAAGCTGTTCAACCAGGGTATGATCACTGGTAAGAATGGTATCAAAATGAGTAAGTCGAAAGGAAATGTCGTATCCCCGGATGATCTGGTACGCGACTACGGCTGCGATTCTCTGCGTCTCTATGAGCTTTTCGTAGGACCGCCGGAACTGGATGCAGAGTGGGATGACCGCGGTATCGAGGGCGTATCCCGTTTCCTGAACCGTTTCTACAACCTGGTTATGACCAGCAAGGACAAAGACATCAAAGAGACCAAGGAAATGGTTAAACTGCGCCACAAACTGGTATTCGACATTGAGCAGCGTTTCGAGCAGTTCAGCCTGAATACCGTTATCTCCGGTTTCATGGAGTACAACAACAAGCTCATCGATCTGGCGAAGAAAGAGGGTGGCATCGACAAAGAAACCCTCAAGACCTTCACTATCCTGCTGGCACCGTTCGCACCGCATCTGGGTGAAGAGCTGTGGCAGGAGCTCGGCGGCACCGACAGTGTCTTCCATGCTTCCTGGCCGGAGTGCGATGCAGAGAAGATGAAGGATGACGAGAAAGAGGTAGCCGTTCAGATCAACGGCAGAGTCCGTGCGACCATCACCGTACCGGCAGACATCTCCAAAGAAGATGCTATCGCCGCTGGTAAAGAGGCTATCAAGGACAAGCTGACTGGAAATATCGTAAAAGAAATTTACGTTCCGGGACGGATTGTGAATATTGTTATGAAATAAATAAAAATGGTATGGGAAGAAGCAGAAGAATCTGTGACTTTTCTATGCAGATAAGGTCAGCGGCTATACAGGGGAGAAAAACTGTGTGGCCGCTGTTTTTTTGCCCGCTCCTTTTTCACGTGCCTGCTATTTGATTTCTTAAATGATAAAATTAAATTGAATATGGGAATATTTGTCAACCTGGACAATTCGGCATTTCAATCAGCCCTGAATGCAAAAAGCATTCTTGATGAGGAAAAACTCATTTGGAATGCTTTTTTGCTGTCTATACGAAACATTCCACATGAAGCTTCTGGGAGAGAGCGAAGGCGTGGAGTACTATCGTTCGATGAAATTGTCTAAAAAGTCTACCAATTCAAAAGATAAATCTTATATCATAAATGCAACATAATAGCTTGTAGCTGAAAAAAACAGAATAAAAAATTTCGCAGAATATCTAGTTCTGCGAAAATCTTCAATCATTATACGATACTTTCAAGGTTAATTCAATAGAAGTTTCTCCCAAGAATCTCTTATGAAATTATTAAGTCGTCATTTCTGAACAAAAATTTCTGAAATTCTCATATAATATTTCCCTTTGCTTTTGAAGTTTTTGTCAATACGGCATTTGGGTTCTGCATATAAAACCTTTTATTTTCGCAGAACTAGATATTCTGCGAAAATCGCAAACATGAAAGGGAGAACGCCTGTATGTGGTACGTGGTGCAGACACCTGTGGGACGCGAGGCAGAAGCGGCAGAAAAACTGAATCATTTTTATCGGGATAAGGCTGAAAAGCCTTGTTTTGTGTTGTCCAAAGAACGGACCTGGCGGATGGGCGGTGTCTACTATGTAGATACGGAAGTCATGTTTCCGGGCTATGTGTTTGTGGACACGGCGGATGAGCCGGTTTTGGAAGACGGAGTGAAATGTCTGGCGGGGCTGGTTCGATTTCTGAATGCTGGTTCGGAAGCGCATCTATATGGAACGGCAGTCCCCTTAAAAAAAGAGGAAGAGAAATTTCTGAAAGAACTTCTTCGGGAGGATTCTTCTCACACCGTCCGGCGGTTTCTGGTGCGGGCAAATGACGCGGGGGAGATCGAATGGGCGGAAGGAGTGCTTGGTGAGATGCTGCCAAAGATCATCCGGAAGCGGCTGCGGAAACGAATCGTGACGATTCAGGCAGAACTGCTGAACGAAGCACGACAGGTAGAGCTGGCAATCCGGATGGAAGATGATCCGGAGGCAGTTTTCCCAAAGAAAGGACCCCTGAACCCTAAAAATCTTTCAGGAGATTTCCAGGAAAACGATTTTAGCCGGGTATCGGTCTCTGGAAAGAACCCATCAAAAAAGATAACAAGATTACATGGAGCGGAGAACGATGGAACAAAGCTGGCAGCAGAATAATGAGTATGAGTGTATGAAATATTCGGTTCTGATGCCGGTATATCACAAAGAAAATCCAGCGTATTTCTATCAGGCGGCAGCCAGCATGATGAATCAGACGATTCCTCCAGATGAATTTGTCCTGGTATGCGATGGACCGTTGACACCAGTGTTGGATGAAACGATCCAGACGATTGACCGGGAATGGCCGGGAGTTCTGCAGGTGCTTCGCCTTCCTGTATGCGGCGGAATCGCACGGGCGCTGGCAGCAGGTGTAGAAGCGTGCCGAAATGAATGGATCGCCCGCATGGACAGTGATGATATTGCCTGTCCGGATCGCTGTGAAAAGCAGCTGAAACGATATGCAGAAGAAGCAGCGGGCAAATTGCTGGGAAAGAAAGCAGAACAGGGGAAACTCGGACTTCTGAGCGGAAAAATTGCAGAATTTGCCGCAGCAGAAGTGCCAGAACAGGAAAATGTAGATAACCTAAATGCGCCAGATAGAGGTGAAATTGGAAGTGGGATGAATGGAAAATTGTTTCCGCCGGGCAGAATCACTGGAATTCGGTCACTTCCCTGCCAATATAAAGAAATTTTAACGTTTGCCAGAAAGCGCAATCCGATGAACCATATGGCCGTCATGATGCGGCGTTCAGCTGTGCTGGCGGTGGGAAACTATCATCCGGTTCCGGGGGCGGAGGACTATGAATTGTGGGTCCGCCTTTTGCAGGCAGGATATAAAGCAGAAAATCTTCCGGATATTCTGGTGTATGCGAGGACGGATAATGGGATGATCAAACGCCGCGGCGGTCTGTCCTATGCCAGGGCCGCTCTGAATCTGCAGAAAACGTTTTTTAAAAGTGGATTTTTAAATAGAAGAGAGTATCTGCGAAACTGCGTGATCCGCGTTACTGCAAGTCTGATTCCGGCATCCGTGCGTGGAATACTCTATCAGAAAAAATTGAGAGGAACGCTTTCAGAGGATGCTTAGTGTTCCTATAAAAAGAAACAGGCAGATTACCTGGAATAGAATTACATGTTGGGTTCTGGGGAGTTCGGCCTGAATAAAAACAAAAAGAAGAGGAACTATTTTGAGACAATATGAACCATTCAAACGACTGTTCCGTCTGATAGGTGCGCTGCTCCTGATGGGGGCAGAAGTTGGCGCTTATGGATATGTCTGGAACGGATATTTCAACAAAATGATCGAATTTCCGTTCTGGAGAAGAGGAAACTGGCTGATGATCGCCCTGTATGCGGGACTATTACTATTTTTCCTGCTGACTTACGGGGGATTCCGGATCGGATACCTGAAAAAAGGAAATCTGCTCTGTTCTCAGATCCTTTCGATCGGACTTTTAAATCTGATTACGTATATTCAGATTTCTCTGTTAGATAAAAAATTTCATGATCCCCGGATACTGCTTGGGATGACGGTTGTCCAGCTTTTGATTGCACTGATCTGGACGTTCCTGTTTCAGCAGATATACAGGATTCTGTTTCCGCCAAGAAGGATGCTTTTGGTATGCGGAGACCGTCCGGCCTTTCACCTGATGGAAAAGATTCATTCCAGAGAGGACAAGTATTATCTGGAAACGGCGATTCATATCGGCGTCGGCATAAAAGCCATTCTCGAAGAGGCGAAAAAATATGATGCCCTGATTATCGGAGATATTCCGGCGAAGGATCGAAATGCGCTTTTAAAGAAATGTTTTGAGCAGGATATCCGGACCTACACGGTGCCGAAATTATCGGACATTCTGATCCGGACTTCCCAGGAATTAGATATCTTTGACAGTCCTCTGCTATTATCGAGAAATGATGGCATATCGGATCTTCAGCGATTTATTAAGCGGGCGATGGATTTCATCTGTTCGAGCATCGGAATCGTGGTATTATCTCCATTCTTTCTTCTGGTGGCGCTGTCGATCTACCTGACCGACCGCGGTCCGGTCTTTTACAAGCAGACCCGTCTCACAGAGGGCGGAAAAGAATTTCAGATCTGCAAATTTCGGACGATGATCCAGAACGCGGAGGCAAAAACCGGGGCGAGACTGGCAGCGGAACACGATGATCGGATCCTGCCGGTGGGACATTTTCTTCGGAGAACTCGCCTGGACGAGCTGCCGCAGCTTTTCAATATCTGGAAAGGTGAAATGTCGATCGTAGGACCGCGTCCGGAACGCCCGGAGCTGGCGGCGGAGATCGAGAAAGAAATCCCGGAATTCTGCTACCGCTTAAAGATGAAAGCCGGACTGACCGGATATGCGCAGGTCTATGGAAAATACAATACAACGTCCTATGACAAACTGAAACTGGATTTGACTTACATACGAAATTACTCTCTGCTTCTTGACCTGAAGCTCATCCTGATGACACCGAAGATCATGATGCTCAAAGAGAGTACGGAAGGAGTCGCAGACAATGGAAAAGCTTCTGACAGTCGTCATCCCGGCGTATAACGCAGAAAAATATATCACATATACCCTGGATTCACTGTGCGCAGGGTGCAGAGACCGGGATTTGAAAAAGAAAAATCAGAGCTGGACAGGAAATGAAACGGAATCAAACATTCAAACCGTATCAGCAAGAATGCCTGATTTTCAACCAGGTATGGATTGGTCCGAATACATGGAAATATTGATTATAGACGATGGATCAAGGGATCAAACCGGTGCGATTGCCGATCAATATGCGGAGCGCTATCCGACCGTTGTCCGTGTCATTCATAAAGAAAATGGCGGTCATGGATCTGGGATCAACTGCGGCATCCAGAATGCATTGGGGCGATATATGAAAGTAGTCGATGCCGATGACTGGGTGGATCCGGAGGCATTGGATCATCTGATTGCTGCGCTGAAAAACTGTCGGGATGATGTGCTGGTCAGCGGTTTCTACTGGCGATTTGAAAACGGAAGCGGAGAGGAAAGCTCCTTTCCGAAAAAAGCAGAAATTCCGGAACCATTTTCAGGGGTGAAATATGGGATTTCCTATGAATTCGATGGAATCGCAGACCAGATTTACATGAAAATGCATGGAATCACATGGAAAACAGAGATCCTGCGGAAAATGCCGCTTTCGATCGATGAACACTGCTATTACGTTGATGCCGAATACATTTTGTATCCGATTCCGTGGGTCAAAACCGTATCCTTTATCCCGGATTTTGTGTATCAATATCGGATCGGTCGGGAAGGACAGAGTGTCAGCCCGGAGAAGATGATCAGGAATAAGGAAAATTATGACCGAGAGATGGAATCATTGCTGTCCTTTTACCGCCTGTATCAGGGCGGAACACTTACCGGAAAAGACGGAAAGAAGATTTCATGCACTCAGGAAAAGCTACAGTATCTTGAAAATGGAATCGCCAGGGTGGCAGCTGGGAGAGTGAAGATACTTCTGAGCCTTCCGGCCGACAAGGAAGTAAAGCATGCATTGATGCAGTTTGAAGATGAATTACTTCGGGACTATCCGGAGATTTACCATGCGAACCGAAATAAGGCGGTGAAGCTGCTGCGGGTAAGCCGGTATGGGCTGTACCGGGCGGCGGTATGGGCGCTTAGTAAGATGAATAGGAGCTTTTAAAAATGGGTCGATTGGGACAAAGATTAAATGGATTATATAGCTATAGAAATCTTTTGCAGCAATTAGTTGAACGAGATGTCAAACTGAAATATCGAAGAAGTTTTTTGGGGTATTTGTGGAGTATTTTAAATCCCTTAATGATCATGATGATTATGGTAATTGTTTTTTCCAATATGTTCCGCTTTGATATTCAGGATTATCCGGTTTATCTGATTATTGGTCAGACTGTATTTAATTTCGTATCAGAATCAACCAATCAGGCAATGTGGTCTATCACAGGCAATGCATCACTGCTGAAAAAGACATATGTGCCTAAATATATTTTTACACTTTCTAAAGTCACGAGTTCCTGTGTGAATATGCTGTTTTCATTGGGAGCTATGCTGATTGTCCTGCTTGTATGCAGAGTTCCTTTAAATTGGTATATGCTTTTTATTCCGGTCATTATTTTACAGGTATATGTATTTAGTACAGGAATTGGTTTGTTTTTGTCGCAGGCAACCGTGTTTTTCAGAGATGTTCAGTATATATATGCAGCTTTTATGACGGGATGGATGTATCTGACACCTATTTTTTATCCGATCAATCAGCTTCCGGAAGGAATACGGTGGGGGATTATGACATTTAATCCTCTTTATTCGTATATTACCCAGTTTAGAACGGTTGTATTGATGCAGCAGCTGCCGGAATGGGGGATGATACTGCAGGGGAGTCTGGTTGCCTTGGGCGTTTTGATTGTCGGAACCCTGTGTTTTATGAAAAATCAGGATCGTTTTATACTGTATATTTAACTGCTTGAAATAGGAGAAACCTATATGGATATGAATAACTGTGCTGTAAAAGCGGAACATGTAGTAATTCGCTTTAATATGGCGTCAGAAAAAATCGATAATTTGAAGGAATATTTTATCAAACTTGTAAAGCATGAGCTGATGTTTAAAGAGTTTCTGGCGCTGAACGATGTTTCGTTTGAAGTAAAAAAAGGAGAAGCCTGGGGAATCATTGGAGTCAATGGTTCTGGAAAATCGACCCTTTTAAAAGCAATTTGCGGGATTCTGAAACCGTATAAAGGGAAAATCACTGTCAACGGAAGCATCGCACCGCTGATTGAGCTGGGAGCTGGATTTGATGGGGATCTGACAGCCAGAGAGAATATATTTCTGAACGGTGCTGTATTGGGTCATGATAAGAAATTTATGGAACAGCATTTCGATGAAATTGTTGAGTTTGCAGAACTGCGGGATTTTCTGGATATGCCGATTAAGAACTATTCTTCCGGTATGGCGGCGAGACTTGGATTTGCAATCGCTACGATTGTGAAGCCGGATATTTTGATTTGTGATGAAGTCCTTTCGGTTGGAGATTATGCATTTCAGAAAAAGTGCGAGAAACGGATGAATGAGATGCGGGCAGCAGGAACAACGCTGCTTTATGTTTCACATTCGATTGAATCGGTTCAAAAGATTTGTGATCATGCGCTGTGGCTTCAAAAAGGCATAGTGAAAGGCGCAGGAAATGTGGATGAGATAGCGAAACAATACATGGACAGTTTGGCATAAAGATAAGAGGAATAGAGAAAAATTCAATGAGTAATATAAAAATTCTCATAGCGTGTCATAAAGATACGGCCCTGCTGGACAGTAAAATTTTGATTCCAATCCAGGTGGGGGCAGCTGGATCAGCAAGACGATTTGAACAAATGCTTTCAGATGATACAGGGGATCAGATATCTGCGAAAAATCCAATGTATTGTGAATTGACAGCGCAGTACTGGGCCTGGAAAAATCTGGAGGCAGACTATTACGGATTTTTTCATTATCGCAGATACTTAAGTTTTTCAGAACAAAAATATCGGGAAGATCGTTGGGGAAATGTGCGGGAAGATACATTCTCTGATGCAATAAAAGAAAAATATGGGCTCTCGGATAAACAGATAGAGAAAGTGGTTACTTCCTATGATTTGATCATATCAGAAGAGAAAAACGTAGCATCCATGCCTGGAAAGGCGACGAATGTCTATGAACAGTATCAATACGGGGATTCTCTTCATATAGAAGACCTGGACTGCATCGTTTCGATTGTACAGGAAAAACATCCGGAATATGTACAAGATCTGAAAGAATATCTGAACGGAAAATATACTTGTTTTTGCAATATGTATATCATGAAAAAGGAGTTATTTCATGAATATATGGAGTGGCTGTTTGATATCTTGTCAGAATTTGAAAAACGCTCCAATCTGCACGATTATTCCATAGAAGGCCGAAGAACACCAGGGCATCTGGGAGAACGCCTTTTGACGCTTTACTATCTGCATCTTAAGAGAACCCGACAAATAAAAATAAAAAGTTTACAAACAGTTATCCTGTTTCATACAGAGCCTGCCTTGCAGGGAAATGTATCTCCAGCGTTCGAGAAAAATAATATTGCAATCGCAGCTGCCTGCAACGAAAAATTTGTTCCATATATGGCAGTCCTCCTGCAAAGTATTTGCGAACAGGCGGAGCAGAAAAATAATTATGACATCCTTGTACTGACACAAGATATATCGGAAAAAAGTAAAAAAATTCTTTCACTCATAATAGGGGATAAAAGTAATTTTAAAATCCGCTATCTCAATCCGACGCCGTATATACAGGGATGTTCTTTTTATATCAGAGGGCATTTTAGTATAGAAACCTATTTCAGACTGGTTCTTCCGGAGTTGCTGCCAGATTATAAAAAAATTTTGTATCTTGATTCGGACATGGTTGTACTGGACGATGTTGCAAAATTGTATAACGAATCAATTGACGGCTATCTGCTGGGAGCGTGTTACGATGCAGATACAGCCGGGCTCTATAACGGTTATGAGCCAAATAAAAAAGCATACATGGATCAGGTGCTGCAATTAAAACATCCTTATCAGTATTTTCAGGCCGGAACGTTGCTAATAAACCTGGAAACGTTTCGGGCAACCTATACGGTAGAGAAAAAGCTTCAATATGCAGCATCCAGGAAATTTCAGCTCTTGGATCAGGATATCTTGAACAAACTCTGCGAGGGCAGAGTCCGCTATATAGATATGTCCTGGAACATGATGGTCGATTATGCCGGAATACGAAAAGAGCAGATTATAACAAAAGCGCCGGCATGGTTAAATGAAATGTATCTGGAAGCCAGAAAACATCCGAAAATCATTCATTATGCAGGCTCAGAAAAACCATGGAACCATCCAGAGATGGATTTTGGAAGTGTATTTTGGCAGTATGCCAGACGCACACCGTATTATGAAACACTTCTTAGAGATATGACGCTTGCTTCGATTCAGGAAAAAGAAGAAAAAAGGAAGTGGAGCAGAAAAATTCTAGGAGGTATCCGGTGCGTCAGAGATCATGGGATTGGGTATACGTTGAGGTATTTGAAAAAAAAGAAATATTAAAATGCAGATATATATAAATGGACTAAAAATAGAGGAAATCAAGATATGTATAAAAAAGATAAAGTTTCAATAATTATTCCAATTTATAATGGTGAAAAACATTTAGCGGAATGTCTAGATACGATTCAGAATCAGACATATACGAATTTAGAAATTATATGTATAAATGATGGTTCAAGAGACAAATCTTTGAGTATTTTAAAAGAGTACCAAAAAAAAGATGATCGTTTTATAGTTATTGATCAAAAAAATGCAGGTCAGAGTAAGGCGAGGAATGAAGGAATACGCAGAGCATCTGGAAAATATATTTCTTTTGTTGATTGCGATGACTTCATAGAGTTAGATATGATTGAAAAAATGGTTTTAAAAGCAGAAGAAACGAATGCAGATATTGTTATCACTAATTTTTCACTTTATTTTGAAGATACAGGACGATATGAAAGTTATCGTGATGAAGTTCTATATTATACTTTGAAAAATAAAGTTTTTACAGTTGAGGAATGTCCTGAAATAATAAAGTATGTTGGAGTGTGGGATAAGCTTTTTGAAACAGATTTTTTAAAGAAAAACAATCTTCTTTTTTGGGAAAATATTATTTATGAAGATCATTTATATAGCGTTCAGGCAGAATTGTATGCGAATAGGATTTCGTTGATTCCAGAACATTTATATTACTATAGAAAAAATGCAGGAGAATCTATTACAGACAAGGAAGCAGACAATGATGCTTTTAAAACGGATTTTTTACGTATTCATAAAAAAATACAAGAAATATTGGATGAAAACAAAACATCATTAAAAGTAAACAAAGCTTATTACGAATTTTTTATGGAAAATGCCATTATGCATCAGAGAAATTCTAGTACAATACGTTTTTATAAGTATTTTTTTGAAAGTATGAGAAAAATACTAGATGAAAAAAAGATTAAAGTTATAAATACAATTAATAATAAGATGATTTTAGAATATGCGAATGATATATATAAGAATAAATTTTTTAGATGTATGAAAAATATACATTAAAAATGGAGGGTAAAATGTCAAAACTGAAAATATTTATCGCAAATCATAAAGAGAATAATTACATACCAGAATGTGATTTTATACAACCAGTACAAGTTGGAGCTGCTTTTTCGAAAAAACAGTTTGATGGAATGGACAAAGATAATACAGGAATAAATATTTCAGAAAAAAATCCTATGTATTGTGAATTGACAGCTCAGTATTGGGCTTGGAAAAATATAGATGTTGAGTATTACGGCTTTTTCCATTATAGACGATATTTATCTTTTAATGATAGTTTGAAAGAAAAAGTGGATAATTGGAATATTGTCACAAAAAATTATTTAACAAAATATGAAACTAATGCAATGCATATAGATAATAGGTATTTAAAGCAGATTGAAAATATGGTTGATAATTATGATGTTTTAACCATGAAACCAATTGATCTGAAAAAAGCGTGCGGTTTAACCGTTTATGAGCAATATAAAAAAGATGGAGTTAGGCTACATGTTAAGGACTTGGATATTATGCTTGAAATTATAAATGAGAAATATTCGGATTTTTATGATATAGCCAAAGAATATTTAAATGGATATACGGCTTATATTGGAAATATATTTATAATGAAAAAAGAACTTTTTAATAGTTATTGTAAATGGCTTTTTGATATATTGAATGAATTTGAAAAAAGAGTTGATATGTCAACATATTCTGTAGAAGGATATAGAACCCCCGGACATTTGGGAGAGCGTTTGTTCGGTATATATTATATGTGGTTACTGAACAATAGGAACATTACTTCAAAAGAATTACAATTGTATTTTTTTTCAAATACAGATTCTTGCAAGGAATTACAGCCAGCATTTTCAAGTAGAAATATTCCGATCGCAATGGTATCAAATGACAATTATGCACCGTTTTACGCTGCAATGATACGATCGTTGTTAGATAATTTGAATGACAATTGTAATTATGATCTTGTTTTTTTGCATAGAGATTTTAAGAAAAAAACAAAAGAGTTATTTTTAAAATTAATAAAAGACATAGAAAATGTAAAAATACGGTTTTATAATGTGGGACCATTGTTTGAACATTCAAATTTAAATGCAAGTCCTACAATCCCAGTTGAGACATATTTTAAATTATCAATTATTGAAGTGTTTAAGAAATACGATAAAGTTTTATATTTGGATGGGGATATGATTATAAAAAGTGATATATCAGAGTTGTTTCAAACGGATATTTCACAATTTTGTGTTGCCGGAGTAGTAGATATTGCAGCTGCTGGAGTGGCAAATGGATTTGATGATATTCGCAGAAAATATGTTCATGAAAAGATGCGATTGAAAAATGTATTTAAGCAATTTAATGCAGGTGTGTTACTATTTAACGTTAGTAAAATGAGAGAAGAATTTACCTTTAAATATTTGTTAGAGTTTGCACAAGGTTCTTCATTTCAATTTCAAGACCAAGATGCGTTGAATGTTTTGTGTCAAGATCAAATAAAATGGTTAGAACAAAGCTGGAATTTCATGGGAGATGAAGTAGAAGGATATAGGGGATATGTTGAAACATTTGCTCCAAGACAATATTATTTGGAATATCAAAAAGCGAGTCAAAATCCTAAGATTATACATTATGCTGGGAATGAAAAACCATGGTTATATCCGAAACAAGAATGGGCGGATGAGTTTTGGAATGCATTTGTAAGAACACCATTTTGGTATGGCTTTGTTGGACAAAGAATGCTTGATATAGAAAATCATGTAAGTAATAATTTTAATGGAAAAAGAAATTTTAGACAACAAGTGCGTAGAATTTCGGAAATAGTGATGCCATACGGAACTATGCGTAGAAGTTGTGTTAAATGGATTTACAAAAAGATAAGACGTATTATATAGGTGGATTTAATGAAAATATTAATATTGGGTGGGAATGGATTTATAGGAAAAAATCTAGCAGAATATTTAAAGGATGATTACGAGGTCTTTTCCTTTGATAGAGAAATACCAAATGTTTTAGACAATAAGAAAATTAAGTATATTAAAGGGGATTTCTTTAATGATACCGATATACTTCCTTATCTTAAAAAAAGTGATGTTGTAGTTCATGCAATAAGCACAATTAATCCGGGAAATTCAAATGAAAAATATTTCTTTGGATATAAAAATGATTTTTTACAGAGTATAAAATTGTGCGAATGGTCAAAACAATATGAGTTTAGAATTCTTTTCTTATCATCAGGTGGTACTGTGTATGGAAATAAAGAAGCAATGCCGATAAAAGAAGAAGATTTACCAGTCCCAATAAATCATTATGGTAATTTAAAGTTATGTATCGAAAATACGATTAGAACATTTAATAGACAAATGGGGTTGAACAATATAATTGCTCGAATTTCTAATCCGTATGGACCGGGGCAGGATTATAGAAAAGGAGTTGGGTTTATCGACGCAGCTTTAAAAAAAGCAATTAATAAAGAAACAATAGAGATTTGGGGAGATGGATTTGTTGTAAGAGATTATATACATATTCAGGATGTATGTAAAATGCTAGGCTCTTTAATAGAATATAAAGGTTCAAGAGAAATTTTTAATATTAGTTCTCAAAAAGGAGTTTCTCAAAATGAAATTTTAAAAATTTTGCATAAATTAATCCCTGATATTAAGGTTGAATACCTACCATATAGAACCGTAGATGTTCCAAAAATCATTTTGGATAACACCAATATAGTGGAAATCTCAAAATGTAACTGTAGGTCAATTGAAGTAGGAATTAATGAATACTATTGCTTTCTAAAAAAAAGAAAACTTAAATGCATCAATTGATATAGATATTAACGATGGAGAACGGATAAATGAAATTATATATTTCGGTTTTGAATTGTGTTTCATGTGTTGCTGTTGTTCTGTTACACACAAATGGGATTTTTTGGAGTCATCCTTCGGGAGAACTTTGGATTTCGGCGAATTTTATTGAAACTTATTTTTACTGGGCGGTGCCGATATTTTTTATGATTTCAGGTGCTACATTGATGGATTATAGAGAACGATATACTACAGCAGAATTTTATAAAAATAGAATAAAAAAGACAGTAGTTCCATTCGTGTTTTGGAGTTTGATTTCAGGAATGTTTATGGCATATATTTCAGAAGTTCCGATGGATTGGAATATTATTCATATAATAGATAATACGTTTAATACAAGATACTTTTCAATCTATTGGTTCTTTATTCCTTTGTTTGCCATATATATATCATTTCCAATTATTAGTTTTGCAGCTGAAAATATTCAGCTTATGACTTTTTTTGCTCTGATTGGAAGCATAGTAGTGTTTACTCTACCCTTGCTGTGTGAGTTGTTTCATATTACTATGAATAAAGATGTAGTACCGCCTGTAGTTAGTGGATATATGGTATATATATTTCTTGGTTATATATTAGATAAAGTGACGTTGGATAAGAAGAAAAGATGGAGTATATATATAGTAGGTATAATTGGATGGTTTATACATTTTGAAGGAACAAGTATGCTTTCAACAGGAGCAGAGATAAATACAATGTTTAAAGGATATACCAATTTTCCGTGTCTACTGCAATCAGTTGCTATATTTGTTCTTTTTAAATATATGGATTATAAAAAAATATTTGGTCGATTTTATCACATTGTGTCTGATATGATATTTAAATGTGCAAAATGTACATTTGGTGTATATTTGTTACATTATTTTTTTGTTATAGGGCTTCCAAAAGAGTTTAATATAGACGGAAGAAGATTGATATGGAGAGTTGGAGGAGGAATTTTAATATTCTTAATATGCGCGCTATTTACGCATTTTGCAAAAAAAAATCAAATCATTAGAAAGGTTTTGCCATGATTTAATTATCATAAGAAATGTTGCAAAGAACTTATATTAGTGTTTTGGAAATGTCCTTTTTGAAAGAGAAAACTAGAAGTGAAAAAAATTAGCTGATTTACGGAGAAAAACATGTATAAGATTTTCATTGTTAAGGTTGATAATATTGGAACTTGTTTTGAAACAGGCATCAAAAAACTGATAAAAGTGGATTAAATTGGATAATTATAAAAGCTTTTATCTGTGGTATAAACTATTTGATGGAATGGTAGGAGTAACTATTAGACTAATGCAAAAATCAGAATACGTAGAAAATATTTTCTGCCATAAAAGTAGGAGATAAAATAATGGATAAAGTAGCAGTTTTAATTCCGTGCTATAACGAAGAAAAAACAATTGGAAAAGTTGTGAAAGATTGGAAAAAAGAATTACCAGATGCAATGGTTTATGTATATGATAATAATTCAACCGATAATACGGTAGAACTGGCAAAAAAAGTTGGGGCAATTGTGCGGTATGAGTATAGTCAAGGTAAAGGTAATGTTATTCGAAGAATGTTCAGAGAAATTAATGCTGAGTGTTATATCATGATAGATGGAGATGATACCTATCCAGCGGAATATGGAAAAAATATGGTGGAGCTAGTACTCCATAAAAATGTAGATATGGTTATAGGGGACAGGCTTTCATCTACATATTTTGAAGAAAATAAAAGACCATTTCATAATTTTGGAAATAGTTTAGTAAGAGGGAGTATTAATCGATTGTTCCATACCAACATTCGAGATATTATGACAGGATATCGTGCATTTAGTTATCTTTTTGTGAAAAGTTTTCCGGTTCTTTCCAAAGGATTCGAAATTGAAACAGAAATGACGATCCACGCAGTTGAGAAAAATATGAGTGTTGAAAATATGATAATTGAATATAGAGATCGCCCGGAAGGAAGTGAGTCAAAGTTAAATACATATTCTGATGGCGTAAAAGTTTTAAAGACTATTGGAAGATTGTATAAAAATTATAGACCGATGAACTTCTTTGGAATGATGTCAGTTTTACTATTTGTTTTGTCTCTGATATTGTTTGTGCCGGTGTTTTTTTATATTTACAGACAGGATTAGTTCCTAATTTTCCAACGCTAATTGTATCAGGCTTTATTGCATTATCCGCGTTGATTTCATTCTTTTCAGGACTCATTTTATCGGAAATTGTGGAGAAAGAACGTAGAGAATATGAATTTAGATTACAAATGATTGAAATGAGCAAGAAGAGGATTGTTAAATGAATGTATTAAAAGAAAAATATAATGAAGCAAAAATTATATTTTCGATAGTAATGGGATTTATAGGTATAACCGGAATACAGATGTAATATTTGAATTATGCTCAAAATGTTCCGGGGGGGGGGTATTCTGGCGATTGTATTTTTCGTCACCTCCAAGTTGTATTATCAAATTTCGATAAAGAGAGGTATTAGATTTTATATCCAAGTTGCTTTATCTGCTTTTTATGCAGTGATTTTGAATTTTGGAATTCAATTGGATTTGTTATCCACAATCCAATTAAATGGAATCACACTTTTAAGTCTACTTTTTTTAATGATTGAAATATTTCCATTTATTGTTTGCATGATGGAGTATTTTGATAAAAAAAAGATTGTTGGTAAAGAAGATAAAAAAAGTTTAAGAAATTGTTTTGTTATAATTCTTTTTGCTTGGATAATGGCATATTTGGCACTGTTTCCAGGGGTTTATGCAACAGATGCACCATATTGGTATCATGAGTTTTTGAGAAAAGATATTCCTATATCATCTCAATGGTCTCCACTATATTGTGGAATATTTTATTTGTTTGTTAATAGTGGAAAGTTGTTTTTTGATAATTATTCCATAGGATTTGCAGTGTTTACTTTACTGCAAATGAGTATTTCACTTTATGTTATCTGGAATATCTTATCATTTATAAATGATAAGACAAACAAAACGTTGGTGATTCTATCTACACTTTTTTTTCTGTTGCCTATGCATGTAATTCTTTCCTTAACATCAGCGCAAGATTCAATTTTTACAGCGTCTTTTGCCATGGTGGTCTTATTGCTAATTGAATATTTGCTGGATGAGCAATTTTTGGACAAGAAAAATACTATAAAATTGTTTTTATGGATGTTTTTAATGTGTGTCATTAGAAATAATGGAGTATATGTTCTTGCTTTTGTGCTTCTGACTGCTTTATTGTTGAAAGCCAGAAGAAAATTGTTGATGTTATTGACAAGCGTTATAATATTGGTAGCTGTGTATCAAGGACCGGTATATGCTTTGTGTGGAGTACAGAAGGGAACGGCACTGAGAGAGATGCTGAGCTTACCCTTGCAACAAATGGCGTGGGTATATAATAATGATGATTTGACGGAAAAGCAACGCAAAGAGATGCAAAGCTTTGTCCCTGATGAGGGATGGAAAAATTATACGCCCTTTATTTCGGATCCGGTAAAATCAAATTTAAAAGTAGAAGAGGTACAGAGGGATAAGATTTCTTTTTTGAAATCATATATAAAATTTGCTGCTTTTGATTCAATAGGATATGTACAGGCATTTGGATTACAGACTCTGACTTTATGGTATCCAGACAAAAACTGGCCGGATGCCAGACCATGGCATCCATATATAGATATCCTGTGTTATGATAAGTCGGTGGCATATGATCCTGGATTTGAGATTAATAGAGAAAGTTTGTTTCCGAGTTATCAATTATTGTTAGAGAATTTGTATGGAAAGGGAATTCCAGGTAATGGTTATGGTGGAAGTTTGAAAATGATTTTTTCTAAAATACCGATTTTTTCGATATTATGTCAGGCAGGATTTTATAGTTGCCTTTTGCTTTTTCTCGGTGTGTATACTCTTTTGATTAATAGAAATAAGAAAATAATTTTGCTTTTGAGTATGATATTTGGTATATGGCTTACTGTACTTTTAAGTCCAGTAATTATGTATCGTTACTGTGCACCTTTTATATTTACAGCTCCACTATATATTTCGTCAATGTTCCTTTTGAAAGAAGAGACCAGGAGTAAATAAAAGTTAAATAGTTTACGGAGGAAAAAACATGAACACAACCCTCATTATCATGGCTGCCGGTATCGGTTCTCGTTTCGGAACCGGTATCAAACAGCTGGCTAAGATGGCTCCGAATGGAGAGATTATTATGGATTTTTCGATTTACGATGCGAAGGAAGCTGGTTTTACAAAAGTTGTATTTGTAATTCGGAAAGCCATTGAGAAAGAATTTAAAGAAGTGATTGGAAATCGCTTATCTAAGGTTATGCCTGTGGAATATGTCTATCAAGAGTTAGAAGACTTGCCTGAAGGCTATCATGTTCCAGAAGGACGAGTAAAACCATGGGGAACCGGGCAGGCAATTCTGGCTTGTAAAGATGTTGTGAAAGAACCATTTGTGATCATCAATGCAGATGATTATTATGGGAAAGAAGCTTTTTCGAAGCTTCATGAGTTCCTGCTTTCTGGAAATACAGATGCGGATAAGATAAATCTGGCAATGGCAGGCTTTTCTTTAAAGAATACGCTGAGTGAAAACGGAGCGGTTACCAGAGGTGTCTGCGTGGCAGATGAGGCGGGATTCTTGAAAGAGGTCGTTGAAACGACGGGAATTCAGTGTGTAGATGGAAAAATCCAGTGTGATAATGCGAAGGTAAGCAAATGGATCACACCGGATACGATGGTATCCATGAATATGTGGGCCGGATATCCGGATTTTTTGCGGTACATAGATGAAGGATTTGCCAGATTCCTTGATGCATTAGGGGAAAATCCGGAGAAGAAGGAGTATCTTCTCCCAAATATTGTGGCGGAATTGCTTGAAAAGAAGTTAGCTTCCGTAAAAGTTTTGAATACGCCGGACAGATGGATTGGAATTACTTATAAAGAAGATATAGAACCGGCGCAGGAGGGATTCCGACAGATGATAGAGAGTGGATTATATCCGGAAAATTTGTGGGATTAGGATAAAGTAAGAACAAATGAAATTAGAGAGAAACAGGATGGTTGAAGTTTTATTTTACACAGCCGTCTTCACCAAACAATTCTACCTTCTCCCCAGCGGCAGCATCGGCATCGCGGATCTGTTTTTCGCCTTGTCCGGTGCCCTGGCGCTTATCATGGCGTGGAGAAGTGGTAAGAAAATCTGGTATCAGGAAGATTTTCCCTGGGTGGTCTTCCTGATATTTGCAGCTGTCATTAATGGCATTTATTTTGTTCGGACAGGAAAAGGAAGTTTTCCGTTACATACGCTTTATTGGATTTATTCTGCATTCCTGATCTGGACGTTCCGGACACTTTATTCGGATTCGTTTATGCGGGGACTTTGCTGGATATGTCGGATCAATCTGGTGTTTCAGACAATTGTTTTGATTTCCGGACGAGGACGCTATTTTCATGAGAGCTGGGGCGGTTCTCGGTTTATGGGAACGTTTAATGATCCGAACCAGTTTGCTTTTTTCATCTTTACGATGATTCTGGTGCTTTTTATGGAATACCGGCGGAAGGCAGAGTATACAGTCAAGACACGGATTGCGTGCTGGGGAATGTTTTTTTGGGGAGTTTTTCTGATTGGAAAAGCAAAATCAACCGGTATGTTTGTGGGACTGCTTGCCTTTTTTGTAATACTGGCATGGCAGTTTTTCTGGGAAAGATGCACGCACTCAAAGTATAAAAAACTCTGGTGGTTCGGCGGGGCAGCTGTTGTAGTGATGCTGGCGCTGGGCGTCTATCTAATCTGGCCAGGGGCAGATTTTGATGTTTCGCAGACGGATTATACGCTTCTTTCCAGAATCCAGCAGAAAATATGGAAACTGGCAAATGGAAATCTCTATGATCTGCTATATGACAGAAGTGCGGAGCGGCTGGTATTGACGCCTCAGTATCTGTTTTATGGAGCGGGAGAGGGCTTTTTTGAACGTTTTATTCCGTATGATGGATTTGAAAAACTTTTGAGTCCGGGTGTGTTTGATGTATTTCATGTCAATGAGATTCATTCCAGCTTTTTTGATGTGTGGTTTTCGTATGGGCTGATTCCTACCACATTTCTGGTGTATTGGATTGTGAAAAATGTGGTCCGGTGTGAGAAGGCGCAGAGGGCGGCGGTGCTGGCACTTCTGGCAGAGAGCTTTACGCTGATGAACTGCAGGCAGCCGTTTTTCTGGTTTGTTATTGTGATGGCGGGAATGTCTGGGAAGAAGGGAAGAAGGACATGAATTTGAAATACCTCATTCGTATGCCTGCCATTTTGATTTCAGGTATTTTGGCGGGAATCATTTTTTTGTGGCTTGCCTTTCTTATACCGGATAAGTTGATTTATGAACATAGTGCAGAGTCAGTGGAAATCTTTACCGGTGAAGGACTCTACCCGTTTGTTGGAAATACGCCGGCGGAAGAACTGGATAACTGGACGGATTCGCTCATGCTCCATACAGCCTGTTATCAAAAAGAAGATGCGTCTGCTTTAGAGTGTGCAGTCGCTGCCTATCGACCGGTTTATCAGGATGCAGATCCAATTACATCATTTCGAATGGATGTGAAAGGGATAGATGATGGGATGGAAATAACTTCGTATGCACGTTATTGGCATGGTTATTTGGTATTCCTGCGCCCACTACTCTTTTTTATGGATTATCGGGGAATTCGGGCACTTATAAATTTGGGAGTTGTGTTTACTCTGCTGCTTATAACAGGAACATTGATTAGGCAGAAACGCTACTGTTTGATACTTCCATTTTTATGTACGGCATTGTTTTTGAGACCGTTGGCGATTGCGTTTTCGATCCAGTTTTCAAGTGTGTATTATGTGATGATATTCAGCCTGTTTTTGATTTTGGTCTGTCGGAATCAAATGGAACAGGACGGGCGCTATCTGTATCTGTTTTTGATAAATGGCATGATAACTGCTTATCTGGATTTACTGACTTATCCTGCGGCAGCACTTGGAATTCCAATGGTATTTTTCCTGGCAACGGGGAAAATGGTTAACTTCCTTGAAAAACGGCACACCGCATTCTCGTTACTTTAGTGACGAGTTAGGTGTGCCAAATTTTTTATCAAGATACAGAACTAGTGTTTGCTAAATGC